>Ga0209794_1000006_pt1 | contig 670331 bp, 515 predicted proteins | sample EBPBio232013_DNA_FD_185869 | JGI IMG/M metagenome (GOLD analysis project Ga0209794, IMG submission 185869) | Wastewater treatment Type I Accumulibacter community from EBPR Bioreactor in Madison, WI, USA - Reactor 1_5/23/2013_ DNA (SPAdes)... | ecosystem: Engineered > Bioreactor > EBPR >...
ATTTTGGGCATCCTTTTGACTGTTTGTGTTGGTTGTTTAATGATACACAAATTACTGAATTTTAGTAATATGCAGCGAGGATGCCCCTTATTATTTTAAATTAACTTTTTAAACATACCTTCTCATAGCTTTTTCACATGTCGCCACAAGGGCTCAAAATCCAATCCGTGGAATCTGTGCTCAATCCGTGACATCCGTGGAACTATTCAAACCTCTGACATCAAACCTCAAACTTCAAATATTATCCCTTGCTCACAAACCAGATACCCGAAATGATCAGGATCAGTCCCCCGATGTGCATTACCGAGATCGTCTCACCATCCAGCAAGCCCCAACCTACAGCAACAATCGGTATCAGGTAAGTCACGGTGGATGCAAATACCGCTGAAGTTGATTGTATCAGTTTGTTGAACAGGATGAGCGACATGGCGGTTCCAACAATGGCAAGAATAACGACATATCCCAGTGATTGAAGAGCGAGTGGATGTGTCGTTACAGTACCCGCAAATCCCGACAAAACAAGAATAATGAAAGCTACAGGAAGCACGGTCATAAAGGATACTGCGGTAAGTGCTACAGGAGGAATTCCCATGAAATATTTTCTAAGGAAGTTGTTGCCGAGTCCGTAGAACATCGTAGCGAGCACGACAAAAAATGCATAGTAATTAATATCGCCGAGTCCCCCGCCACTGAAAAGAATCAACATCACTGAACCTGCTATTCCCATTATAAGTCCGGCTGCCTGATTTACTTTGAATGGTGCGGCGAAAAAAATTATTCCGATTCCGAATGTAAATATGGGTGACATGCTGTTGAGAATTCCTGCGAGAGAACTTGATATCTGTGATTGTGCCTGTGCGAAAAGAATTGCAGGCAGCAGATTGGTCACACATGCGAAAAAGAGGAAGTGTTTCCAATACTTTTTAAGATACAAATGATAATGTTTCCAGGCTACAGGCAGTAAGACCAAAGCGGAAAGAACAACCCTGAGGGCACCAACCTGGATTGGCGAATACGCCTCAAGTCCCCTTTTCATTAAAATAAATGAACTGCCCCAAATGACTGCCAGAACAATAAGGGAGAGAAAAGGGAAAACTTTACTGTCGGTACTGAGATGTTTTTTCATTACACTTCTAAAATTTCAAAATGCAAAACTAACCATTTCGCCTTTTATATAGTGTAGAAATTTAGTATTTATACAGTCAATATTTTTTGAACCTTGGCGCCAAAATGAAATCCTTAAAATCCCTTAAAATTATCTTCCTGCTCTCACTTCTTTTTTTACCTGCATCACTTCGCTCACAAACACCCGGAAACTGGTGGAACGATGCTGTCTTCTATGAAATATTTGTAAGAAGTTTCTATGATGCAAACGGAGATGGTAAAGGTGATTTCCGTGGACTGATTCAAAAGCTCGACTACCTGAACGATGGCGACCCGAATACAAAAACCGATCTTGGGATCACCGGTATATGGCTGATGCCAATAAATCCTTCCCCAAGTTACCACGGCTACGATGTGAATGACTACAGGGGAATTGCCTCAGATTATGGAACAATGAACGATTTCAAGGAATTTCTTGTAAAGGCACACCAGCGGGGAATAAAAGTAATTATCGATCTGGTTATGAACCACACTTCGCGGCAAAATCCCTGGTTCGCAGCTTCAACCGATCCTTCCTCACCATACAGAAACTATTACATCTGGCGAAACACAAACCCGGGCTATACAGGTACCTGGGGACAGACTGTCTGGCACCCCTTCAACAGCTACTACTATTTTGGTATGTTCTCAAGCGGAATGCCCGACCTCGACTACAGCCATGCCCCCGTTAAAAATGATATGTTTAACATCGTCCGTTACTGGCTGGATACCCTGAATGTTGATGGATTCAGACTTGATGCCATTAAACACCTTTTTGAAAACGGACAGATTATGGAGCATGTGCCGGCAACATTTTCTTTTCTTCAGGAGTTCAGGACTTACTATAAAAGTGTAAACCCGAATGCTTTTGTGGTGGGTGAAGTGTGGTCTTCAACTGCCCAAATTGTCCCTTACTCAAACGGTACACGACTTGATGCGTGCTTCGAATTTGATCTTGCCACAGCAATCATCAATGCCGTAAAAAATTCCGCCCCTGCCGGACTCGCTAACAAGGTCTCTTCTGTTGTTTCATCGTATCAGCCATTGCAGTATGCTACATTTCTTAGCAATCACGATCAGGACAGGGTCTTTGGTATCCTCAATCAGAATGAGAAATGGATGAAACTTGCCGCATCGGTGTACCTTACACTTCCGGGAATTCCTTTTATTTATTACGGTGAAGAAATCGGTATGAATGGATACGGTCAGGATCAGAACAAAAGACGACCCATGCCGTGGACACCGGGTACAAACGGCGGATTCACAACAGGCACTCCCTGGTACGCCCTTGGGACACCCTACACAACAAACAATATTCAGACGATGTCTGGCGATCCGGGATCACTCCTTAGCCGCTACAGAAATTTGATCCATCTGCGAAACAAGGAGGAAGCTCTTCGCAGAGGTGGATACCGTGCCGGTACATCATCAAATGCAAATATTTACTCGTTCGGAAGAGACCTTGAAAACGAGGTTGTTTATGTAATCCACAATTTCAGCGATTTTCCTGTCTCAGGCTTTACTGTTTCGATGAATCAGTCAAACCTGGATCAGGGAAGTTTCTTTGTTTACGATCTCGAGTCAGGCGCAAGTCTTGGTCAGATAACCGTTAATTACCAGGGCGGTTTTGCAGGTCTTGCAATTCCTGGTGAGCTGGCAGGAAAGGGATCGATGATCATTAAACTTCAGACGAATCCTTCAGGCATCGAAGATGAATCGAAAAATCCCGGTTCCTTCAATTTATATCAGAATTTTCCGAATCCATTTAATCCTTCTACAACGATTAACTACACAATAGCCAGGCAGGCTTCAGTGGATGTGTCGGTTTACGATATCAGAGGAAATTTTGTTAAGCGACTCTTTGCTGATACTCAGGAGGCGGGAAACCATACAATTGAATTTACATCAAAAGATATGGCTTCCGGCATATATTTTGTAAGAGTAACTGCAGGTTCCGAGACAAAGACGATAAAAGCCACTCTTTTGAAATAAAAGAGAGTCAGGCGTCCTTATCTCTCATAAAGGCTTTTAACTGTCTTTCTTTGTTTTCCTGATTGCTCTCTGTGAATCTGATGATTACATAAGCCACGAGTCCAAAAAGAAATACGAAGAGAAGCATCCACGCATTTGCCTCGAGAGTACCCATTATCGCTCTGTAGATCTCGAGTGCCCACCTCTCATCGGTCAACAAATATGTGTATGCACCTGTTTTTTCGTTTGTGTTCAGATATTTTTCCAGATCCCAGATGCGAACTCCACCCGAGATACCAACCACAAAGATCGTAAAAAGAATGTACCTGCTCCATGCTATGTAGATGTCTTCTTTCACCAGCCGGTTGAAAATGGTATCCAATGGTTTCCTGAATGCATATGCAATGATCGCGCAGGTTAGAAAGCTGACGAGAAAATTGAAGATTAAAAGTGTGATGAACATTTTGTTTCTCAAAGGTTATTGAATTGTCTGTCGTATTTTACGGAAAACTATTGAATAATGTTCCATGTTTTAATCTAATAATGCAATAATTCAGTAATTCAATAATCCAAAAATCCCCCGCCTAAAAAAATATTTTAAATAATCCTTGACATTGGTAAACAAAAACCCTATATTTGAATCAGACTTTTTTATCTGATTATAAATTCAACAGGAGATTCTTTGAAAACAGCTCAAAAGATGAGAAATCAATTTCTGATTTTGTCGATTTCCTTCTTTACCCGATCTGTTTGAAAAAATTTTGAAGTATAATCAGACTTTTTTATCCGTTTTCATAAAGGAGACAACATGTCCACTAAATCAATTTACTCAGTATTCTTTTTCGTAATGTTTTTGGTAATAGTTTCAGGAATCACCGGCTGTGGTGGCGGAGATTCACAGGCTAAAAAGAAATCAAATGCTTCAGGAAGTGACGGAGCGGCTGCAACAAACACTTCGGGTCTTTCCGAATTTGAAATGGAGAATGGAATTGGGCCCATAAAGGAAAAACTCACCCTTGGAGAGTTGGACCTCGCAAAAGCCTCAAAAGGCGAAAAGATATTCAACGAAAAGTGTGCTGCATGCCACAAACTTGATGAAAAATATACAGGACCTGCCCAGCGGGATGTAACAAACCGCCGGACACCTGAATACATCGTAAACATGATGTTAAATCCCGAAGAGATGTTGAAGAAACATCCTGAAGCTCAGAAGATGCTCGCGGAATACATGACACAAATGCCTTCACAAAATCTTACAAAGGATGATGCCCTGGCAGTGCTGGAATACTTCAGATCAGTAAACAAACCCAAATAACTTTAACCGAAGGCAATATCATGAAAAAGATGATCCAATTTTTGCTGCTTGCAGCTTTTATCCTCCCGGTAATACTGATTACAGGTTGCGGGAAATCCTCATCAGCACTCGACACAGGCGATGCTCCTCAGCGTGTTTATGTAAAACCCGGTGAGTATGATGAGTTTTATACCTTCATGTCGGGCGGGTTTAGTGGCCAGGTTTCGGTGTACGGAATACCTTCAGGAAGACTGTTCAAAATCATTCCCGTTTTTTCCCAGAATCCTGAAACGGGATACGGTTATTCCGAAGAAACCAAAGCAATGTTGAATACCTCACATGGATTTATTCCCTGGGATGATGCCCACCACCCTTCACTCTCACAGAAAGAGGGAATGGCTGACGGCAAGTGGCTCTTCATCAATGCAAACAACACCCCGAGAATAGCCAGACTCGACCTGAAAGATTTCGAAACTGCTGAAATTATTGAAATTCCGAACTCAGCGGGCAACCATGGTTCACCTTTCACCACTGAAAACTCAGAGTATGTGGTCGCTTCAACAAGATTTTCACTTCCCATCCCTAATGAAGATGTGGATATAAAGTCCTACAAAGAAAACTTTAAAGGCACCATCTCATTCATTAAAGTGGCTCCCGAAAATGGAAGAATGAACCTTGAATTTCAAATTCTTGCTCCGGGATTCAACTATGATCTCGCCCGTGCAGGAAAAGGTCCTTCACACGGCTGGGCATTTTTCACTTCCTACAATTCTGAACAGGCAAACACACTGCTCGAAATCAATGCTTCCAAAAACGACAAGGATTTTATCGCAGCAGTAAACTGGAAAAAAGCGGAAGAATATCTGAAAGCCGGAAAAGCCAAAGATATGCCGGCTGACTACTACCACAACTTCGTTGATGAAAAAACAAGGGTTGCGAAGTCGGAAAACATAAAAACGGTAAAAATTCTCGACCCGAAAGACTGTCCGGGTATGATCTATTTTCTGCCGACTCCTAAATCACCTCATGGCGTTGATGTGGATCCGACAGGTGAATATATAGTAGCCGGTGGTAAACTCGCAACCGTTCTACCGGTTCATTCCTTCACAAAAATGATGGATGCAATCAATAACAAAAAGTTCGATGGCGACATCAACGGTATCCCTGTTCTGAAATATGCAGACATCAATGCAGGTGAAGTAAAAAATCCGGGTCTGGGACCTCTCCATACCGAGTTCGATGACAAAGGATTTGCCTACACTTCCGCATTTATCTCCTCTGAAGTGGTGAAATGGAAACTTGGCACATGGGAAGTGGTTGATCGTATACCCGTTTACTACTCGATCGGTCACCTTCTTGTTATGGGTGGCGATACAAAAAAACCATTCGGAAAATATCTGATTGCCCTGAATAAAATCACAAAAGACAGATATCTCCCCACAGGACCTTCGCTTACACAGTCGGCTCAACTGATCGATATAAGCGGTGACAAAATGAAATTGCTGCTCGACTTCCCCACCACAGGTGAACCTCACTATGCTCAAGGGATTGAAGCCTCGATACTGAGAAAAGACTTCATGAAAATTTACAAAAACGAGGACAACGGCAACCCTCACGCAACAAAGTCGGAAAAGGATGCCAAAGTCGTCAGGGAAGGAAACACGGTCAGAGTTTACATGACAGCTTCCCGAAGCCACTTTAATCCCGACAATCTCGAGGGAATAAAGGTTGGCGACAAGGTTTACTTCCATGTCACAAACCTCGAACAGGACTGGGATGTTCCTCACGGCTTCGCAATTAAAGGGATGACAAATTCCGAACTCCTTATCATGCCGGGAGAAACAAGAACGATACTGTGGGAACCAAAACAACCCGGAATCTACCCGTTCTACTGCTCTGATTTCTGTTCGGCTCTTCATCAGGAAATGTCGGGATATGCAAGGGTTTCGCCGCAGGGTTCGAATGTACCTTTGTCATTTGGAACAGGAAAATAAACTTCTCCGGGAGGAGTCAACTGACTTGTTAAGTTGTCTCCTCCCAAACTATTTAAGACATTACAATGAAAACTAAATCAAAATATTTATCAGCTTTCGCCTCACTGCTTCTTCTCGGGACTTTCCTTTTTCCGATCTGGAAGATTGACATTCAGGCTCCGCAGTATCCCGAGGGAATGGGGCTGTATATCTGGATAAATAAAATAACGGGTGAGGGACCCAACGATCTGAACACACTGAACGGACTGAATCACTACATCGGGATGAAAACCATAGATGAAGAGTCGATCCCTGAACTCCATATAATGCCTTACATAATCGTGATACTCACAATTTCAGGATTGCTCGTTGCATGGAAAGGCGGTTCAAAAACTCTCCTTTTTCTCTCGATAGCCATAATTCTGCTGGGTTTGGCAGGCATGTATGACTTTTACATGTGGGAATACGATTACGGACATGATTTGAATCCCAACGCACCGATTAAAGTGCCCGGAATGAGCTACCAGCCGCCATTAATCGGCAGCAAACAGCTCCTTAATATCAACGCCACTTCTCTCCCTTGGACAGGGTCACTTTTTATAGCAATTCCTTTGATTATGTTTGCATTTGTTATTTATTCAGAAAGAAAAGGCAAACTAAAATGAAATATGCAACACTCCTCCTGGCTCTCCTTTCCCTCGTTGTTTCGGGCTGCTCTGGAAAAGACCCTGAACCAATTAGTTATGGCAAAGACAACTGTACATTCTGCCAGATGTTGATTACCGACCACAGATTCGGAAGTGAACTTATCACCCCTAAGGGGAAGGTATTCAAATTTGACTCAATCGAGTGTCTCGTCGGATATTGTCAAATGCCGGGTAATTATGATGAAAAAGAAAGTGCTGTTTTTGTCACATCAATGATCGAGCCCGAAAAACTCTTTGATGCAAAAACCGGGATGTTCGTGGTAAGCAATGAAATAAACAGCCCGATGGGTGCACATCTCGCAGTCTTCAGATCACACGAAAAAGCCATTGCCACGGTCAAAGATAAAAACGCTGTTCACTACAACTGGGCAAAACTTTTGAAAGAGTTGAAATAAAATGATCAGACTATTCCTTTTTTTGGTTGTTTCTGTTGTCATCAACGCCTCTTCGATAGTTGTTTCGAAAGAGAATGGTATGAGTCTTGAAACAGCTCTCACCAAAACAAAAGCTGATACAATCGTGATAAAAAAAGGTGTTTATCATTGGCGAAATATAATTATATCCCGTAAAGTTGTCATAGTAGGCGAGGATCTGCCTGTCATTGATGCAGGTGGGAAGGGCTCCATTTTCTTCATCAGAGCCGGAAATGTCACCATAAAAGGTCTGAAACTGATCAATTCCGAAGTCAACTACAAATTCGAAAACGCTGCAATCCGTCTGGAAGAAGTAGCTGACTGCTCAATTGTCTCAAACGACCTTTACAACAACTTTTTTGGCATCTATCTGCAAAAAACAAACAGGATTACTCTCTCCGGAAACAAAATTCTCTCATTTGCGAAGCAGGAGACCAACTCAGGGAACGGAATCCATTTGTGGAATTGTAACTTTACCACCATTTCCGGCAACACTATCTCGGGTCACAGGGACGGGATCTACCTCGAATTCAGCAAAAACAACCAAATAGAAGGCAACTCTGCAAAGAAAAACCTCCGCTACGGGCTTCACTTTATGTTCTCTGACAGCAGCAGATACTATAAAAACAGGTTCTCTGAAAATGGTGCCGGTGTGGCAGTCATGTATTCCTCCCGAATCGAAATGACAGAAAACATCTTTTTCGACAACAAGGGACCTGCCTCCTTCGGATTGTTACTCAAAGACATTAACTCTTCAACCATTCGTAAAAACACTTTTTCCGGAAATACCAAAGGTATCTACCTGGAGGCGTCAGGCAGATCAATAATCGAAAACAACATTTTCGTAAACAACGGATGGGCTATTGAACTGCTGGCAAATTCGATGGACAACGAATTTACAGGAAACAATTTCTATACCAATAATTTTGATGTCGCCACCAATTCCCGACAAAATTTCAACAAATTTGCAGGTAACTACTGGGACAACTACAGTGGATATGACCTAAACAAGGATGGGTACGGCGATGTCCCGTATCCTCCCGTTTCTCTTTTTTCGGTGATTGTGACAGAGTATAAACCTGCACTTATTCTGATGAGGGGTCTCTTTACACGATTGCTCGATTTCGCGGAAAGAGTGTTCCCATCACTTACACCAAAGCAGCTTATTGATGAAAAACCGCGGATGAGGAGTTTGACATGATAAAAACCATTGGGCTTTCAAAGTTTTACAAAAAGCAGACCGCTCTTTCCGATGTCACACTCGAGATCGAAAAAAGAAGTGTAACTGCCATTGTTGGTCCAAACGGTTCGGGGAAAACCACCCTTCTGAAATCGATTCTTGGACTTGTCATCCCGAATGATGGTTCCATTCTTTTTGAGGGCACCTCTGTTAAGAACAACACAGACTACAGAAAAAAGATCGGGTATCTTCCGCAGAATCACGGTTTCCCTGCAAATCTTATGGTAAAAGAGTCAATCAGACTGTTGAAAGATCTTAGAAGCGATATTGAAGATTACGACCTTGAACTCTACGAAAAGTTCGGACTGGAAGAGCATCAAAACAAACAGATAAAGCAGCTTTCAGGTGGTACGCTTCAGAAACTTTCCGCAGCCATTGCATTCATGTTCAAACCGGAACTGTTGATTCTCGACGAACCTACTTCATCACTCGATCCGGTAGCATCAGGTATACTGAAAGATAAAATCCTGCAGGTTCACAAGGCAGGGACAACGGTCATCCTCACTTCACACATTATGCCCGAGGTGGATGAACTGGCAGATCAGGTAATTTTTCTTCTCGAGGGGAAAGTCAGGTACAGTGGCAGCATCGACAATCTGAAAATTTTGAACGACACACCCAGCCTTGAGAGAGCCGTGGCAAGTATCATGACAAAGGGATTTGTACCATGCACGATATGATTAAGATCTTTAAATATCAGATAAGAGATGTACTGAGATCGAGACTGGTAATTTTCTATTTCCTCTTTTTCCTCCTTTTCACTTCTTTGATTTTTCACTTTACGAGTGAACCATCAGGAGTAATAGCCAATATCCTGAGCATTAATGTTTCGTTTGTGCCCTTGCTTACACTCCTGCATGGCACCACTTTCTACTACAACAGCAAGGGATATATTCTCTTTATGCTTACACAACCCGTTCGCAGGATCAACCTCGTTACCGGAATATGGTTCGGTGTTTCCATTCCACTTGTACTTGCTCAGTTTCTCGGAATACTGATTCCATTTCTCCTGTTTTCTGATATTACGATGGCATTGGCGGCACCTCTCGGTTCACTTCTTGCTACGGGAGCATTTATCACATTCATTTTTCTTGCGATAGCTTTCTTAATCGCAATTTTTCAGGACGACAAGGCAAAGGGTTTTGGACTCTCTCTTTCCCTCTGGTTTTTGCTTGCATTGCTCTATGACGGAATCATTCTGGCAATTTCGGTTTACTTTGCCGACTGGCCTCTCGAACTTCCCCTGTTGATGATCAGTTCTTTCAATCCGATTGATCTCGCAAGAATTTTCTGCCTGATCCACCTCGATTCCGCCGCACTCATGGGTTATACAGGTGCGATATTTCAGGAATATTTCCAGTCGGCAACAGGAACAGTAATCTCTGCCTTTGCCCTCTGTTTGTGGATGGTGCTCCCTCTTGGTGCGGCACTTCTGAAATTTAACAGGAAAGATTTTTAGGTTAATTATGATTTTCTCAAAGAAATGCGAATACGGATTGCAGACTGTTCTGCTCCTCTCTACCCTTCCATCGGGAACGACAATATCCGCCGGAGAGATATCGGGCACCCTCAATATTCCAAAAGATTTCACGGGAAAAATCTTACAACAGCTTACCACATCGGAGCTGATTGATTCAAAAAGGGGAAATGGAGGTGGCTTCAGTCTTGCCCTTCCCGCTTCACAGATCAAAATGATCGATATCATCAATGCCCTCGACGGACTCGAGGTTTTCAACATGTGTGTCCTCGGATTCAACAGGTGCAATCCTGACGACCCCTGTCCTGTTCATCACCAGTGGAGCAACCTTCGGGCGACAGCTTATGAACTTTTCTCGAACACCAACCTTGAGGAGGTGAAGGAAAAATCGATCACAAAAATCAAAAATATATTCGACGATCAAATCAAACTCGCAATAATCCAAAAATCCAATAATGCAGTAATCCAATAATTTTGAGGCATAGAGTGTTAAACAATGAAATAAACGGGAATATCGTGGAATTTATAGCAAATTCCCCAAAACTTAAACTTGATGTAAGAGAGACTCTCGCAGGAGGTGTTGATCCTTTTCATCTGATTATGGACCACATTTCCATTCTGAAAGAGGGAGAAGTGTTTCACCTCCTCAACTCTTTTGAACCGATGCCTCTCTATACAGTACTTGCTAAAAGGGGCTTCGACCACTATACAGAGGTCCTCGATTCCGTCTTCCACATCTATTTTTTCAAGCCGGTTGATAAAGGGAACGCATCTGTGGATGACAACAAAACACCATCAGCACAAACAGAGCGCCCCGATGTGATCGAGATGGATGTGAGAGACCTTGAACCGCCTGAACCGATGATTAAAATACTCGGCAAGGTGAGAGAACTTGACGAAAAAACCATCCTCCTCGTTCACCACCACAGAGAACCAATGATGCTCTATGAGAAACTGGAGGAAATCGGTTTTCAGGCTGTCACGACAAAGATAAATGACAACTATTACAAAGTAGTTATCTCAAAGAAAGATTAGAATGGTTCCGGGTTTCGCAACAAAACTTTCGCCCTCTTTCAGACTTGTCTCGACCTATTTTATTACGGCAATTGTCTCTCTCATTGCAGTATGTATTATGCTGTTGTTGAGTTATGATGAAATCACAGGCCACCACTTCTCTCCAAAATTGCTTGCGATCACTCACATGACCATTCTTGGCTGGATTGCATTGACTATTTTTGGAGCCATTTTCCAGTTGATTTCGATCATTCTGAAGGTGAAACTCTTTTCGGAAAAACTTGCTTTTGCACAGTATGCTTTCCATATGTCGGGAATGATACTGCTCGTCTATTCATTTTGGGTATTTTCATTCGGTGCCCTAATGATAACTGGAGGATCACTGGTCGTGATATCGGTGGTTCTTTTTCTTATTAACATGGCAGTTACCCTGAGCAAACGAAAGAAAAACAACCTCACAGGGCTCTTTCTGATGGCTTCAAACATCCATCTGTTCCTTGTGGTGGCGCTTGGACTCCTTCTCGCTATAAATCTCGGTTTCCCCTTCATTCCGGGCGACCATCTTAGTCTCCTGACTGTTCATGCACATATCGGCATAGCAGGGTGGATCGGGATGGTAATTGCCGGTGTTTCATTGAAACTGATTCCGATGTTCACACTTTCCCATGGTTTTTCAGTAAAACCGGCATGGGTGGTGTTTATCCTTGTTAATTCAGGGGTTCTTGGTTTTTCACTTTTTAGGGTTGCAGGTTTCGGAAGTGCGGGTGACTATGTGTTTGTCCCCTTCCTTGCAGCAGGATTCATCCTTTTCTTTGTCCAGATCATTTTAATAATTAAAAAGAGGATGAAGAAAAATCTCGACCTCGGAATAAAATTTTCGATGTTTGCCTATTCTGCCCTCCTTATTGCTGTTTTGCTCAGTGCCACATTCTTTTTCGGACATTATGAAAGTGTCCGGAAGTTGAATTTTCCCGTTCTCTACGGTTTTATTTTGATCTTCGGGTTTATCACCCAACTGATTCTTGGGCAGATGTACAAAATTATCCCGTTTCTGATCTGGTTCCACTATTACAGCTCTCAGGTTGGTCTGAAGGATGTTCCCCTGCTGAAAGACCTTTACAACAGGAATCTCTCGAAAATGCAGTACTACATCACAAATTTTTCGATTCTTCTGATTGTTCCTGCTATTCTGATCAATTTACCATCATTGATTTTAGCGGGATTTTCCTTCTATTTCGTCGGGATAATCCTTTTTTCATACAATATTCTTTCAATCTACAAAAGGTGATGACTTGATACCATCCAATGAAGCCGTTCTAAAATCTTTGGAGAATGTAATTGACCCCGAACTCAATCTGAACATAGTTGAACTGGGGCTGATCTATGATGTGATCATTAGGGAAGATGTTATCCTCGTCAGAATGACCCTTACCACTCCCGGTTGCCCCATGCACGACAGTATTCTTCAATGGGTTGAAAGACAACTCCAGACAAGTTTCCCTAAATACAGAATATTCATAGACCTCGTTTGGGAGCCACAGTGGACCCCGAAGAGAATGTCTCCCGAGGCAAAAAACAAGCTCGACATGATGTTTGAGTGAATCCAATAATCCAATAATGCAGTAATGCAGTAATCCAATAATCCAGTAATTTGAGGCATAAAATGTTAAATATAGATATAAATGGTAATGTTTCCGGGTTGATTAACTACTCGGAAAAAGCGATTGTCAGCAGACAGTTGTTAAAAAATCCTTCCGGTAATGTCACCCTTTTCGCTTTCGACAAAGAGGAAAATCTGACTGAACACACCTCTCCTTTTGATGCTCTTGTTAATATAGTTGAAGGGAAAATGGAGATTAAAATTGGTGGTGAACCTTTCACTGTGGAAACAGGATCGATAATAAAACTTCCTGCGAATGTTCCTCACGGGCTGATTGCTCTCGAAAAAACCAAAATGATGCTCATTATGATTAAAGGATAATATTATTTCTACAAAAAAATATCAGCCAATTCCTTAATATTAGAGAAATAATTTGTCTTTTTATTGAACAACCGGTTGCGTTTTAATCATCGCAACCGGTTTACCGTTTCTCACAGAGGAGTTTTCCGTTTGAAATTTTTTCCTGTTCTGTTTCTGTTCTCTTCATTTCTTATTTTTTCACAAGCAAATCCCGAACCATACAAAGCCACTTTAAGAGGATTTGTCTCCGATTCCACAAACGGCGAGGCGGTCATCTACGCCAATGTGGTCATCAAGGGCACAACTACAGGTGCCACCACCAACACTTCGGGTTATTACATCATAACTTCTGTTCCTGATGGAAAACAGACCATTATATATTCGATGGTCGGCTACAAACCAAAGGAAATTACAGTCGATCTGCCTGCCGGTAAGATCACCCAAATAGATGTGAAACTGGTTCCGGCCTCTTATACTACCCAAACCCTTACCATTTACGGTGAAAAAACGGTCGAAGCGAATGCCACTGATCTCGGTCTCGAGAAAATTACCGCACAGGAGATAAAACTTCTTCCCAAGGGAGTGGAAGCCGATATTCTTCGTACCTTGCAATATACTGCCGGTGTCAGCACAACAGGTGATGTCTCTGCACGATACTTTGTCAGAGGCAGTGATAATGAACAGAATGTCGTTCTCCTGAACGGTGCCACCATTTACAATCCGTTTCACGCTCTTGGCATTTTTTCTGTCGTCGATCCCGAAATTGCCTCGGCACTCGAGTTTCATAAAGGGGGTTTTTCTGCCGAACATGGAGGAAGACTCTCCTCGGTGCTCGATATAATCACAAAAGACGGCAACAAGAACCACTTCAGTGCCGGTCTGAATGCATCGCTCCTTTCCGGAAAAGGTTTCCTGGAGGGACCGATACCGGGTGGAAGTTTTATTTTGACCGGAAGAAAGAGCTATTTTACAGAAACACTGAAGAAATTCCTGAACAACAAAACCTCCCCTTTCGATTTTTACGACTACTCTTTTAAGGTAAACTACAGCAATCCTGAGATTCTGGAGAACTCAAAATTTGTTTTCCACCTTTTTGGAAGTCAGGATGATCTGAAAAACAACAATCCTTTCAAAGAAGATTATTCCCTGAAAAACAATGTTCTCGGTCTGAACTGGTATCAGGTTTGGGCTGCTCCAATATTTTCTGAAATGACTTTTTCACTTTCATCTTTTGATGCTGCAGTCACTCCAAATCTTAGCAATGTGAAAGACAGGAAAAATTCCGTTACAGATTTCTCTTCGAAATGGAATTTCACTTACATTTTTGATTCAAGAGATGAACTTGGTGTCGGACTTCATACAACCATTTTCAATTCGACTCTCGATCAGGAAAATCTGCGCGGATCAAGGACCAAACTCGAGTCGAGTGGTGTCTCGATGAACATTTATCTCAAATACAAATTCCTCACCTTCGAAGATTTTGGACTTGATGTCGGTGCACGAATTCTGATGACTACCCTGACCAAAAACCGTGCAGGATTCATCGAACCCAGAATTAAATCGACTTACAAAGTAGCCGACTGGCTTACTCTAAAAGCCTCTTTTGGCAAGTATTCACAGGAAGTAACCACTCTTGTTGATGAAAATGACCTCCTTTCCATTTTTGAGCCCTGGATAGTTGTCCCCGATTATCTCACTACTCCAGAGGCTTATCATTACATCGCCGGAGTGAAAATCGCGCCACTTCCCGGAATTGTTCTCGAACTCGAAGGATACTACAAGGATATCAGGAACCTTACCGATTTTAATGACCGTAAATTCACTGCAGGTGACCCGGATCTGATTCAGTTAAATGGTGAATCATACGGTTTTGAAGCCGACCTGCTTATGCAGTCGGATATGTTTTACTTCAAAGCCGGTTATTCACTCGGATGGGCTTATAAGTTCAAGGATGGCGCCAGATACTCCCCAAGGTATGATACACGGCACTCACTTAATTCCATTCTTGGATTTAATCCGGGAGACGGCTGGAATATTTATCTCACCTGGAATTTCTCGACAGGAAGGCCCTACACACCACTCGCCGGATATCTCGACAGGTTTAGAATAGATGATTTTTGGACACAGTGGCTCGCTCTCGGGCAGTATGATCCCAAATCGCTCTATGGACTTCAGAATTCCGAGAGATTCCCTGTTTATCACAGGATGGATATCGGAGTCTCAAAAACACACTTTATCTATTATATGGCTTGCACACTCGATTTCAGCATAATTAATGTTTACGACAGAAGAAATATCTTCTATTTCGACGATAAAACGGGTGAACGGGTTGACATGCTCCCCTTCCTTCCATCCCTTTCCCTGAAGGTGCAAATATGAAAAATCTCTTTTTTAGTTTTACTGTGCTTGCTGTATTTCTTTTGTTCACTGGATGTGATTCTTCTTTCGATCCTAAAAAGAATTATGAGGAAAAGTACATTCTCAACCTGGTTATAAAAGGTGACTCTGTCAAACAGATTGCCATTGCCGCTAAAACCTATAATGTACCGGGATTTAACCCAAACGAAAATTCCGTCTCCCCGTTTATTTCCGGAGCTGCCATCTCCATCTACTCAAAATTTTACGATAATACATACACTTTTAAAGATTCTACAACCACAGCAATTGGACAAAAGTTTGGGGCACCGGCTCCTATCTATGTCCTGAATCAGATGAAAGCCCGTGTCAATGACACACTCACATTGACTGCTGTCATGCCCGATGGCAAGATTCTTAAATCGAAATGTGCTGTTCCTCGCGATCTGGATTTTAAGCTGTCAAAGAATTTTATCTCAACAATTACTCAAAATCCATCGGAAAAGGCTCTAACCATTCAATGGTCCGGTTCACCCGATAATATTTATGTTCCCAAGCTTGTCCTCTACTACGCTACCGATAAAAACGGTGTAGTTAAAGGTTATAAAAAGGAAATTCCGCTCAAGTTTGCTGATGTGTCGGGTACACAAAAGCCTTTGTACCCCGGGGTAACGAGAGATAAGATTTTAATTTATGAGTATGCGGCAATCAACAGGATAATGTCGGAGATTTCAGCCGGAGATCAGGACAAATATTCTTATGTTATTCAGGATGCCATACTCGAAGTGATGGTTATGGATAAAAACCTCGGTAACTATTACGGCTCGACCGAGGGATATCTCGATGACTTTTCAGTAAGGCTCGATGAGGTTATTTTCTCCAATATCGAAGGAGGCCTCGGAGTTTTTGGAGCTTACCTTGTGTCATCCCGAAAAATCAATGTGGAAGAAAATTTTGTGCAGTCGTTTGGCTACAGAAGCAGATTGTAAATTTTTTATATTATAATATACAAAATTTACAAAGTGGTCGTAACTTGTTTATTTTAAAAAAGTTATGAGTGTGATATAAGCGAGATTTCGTTAAAACAGATGTCGCCACAAGGGCTTTTTTGGTGATGGTTGCCATTCTTCTATCCATATGTCGCCCGGAGGGCTTTCTTGAGGTTGAGTATTTCTCCCCATATGTCGCCCGGAGGGCTCTAACAAAAAATCCATTTAATCCGTGGAAAATCCATGCCCTCTGTAACCATTTTCCCATCTGCGTTAATCCGCCAAATCAGCGTGCATCTGCGTCCTCTAAATAAAAAAACCGCCCTTGTTTAAGGGGCGGCACCGGGCTTGGCATTATTGAGGTAATGCGAAGGGGTAATGATTTATGCGAAATATCTTCTTTTTACTCTGCAGGTACTGAGTTTGTTCTGTCCATTTTGATTTGCTCGGTGATGGCATACATCATTCTGCGAGCCTGGTCGTCTTTTTCAATTTTTGCCATGGTCTCGATGACTCCCAGGAAATTTTCATCACCTGTTTTGAAGAGTGCAAGGGCTATCAGGATTTTGGTCGAAGGATCAAGTTCCTTTTTCATCTCTTCCGCAAGAAGTGGAGCGACTTCCTTTACTTCGTAGAGACCGGCCATATATATCGAGCTTTTCCTCAAGCCTGTGTTGTTCGAGGTGATACCGTTCTTTAACGATGTAATCGAATTCAAATTGAATCGATTTGTGCTCTGAGATTTAATCTCAGGTGTTGCTGCAATGAGCATTAAAACTACAACGATGGTGCTGGTTAAAGTTTTCATTGCTGTCTCCCGGTCGTTTGTGATTGAAAGTATTGTTAAATTCTGAGGTCAAGTTACTCCGCAAAATTGTAACATGTGCCACCGTCAGGTAAACCTTTGTAAAAGAATGTAACCGTTTTCGTTTTTTTGTTTTATTCCACGGGAACTCTTATAAAAAATTACATGTTATAACATATAATTCACACAACTTAAATACAGGAATAAAAAAATGAATGACTTAGGATTACTTCTCCTTAGAATTTTTGCGGGCGGTTTCATGGCATTTGGTCATGGTTACGGTAAATTTGTTAAGTTCTTTTCCGGGGAGGAAATAAAATTTCTCGATTTCCTTGGAATTGGTATGAAAGCGAGCTTTTTTCTCGCAATGTCAGCAGAGTTTTTTCTTGCAATATTCGTAATTCTGGGACTTTTCACCAGAACTGTAACAATTCCCTTGATTATTACAATGGTGGTTGCAGCATTTATTGCACACGGTGATGATCCGTTTCAGAAAAAAGAGATGGCTCTCCTCTACCTGACTGTCTTTGGAACTCTCTTCTTTACGGGTGGAGGGAAATATTCAATATCTGCACTTCTTGCAAATAAAATTCCTTCAGCTAATAAAGCAGTATCTTTTCTTGTAAAATAACAACCTGATACAGGTTATAAAACAAGATATCCCATGGTGGCGGAGAGTTGGATAGATAATTCAACCTCCGCTTTCTTTATTACACCTCCCTCTCGACATCTTCTTTCAATCAATGGTTAAATGTTTTGTAGTCTCCTCTCTAATGATTAATTTTAGATGCTGTTTATCTAATCATTGGATACAAACAAAAATGGAGAAACCATGAAAAATATCATCACAAAATTATCGTTATTCCTGTTTTTCCTCGGGCTTGGTGCATTAAACGCACAGGCACTCTCAGGAACATACTACATCCCGCAGGGAGCTAACCCTCAGGGTTATGCGACCCTTTCTGCTGCATGTGCAGCTATTTCAACAAATGGTGCAAACGGGGTTGTCACATTTATCATCGACGGTAACCTTACCGAAACCGCTCACTGCTTCATAAACAACAACACCTTTACTGCGACCAACAGACTGGTAATCAAACCTGCTGCAACAAAACAGCCTGTGGTCACCCTGACCGGTGTTAATGCCACGAATGAATTTTTTACTATACTCAACTCAAGCTATGTAACCATCGACGGTTCGAATGGCAACAACGCTGACGGCACAAGAGACCTTACATTCGAGGCAAACCTCGCAACCGGAAGATGGGCTCTCGAAGTACAGGATAATTCAGACTTTGTAACAATCCAGAATGTCAAAGTTCTTAATGTAAACAGCTCAAGAACCTTAAACACTGCGGGTATCGCAGTTGACGGATCAATTGGCACAGTAGGTCAGTGTCCTGACAATATCCTCATCTCCAACTGCCAGATCGGAAGTGATGCTTCTTCTTTTGAATCAGGTATTGGAATGTGGGGAAATGACCCTACATCACCCGTAACCGGAACGATTCAGGGATGCGACATCTACGCAGGCAGAAGAGCCATAACAACCTTCTACATTGCAAAGAATTACTATGTTGGTAACACCATCATAATTTCTGATCCAAGAGACCGTACATTCTACGCTGGTGTTTACCTTACAGGAAGTGTTACAAATGATACTACAGTAGTCGCAAACAACAAATTCCCCAAAATTGCCGTGAATACCGCTGCAAACAGATTCGCCGGTGCAATTGTGGTTTATGGAAATACCGGTGTTATCAATGTTGCAAACAACTTTATTGCTCCAAACTTCACAAATTCAGGCGTTTCCACAGCCAACAGATACTACGGTATCGTTTTCGGTTCGGCAACATGGAACGGAATCATCAATATTGGCCACAACTCTTTCAGAATTGATGCCCCTGCAACCACAGGTGTCAATGCATGCATCGGTTACGAATTAAACTCCGATGCTACAATGAATGTCGGTAACAACATTTTCCACCAGGGAAACAGCACTCCGAGCTCTTATCTTATCCATTTCCCGATGACAGCAAGTGCTACCAACATCATTAATTTCAACTGGAATGCCTACTATCTTGCCGGTATTGGTTCAAATTTCGGTTATTACGGGACCGGTGCTGTTGCAACTTTGAACGACTGGAAAACCGCAACTTCACAGGATCCACAGTCGATCTACAAAATGGTCAATTTTGTATCCAACACCGACCTCCACCTTACAGGTGCTTCAAACGGTGACTGGGATTTAAGAGGAATGCCGATGCCATCAGTAAAATTTGACATCGATGGCAATCCAAGAAACGCAATGTTCCCTTACAAGGGTGCTCACGAAGCTTCCATTTCACTTCCTGTGGAGCTGACATCATTTACCGCTATGCAGACAGGTGAAGCTGTGGTCCTTGACTGGACAACAGCCACCGAAACCAACAACCTCGGTTTCGAAGTTGAAAGATCAACAGACGGACTCGCATTCAACAAGATCGGTTTCGTAAAAGGTGCCGGTTCAACAACTGACAAACAGGCTTACAAATTTGTTGACAATTCGGCTCCAACAGGAACAATCTGTTACAGACTTCGTCAGATTGACCTCAACGGTGAATTTGCTTATTCAAACATTGTCGAAGTGGATGTCGCCGGTGTGAATTCTTTTGCATTGCAGCAGAACTATCCAAACCCGTTCAACCCTTCAACGACAATCAAATTCTCTCTTCCTGCAGCTTCCAGAGTTAACATCACTGTTTATGACATGATGGGTTCTGAAGTTACAAAGATTGCTGACAAAGATTTCGCAGCCGGTTCACACCAGTTGAATTTCAATGCATCAAACCTTTCCAGCGGAAGCTATATCTATACAATCACTGCCACCTCTGTTGACGGCAAATTGTATAAAGAAACAAGAAAAATGCAGCTTTTGAAGTAGCAATATTTCTCTAACGGGACGCGGACGCACTAAGATGTATCCGCGTCCCTTCTTTTTTTAAATTTATACACGACCCCATGACAGCAATTATTGATTACGGCGAGAGACCCGAATATCTTCTCTGGCAACTGGAGAAGCTTGGAGTAAACCTCAAATTTACATCTGTTGAAAGTGAAATACTGTCGGCAGAAAAAATCATCCTCCCCGATTGTCAAGACTTGAAAAAAGCCATCAAACGGCTCCACCTACTCAATCTTTTTTCGATGCTGCGCATGATCAAAAAACCGGTTTTGGGTATCGGGAACGGATTCTCGATAATGTGTGAAAACACTCATGAGGCTGGCAAAGCCGGGCTTGGGTTTTTCCCGCTGTCACTCACTGTTCCATCGGTGGCTCCACCACTTCCCGCAAAACTTAGTGCCGATATATGTGATACCGTGGTCTTTATGGATGCTGTAACTCTTGACGGGCTTTATTTCGAGAAGCTGTTTCTCCCCTCATCGAATGAATTTAACGCAGCAGTTCTCACTGATCACAATGAGATTCCTGCTGCATTCAAAAAGGGGAATTATATGGGCGTGGTTTTCAATCCTGCTTTTTCAGGGCAGGCGGGGAACCTGTTTCTCAATAAATTTATTGAGATCTGACCGTAAAATCAAAGTTTGCTGACAAAGTATGGAAGCATTTTTCTCCATGTAGGCCAGTCGTGCGGCATGTCGTGTCCCCAAATCTCAAGTTCATGGGGTATCCCTTTGCTCCGAAGAATATTGGAAAGATTGATTGACCCCTGTGGAGCCTCATATTCTCCCTGACCTGTAGCAATTATTATCCTCTTGTTGTGACGCATCTGATTTAACAGATTCTCGTCATTCAGGTTTGAGAGATAATCGACAGGTGAATTGAAATAAACATTCTCATCATAATACCCCTTTGTGTACGATTTGAGGTCATAATAACCACTCATCGGTATCGTACCGGCAAACAGGTCGGGTCTTCTGAAAAAGATGTTCGCTGCATGAAGTGCTCCAAGTGAAGCACCCGTAAGCATTATGGGTTGCAGTCCACCGCAGTTGTTGTGGATAAATGGCACCACTTCATCCGTAACATAGTAGTTGTATGTCATGTGTCGGAGTGCTTTATGGTGTGGCATCATCGAATTGTTCAACCAGCTCTCGTTGTTAATGCTGTTTATCGAGAAAACCTTGATCTTTCCCGATTCGATGTAAGGTGAAATGGCATTTATGAGTTGAAATCTTTCATACTCAAGGAAATCCGCACCGGCAGTGGGAAACATAAGCAACGGAATGCCCCAGTGCCCGTAAACAACTATTTCCATGTTCTTCTCCAGTCGCGGGCTCCACCATCCGTGTATTTCTCTTTTCATCTCTCTCTTTTTCCTTTTTATAATATGTTAAGTTTCTTTAAAAGATCATTTTTATACATCGCTCCAATGGGGATGATGTTTTTATCAACCATGAGATTGTTTTCCGTGATGTCGGCAATTCTGTCGATCCTGACAATAAATGATCTGTGAACTCTTACGAATTCCTTCTTGGGAAGTTTAGCCTCAATGTGCTTCATCGTCGAATAAATAAGATGCTTTCCTGTTTGTGTGTGCAACTGTATATAGTCACCTTTTGCTTCAATAAAATTTATGTCAGCAAGATTGAGTCGCAAAAGTCTTGAATCAACTTTTACAAAAATGTAGCCGGGTGCAGTCCCCTCCGCATATTTGTTGTATATCTCAATCGCTTTATCGACCGATTTTAGAAACCTTGCATAACTTATAGGTTTAAGAAGATAGTCAGTTACATTGTGCTCAAAAGCTTCAACAGCATAATTCTCTTTTGCGGTTACAAATATTATCTGGGGACTCTCTTTCAGGGTTTCTATCATCTCAATGCCGGTCATCTCGGGCATTTCAATGTCAAGAAAAACCAGATCAATCTCCTGATCTTTTAATATTTTTACAGCTTCTATGGCATTGGAGAAGGAACCTGCGAGTTCGAGATTCTCTGTCTGGGCAACGAACCTCTCAAGAATCTTCCGCGAAATTTCCTCATCATCTACTATTAAACAATTCATTTCTCTACCGGGTTTTACATGCCTGCGCGATTGGTCAATTTTCTGAATAAATAATCAGGGTTAAAGGGCGAATTTAGCTATTTTTTCAAAAATATTTAACAATTTTTTATTAATGTTTCGGCTTTCCCGGTCTCACATCAGGTTATTTTTCGTTTTTTTTGATATTTGCCCGATTCAGGTGTTCCAAAAGTTGTTTTTCGCCTCCCGTTTTAATATATATCAGATGTATTTTTGATTTATTTGGTGAAACAAGGATGAAAATAATCGTTCCGGTTCTGTTGCTGACTCTTTCAGTATTTGCTCAGAATGTAAAAATAACAGGAAAAATAACAGACGAAAAAACATTGACTCCCCTGGATAATGTCCTCGTTTATTCTGTCAGTTTCCAAAAAAGCACTTATTCCGACAAGACAGGTTATTTTGAATTAACTCATCCGCGAACTGAAAGGGCGACGCTACGCTTCCTTCTTGCCGGTTATTCACCCTTGAATATGGAAGTGTCGGTCAACAACGCCGGTTCGGTCTCTGCCGATATTTTGATGACACCGGTTGCAATCCATCTCGGTGAGGTGACAGTAACAAGCCCGCGGTATGTTTCTTCCCTGCAGGAGTCACCATATCCACTCGGCATTATCGGGAAAATCGACATCGACAACCACAGTAAATTGAGCCTTGCGGAGTTCCTGAAGGAGGAGCCCGGTGTTGCTCTAACCCGTGATGGAATCTGGGCTACCGATATCTCCGTCAGAGGTATCAGAGGGACAGGCATTGTACTGATGGTTGACGGAAACCGGCTTGAAACGGCTACGGAATTGAGTGCACGAATGTCGATGATTGACCAGTTCGACATCGAGAGAGTGGAGATAATAAAAGGCGCTGCTTCTTCGATGTATGGTACAGGAGCCTTGGGCGGAATTGTAAATGTAATCACCCAGAACCGGAAATTCAGGGACAATTTTTATTATACCGGTACAATCGGTGGTTTCTACAACAGCGTAAATACAGGTTTCGGTACAAGCGTTTCACTGAACACTGGTGGAAATCAATGGTTTGCAAAAGTCAGAGGCTCTTTCAGAGGAGCTTCAGCCACGGAAACGCCCGATGGTGATATTGCCAACAGTCACTACCACGACAACAGTCTGAGTGCAGCAGTAGGGTTCAGACCTGTATTAAACCACGAATTTGAATTGAGTTATCAGAGATATGGCGGTGACGACATTGGGCTCCCAGGAGGGTCTGCTTTCGCTGCCGCTGCCATTGCCCGATATCCCACTGCAAAAAGGGAGTCGTACTCAGCCGAATACAAATTCTCTGAAATTTCATCCACCCTCTCGAATATAGGTATCAAATACTGGCATCAACTGATAGTAAGAGATGCTGAAGTGGTGCTGCCAACTGCACGGTTGCTCCCCTATGCCGATCACACCAGCGATGGCATTCAACTGGTTTCAAACTGGCTCTTCAACAGCAACTACAGGTTTGTTCTTGGTGTCGATGCATGGCAAAGAGAAATGGACAGCAGAAGACAACGCATCACCCAAAACAGAACTAAGGATACCACAACCATTATTGGTGAGAGACCTGTTCCCATCTCCAAATTCAGAAGTGGTGGAATCTTCTTTCAGAATGAAATCGACAATATCGCACAAAACCTGAATATTGCCATCGGCGGCAGATTTGACCTGATCAATATCAAAAGTGAAAGCTCGTACAATCCCGAGTATATTTCTGTGAATGGTGCGGTAAACAACAACCCACCTTCAAAAAAGATTTTGTGGGAAGCAAAAGATGAGAACAATTTTTCCTGGAGTTTGAATATCGCCTCTCTCTACAAAATAACGAAAGAGCAACAGGTGAGTTTTAATTTTGGGAAGTCTTTCCGCTCCCCTTCACTCGAGGAGAGATTCCAATTCCTCGATCTTGGCGGTCTTGTGAAACTCGGCAATCCTGCTCTTGATCCTGAAGAAGGCTGGTTTTACGATCTCGGATACCGGTTTTATTCCTCCGGAGCCATGTTTAAGGCAAACCTTTATCTGAATACTCTTACCAATCTCGTGGTTGAGACCCCCGGATATACTTTTCAGGGAAGACCAGCCACACAGATGGTAAATTTCGGTGCTGCTAAAATCTTTGGTTTCGACCTTGCTTTCGAACTGAAACTGTTAAAGGAAGTGATTCTCTACGGAAATGCCTCCGCAGTAAGAGGTGAGGATTCAAAGAAGACGGAAGACCTTCCGTTTATGCCGGCAGACAATGCCACGATCGGTCTTAGAATAAAAGCAGTGGAATTTGCGGATGCATCAGTCGAAGTGACAGGTGTGGCAGACCAAAATAAAATTGCGGCTGCCGAAAAGCGGACACCCGGCTATGGTCTGGTCAATCTGAACATTTCTTCCAAACCGTTCAAACTCCCCTATGGCGAGATCAGACTGACCGTTGGTGTGGATAATCTCCTCAATCGCTCATACTTCAATCACCTCGCCACCAATCGTGGACTGATAAAAGGAGAACCGGGGAGAAACATCTTTATTAAAGCGAATATAACCTTTTAGTTCTTACTTATGAGTTATGAGTTATTAATTCTGCCCTTAGAAATCCGATTTTGGCATTAAAAAATCAATCTCTTGCAAGAAAATAATAACTTATAACTCATAATTCAAACCTAATACTTACTTGTTTCCTCTCAGAAACTCAATTCTGTCCTGAAGAACAGAGATTGGGGTGAGGAGTTTGTCTTTACCGTAGATGGCATCTTCACGGCTGGTAAAGGCTATTTCGTATTCCTTGCTCATGACGATTGCTTCCTCGGGACAAACCTCTTCGCACAGACCGCAGAAGATACAGCGGAGCATGTTGATTTCAAATTTTTCGGGGTATCTTTCTTTTTCTCTGTCAGTTTCGGCTGCCTGCACTTCAATGGCAAGTGCGGGACAGACTCGTGAACAGAGCCCGCAGGCTACACATCTTTCCGTTTTATCCTCTTCTTCCACCAGAACGGGGCGTCCTCTGTAGTGACCGGAAGGGATAAACTTGACCTCGGGATACTCCATTGTATATTTTGGTTTGAACATGTTTTTAAGTGTGATTGCCAAACCTTCCGCAATTGATGGAAGATATATTTTCTCCATCAATGTAAAATCTTTCATTCGTTTCTTGACTGCCATATCGATATCCTAATTGAGAATCATTGCTAAAACTGCTGCCCAAAGCACATTCAGAAGTGAAAGCGGGAACATAACTTTCCAACCGATATTCATTAGTTGATCATAACGGAAACGGGGCAGACTCCATCTGACCCAGATGAAAAAGAAGAGAAGCGCTCCCATTTTTATGAAGAATGCACCAACCTGTAACAATGCCTGAACTCCTGACGACAAACCGAGTTTTTCAATATACGGTACCTGCCATCCACCCAAATAGAGGGTGACGATAAGGGCTGAGGCAATTATCATGTTTGCATACTCTGCAAGGAAAAATGCAGCAAATTTCATACTGGAATACTCAGTATGGAAACCACCAACCAGCTCAGGTTCTGCTTCGGGAAGATCAAAGGGAAGTCTGTTTGTCTCTGCAAAAGCCGCTGTAACGAATGTGATGAAACCAATCGGTTGAATAAAAGCGTTCCACATCAATCCCGCCTGTGATTCCACGATCTTCTGTGGTAACAACGATTCCGAGAAGATTAAAACACCGGCAATGGAGAATCCCATCGATATCTCATAAGATATCATCTGTGCCGAGGATCTGATTCCGCCAATAAGCGAATATTTTGATCCTGAAGACCAGCCCGACATCGTGATTGCATACACACCTATTGATGTGAGTGCCATTACATAAAGAATCCCGGCGTTGATGTTCGAGACTACCGAAAGGTTTATTGTCCTTCCGAACATTTCCACATCGGGTCCTATCGGAATGACCGCATATGTGGCAAAAGCTACAAACAGTGCGAGAAATGGTGCCAAAGTATGAATTGGTTTATTTGCCTTGTCGGGAACAATATCCTCTTTCAGAAGGAGTTTGAACACATCGGCAAACGGCTGGAGAAGCCCTGCGGGTCCTACCCTGTTTGGTCCGACCCTGCTCTGTGCCCAGGCAGATATTTTCCGTTCAAAATAAACCAAATAAGAAACCGTTAGCAGCATGATATTTGCTATTATAAGCACTTTTACCAATGCAATGCCGGCAATTATCCAAGATTCCATTTAATCTGTCTCTTCTTTAAACTTTAAGTAATTCTTTTTCAACTGTAATTCCCGACTCTCCAAGTTCATCATAAGTGATACCATGGAAACCGGGGTGGTGCTTTGTAAATTCTTCCCAGACATCCTCTGCCATATCGAATTTGCCTTTTAATCCGAACAGGTGACCAAGATCGAGAAGTATCTTCCATGACGGTTTGGCATCATATTTTTTGTAGTTGCCCCAACGGTCATATTTCGTTCCAAACTTGTCGAGTCTGCTCATCGCAAGACCGTCAAGACTGCGATCCATCTGCTCAGTTGTAACCGCAGGACGAATTCGCTGTGCTCTGTTTTGGAAATTGATGAATACACCATTTTTTTCTGTCCAGGTGGCTGCCGGGAAGACAACATCTGCAAACTGAGTTGTTGCGTTGAAATTGGAAGCAAGAACTACTAAAAAGTCGAGCTTTTTCAATGCTTCAGCCCATGCCGGATCGAATGCTGCCAGATCCTCTTCCACCACAACCAGAGCTTTTATTTTTTTCTCATTGATGGCAACAAGAATACCTGCCAGGTTCAATCCATCTTTAACAGGTTTTACGCCTGCCTTGAGGGCACCATTATCATTCGGTGATTTTTCATCGCGTATCAGGATGTCATCACCGCTGCCGGGAATTGTGTGTCTCGGGAAATCAAGATTATTGCAGTGAAGGTGATTTGCAACTTTCGAGAGAATAAAATTATCCTCAACCGTAATTCTTCCTGAACCGATAAGGGCGATTTCACCCGGTTTGTAACTGTGCAGGTCGGAAGCAGCTTTTGAAAGTGCCTCATCCCATGTTGCTTTGCTCAATCCGGCTTCCCTTTTGATGTGACAACCGTCGACTCTGTCTTCAGCGTTTACATTTTTCCAGGTATTCAAACGACCGTTGTCGCACATCCAATAGCTGTTTACATCATCGTTTTGACGCGGAGTAAGTCTTAATATTTCATTGCTTCTTACCCAAACATCAACATTACATCCTCTGGAACATCCCGGACAAACCGAGGAAGTATTCGACATGTCCCAGACTCTCGATTTGAATCTGAAGTCCCTGTTGGTTAAAGCACCTACAGGACAGATATCTGTAACATTTAGTGAATATGGATTATCAAGTTCTTTTCCGGGGTAGGTTTGAATTGTAACCCTGTCACCCCTGTTTACAAAGGTGAGCTGGGTTTCCCCGGCAATTTCATCACAGAATCTGATGCAACGCGAGCATGAGATACAACGGTCACCATCAAACATCACATGAGGTCCCAAAGGAACCCTTTTTTCTTTGTGCTGTTTTTCTTCCGTGAACCGGCTTTCACCGATGCTGTGACTGTAGGTGTAGTCCTGCAACTTACACTCACCGGCTTCGTCACAAATAGGACAATCAAGCGGGTGATTTATAAGCAGGAACTCCATAACAGCCTGACGGGCGGAGAGGGCTTTCGTGGATTCTGTATGTACAACCATACCTTCAGCAGCTTGTGTTGCACATGCAATCGCGAGCTTTGGCATTCTTTCAACTTCGACTAAACAAACACGACAGTTGCCGGATACGGTAAGTGAAGGGTGCCAGCAAAAGTGGGGTATATCCACTCCGACTTCCTTGGCCGCCTCAATTATCGTTTGCCCCGGCTTAAAATCTATCTCCTGTCCGTCCAAAATAAACTTTCCCATTCAGGTCTTCTCCTATGCTGCGGTAGTTATCAGTTTGGTTTGCGGTTTAATAAACACTTTTGTAAAATTTTCGAACCTAAGCAGATCGTCGGCGAGAACTTTTATCTCTTCCGCAGTTACTGCATCTATTTTTTGTATCACTTCTTCAACAGGGATTATTCTTCCATGATTCAGTAACAGATTTGCCATTCTGATCATTCTGTTGGAAGTGCTTTCGAGTGTAAGAAGGATGCTTCCTTTCAAATACTCTTTTGCTCTTTTCAGTTCACGGTGATCGATTTCTCTCTCTCTGAACTTGTTGAGCTCTTTTTCTATATTCTTCATAGCCTTGTCAAAATTACCTGTATTTGTCGAGAAATAGATCCCAAACGAAGAGGCATCTTTGTAAAAATTGATAAAGCTGTTAATCTGATATGTAATTCCGAGTTTTTCTCTAATGTTCTGATAGAGCCGGCTGCTCGTTCCTTCCCCGAGAATCAGGGAAAGAATGTTTAGAGGCAACCTCTGTCCACTGTTGTAGCCGACACTTTTTGCCCCCATAATGGAATAAACCTGCTCGGTCTCTCTCAGCATCACATGCTCGATACCCGGATGAGTTCCTGCGTAATCCCTCTTTATTTCAGCACGAATCGTCGATTTGTGCAGATGCTTCTGAGCCAGCTTCACAAGCTGATCATGAGTAATGTTACCCGAAGCGGAAATCAGCAGATTCCCCGGTGTGTAATGATTAGCGTGATGTGCAGTCACCATTTCATGATTAAACGACGAAATGGTCTGCTCGGAACCCAGTATTGAGTATCCGAGTGGCAGACCCGGGAAAACCAGCTCTTCGAATTTGTCGAAGATCAGTTCATCAGGATTGTCGTTTAAATCGTTTAACTCGTCAAGAATAACACCAATCTCGTTTCTGATATCCTTCTCACGCATGAGTGGATACTGTACCATGTCAGCTATTACATCAAATGTCTTCCCGAGATTGGAAGCCATCCCTCTGGCATAGTAGCATGTATGCTCTTTGGCAGTAAAAGCATTGATGTAACCGCCGAGGGATTCGATATCGTCGGAAATCTTCTTTGCAGTACGCCGCTTTGTGCCTTTAAATAGCATATGCTCCAGGAAATGTGAGATACCACTCGTTTCAATGGTCTCATCACATGAACCCGTATTGTACCAGAAGCCCAGCGAAAATGACTGTACATAAGGTACATGCTCGGTGACAACTGTTGTGCCACCGGGTAGTGTTGTTATGTTAATGTTATCCAAACTTGTCCGTGAAAGTACGATAAATCAAACTTTAAATATAGATATATTAAAGACTTTAAGCAAACTTGCCGTAGAATTCGCCAATCTTTTTATATGCTCTTCTTAATATATCATCCTCAGGTAAAAACACCACTCTGAAGTGTCTTGTTCCCGGAACCTGACCAAATCCGCTGCCGTGTACCACAACCACACCCGTCTCTTTTATCAATCCCGTCACAAATTCGAAATCTGTTTTGTCCGTTTCTATCTTTGGGAAAGCATAAAAAGCACCTTCAGGTTTAACGCAACTGACTCCTTCGATCTGATTCAACATTTCGAAAGTAATGTCCCTTCTCACCTGAAGCTTTTTCATTGCGTCCACGAGGTGTGACTGGTCACCTTCAAGAGCGATCTTGATTCCGTATTGTTCAGGGTGGTTTGCCGATAGTCTGGATCTTAAAATCCTGTTTATGGCTCCAAGATAATCTTTCAGTTTGGCTTCATTTCCGCTTACAATTCCCCAGCCTATTCTGAAACCGGGGACCATGTAATTCTTGGAAAGTCCACCGAATGTAATCATTGGAACTTCCGAATTGAGCGAAGCGATGGAGATGTGCTTCTGACCATCGAAAAGGAGTTTATCGTAGATTTCGTCGGCAAAAATCACGAGATTGTTCTCTTCAGCAAGTTTTATGATTTCTTCCAGAATCTCCTTTTTGTAAAGTGAGCCTGTCGGATTGTTTGGATTAATGAGGACAATCGCTTTTGTTTTACTGTTTATTTTTTTCTTTATGTCATCAATGTCGGGTTGCCAACCGTTTGATTCATCGAGATAATAAGGATTTTCGTAGGCGGAAAGTTTCGCAGAAATAGCTGTATAAAGGGGGTAACCGGGTGTCGGTGTGAGGACATTCTCGCCATCATTTACAAGTGCTGTCAGACAAATGTCAATAGCTTCACTCGCTCCGTGCGTAACGAAGACATCACGGATGTTTTTGATTCCTTTTTTTGCACCTTCATCCCTGATTGCCTGAACGGCTTCCTTTATCCCCGAAGAAGGAGCATAACCGTTTTTATTCATCAACATTGCCCGGTAAGAGGCTTCAACGAGGTGACGGGGGGGTTCGAAATCGTAAATATTGGGGTCACCGATATTTAAATAAAGCATCTCTTTACCTGTTTTTGCCACTTCATCTGCCACAAGTAAAATATCTCTGATCGCATAGGTGATATTGTCGGTTCTTACGGCGGGTTTTATTGCATCTGATATCATAATACTGTTCCTGATTTCAAAAAATTGTATCTCCAAACTTACGGAAATTTTACGAGAGAATGCACTTCGGACACGACAGTCAGAGTTTTATGAACAGGTTGTTTTTGCGAAAAATTTTTTCCGGTTTTAAGTCTGTTCAGATTCGTTTTTAATGGATTGATGCTTAAATTAGAGAGGTGATTTTTAAGGAATGAGGACAGAATGAGAAAACTTGCAACAATACAGATTATTTCAGATGTGCAGCCGATAGAGGGTGCAGACAGAATCCAGGTAGCCTCGGTTCTCGGCTGGAAAGTCGTCATCAAAAAAGATGAATTCAAACCGGGAGATCCGGCAATCTATTGCGAAGTTGATTCCTTCCTCCCCGTACAGCCTGAATTCGAGTTTCTCCGCAAGTCATCATATAAAAAGATGTCCGATGGTACCGAAGGATTCAGACTGAAAACCATAAAATTGCGAGGTGTAATAAGCCAGGGATTGCTTCTGCCCGTGTCATCACTCCCCGGTTATCCCGAAGTGCCGCCTCCCGGAACTGATGTCACTGAAATTCTCGGCGTAGTGAAGTATGAGCCCCCAATTCCGGCACAACTCGCCGGCGAGGTTAAGGGTCCATTCCCCGGTTTCATAAGCAAAACAGACGAAGAAAGAATCCAAAATCTCATCGATTCACTCCCAAACTATAAAGATTCACTCTTTTATGTAACCGAAAAAGTGGATGGTACCTCTATCACGATATATCTGAAAGACGGTCAGTTTGGCATCTGTTCAAGGAATCTCGAACTGGTCGAAAATCCCGAAAACACCTACTGGCGTGTCGTAAAAGAGTTGGACATCGAGAACAAACTGCGTAATCTCGGAAAAAATATTGCTCTGCAGGGCGAACTGATCGGTGAAGGAATTCAAAAAAACATTTACAGGCTTCGCGGACAAACCATAAAATTCTTCGATGTGTTTGATATCGATAAATATGAATACTTCGATTACCCGTCGTTCAAATCGATCATCGATGAATTTGGTCTGGCAACCGTCCCTGTAATCGAGGAGGCACTTCAACTCCCTCAATCTGTCGATGAAATACTGACGATGGCAAACGGGAAATCTGCCCTGAATCCTGATGCAAACCGTGAAGGTCTGGTTTTCAGAACCACTTCAGGTAAAAGATTCTCATTTAAGGCGATAAGCAACAACTTTTTGCTTAGTGACGAAGAGTAACATTTTAGATTGGAAAAGAAATGAAAATCGGCGTAATAATCGAAACAAAAGAATTTGAAAAAGCGTGGAATGCTTTCCGTTTTGCAGTTACCTCATTGAAGCAAGGACATGAAACAAAAGTTTTTCTGATGGGTGAGGCGGTCGAGTGCGAGGGACTCACCCACGAAAAATACAATGTGGATGAACAGCTTAAACTCTTTGTCTCTATCGGGGGTGAACTTCTCGCATGTGGCACCTGCCTGAAATCACGACACCTTGAGAATACAACTTCATGCCCGATCTCCACAATGGTGGATTGTCTTAATATGGTGATTTGGGCGGATAAAACGGTGAGTTTTTAAGGGAAACCGCAAAGAACGCAAAGAGGGTTTGATTCATGATTTAGCGAATCCTGCTAATCTCCCGCAGGGATGCCTTCGGTACTTTAATCCCTCCCGATTCATTGGGATGAGTCAGACAGACTATTTTGTTCTCGCCAAACGGAATCCGATAAAGGTGCCCCCATACATAGGCGCGCTGAAAAAACGGCAGGCAACGCGACAATATTCCGGCTCGTAGCACCAACTGCCACCACGACTCACACGACCGGACCCCGAATTAGCTCCCTTGGGGTTCGTCTGACTTGAGGATGTGTATTTTGAGTACCAGTCCCAACACCATTCCCCTACATTTCCACTCATGTCATTTATCCCCAGTTCGTTAGGTTGCTTCCCGCCAACGGTATGGGTCTCTCTTCCTGTGTTATCTCTATACCAAGCCACTTCGTCTGCGTTGTTGCTCCCGATGTATGTATATCCTTTGCTCTTGTTTCCTCCTCTTGCTGCATATTCCCACTCTGCTTCTGTTGGTAGTCTGTATCCGTTTGCATTGAAGTCGCAGATTATATTTTCTCCGCTTCCCGCGTATGCCTTCTGTAATCCCTCCGTCTCACTCAATTTGTTGCAGAACTGAACTGCATCGTACCAGGAAGCCTGTTCAACCGGTTTTCTCTTCCCCTTGAAATTTGAGGGATTACTCCCCATCACACTCTCCCATAATTCCTGTGTAACTTCATATTTCCCAATCTGAAAGCTTCCTACCGTAACAAAATGTACCGGCTTCTCATCCGATTGTCCGTCATTACTTCCCATCTGAAAAACGCCACCTTCAACGACAATCATTTCATTTAAATGTTTTACAGATATTGCAGTGTCAGTGGTTGCGGCTTTAGTGGCTGGTGCAGATATCTCAACTGCGACAGAATCTGCGACTGCGGGTAGTGTTGGCACTTTTCTCACGAGCAATGACGGCAAAATATATAATGCTACTGCAGTAACCGCCATAACGACAAACCATATCCAATAATATCGGTTTTCGTTCGAAGTTAAACTTTGTTTTGAATTTGCAGCGGATGTTTCCCTGGATTTTGAATGTACTGATTCTGTTTTTGGTTTTGTTTCAGGTTCAGATTCAGGTTTTTTAGGTTCGGGTTTAGGCTGTCTTTGATATTCCACTTCACTCACCTTCGGCGGAACAAATTTCGGTATTTCCTGATAAACTGTCTCACCACTTCTTTCAAGTCTCTCGAGTTCTTTGAGCATTTCATTTGCACTTGGGAAACGGTATTCTCTCTCCTTATCGATCGCATTCATTACAAAATCTGACAGGGCATCTGAGATGCCGGGGTAAAAATGTGTCGGAGGAGGTACTTTCCCTGTCATTATTGTTGCGTAAACAGAGGTGGGTGTCGTATCTTTACTTGATTCAAACGGGGTGTGACCGCACAGCATCTCATAGAAGGTCATTCCAAGTGAATATACATCTGTACGGATATCTATTGTGGAGGGGGATATTATCTGTTCGGGACTCATATACACAGGGGTTCCCTTCACCACAGTGCTGGCATGCCCTCCGCCTCCTTCCAAAGCCTTCGCTATTCCAAAATCGGTTATCTTTACCGTATCATCAGCTGTCACCAAAACATTCAAGGGCTTTATATCGCGGTGGATTATCGGTTCATGCCGGCTGTGGATGTAGGATATGCCCTCAAGCATCTGCTTAAATAACTTGATGGCTCTCTCACGGTATATCGGACCGGTTTCCCGCTTTATGATTTCACTCAAGGTTCTTCCCTGAATGTATTCCATGACTATGTAGTAGTCTTCACTCACGCTGAACAAGTCGTAAACTCTGACGATGTTCTTGTGGGACAGACCCCTCAATGTCACACCTTCATTCAGGAACAGCTTTAATGCTGCAGGGTCTTTACTGTACTGCTCCCAAAGTCTCTTTAACGCATAAATCTCGTTGAAATGGATGTGTCTGGCTTTGTAAACCACACCCATTCCACCCTGCCCCAACTGCTCCAATAACTCGTATGTGTGAACGATTTTTCCCATCTTCTGCCTGAAAAGTGATGTATCAGTATATAGGGAGAATATGCGGAGGTTCGGAAAATTTTTGTGAATATTAATTACATCAAGTCCGAAACCTCTTTTAATATTGAGGGAGGGATTCAGCGTAATTGTTGACTATCTGTAATGAAGTTTTGCCGGTGAGCTTTGGACTTACTTCCCGAGTTCTATTAGTGAAATACTTCTTCGCCTGTTTCTCTCCATGTCGAGTACTTTGACCACAAGATTTCCGGTGATTTCAAATGACTTTGAGTGTTTGTTCTCATTGGACTTATCTTTTGATTTATCTTTGTCTTTTGTCGGCTTTTCTGTTTTGTGAGGGAACACGAATTTTATTTCTGCAGAATCCATAGGGTGAATTTCGACCGGAAGCGGTTTTTCGGTCACATTGATTGCGGTACCGGAACCTGTATTTAGAATAATTTTCTCATCAAAAGAAATTTTAACGGAATAGGAGAAAGGATTTTTTACTGAGACTGTTGCCTTCAAATTCCCACCCTCTTCTTTGTACTTCCCTTTAATGTGCTCGTTATTATCGGTGAAAGCCCTGATTGTCTCACTCATTATCCGGTCAAGGACTGAATCAGGTGAAATTTTGCCGGAGTAATTGATATCCCAGTTTCTGTAAAAAATCCCGGTTTCCAGAGAGATTGTGAGTTCAACTGGTTTATGGAGCAAGTCTTTCTCCTCCAAATCGAATACCAGGGGCAGCGAAATGGTATCCGATTCTCCGGCACCGACTGAGAAATCGGCGTTTCTTGGTTTTATATTTTTCCCGCCAAACCTGACTTCGAATTTACCGGGGGTAATAGCCAATGCAAGATGGTTTTTTATAATCAGAGGAATGGTGATTTTCAGAGTGGAATCATCAAACTCCTCGACACTAAGATCAGAGGTAACTATCGCTGCCTCCACACCCTTTTCTTTCGAGGAAAATGCAAGGTAATCGACAAGGAGAAAAAGCACCACAACCGTTGCAAAAACAATTGCTCCCAGTCTGATATTATTATAATATTTTCTGTCAACAGTTTCGAACATTGTCCACCTCAATTTTGGGTTGAGTCGGGGGGAATTGTCTCCTCATCGACTGCCGGTTTTTTCTTCTTCACGGTATCAGCCTTTGCGGCATCTATGGAATCTTTTTTGGCTTTCGCTTCCTTGTCTCTTCTCATTTTCTCTTTTTCCCGTTGCAGTTTGTCAAACTCAACCTTGTCAATTGAGTCCTTGTTTACCGTAACGGTATCCTTCACTATCTTACCTCCTTTGATCATTTTGGTAAGATCGTTACCAAAAATAAAGAGGAGAACCACAACCGCTGTCAGGGCAAGCAAAAGGAGGAATGAAGCGGAGCCACTGGATACCTTCTGTGACGGAGTTTGCTTTTCTTCATTTGCATTTCGAAGATGGAAATCGATATACTCCTCACAATGTCCGTATCTTGTTGACTTGTCCTTTGCGGTCATGTGATAAATCATTTTTACCACACCGGGGGAGATATGCGGATAGTAGTCGAGAGGATTTTTTATAGGTGTATTAACGATCTCGTTCATCAGATCATACTCTGAATCAAGCCCCGTGTTATAGGGGAGGTTCCCCGTTAACATTTCATAGAGAGTCACACCAAGCGAATAGACATCAGTTCTTTGATCGACCGCCTTCGGGTTCTTTATCTGTTCGGGAGACATGTAATAAACAGTTCCGAGTTTCGTCCCTGTTTGCGTCATCCCTTTGTCACCAAGAATCTTCGCTATTCCAAAATCGGTAATCTTCGGGTTACCGCTTTTACCATCAATGATGATATTTCCGGGTTTTATGTCACGGTGGATTATCCCCTGCGAGTGGGCATAAGCAAGACCGCGAAGGATTTTATGAAATATCGGCAGTGCCCTGTCTTCCGGAAGCAGCCCCGTTTTCCGGAGCATCTCTTTAAGAGTCATGCCGTCAACATATTCCATTACAATGAAATAGTCATCGCCATACTGAACCAGCCGGGTAAGTTTGACGATATACGGATGTGTCAGCTTATACTGTGCCTTGGCTTCGGTTTTAAACCTCTCGACGATTTCCGGATCAGTGGTAAGTGCCGGATGCAGCAGTTTAATTGCCACTTCCTGCTGCATGTGGATATCCTCGGCAAGATATACTGTACCCATTCCGCCTTCACCGATTTTACGGATTATTCTGTATTCGTCTTTTATAATCTGGTTTTCTGTGAACATAAAATCTTTGTCGTTGGGTTAGTTTCCATTGCCTTGCTTAGTATCGGTATTTCCAGTCTTATCCGCGTCCTGCTTCTTTTTTGACTGATTTGAAGTGTCGTCGGTTTTTTTCACCTGAGTGGTGTCTTTTGCCGTGTTTACGACTTCATTTGATTCGGGAATCACAACTTTCTGATTAAAGTTGCTTAAGACATACCACAGAATCAGAACCAGAAGTGCAACACCTGCAATTATACCTGCCTGCGTCAGTTTTGCTTTGTCCTTCAGACTTGCAGCTTTCCTTTTCCCTTCGGCGACTTTGATAACCTGGACGGTTATGTTGTCCTTGCCACCCCGGTCGTTGGCAAGATTCACGAGTTTGTTACATGCTTCGATGGGAGGATTCTTAAGAACAATGTCCCTGATCTCCCTGTCTTCCACATGACCTGTCAGTCCATCCGAACAGAGGACAATAATATCATCCTTGAATAAAACCTCATCTCTGGGGTCGACCTGTGGTTCAGAGTTGCCATTGGGACCAAGAGAGCGAAGAATCACATTTTTTTGCGGGTGATGTTCAGCCTGCTCCTCGGTGATAATGTTGCTGTCAACCATCTCCTGAACGAGGGAGTGATCCCGTGTCAGTCTCTCTATCTCATCTTCACGGATACGGTAAATTCTGCTGTCTCCGATGTGGGCAAAGTAGAGGTGATTGTTGTTAATAAGCACAACCACAGCAGTCGAGCCCATTCTTCCGAGTTCGGGATCTTCTTCCGCCTTAATGGTTATCTCTTTGTCAGCAAGCTTTAAGGAATTGAAGAGCTCCATTCTCAGGTCGGCTCCCGGTTTCACTCCCTCGAAGTGTTTCTTGATGGCTTCAACTGCGGTAGTGGAAGCCACTTTGCCTCCTTTATACCCGCCCATTCCATCACAAACAATGAAGAGTTCGCCAAACACACCGCTGTAGTAGCCGAAATAGTCCTCATTCGCCTTCCTTACCTGACCAACATCAGATCTGTTCCCAAACTCGAGTTTAATTTTATCTGCCATTTCCTTTTCCCGGCTATTTTATTCTGAAGTGACCTTCGCAGCCACCAATCTTAAATGAATTTCCATCCGATATCAGCACTGGTCCTGTTATCCTGTTCATATTTACAAATACACCGTTGGATGAATTAAGGTCTTCTATTACGAAGCCGGCATTGTTCCAGGAAATTTTTGCATGTCTTTTTGACACGGTTGATACGGGCAGCACCAGTGTGGCATCCGCCTGAGATCTGCCGATAATGGCTCCCGATTTTGTGACTGTGAACTGTTGTCCGGCGAGTTCCCCGACCTTCACATCCAGAAAGAGGGTGGAAACACTTCCCGATCCCTGACCGGGTCTTACTATCACAGTTCTGCCGGCATCACCCTGTTCGGTTACAGTCGGTGCAAACGGTTCATCCACCACGGTTTTCCCCGATGTTGAAACGGGACGGGCAGGAGTCTCGACGGGTGATTTAGCCTTTTCGAACTCTTCCTTTTCCCTTTGTAAAGCGAGTCTGGCAGCTTCGGCTTCCTCTTCCTGACGGCGGCGTCTTTCAACTTCCTGCCTTTTTTTCTTGTTCGAACTTGTTACAATGAGCACAATTCCACCAACAAGGAGGAGCACCCCGGCACCAATCAGCACATACAGGAGCGGGAATTCTGTGGTATCCTCCGGTTTTGCGGCAGCTTTGGAAGGAGGGAGATTCACCTTTCCGCTTACTTCACTTTTCAACTGATCTTTTTTTGCAGTAAAAACTCCATTCACATCCTGACCTTTTCCTTCAAGATCAAAGACCGAGTAGGAAAGGATGTAGATGTTCATGATGTTGTCACGCATCTTTCTGAAATTCTCGTCGAGCTGTTCCTTCCCGGGCGATTCATAATATCTGCCACCGGTCTCATTTCCAATTTTCTCAAGGTTCTGAAGGGAAATTCTGTCAGCGGAAGTGTACCCAAATGTGAAAACGGGGACACCAATTTCCTTGGCTTTTGCGATCACATCATCAATCGAGTAGGCGCCGTTGGGACTGTCGTTGTTGCCGTCACCGATGACTATAAGGTTTACCGGTTCATCGGCTTTTGCTTTGTCACGAAGTTTCTCAAGTCCTTTGTTGGCTCCATAGAAAAGCGAGGTATGGGGGTCTTTCGCAGAAAGTTTTTTCACCTGTTCGGTGAGATAACCCTTGTCGTTGCTGAAGTCTGCTACAAGATTTGCATCTTCTCCGTAACTGTAGATGGCAAGGTAATCCTTGTCGCCAAGTTCATTAATAAACCGGAGAACCGCAGCCTTCGAATCTTCGATCGGCTTCCCCTTCATCGAACCTGAAATATCGAAACAGAGGACTGTGTATATCCCTTTTCCGGTGGCTGCAAGAGTGGAAACCGAGTTGATTTTTCCTTCTTTCCCGTCGAGGAAGGCTGTAAAGTTACCCTTGTCGAGCCCCTTTACTGCTACTCCATAATTGTCGTACACGAGCAGGGAAGTGAGGGTATTCCTCGGAAATTCCTTTGTGTTACTCTTGATGTATCTTGCATTCAATCCCTGTCCATCTGCCTGAAATGGTGCCGAAAGAAGAAGAATGGCAAACAGCAGATTTGAAAACAATGCCCTTGTAAACGCAGAATGAATTACTTTTTTCATCTTAAGTTCTTTCTCAATTTATCGATAAAAAGTTTGAACTGCCTGTTCAGACTAAATAATGATGAATCTTGTTTTTATTTCTCCAAATTTCACCTCGTCACGGTCAGCGAGCTTCACTTTTTCCTCGATCATTTCACCATTTACAAAAGTTCCGTTAGTCGATAGCTCATCAGCAAGATAAAATTTTTCGTCTCTGTAGAGTATCAGGGCGTGTTTGTCGCTCACACTCGAGTTTGGAATGAGAACTGATGCCGGATGAATTCTGCCTATGAGATTTCTTCCTTCATAAAGATTGTAAACCATTCCGAGAGGGTCGATATCGTAACTGACGAGAAAACCGACTATTTTTCTTCCTGCCGGATTCACCTTCTCGCTGCCGAGTGGTGCGAGCATCGGCTGACCGGGTAATGGTTGCTTCGCGGGGGTTACGATTTCGGTTCTGTCTCCTGGTGAAGGGTATGACGCAGGTGACTGGTAGGCTGAAACAGAAGGGCCGCCTTTCTCGATAACAGTTCTGTCTTCTGACAATGGTGCCGGTCTCTCTTCCACTACCGTGGGGACTCCGCTTAACCGGTCTTCTGCCGGACAATAAGGACAGTAGTCACCTGAATATTGATGACCGTTTGCGCATGTTCTGAATTCTGTTTTCAATTTTGCTCCACATTCCTGACAGTGACTTTTATTTGACGGGGTTTCTTTTCCGCATTCGGGACATTTCATTTTCACATCTCAAATTTGTTAATTGATAAATGCAAGATTAACTGACATTTTTTTACGGGAAAATGTATAAACTCAACCTTAAATATAATATAATAATAAGTGCCCTCGGAAAATTAATCAATATTTCCCGAAAAGCCTGACTATACCTCTGTGAAATTTGTGTAATCCACCAACGGGTTCAGTGTACATGAGGATGCACTTTCCGGCGACAACCTCGAGACCGGCTTTTTCTGCTGCAGCCTTCACTTCCACTGTTCCGCAACCCTGCTGCAACCAGACCGATCTGAATCCTGCAGCCGCAGCTTCCTTTACTACAAAGACAGCATTATCGGGTTTTACACACACTATCAAAGACTGTGTGAATTCGACCACGAGATCGAGACTTCTGTAACACTTCACCCCTTCAACACTGTCAAGTGATGGATGAACAGGATAAACCGTAAAGCCTCTGCCTGCTAGTTCTTTAAGTATGGCATTTCCGAATTTCCGGGAATCTTTCGACACTCCTGCAAGGGCAAATGATCTTTTTGAAATAAATTTTTCTATCGTCTGATTCATATCTTTTTTCTCTTATTTTTAAATCAATCGAGTCGTAAACTTAATATAAGTTTATCATTTTTCATTAATTTTAACAATCAGTATACAATTTTTTTTACACAGTCCGGAATCTCCTGTTTGATGCAATGGTACATTGACATAGTAACACTTCACCCGATTATTTCAGCGATGATCCAGTTTGCCATTCTTGGTACCCTGGGTGACATGATTGCTTCATGGATTATCAATAAAAGACCATTCATGCCGTACAAGGCTCATGAACTTCTGCTGAAGTTTGTTGAATGGGCATTCCTGGCGGTATTGATTAAATATGCGTTTACCGGCTACAAGTCATTTGTGGAAGGCCTTGTTACTGCGGGACTGCTTCCTGAACTGAACAATTTCACGCACGCATTTGCAGTTTCATTTGCAATGAATGTGCAGTTTGGTGTACTGCTCGTCCTTTTACACCGGTTTCTTGATAATCTCATCGCAGGAAAAAGCAACTGGGCGAATATCGATAAAGGATTTTATTCTCTCATCTGGTTCTGGCTTCCGGCTCATACTGTCACTTTTATGCTGCCAAAACCGTATCAAATAGGGCTCGCAGCCCTGTGGTCTGTGTGCCTCGGAGCAATTCTCGGATTTTTTAACAAAAGAAAGAAGTAACATTATGATCTTTAAGACTACAATGAAGAGCCCTGTCGGGGAACTTCTTCTCGGTGCAAATGAGGAAGGCATCACTTTTGTGGAATTTGCCTCGGAAAAAGGAACAGTCCAACTCGAGAAGTTGAGGAAAAAACTGAAGGACGATATGATCGAAGGTGAAAATGAGCATCTCACCCGGTTGAAGGTCCAGCTTGACGAATATTTTAAAGGAAAGAGGACTGCATTCGATCTGAATCTGGTTCTGACAGGCACCCCATTTCAGAAACAGGTATGGAGAGCCCTGATGGAGATCCCCTTCGGTAAAACCCGTTCATACAAGGAACAGGCAACTGCAATCGGGAAACCTTCGGCAGTAAGAGCTGTTGCAAACGCAAACGGTGACAACCTGATAAGTATCGTAATCCCCTGCCACAGGGTTATTGGCTCCAACGGATCGCTCACCGGTTATGGCGGCGGTCTTGACAGAAAAAAATGGCTGCTTGATTTGGAAAACAGGACAGACTGATCTGCAACGGTCTTTCCCGGGGTAAATTCCGGAAGTTATATACAAACGAAGATTTTATTTATCTCAATAGTTTCAACTAACAAAGGTTCAAAGAATGTTCAAAAGATCTCTTGCACTGTTATTCACACTGGCATTTCTGTTTCAAAGCATAAATGCGCAATATTCATTCAATCCTGATACCGTAAAAGCCGGGAAATATGACACCGGCAAAATGTGGACATTTGAGTTCCCGCCGTATCAGTACCTGAAAGAAAAATATGGTTTCGAAGCGGCGAAGGAATGGTTTGATGATGTCCGTCTCTCCGCTCTCAGAATTCCGGGATGTACCGCATCCTTTGTCTCCGAAGATGGTCTTGTAATGACCAACAACCACTGTGCAAGGGGAGTACAAAGACAGGTACAAAAGGAGGGAGAAGACCTCGCAAAAACCGGATTCTATGCCGCAACTCTCGAGGAAGAAAGAAAAATCCCAAACTATGTGGCTGAGCAACTGGTCTTCCTTCAGGATGTAACCGAACAGATTACCGCCGAAATCAACAAAGGAAAGGATCTGAAAGAGAAAATTTCGATCCGTGAAAAAATGATGAAAGAGACCAAAGCAAAATACGAGAAGGAAACAGGACTTAAATGCGATGTTACCACCTACTATAACGGCAGTCTCTTTTTCGTTCAGGGCTTTAAAGTATTTAAAGATGTGCGGCTTGTCTTCCAGCCGGAGGAAGGGATTGGCTACTTTGGCGGAGATCCTGACAATTTCACCTTTCCAAGATACAACCTCGACTGCACTTTCTACAGAGTCTATGATGAAAACGGTAAACCCGTAAAAAGCAAAAACTTCTTCAAATGGAGCGAAAACGGCGCTGCCGAAGGTGAACTGGTTTTTACAGTCGGTAATCCCGGTTCAACCAACCGTCTCAGAACTGTTGCCCAGCTCGAATATCTGAGAGATATCCAGTACAGAAACAGTTCCTTCCTGATGAATACTCTCTATTTCAAACTGGATGAGCTGAAGAAAACCAACCCTTCAAAAGCTGAAGAGTATGAGAATCTCAGACTTGCTTTCTCCAACGGCTGGAAAAGTATAACCCATACTTACAAGGCTTTGTGCGACCCTTACCTGATTGCAAGAAAAAAGGATTTTGAGAAAAAAGCCCTTGAGTTTGTAAATTCCGACCCCGCTCTCAAAGCAACCTACGGTGATGTGTGGAAGAGTATTGCGACAACCCGTGCTGAAATGAAGGAAATTGATACAAAGCTGGCTGCTTTCTCCGTGAACAACACCTATTCAGCCCGTCACTGGGTTATTGCGTATGAACTTGTGAGATTCGCCCGCGAGATGCAGCTCCCCGAAGAAAAAAGGGATACAAACCTGCAATCGAAACGGTATAAGGATATGATTGGCAATATCTTCCCGAAAAACTTCGATCCTGTGCTCGAGGCAGCAAAACTCGTAATAAACCTCGACTTTATGGACCTGAATCTCGGTAAAAGCAATAATCTTGTTGCTAAAATATTCAACGGGAAAAATTCCGAAGAAGCCGCAAAAGCTCTTCTTGCAAAGACTCTCTTTAAGGATAAAGAAACTGTAAAGTCATTTTTCGCCATGAAACCGGAAGAAATTCTGGCTCTTGACGACCCATTTATAAAACATTTTGCCGAAAACTACGACCTGATTAAACAATTACGCGAAATACAGAAAGAAGTGAACGATACCGAAAACATCACTTTTGGTCTCGTTGGTCAGATTCTTTATAAAATGTACGGAACCTCCATCTCCCCTGATGCCAACAGAACACTCAGAATTAGCGATGGATTAATGGAAGGATACAACTACAACGGAACTGTTGCTCCCGTGAAAACAACATTTTTCGGACTTTATGACAGATTCTTCAGCTTCAACAAACAGTATCCGTTTTCACTCCCTGAAAGATGGGCTGATATTCCAAAAGACCTCGACCTCTCCACACAATTCAACTTTGTCTCAACCAATGACATAGTTGGCGGCAACTCGGGAAGTGCGATTATCAACAAAAATGCCGAAGTAATCGGGCTCGCCTTCGATGGAAACATTGAAAGTCTTGTTGGTAATTTCATTTATCTCCCCGAAGAAAACAGAACTGTCGGAGTCGATTCAAAAGGAATGTATGAAGCAATCCGTAAAGTTTACAAAGCCAACAAACTGGCAGATGAACTCAAAAACGGAAAACTTGATTAAATTTGAGGGCTGAGGGCTGAAAAAAGAAGGCTGAATTGCGAGGGCTGAAAAAAGATCCGTTCGCGATTCATCCTTCAGCCTTCGCGATTCACTCTTCAGCCTTCACAATTCATCCTTCAGCCTTGAATAATCATTTTCTATATTTCGAAATAAACTCCTCGACCTCGGGGATTCCACCCTGCAGGATAAGATACCCGTTGCTCGGTTCCCGCTCTGTGATTTCACCGTTTACGGGGGTGAGCATTATCTTTTTCACCACCTCGAGGTCCTCAGTCTGACCGAGTGCCCAACCGAGTTTCATGTACGCCACTTCAGGCAGCATGTTCGCACAAGGCACCACTCCGAGTTCCATCATATCCCTGCCTGTGTCATAAACATACATCTGCACATAGCCCCAAAGGGTCTGAACTGTCATGTAAACAGCCACATTTTTTTCTTTCGCTCTTTTTAACGCAGGGTAAAGAGGTTTGTTAACATGTCCAAGTCCCGTTCCCGCAATTACTATTCCACGGTACCCGTTGTCGATCAGAGAATCAATAATGTCGGGTTTCATGTTGGGATAGTAATAAACGATTCCCACTTTCTCTTCGAACGCAGTATTAATAATCACATTTTTATCGTGCCTTCGTCTTTTATAATCCTGCCGAAGAGGTGTGATCGTTTCCCGGCTCACCATTGCAATGGGAATGTCACCGATTGTCCGGAATGTGGATCTGTAGCTTGAGTGCATTTTCCTGACTCTGGTACCGCGGTGAAGCAGACCGTAATCATCGGAAGTGGGTCCGAACATGCAGACAAGCACTTCTGCTATATCACTTTCGGCAGCAGTCTTCACGCTGTGCATAAGGTTTAAAGCTGCATCGGAAGATGGTCTGTCACTCGATCTCTGAGAACCCACCATGACGATTGGGACAGGAGAATTCTGAACCATGAATGAAAGGATGGCTGCCGTGTGGTGCATGGTATCTGTACCGTGGCCGATTACGATACCCTGAACACCCTTTTCGATTTCACGCCCGATGGCTTCGGCAGTTCCGATCCATTGTTCAGGTCCCATGTTTTCACTGAAAACACCGTAAAGCTTTTCCGTTTCGAGATTGCATATATCTGCAAGCTCAGGGACGGATCCGTAGAGTTCCCCCGGAGAAAATGCCGGAATCACGGCACCCGTTCTGTAGTCGAGGCGACTTGCGATGGTACCTCCCGTTCCGAGCAGTTTTACTCTCGGCTTCCGGGGGTCATAGGGAAATTCTTTTTCGGGAATTTTGTAATGAGCTTCCTTCCTGCCGGTTACTTTTATATCAAGCACCCTTGAAGCAGCAATTCCGATGTTGTAACCAGAAACAAGCTTTATCACAATGTGTTTGTCATCTGCTGTTTCGGAACGGGGAAGTACTCTTCCGTAATATGTTCCATCTGATGTGAGCACTTCTATATCACTCCATATCATCGCAGAAAACTTCTGAAGTGTTGCAAGCGCTTCGCCTCTGTAACCTTTATAATCATTATCAGTTGCCATGCTACACCTCCCTCACAATTTCATTCATTATTTTTTCAACTTCACTTCCGCTTGCTTTAAGTCTTAGTTCCTCCATTATCATCCCCATCAGGATGGTTTTTGCTTTTTCGGACCTTCTGATTTTCATCGATTTCATTTTTTCGGCATGAATAAGGACAATGGCTCTGATCTCTTCAGAATTTGAAAGAGGCTGGATGACTGATTCAATATCCCTGCCTGATGCGAGAGATTCTCTCAAAATAAAATAGAGACTGTCTTTCACTATTTTCCCTTCGTTTATCAGCCGGAAAAGGGAATCATAGTTCTCACCGGTGAGCCTTTCCAAGGGAAGGTGCTCTTTCTTCAGTCTTCTTGGGTATTCGAGCAGCACTCTTGCAGCAAAACGGGGGTTGATATTTGATTCGTTTACGGCATCTTCGAAAATCCCGGCTAATGGTGACATCGCAAGTTTTTCGATGTGTTCGGCAGGGACACCCAGACTGCGGTATCTCGCTTCCCTTTCCCATACAGGTTCGGGAAGTCCTGCCCTGATTCTTGCAATTCTTTCCTGAGTAATTTTCTTTGGTGGAAGGTCGGTATCAGGATACATTCTGTCGGCTCCCGGAAGAATTCTTTCGAAGCCGTTTGTTCCGTCTCTGAGCGCCTGCCGGGTCTCTGACGGAATTCCGATTGTTGCTTCCTTCGCTCTTATTGCAATTTCTGCAGCTCCCGATTTTGCATCCTGTTCATCTCCCCAAACAAGAACTATTGTGTCGTCCTCTGAAGCATTCACTGCTTTTTTAAGTGTGTTCCATTCCGATGTTGCAATCGTTTCACTCGGACTGTCGGAATGAATGATGTTTGGAAGTGTAGTCAGGCACGAAATTACCCTTACCCTGTCGGAAATTTCTCTTGAAAAGTAGGTATCAGTTTGAGTCTCCCATCTGAGCAGTCCCTTAAACCCTTTGAGTGAAACACACAGAACTTTCATCCCGGCAAATATTGCACTTGTTATCGGTTGATAGCGGGTTTTTTTGAGCAGGCGGGTAACATCTGTCGTCACACTTTCGAAAGTGTCTTTTGTGATTCCCCTTCTGTTCAGCTCGTCCCTTAGACGGAGCAGGTTCCACTGTCTCATTGCCTCGTTATAAGTAAGAAGTGGTATCAAAGGAATCCTCGGAACCCCCTTTATTTCAATTCTTGTACCACCCGTAACGCTTACATTTACATCCTGACGGGCGGCACCTATACCGGAACGAACCTTGCCTGTGCTCCTTGCAAGTCTTCTCAGAATTTCCGCCACTTCTGCGACTTCCTGAGGGGTTCTCATGTCGGGACCGGTAACCGTCTCGACCAGTGGCATACCGAGCCTGTCGGTAAGATAAGTCCGGCGATGCCCGATGTCACTTACCTCGCGGCATGAATCTTCCTCAATCGAGAGTTGAATTACCTGAATGTGCCTGTCTTTAAAGGGTACCCTGCCGTCGAGACACACAATTGCAGTTCTCTGAAATCCGGTGGGAATACTTCCGTCAAGATACTGCTTTCTGGCGATATGTACCTCATCCACCATCGAGGAACCGTAGAGCATTCCAAGCCCGAACGCAATATCCAAAGCTTCATCGTTGATCTCGAAAGGAGGGGTGTCATCCATCTCGTAAGTGCAGACTGTTTCACGGCTGATCCGGTAGATAATCTCCTTCCTCGTCTTGAACTCCATTAGTGCAGTCCCGTCATACTCACCAAGTTCGGAGAGTGTGGGACGCATGTGCCTGAGAATCTCAGCGTTATACTGATCGCTGTACATCCCTGCAGGGCATCTGCAAAAGAGCTTTCTTTCTGTTAAAAGCTGTTGATGAACTTCAAGTCCCGACTTGAATCCGACTGTGCGGTAGTCTTCTTCCCGCATCTCGTTAAATGGTTTAAATTTAAATTCCGGCATTATCTTTCTGTCTCCCGAGTTGTAATCCGTTCTGCATGTAACGACTATTTAGAATAATCGTGACTTTAAAATTACTCTTTTAAAGAAAAATAACAGAAATTTTACTTCTTTTTGCACAATATTTGTTACTTTGGTTCAAGTTGTTTTCAAACATTTATTTTTTGTCTGATTAAAATCAAAAATATTAATCCTCTCATCCGTCTTTTCCTTCTCCTGTTGATTTCATCACTCCCCGTCCTTGGGGGTTATCACGGTGACTTCAATATTACCAACTATAATATTGGCAGCGGGCTCTCCACGAGTAAAATTCACGATTCGGCACAGGATACGCTCGGCAGAGTCTGGTTTGCGACAGCACTCGGTGCTTCCGTTTATGACGGATATAAATGGACGAATTATGACCTTTTGGATGAGACTAATAAATCCGGATTTAAGAACATCAGAATAGATCAAAAAGGTGTGGTATGGCTCTCTCCCATGGTAGCACCATGGAATATCCTCTTCTTTAAGGGCAATAAATGGGAAGTATTCTCCAAAGCACCTGAACTCTCCAATAAACTTCCATATACAACAGGATTTGATGTGATCTACATAGATGACAAACCTGTTGTGGTTATAGCGGCTTCAAATGAACTATTCATATGTTATGACGGCAAATGGCAAAAATTTGATAAATCAAATTCCCCCATCACATCTGAAATAAGGGGTCTGACTGCCTTTGAAACGATGTTTTATATCGCAACCGGCTCCGGGTTGTTCTCACTTGAGTTTGACAGGAACATAAAAGCAAAAATCAGTGGCGGTTTGTTCGATATCAAAGATCCGTTGTCCGCCGTGACTGTACATCGCCATCCGGGCTCATCTCCCCACTTCTACATTTTATCGACGAACTGGCTGGGCATAATTGAAAAGGATAAACTGACAAAAGTGGCTTTACCCTCCAAAATTGATGTAATGAAACAATTCCCGTATCATTTCATAGTATCTGACAAAGATGAAAAAATATATTACGGAAACAAGGTCAGCAAATACCTCTACGACCCGAACGGAAACAGTTTTTATGCCCTCGATAAAAATTCGGAGCTGACCTCGGATGGGGCTACTTCCACCCTGGTTGATGCAGAAAACAATGTCTGGTTTACTGATTTCAGAGGCGTTGATAAAATTACTTTTCATCCCTTTACAAATTATACTAAAAAATCGGGCTTGCTTGAAGATGAAGTAACTGCCGTTTTGGAGTATCAGCCCGGAAATTTTATTTTTGGTCATAACTCGGGATTTACCATATATAAAGATGGAATTTTTACTCCCGTCTATTTCACAGGTGCTCAAGGAACTAAAACAATTGTATCCCGCCTGCTCGATCTAACAATCGATGATAAAGGGAAAATCTGGGGGGCTGCCGGATACTACGGGCTGGTTTCTATCAATCCTGACGGCTCTCATATCCGGGAGATAACCACCCTTTCTTCGGTTACTTCAGTAATCTTCGACAAAAAATCAGGTTTAATCGTCGCTACTGACAGCGGTCTGTTTAAAGTGGAAAACTCGAAACTGGTGAAGATTGAGACAGGATTCAAAGATTTCAATTTTCGTAAATTTTTTAGATTTGGCGAGGAAATATTTATTGTCGGAACAAATGGAATTTACAAACTTGAGAATGGGAAAACAGTTAACCTTATATCTGAAGAGCCGGTCTTTAGTGCGAATGTCTTCTCTTTTTTCAAAGATGATGACGGGTCTTTCTTCGCCGGCACAGAGTCTGGTTTATATTCAGTTGAGAACAAAAGACTGAAAAAATTCAAAAAAAATGGTTTCTCTATCTCCAAAAGTGTCTATTTCATTGTGAAGAGTAATGACGGGAACTACTGGTTTGGCACAATCGATGGTTTAACAAGATGGGACGGTAAAAATACCGTCTATAACTACTCAACCGAGGACGGGCTTGCCGGTTATGAGATGAACCGCTCGGCTGCCGTGATTGACTCAAAAAATATTTTCTGGATCGGTACAAATACAGGTCTGTCTGCATACAGAATCGGAAGCAAAACAAACAAAGTATCTCCGCCGGGTGTTTTTCTCCTGAATGTTGAAACCAGTTCCGGAGAACAGTTCAGCCTTTATAAGGATGTGGTAATTCCCCATACTGACAACTCACTTGTCTTTTCGTTTCGGGGCATCAGCTATATCAGCGAATCAAGCATAGAATATAAAATCAAACTCGAGGGATTCGACAAAGATTTTTACACCATCAACCAGTCGCAATTGTTCAATATCCGCTATTCAAATCTCCCCTCAGGGTCCTACCGGCTTATTGTAATGGCGAAGAACCGGTTCAGCGAGTGGAGTGAACCGGTGTATTCTGCGACTATTGTGGTTGAACGGCCATTTTACTTAAAATTTTGGTTCATTCTTCTTTCCCTTTTTGTCGTTACCGGCTCAGCGGTTCTGATTTACAAGTATTTCATTGTGAGCAGGGAGCAGGCTGTTCTGGAAGCCATGGTATCAGAGCGGACAAAGGCACTACAGGATTCGGAGGAGAAACTGAAGATACTGCTAGAAAATCTGGAAGTAGAAGTCCAGGAGCGTACAAAAGAACTTGACAGACTCAACAAAACCAAGGACAGAATTTTTTCCATTATTTCACACGATTTGCGAAGTCCCTTTATGTCGATCCTTGGGTTTTCGGAAATACTCGATGAAGAAGTCGATGAGATGGATAAAGCGGTAATTAAGTCATATACCGAAAAGATACTTGCGGCTTCCCGAAATACGGTCTCTCTGGTTGACGGCTTACTCGAATGGTCAAGACTGCAAATCGGGGGTGTGGAGCCTGCTCATGAAGATGTTAATATGAACGCAGTTATCGAGGAAGTTCATCACCTCTTTAATCCACAACTTACAAAAAAAGGACTGGTACTGAATGTTGTGTTTGAGGAAGTGGTCCATTTAACGACTGATGCAAACATAATAAGATCAATCCTGAGAAACCTTGTCAGTAATGCCATCAAATTCACCCGAAAAGGAGGAAAAATTACCGTTTTTCTTGTGAAAAACAGTGATTCAATATCTCTTTCGGTCGAAGATACCGGTATCGGAATTCCAAAGGATATGCTTCCCGGACTCTTCTCACCCGAAAATATCCATAGCCGAAAAGGGACCTCAAATGAGAGAGGAACGGGTCTCGGTCTGAATATTACACATGACTTTGTTTCAAAACTTGGTGGTGAGATCACAGTCGAAAGTCAGGAGCTTAAAGGTTCGAAATTTACAGTAACATTGCCTTTGGAAATACCGTAACCTGCTCAATAAGAACAACTTTTTTTCAATTCCCTGACCAGTCCGAGAGTCGCATCCGGTCCAGCCAATCCTAACGAACGAATAATTGCACTTCCAACGATTACTCCGTCACAATAAGGAATAACCTGTTTCACATTCTCTGGTGACGAGATGCCGAATCCTGTCAGCATTTTATTGTTGTGGATCAGCTCCCTTGTTCGTTTTAGTGATGCCAGCTCCTCAGCAGAAAATCCGTTTCTGACACCCGTTGTTCCCGACACACTGACACAGTAAACAAAACCTGCACTTCTCCGGTCTATTTCCCCGATTCTTCCGGAAGCAGTCTCCGGAGTTGTGAGAAGTATAGTATCAAGAGGAACTTCCCTCTCCCCAAAGAATGAATCATATTCATCGAGAGGAACATCAGGGATAATCAAGCCGTCAGCACCTGCATCTTTCGCATCCCTTAAAAACGAATTCACGCCATAAAAATAAACAGGATTTGCGTAGCCCATCAGTATCAGGGGTTTATCAGTTCTCGCACGGATCTCCTTCGTAAATCCCAAAACTCTGTCAAGCGTCATCCCATGTTCCAAAACCGCCTGTGACGACTGTTGAATTACTGATCCGTCAGCAAGCGGGTCGCTGAAGGGAATCCCGATCTCGAGCATATCGGCACCGGCATCAAGTACCCTCAAGGCAAGCTCAACAAAATCCAACCCGACAGGAAAGCCCGCCGTTAAAAAAACCGAAAGGACTTTCCCGTTCCTGCCGTTTACTTCTTCAATTTTATTTCTAATCTTCGACATCTCATTCCAAATTTAAATAATCAAATATTTCTCAGGTCTCTCAAGTACTCAAGTCTCTCAAGTACTCAAGTCTCTCAAGTCTCTCAAGTCTCTCAAGTACTCAAGTCTCTCAACCCCTCATAATCGTCTCAAGGTCCTTGTCCCCTCTGCCCGAGACATTCACGACAACAATTTCCCCCTTGTTTGTTTTTGGCATCAAATAATCAAGAGATGCAATTGCATGTGCCGATTCCAGAGCGGGTATAATTCCTTCGAGCTTTGCCAGCAACCCGGTGGCAGAGAGTGCTTCGTTATCGGTAACCGAATAGTATTCTACCCGTTCCATGTCCTTCAGGAAACTGTGTTCGGGTCCTACACCCGGGTAGTCGAGTCCTGCTGAAATGGAGTGTACTTCCGCCACCTGTCCGTTTTTGTCCTGCAACAAATATGTAAGCATCCCCTGAAACACACCTGCCTGTCCGAGAGTAAGGGATGCACAATGTTTATCTGTGTCAATTCCGTATCCGGCAGCCTCCACACCAATCAGGTTCACCCCCTTGTTATTGATGAAAGGATGAAACATACCGATGGCATTGCTCCCTCCGCCAACACAGGCGACAATGTAGTCAGGCAGTTTTCGTTCGATACCATATATTTGTTCTTTCGTTTCCTTCCCTATGACCGATTGAAAATCGCGAACAATCATCGGATAAGGGTGGGGACCCACAACTGAACCGATTATATAATGAGTATCCTTCACATTGGTTACCCAGTCACGGATTGCTTCGTTGGTCGCATCCTTAAGTGTCCGGCTTCCAGATGTTACTGGCACCACTTCAGCACCGAGAAGTTTCATTCTGAAAACATTTGGTTTTTGCCGGGCAACATCAACTTCACCCATGTAAACCACACATTTAAGCCCGAATTTAGCACAGACAGTTGCAACTGCCACCCCGTGCTGACCCGCACCAGTCTCAGCAATTATCCTCTTTTTCCCGAGTTTTTGTGCAAGCAACACCTGACCGAGTGCGTTGTTTATTTTGTGGGCTCCTGTGTGGTTCAGGTCTTCCCTTTTCAGATAAATTTTTGCTTTCCCGTAGTGATCTGTCAGCCTCTCCGCGTATGTAAGTGGAGTGGGTCTCGAATTGTATGTCCTTTCAAGATCGATGAACTCTGCAATAAAAGTGGTGTCGTCCTTCAACCTGTTATAAACATCCTCAAGCTCAAGCAGTGCGGAAGTAAGAGTTTCAGGCACAAATTTTCCGCCGTACTTGCCAAATTTTCCTTTAATATCGGGATAATCATAAATCATATTTGTCATTATCGTAAATTCTTTCTGTATAACAGTTCAAAAAAATCGTTTACTTGTCGCGGATCCTTTTTACCCGGAGAAAGCTCAAGCGAAGAAGAGAGATCAACTGCAAACGGTTCCAGTTCATTCACAGCTTCTTCGATGTTGTCAATTGAAATCCCGCCCGAGAGAAAATACTTCCCGCTAAATTCCCGCGGGATTATTCCCCAGTTGAATTTCCTGCCGGTACCGCCGTACTCCCTTTCTGAAAATGAATCAAAAAGTGGGATTGCAGGTTCATAATCGCGGACCATGTCAAAATCGAACCCTTCTCTCACCCGGAATGCTTTTATCTTATTTACCTTTATTCGCTCCAGTAATGAGGGTTGCTCGTCTCCGTGAAGCTGTACTGTGTCAATCCCGGCAATCGAAGCTGTTTCGTTGATTATCTCCGCATTGCAGTTCACAAAAACCCCTGCTTTTCTTGTTGTTGCAGGCAATCGTTTAACTATTTCTGCTGCCTTCTCCGGAGAAATATATCTTTTACTTTTTTCGTAAAATATAAACCCCAGAATGTCAGCTCCTGCATCTGCACAAAGCAAGGCATCTTCGGGATTTGTTATTCCACAGACTTTAACAATCATCTTCTGCACCATGATTTCATCTCATTAAGGCTTTCTGCAATCGAATTGCTCCTCATAAAGTGTTCTCCCGCGAGGATCGCATCACAGCCTGAATTCCTGATCATTTTAATATCATCTGCGCTGTTAATTCCGCTCTCGGAGACAAGCAGGATATCATCAGGAATCAGTTTTCTGATTTTTTCTGTCACTTTCAGATCTACCTTAAACGATTCAAGGTCTCTGTTGTTTACTCCAACGAGCGGGTGAATGGCAGGGTCAATTTTGTCGAGTTGTTTCGCAGAATGAAGTTCGAGCAGCACTTCCAGCCCCATGGATTGAGCGGTCAGAGTCAGTTTTCTGACTTCCGTTTTACTCAGGGCTTCACAGATTAACAGAATTGCATCGGCACCGTTCTCCTTTGCCTGAAGAATTTGAATCTCATCAATAATAAAATCTTTGCGGAGAAGTGGTTTTGTTTTTATCCGGGCAATATCAGCAAGATATTTTATGCTGCCCTGGAAAAACTTCTCATCTGTGAGTATGGAAATGGCATCTGCCCCGTTCGCAAGATAGGCTTTCCCGATCGCAAGATGATCAAAATCTTCATTAATCACTCCTTTTGAAGGACTTGCCTTTTTTATTTCTGCAATTATTGAGATATCGTTTGTGTTTTTTATCGTTTCAATCAAACTAATTGATGGTTTGTAGAAGAGATCGAGTTCATCATATTCTCTTACTCTTACCTCCTTTTTCAGGAGTGCAATTTCATCTCTTTTTACGGCTATTATTTTCTCGAGAATGTTCATCAGAGTGACTCCCCGAATTTCCGCAACTCTTCCATTTTTTGAAAGGCTTTTCCGGTCAGAATCGAATCTTCCGCAATTTCAAGACAGGTTTTTATCTCATCCGATACACCGGCACAGTAAAGCGCAAGAGCCGAGTTTGCAGCAACAACAAAAAACTTACCGTCCCTCTCGGGCTTCCTGAGGAGATTAAATATCAGTTTTGCGTTGTGTTCGGGTGAATCACCGAGCAGTTCCTCAATTCTCACAGCAGGATAACCCAACCCCTCGGCTGTTAGTTCATATTCTTTGACACCCGAATCTTTCCTGTATTCGTAAACCAAAGTTGGCTCATCAAGAGTGATTTCATCCCGCCTGTCACCGGTACAAATAAAGCAAACTCTTTCCATTTCGAGGTAACCAGCAGCTTCAGCCATGAGAGCCGCAGACTTGTTATTGTAAACACCGATCAACTGTTTTTTCGTACCTGCAGGATTGGTAAGTGGTCCCAGCAGATTGAAAGCCGTTTTCATTCCGAGTTCCTTGCGAACCAGTGCTGCATATTTCATGGCCGGATGATAGTGCGGGGCAAAAAGAAACCCGATACCGATTTCATTCAAAGCCTGTTTTGTTTGTTCCGGTGTCAGGTCAATCTTTATACCGAGTTCGCTAAGGACATCTGCACTTCCTGATCTGCTCGAAATTGATTTGTTACCATGCTTTGCCACACCGATTCCGGCGCCCGCAACAACAAATGCAGCAGCAGTGGAAATATTGAATGTCCCCGAGTCGTCTCCTCCCGTGCCGCAGACATCTATCAAATCTGTTCTACCTGTTTCAACCTTTACGCTCTTGCCCCGCATTGCCTTTGCGAATCCCGCGATTTCAGAGGCAGTTTCGCCCTTGCCTTTAAGAGCAATCAGAAGTGCTGCGAGTTGTGAGTTGTTCACTTCGCCCGACATAATGGTATCCATCACGAAGAAGGCTTCGTCAAATGAGAGGTGTTCCCTCTCAAGCATTTTTTCAATATATGTTTTCATCTTGCATCTATCCAGTTTTTAAGCAGTTTTTCGCCGGCAAGTGTAAGTATCGATTCAGGGTGGAATTGAATCCCCTCGATCGGATATTCCCTGTGCCGTACACCCATGATAATGCCATCTTCTGAAGTGGCGGTCACTTCCAGATCGGCACCGAGCGATTTTCTGTCAACAATCAACGAATGATATCTTGTGGCTGTGAACCCCTGCTCAACTCCGGCGAATATCCCTTTCCCGTCGTGTGCTATCTGTGAAGTTTTTCCATGCATAAGAGCGGGGGCGTGCACCACTTCACTACCAAAGGAAATTCCGATTGCCTGATGTCCAAGACAGACACCGAGAACGGGGATCGTTTTCCCAAGTTCCGATATTACCACCGGAGAAACCCCCGAATCTTCAGGTCTGCCCGGTCCCGGGGAAATCAAAATCCTGTCGGGATTCATCCCGCGAATCTCTTCAACTGTGGTCTCATCATTTCTTTTTATCACAATGTTATCTGTAAACCTGCCGACAAGCTGAACCAGATTATATGTGAACGAATCGTAATTGTCAATCACCAATATTTTCATCTATCACCTCTGCATGTTCCAATGCGTTGCGTAAAACTGCCGATTTGTTTTTTATTTCTTTTGCCTCCAGCCTCGGTTGACTGTCAGCTACTATTCCTGCACCCGCCTGCCAGTGAATTTTTTGATCCTTCGCAAAGAGCGTCCTGATTGCGATGCAAACATCAAGATTCCCCGAGAAGTCGATGTATCCTACGGCTCCGGCATAAATATTTCTCCGAAGCTTTTCATATCCTGAAATCAGTTCCATTGCCCTGATCTTCGGTGCACCCGTTACTGTTCCCGCAGGAAAACATGATTTCAGGGCGTCGATGCAATCCTTGTCGCTTCTCAACTTTCCCTGAACCTTCGAAACTATGTGCATAACATGCGAAAAACGGTGTATTTTCATTTTTTCCGTGACTTCCACGGAACCATATTCGGCAACCCGCCCTACATCATTTCGTCCGAGATCAACCAGCATTACATGTTCGGCTATCTCCTTTGGGTCGTTCATCAGGTCTTCTTCGAGTTTTTTATCGGCTTCCGGAGTTGCACCCCGCTTCCTTGTTCCGGCTATCGGCATCACTTCCACAAATCCGTCTTTCACTTTTACAAGATTTTCAGGTGAAGTACCGATGATAGTGAGTCCATTTTCAAATTCGAGAAAATACATGTAGGGTGAAGGATTGATTATCCTTAACGCCCTGTAAACATTGAACAAATCACCTTCATACCCGGCAGTGAATCTCTTTGAAAGGACTATCTGGAAGACATCCCCGTTTATAATATTCTGTTTGCTCGCCTCAACCAGTTCACAAAATACTTCATCACTCAGGCTCTCTTCCACATTCCGGTCAAATGTAAAATCCGACTCAAATGAAAGAGGCACAGAAAGGGTTTTCCTCAATTCCCGGATTTTCTTCTTTGCGTCTGCATACAGAACTTCAAAGGCATCCCCTTTTTTGATTTCCACATTTGTGATTATAATAAGCTGGTGTTTATAATGATCAAATGCCAGAACTGTATCATAAACCCCGAGGATCGAGTCGCAGATGTCATCCTCAACCGTTTCAAATTTCAACCTGTTCTCGATCAATGCGATATTTTCATAAGCGAGATAACCCACCGTCCCTCCAGTAAAAGAAGGAAGCTCCTCAAGAGCAGGGTGATTCCTTGTGTGGAGTTCGTCCTTCAGGTAATCGAAAATGTTTTGATTCCTGGTTTCATCGAGACCTCCCTTCGATATCGTAAGCGACATCCCTTTGTTTGAGATTGTCTTCAGCGGGTCAATCCCGATAAAAGAATACCTTCCCAGACTCTCTTTTCCCTCAACAGTCTCGAGAAGAAAACTCTGTTTCCCTGCTTTTCGTAATTTCAGATAAGCCATCACAGGCGTAAACAAATCCGCTGTTATTTTCTCATAAACAGGAATGTAGTTGTAGTTTTCCGACAGACTTGCAAATAGTTCAAAATTCATTTATTACTCATTGATTGATGGTTTGGACATAAAAAAAGCCCTTCTCGGTGAAAGAAGGGCTTTTTAATTGTTTATCCCTTTACGCAGGGATCAAAAAAGACATATCACCGGGTACTCATTGGAAGAGGTGCCACCACCACCAATTTGCCCGGACGGCTTTTGCAACTGTTGATACGCTTTTTTCTGTATTTTTTAAATTCATGGAACCAAGATAATCTATTTTGACTATTTGATGCAAGTTCATTTTATTTTGACCTCACAAAATTGCAGACTGTAATTACACGCTGTTATTCATTAAATTGTTATTTTTCATATCGGTTTATAAATTTTGTTATAAAAACCACAACCCTAACAACAACACACGCGGAGAAATATATATGAAATTAAGAAATATTTTAATTTCAACTCTTCTTGTCGGTTCGTTCTCTTTTGTTGCTTCCGCTCAGGAAGGTACAATTCCGGACTACTCGACAACGCCCCGGGATCAGGTGCCCAATGAATTTAAATGGAAAGTATCTGATATCTATGCTAATTACGACCTTTGGAACGCCGATAAGGCAGAAGTAACCAAACTTCTTGCAAAGATAAAATCCAATGCCCCGACATGGACTTCTTCAGCATCAAAAATGCTCGAAATGTTCAAAATTGCAGATCAGCTCAAGTTGAAACTTTATCACCTCTACAGCTACGCCCGCAGACAGTATGACATGGAAATGTCAAACAGCACCTTCAATCAGATGAAGGGTGAAATTCAGTCGATTTATGTCGATGCTTCCATGCAATTGAATTTCATGAACGATGATCTGCTGAAAATGGATGACAAAAAACTGATGGGTTACTTCAAGGAGGAAACGAAGCTTGCTCCATGGAAATTTGGAGTGGAAGAACTCTTGAGATCGAAGAAACACATGCTCCCACTGGCTGAAGAGCAACTCCTCTCTCTGACAGGCATCTACTCTTCGAATATCTCTGAAGCTGCTACAATTCTTAATGATGTAGACATTCCGGCTCCCGAGGTTACATTCTCCGATGGTAAAAAAGTTGAACTGAACTACGCCAACTATTACAAGTACCGCACAGCAAAAAATCCCGAAGACAGATCACTTGCTTTCAGGAGCTACTGGAAAAATCATAAAAAATATGAGAATACCCTTGCCACACTGTTTGACGGCGGAATGAAAATCGACCTTTTTAACACCAGAGCAAGAAAATTCAATTCCTGCCTCCAGGCACGCCTTTTCCAGGATAACATTGATACAACTGTTTATTACCAGTTGATAAAAGAAGTGAATGCTAATCTGCCGTCACTTCACAAATATCTGCAGTTGAAACAAAAAATGCTCGGACTGAAAACCCTGAAATATGAAGATTTGTGGGCTTCCTCAGTTAAAAGCGTAGATAAACTCTACACTTACGACGAGGCTAAAAAAATCGCTCTCAACTCCCTTGGTGTACTCGGTTCAGAATACAAGGATGGACTTACCCAGGCTTTCAACAATGGCTGGATAGATGTGTATCCAAACAAGGACAAGGAAAGCGGCGCCTACTCTGATGCCATTTATGACATTCACCCCTACATCAAAATGAATTATGACGGTGAATACAGCAATCTTTCGACACTTGCACATGAGCTTGGACATGCAATGCACTCATGGCTTACAAATAAAAATCAGCCATACTCAAATTCGAATTACACAACCTTCCTCGCAGAGATAGCCTCGACTTTCAACGAGAATCTCCTGATGGACTTCCTCCTTAAAAATGAAACTGACGACAACCTGAAACTTTTCATCATCGATCAGTTCCTCGAGAGAGCAAGACAAACCATCTATCGCCAGGCTTTGTTCGCTGAATTTGAACTTGCCATGCACCAGAGAGTTGAAGAGGGTAAAACCCTTACCGCCGACTGGCTGAATAAAAAATACCTCGACCTTACAAGAACCTACTATGGACACGACAAAGGTGTAACTCTCGTCGACGATTATATCGAAGTCGAATGGAGTAAAATACCCCACTTCTTCTATAATTTCTATGTCTTCCAGTACAGCACAGGAATTATCTCTTCAATGGCTCTCTCACAGAATATTCTGACGGGACAGGCAGGAGCAGTGGATAAATATCTTGGAATGTTGAGATCAGGAAACAGTGACTATTCGATTAAACTTCTGCAAAAAGCAGGTGTGGATATGACCACTTCCGATCCATATAAAGCAGCATTCAAACGCTTCGATCTTTTGGTAGCTGAAATGGAAAAGATTTTCGACAGGGTTGAGAAAAAAGGGAAATAACCCTCTAACCCCACCCGTCGGATAAAATTAAAGAGGCTGCCCCTTTTGAGACAGCCTCTTTTTTTGCTAAAAACAGTAAACCCGGTGTGATTTTTATTTTTTGATGATTGGCAGTTCGATGAGAAATTCACTGCCCTTTCCCGGTTCACTTAAAATATTCAAGACCCCGTCATTCTCTCTCATAAACTCGCGACTTACAGAGAGACCGAGTCCTGTTCCTTTCTCATTTGCAGTACCTGTTGTGGAGATCATGCCGCTTCCGTTTAAAATATTGCTGATCATGTCTGGAGACATCCCCACTCCGTTGTCTTTTATCACCAGCCGGTATTTCCCTTCGGAGACAGTCCCCTTCATTATTATTTTTCCTCCCTTGTAGGAAAATTTCACAGCGTTTGTCAGGAGATTCCTTATAACCGTGGCGATCATCTCCCTGTCGGCGTGCACTGTTGCCGGTTGCTCAAATGAACTTTCGACCTCTATATTTTTCAAGGCAAGATTCAGCCCGGCTTCCTTGAGTACCTTGTTGCTGACCTCCTCGATATCCAAATCGACAGGTTTCGCCCGAATCATTTCCTTTTGAACAAGAGCCCAGCCCGCAAGATTGTTTACCAGCTCCACCAGTTTCTGCGACGAGGCAAGAATCTTATCGCTGAAATCGAGGGCGTCCTCGTTTTTCATGTTCATCGCCTCCTCTTTCAATAACTCAGCAAAACCCAAAATGCTGACGAAGGGCGTCTTCAGGTCGTGGGCAATTATCGAGAAAAGTTTGGTCTTGGTTTCATTTGCCAGTATCAGTTCGTCATTACTCTTTTGAAGCTTGTTGTTAATCAGCGCCATCTCCTCGTTTTTGACTTCAAGAAGTACACCGAGCTTCTTTTGTCTGATCAAAAGGAAAGCAACCGAACCGGTTCCGACGAGAGTAAGAACAACCAGAAGGAGAAGAAAGAAATTCACTCTGTTCTGAGCTTCAACCTGCTCCCGCAGATAAGTCTGTCTCTCTTCCGATTTTTCAATTTCGTACCTTATTCTCATCTCCCCGATGCTGCTAAGGGATGATTCGTTGAAGAGAGAATCTTTCAACGCAAGGTGATCATTCAGGAATGAAAGCGATTCCTTCATGTTTCCCAATTTCTCATAAACTCTTGAGAGCTGCAGGTTGGCATCACGCAGCACAACGGAATATTTTCCGTTATGTGCAAGTTTCCGTGATTTTTGGAGTGTTTCCAAGGCATCTTTCTCTTTTCCAAGGGCAAAATCGACTCTTCCAAGATTCAGGAGGGCAAATGATTCAATGAATTTGTCCTGAATCGATCTTGCGAGATTGATACTCAGGTTAAAGTAATCGACAGCCTTGACAAGATTTCCGGTATTTTCTTCAATAATCCCAAGATCGTTGTAGATTTGGGCTAACGCAGCTTTTTCGCCCTTCTTACTGAAGAGGGTTACCACTTCTTCTGCATATTTTTTTGCTTTGACAAAATCTTTTTGAGCAACGGAAAGACTTCCCAATCGGCGCAGTGAATATGTCTTTCCCTGTTCGAAACCGATGGAATCCGCCAGAGTCAGGGCTCTGTTAATGTTAGCAGCGGCAAGTTCAAAATATTTAAGCCTCTGATATATAAGTGCTATGTTGTTGAGACTGAGGATATACCCCTGAATATCTCCGCACTTCTCCCTGATTTCAAGAGCTTTCAGGTAGTTCCTGTACGAGAGTTCTGTTTCGCCTTTTCTCCAGTAAACAAGACCGATATTATTATACGATTTCCCGAGTGCTGCCGAATCTGTAAGGGTCAGACGGATTTTTAATCCTTCATTCAAAAAAACAAGTGCGGAATCCAAATCACCAAGACGCCAGTAGGAGAGACCTGTAGTATTGTAAGAGGAGGCTATCAAAGCCTTGTCATTGATTTTCTCACTCAGTGAAAGCGTCAGCTTTCCGGTTTCCACCGCTTTTCTGTATTCAAAGATTCTGAAATACAACTCTCTAAGTGAGTCGAGTATTTTCCCTGCTTGCAGAAATTCCCTTTTCCTCAAATGTGAGTTTATTTCTGTTTGAAATAATTTCTCTTTGCCCGCTCCCTGAGTCCCGTTTACAGTGCTGTTGTTGCCGGTTCCTGTCTGTGCGGTAATCCCTGATGACATAAAAAAAGCCATCAGAAAAATTATCGACACAAAAAAGAGAATAAGGTGAAATTTCTTTGACATAATACGGCAGATAATGATCAAAATTTAATATTTCAAATTACACAAACATTTCTTAATTTTAGCACTGGAAATTGAATATTTTCAAGGTTTTATTTCCATTCCTGAATCGGTTTACTCCCCTTTCAGCGCCCCGGTCACAAAATGACTTAAGCCATTAGACCCCATTTTTTCTCCGGTCTGAATTTTATACCGGAAATTTGTGCGTCCCAATCATACTGGAATCCTCCATGAAAAAAATTTTTACACTGTTTCTGTTCCTCTCAACTTTTGGAATTCTCTTTGCATCCGTGCCCGATGGAATTCAACTGGTGAAAACAGGAAACGGATACAAAATCAATTTTACACTCCCTGAGTACACTCAGAAACCATTCACTTCAACCGACAAAAACTTTACCCAAATTGAGATACCCGGATACGGTGTCACTTCTGTTGCGGGAAAACCTGCACTTCCCAAAATAAGTTTTAATATTGTTATCGGTGAGGCTGAAAATTCACCCGCTGTATTGACTCTTAACAAAAAAATCGAAAATCTGACAGTGAAGGAACATGTCTATCCGTTTCAGGCTCCCTGGAGAAGAGACTTCCCGCTGAAAGACCGTCCTTTTAACTACGACAATGCATTTTATACATCAGGTGGCAATCCCCGTCAGCCACTGATAGAGATTTCTGAGCCATTTTTCGTCGCCGGTGTAAAGGGTGTTACAATCACCATTTATCCGTTTAATTATATCCCGTCGGAAAAACGGCTCGATATCACCCGGTCTGCATCGTTCTCAATTGAGCTGACTCAGCCCGTGGGGAAAAAGAGCGGATATTCCGATGTCTATTCTTCGTTTTTCGAGAATTTCTTCGCCAACTATGAAAGAGGTGTCCTCGAACAAATCAAGAATTATCTGATTATCACAGCACCGGAGTATGAAACCGGACTCGCACCTTTCATAGCTCATAAAACTGCCAACGGGTTTAATGTAAATCTCTTTACAACCTCAGTCGCTGGAACCACAACAACTGCAATAAAGACATTCATCCAACAGCGTTACGATAACCCTGCCACTAAGCCGGAATTCATCCTTCTGGTTGGGGATGTTGATAAAATTCCCGCATGGACAGGATCCGGCGAGGGTAATCCAAAAACAGATCTCAACTATGCCCTCCTTCAAGGTACAGACTGGTATGCAGATGCATTTATAGGGCGGTTCTCGATAACCTCGGCAACCGAACTCGCGAATGTGATCAGCAAAACGCTCTACATGGAGAACAACATCGCCACTTTTGCCAAGAACAATGTTTTTATGGCATCACAGGATAATTATTCGATTACTGAAGGAACTCACAATTTCGTAATAAGCACCTATTTCGAACCGAATGGTTACAACAACCAGAAACTTTACAGTAACAGCGGGGCTACCACAAGCCAGTTGATAGCTGCATTAAACAGCAACAAGGTTTTCGCCATCTACTCGGGCCACGGATCGGAATCATCATGGGCTGACGGTCCTGTCCTCGGTCAATCTGATGTAAGAAACCTCACCAATTCGATATTCCCGTTCGTTTATTCGTTTGCCTGCGTCACAGGATCCTACCACCTGGCTGAGTGCTTCGGAGAGACCTGGATAAGGACACAGCGAGGTGGTGCCTCATTTTACGGTTCTTCCGTAAATTCCTATTGGGATGAGGACGACATTCTCGAGAGGAAACTGATAAAATCGATGTTTGAAGACAACCTTACCAAGGTTACCCCGATGATGGATATGGGGAAATATCTGACAACCCTCCATTTCGGAAATATTGGACCCGGCACCACGATGCTCAGATACCTCGAAATGTATAATCTGATGGGAGACCCCTCTCTCGAGACAAAGAGAAACATCCCTCCGGATCCGACTCCTCCGAATCCTGTTACAAATCTTGCAACTGGTGATCCCTGTTCAAATTCTCTCAAATTGAACTGGACAGCCCCTTACGATTCAACTTTCGGCGGTGTGCAAAGCTACGATATCCGTTATTCATTGACACCGATTGTAAACGACAACGATTTTAATGCCGCGGCGAGTATCATCTATTCGGGACATAATGACACACTCGGTACTCCCAAGACCTATACGGTATTGGGACTCACCGCCATCAGCACTTATTATTTTGCCGTAAAGGCAATGGACATGTGGTCAAATAAATCCACAATGTCAAATGTTACCTCCGGTACCACACTTGCTCCACCACTTGCATCCGTGAACCCCGGAAGCATTCATCACCTCCTGACTCATCAAACCGAGGTAATTGATACTGTCTACATTTCCAACAACTCTGCGAATCCATCCACACTCGACTACACTGTCGAATTCGCCAACAGCAGCTATCCGTCAAAGGCTGTCTCATTTTCTCTTATAAATGAGAGCCCCAAAGGCGATCTGAATCAGTCGAAAGATTCACAGTTCCGTTATCCCGGACAATCTGCCAAAGGTTCAGGCGGTCCTGATCTTTTCGGATATAAATGGGCTGACAGCGATGATCCGCAGGGACCTGCATATGAATGGAACGACATCGCTTCCACAGGTACCCAGGTAACTTCGTGGACTCCCACAGGTACCCTCTCCGCTACGGATGAAGGATATGCAGGACCAATAAATCTTGGATTCAACTTCAAATATTACGGGCAGGCGAAATCGCAGATATACATTTCAACCAATGGATTGCTTACTTTTTCGCCCATTTCAACAAACATTTATACAAACACCAACATACCAAACAACGCCGTTCCGAATGAAATAATCTCTCCATTCTGGGACGACCTCGATGCAAAAGCACCGGGTACCGTTCACTATAAACAGGATGGCAACAAATTTATTATCCAGTGGACAAACTACCAAAGGTACAGCGGAACTGCAAGCTATACCTGGCAGGTTGTGATCTATTCGGGTGGTAAAATCATGTATTATTTCAACAACATGACCGGTACATTAAACGGTGCCACCACGGGAATTGAAAATGGTGCAGGAACCGACGGTTTGCAAATGGCTTACAATGCCAATTATATCAAAAACAATCTTGCCGTGAAACTTGCCGCAGAGCCCGAATGGATAATCACTTCAGGAAATATGGCAGGTACCCTTAACCAGGGAAACAGAACCGGAATTGTGATCAAAATAAGAACCGAAGATTTCAATTTTGGCAATTATTCCATGGACATGATTGTAAGAAGTAATTGCGGTCAGCACCCCGTGCTCACTGTCCCTGTTTCCATGACACTTTCTGTAATACCTGTTGAACTCGTTTCACTTGACGCGGAAACCATCCGTGATGAAGTTGTTCTGAAATGGATCACTGCAACAGAAACCAACAATATGGGATTCACAGTCGAGAGAAAAGACAACACCAAAGCCGCATGGAGCCCGGTTTCGTTCGTAAAAGGAAAGGGTACCACCTCTACAATCTCGGAATACTCTTTCAGAGACAAAAATGTAAAACCCGGCAGTTATGAATACCGTATCAGGCAGACTGACTTCAACGGCGCCGTTTCATTCAGCGATGTGGTAAAAATTGAAGTGGGGCTTCCCGACAATTTTGCTCTCTATCAAAATTATCCGAATCCGTTTAACCCGGTCACCACGATTGCATACGCGGTGCCGCAGGTTAGCGGGACATTGGTCTCTAATGTGCAATTGAAAATATTCGATGCTCTCGGCAATGAAGTTGCAACTTTGGTCGACGGAGAGAAGGAAGCCGGCATCCACAGTGCCGTTCTCGATTGCTCAAATTATTCCAGTGGTGTCTATTTTTACCGTATGACATCGGGAAAATTCACGGAGACAAGAAAATTTGTTGTTATGAAGTAAAAAAATGCATTTTACTCTTGCACAGAATTAGTAAATTTACTAATTTTGCTATGTCACTCTTCAGTATTCCCTGCTGCTGATTAGTGATACATTACTCCCTGTGACCCTCGCCTCGTGCGGGGGTCCTTTTTTTTAAATATCCCGCACCTCTCCACAAATATCATTCTCATATTTCCATTTTTTATTTAAAAAATATCAGTTTTTTTATTAATTTGAAGATGTAGTTTTACCTTTCCTTTCCGAGGAGAGATTTCTGACTTTTCAGAGCAACTAATTCTGAACGAAATTTTTAAATGCAATTAGATATGCGAACTCTTGTCGTCGTGACAGGGGTTCTCCACTTGATTCAGTTTGCTGTACTCTATACTCTTTACAGAGTAAACAGGCAGTATAAAGGAATTGGCTGGTGGTTGCTCTGGAATATCATGGAAGTGATTGGTTTCGGCTTTGTCCTGCTGCGAAACATACCCGGGCTTTTTGAAGTTGTTGTGATATTGCAAAATTCCTCCATCATTCTTGGAGTTATTTTTATTTACAATGGAGTGGTTGCCTTCCACGACAGGAAAATTAACATAACTCTCGTCTCTGTGATTTTTCTGTTATTCATCATCCCTTTCCTCTCCCTGCTCTTCATTGTAAACGACATAACAGCCCGTGGTGTGCTGATTAACCTGATTGTCTCTGCAATATCGCTGATTATTGCGTATGAAATGCTGAAGAGCGATCTGATACCGGTCAGATCCACAATAAGAGTGCTTGCCTACACTTTTATTATTCATTCCATGATTCTTCTTTACAGATGCTGGGTGATGTTAACCGCACCACCCGATTACGATTTTCTTCAGCCTTCGCCGGGAAATGTGATACCTCTGTTCGACACGATAATTGCGGGTTCTTTCTGGACTTTTGGTTTCGTCCTGCTGATCAATCAAAGACTCAACTTCGACATTGCAATCTCAAACGAACACTTTCAGCAGATATTTCAATCTTCGCCGGTTGCTGTACTTCTGATTGAAAGATCGACTGACACCATTACAGAATGTAATTCAGCTTTTAGCTCACTTTCCGGATTCTCCACCGGTGAGATCATAGGAAAATCAACTTTGGAGATGGGACTGTGGGAGAGTCCCGCTGATCGGGAGCAGACTATTTCTGAAATTAAAGCAAAAGGCTTTTGCACCGACCGTGAAACAAGATTTGTCCGAAAATCGGGTGAGGTGTTTACCTCTCTCCTCTCTGCCAAACTGATCTCACTCGGCGGGGTTGATCTTGTACTCGCAAACATCCAGGATGTTTCCGATATGAAGGAAGTGGAAGATACACTCCGGAAATCAGAAGAAAAATACAGACTCCTTACCGAAACCATGCCCGACCTTGTTGTTCTCCATGACCTGCACCAGAAGATTGTCTATATTAACAGCGCCGGAATCCAGGTCTCGGGGTACACGAAGGAAGAACTCACCGGCATGCATCTCTCGCGTCTCGTCCCTCCTGAACTCCTGCCTGAAATAGAAAAAAGGAAGAACCTCCGGTTTTCCGGTGATAACAGAGTGCTTACCTACAGAACTATGCTGTTGAGAAAGAATGGCACAAGGGTTCCTGTGGAAGTGAGGTCCTCTCCAATTCTGGAAAACGGGAAGCTGAAAAATCTGTTACTCGTTGGCAGGGATGTTACCGACCAGGAAAGAACCCTGGCTGAACTCACCGCTGCAAAAGAAAAAGCTGAAGAAATGAATATGATAAAGTCTTATTTCTTCGCGAACATGAGCCACGAGCTTCGGACACCTTTTGTGGGAATTTGGGGTTATGCCCAGCTTCTCTCAGAAAGTGTAAAAGCGCCGGGTGAAAAACAGATGGTTGCAAGCATCATGAAAAGTGCGGAGAGGCTGACTGATACACTCAATAAAATTCTCTCACTCTCTCAGGCTGAGTTCTCTGAAGTAAAATGTATTGTCGAAACGGTAAACCTGGCAGATTTCGTTACTGAAATTTATTTGACTTATAAAGAGGCAGCAGACTCAAAGAAAATCAATTTTATTGTAAACGAACAAAAAAAGGGCATTTACATCGTTTCCGATCCGAGAATCCTCCGCTCCATTCTGAACAATCTTGTCAGCAATGCCGTAAAATATACAGAAGAGGGTAAAGTTGAATTGTCGGTTAATCTTGTGAACTCGAAGAACAGAAATCTTTTGGCTTTTACCATTACTGATACGGGAATCGGCATTCCGCACGACAAACAGGAGATTATTTGGGCTCCGTTCAGACAGGCAAGTGAAGGAAGGGGCAGAACTTTCGAGGGTACCGGTCTCGGACTCTCAATCACTAAAAAATATGTCGAACTGCTCGGTGGCACCATTTCACTTGAAAGTGAACCCGGAAACGGCACAGTTTTCAAGGTTGTTCTGCCTGTCAACGAAGTTATTAACAAATCCAATGAAGAACTTATCATCGAAGAGGAAACACCAATGGAAAAAGAAATTCGCCACTCGGAAAAAAAACTGCTCTATGTGGAGGATGATCAGTTTTGCCAGAATATAGTATCCAGGGTACTTTCCGATAAATATTATCTCGATTTTGTGATCGATGCCGAGGAAGCTCTTCAACGATTGAAAACGAATGTTTATCACGGATTTCTGATAGATATCAATCTTAGACACGGCCTGGATGGCGTGCAGCTTATGCAAAAAGTTAAATCGATGGAAGAAAACAAAGGCAAACCGTTCGTTGCCATTACAGCTTATGCTGCTTTCTCCGACAGGGCTGAATTTTTGGAAAAAGGATTTACTCACTATCTGTCAAAACCTTTTTTCCTGAAAGAGCTCAGTGAACTGATCGATTCCATATTCCTGGAGAATTAAATCAGATCAGCTCATAGTTCATAGATCACAGCTAATAGCTGATTATGTTTCTTGCCATTCCATCGAATACGAAATAGTGGAAAGGGAGGACTGAATACCAGTATAATCTGCCAAAAATCCCTTTTGGTCTGTAAGTTGCCGACTGAATCAGTATATCTTTCCCGTCTCTTCTGACAATCCTGAACTCAAGCCACGCCTCTCCCGGTAGCTTCATCTCCGCATACAGCAGGAGCCTCTTTTTGGTGATATCTGCCGCCAGCACCCGCCAAAAATCCAGTGTGTCGCCTGTATTAATTGTGTTGGGATTGGTTCTTCCCCTCCGCAAGCCGACACCTCCGGCAAGTTTATCGAGAAATCCTCTGATTCCCCACAGGAAATCCGCGTAATACCACCCTCTCTCTCCACCTATCGACCAGATATTCCGCAAAACCCTCTCAGGGTCACTCTCAATCACTTTTTCACGGATGTCTTTAAACACACCGTTTTCAGGCACATTTATGTGATCGAAGAGGGAACTGTCCTCAGAACTTGACACGAGCGAATCTTTCCAGCTTGACAGTACATTGTTCTGCTCTATCTTCTGAAAAGCGAGTTCGACTGCCTCCTTATATTCTATCGGTTTTATCCCCAAAAGTTCGATAAGATCGTTGTCCCTCGCTATCACTTCAATTTTCATGCTGTTTACAAGATTCACGGCAAGTTTATAGGAAGTGGCGGTTACGAAATAGAGCCAGTAGGAGGAGATCCGGGGAGTCATCACGGGAACGGTGTAGATATACCGCCTCAATCCCCTTACTTCGGCGAACTTCAGAAGCATCTGCTTATAGGTCAGAATATCGGGACCACCGACATCATATGATTTGTTCCCGGTTTCGGGATGGTCCAAAACTCCCGTCAGACATTCAAGTATGTTCCGTATGGCGATTGGCTGGTTTTTTGTGTTCAGCCACTTCGGTGTAACCATTACAGGAAGCTTTTCCACCAGGTCACGAATAATTTCAAATGAAGCACTTCCGGAGCCCACAATTATCCCTGCACGGATTGAAGTCAGTGGAATTGAAGTGCTGCCAAGGACTTCTTCCACCTTTTTTCGCGAAGCCAGATGCTTCGAAAGTTCAGAAGAATTTGTGATTCCACCCAGATAGATTATCCTTTTGGTACCGAGCGCGGTAGCCAGCTTCATGAAATTATTTGCAGATGTCTCCTCAAGTCTCTCAAAATTCCGGATGTCTGAAGTCATGGAATGAATCAAATAATAAGCTGCATCCACACCTGCCGACGCCGGAGTCACGGATATCTCTTTGAGGAAATCCACTTCAAAATAACTCAATCTCCTGTCCGAATAAATACCTTCAGTTGGAATCCGTTTTTTGTCACGGACACAGCAGACAATTTCATGCCCCTGTTCAAGAAGGAGCGGTAAAAGCCGTTTTCCAATATAGCCGGTCACTCCGGTCAGCAGAATTTTCATTTAATTCCTTGGTGTTTTGATATGTAAATTAACAATTTTTAAGGATTATAAATTCATTTCAATGCCTCTCCAAGAAAAATGACACAAAACACCACTTATATTCCGGATTATCATTATTTTTACAGTTGCAAATCCAAACGGCGGGAGATCCCCGGGTCGTTTTGGTATTGTTCAACTTTTTATACCAGGTAATTGTTGCGAGCTCGAAACAATATCTTGTATCCGGAGAATAGCGATGGAAAACGGTAAAAAGGCTAAAAAACTTCTTTATGTGGAAGATGACATTTACTGTCAGAATCTGGTTTTTAGAGTCCTCGGTGGCAGGTTTCACCTGGATATGGTTCCTGATGCAGCAGCAGCATTTCAAAAACTTGCAACAGATGATTACGACGGAATGCTTATTGACATAAACCTCGGTCATGGAATAGATGGTGCCCAGTTGATGGAGAGAATAAAAGTCACCGACCATTATAAAGACAAGCCCCTCGTCGCAATAACTGCGTATGCTGCCCATTCTGATGAAGAAGAATTCCGGGCAAGAGGGTTTACCCACTATCTCTCGAAACCCTTCCACCTGAAAGACCTCATCGGCTTAATGGAAGAAATTTTCGGTACCGGAGACGAGTAAAATCATGCTTTTCGGGTGTTTTCAAACAAAAAATTAAAATATTTAAAGAAATTTCAAGAAGACACTTGCAAAATATTTCTCCCCGTTGTATATTTGAAGTCCAAATCATTCTGATTTAGGAAATGGGATTGTAGTTCAGTTGGTTAGAACGCCTGCCTGTCACGCAGGAGGTCGCGAGTTCGAGTCTCGTCGGTCCCGCAAATTAAACCCTTGTAATTAAATAAGTTACAAGGGTTTTTTGTTTTAAAGGATTTCTTCATTTTTGATTCTGAGACGAAATTGAGACGAATGCTCGGATAACCTGCATCTGGAGATCATCAGCAAAAGAAGTAAAACAGTTTTTTTGCATTCTCGACCTCAATGAAGCTCGTGATTAAAAAGATCAAAAAGTTCACAATATAAACAGATCTTTCAGTTCAATTCCAATACCGGAACTGCTCGAACAATACCACCTTCGGAAACCTGTTTACTTCATTTTATCTATCCGAATACCCATTCTGGGATGTGCCCTTATTGAATATTTAAATCCTTCCATTGCCCATGAAGATTCTGTCTCATTCACGATTTTGAATCCTTCATTCAAGGCTTCTGCCTTAAACTGTTCCAACCTCTTTTTCCCGGGCACCTCCTCAAAATAATACAATGGATCAAACTCTGATTTCCTGAAAATCTCAAATCGTTCAATTCCTTTTTTATATTTTCCCGCACCCATATTTAAATAGCCCTCTTTTTCTAAAGCAAGGCTCACGACTTCGGGTGCCGGCAAAGCCAAAAGCTTAAGAATCTTATTAAGGCTGATCCGGTCACTCTTTCCCTGCTGCGGGAAAATCATTCCTGTTAAGACAAGAAAAAACAAAACAATCGTTTTTGTACGCATTTTTACCTCGATTAAATGAAAGATTAAAAATCATTCCTTTAAAATAATAATATGACAATATTATAAACAAAATAAATTATCTGTTTTAAGGTCCAATACCCTCTGGCGCAGGCTGGAGTTCTGTTCCTGACCGGTGCAGTAATAATAAGTGAAAGCCCCTATATGATCAGAAAAATATAATAGTTAATTTGCACTGTTAAATGAATCGTTTAATCGTGAAAACAATCTCTTCCACCCGTTTCTTTTTTATCTGTGCACTCCTTTTGCTGTGCACCCCGAAATATTATGCCTTTTCGCTCGAAGACAGTCTTTTTGTTCTGAACCCTTTCACGCAGAGAGAAACACTTAAAGCACTGTTTGACAATTACTTCTCGATTCCCGGTGTCAGGAATGCGCAACTCGTTAAACAATATTCCTCTGAACTTGAATCCGCAAGAAACCGGAAGAAACCGGAAGAAATGCAGCGTATCCTGACTACTCTGGGCGACATATATCTTCACACCACACTTTCATCAAGAGCTTTAAAATATTACTCGGATGCGATGGAAATCTCCCGGAAGAGAGGTGATTCCGTTCAAACAGCCCTTTTGCTTATGAAGATCGGCAGAGCTTATTACTTTGGAGACCTGAGAGACAAGCAGAGGGATTATATCAACCGTGGTTACGAAGTCCTCAAGAACTGTAAAGATATCGAGATAAGAGCAATGGCTTTGTATTACAAAGGTGTGCTCGAAGACGGCACCGCCATGGCAGAAACCCTTTTCGCTGAAGCCCTGCGGTTGCAGCAGAAGGTGATAGCCTCGAAACCCGGGGATTACGCAGCAAATCAGTTCCTGGCGCGATATCTGTATGCAAATAACAGGGAAGAGGAAGCGATCTCAATAGCGAAGAAGATCGGCGACAACTGGATGCTCATCATAATCCTGAACAACCGCGGGATGACAAAATTTCTGGAGAAGAAATTTAATGAGGCACTGGAGATCTATCAAACCTCGCTAAAGCTTTCGATGGAATCCAGACTCAAAGGGCTGCTTAAGAATACTGTTGTGAATCTGGCTGAACTTTACCGTGGTATGGGGGAATGGCGCCTTGCTTCGAAGTTTCAGTATATACAGGCGATCCTCGAAGAAAGCATTTACAACGAAAGATACAACGACCTTTATTCCGAATTTCAGGCGAAATATCAGAATGAACTTAAGGAGTCCCGGATAAAGGATCTGCAGGTCGAGACCAGCCGGCTTTCCGACCTTGTCATCAATGAAAAATATCTGAACTACCTGCTGATTTTCCTGCTTCTGGCTTTTTCCGGATTGATTGCCGCAGTTTTCATAAGTCGAAAAAAATTGAAGACAATTTTAACTGAGCTGAATGAGCAGCACAGAGAGGTGTCGATGCAGAAAAGCGAACTCGAGATACTCCATGCAGAACTCTCCAGCAGTGAGCGGAATCTTAAGTACGCCCAGGAGATCGCAGCGCTGGCAAACTGGGAGTGGATCCGGGAAGGAGACAGGTTCACATACTCTGACCAGATCGCTGATATTTTCGGCGTCGATCCCCTGAAGCTAAGGGAGAATTTCCGCGATACGATCCTTTCCTGCATTGTCCCCGAAGACCGGGAAATGGTGGGCACATACCTCTACCAGGGGCGCAACAGCGAGCAGTACCATGAGAGGGAGTACCGGATCAATCACCCTGCAGGAATAAGATGGATAAACTCCAAATATTCGACCCTCACTGATGAGAACGGCGAACTGATAAGTGTCACCGGCACAGTTCAGGATATATCCGGTCGCAAAGAGGAGGAGGAACGGAAACTTGAGGCTGCATCGCAAAGGGCTTTCACGGTACAGCTTATACAGTCTCAGGAGGAGGAGCGGAAACGGATCGCCCTGGAGCTGCACGACAGCTTCGGGCAGGACCTGCTTTTCATAAAAACAAAGGCAAAACTCGCTTTGAGGGAAAAGAAAATCGGGAAACTTGCGGCACCATACCTGAGTGAGATCGATTCCTCGATCGATACTATGCTCTCAATGGTGAGGGATATCGCCGGGAACCTGAAGCCACTTCATCTTGAACGCATTGGTTTATCTGAGACGGTTATCGAGCTGCTGTCGAGAGCCTCACAATCAACCAGTATCAAATTCAGTCACGACATAATCCCGGTGAACGGCATTTTTTCACCGGACAAGGAACTTGCAATTTACAGGGTGATACAGGAAGGAGTAAACAATATCGTAAAACACTCAAAAGCGGCAAATGCCTCGGTTCAGTTATCGGTCGATGGAAATAACTGCTCACTTGTAATTTCCGATGACGGTACCGGACTGATCACACCCGGGAATGGAAACAATAAAGGCTTTGGTCTCACAAGCATGTCACACAGGATCAGCCTCCTGAACGGCACAATAAGGTTTACAGAGGCTCCCGGCGGGGGAACCGAAATAACCATCAATATTCCGGTGGAGGCTTAGATGACCAGGATAAGAGTTGTAATAGCTGACGACCATCCCGTTTTCATTCAGGGACTGCTAACGATCCTGAAGGAGGAAAAAAACATCGAAATTCTCGGACAGGCTTCAGACGGGAGGACCGCTCTGACCATGATCCACAAATACAAACCCGATATTGCCATTCTCGATGTCCAGATGCCGGAACCTGACGGGCTGCAGCTTGCGGAAATCCTGAATTCGGAAGGAGACCCGGTAAAGATAATCATCCTTACGATGTTCAAAGAGGAGTCCATTATAAAGAAAGTGCTCGACCTTGGTGTGAAGGGCTATGTGCTTAAGGAGAACGCTATCGATGATATTATAGACTCGATAAATATCGTTTATGACGGGGGCATTTATCTTAGTGATACCGTCTCTGAAATCATCAGGAAAAGCGAAGATAATCTGATCTCAGGGCAGGTACAGATGCTCACCCCCTCGGAAAAGAGAATAATGGCACTGATTGGCGAAGGTCACTCGAGCAAAATGATAGCCGACCGGTTGTTTGTGAGCATAAAAACTATCGATAACCATAGAAGCAACATCTGTAAGAAACTCGGCATTACGGGCACTTCCGCACTGATTAAATACGCTCTGTCGAAAAAACCACTCACCTGAAATCCCTGGTCTGCGGTACTTTGGGAAATTCTCCACTGATCAAAATGAGGGAAAGTCCCTATTTCAATTAAATCTGTTTTTGCACAAATTTGCATCCGGTTCGCTGCATTGTTTGAATACACCACTGCATGCCCTGCAGTATTTCGCGGGACTTGATTTTTGAAGTGACTTTTCTTAAAAGTTGCAACTTTTAATCTTTGTTTAATAATACTTTAATCTTGAAGTTTTAATCACATGAAGAAAGGATAAGCAGATGTCCAAATCTACGATCAGGATATTTGTGCTTATGCTGGCGGTTCTTGCCGGCGTTTCACATGCCCAGGGGCTTAACAGCGATCTGAGCAAAATAGGCAGCCTCGCTGGCAAAGCCTACATTACCCCAATAGTAAGCAATATGGGCGTGGGTCTCAACAGCGGATGGATGAACACCGCTCCAGCAAAGAAGAAATTCGGCTTCGATGTTGAGTTCGGCGTTATTGGCATGTCCACAAATCTGGATCCCGGTGGAAACAGCCGCTTTTCGGTTGACGGAACCTTCCGTTTCAACAGATCGCAGCTTCTACAGATTACCTCCGGTGTTGCAGATGCCTCAGTCCGTGCCGATGTAATCAACCAGCTTCTCGTTCGCGACTTGCCCGTCAGGATATACGGTGCCACGATAACGGGAGGCAAATATGATAACATCAAAGTTCTCTTCGGCTCGAACGGTGACGAGGTCGTCAATGTGAACGGTCCGTTCCCCGTAACTGTAACGCTTCCCTCGAAGGAAGTTGACCTTGGCGTTGCCGGATTGCTTTACGGAGCGAGCAAGTTACCTACCGGGGCTCCACAACTTAAGATCGGAACCCTTTTCGGCACAAGGGCGATAATCCGCCTGGTGCCTGAGATGAAGGTTGGCGATTCGCTCGGCACATTCAGCTATTTCGGGTTCGGGCTTGAACACAATCTGGGATACTTCCTCGAGTCGTTCACGGGTCCGTTGCCTGTGGATATTACGGTTGGCTTTCTCGCTCAGAGTGCTAAACTTGACAAAACCTCTGAATTTTCAGTTTCGAGTTACGGCTTGAATGTCTCATACAAATTTGGGCTTCTCGGCTGGATGGATGTAACACCATACGCGGGATTCATGCTTGAAAGCACAAAACTCTCTGTGAATGTATCGCAGAAGATTGACACACCGAACGGAGTGGAGACCGCAACGGTCGCTTTCGATGTGGAGGGAGAGAACAAGTCGCGTTTCACGATTGGCGCGAACCTGAGGCTTCTGTTCCTCAACTTTAACATTGAATACGCGGCGGCAAAGGCGGGTTCCCTGTCAGCCGGTCTGATGTTCAAATTTTAAGAAGGAGAATGAATATGAAAAACATTTTTAAGAAATACGGGTACGCCGTTATGAGCGTCTCGATGATACTTTTGTATTTTGTTATCACCGGAGGGGTGACGGCAACTACTGTGACCAGTCCTGGGATCAGAAAAGACCCTTTAACTTCGACAGCCCTGACAGTCGGGCAACCGGGGGGCTTTTACTTTTTAATTGATGACAAGGCTGAAGCCGATACCTATAAAGAGACAGTTTGTAACCCGATAGGCTGGGAAGAAACTACGCTAACAATTACTCCGGAAATGCCGGTATTGGAATATTGTGTAAAGGACAATTCCCCCGGCATACCTCTAACAGGCTGGGCTGGAAGGTATTTGCAGCCCTCCAACATCCCAAGTCCAACAGGCTTTCCGACCTATACTGGTAACTTTCATTTTACATTTAACACACCTGGATTGAAAACGGTATATGTCAGATCGAAAGTAAAGAGAAAATCGGGCGAAAGTGCCTGGGCGTACGATTCAGTAAAGGTAAATGTAACCGGCACTGCCCCATTGCCATTAAAGAAATATACATTTATGAGACTGTTAGCTGAATACAGAGATGCTTCCGGTGGAACAATCTCTGCGACACAAGTTATTTTCACCGATCCCGCCAATCAGTATTTCGAACTGAAGGGTGATGACAAGATAGATATGGTATTCAAGTGGAAGCCAAGCGCGGCGGACATTCAGGCAGTGCCCGATTTCGAAACAAACTATGATATCAGGGACTTGAACAAGACCTATCAGGTTCTGAACAAGGCACCTTCCGGAACAACACCATTTTGGTCTTACAAGATCATATATGATGAAACAAGAGTGGTTGAATTTGAATTTATCGAAGATGCCCTGAATGGAAATCTTTATGCTACCAAACCCGCCAAAGCAGGAAACGGTACCACTATAAGGCTTATTTTCCAGTTCCGAAAATAACGCCCACAATTCTTTAACTTTATCCGGGCAGCCACCGCTGCCCGGCTGATATAAAACAATGCACCCTGTAATAAACCTGTTTGGCGTTTTCGCGGTCAACTCTTACTCACTTTTCGCCACCATCGGAGCGGTCGCCTTAGCGGTGTTCTGCTACCTGGAGGCAAAACGGCTTTCCTTTCCTTTAGAGACATACTGGAGGCTCTTCTTCATGGTCGCAGGTTTCGCGATCGTTGGAGCAAAGCTTGCTTCAGCTCTCTTTTTCAGCACTTCAGAGTTCTTTCATGACCCGTTCCACACATTTCTGAAATCAGGGTGGATGTTTTACGGCGCTGTTGCCGGAGGCTATGCTGCTCTTTTCACCGGCAGGGCACTTTTCTCTTTCCCGCTTTTCACCGCACTTGATACCATGACCTGTGGCGGGGCACTTGGGCTTGGATTCGGGAGGATAGCGTGTTTTCTCAGCGGCTGCTGCGGCGGATTGCCGACCGATTCATTTCTTGGGATAACATTCCCGGGTGGTAGCTGTGCGGTCCATCCGACTCAACTATACGAGTCGGGTTTTGTCTTCCTCCTGTTCGCTTTCGTTACCGTGGCGAGAAAGAAGTTCACATTCGAGGGGTTTCAGCTCTCCGCGATACTGATCTGCTACGGTATATTCAGGTTCATGGTCGAGTTCATCCGTGAAGACTCACTTCTCCCCGGCTTTCAGCCATTTACTCCTTCCCAGTACATCTCACTCTTCCTTATCGCCACGGGCACCGTCGTTCTGCTTGTCAAAAGCGGCGGCACAGGGTACATCAGGAAAAAACTCACCTCCTGACAGGCACTGGTCATTTCACCCTCCTTTTGATTTAAAGTGTCATTCTTTCTTCAAGGTAAAGGCTTGACTCAACCGCGACGATTTCGAACATTTTGCCGCTCGATTCCGTTGCAATCGTTTTTATTTCTTTATGGCAACTATGGAATATACCATCGGAATTTTGTTGCCTAAATGCTCTATGCGAAATTTTCCGGGTTCAAATTCGATTGTCTTGTTAAAACAGTTGTAAGGAGAATAATCATATTCCTTAAAAGAGCTTATTTCAAGTCCGTTTTGTATCAGGCTGGTGATTACTTCACTTAAACTGTGATTCCACGACACAGATTCGATGACAATGTCTGCGGTTTTATCAGCGTATGTCCCTTTTTCAGTTTCTATAATTGCCTCTGACCTAAAATAATTATAGCCTATCTTTTCAAAATTGTCATCGAACATCCAAACCACAGGATGGAACTCCACAAACACAAATTTCCCGTCATTTTTCAAGTACCTGGAAACAATTTTAGCCCATTTATCCAGATCGGGTAACCAGCCGATTGTTCCGTAACTCGTAAAGACAATATCAAACTGCCTGTCCAAATGATTTGGTAAATCGTAAATGTCGCAGCAGATGAAGTTTGCATTTGAGTTTGTATCAGAAGCAATTCGATTTGCGCTTTCAATTGCCTTGTCCGACAGGTCCACACCTGTAACATCCGCGCCGAGTCTGGAGAGTGAAATTGTGTCCTGACCAAAATGACATTGCAGATGTAAAATCATTTTCCCTTTTAAATCTCCAAGGAGATCGAGCTCAAAACTGTTCAGGGAATTTTTTCCTTTGATGAAATTCTCAAGGTCGTAAAATTCAGATTTTAGATGTGCAGCAACTCTGTTGTTCCACGATTGCCGATTGATTTCTATATAATTATTTTCTTTTTTCATTTCTCTTTGTTTCGTTTTTACTATTAAAACTTAATCGCTCTCTCTTTTTTCTCATTTCAGCCGGGTGTCAAAAATTTTCCCGGGTTCTGAAAATATCTAACCGATCAACTTCCCAAATATATAAAAAACGAATCAGACTGCACCTTCGAAGAACAAATCTGCAATACCTGATTTGCATCAGATGTAATTATACAACCGAAATGACATAAGCAACTTCGGTGTTTATTTTGTTCTAATGATCAATATTTTTTGTATCTTGCATTGAGGGCAATTTTAATTATCTTTTCTTTAATTTAAATTAAAGGTAATCATCAACTCAAGCCTTCCCTTTTTATTCTTCAAACAGACTGAATACACACAATGAATCACACCAATAAACTTTATACAAATTTCACGCTTGTTTTATTTATCCTACTGACAAGTATTATTTTTAGCTCCTGCTCTATCTTCAGTGACAACAAACCGGAGCCCGGCAAGAGTCTGGGGATTAATTCCATCCCCAATCTGCGGGACATGGGTGGCTACAAAACCGCAAACGGAGCCACTGTTACCGGGGGGCTGGTATACCGTGCCAACCAGTTCTATAACATCAGTGCCGGTGACATGCTTAAAATTGAGAAACTGAATCTCAAGAATGTTTTCGACCTGCGTACTTCTGCAGAGAAAAACACCAGCCCCGATGAGCTGCCTGCCGGTGTAAACAATATCTGGCTTGATGTGCTGGCTGATGTTCCGGCGTCGGGACCCGCAAATCTGACAGCCCTTTTGACTGAACCCAAACAGGCGAATATCGAGCTTGGTAACGGCAAAGTTGAAGCACTTTTCAAGCAGGCTTATCGCAATTGCATTTCCCTCCCAAGTGCAAAAACTGCCTACAGGAAGCTGTTCCTCTCGCTCGGAGACAAAAACCAGTTGCCCGCGCTTTTCCATTGTACAACCGGGAAGGACCGGACAGGGTGGGCAGCAGCAGCTCTTCTGACACTTCTTGGTGTGCCAAGGGATGTGGTTATGCAGGATTACCTTCGCAGCAATGAATATATTCTCCCGATGTACGACAGTTTAATCCAAAAATTTGTTGATGAGGGCGGATCAAAATCCATTCCTTTAGCCATTTTTGGTGTAAAAGAAGAGTACCTCAATGCCGCTTTTGACGAGTTGAACAAAAAATATGGAAGCATAGAAAAATATTTTTCTGAAGGATTGGGAATAACTGCTGAACAGCAGAACGCCTTGCGAAATTTATACCTTAAGTACTGAAAATTAAAAAACATTCGCTCCCGCTTAAAAGCCCTGATTTATTCCGGGCTTTTTCATTTTAAGCAGTCGTTCCCTCAACCATTCCCCCCCTTTTCTTATATTTGCGAATATCATTATTGGAAATTGTATGAAAAATCTTCCTCTTGGCATTCAGAATTTTGCGAAACTTCGTGGTGATGAGTCTGTTTATATTGATAAAACGGCTTTTATTGTCCAACTGATTGAAAACTTCAATTATGTCTTCATATCCCGTCCGCGAAGATTTGGTAAATCTCTTTTTATTTCAACTTTGGAAGAATTCTTCAGAGGGAATAGAGAACTTTTCAAAGATCTGGATATTTATGAATACGAGAAGTGGGACAGCTTCCCTGTCATTCGGATTGATTTTTCGCAAACTTCCAACCTGAACGCCAAAGTTTTTCAAAGGTCCATTTCAAAACGACTCAAAACAATTGCCGAAGAGAATGACATAGATCTCAGTTCGTCAATTGAAACTGAGATATTGCCTGACCTTATCGAATCACTCTTTGAAAAATTCAATAAGCGGGTAGTTATTCTCATCGATGAGTATGATAAGCCAATTACAGATCACTTTACCGATTCCGAGAAAGCAGACGCCAACAGAGATGTGCTGAGAAATCTGTACTCCCCACTAAAGGGCTTGGACAGTAAAATTCGATTTATGTTTTTTACCGGGGTAAGTAAATTTGCCAAATTATCTTTATTCTCCGGGTTAAACCAGATTTCCGATATTACCTTGGATTCCAAATTCACAACCCTTTTTGGATACACACAAGATGAACTTGAAGCATCCTTCGAAGATCACATAAACCGTTCGGCGAAAAAATTTAATGTTGAACCTGAAATGTTATTGCAGGAGATGAAATTGTGGTATAATGGTTACAGTTGGGATGGAAAAAACTTCCTCTACAATCCTTTCTCCATACTGAATTTCTTTTCTGATTCAAACTTCAGAAATTTCTGGTTTACTTCAGGGTCGCCAAATTTCCTGATAAGACTTATTGCTGCCAAAAACTATGACATTTCATCATTTCAAAATACTTTGGCTGTAGAAACTTCATTCGATAACATCGGAACAGGTCCTGTTTCCCTTACAAACCTCTTATTCCAAACAGGTTATCTGACAATAAAATCGAGTTTTCTCGATAATTTCCGGCAGGTTTTCAGACTCGATTTTCCAAATTTCGAGGTGAAGGACTCCCTTTTCAGCTATCTTTTTGCAGATGTATCTTCAACCGATTCTGACTCTGTAACTGCCGACATTTCAACACTAAGAAATTCCCTTTTAACCGGGGATTTTGACTCATTTTTGAACATATTAAAATCACTTTTTGCACAAATTCCTTCAAACCTCCACATCCCTCAAGAAAAATTTTATCATTCCCTGTTCATAATGGTAATGTATATGTCCCGTATACAGATGGAATCAGAAGTGAACACAAACATTGGAAGAATCGACGGAGTAATAGAATTTTCAGATAAAATCTACATTATCGAATTCAAATACAACCTCCCCCCGGAAGATGGTCTCGATCAGATCAAACAAAAAAAATATTATGAGAAATACCTGACCTCGGGTAAACGGCTGTTTTTGATCGGCGTCAGTTTTACCCGGGAAGAGATTACCATGGTGGTAGGGTAGCTGAGAAACAAAAGCCATAGACCGCCAGGTAAGAATTCTGCATTCTTAACTCCCTCGAATTCGAGGGAATTAAAAACCGCTCACAATATCGGTTAATAATTGACAGAATGCCTCAGAATGAAATCAGTTCATCCCTGTAAATTCCCCCAAATAACACCCTTTTTCAAAATAATTGTTTATATTATCCCTTGTTAATAATTTTTTTACTAATTCCGTTAATTGTGATTTGTGATTGATGGACTCTTAAATCTTTTGGTTACGCCAAAACAAGAGTAAACAAGGGGAATCCGCATCGGAGAAATAAATTTCCGGTGGCAGGCGGGAGCGGTTTATTTATAACCTGTCTTTAATACAGAATTGCTTTAATAGGGATGTTTTTCCCCCGATACATTTCGGGGATCGGAGAAGCATCCGGAAAAAATTCACAGGCAATTATGCCTCAATACAGGTGCTGATAAGAAGGCACAAAAAAAAAGCAATGTATGGAGATGGTTATGAAACCAGGATACAAGTTATATTTCTCATTGTTAATTCTCCCCGCTTTAGTATTGACGGGATGTAAATCGGACTCGCCCAACGGTCCCGCAGTTAACCCTTCCCTCGTAAGTTCCAATATCGCCCTGTCGAAAGATGCCGGTGACCCCCCTGTAAATAATTCAGTCGAAACCATTGAATTGACATTCAGCGAGGCACTTGATACTGCCGGCTTGACTTCCTTTGTTAAAGTGTACAAAATGGACTCCACAGGTAATCCCGTAAAACTCCCTGCTTATGTGGCTCTCGATCAGTTTAACAAAGCGATTATAAGAATAAAAACCGCGCCTGTACAAAAATTCCCCGACGGAATGGAGTATAAAATTGAAATAGATGGTGCTCTGAAAACCAAAACCGGCACTCCACTCGGTGCCAATTATACCGGCTATTTCGCCACAAACCGCACATTCACATTCCTTGGCGACCCGACTCTGAATTCACTTAGAACCCAGGTGGTGGTTATAAGTGACATTCATCTCGGAATGGATAACAGTTTCGCAGAGTGTAACGCCAACCGTGCCGCTCTGGTCAGTTTCCTGACAAAGATAAAAAACTCACCCAATGTGAAGGAACTTGTTATCGCAGGGGACTTGATCGATCAGTGGTTCGTTCCCATGGAATATCAGCCACCAACATCCGAAGCAGCATTTGTTGACGCCATTGCAGCCAACAATCAGGCAATAATGGATGCTTTTAAGGCAATAATTGCTGAAGGACAGATCAAACTGACCTACGCTCCGGGCAACCACGACATTCTGGTGACTGCCGCAGATATGGAAAGAATTCTGCCCGGAATCAATCAGGCACGCGGTTCTGTTCAAGGAATAGGCGAGTACAAAACGGGACTTCAAAACGAAATTATCGTCGAACATGGTCATAAATACAACCTCTTCGTTGCTCCCGATCCAATTTCGAACAGAAACATAACCGGTAACACTACTTCAATTCTCCCCCCGGGATACTTCTTCACGAGAATCGCCACATCCTCGGTAGTCCAGGGGAAACCTGTATCACCGAATGTCTGGCCCGATATCACCTATGATAAAAACGACCCGATGCAGGAGTTGCTCTATCTTTACTATCAGACATGGAAATCGATTCTTGTTACCCTGCCAATCAAGCAGAAATTTTCAGACAAGGTAATGACCACGAACATCGATGGATTTACAGCCAATTATTCAGTCAATGACATCCTCCCACAGGTTAATCCAACAACCGGGAAGCTTGAAGTGGTGCTGTTCGACAATATGCTTGCAACCTGGGATCAGAGACAAACCATGAACGGAGTCAAAGTAAAAACACCCGTAAAAGACGCCATTATTCTTGCAAACGACAGTCATCTCACTGACAATCAGTCGAAATTTCAATATTTTGATACAGACGGCTCGATAAGAATTGTAATTTTTGGTCACACTCATGAAGCACGGATTTTAACCTTCAAAAATCTTAACGGTAAAAAGACCATCTATGCGAATTCGGGCACATGGATAGATCATTCACTGGCACATCCCGGGATGATATTCACCGTGGTTAACGAGGCAGGTGCCGGTTCACCACTCAGCATCGTTAACAATTATCAATATTCCGCCAACGGTACTGTAACCCAATGGGAAACGGCACAGGCAATCACCAAGTAAATATGAAATAACTTTCGGAGATCGAACATGAAAAATTCATTCAAATATTTAACAGCATTTATTGCTATTTCTGCCATGCTGACAACAATCTTCGCAAATAATCTGCCGGGGGAACCTGTAAATGCGCTGACAATTGTCAAATCAAATGTGGAACTGTCGGAAAACATCGCCAATCCACCTGTCAACAACTCGGTGGAAGTTGTGCAGCTCACTTTCAGCGAAGCTCTCGATAAGGCAACAGTTCAGGGGAGTGTAAAACTTTTCCGGATAGACGCAAAAGGGACAGCATCAGAAGTGCCCTGTTATCTTCGGACAGATTACTACAATCCGGCAATATTGTCAATAAATACCAAACCGGTACAAAAATTTGCCGATGGTGTGGAGTATAAAATTGAAGTAAACGGGAATCTGAAATCAAAATCGGGAGCTACCATGGGTGGAGGCTCCTCCCTCTATTTCGCAACCAATGTTGAACCTGCTTTCTCCGGATCAAAGAAGGAAGTGAAGAGAAATAAAATTGTCGTGATCAGCGACATACACCTCGGAATGGACAGCAAATTCGCCGAGATAAACAAAAACTTCCCTAATCTCGTTGATCTTGTAACAAAAGTTGGAAATTCTCCCGATGTGAAGGAGCTGGTTATCGGCGGTGATCTTATGGATCAATGGTTCATTCCGATGAACTACAAAACTCCCGCAGATGAAGCTGCCTTTGTGGATGCCATCGCTGCCAACAACAAACCATTTGTTGATGCTATTGTTGCAATCATAAAAGAAGGAAAAATTAAAGTTACCTATGCACCAGGTAACCATGATCTCACTGTGAAAGATTCAGATATCGCCCGGGTTTTCCCAGGTATCAATCAAGCCCGTGGATCAGTTCAGGGACTTGGCGAGTATGTTACTGGAGACAAGAACTCAATTGTGATTGAGCATGGACACAAGTATAATTTCTTCTGCGCCCCTGATCAAATTTCAATCAGAAAAACCACAAAGAACACCACATCGATAATGCCTCCGGGATACTTCTTTACCCGTATCGCAACTTCCTCGATTGTAGAGGGGAAACCGAAAACAGAGAACTCGTTTCCGCTCTACAATGTCGATAAAAATGACCCCGAACAGTTGCTTCTGAATTACTATTATATGACCTGGAAAGGGATTCTTGAAACGCTCCCAGTCAAGGAAAAATTCACTGAAAAAGTAATCGTCACCAATATCGATGGGATGAATGACACTTATGCAATGAGTGATGTAATCCCTCAGTTCAACGCAAAAACGGGTAAATTCTCTGTGAATGTTTATGACGGACTCGTTACTTCATGGGAAAAACGGCAGGAAATGAATGGTGTGAAAGTTAAAAATTCCGCTGCAGATGCAATTCTCGGTGCAAACGATGACGATCTTACCGATTTTCAGGCAAAACTTCAATATTTTGATGCAGACCCCTCCAAAAGAATCGTTATTTTTGGACATACACACAAGGCAAAGGTTGTGCCTTTTGAGAACCTCAAAGGACAAAAAACGATTTATGCCAATTCCGGCACATGGATCGACCACTCCCTCAACTATCCAAACAGTACATTCGTGGTTGTTACCGAAGGCGGCAACGATTCACCCCTTACTTTCGTGAATCTCTACCAGTACACAGGTAACGGAACCGTAACCCAATGGGGAACAGCTCAGGCGATCACTCACTAATCCTTTTTACCTTTCGGGCAGATACTCTAAAGTGTCTGCCCGTTAATTAGTTTGATAAATTTGGCTATTACCTTCACTTAACAATTTCCCCCTTCCTTTTCTTATATTTGCAGAGATTATAAAAGGAATTTGTATGCGGAATCTCCCGTTAGGCATTCAGAATCTCTCTGAAATTATAGAGGGAGGTATGATATATGTCGACAAAACGAAACATATACCAAAACTGGTTGACAGTTCCAAATATGCCTTCATATCCCGTCCTCGCAGATTTGGGAAATCTCTCTTTATTTCAACTCTGGAAGAATTTTTTAGAGGTAATAGAGAGCTTTTTAGGGGTTTGGATGTTTACGATTACCCAAAGTGGGATTCCTTCCCCGTCATTCGAATTGATTTTTCAACTACCGACAATTCCACCGCCAATTTACTTCAAGACTCCATTTCCGAAAGAATATTGGCACTGGCAAATGATTATGAAGTCAGTATTGAGACCTCAATCAGGTCTTTGTATCTTTCCGATCTCATCGAATCCCTTCATAAAAAGTATAACAAGCGTGTTGTCATCTTAATTGATGAATATGACAAACCAATTACCGATCATTTTACAGAGCCTGAAAAAGCGGATGCAAACCGGGATGTACTAAGAAACATTTACTCACCAATAAAGGGATTGGACAGCAAGATTCGTTTCATGTTCTTCACCGGGGTGAGCAAATTTGCCAATTTATCATTGTTCTCAGGATTAAATCAGATATCTGATATTTCGTTTGACTCGAAATTCACTTCTCTCTTTGGTTATTCACAGGAGGAACTGGAATCCTGTTTTGCGGAGCATATTGAATTTTCGGCTGCCAAATTCAATGTGGACAAACAGTTGTTGCTGAGTGAATTGAAATTGTGGTACAACGGTTACAGTTGGGACGGAAAAAACTTCCTCTATAATCCCTTCTCCATTCTCAGTTTTTTCACTGATTCGAGCTTTAGAAATTTCTGGTTCACTTCCGGTTCTCCAAATTTCCTGATTAAACTCATTGCCTTAAATAACTATGATGTATCTTCACTTCAAAATACTTTGGCAATTGAAACTTCGTTCGATTCAATCGGCACAGGTTCCCCTTCGCTGACGAACATCTTGTTTCAAACAGGCTATCTTACTGTAAAATCAACATATCTTGATAATTTCAGGGAAATATTCAAACTCGATTTCCCTAATTTTGAAGTGAAAGATTCACTCTACAGTTACTTGTTCGCTGATGTATCGTCCTCGGATTCTGATTTAGTAACCGCAAATATTTCAACTTTAAGAAACTCGTTGGCGAATGAAGATTTTGTCACATTTCTGAACATTCTAAAATCTTTGTTTGCGCAAATTCCTTCTCATCTCCATGTGCCACAAGAGAAGTTTTATCACTCGCTGTTTATAATGGTCATGTACATGTCACGGATTCAGATGGAATCGGAAGTGAATACCAATGCCGGCAGAATTGACGGTGTTATTGAATTCTCTGATAAAATTTACATCATCGAATTCAAATACAATCTCCCCCCTGAAGATGGTTTAAAACAGATAAAAGAGAAGAAATATTATGAAAAATATCTCTCCTGCGGTAAGCGACTGCTAATGATCGGAGTAAGTTTTACCAAAGATGAGATTACCATGGTGGTGGAATAGAGTTGGACTACTGTTAATTTTATGTTTATAATCTCAAAAAATCTTAATTTTATCCATCCGTTTCTTTTGTTTTTTGCAATTCTTTTGAACAGCTTCACTCGAGTGATGCCTCAAAAAGAAACTGACACTTACATTTATCATCATCAAATACGGATTTTACAATGAAAAAAACGATTCTTTTTCTTACTGTCGTACTCTCTTTCATTTCTTTCGCTCAAACAGATGCCGAAATGAAAGCATACATGGATTACCTGACACCCGGACCAATGCACAAACATCTTGCTGAAAGTGTCGGGAACTGGGATTACACCCTGAAAACCTGGGGTGATCCCGCTGCCCAGCCCACAGTTGACAAAGGGACTTCAAAAGGTGAAATGATCCTCGGCGGAAGATATTTTCAAATGACCCACGAAGGAACCGCCTGGGGAATGCCCTTCAATGCCATCCAGCTTATTGGGTTCGATAATGCTAAACAGGAGTTCCTGGGTTTCTGGATCGACAACATGGGGACTGGGTTTTCTGTTTCATCGGGCAAAATGGACTTTAGCAAACCGTATCTTGAGATGTTTGGCACCTTCGTCGATCCCCTCACAAAAAAGGATGTGAAATTCAGATCAGTACTGAAGAGCGCTGACATCGACCACTTCTCAATCCAAATGCACATCGAAAAAGACGGCAAGGAAATGCTTTTCTGGGAAACGGGCTACAGCAGAAGAAAATAATGGACCACCACTTCGCTGAAATGTCAAAAGAAGAACTTGTCAAAAGAGTTGAAGAACTCGAATTCAAACTCCGCAAATTTGAAAGTGAACAGGAATCCTTCCTCGAAGACAGATTGAGACTTGAGCTGGCAATCGATACAGTTGACATGGCGTGGTGGAGTATGGATGTGGTTACGGGGGCAGTCGAGTTTCACAAACGAAAAGCCGAAATGCTTGGTTATCCACCGGAAAAATTCAAGCATTATCAAGATTTTACCGATATGGTGCATCCCGATGATATTGAGAATGCGATGGAATCGATGCGGAACCACTTCAAGGGAATAGCCCGTACTTATGAAACCGGATACAGGATAAAAACTGCTCAGGGCGCCTGGAAATGGTTCTATGATATTGGAGCCATCGTAAAAAGAGATGAAAACGGCGCCCCCCTGAGAATTGTTGGCTTTGTAATTGACATGACAAAGCAAAAAGCCGCCGAAGAGGAGTTACAAAAAGCCAACAGAGACCTCCAAAGAACAAATGCCGAAAAAGACAGATTTTTCTCTATAATTGCTCACGATTTAAGGAGCCCGATTGCTACACTGATTCAAACCACCGAAATACTGAACGATGAGGATGAGGAACTGACAGAAGAAGAAACCGGAAAGCTGTTGAACAATCTGGGACACTCAGCCAAAAGTGCCTTTAAACTCCTCGAAAATCTCCTTGAGTGGGCAAGCATGAAGAGTGGCAGAATCAGTTTCGAACCCGTCCCGCTTCCATTAATAAATGTGGTTAACGATGCGGTTCGACTTCTTCACCATCAGGCAGATCTGAAACGCATCACCTTGAAAAACGGAGTTGACGCCAATTTGAGAGTGACCGCCGACAAAAACATGACGAGTCTCGTGATCAGAAACCTTATCGCCAACTCGATCAAATTCACACCTGAGGGAGGCAATGTCGAAATCTTTGCCGTCAGTCTTGAGGACGGGTTTGTCAGGGTTTCCGTAAAAGATACCGGAATCGGGATGCCCGGGGATATCATTGAGAATATGTTTAAAATCGACACCAAAGTCAGTCGCCCTGGCACAAACGGCGAACCGAGCACGGGATTAGGGTTGCTGCTTTGTCATGAATTTGTAGAAAAACATAACGGGGAGATATGGGCAGAATCAGAAGAAAATGTCGGAACCGTTTTCCATTTTACACTTCCGGCGGCAAAATAAGAGGATAGAAACATGGAAAGAACCACACATCGAAATTATTTATTTTTTTTGATTCTTTTCCTGTCCGTTTTTTCTTTCCTCACCGGTTGTTCCGAAAAGATTAGTGAGCCATCTGATCCACCATCAGTTCCCCCTTCAGTTGCCCCGACAAAAGAACAACTCGCAAAGAGCTCTTTTTTAGCATTCACCCAAAGACTGGAATCCATTCCTGAAGAAAAACGGGGAGAAGCCGTAAAAGAATTTCTGGCAGCGAATCCGCATTCCCCTGTTATTGAAGAGAGTGCTCTCGCATGTTTCTTTTGGTACGGGAAAGCTGACACTGTAATTATCAAGGGTGATATTCAACTCGCGTGGAGTTCACAGGATACTCTCACACCGGTAAAATGTGGAGATTCCACTCTCTTCTATAAAATCTGCGCTCTTCCTGCTGATGCACGCGTTGACTACCTCTATCTTGTTGATGGATTTGAAATAACCGATCCCCGGAATCCGGTTGTTACCCCCAGTGGCTTCAGCTCGCACTCCCAATGTGCAATGCCACTTTTTAAACCCGACACTGTCAGAAATTTCAGGCCTGATGTGAAGCATGGCAGACTGGACAGCATGAAATTCGGAGACGGGCAAACTGCAGCAGACAAACGAACAATAAAGATATACCTGCCTGCAGGATATGATACTCTCAAAGACCTCCCTTCACTCTACATAAATGATGGAATAAAAGCTCTACAATATTGCTCCTACAAAAACATTCTCGATAATCTGATAGTAGAAGAGAAAATTGCTCCCATGATTGCTGTTTTTATCGAGTTCAGAGAAGGTGATCAGGATTTTTATCTAAACAAAACAGATGAGTACACCTCCTTTATCTGTGAGAGTTTGATGCCTTTTATCGATAAGAAATACAAAACCTCCGCTTTACCCGAAAAAAGAGGAATCGCGGGAATCTCGGCAGGAGGGCACATTTCGCTTCTGATTGCGTTAAAAAGACCCGACAAATTTTTGCTCGCAGCCGGGCAGTCTTCCACTCTCACACCATTCTTCTTCGAGACTGTTGAACCGCTTACCGGTAAACAGCCGCAGACTGCCAAATGGAGGTTCTGGCTTGATGTTGGAAAATTCGATCTGCTCAGCGGAACATTTAATAATATGTCATTTCTCTCATCCAACAGGTTACTCGATAAAAAACTGACAGAAGCAAAAATTGAGCATAAATTTACCATTTTGAACGATGGCCACCAGTGGGCTAACTGGCGCGAACGAACTGATGATATTCTCATTTACTTTTTTGGAAGATGATTTTACATTGATCAGTCCCGTTTCCTGAAGAAATAAAGTTTATTATTTCGTTTCACCATGATTTGATTAATATTCTTTTATATTACCGCTTGCTCTTGTTACTTTTTATCAATTTGAAGATAGAGGCAAGCCATGGGACTTAATCCTCAAATCGCTGAACTTAAGATATCCATGAACGATTATTTCTCCACTATCATTTTGATCACGGAGATATTGTTCTCCGTTTGAAGTCTGAAAAAATAAACACCCGAGGGCAGCCCACTTGCATTGAAATCAATTCGATGACTCCCCGCAGAAATAATCCCATTGACAAGGGTTTTTATTTCCCTGCCAAGAATATCGTAAACCACCCCTCTTGTGAAACCTGTCTCAGGCAGCGAAAAATGAATTATGGTACCGGGGTTAAACGGGTTGGGGTAATTCTGCTTGAGTAAGAATTCTGCAGGCATAATCGTCTCATCAGCGATGTCTGAAACTGCTGATACAACGATCGTTCTCGAATAGAGCATGGAATCATTAACCACCACTTTTGCCCGATAGGAACCTGCATCAATGGAAGAAAGTCCGGTAAACAAGAGAGTTCTTGTCGTGGCTCCGGCTATGCTGTAACCATTTTTTGTCCACTGATACGATGTTCCTTCCAGGTCGGAGACGAATTCCACACCCCCCCTGAATGCAGAGTCAGTTGGCATCGAGATATATTGAAAATCCGCACCGTTATCCTCAAATAGAGTTCTGTAATTTTGCCATGATCCCCTGTTGATAGTGTAATCGCCCGAAATGTGCAGGGTTAATCCTCTTTGTGCGATATTAAATGAGCCTTCATTTATAAAGGAATTCGTAATGTATATCTCTGTATACTCAGGCTGACCAAGCACACGATCGTATATTGCTCCGCGATTAATCACATTTTCTGCGATTTTGAGACCCCAAATGCCCGTTCCATTTCCGTAAAGATTGTTAGCCCCGGTCAGTCTCAGATTCCTCAGAGTGGTATGTTGCGGATTGAAGGAAGAAGCTCCGCTCCAGCCAAACAAACCCGGTTCACCTTTAACGATGGCACCGCTGCCATCGATTATTCCTCCGTCGATGGTGGTGTTTACGAGAGTAAGGGTATCTGAAAATGAAAGACGGGCTTTGTGAAGGAGTATCCATCCACCTTTGAATATGACAGTACCGGCAAGTTTTACCGGATTCAATGAGTCGGGTGAACTCATGTCTGCTATCATAATGGTGTCCTTTGAAGTGATTACATGCTCACGGTTTCCCCACAACCAAAGAATCTCGGTATGAAGTTTACCAAAATTCAGAATTGAATCGCGAACCTGAATGCCGTCATAGGAAGATGCGTTCCTGTAGGCGTCAAAAAAACCGTAATTTTTTAATGAGCCATATACCTTTATCAAGCCGTTAAAGAGGAGACCGGATGAATCGATTACGAGGTTCCGGCATCCGCCGTTGTTGTAAATATCGACTGTATGCCTGATAATGACATCTGTGTTGGTGTCAGGCACCTGGTTGTTACTCCAGGTTGTCGCCTGGTGCCATCCGCCGTCGGCGATCGTTACGGATTGCCCGTAAGAAGGGTTGCTCTGCAAAGTCAACAGAACAATTATGAGGACAAAGAATCTGTCTTTCATAACCATTTCCTTCCGGTTAAAATTTCAGCAGATTGCATCCATGGGTTCCCGGGAGTTCAATTCTGCCGCAGGAAATATAATCACAACAGAAAACAAAAGCAAGAACAATGGTCACAAAACGGGGAAGCTCAATATCTGATCACATAAAAAGCCTTGTCACAATCAATTTCGTTCGAGACAGAATTTCTCGATATTCTCCTGAGCCTTTTTATAACCCAATTCCGCAGCTTTTGCCCAGTCATCACAGGCTCCTTGGAGGTTATCCATCTCCTTCTTCGCCCTGCCTCTGCCATTCCAAGCATCTGCAGCTTTTGGATTGAGGTCAATTGCCTTCGTAAAGTCGTCAATTGCCCCGGAATAGTCTTTAATTTTATCCCTGCTCACCCCCCTGTTAAACCAGGCACTTTCGTACTTTGGATCAACTTCTATCGCACTTGTATAATCGTCTATAGAGCCTGTGAAATCCCCAAGGTCGAACTTGCAAACTCCTCTGTTATAGAAAGCATCTGCATCCTTTGGATTGATTTCGACCGCTTTTGTATAATCTTCAATGGCACTTTTCAGATCTTTCATTTCAGACTTACAAATTCCTCTGTTGTAAAATGCATTCCCGTTCTTTTGATTAATTTCGATTGCCTTGTCGAAATCACCGATTGCCGATTGAAATTCACCAAGGTGTTCCCTGCACAAACCCCTGTTGAAAAAAGCCACATCTGATTTTGAATCTGCCTCTATCGCCTTGGTAAAATCTTCTATTGCCCCTTTATGATCCTTATTCTCACATTTGGCAATCCCGTTCTTTATATGCTCCTCAGCTCCGGGCTTGCAGCCAATTCCGTATAAAGCGAAAACTGTTACCAATACACATGCTCGCCACATTCCAACCTCCGAAAAGATTAAATTGATGAAGAGATAACATCAGTAAAATTTTTGAAAAAAGCAAAATTGTTGGAAATATTGTTATTTTGTCTGATTATAAGAGATTTTGGGGGAATTAAGGGTGTAGATGGTTCTTTTTTAAGGTGAATTAGCTATATTTACCTTATAAAAGAACCAAATTGAGGCGACTGTGATAGATTATCTGGCTTTTAGTAACGGTTATGCCCGAATGAAAGACCTGAAAGAAAGAGGAATTCATCCTCGCGAAATTAAAAAAGCCCTGGATGACGGGCTTATCGACAAGGTAAAACCGGGGCTTTACAAACTCATTGATTTCCCATGGGACGAGAACTCCTCATATGTGGATGTTTACAGGTCTGACAGTAAAGCGGTTATTTGTCTTACTTCTGCAATCGAGTATTACGGACTGACTACTTTCAATCCAAGCTATATCTCCATAGCTCTGCCTGAGAACGCTCGTCTGAACAAAATATTTTACCCTCCCGTAAGGGTATATTATTTTCGTGATACCGTGTACAAAACAGGGATAGAGAAGGTCAGCTCAAAAAGCGGTGAGTTTCTCATCTATTCTGTTGAAAAGACACTCGTCGACCTTTTTAGATATCAGGAGAAAATCGGTGATGATATTGTCCTTGAGTCTCTGAAAAATTACATGTCAAGCAAGAACAGAAATATTGCAATGCTCTGGCGTGTAGCTGAAAAATGCGGTGCCCTTAAAAAGATGAAGGATTATATGAAGGCATTTACGATATGACAAGAAAAGACGAGCCCAGGAATAAAATAGCTTCATTAAAAGCGAGGTTATTAGAAATTGCAAGGGAAAGAAAGATCGATTACAATGCCTTATTAAGATTGTACTTCCAGGAAAGGTTTATCGACAGAATCTCTAAATCCAAGTATTCTGACAATTTCATTTTGAAATGAGCTTTACTATTCCTGACTTATGATATGACACCTGACAGATTGACACAGGATATCGATTCCCCTCCGGGGAAAAATGCGGTTGATGGGGAATCAATCTTGCTACCAACATCAATTCCCCTCCGGGGAAAAATGAGGCTGCTGGGGGGAATCAATCTTGCAACGAACATGTAATCCCGAAAACGGGATATTAATCGTATCGCGGAGACAAAAACCCATCCGTGAAATCCGTGCTTAATCCGTGAAATCCGTGGAACTATAAAATCCTCATCTGCGGAAATCCGTCTAATCTGTGTGTACCATGCCCGCCGTGGTGGGTCTGCGTCCCCTCCCTTCGATCAACCAACCACTTTAAACACAGAATCAAGCACAGTTCCGTCCACCCAGTTGACAATCGCTACCACTTTGTCTCTGTCAAGCACAGGTTTCTGCGGCGGACCACCGACTATCTGATAAACCTCATCACGGATTTCCTCGATTTTCCTGATCGGCAAGCCCTTTCCTTCAACAGCTTTGAGGAGGTCTTCCCGTCTCGGGTTTATCGCTATTCCGCGCTCTGTCACAATGACATCGACAAGCTCGCCAGGGGCACAAATGGTTGTAACCTCGTCCAAAATCACGGGTATTCTGTCCCGGAATGATGGTATTGCCAAAATGGAACATTTTGAAAAGAGACAATTCTGCCATCCACCAATTCCGTGCAAAAGCAAACCATCTGAATGAGAGACAACATTCGCATTAAAATTCACATCCACTTCTGTAGCTCCAAGCACAACGGCATCGAGGATCGAGGCAAAATTACCTTTACCGTGATAGTTGTAACTGGTAAATGGTGAAGTGTTCACATGCCCCGGGTTTTCTCTCATCGAACGCACACCCTCAAGATCGAAAGTTTGTCCGTCAAGGATGTAATCCACCAGTCCTTCCTCAAGCATCTGTACAAGATATTTGGTACTTCCGCCTCTGATGAACCGGGCTTTTATTCCGGTTTCCTTCATCCGTTCCTTAAGGAACATGGCAAAGGCGAGAGCAGTACCTCCGGCACCTGCCTGAAAAGAAAAACCGTCTTTCATTATTCCTGAAAGCTCGATGAATTTTGCCACATACTCAGCGATAAGGAGCCGGTCGGGCGATTTTGTAATCTCTGTTGTACCGGAAACAATCTTTGAGGAATCTCCAAGCGATTCCACCTCAACGACATAATCGACATTATTTCCCTGAATCTGCCATGGAATGCACGGGAAAGGGACAAGATTATCAGTAACAACAATAACCCTGTCGGCATATTCCGAGTCAGCAAGAGCAAATCCCAATAATCCGCATGCCGCGCGTCCCGTAACACCGTTGGCATTTCCAAAAGGATCTGCAGTTGGAGAAGCAATCACAGCAATATCGATATGTACCTCACCGTCCTGCACAGCCTGATATCTTCCTCCATGCGAACGGAGAACACCCACACCATTCATTTTACCATATGAAGTAAATCTGCCCAAAGGACCGTTCATGCTACCTTCGATATGGCTTATGGTTCCGTCTTCGAGATATGGAATGAGGTGTTCGTGACACGGGAATGAGGCACTTGGGAACCACCGTATGTTCTTTATGCCCATCTCTTTTATTGTATCAAAAAGCAGATTTGTAACCACATCACCGTTTCTAAGGTGGTGGTGGGTTGAAATAGTCATACCATCTCTCAATCCCGCCTTTTCGAGAGCTGAACGGAGATTTGGCAAAAGTTTGTTACCGTCAGCAGGATAGTCAGCACATGTTCTTATCGGAGGTTTTGCTTTGAAACCGTCCGGTTTGTGCTGTCCGATTCCTTTATATGGGATTCTTTTTTGTCCGTTGACTTCGGTTGGCACAAGCCTACCCGCAGCATTTTTAATCATTTCCATGGTTCACCATCCAGTCTTTCTCAATCAATCCGTTTAGAAGTGCAAGTTCAATAACTCTCTGAGCCCGTTTGACAACCGGCGGATCGATCATTTTTGTACCTATGGAGACAGCAGCGAGTCCTTTTGTGAGAGCATCTTCGAATGCCATTACAATTTTCATCGCCTTCTCGATCTCTTTTGAGGTCGGAGCAAAAGCGGTATGAATCGGCTGAATCTGCCTTGGATGAATGCAGCCCTTCCCTTCAAAACCGAAAGATTTGGATTCGAGGGTTGATTTTACAAGTCCTTCCATATCACCTACATCCGAGAACACAGAATCAATCGCCTGAACTCCGGCTGCTTTTGCGGCATTAACCACCTGCATCCGTGCCCAAAAACTTTCGTTTCCTTCGAGAGTCCTTTCAGCACCGATATCAGCAGTGTAGTCTTCGAGTCCAATGGCGAGTGAGCAAACGAGCGAAGAGGCTTTCGAAATTTCATAAGCATTTATCGCACCTCTTGCACTCTCTATTATCGGCATAAACCAGATGTCATCTGTAATTCCGTGAAGTTTCTTTATCGCCTCCACTTCCTTCTCAACTTCGAGAATCTGCGAAGCTTCCTCAACTTTTGGAATCAATATCAGATTAACTTTTGCGGGAATGATGTATTTCAAATCCTCGAGTCCTAAGGGTAGCTGATTAATCCTTACCATCCTTTCACAACCGTAGAAATCGACACTTCTTAAGGCATTCCTTACGAGATACCTCGCGGCATCCTTTTCATCGGGTGCGACACTGTCTTCAAGATCGAGAATTATTCCATCGGGTCCGTGAAGTCCGGCATTCACAAAGAATTTTGGCTCATTTCCCGGAAGATAAAGCCTGCTTCTTCTAAGCCGGTTTTTGGCGGTTGGATTAATATCCTGTCGCAAAAAAGGCATCAAATATTCAGAAGTGACCGAAGAATCCATCCTTTTTACTGCAGCTTCAAACCGAGCAGCAATTACAAAAGGAAGTGCTCCTGCATCTTCGAGAGTAATTTCGACATTCTTTAAATCAAAAAATGCGGCCAGTTCCTCAAGTTGCCTTCTTATCGCATTGCCGTAAAGATTTCCAACCTTCGATTTGATATTGAAGGAAGGGGAAGCAGCCCCATCCTTCAAATTTTTTGTTATCTCAATCCAACAGTCGGAACGGACTGATGTGCCTCTTTTACCGGCAGAACCACTTATCCGTGACTCTGTGACTCCGTGACTTTGTGACTTATTACTGTCCATTTTAAACTACCAGTTTATCCATAAATTCAGCCGCTGAAAGATCATCACAATTGAATATCAGTTCTTTCACCGCATCTCTTCTTGCCTTGTTAAGTTTATCACCAGAAAGGGCTTCGAACTTGTTGTCGAGGTCTTCCTGAGTCATCGGTTCTCTCGGATCACCTTTTGGATACTCGAGATATTCCGAGAATTCTCTTCCGTCTTTTGTGCGTACCACGGCTTTGGAAGGCTGTTTTGCAGGGAACATCTTCTCAAATTCAAGTGATGCTTCACCTTTTATTTTGTCTATCACTTCCCAGATGTGCGGATCTTTCATCTTTTCATCGGAGAATGAATTGGTTGTGATTTTTTTATCGACAATCGCGGCCGCAATGCAGTATGGAAGTGAATGATCAGCAGTTTCCCTCGATTCGGGACGGTATTTGTGCGGATCGAAAAGAATGTCGCAAGCTCTGGCAATGGTTGTGATAATAACTTCATCAATATCGTTATAGGTGAGATTGTTTTTGGTCATCACCTTCAAAACGGCGGTAATGTGAGTGTGAGTAAGTGCCTCGGTAGGGAATGCCTTCATGCTGCATTCGAGAATTTTATACTTTACACCAAGGTCACCAACAAGTTTTTCCATAGCCCAGCCGTCACCGAAACACTGCATAAATCCTTCTTTCCCTTCAAACACCAGTTCGGTACCTGAGTATCCCTTTTTCGCCATCAAAGCAGCGAAAACACCCGTCTGAACTGCCATCGGATCGACGGTATTCTTCATCATTGTGAGTTTCCCGGCAGTCGGACATCCAATGGTATGATTGTGACATCCATTAATTCCGATTGCATTAACCATCTGATCCACCGTCAAACCTAAAACCTTGCCCGCAACTATCGGAGACACAAACTGCGTAAGCGTTGCATGATGCCATTTCCTTTCACGGACTCCCGGCACTGCAAACTCGCAAAGTCTCTGTTCAAATTCATAAGCGAGAACTATCGCCACAATTACATCCTTCATCGATGCACCTGCAAGTTCACCCGCAGAAAGTGCAGCCGGAATAATATCCGACGGATGTGAAGGGTCTTCCTTCCAGTAGATGTCGTTGAAGTCGAGTGCACGAATCATCAGTGAGTTTACAAGTGAAGTGCTGACAGCAGGGAGTTTTGTGCCGAATCCGATGAGAGTCGACTCACCTTTGCCACCCATCTCTTCGTAAATCTCACGCATAATCCGCACATCTTTGGTGTTCATCGCACCATATGCACAGCCGATTGAATCGTAGAGATACCGTTTTACTTCGTGTATTACTTCTTTTGGCAGATCTTCATATTTCAGATTTACTGCAAATTCCGATATAATTCTTGATATTGATTTGTCCATTTTTGTATCCTTTTTTATATAAAACCGCAAAGGTCGCAAAGAACGCAAAGATTTTTATCAGTAAGCAGATTAGAAAGATTTAGGCAGAAAAACATCAATAATTAATACCTGATACCTGACTTTGCGTTCTTTGCGTTCTTTGCGGTTTATCGAATCATAAATTATTCTTGACCCAGTTTTCAAGCCCGCCGGCAACTATAAGTTCCTGAGCTGCCTGACCGACAGCACCAAAGGGATAAATCTTTTCACCGACCGTTGCAGTTGAAGTTTGGAAATCCACTTTTATTTTCAGACCGGGTTTAACTGATGCTTTTTCGGCACCGAATTTTGCTTTCAGGTCATTCACCAGTTCGGGCACTTCAATTGTCAGAAATCCGTTGTTGATCGCATTTCTCTTGTAAGTTTCGCTGAAAGAACCTGCAATCAGTACAGAAATACCGCGATATTTCAAAGCAGTTGCAGCCTGTTCACGAGAACTACCCGTGCCGAAATTGAATCCGCCAACCATCACATCACCTTCTTTGGCAAGGTTCTGAAATTCGGGATCATAGTTTTCCATCGCAACCGCAGCCTGACCTTCCGGTGTAATGTCATCCTGATAAGTGTACTTGCCCGGATAAATTCCATCCGTATTCAAATTGTCCTGATGACAGAAAATAATCTCACCTTCAATAACACCCGGAAAACCATCTATAATGGAGATTTGGGATGAGGTTTGAGGTTGCATTTTTGAAGTTTGAAGTTTGAAGTTTGAAGTTTGACTATCATACTTCATACCATCATACTTCATACCATCAAAATTGATGTATCCCGAAATCGCCGACTGAGCAACGACTGCCGGTGAAGCGAGATAAGCAAAGGAATCAGGACTCCCCATTCTTCCTTTGAAGTTACGGTTAGTTGCGGAAATTCCCGTTTCACCTGCTTCGAGGAGACCTGTACCAAGTCCGATACAAGGACCGCATCCCGGAGGAAGTGGTACCGCACCGGCATCCATCAGAATCTGCCAGTCGCCCCGTTTTTCTGATTCTGCCTGCACTTCGCTTGAAGCGGCAGCTACGAAAAACTTCACACCATCTGCAATTTTGTTCCCTTTAAGAACGGCAGCAGCCTCGGCAATATCCTCGACACGACTGTTCACACAGGAAACGAGATATGCCTTGTCGATTTTTATCTTTTTGGCTTTCAGCTCCGATACCTTGTTCCACACCTTCACACCATTCGGTCCTGAAACAGCAGGTTCAACTGCATCGAGATTGATGGTGATTACTTTAGCATAAAAAGCATCCACATCAGGTCTGAGATCGTGCATGCTTGATTTTAATGAATCGATGGTTTTCTCATTGATTCTGGGGTGGATACCATCAATCGCATCAGCATCGGAATTGACACCCTGCAGACCGCGTTTTTTTATAAATTCTGCCCGCTCGGTAAGCCAGTCAACAGTCTCATCGTCCACAGGGAAAAGTCCGACAAGGGCACCCCATTCTGTGGTCATGTTTGCGATGGCGAGTCTTTGATCTATTGTAAGATATTGAACTCCGTCACCTGAAAATTCCACGGCATGATTCAACACCTCATCCTTCGAGAAATATCCGCAAAGCGTGATAATCAGGTCTTTACCTGTAACTCCGTGAGGAAGTCTGCCGTTAAGGACTACTTTTGCAACAGGGGGTATCTGCCACCAGGTTTTGCCCGTTGCCCAGATTGCTGCCGCATCTGTACGGACGACCGGTGTCCCAAGACATCCCATTCCGCCGTACATGTTTGAGTGACTGTCTGAAGCCACCGCAAGCGCACCCGGGAAGGCATATCCCTCTTCGATCATAATCTGATGCCCGATTCCTCTTCCTGCGGGATAAAAATCGGCACCCATCCCGCGGGAAAATTCCTCGATCTTGCGGTATTTTTCAAGGTTTTTCTCGGAAGTATCCTGTATGTTGTGGTCGAGCGTGTTCACTACCTGTCTTGGATTGGCAAGCTTTGTGGCACCCGTTTCCTTGAATTTTGGGATCACAGCACCTGTGTTGTCATGAGTCATCACATGCTTTGGATGAATCATAACATAGTCGCCCGACTTGACTTTGTACCCCTCGGGATAACCCGAAGAGTACCGCTGAACAATCTTTTCAACTAAATTCTGTGCCATCATTTCCTCAGGCTTTAAATGGTTCGAAACTTACAAAATCAGCATGGTGAACAATGAGTGACTCTACACTTCTGTAGCCAAGATCACCCTCTTTTGAGTGTGTTGCAATGATGTGCTGAACCTCCGCCGGCAGACCAAATCTGTCGGCAATTGCCAGTCCGCTAAATGGATGTCTTACAAGTTTTCCGGCAGGTGAAGTAATAAGTTTTCCGTCTTTCATGTCGTACTCAATCAGTTTGCCAACATCGATCAGAATTGCTCCCGAAATAACGAAGTCCATGTTGAAATTGATCGAATCACCAAAATTGTTTTTCATTATTTTGGCAATTTCGAAAGAGAGTTGAACTGCAGTCCTTTTATGATTCATAAAGGAGACATTGCAGTCTTTTATCAAAAGTGAGAAGGGAATTACATCAAGGTCTTCGGGCGACAAAACACTGTTTTCGATTGCGTAAATCCAGCATTGAAGTGTCTTTTCTTTTAATTCGGGGTCCTGAATCCAATCGATTTCAGGCCATATTTTTAAAACTTTTTCTCTCATGTTGTATCCGTTGAATTGTGAAACCGCAAAGAACGCCAAGATCGCAAAGGGTTGATTATTGTCTCCGCAACTTTTGCGGTGTTACGATTGTAAAATTCTTAATTGCACTATAGTGTTGTTTTTGTAATAAACCGCAAAGACCGCTAAGTTGCGCGAAGATTAAAAAACTATCTTTGCGCTCTCTGCGTCCTTTGCGGTTAAACATTTTATCTTAAATATACGCTGCTATTGCTTCTGCCATCTCGAGGGTTTTGGTATCGCCACCCATATCATAGGTTTTGAATTTACCTTCTTCGATAACACGGGCAACGGCACTCTCCACTTTTTCGGCAAGTTCTGTTTCACCAAGCCATTCAAGCATCATTTTTGCTGCGAGAATTGTAGCTATTGGATTTACTTTGTACTGTCCGAAATATTTTGGAGCTGAGCCGTGTGTCGGTTCAAATACAGCGAGTTTTTCACCGATATTACCGGAGCAGCCAAAACCGAGTCCACCCACCATCTGGGCACAGAGATCGGAAATGATGTCACCGAAGAGATTGGTGGCAACGAGTACATCATAGTTGTGGGGATTCTTTAACAGCCACATTGTGATTGCATCAATGTTTGCGTCGTCCATCTGAATTTCAGGATAATCTTTTCTGACCTCTTTTGCGATGTCAAAGAAAAGTCCGTCAGTGGCTCTAACGACATTGGCTTTGTGCACAATGGTTACTTTTTTGCGGTTGTTTTTGCGGGCATATTCAAAAGCAGCTCTGATGATTTTTTCAGAACCTTTTTTGGTATTTATTTTGCAGTTAATTGCATAATCATCGGCACCGAGTCCGGCGAAAACGGAGAAAGGTTTCGAATGTTTTGCAAGTACTTCAGCAACTTCTTCCGGAACGGGAGCGAACTCAACGCCGCAATAGAGATCTTCGGTGTTCTCTCTGAAAACTACGAGATCAATATTGTCCTTATAGTTGAGTGCGTTTCCTTTGTATCCTTTAGCAGGTCTTAGACAGTTGTAAAGGTCGAACATCTGACGCATTCTGACGATCGGTGACCTGTAAACAAGTCCTTTGCCCTGAAGCTCGGGAATCAGTTCCGCTTCCGAATCTTTTTTAGGTTTTGAAGTGATGGCACCAAACATGGCAGCATCAACATTTTTAAGCAATTCAATTGTTCTTTCAGGGAAGGCATCTCCTTCTGTTCTCCAGAATTCCCAGCCGATGTCTCCGTGAATATACTCAGCATCCAAGCCCGTTTTATCGAGCACTATCTTCGCGGCTTCAAGCACCTCAATGCCTATGCCATCGCCCGGCAACCAGGCTATTTTATATTTTGCCATTATTTTCTCTCCGTATTTACATTGTTAACCAAAAAAAATTATTAGTTATGAATTATGAGTTATCAGTTGAACCCGGCACTGGTGTTAGCCGAAATTCGTAACTCATAACTAAAAAAGTCATCCCGTCATAAAGCTGAGGAGAATACCTGCAGCTACTGCACTTCCGATAACACCCGCGACATTTGGTGCCATCGCGTGCATCAGGAGATGATTCGTTTTATCATATTCCAATCCGATAACTTGTGAAACTCTCGCACTGTCAGGAACAGCAGAAACACCTGCATTTCCGATAAGCGGATTTATCTTGTCACCCGGTTTTAAAAAGAGGTTCATAACCTTTACAAACAGAACACCTCCCGCAGTGGCAACAATAAAGGATACGGCTCCAAGAACAAAGATCAGTATCGACTTCGGCGTGAGAAATGTAGTTGCCTGTGTGGAGGCACCCACAGTAAGGCCGAGGATAATCGTTACAACATCGATCATGGGTCTGGCTGCGGTATCTGCAAGTCTTTTTGTTACTCCGCTCTCTTTTAGGATGTTACCAAAGAAGAGGGTTCCCAAAAGAGGGAGTGCACTCGGTGAAATGAAGGTGGTAAGAAGCAGACCAAGAATCGGAAAAAGAATTTTCTCTGTTCTCGAAACCACTCTCGGGGGCTTCATTCTGATGAGCCGTTCCTTTTGATTGGTAAAGAGTCTCATAACAGGCGGCTGAATCAGCGGAACCAGTGCCATATATGAATAAGCTGAAATTGCGATTGCACCTATCAGATGCGGCGCCAGTTTTGATGCGAGGAAGATAGCGGTTGGACCGTCAGCTCCGCCGATAATACCAATTGATGCGGCTTCGTTTGGTGTAAAACCAAGCATAATTGCGCCAATAAATGTGGCGAAGATCCCAATTTGAGCCGCTGCCCCTATCAGAATCAACTTGGGATTCGACAGGAGCGTGGAAAAATCGGTCATTGCTCCAATTCCAAGAAAAATTAATGGCGGGTATATACCATTTAGTACACCAAAATAGAGATAATTAAGAGTGCTTCCTTTTTCATAGATGCCTATACCAAGACCGGCATTCTCTAAAAAAGGTATATTCCCCACTATTATCCCAAACCCAATGGGAACCAAAAGTAATGGTTCATACTCTTTGGTGATGGCAAGATAAATAAAGAGCAACCCTACAATAATCATAACGATATGTCCAATCGTTATGTTAGCGAAGGAAGTGTATTCGATAAACTTGGTAATACTCTCCACTTTAATCTCCTATTACTAACAGGAGATCACCTTCCATAACAGTATCACCTTGCTTTACAACCAGTTCCTTTATAGTACCCGGTTTGTCGGCATCTATCTTGTTTTCCATCTTCATGGCTTCAAGTATAAGGAGTTTGTCTCCCATCTTGACTTTGTCACCAACTTTGACGAAGACTTCCAAAATCGTACCAGGCAGCGGACTTTTGATTCCGCCGGTTGCTTTTGGGGCTGGTTTCGTCGTCTTAACAGTCGATTTATCAACATCTGTCGATGGAACTGCTCTCTCTCTTACGAGTTTGGGAGTTATCGGCTGAGCGAGTTTTTTCTCAATCTCTACTTCATAGACCGATCCGTTTACTTCTATTTCGGCAGTATCACCCTCGATGTTCTTAACCTGTACATGGTAATCGTTGCCGTTTATTTTAAAGTTAAATTTTTTCATTGTTTCCTCATTAATTACCAGTTTCTGGGGTGGCGGCGAAGGTTATAAATCTTGGAGCTCCATGGAGTGTACATTCTGGAGACCCTGTTGATCGTCAGAATCGTATTTTCCTGGTCGTGATTTGCGTTAAAGAATGAGTACAAAGCCATTGCTATGGCGGCATTCACTTCAGCGCTCATCTCTTCCTTCGGTTGACTTCCTTCCTTTTCAGGACTTCCTTTCGCATGTTTTTTTGCAACTGATTTTTTGATCAGATTACTCGCCAAAGAAAATGAAAGATAAAGGGCAGCGAGTGCAAAAAACACAACTCCCATTCCAATAACCGTCAGGACAAAGCTGTTGCCATTTCCTTTGATGTCATCCATCGTATTAGCAGGGTTGAAGTGTATCAGTTCGCTTACATTCTCATCTTTCACAGGCTGTTTAAGAGAATCAGCCGCCTGAACTTTCGCCGTATCAACTTTTGCAGTTGCATTATTCTGTGGCAAGGCAACAGACACCATCAGCAAAAGAAGAAAAAGCAGCAGAAATTTTGTTTGTTTCATGGCTTCTTCCTTATAGCGGTATGTTAGCGTGTTTCTTAGGCGGAAGTGTATCCTTCTTTGTAGCGAGCGACTGCAATGCCCGGATTACTCTGAAACGGGTATTTCTTGGCTCGATTACATCATCAAGGTAGCCATATTTTGCAGCAACATAGGGAGAGGCAAACTTGTTTTTGTACTCTTCCTCTTTCTGCTTGATGAATTCCACTCTTTCCTTGTCATCGGTAATGGCACTTATTTCCTTGTTGTGAAGTATTTCTATAGCACCTTTTGGACCCATAACTGCTATTTCGGCTGTGGGCCATGCGTAGTTGATGTCGCCTCTAAGGTGTTTCGAACCCATAACATCATAGGCTCCACCATAGGCTTTTCTAAGTACGATTGTAACTTTTGGAACTGTTGCCTCACCATAAGCGAAAAGAAGTTTTGCTCCGTGGATGATGATTCCGCCATATTCCTGAGCCGTGCCGGGAAGGAAGCCGGGAACATCTACAAAGGTTACAACTGGAATGTTGAAAGCATCGCAGAATCTTACAAAACGGGCTGCTTTTCTGGATGAATTAATGTCCAAAACACCGGCAATATAATTTGGCTGATTTGCTACAATTCCAACGGGCATCCCATTGAATCTTGCAAAACCAATCACTATGTTCGGAGCAAAGTGCCGCTGAATTTCCACAAATTCGTTATAATCAACCACTGCGTGAATAACATCTCTTACATCGTAAGGAACCGACGGATTATCAGGAATTATTGAATTGAGATGGTCTTCAAGCCTGTCAATCGGATCATCACAAGGTGCCAGCGGGGGATCTTCAAGATTGTTCTGTGGCAGAAAGCTTAAAAGTTTTCTTATAAGCAGTATTCCCTCTTCTTCATCTTCAGCGATAAAATGGGAAACACCCGACTTGGAACCATGAACATATGCACCCCCCAGTTCCTCATCTGTTACATCTTCACCCGTTACGGTTTTTACAACTTTTGGTCCTGTCACAAACATGTAACTGGTGTCCCTCGACATCAGGATAAAATCGGTAAGCGCAGGTGAATAAACAGCGCCGCCCGCACAAGGTCCAAATATTGCCGAAATCTGTGGGATTACACCGGAGGCAAGAATGTTTCTTTCAAATATTTCTGCATAGCCTCCAAGTGATTTAACACCTTCCTGAATACGGGCACCGCCTGAATCGTTGATACCAATTACAGGAGCGCCAACTTTAAGGGCTTTGTCCATTACCTTGCAAATCTTTTCAGCATACATTTCTGACAGGGAACCGCCAAAAACGGTAAAATCCTGCGAAAAGATATATACAAGCCTTCCATCAATTGTGCCATAACCGGTAACAACACCATCAGAGAGGTACTGTTGCTGATCGAGACCGAAATCGATGCAACGGTGCGATACAAACATGTCAAACTCTTCGAAACTCCCGGGATCGAGAAGAAGATCAATCCTCTCCCTCGCTGTCATCTTACCTTTTTTATGTTGTGCTTCTATTCTTTTTTCACCGCCACCCATACGGGCTTGTTTGCGGAGATCCATCAATTCTTTTATTTTTTGTTCCATATATGTATACCTCGGAAACCGAAATTAATTTTCCGGATGTTCGCACAGTTCAGTGAGAACGCCCAGAGTTGATTTTGGGTGCAGGAAGGCGATATTCAATCCCTCAGCACCTTTTCTTGGTTGTTTATCTATCAGTGAAACTCCTTTAGCCGCAGCATCATCCAGCGACTCCTGCAAACCTTTGGCTGCAAAAGCGATGTGATGAATTCCGGGTCCTTTTTTTTCAATGAATTTGGCGACAGGTCCGTCGGGTGCGGTCGATTCGAGGAGTTCTATTTTGGTCTGCCCTATCTGGAAAAAGGCGGTTTTTACTTTTTGATCTGCCACTTCTTCAATTTTGTAGCATTTCAAACCCAGTATATTTTCATAATAAGCGATTGCTGCTTCCATGTTTTCAACAGCAATCCCGATATGTTCTATGTGTGTTAGATTCATTTTTCTGTCCAAAATATAATAAATCAGGTTATAAAACATCGTAAAAATGTTCGAATCTAACAAATCTTTTTCACGGGTTGACAAAAAAAAAGCCGCCCTTTTTAAGGGGCAGCTTCCTCAACATCATCAAACAAAAATTAATCACTCATAAGTCATAACTCAGAACTACTTCAGAAGTACCATCCTCTTTGTTTCAACAAATGAACCGGCCTGGATTCTGTAGAAGTAAATTCCACTGGTGAGGTTTCTCGCATCGAAGGAGACTTTATGGCTTCCCTTTGCAAAACTGCCTTCTGCCAAAACTGTCACTTCCCTGCCTGTAACATCATAAACTTTCAATACGACTTCTGACGCTTCGGGAAGGTTAAATCCGATCACAGTCGAAGGATTGAATGGATTGGGGTAATTCTGCGATAGTGAGAAGACCTCGGGATTCAGAATCTCCTTTTCAGTTCCGATGGAGGTGGTAGGTGAATTGTTGACATACAACCCGCCGGCAGATGTAAATGCAATGAGTGAACCGGAAGTTGGATTTATTATAATCGAGGATACTTCAAGTCCGCCCATTCCCATGTAGTTCCAGTCATCTGTCATGGCATCCATGGAACCGGTGTTAAGAGTGAATACACCCGCACCCCATCCGCTTACAAAAACATGATTCTGTGGATCGGTTACAATTGAATAAATATGGGTGGCGGTAAGGTTATTGTTTATCGCATACCATGTTGCACCGTTATCAATCGATCTGTAAACTCCACCGCCATAAGTTCCGGCATAGATTCTGCCGTTGGCACTCTGACCGAGCGACCAGATAAACTGATAGTTGAGTGTGGTCTTCGTCCATGTGGCTCCGTTATCATCTGATTTATACAAGCCACCGTTAAATGTACCTGCATAAATTGTACCGTTTGAAGCTGTGAGCATTGCAGTAACTGCAGTCGACTGAAGTCCCGCGTTGCTCTGTGACCAGGTTGTACCACCGTTGGTCGATTTAAAGACTCCTTCACCCCATGTTCCGGCATAAAGGACACCACTCTTGATGGTAAGCGATCTTACATCTTTGTTAACCATTCCGGTGATATTCCAGGTTGCACCGTTGTCAGTCGATTTGAAGACTCCAAGTTCAGTGGAGGCATAAATCGTTGACCCGGTAACATCGATATCCCAAATGTATCCAACATTCATTGTGGGATTAATGCGCTCCCATGAAACACCGTTATCAGTCGATTTCAATACTTTTCCGCCCCATGTACCTGCAAGAATATTGCCCGAGTCGTCATAAGTCGAAACCCATACCATGTCTGTCAGACCCGAGGGTTGAGCCGGTTGCCAGTTTACGCTTCCTGTCTGACCTGGGTCGCCGTAACCGGCAAGGGTAATCATCGCCGAGGCGTAGTTGTTTGTTGTGTCAAGATCAGTCTGATCCATCGACACCACTTCGGCTGAATTGAGAATGTCACGGGTAACGGGAAGTGTACCATTAAAATAATTTGTCTGATTTGGAGCAGAGTTAAACTGTCCCGAACCGTACATCTCCCTTACAATCACCTGTCCGTTAATCACGCCTGAAGGGAAATCAAGGTGAGCTTTTGGAGCAAGAATCGAACCTCTTACATCTATGAAACTGATCTTGAGATTCAAGGCATCATGGAAATTGTAGAGCACATTGCTGTGTGCGGTTCCGTTTACGATTACATCTCCCGACCACTTGACATCAGATGAATCAACATTCACCAGCACAACCGCACCATTTGGTGCATTAATTGTAAAGTTCGTGCAGTTTGAAAGGGTTTTTCCCGAAATGTTGAAGACATTAAGGAAAGGATTGTATCCGTAAAGCTGTATTCCGCTGCTGTTGTAGGTAATAGTTCCGGTTGTGTTGTATGCCGACAGCGAAGCTGAAAGGGAATTAAGATATGCCCCGGCAGCAAGGAAATTGATTACACTGTCTTTTCTTACGGTACCGTCGATGATTGAAACCTGATTTATCGGAAGGTTGGAAACACCACCGTAAACCACATTTCCACCCGTTACATTACCGCTTATGAACATCAGATTGTTTCCGACTATAAGCACATCAGCAGTTCCGCCCGAAGCGGGAAGAAGGTCACCGAGCGAATAGCTTGCAAAATATGCATTTTTCCCGACGGCTACTTTACCTTCTGAATCAGCAGAAGGCTGGGTAAGATCACCAAGTGTGAAGATGTTAAAATCTTTTGCAGGACCGAGATCAAATGCCGCCTGGCTGATCGATTTTATCGATACCTTGCCCTGAAGTGTAAGGGTTGCTGTCGCATTTATTGCGAGCGATGCGATCCTCCAAAGTCCTGTGGCGGTATCATAGGTTCCTGTGCTAACGGAATGTCCCTGATATTTGATCCCTTTTGGTAACACATCCTTCAACACAACATTGGTTGCACCATCGGTACCGAGATTTTTTGCTGTAATTGTGAAATTAACAATCTCGTTGTCCGAGGGATTCGCCTTGTCAACTGTTTTCGTCAGTTTCAGGTTGGCAACTGTTGCCCCAGTCGGATTGCTGATGAAAGGGATATTTGTGTAGCTTACGCCATTTGGCGGATTTGCTGTTGCATAGAAAACGACATCATTAAAATCCTGATCACCACCACGGTAACGGGAAATATCCTCGAATGCCAGCACAATTCTTCCTGAATTCAGGTCGTTCAGGAGCACATTATGCTGACGAAGGTCGGGAGTTGGTGCCCAGTTTAAATTTCTGTTTGAATAGTTGATCCAGTTTCCCTGAGTCACATTCGGTGATCTGAAACCGTCTGCAACGACAAACCATCCGATAACGGTACCGGGCTGGAATCTCCCGATTTTCACTTTATTTCCCGCTACAAGTCCACCGCCTGAATTCTTGGCTGATGAGTTCGGAAAAATGAGTGTCATGGTATTCATGATATCATTCACAGTCTGGGGAGGGGTGTTTACATTGTAGGTATAAAATCCCAGAGCATTTTTATATCCGGCTCCTTCAGAAACGAAGGTAACCCAGACATCTGATTCCTGAAGAATGTAAAGATTGGTTTGTATTGTGTCGTTCAAAAATTCAGGGTGACTCGTGGGGAGTCTCACATACTCCGGAAGTGTCGCACTTATTCTGTTAAGAAGTGATTGTGGGATCACATCACTTACCGACTCAAGATAGTTGGGAACGCCATCACTGTTCCAGGTACCGAGCGTCTTGTATACTATTGTCTGTGCTCCGGCAGGGATCACCAACAGTATTGCGATTAAAAGTGTAACAAGGTTTTTCATGACCTGATCTCCGTTTTTTTGATGCAAGACCAAAGAACAAACCGTTCTTATGAATCTGTAAATTGTCAAATTTCTTAATCTAACTTAATCAAATTGGTATTCGTATTATGTAAGATTCGTTAAAAAAGATAATTCTTGCGATGTAACGGGGAAAGGGCGGGTTAAAATAAAAAAAGGCTGCTTCCAAATGATGAAAACAGCCTTGCGGAATGGTTATTAGCCTCTTAGCTTATCGAGGAGATCATTAAGAACTGTGGCTTCCTCCGGAGAGATGTTTTTCAGAAGTTTATACATCTGTTCCTCTGCTACATCAATCTTCGAGAGTATGTCCAGGCCTTCCTGTGTGATGGTGATGTCCACCCTCCGCCTGTCGATTTCACACGACTTTCTCACAAGCAACCCTTTTTCCAGCAGCCTGTCTACAAGTCTGGAAGCATCAGACATCTTGTCGAGCATTCTTTCTTTCAACAGATTTACTGTTGCCGGCTTCGGATATTGCCCCCTTAGAATTCGGAGGATGTTGTACTGTTGCACAGTAAGCCCGAATTCCCGCATTATGGGAGAATGTTTCGCCACAAGCCAGTTGTTGGTGTAAATCAGATTTACTACCGCTTTCTGATACTCGTCTCTGAATTTTTTCTGTTTGATCTCTTCTTCTAAGCGCATAATTTATTTTTTAATGAGTGTTACATTTATGTTTAATGTTACATCATCACCGACAACAAAACCGCCACCATCGAGGGCTTTGCTCCAGTTAATGCCAAAATCTTTTCTGTTTACTTTACCTGTAAGTTTAAAACCGGCTTTTGTGTTTCCCCATGGATCTTTTTTCACACCACCGAAAGTACCGCTGAGTGTAACTGATTTTGTTACACCTCTCATTGTAAGATTTCCAATGAGTTTGTAGTTGTTTCCACTTGTTTTCTTCATCGAAGTACTTTTAAATGTAAAATTAGGAAATTTTTGTGTGTAAAAAAAGTCTTCGCTTCTTAAATGTTCGTCTCTTTTCGGTTCGTCTGTATCAACGCTGCCTGCATCAACGGTAAAACTGATCAGAGCATCCACAAAATCCTCTTTTGCAGTGGTGACAGATCCGTCAAATTTCTTGAAATAACCATCGACATCTGTGATGAGCATGTAGTCAACGCTGAAACCGATTTTTGAGTGAGTTTTATCAAATGACCATGATGACTGAGCAAATGATGCACCTGTAAGCATTACCGCGAGTGCCAGTGAAAGAAGTGTTCTTCTCATTTTTGTATCTCCATTTTTGATGGGTGTGTGATTAATTAACATTTTTTGTATATGTAATATATGTTAAAACATTTAATGTTACTACATAGTTCCCGGAGATACAAGTTTTTTTATTTGCCCGAGAGAATCAGCATCTTTTATCGAGAGGTCTTTCCGCCACCTCGCTATCCTCGGGAATCTTACAGCTATTCCACATTTGTGGCGGCTCGAAAGTTGAATCCCCTCAAATGCTATCTCAAAAACCAGTTTTGGGGTAACTGACCGGACGGGACCAAACTCTTCGATCGTGTTTTGCTTCACAAATTTGTCCACTTCAACAATTTCCTCATCTGTGAGTCCTGAATATGCTTTGGCAAAAGGAACAAGCCTTCCGTTATCCCAAACTGCGAAAGTGTAATCAGTAAAAAGCCCTGCCCTCCTTCCATGACCCGCCTGGGCATAGAGTAAAACGGCATCAACAGTTATGGGATCAACTTTCCACTTCCACCAGTCACCCCTTTTTCTGCCTGCCTGATAAAGGGAATTGAGCCGTTTCAGCATCACCCCTTCAACCGATCTTTCGCGTGAACGGGAACGCAATTCATCAAGCTCTCCAAAATCAGAAAATTGAATGACAGGTGACAGAATAATCCTCTCTGAACTGCCGCCTTTAAGAAGTACCTCCAGTTTTTTTCTTCTTTCAGTGAGTTTTTCGTTTCTAATATCTTCGCCCGAAAATTCAAGAATATCAAAAACGACGAATGAGACGGGGTATTCCTTTATCATTTTCTGCGAGACGGTTTTCCGGCCGATCCTTTTTTGCATTTTGGCAAAGGACTGCGGAGACCCGTCCTCCCACACCAGCAACTCTCCGTCGAGCACGGTACCATCCGGGAGTGATTTCGCCGCTTCAGCAATCTCGGGAAACTGATCATTAATTATCTCCTCCCCTCTCGACCAGATAAAGACTTCCCCTTTCCTTTTGATGAGTTGAGCTCTGATTCCGTCATATTTCCATTCCGCAATCCAAAGCCCCGGGTCTCCGAGACTTTCATGAGGAATATCAAGAGGGTGTGCCAGACAAAAAGGATAAGGCCTGCTGATATCCCCCGATTCATCATCTTTTGAAACAAGATATCTGTAAAACTCAAGAGTTGGTTGCCACTTCCCCATCAGGCGGTGCGTAAGGACATTCTGGTCGATCCCTGTATGCGCAGAGAGAGCTTTCACGATGGTTTGTGTGGAGACACCGATTCTGAATCCACCCGATATCAGCTTTGTAAAGATAAACCTCTCATCATTCCCAAGCGACAGCCATGCTGCAACAATAGCTTCCTTCTGCTCTTCGTTCGTCATTTTTCCCAAAGGAAGTATCACCTCCTCCACCCAATCCGTCAGACTCTTCCCGCGCCCCGTCCCGCCTCCTTTTACCAACAGAGAAATGGTTTCAGCCAGATCGCCAACATTTTCATAACATTCTTCAAAGAGCCAAAGAGGAATTGCCGCAGCTTCCGCTCCCCACGCTCTCAAACCGGAAATTTTAACCGCTCTTTTGGGTCTGTTACCCGAAAGGAAGGCAACTACATAAATCTGATCTTTTTCGGGAGCTGTTGAAAAGAATTTCAAGAGGGCTTCCTGCTTCCCGTTGTTGCTTGTGGTCTCTTCGAGGTCTCTGAAAAGTTCTGCAAACTCTCTCACGCTGTCATCTCCCCCGCATACCCAGAGTCACCCGAAAAAGCCGTCTCCAAGGGTTCAGCGTCATATCCAATTTCTCTAAGATACCGGGTGAACTGCTGCGAGAAGCCGTGAGTTGCAAGTATCTTCTCCGCACCCGTAGCCTCCACAGCCCGTAGAAGTCCTTTCCAGTCTGCATGATCCGAGAGGACAAACCCCCGACCGATGTTTCCCATTCTTCTTCTCCCTCGAACCATCATCCAGCCCGATGCGAATGCGGTGGTATATTCTCCGGTTCCGGCAAGCCACGCTTCCGTACCGTTTGCCTGAGGTGCAACCACGATGGAACCCGGTTCAATCCGGTTACCTGCAAGCCTCTCTACCGGAAGTGTATCAGGCAACCATACACCCGCCTCACGGTAGCAGCGATTCATTTCATCTACAGGACTGGTTACATAAATCTGTCCGGTTTCGGGATTTAACGATGCCAGCAGCCGCTGAGCCTTTCCGAGAGAATAACCCAAAAGGAGGGAGGTTATTCCATCCTTTTTGTTCCTCGCCCACCAATCATCTATCTGCTTCGAGATGTTTTTTGGATCGTCCCAATCGTAAACCGGCAGGGCAAAAGTCGATTCGGTAATAAAGGTATCGCATTTCACGGGCTCAAACGGGGCACAGGTCGGGTTATCGGTGGTTCCAAAATCTCCCGTGAACACGGTCACATTTCCCCCGTATTCAAGTCTGATTTGAGAGGAACCCAAAAGATGTCCCGCCGGATGGAGCGAAACAGTCACTCCGTTTATCCTGATTTCCTCTCCATATTCCAGTGTTTCGAGCGAAATGTCGCTGCCGAGCCTCGTTTTTAGAATCTGTTTTGAATCTTTATGAGCAAGGAAACTCTTCGCAACTCTTCTCGCGTGATCGCTGTGACCATGGGAAATTACTGCCCTGTCGACGAATCCGTGCGGGTCAACATAAAAATCCCCCTGAGGGGAGTAAAGCCCCCGCGGGGTCGTAACCAGTAAACTTCTTGCCATAAACTTCTTTAAATTTTTAATCTCAAATATATGAAACAACTTCCCCTCATTCCTTGTAATACAGACAATTGTAACAATTTTAACCAAATCGGGAATTTTGGAAAAGATTATATTTAAATACTTTATTCAATAAATTTTAAGCAAAATGAAAACTCTCAAAATATTCATCGCCGTTCTGTTTCTGGTTCACTTTTCCGCTTCAAGCCAGAGTCCTGAAAAGTCGATATTTGTGGCATCATACAATGTCGAAAACCTTTTTGATACAATAGACGATCCCACGATCGACGATGCACAGTTCCTTCCCGGAGCGGAATCAAAATGGGATACCGAAAAATATACGACCAAACTTAAAAATCTCGCCCGTGTTATCGACGCGATGAACGACGGCAAAGGTCCCGATGTTCTGGGGCTTGTGGAAGTCGAAAATCTTGGTGTAATTCGTGATCTTCTCGCCCGTCTTAAGGGGAGTAAGAATTACGAAATCATTCATTATGAATCCCCGGACGGAAGGGGTATCGATGTGGCGCTGGTGTACGATAAGGCTCTCTTCACTATGGTGAAGTCAGACACGGCTGTGGTAACCCTGCCGAACAACTGGCCCACACGCTCAATCCTCCATGCAACACTTCTCGCAGAAAACGGAAAAACATTTCACTTCTTCGAAAACCACTGGCCCTCAAGAAGAGGCGGTTCGGATGAGTCGGAAGGCAACAGAATTGCAGCCGCACTTCGCCTGAAAACAGAAACTGATAAAGTTCTGAAAGAGGATCCCTCGGCAAATATTATCATAATGGGCGATTTTAATGACGAACCGGCAGATAAGTCAATCGTTGAAAACCTGAAGGCTCCCGAACTCAAATGCCCCGTCGAGTCACCCGTAAAAGGCGATCAACTCTATAACATCGCTGCGACAAAGAAGAGCAAGGGCGAAGGTTCCTATAAATATCAGGGGCAGTGGAACATGATCGATCAGATGATTATCTCGGGAAATCTCGCCAACAATGGCTATGTCTGCGACTCCTACGGCATTTTTAATCCCGAATTTATTCAGCAAAAAGGGGGCAAGTACGAGGGTTCATCTCTCCCCACATTCGGCGGGAAAAAATATCTCGGCGGTTACAGCGACCATTTCGCAATCTACGCAAAATTTAAACTGACGAAATGATGAAAAACGAAATCAATGACCTGCTCGGAATTTTCCTTGGACCCAAAGCCGAAAACACACCCCTTTTCAAGGAGCTTCTACTCAAAGTGGTGGACAGTCACGATGCAATAAGGAAATCCGCCTTCCCTGAAGACACCTCTCTTATTACGGAGTCACGGGCGTCGCAGTCATTGATTTCAGAACTGGATAAATTTCTCGATCTCCAAAAGAAAAATCTCCCTTATTTCCATCCCCGCTATTCCGCTCAGATGCTGAAGGACCCGACAATCCCCTCAGTTCTTGGGTATCTGGCATTTATCCTTTCCAATCCCAACAATCACGCCTGGGAGGGAGGTCCCGTTACCACAGAGATGGAACTCGAAGTAACGGATACACTTCTGAAGATGTGCGGGTTCAAAACAGGCTGGGGGCACCTCGCAAGCGGCGGCTCCCTCGCTAACACTGAAGCACTCTGGGCAGCAAGGGATCACTACGGGAACGGAAGGGTCTTCTTCTCGGAGGTGTCCCACTACTCGTGGAAAAGAATCTGCAAAATCCTGAGCATCGACTCCTTCGAGGAAGTGGCAGTCGACGGTAATTTCAGAATGAGCCTCAACTCCCTCGAGGAAGGACTGAAGAAGTGCAGCAATCCCCTTATGGTTATTGCTAATTTTGGCTCCACAGGTGCCGGAACCGCCGATGACATTGAAGGCATTCTCGAACTTAAAAAGAAATACAATTTCCACCTCCACATCGATGCAGCCTACGGTGGCTTTTTCAGATCATGCATCCTCGATGATTACTTCAACCTTCTGCCGTTCAATCCGGAAGGAGATATTTCGCTCCATTCATACACCCAAATGAAGCATTTTGCAGAAGCGGATTCAATAACCATCGATCCGCACAAACAGGGTTTTATGCAATATGGTGCCGGTGCTGTTATCTATAAGGATGAGGCTCTGAGAGAACCCCTCTCAAACACTGCTCCCTACACTTATCATAAAACCGACAAACCAAACATCGGTATGTTCTCCCTCGAGGGAAGCCGGCCCGGTGCCATGGCTGCTGCCTGCTACCTGACATACAAGGTCATGCCTCCCGTTGCCTCCGGACTTGGACAGCTCCTCAATCTCTCAATAGCATCCGCAAACAAATTTCATTCCCTGATCGAAGAATCGGGAAAATTCAAAAATTTCAACAGACCCGACCTCGATATCTGCACCTTCTATGCAAACAAAGGTACGACAGCTAAAGATATCAACGACTCTAATCTCGCAATCTACCAAAAACTCTCCGTCGAAAACCCCGATGCAGAATTCATCATTTCAAAATTCGTCACTTCCGCCGAAATTGCCTCCCGCGCCATCCCCGGACTCATCAACCCCGAAAACGAAAATTTCTCAGCTCTTCGCTCCGTCTTCATGAAACACTGGAATGCCCTCGATGACTTCAGATATGTGAAACTTCTGGTGGAAAAGCTGAATTTTGAAGTTTGAGGTTTGAGGTTTGAGGTTTGAAAGGGGACGCGGATACACGCAGATTAGACAGATTTACGCGGATGGAGTTTTCATAATCTGAAAAGGAGCGACAATCGTCTCGATTGTCCTGCCGACAATTTTGAGCCCTTGTGGCGACATGTGGGTAGAGTTCGCAGATACACGCAGATTAGACAGATTTACGCGGATAGAGTTTTCATAATCTGAAAAGGAGCGACAATCGTCTCGATTGTCCTGCCGACAATTTTGAGCCCTCCGGGCGACATATGGATAGAGTTCGCAGATACACGCAGATTAGACGGATTTACGCGGATGGAGTTCTAAAATCGGAAAAGGAGCGACAATCGTCTCGATTGTCCTGCCGACAATTTTGAGCCCTTCGGGCGACATGTGGGTAGTATTATTTCTCTATAATAATCCCAAAATTTCCATAGTGGAATGTTTAAATATTTTTTTGTTCTATTTTATCCATATGTCGCCACAAGGGTTCTTTTGATCATCAGGTCGCAGTCTGTTTTATTCTCTATCCGCAGTATATTTGAGTTTTTCGGATTCTATTACGAAATAATCATAAGTTTTTCGGATTCTATTACGAAATAATTATATGTCTTTCGGAATACGGTTGATTTTGTGAAATTGGGAGTGTATTGAGTCGTTAATTTTGTCGACAGGACAATCGGGACGATTGTCGCTCCTCTTCAGATTTTAAAACTCATCTGCGTAAATCCGTCTAATCCGCGTGTATCTGCGTACCTAAAAAAATCCTCTTCTACCTGGGAATGAATTTCCAGGCTATTGATTTTTCAGCCCTCAGCCTTCTCTCTTCATCCTTCTACCAAATTCCTCTTTCTCTCAGGATATTGAAGAGGGTGACGCCTGTGGCGACAGAAACATTGAGGGATTGAATTTTACCGAGCATGGGGATGGTGACGATGAAGTCGCATTTGTCTTTTACGAGGCGGCGGATCCCTTTTTCTTCATTGCCGGAGATTACGAGAAGGGGGGATGTGTAGTCAATTTTGGGTTTGTGAGGATTGTCTTCGAGGGCGAGTCCAAGAGACCAAAAGCCTGCCTTCTGACACTCTTCGATGGCAGCCACGAGATTGTTTACTTCGGCAATTTTCATGTGTGCGGCGGCACCTGCCGAGGTTTTGAATGCTGTGATGTTTAAGGGGGCACTTCCATGTTTTGTGACGATGATTCCATCGACTCCGGCACATTCAGCAGAACGGATGATGGCACCGAGATTGTGGGGATCCTGCACGGAATCGAGTGCGAGGAGAAGTTTGTTCCTTTTAAGGGAGAGCGAAATCAGTTCCTGAAGTGCGACCGTCTGGAATGCCTGAACCTTTGCAGCAACTCCCTGGGTGGTTTCATGTCCGCGGGTAAGATCGGCAAACTTTTTCGCATCAATTTCGGAGACCTGGATTCTTCTTTTGCCGGCAAGTTCCGAAATTTCTTTTAGCAGTTCACCTTTGATACCGCGTTGAAAAAAAACGATATCAACTTTGGCAGTGGCTTTAAGAGCTTCCAAAACGGGTTTTCTGCCCGCTATAACGATCGATTCGCTCACTTTTTGGTTTTCTTTGCCGCTTGTTTTTCTTCTTTTTTCGGTTTCAGTGAATCTGGTGGAACAAACCTTGGCTTGTCGGGATTCTGAATTGTATAGTAGTAGAAGCCCCAGGCACCTGCAAAAAAGAGTCCGAGAGCCACGAGTTGAGCTTCACTTAGTCCGAGAAACAGTCTGGGATTCAGTCTGATAAATTCGATCATGAATCTTTCGAGACCGGCAAAAATGAGATAGATTGAAAACAGTTTCCCTGTGGGCCAGTCTTTTGTCCTTAGTTTCCACAACCCGAATGATAAAACACACATCAGAAGAAACTCATAGATCGGAGTCGGGTGAAGCGGTGTGTTGTCGGGCACCATTCCACCGGGGAAGGCTTTACCCACTTCCGTGCCGAGGAACATCAGTGAAGGTTTTACAATACCGTGCTCATAATTGGTACCCCACGGCAGATCGGTTGGCAGACCGTAGTCACCGTCGCCGGCGAGGTGACAGCCGATTCTTCCGATACCGTAGGCAAGAGCGAGCGCCGGAGCTACTGCATCAGCCACAAAGAGGAACGGGATTTTCTTCTGTCGCATCCTGAGGAATATCGCGAGCATGGCGAGTAGAAGCCCACCGTGGAATGTCAGGCCGCCGGGAGAGAAAATCGCAGCCACGGGGTCGGTTCTGAATTCACCGGGATTAGCCAGCAGGTGAAAAAGCTTGCTTCCAGCCACACCAAAGACGATGGCGAGTAGTGTAATTTCAGTGGCAAAATTGGTATCAACTCCCCTTCTTTCAAACTCCTTCGAGAGCATCCAGCTTGCGACAATGAATGAAATTCCAAGCATCAAGCCGTAACTGTGAACTGTAAAGGGTCCGATTGTCAATATTTCAGGATACATCTATCTGTCAACCTCTTCAAAAGTGTTTAACTCGGGGGCAAGACGGAAACCGCAGAAAAGCCTGTTGTTTTTCTTGTCAGGCATCGAATCTTCAACCAGCAGCATTTCCTTCTTGTAGATATTAAAATCAACTGAAATGGAGTTTATACTGCCATCCTGTTTGATAACATTAAATGTGTGTTTACCGAAGAGGTCTTCAAAAAAGAGGTCGACCCGTGCGGGACCTGCCTGAACATAATAAGCCTGCCGGGTGTTAAGACCAAGCAGGCTTATATCAATAGTGTTCCTGACCTTCCTGACATCCACCGATATCTCGTAGTTCAGATAAACAAACTCTTTTACTGTCATTATAGTCAGCACATGGAACTGTTTTTTCTGAACTTTGTCGAAGTAGTAGTAAACCATCGCCTTGTATTCGATAGAATCCTCTGTTTTCACCGGAGTGGTATTCATCATCTTGTCGATGGTCTTTTTTCGTGTTTTGGGTATCTTTGGGACACCCTCTTGCTTGCGTAAAGGCATCAGTTTTCTGTCAGATTACAGGTTTTCGTAGTAGGTTTCTTCTTCGGTGTTGAAGATATTCATTATTTCGTCAGAAGTTTTGGCTTCCATCAGTTTACGACGGAACTCATCCTTCGTCATCATTCTCGATATCCTGCTGAGAAGTTTGATGTGGAGGCTGACGAGATTTTCCTTCCCCACGAGAAGAAAAACGAGGTGAACGGGCTGACCGTCATGCGCATTATACTCCACAGGGTGCGAAGCTTTTCCAAATGCACAGAGTATCTCCGTTATTGCGTCTGTCTTGCCGTGAGGAAGTGCAAAGTTTTTGCCAATTCCCGTTGATATTATTTTCTCTCTCTCAAAAACTGAAGTTCTTACTTTTTCGAGATCGTTTACACGAGGATCTTCAGCAAAAAGATCCACCATTTGGTTAATAACTTCTTCTTTTGTGTTACCTGAGAGTTCAGGAATTATGAATTCCTTTTTCAGCAGATCAGAAAGTTTCATTTTTCTTATTCCGATTCTTTAATGTTTGAGAATAAAAATGATCAATATCTCACGGTATTGAAAATTGTTTTTGTCATGCCATCAGAAGGACTTCACGGATGTGACCGAGAGCCTCATCTATTTCCGCTTTTGTAATCACAAGCGGAGGAGCGAAACGGATAACATGAGTATGTGTTTCTTTACATAAAATTCCTCTTTCAGCGAGTGCTTCGCAGAATCTTCTGGCACCGCCCGACGACTCATGCAGCTCTACACCGATGAACAATCCTTTCCCTCTGATCTGTTTTACATGAGATGAGGCGATTTTGGAAAGTTCTGCACGGAAGTAGTTTCCGAGTTCAAATGAGTTCTCAACGAGCTTCTCTTCAACCAGAACTTTAAGGCTCTCTCTTGCCACTGCGGCACCGAGAGGATTACCGCCGAAAGTCGATCCGTGATCACCGGGATTGAAAACCCCCAGCACTTCCCTGTCGGAAAGAACTGCTGACACAGGATAACAGCCTCCTGAAAGGGCTTTCCCTATAATCACTACATCAGGCTTAATCTCTTCATACTGGAAAGCAAAAAGCTTGCCGGAACGACCAAGACCTGACTGAATTTCATCTGCGATGAAAAGTACATTGTGTTTTTTGCACAGGTCAAAAGCCTCTTTCAAATAACCGTCGGGTGGTATTATGATACCTGCTTCTCCCTGAATCGGTTCGATAAGGAACGCGATGGTATCATCATTAATTGCCGCTTTCAGCGATTCAATGTTACCGTATTCAACATTCTGAAAACCGGGGGTAAAAGGACCAAATCCGTCTTTGTACTGTTCTTCAGTCGAAAAACTTACGATGGAGATGGTTCTTCCCGAAAAATTGTTAGTGCAGGTGAGGATTGTCCCTTTATCTTCGGCAATTCCTTTCACCTTGTGTCCCCATTTACGGGCAGCCTTTAGAGCGGTCTCGACAGCTTCAGCACCCGAATTCATCGGAAGCATCATCTGATAACCGGTCAGTTCGCACAATTCCTGAGCGAGCAGAGGCAACTGGTTGTTTCTGAAAGCTCTTGAGGTCAATGTAACCTTTTCTGCCTGATCTTTCAATACCTTTACAATTCTGGGATGGCAATGCCCCTGATTTACCGCTGAATAGGCAGCAAGACAGTCCAAATATTTTTTACCGTCAACATCCCACATATACACACCTTCTGCATGATCAATCACCACATCCAGCGGATGATAATTATGGGCACCAAACTTTTCTTCAATTGCAATATAATCTTTTGAGTTCATGGATATCCTTTTTCAAATTTTAAAAATCTCCGTCCCTAAATGTACCAAAAAAAAGACTCTAAGAGAATTATCAGTTATGAATTATTAGTTATGAATTATGATTTAATCCGGAAATTTTGTGCTAACCCGGGGAAATTCCTGAGTCTCTAATTCAACTAATAACTCATAACTAAAAACTCATAACTTATCCAAGTCATCCCTCTTTGTATTCCAGAGAGGTAATTTGTTAAGATATGCTGCTTTTCCGAGGAGGTGGGATGCCACAGGGGCGGTTATCATCAGGAAAACCACAATAAGAATGGTACGGGACATGATTTCCGTTGTGCCAAAGTGGAATCCGGTGGTAATCAGGATAATGGAGATGCCAAGGGTTGAGGCTTTTGTTGAAGCCGACATTCTAAGATAGATATCGGGCATTTTCACGATACCGAGAGCGGCAAGAAGGACAATGAAACTGCCAAGGATAAGAAAAGCACCTGTGAGTATGTCGCTCATTTTTTACTCCGTAATTGTAGATAATATGCAAATCCCGCTGTACCGAGAAAACTGACAAAGCCGAGGACGAGTCCCGCATCGAGTATGTAGGTCTCGCCGCTTTTTATGGAATAAACCGCGATGAATGCAATTCCGAGGGAGGTTGTAAGGTCCAAAGCCACAACCCTGTCGGCAGTATGAGGTCCCTTCACTAACCTGATTAATACGATAAGCATGGAAAGTGAGATCAGTATCAGAGAGTATGTGACAGCAAATTCAAGAAACATTATTCGAACACCTCCATTATCCTTCTTTCGAAACCTGACTTGATATCTGCAATTACCTTGTCAGGATCACCACCGTACATCAAATGGACATAGAGAAATTTCCTGTCAGGCGACACATCTATGCTGAGAGTCCCGGGGGTGAGGGTAATCAGATTTGCAAGAAGGGTAATCTCGAAGTCACCTTTTAGAGAAAGGGGCACTGCTACAATTGCAGGTTCTGAAAGGAAATGTGGTGTCAGAAGTTCCTTCGCAACATTGTAATTTGACACAATCAATTCCCACAGAAAAAAGAAAAGCAGATTCAATGCCTTAAAGAGTTTTTTTGTGTAGTTTGATGCTCCTATCACCCTCTCGAGGAGGAATATTACACCAAATCCAACTGCCAGTCCTTCAATTAAGGCAAAAATGCCAAAACTGCCTGAAAGGAACATCCAGACAACCGCAAGAGTGATGTTGAGTGAGAGTTTACCCATCATTTGAACCTCAGCACGGAATTGATGTAATCAGTTTTGTTCAACAGTTCCCTTGCAGATTCTGCGGCGGCAGCAAAAAAGGGTGCGGTATAAAACCCGATAATGAGTGTACAAAGTGCCAGAGCCACAGCGGGAGCAATGAGCATTATTTTTTTATTACGGGAAATTGAAGGATATCTGTCAATCTCAGGAACATCCTCGGGCAGATCCTTCCAGAAAACCTCGTTCCAGATTTTCATCATTGAATAGAGGGTAAGAATTGAGACAAAAAGTGACACACCGGTAATCAGCCATGCTTCAGCAGCAAAACCCGCCTTGACCAGTGAAAATTTCGCCCAAAATCCGGAAAGCGGTGGTATCCCGGCAAGTGAAAGGGCGGGAACGAGAAAAAGCAAGCCAAGCAGAGGATATGCCTTGTAGACCCCACCGAGTCTGTCAAGAGCATAACTTCCCTTGATCTCCCTGATTATGCCTCCGACGAGAAACAGATTCGTTTTTACAATGATGTGGTGGATTATATAGAAAATTGCACCCGCAAGGGCGAGGGGAGAATTGAGGGCAAGCCCCATGATCATATAACCTATCTGGCTGACGATGTGAAACGAGAGTATACGCCTTATGTCATTTTGGGCGGCAGCTCCCAAAACACCAACTACCATTGTGAATCCCGCGATGACCAGCAGAATTGTGTGTGTCACTTCCGTGTTGTTATCAAAAATCAGGGTGAATACCCGGATCATGGCATATACACCAACTTTTGTGAGCATTCCTGCAAATACTGCGGAAACGACTGCGGGAGGTGTATGATAGGAAGCCGGTAGCCAGAAGAAAAGTGGAAAAACCGCCGATTTGATTCCAAAAGCTATCAGAAAAAAGATCGCAACGGTTGTTGTAAGCCATTGCTCTTTTATCGCAGGAATCTTCACCGCAAGGTCTGCCATGTTCAGAGTGCCTGCAATTCCATACAATATTCCGACTGCAACAAGGAAAAAGAGTGAGGACACAAGATTGAGCGTTACATATTTTATCGCTCCCTCGAGCTGTGCTTTCGTTCCCCCGAGCGAAATCAGCACGAATGACGACATCAGCATCACTTCGAACCAGACATAGAGATTGAAGATGTCACCCGTAAGGAAACTGCCATTGATCCCCATAAAAAGAGTGGAAAGGAGTGTGTAAAATCCGAATTTCTCCCTTTCAACATCTATCGTTGCGAAGGCATAAAACGAGGAGGCAAAAGCCATTAACCCCGAGATAGCGATCATTATTGCAGCTAATTTATCGACAACAAATGATATTCCAAAGGGTGCCTCCCAACCGCCAACCTGAACAGCATAAGTTCCGGATGTAAAGACATGCTGCAACAGAAAAACGGAAACAAGAAGTACAAAACCTGAGGATGCAGAGAATATTATCCTTTGCGCCTTAATTCTCTCCCTGAAGAAGAGGGTCAGAATTGCGGCAAAAAACGGTATCAGGAGCGGTAATAAAATCAGAAGTTTCATGCCATCACCCCAGCCTGTCTGTTGTGTTCATGTCATCAAGATCGTCAGACTGCAGGCTCTTGTAGTTTTGCTTGAAAAGTACAATAAGAAACGCCTGAACACCAAAACCGATTACAATGGCAGTAAGGATCAATGCCTGTGGAAGGGGATCGGCAAAAGGTTCAAAAGGAGAATCGAGCCCTTCAGGTACAAAAGCTGCCTTCCCGACTGTTATTCTGCCGATGGTAAAGATAAGGAGATTGGCTGCATGCCCCAGAAAAGCAAGACCGATGATCATTTTCACCATGCTTCTTCTGAGAATCATGTATATCCCGACAGCAGTAAGAACTCCTGTGATTATCGCAAGGAAAAGCACCATATCAGCCCTCCTCCTCTTTCTCTGCGAGCGTAAATATCACTTTCACTACCATACCGGTTACAAGGAGATAGACCCCCATATCGAAGAGGACCGGAGTGCCAAACTTTCCGATTACGGGTATTTTCATGTCGAGCCATACTCCCTGCATGAATTCACCACCCGCAATCAAGCCGGGAAAACCCGCAAGAAATGCGACGAACAAACCTGTTGCAATCAGAGTGACGGGAGGGACACGAAGCATTTCACCCGCTTCCTTTACTCCTGAAGAAAGGGTATAGAGGACTATTGCAGCCGATGCCACAAGCCCGCCGACAAATCCGCCTCCGGGTTCGTTGTGTCCTCTGAAGAGAAGGAAGAGGGAAAAGAGGAACAACCCCGGCATCAGATATTTTAATGCAGTTCTAAGAATTAAACTGGGCATTATCCGTCCCTCCTGATCAGTTTCACAAGTCCGTAGATACCAATTGCAGCAATTCCGAGAACGGTTATCTCACCCATAGTATCAATTGAACGGAAGTCGACAAGAATCACATTGACGATGTTTCTCCCCTTCCCTTCAGTAAGGCTTTTCTCAGCAAAAAACTGTTTGAGTTCTGTACTGTGTTCAACGGAATATACCGCAAGAATAACAAATGTGATGAATATCCCAACCGCAGAGGCAATGACAATATCCCTGATCTTGACGCTTTTATTTGATATTTTAAGGAACCGGGGCAATTTGTAAAGTGCAAGCACAAAAAGTATTACCGAGAGGGTCTCGATGGAAAACTGTGTCAAAGCGAGGTCGGGTGCACCGTACAAAATGAAAATCATTGCCATTCCGAACCCCGTAATACCCAGTCCCGTTACGGCATACAGTCTGCTGTTGGCGAGTGCTGCCACAAGTGCCCCCAATATCATTACAAACCCGACGAGGAGCTCATAAACTTCAATCCTGGAATCGATGGAAATTGTATCGACATCGAAGTGGAGGACAAAATAACCTCCGGCAAGAAGTACTGCTGTAGCAAATATTGTGATTATATAATAACGCAAATATCCGTTCTGAAAGAATGCGGTCTGCTTTTTTGAGGTAAGTACCAGAAATTTAAGGGCTTTATCGTAAAGTTTTGACGGCATAAGGTACTCAAGTGGACCGTAAACCTGCGGCAGAAGGTAAAACTTTTCCCTCACCCTGTAGAATCCATAACCTGCAGCAATTGTGGCGAGACTCAGAATGAAAATGAAATTGAAACCGTGCCAAAGCCCCGCCTTTACCACGATCTCCCTTCCCAGAACGGGTGAAACCGCCATTGTCGCGATACCTGAAAGGAGAGATGAGGAAAAAAGTCCGAGAACAAGTCCAAGTGTAGCGGTTACGCCAATGCCAAGAGTAAGAGTAAAATCACCTTCATGCGGTTCTTTTGGGGTTTCACTTCCCTGTCCGAACCATGGATGAAAACCCGCCTGAATCGCGGAAAATACCATCACAACACCCGAGAAGAAAACAGCAAAAACGAGAAAGGGTTCCCCTTTTAGCGCATTTTCATAGAGATATTCCTTACCGATAAATCCTACGAAAGGTATTACACCCGACATGGAAAGTGCAGCCGCAATTCCGGCAAAGGCGGTAACAGGCATTTTCTTTGCCAGTCCTCCCAGTATCCGGACATCCCTCGTTCCCGTCGAGTGATCAATCGCTCCGGCAGTCAGGAAAAGTGTTCCCTTGTAGAGTGCATGTGCCACGAGATAGATTATCATCGTTTTAAGCGCAAGTTCCGTACCGTACCCTATTAGCATCATCAGTGTACCAAGCACACTGAGGGTGGTGTAGGCAAGGATTCGTTTAAGGTCAGTCTGCTTAAGGGCAAGGAATGCACCCAGAATCATTGTATATCCGCCAAACCAGAGGAGAAGATCTCCCCATAAGCCAATCCCCGCAAAAACAGGATTCATACGGGCAACAAGAAATACTCCGGCTTTTACCATCGTGGCAGAATGGAGGTAAGCACTTACAGGTGTGGGAGCCTCCATTGCGTTGGGAAGCCAGAAATGGAAGGGGAACTGTGCGGATTTGGTGAATGCCCCGCCGAGCATAAGCAGAATTATGGCAGTCAGATTGTTGCTTCCCGTTATCAAAGCGGGATTTTTTATCAGTTCAGAGATCGAAAATGTACCCGCAGAAAGATAAATCAGAATAACAGACGCAAGGAGTGACAAACCACCAATTCCCGTTACAAGCAATGCCTGAAGCGCTGCATATCTCGATTCGAGGTATTTGTGTTTGAAACCGATCAGCAGAAATGATGAAAGGGATGTAAGCTCCCAGAATATGAAGAGAAGGAGGAGATTATCGGAGAAAACCACTCCGAGCATCGCTCCCATGAAGATCATTATATAGATGTAGAATTTTACCGTGTCTTTTCCGGTTCCAAGGTAACTCCCCGCAAAAAGGAAGACAGCAGCACCAATTCCCGTAATAATCAATCCAAAAAGAAGACTTAATCCATCAGCCCTCATCGCCAGATCCACCCCCATCGAAGGTATCCAGTCATATACAACAGGAGGGAATCCTGAGACAGGCAACGAGAAGAAATCGAAAAGGAAAAGGAGGAACAAGCCGAGCGGCAGAAGAGAAAAAAGAATACCCGTGACCCGTCCGCTGATATTTTTTGAAATAACAGGAACGAACGGTGCAAAAATGAAGGGAAGCAGCACTTGCAGTATGAGCATTTTACTCTAAACTTCTCTCTTTTGTCAGGATATTATTTGTTTATTGAAATTTTACTTATTATATCTTAACGCTCTTAAGATATTATGAGTTCCTGATATTTATTTTTGGGTATAGTTTTGATTACGAATTAGATTATTTTTACACTTCAATTTAAGAATTTTCACGAAATGGAAGTTAATGGCAAAAGAGAACAAAGAACGCAAAATCGGGAAAAAAGAGACTGAAAAACCTGTTCCCGAGTGGCTCGCATACTATAGAAAACACAAAAGCTGGATTCAGGGAGTCGTTTTTGGAGTCGTGGTTATCTTTTTTCTGATTCTGAACAACACACGAAAAGAGCCCGAAAGCGGCAATTTTCCACCCGGAATTACTCCTGACAGCGTGAAAAATCTTCTGAAAAATGAGGTACCGGCAAAAGACACTCTGGTTAAAGACAGCACTGTCAAAAAATAATTGAATCTTAATCGAATTTTGTTCATCCAACCATCTCAACTTTTTAGGAGATTATAAATGAAAATCAAATTTGCACTGGCAGCCCTGCTCGTGGTATCGCTCTTGACTTTTACCTCATGCAGTAAAAAAACTGAAACGAAACCGGTAGATAACAAAAAAACGGAACAACCTGAGGCTAAATCACCCGGAACCGGCACAGACAAAGCCCCCGATTTCACACTTAAAAATGCGGGTGGGGGAATGGATGTAAAACTTTCCGACTATAAAGGGAAAGTCGTCATTCTGGATTTTTGGGCTACATGGTGCCCGCCCTGTAGAAAAGGAATCCCTGATCTGATCGAATTACAGAAAAAATATGGCGACAAGGTTGTAGTAATAGGTGTTTCGGTGGATGATCAAAATACGATTGGTGAGGTTCCCGGTTTTATTAAGTCAATGAACATCAATTATCCTGTTGCATATGCAAACAGTGAAATTGCTGCCGCTTACGGTGGAATTGAAGCGATTCCCACTTCCTTTATTATCGATCAGGATGGAAACATCGTTGAAAAACATGTGGGTTTGGTGGATATCAGCGTTTATGAAAATGCCATCAACCAATTAAAATAGTTTACAAACGGGAAGAATGATCGATTTCACTCTGTCATTCTTCCCTTTTCAAAAAAATAACTGCCTACCTCAACTTCAACACTACTGACTGATACGCACCTAAAACAAGTTTCCTGTCGGGAGCTATTTTCATCTCTTCGTCAGTTAACAGGTCTTTACCCGAGAATATTCCATTGAGTCTTTCACCAAAATTATCGAAGCCGACAGTTTTTTCCTTGTCACTTCCATTTATTGCAACCATAAATCTTTCGCCGTTCAACTCTCTGAAATAGACATACACATCCTGCAAAGGGGGGAAATGTGTAAGTTTTCCATGAGTGAAAGCTTTATTGCTTCTTCTTATCTCAATCAGTTTTTTCAGATGATTATAAAGGTCGTTTTCAACCGAAGTCCGTCCTTCTTTAGTGAAGGCATCTCTCTGATCCTCTTTCCAGCCACCGGGGAAGTCTGCCCTCAAATAGCCGTGATGATCGGTACCCTTTATGCCGATTTCAGTACCGTAAAAAATCTGCGGGATCCCCCTCGTTGTCAGGAGCAATGTGAAAGCAGTTTTGAACTTGGCACTATTTCCGTTTGCTCCAAACATTCCACGGTTGATATCGTGATTATCGACAAAGGTGACGAGCCCGTTCGGGTCGCCGTAGAGAAAATCCATTGCGAGGGCACTGTAAACATTATACATGTTGCCTCTCCCCTCGAGCCACTGGTAGATAACATCCCTCAGACCAAAATCTGTAAGAGATTTAATATAGTTATCAAAATTTTTGCGGGTTCTGCTTCCGCTTTGATAATATGAGAGAAATGACGGTTCACCTGTCCACACCTCTGCAACAATATTCATGGTGGGATACTCTTCCATAATCGTTTTAGCCCACTCCGCCATGTATCCTTCATGATTATAGGGATATGTATCCTCACGAATGCCATCGAGACCTGCGAATTCGACCCACCAGATGGTGTTCTGCGTAATGTAATTTGCAACAAAACTGTTGGTTTGATTGAAATCGGGCATGTAGTCAGTGAACCATCCTTCGACCACTTTTTTTATGGTTGAACTGTCGCTGTTAATGTCGGGGAACACCTGTTTATGGTGAACAGGGGGCGGGGGTGAAGCAAACGAACCGTTTACCCAGCCCGGGTGAGGAAGCAGTTTTGCCCACTGATGATCTTTGCTGAAATGATTCGCCACATGATCGAGGATTACCTTGATTCCCCTTTTTTGCGCCTCTTCAACCATTTTTTTGTAGAGGGCATTATCACCAAGCCGTGCATCCACACTGTAGAAATCCGTAGCAGAGTAGCCATGATAGCTTCTGAATGTGTTGTTTTCCACCACAGGTGTCAGCCACAATGCTGTAAAACCAAGTTCTTTCAGATAGTCGAGTTTGTTAATTATACCTTGCAGGTCGCCACCGTGTCTGCCGTCGTAAAATCCTCTGTCTACCGATTCTGAAAGCCCTTTAACGGCATCATTTTTTGTATCGCCATTCACAAATCTGTCGGGCATTACAAGATAAATAATATCATCTGAAGAGAATCCTGCGGGTTTCTTCCCTGTTCTTTTTTGGACGGGGAAATTCAGTTTTGTGGTTTTACCTTTTGAGGTTACTTCGATCTCATAATTACCCGGTTTTGTATCTGAAGGTATTTCAATATCGATGAACAAATAGCCATCGTTGAAACTGTTAGTCCCAAGTATCTTTATTCCCGATTTTGATGCTGCCGTTGCACCCGACAGCCCCTCTCCGTAAACCATCAACTGGATTTTATTTTTTGTCATCCCTGCCCACCAGTTTGGTGGTTCCACCTTGTTTATCTTCAGAGATTGTGCACAAACAAAAAAGGAAAGTGTAAAAAATATAACAGTCAGTCTCAACATCTTTTTTGCTCCGGATTAATCTTGTTTTTTCAATTTTCAAACATACAAAAAAAAGGCTGCCAATTCAGGCAGCCTTATAAATTCAAATCAAAGAAAAATCAATAATTTACCGGGTTTCCCCCGTAAAGATGACTGATACTCGATTCATTAGAATCTTGTGTCGTTCTTTGTTCTGTTGTAATACCAGCGAAGTTCAACATAAGCAGGGTCGGAGACACTAGTTCCACCGCCGAAGCCTGTGATTTTCATCTTGGAATAATTCTGGTCAGCAGTGTACATGAAGAAGTAGTTGTTTTCTCTGTCGCCGACGCTGAGTGTCCAGGTATTGTCTTTTACAGGTGAATCTTCGCCGTCAGCGAGGTTTGTACCTGTTCCAAGTTTGAAGAAAGTCTCTCTTGGAAGACCGAAATCTTTTGCAGATGAAATGATGTAACCGGCTGTTCTGTAGTAGATATCAACTGAATCTTTGCTTACGCCGGATCCGATGGTTGATGCTCTGCCCACTGAAAGGATGAGACCGCTTGGAACGCTGGCTGTCGAAAATGATTCGTAAATTTTAACCGAGGTAAACTCGACAAAATTGAGTGCTTTGAGAGTAATCGAGACGCTCTTTGTAGCTGAATCAGCAGGTACAGTAAAGGTAGTGTCACTGTAACCGGCAAGTGAAAGCGTGATGGTGTTTGTACCGAGTGCGAGACGGATGCCTGCCGGAGTTACACTTCCTGTGTTTACACCGTTAAGATAAATTTTTGCACCTGCAGGTGTTGAACTTACCTGGAATGAAGCTTCTGTCAGGGCCACACTCTTTGAAACTGTCTGGTTCGCAAGCACAGTTACACTGAAGGTAGTGTCCTTGTAAAGAGTTTTCTTCAATGTTATACTGTAGGTTCCTGCATTAAGTGAAAGAGTGTCTCCAGTTTTCTTGCCTGAACTTGAGCCATTAACATAGATGTCGGCTGAAGTCGGGGTTGAAGTGATAAATACTTTCCCTGTATCAGGGTTAAGCGGGTTATCTTTGTTATCGCACCCTGTAAGAAACAGAATGGTTGAGAGAGTAAAGATGGTGAAAAGGAGTTTCCTTGTCATGTATTATTCCTCCGAATATGGATGGTTGTTATTTATTAAATGAAAAATTTACTGTAATCCCGCCCTGTCGTTTTTCTGTAAATTTACCGGATATGTTTCTCCCGTTTGGAGCAACTGCACCGGAGTAGGTTCCCGATGATCTTGTCTGATCTGTGTCGGCCATGTAAAACGCTCCGGTCTCAGGATTTACCGTTCCGGCAACGCTGTGTGTGGCAACATTCCGGTAGTTGACGACAATCACCCCGGTAAACTGATTTCCGGTCTGATTGGTGATTTTCAGGGTAGCGTCATAATTCGCCAGTTTCCCCTGCCAGGTTCCTGTAACTGTGGCAACTTTTTTCACACCGGCAGTATCGGATTTGACAGAATCCTTCGATTTTGTTGTGTCTGAAACGGTTTTTGAAGTGTCGGTGGTTACCTGTTTGGTGGTGTCCGGCTGGGCTGCAGGTTTATCTTTTTTGGTACATCCTGTAAAAAAGATGTTAAAAGAAAGTAAAAGTACGATTAAAATTTTTATTTTGCTGTTCATGTTGTTTTATTATTTGTGAAATACTTTTTTTGCGAATTCAATTTACGAAATTAAACAATTAATATATAAGAATTTGTGATTTAGATACAAAAAAAATTGAATACTCGAGCATACAACAAAAACTTATCAATAATATTCCTCAGCAATCACTTATTCGCCTTTTATTATAACAATGCGAAGCGGTATTCCGGCAGAAAAAGGTTCAAAGTCTTTCAGGTTGAATATTCGGGTGAGAATCCCGGTTTCTCCGCGACTTTACCCCCCGAGGTCATAAAAAAACTGTCTGACAGCAACATCGTTCTTGTATCCGACAGCGATCTGCTGCATCACGAGAAAAAAAATGCCGGAAACATAACTTTTTCGAACAGAATAATTGATGAACTCTTCCACTACCTTAACCGTCAGGGAGTTAAAGCACCTGTAATAATCTCTTCGCTTGCTTCCCCTGAGATTCTGTTCCATTTTTACGCCAAAAACCTGAAATTCTTCCCCGACGACCGCACTTACATCCTTTCGGGCGACGATGATCTCATCTTCGAAGCACGACTCAGGGGGAAAGGACTTGCGGAGGCCAGGCTCCTCCAGTTCGACAACTTCGACCCTGCAAACAAGGAATACGAAAGGTGCGACCATCTCATTACCTTCACTGCCGACCCTTATGCCTTCAGATTTGAGGAGGCAATGGAACAAATCAGCAATGACAATGTACTCGCAGCAAACAATGAGAACTTCACTCTTGAGGAAAACAGTGAAGACGGTAAATCGTACAAAGGTATTTACAATCTCTGCGAGATGGTTTCCGCATTATACTTCTCAATGTCTCTCCCGGTTCCGGGATTACTAACCAAAGAAGAGGTTGAAAAATCTGATAAAAACCTTGCGATCATTACTTCCAATACGATAAATAGAGCAGCCGCTGCCGTTTTTGCACTGGTTGTGCTTTTCACAATCATTTCAGTCATGGGACTTGTCTCCCTTTCAAATTCAGCAGACGAACTTGAGGCTTACAAAACCTCGAAAAAAGAGATTTATCAAACAGTTAACGAGTATGGCGGGAAAGTTTTACAGATTCCCGGCAGCAGGGAGAAACTGCCGGTTATCGAGTCGAAATTCGTCAGGATTTCTGCTCTTTTAAAGAAGATCGAGAGCTATGCCGTCGATAAAAACATCCAGATTACTAAAATAACTGTGGAACCCAATAACTATATTTTGATTCGGGGTTACGCTGAATCTCCTGCAGTTGCATCCGGATTTGTCGATAAAATAAAAGGAGCTCAGCTTCTTTCCTCGGAAATATTCAAAACCGAAGCTGAAACTTTCACTGCATTTCGAATAATGATTCCCGGAGAAGTGAAGTGAAACTCAGCGAGATGAAATTCGATAAATTAAAGCCCCACTTAAAGCCTGCCTTTCTTTTTGCTGCAGGTTGCATCGTGTTGCTTCTTCTGACTTTTTTCTACCTGCTCCCTGCGCGTGCGGAGATAAAAAAGGAATTTGCTTCACTTGGCCTGACTCCGGGAGAAGACCTCAACTCAGGTATGCAGGCGATATATACGAAAATCGACCTCATGATCAACAATGATACCACAACAAGATATAACCTCTTTCCATCGGTGGAAACGCGACAACTCCGTCTTCTTGTGGACAGTATCCAGTTTTCACTTACAACCGGATTCAGATATTCCATTTCTGAGATGGATTCTGTAAAATATAAAGATTTTGTGATCAAACAGTTCAAAATCCAGGGAAAATCTTCATTCCTTGGTCTCTCCGGCTTTATGTCAGCCATTGAAGAGTATCCTCTGCTAATGAGATTTGCATCCGCTGATTTCAAGTATTATGGCGTTCTGGAAGGCAGTGTTTCATTTGTCGAGTACGAACTGGTCCTCGCAGTACCTCTTCAACCGGAAGGATTTTTCCTGCCTCCGGCAACCTGGGAGGCTGACAGTCTGATGGAACAGGTTGATATTTTTCTCCCCTTCGTTCCCAATATCCAGTCGGTATCCGAAGAAGGAAATATTGACCTTTCAGAGTATGAACTTCGTTCCATTAAGAACGGGGAGGCTGTATTCCAGCATCTGAGATTCAATACAAAAATGGTTTTGAAGACGGGTGATGAAGTAAAACACGGAATAATAAAGGAAATCACTGAAAACAGCGTAAAAGTACTGTTTCTTAACCGGAATGAAGTTGATTTGGTTGAAATAAAAGTCAGTGAATGATTATATTTTGTTTCAACATTTTACAGAGTTGCCATGAGTCTAATTTTAGCGGTCGATGACCACGAACAGAATATCAAGTATCTTGAAACGATACTAAAGCGGGAGAAACACGACTTCATATTTGCATATGACGGTGAAACAGGGATGAAAATGGCTTTTGAATACCTCCCCGACCTGATTCTGCTGGATATCATGCTTCCCGGAATGAACGGACTTGAGGTATGCCAAAATCTCAGTTCCGATGAAAAAACAGCCGACATTCCGATTATCCTCGTTACTGCAAGAGTTACTGCCGAAGACACCTCTATCGGTTTACAGGCAGGTGCCCATGACTATGTAAAAAAACCGTTCGACAGAGTGGAGATTCTCGCAAGGATCCATTCAGCCTTAAAATTCAGAGAGATCAGAAAACAGATGATCGAGTCGGAAATACTGAATATGTTCGCTGCGACGGTTGTTACTGCCAATCACAAAATAAAGCAACCCCTTACCGTAATTAAACTGGCCGTTTCTGCACTGAAAAGAGAAATCAGTAAACCGGAACTTTCGAAAGAAGCCATCACTAAAAGAATTGACTATATCGAAACAGCGGTGAATGATGTTGCATATATTCTCGATCAGCTAAAGGAAATACAGGAGCCGAAGATGTCGGACTATGTAAAAGATGTGAAAATGGTCGATATCGAGAGTTCAACAAAGCTATCTGATCCGGAGCTGTAGTTGTTTTCAAAATTCAGAAGTGAAATTAAAGTCCGCCCCGATGATGTGGATGTGAATAATCATGTCCATTTCACAAAATATCTCGATTATGTGCTTGCCGCAAGATATGACCAAATGGAGAACAACTATAAATTCCCGATGGATGATTTTCTGAAAAGAAAACTTACATGGGTTGTATCAAAAACCACCATTGAATATAAAAGATCGCTCATGATGGGTGATACTGCGCTGGTTGAGACCGGAATGGAATCTTTCGGGGGAGCCAACTGTACGGTCGATTTTACCATATTTAATAAAAAAACCATGAAGATCGTCGCAACCGGGAAGTTCTTCTACACTCTGGTCTCTTCTGAAACTGGTCGCCCGGTTCGCCTCCCTGATGATGTAATCTCCTACTACTCTATTTAAACATAAAAAAGGCTGCCCTTTTCAGACAGCCTTGAATAAAAAGCTCCAACCGGAATTAGTTTTGAGTAGTACCGGCTTTTTTAGCGCTTGGGTGTGTAACCTTTTCGGGTATCGCGTGAACTTTGCTTTCAGGATTATGACAGCTCATGCAATCGATATCTTTAGGGTTAAAGTTTTCAACCTTCATTTTGTCGACATGGCATGAAAGACAAGCTGCTGCTTCTTTTGGATTGGCAACTTTGTTCTTGTCAGCGATTTCCTTTGCTTCCGGTTTATCGAAAGCTTCAGTTACTTTGGCATGATTGGTCTGAAGCCATGCCTTGAACTCATCAAATTTGTTTTTGCCTTCTTTATGACAACTGTTGCACATTTTTATTTTTGCATCAGCGGGTGCCTTTTGGGCGGTTACGGTACCGGCGGTAAAAAAGAATACCACCGCGGCTAACAATAAAAGGTTCTTCATTGGGTTTTGTCCTTTACTAATTAATTTTTTTCGCAACTTAAAATAATCCTCTTTATATTTATATGCAAGATATTTTATGACACCTTTGACTATTTTACCACCCAAAATCAAAAAAGTTCCATTATTTTTATGTCATGGCAATAGATTAAATTGCATTCCTTAATCTCAATTATTATGCCAAAGAAAAAAACAGACAATTCCGGTAATTCTTTCCTGCCCGTGGATTCACTTCCGATTGGGATCGTGCTCTTCGACAACGACCTCGTGACCACCTCCATCAACTCCGCCCTCTTCAGGATGGGAGTGCTTAATCAGTCAATTTCGGAAGATAATCAATCTGTCAATCTCCTTGAAACCCCGCTTTTCGATTATGTCGATCTTGCTGATGACCTTTTGAAAGTGAAAGACGGGTTTGCTTTCGAAAAAGAGATAAGGAGAATAAGCTCGGGGAAAAGAAACATAAGCCTGATTTGCAAGTGTGTCCCCCTTTACGCAGAAAATGACTTTTCCGGCGGTCTGATAATTGTGGAGGATCTCAGAATAATCCCCGAACTCGTCATGAGTACGAATCTCCACTACGAGAAGACCGGCGACATCCTTTCTTCATTATATGATCTCGTCTTTATCACTAAGGAAGATGGTAAAATTCTGTATTACGGAGGGCGAAAGGTCTTCAAGTATCTAAACGAGAGCTCACCTGTCCTGAAAGAGTCTGTTTTTTCACTCCTGAAGCTGAATCCGTCGTCCATGAAAGTGACAGAAGTGCAATCATCCTCTCTGATCGAACTTAAAAAGGACCGGGAATCATACTTTCTGAATCTTAAGTCAATTCCTTTCTTCGATTCTGACGAAAAACCAAGGATATTGTTCACCCTTGATGATGTGTCGATTCAGGAGATGAATATGAAATCTCTCGAAAGGCAGATAGGAGAACTCTCGACTTATGCAGTTCTCGCTGAAAAGGGAGGGCTCGCAATTTTCTCTGTTAACAAAAAAAAGGATATTGTATCGTGGAGCAAGGAAGCCGAAAACTTTTTTGGCTATAAAAAACTTGAAGTCTTCAATAAGAATGTCTCCCTGATTATCAATCACTTCCCGCCGTCAATCAAGGGAGGAGTTTTCAGGTCTCTCTACAACTCTTCAAAACACACCGGACTTGGTGAGTTCAGACTGATCGAAAACATCGATTCCCAGGGTGGTGCCACTGTCATCTGCCGGGATATTTTCGAAGAGGAAAAAGAGAAACGGGCACTCCACCTTACAAACAGGCAGTTAAGAACATTCTTAAATTCATCCGAAGACCTCATTTGCGAATTCGACAATGAAGGAAGAATTATAAAAGCAAATGAAAGATTTTACTCGATTCTCTCCTACGATTCTCAAAAAAGCGACCTGAGTCTAAACGACCTTTTTACAGATGAGAACATCGTAATTGACCAGGTGCGCACTTCCGGCATTCAAAAAAGAAATTTAAAGGCAAAAACGAGCACCGGCAGGGTATTTCCTGCTGAAGTAACCTTTGTCTATTTTGAGGAAGATGAGACTTTCTCGAGTTTTGCCTGCCTGATAAGAGATATTTCCTCAAGGGAGAAGACTACTCAGGACATCCTTCTGATGCAGTCAATCTTCGAGGCATCCAACGATGGAATTGCCGTTGAAGAAGCGGATTCTCTCATCTTTGTGAACAACAGCTTTGTGAGAATATTCGGTTATGATTCGGAGCTCGAAATAATCGGGAAAAGCTTCAATTCCTTCATACATCCTGTAGATGACCCGTTGAACTCAACAGAGGGAAAGGAATTTAACGGTGTAAAAAAAGACGGGAATGCTTTCATCGCAGAGGTGTCGAGAGCTTCATTCGAATTTAACAACAAAACCTTTAATGTCCTAATCGTCAGGGACATCACTCAGATGAGGCTCGCCAGGAAACTGATCGAGGAGTCCGAAGCAAAATACAGAAGCATAGCCGAGAATATTGATGACTTTTTGTGGGTCTCCGAAATAGTCGAAAACCGGCTCTCTCCTGTTTTTGTCACATCCTCTTTTGTCGCCATGACCGGTTTTAAAGTATCAGAATTTGTCGGAAACAATCATTTCTGGTTCAGGATAATCCACCCTGAAGACCTCGATGGCTATTTCCTCGACCTCAAAAACCTGCTCAGGAACAAATACAAAAACGGCGGTGCTCTTGAATGCAGAATAATCGCAAAAAACGGCGCCTCAATCTGGGTAAAAAATAAAATTTCTTTCGTGAGGGAGGGCGACAAGATTGTAAAAATGTTCGGGCTTGTTTCTGATATCACAAAACAAAAGCAGGCTGAAGACGAAATTAACCAGTCCACCGAAAACCTGAAAAAGCTGAACGAAGCCAAAGACAGATTTATTTCCATTATCTCTCACGACATGAGAACCCCGTTCAGTTCCATCTTGGGATTTACCGATTTCCTTCTCTCCGAGGAAATGTCGCCCGAAGAGATGAAGAAGTATATCACATATATTCAGGATTCGACAAAAATCATGCTCGGACTGGTAAACTCCCTTCTCGACTGGACACGGCTCCAGACAGGAAAAATGAAGTTCGAACCCGTCAAACAAAATTTGCATCTAATCGTCAGCAAATCTTTTTCTGCAGTATCCGGGACAGCCCTGCAAAAGAACATTACCCTTCAAAATAATATTCCTGAGGAAGTGGTTGTTTTTGTCGATCAAAATCTTGTGCTTCAGGTTTTCAACAACCTCTTCTCGAATGCGATTAAATTCACTCCAAAAGGAGGTTTAATTACTGCCGGAATCACGGGGAAACTGGAAGGCAGGTTCCTTGAAGTATTTGTGAAGGATACAGGCGTGGGCATCAAAAAGGGGGATCTGGACAAGGTTTTCAAGGTCGATACGAAGTTCACAACGGTTGGTACTGCCGGTGAAAAGGGAACAGGTCTCGGATTAAGTCTTGTAAAGGAAATTGTTGAAAAACATGGAGGGAGTATTGATCTGACAAGCAAGGAGGGAGAAGGGACGACCTTTAATCTCTCGCTGCCAATCGCTTCATCCCGTATTGCACTCGTGGAAACCAGTGCCACCGACCAGGTACTGTACGCAAAGATCATCTCCAATCTCCTGCCGGGTTACGAGGTAGATCAATTTAAGGATATCGACAGTGCTTCGCGGAGTATCATCAATTCTGTACCCGCTTTGGTAATTTCGGGACATTCCTTTGATGAGAGGACTGGACTTGATCTGATCAAAAGTATCAACTCATCCCTCGACAGGGCAAGGATACCTGTGATAATTCTCGGCAACGGGCTCGGTAAAAGCGAAAACATTGCCTATGCAGAAGCAGGTGCAGAAGCAATATTTAATAAGCCCGTGAATCTTCAGAAATTTAAGGAAGCCATTTTGAACGCTGTCAAAACAATTTTTACCCTGAAACCACTCAATAAATAGAACATGGATAATCTTAGAGACCAGATACTCGACTCAATTAGTGAGGCGGTATTTACTGTGGACAAGAATCTCAGGATTACCTATTTCAACAGTGCTGCCGAGGAGCTGACCGGTCATCTGAAGGAAGAAGTACTGAACAAAATTTGCAAACGGGTCTTTAATCCTTCCAACTGTTGTGCCAAATGTCCGATGCTGATGGTACTTGAATCAAAGAAAAAAGTGAACGATTTTTATTCCGAAATTTGCACTTCAAGCGGTGAAAGAAAGCAGGTGAAAATGTCAGCCTCTCTTTTGCGTGCAGACGACGGCACCCCCGAGGGAGGAATTATCTCCGTTACACCCGTCTCGGAAATTGAGAAGTTGAAAAGGGAACTTGAAGGAGAAACCGATTTCCATGGCATCGTGGGCAGAACCCCCGGGATGAGGGAAATTTTCGATATCATCCAGGATGTGGCACCAAGTGATGTGCCCGTTTTTATCAGAGGTGAGTCGGGTACAGGGAAGGAAATGGTTGCAAATGCCATTCAGATTTTATCCAACAGACGGTTCAAACCTTACCTGAAAGTTTCCTGTTCTATTTTTCATGACAATCTCCTCGTCAGTGAATTGTTTGGTCATGCAAAAGGGGCATTTACAGACGCACACAAGGAGAGAACCGGAAGATTTGAGATTGCAGACACGGGTACTATTTTCCTCGATGAAATAGCGGAGATCCCCCTCTCGATGCAAATAAAGCTTCTTCGTGTCCTTCAGGAAGGTACCTTCGAAAGACTGGGTGAGTCAACCACGAGAAAAGTGGATGTCAGGGTGATTGCGGCTACGAATATCGATATCGACCGCGCTCTTGCCTCAGGAACAATGAGAGAAGACCTCTATTACAGACTGAATGTTGTCCCAATTGTTGTTCCACCGCTTAGAAAAAGAAGGGATGATATTCCATTACTCGTTCATCATTTTTTGAAAAAGTTCTCCTCCATTTTCAAATCAGGAGAAAAATTCCTCGACGATGATGCCCTTGATGTGTTAATGAAATATGACTGGCCCGGCAATATCCGTGAGCTCGAAAATGTGATGGAATATCTTTTTGTCAGGTCGCGTCATGATGACCGCATTACCGCCTCGAGACTTCCCGAAAACCTTAAAAATCCCCGCAAAACCGGGGCAAATGAAAACGAACGGTTCATAAGCACAATGTTTAGCCACGATTTCTCCGAAAAGGAAAGGATCCTGACAGCCCTCACCAGACACAGGTGGAATAAAGGAAAAGTTGCTTCGGAACTGAACATGGGAAGAACCACCCTTTGGAGAAAAATGAAGGCACTTGGTATCGAAGAGAAATAAATTGTTTCAATTGTGAAACATTTTGTTTCTATTTCCCTAACCCGTTTTAATCATACTACTTAACCCTTAATTGTTACCTGATTGAAACATCATGTTTCATTTTGCCTCCGTTTAATCCCCGTTTCCGCTCATTTAATCCCGCTTTTTTTTGGCAAGGTTTTTGCAGCATTACTGCACTATGTCAGAGATGTTAGCCAACAATTATTTTTTAGTAAGAAACTACGCCAAAGCCAGAGAAGTTTTCCTAAGGCTTCCGGAAAGCGTACGAAACAGCGATGCAGTAAAGAAAAAACTTGTATTGTGTGAAATATTTCTCGGGAATCCCCTGTCAGCACTGGACTGTCTTTTGCCTCTGGTGGTCCAGAATCCCGGGTTTATTTTCAAAACCGATTTGGAGTTGGAGGACTGCCCCTGTAGAGATCTCATTTGTGAGCTCGAGCAGCGACCCGGCTTTTCACAGGAAGATGATTTTTGCCTCCTCTCCATTTCCATTCTCTGGCTCTATTGCAGCCTTGAAAACTCACTGCACTATCTTGAAATGCTCACTTCACTGAACGGACACCCCAAAGTAAACGAACTGAAATTACAAATTCAAAAACACATAAACCACAATCAACTGATTAATTCAACGGAGTAATCCCAATGAAAATATCTACCGTGCTATTTTCCTTAGCATTAATATTGTTTCTAGTATCTGACGGTTTTGCACAGCCTCAGAATTTCAACACCTCACTTCATAAAACCCGTGCCGGTAAATATTTCTGGTATTCAGCCGCAAATGGTGGATTCGAGGGTCTTACAGGAGTTCCGGGCACACATCCAAATCTTGAATGTGAAGGCTGCCATGGAGCAACCAATGCAGACGGACAGGCTTATACAGGTACCTACTCACCGTCATGTATCGATTGCCATCCCTCAAACAGTGCTTTCAATCCTGATTCACTTAAAGAAGCCCAGTGTAAAAGCTGCCATTCAAGACAAAATACCGAAATTTCTCTCGGTTACAATGATGTGCACAGAGCTGTAAATATGAAATGCTGGGACTGCCATGGTACAGAGGATATGCACGGTGACGGCGTTCAGTACAACTCGATGTTGCAACCCGGAGCCATGAAAACCGACTGCCAGCAGTCAGGTTGCCATGTTACCCTTACTGCTGCACATGCCGGATATGACCCGCACCAAGGGAAACTCCACTGTAATTCATGCCATGCAAAATCGGCTATAACATGCTACAACTGCCACTTTGACTCGCAGGTTGAACATCACCTTAAGAGACCTCGCCAGCAAATGAAAGATTTCGTTTTCCTCGTAAACCGGGTAAAAGACAATAAAGTAGGTGTCGGTTCGATGCAGAGTCTCACCTATCAGGGTAACAAATCATTTTACGCAATTGGTGTTTACTCCTCACATACCATCGTAAAAACTGGTGCCAGAACATGTACAGACTGCCACGCAAACTTTGGCGGTTCCATTCCTGCAATCACTGAATTCAATACAACAGGTGCCATTAAGTTTGCAACCTGGAATCCTGCTGACAGCACCATGTCGAACCTTAAAGGTGTTATCCCCATACCTAACAACTATCAGACCTCCTTTAAAATGGATTTCCTGAAATACATGGGAAGTACCGGAGACCCTGTTGCACCATCGAAAAACTGGATTCCAATCGGAGAAGATGTGGCTGACGGTGCACATATGCAGTACACAAATCCTTTGACCTATCAGCAGATGCAGAAACTTGGTATGACCCCAACTTCAGTCGATGATTTCAATACATCCAAGTTTGAATTCAGACTGAATCAGAACTACCCAAATCCGTTCAATCCATCGACCAAAATATCCTTCTCACTGCCGAATGATGGCGAAGTTACTCTTCACATCTATGACAGTAATGGTAAATTGGTTCAGACATTGTTGAATGGACCGATGAACACCGGACTTTATAACTTCACTTTTGACGGTTCAAAACTGGCGAGCGGGGTTTATTTTGCAAGACTTACGAGTGGAAAATTCGTGAGCACCCAAAAGATGATTCTCCTCAAGTAACATTGAGAAGCAAATGATCGCTATCCCGGCACCCTCCCTTTCGGGAGGGTCACCGGGAATTTTTTTATAATTTAACTCTTACGCCTGCTGAAATTCCGAAATATGATCCGTTCGATTTCGATTCGGTGTAGGTAGTGCTCCCACCCGATGTAGAGACAGTCTGCTGAGCGAATTCATGACCAAGAAGTGCATACCTTGCGTTGATATCAATGTTGGTTAAAAGCCCTATCCCCAGAACAACTCCAACTCCAACTCCCAGATATTGCTTTGTCTCCGATGCTTCAGAAGTTTTTACATGATAAGGATTTCCGGGTATTGGATCGGGAAGTGTTGCTTTAATGGTTGCAATCGATACTCCGAGATTTACCTCGGCATATGGACGAACCAAAGCCGGAGTAAAATAATACCTCGCATTTGCAGTTATCGGAACCACGCTCAAAGGCATGTCGAGTTCCAGTTTTGGGTCAGTTCCGGTAGCTTCCTTAAAAAGCTTGTTTATGTAATCATTGTTAAATTTAAACTGATTGTATCCGACAGAGGCTGATATTTCGAATGGTCCCGGAACGGGGAGTATAACAGTGAGGCTTCCGCCATATCCCGTTTTATACAAATCACCCATATCTCCCTGGGGTAATGCCATTCCGACATTCACACCCAGACCGAATTTGGGAATCAACTGTCCAAATGTCAAGGGTACAAAGAATAATACAAAGAGCAGTGCATAGATCTTTTTCATAAAGACTCCGTTTGATGATGATTAAATTTGATGATGTAACGGGCAAATATACAAAAAGTTTGAAAAATGAAGGATGAATGGAGATTTAGTTGCTTCTGGCTCTTTTGATAAGGATGTTATACATGGCAGCGAAAAGGTAGCGGACATCTGTAATCAGACCGTACTGATCGTAGGCACGGAGATACTTTTTCTCCGATTCGATTATCTCTTCAAGCGTGGTAGGAAGATCGGCATAAAATGGAGGGAGCAAACCCGGTTTGTGCTTAAGTCGCATTTCCCGAAGTTCGTCATCATAGAGACTCAAATAATGAGTGCTTAAAGGTCTTACACCTACAAGCTTTAACTCTCCTTTAAAGAAATTTATAAACATTGGAAGTTCGTCTATCCAGAGTTTCCGCATAATTCTGCCCCAGTAGGTTACTCTGAAATCATCCCTGATTTTTCCACCGTCCTGCAGACTGTTTCTTTCATAAACATATTTTTGCAGATATTCTGAATAAGGATGCATCGTGCGAAACTTGTAAACAAAAATTACCTTGCCATTTTTTCCGATGCGTCGCATTCTGAAAAGAGGTCCGTAAGAGGGTTCTTCGTTGTACTCGGGCTCTGAAATTTTTCTTACAGCGAAGTAAGTCTGCTCTTCAAAAGCCTTGTATTCCACGATCTCAAACCCGCAGGAGACAAGTCTGCCCAGCACTTCGGTCAGCGAGTAAACCCGGTTTGATCCACCCGTCAGGAAAAAATAAATCTTTCGGGTTATTTTCATCTTTGGGAAGACACGATGAAACATAAAATCTACAAAATAGACAGGCGCTGCCACCCACTTTTTGTATTTGCTGAATATCCTGCGTCTTCTTTGCGAAAAGGTCTCGAATGTGCCGATAAAAACTCCATTTTCAGGGAGTTTCCTGTTGACTGCTTCAAAAAACTTGTTCAAGTAGCGGATATGGTTCAAAGACCGGATATTGACGAAGTCGAAGACCTCATCCTCGTGGAGAGATTCGACATTAAACTTGGACGAAGTGTGTAACACTTTCGTTTCGACGCTGTTTAGTCTGACATGTTTTCTTATGAAACTCAAAGCTTTTGAGCCGACTGTATTGGCAATCCGGTAGTCGAGCATCAGGCTCTCAACGGGAATACCTTCACCCACAGGGATGTTGTGATCCTCGTAGTTGAAAACGGCTTTGTTCTTTGGGGTTTCTGAATTCATATTGATTAAATCAAACTTTTGATTAAAACTGATGCAAGATAAGTATCATTTATGGAAAATATTTTGACCCAGATCATATTATGACCTGAATTAACCTGTTGGTGACAATAGTCACAGTTACAATCAGGAAACATCTATTTTCCTAATTCAGACTCTTTTATTGAATAAGACCATTTTTCGACTCCATTTTTATCGAATAATTTACAGGTTAGAACCCTCTCCTTTTTCTTCCCGGTGATGGAAATTTTTGCGAAATTTCTTTCCGTGAAAAGCGTTCCCTCTTTCCTGTAGTAATTCTCCTCTTTAATAGCCGAATTACTTGCTCCTGCGGAAAATGTCGATATAGTAAATTCATGCAACGGGTAGCTTCCTTCCCTTGGCATCACATCCACTTCCGAACTGTGCCTGTCGCCGGTAAGGAAAATTACACCTTTGATTCCCTCAGCAAGAATATGATCGAGCAACCACTTCCGCTCTTCTTCAAAATTGGCATAGTTTTCAAATCTTGCCACAGGATTCAGGAATTGCCCGCCCATACAAATAAACTTAAATGTAGCGTTGCTTTTTACCAGGGCATCAATCAACCATTCCCTCTGATGCTCTCCAAGAACGGTTCTTTCACCTGTTTTCCTGGTGTTGGGTGTTCTGTAATATCTGTTGTCCAACAGAAAAAACTCGGCATCTGAATACCTGAAAGAAGTGGTGATGCCGGGTTTCCCTTCCACTCCGTATGTCGGGTTACCCCAAAACATCTTAAAAACATCGAGGGCATCGGCTTTGTTTCTCCAGCTTCTGTCGCTGTCATCGGGACCAAAATCATGATCGTCCCAAATGGCATAATGGTGCATTGAGGCAAGCATCTGCTGCATTTCCGGCAGTGCACGGGTATGGGAGTAACGATAAATCATCCCGTCGCGCGTTGCCCATTCAGCCTCCCGAAGGTATACATTGTCACCGAGCCAGAGCATAAAATCACCCTTGTTGGCTGCGATTTTCTCATATATCCCATAGTCACCGCCATATGGGGTTCCCGGTCTGTCGTATATTTCCTCATTCACATAGGCACAACTGCCGGTAATGAATGAGAAATCGGGCGCATCTTCACGCCATTCCCACAATTTTTGAGTCTTAAAGGAGAACTTCCACGGTTTTTCTGTCTTCACCCCGTTAATGTAGAGGTCGTAAAAATAGGTTTTTCCGGGATCGAGCCGTTTAAGGATAATCCGGGCGGTAAATCCGTCGGATGCAGTTGTGATTATTTCATCAGAAGTGAATTTTTCAGATATGTTGTCAGCCGTAAAGTACTGAAGTGAAACCCGGGCGGCAGAGGAAGTCTGTAGCCATATTAAAACCTCTCTCTTTTCGGTATAGCCTGGCATAGGTCCTGAAACAAGTGTCGCCTGCTGGGCACTTGCACCAAAAAAAGTAAGGAAAACCAGCAACAAAAAGAGATTAATTTTATTAATTTTCACGCTATTTGCGCTCTCACTATTAAAAAAAGATGCGTCATCCATCAATTTTCCCAATTAAGTTGCCAAATAAAAGACAATTTTCCCAAACCTGCAAGTAAATAGAGGATATGACGATAAAAAAAGTTCAATTTCCAAATATTTTTGCAGAAGACCCGTCTTTTTTGACAGGTCTTCATGCAAAATGGTTTAAATTGCCGCTTTTATAACCTCAAGAACTGCTCTCACATCTGAACCGCCAAAAAAGGTAATGACCTTTCTTCCATTGGTTGTGAGTGCAGACCGGTCTCCCATTGCCTGAGCGACGACCAGTGTACCGAACGACATGGAACCCTCGGGATTTCCTGCTTCCTCGGGGATCATGGCATCTTTATCAATACCTGCAATCACCTGAAGGAATAGACCGTTACCTGAGTCTCCCTTGTGCAACTGACCCGTTGAATGAAGGAATCTCGGACCGTATCCTGTTGTGACAGCCAGACGGTATTTCGTCTGAAATCTGTCCCTGATTTCTTTCAAAAGATGATCTGTTTCAGGAGATGAAGGCACATAAGCCTGAATGGAGAGGTAGCTTCTAAGGTCATCGCCGGGGTTACCTTCGTGAAGATTTTTCATAAATTCAGCAATCGCTCCTTTGATCTCTTTGGCGGAAATATCGCCGACTACCTTCAAACCGTTTTCTTCAAAAGCTACGACTGGTTCAGGCAGTTTTCCCTCTTCCTTGTACTGTTTAAGTACTGCTCTGGCAGAGACCTTTGCGGATTCAACATCAGGCTGGTCAAAAGGATGGATGCCCAGACCCCAACCAGCGATTGCAGTAGCAATTTCCCAGCGGAGAAATTCGTAACCGAGGAAAGATTTGTCGGGAACGATTATCTCTACTCCGGGGTGGCCGGCTTCCACGAGCGCATCAAATTTGTCTTTCAATTCTCCCGTTTTTTCATCGGAGAGGTAGACAAATATTCTGTCACCTGCATATCCTGATGGATCGAGAACTTCTTCTCCCTCTACGGGTAAAATCCCTTTCCCAACTTTTCCCGTACTCTCAGCTATCAACTGCTCTGCCCAGGGTCCGAAATATGAAAAAACTCCCGGAGTGATGAATGTGACTTTATCGTAAGCAGCTTTGGCACCTTCAGACATCAGAACACCCAGCGCGGCAGGAGATCCTGAAGCGAGTTTTGATTCGGCGACCATCATGAAGGTTTTATCAAGCAGGTCTTTTATATCAATTCCACAGAGAGCTGCGGGAACCATGCCAAACAAAGAGAGAGCGGAATATCTTCCTCCGATGTTCGGATCGTTTATGAATATTTTCCTGAATCCGAGCGATTTCGCCATATCCTCGAGACCACTTCCGGGATCGGTAATCGCAATAAATCTTTTTTGAGTAGTTTCTTTTCCGAGTTTTTGTGCCACGGAAGTGAAGAAATACTTCATAAATGAAAGTGTTTCAACAGTACCGCCTGATTTTGTGGAAACAATGTACAGAGTCTTCCTGTCGGCGAGCTTTGCTTCCTTTTCAATAACCGCGGCCGGATGAGTGCTGTCCAAAATCTCCAAAGAAAGATATCCCTCTTTAGTACCAAACATCTGGCTGAAAACCTCGGGAGCGAGGGAGGAACCACCCATACCAAGGAGGAGCGCATTTGTAAAACCTTCCGATTTGATATTGGCAACAAAACTGTTTATCTCATCGAGGGAGGAATATGTATTCGCCGGACTGTCAAGCCAGCCGAGTCTGTTGGATATTTCGACAGGAGAATCACTCCAAACGGTATGATCACGGGCAAATATTCTGCCGGGAACATCCTCTTCAGCAAGTTTTTTCATGCCTGATGCCAAAGAATCCGCCAATACTGTCGGGTGGAAATTAACCGTATTCCCTTCCCTCAAAATGGCAAGCGACTTTTTCTCAACAGACCCCAGAAGGGAATCGAATGACTCGGCAAAAAGCCTGACGCCATCTGTCTGGAGTTTATCTGTAATCGCAGCAAGATCGACACCCGCACCGGCAAGAGCCGCAACCTGTGCTTCTGCTTCTTCCACACCCTTGTCAAGCGTGATTTCAAGTTTCCCGTGATCGAGGAACGAGTCTATTGTCGCCGGAGGCATGGTGTTTACTGTAGGACTGCCAATCAGTTCATCAACATATAAAACATCGGAATATGCCGGGTTCTTTGTACCTGTGCTCGCCCACAAAACTCTCTGAGGCATGGCACCCGATTCAGAAAGTTTTCCCCAGCGTTCGCCGGAGAAGAGCTTCCCGAATTCCTTAAAGGCGATCTTTGCATTCGCGACAGCAATCTTCCCCTGAAGTGAAGTGTTGCCGGCTTTCTCAAGTGCTGAATCGACCGAGGAATCCACACGGCTCACAAAAAATGATGCCACGGAAGCAACTTTTGAAACATCTCCTCCGTTTGCCTTCAGAATTTCGAGTCCCTCAATAAAAGCCATTGCAGTTTCAATATAACTGTCGATCGAGAATATCAGGGTCACATTAACTGAAATACCGTGCGAAACAAGCTCTTTTACCGCGGGTATTCCCTCCTTTGTAGCCGGCACCTTGATCATAAGATTAGGGGCACCAACTGCCTGATACAGTCTGACCGCTTCCTCGATTGTCTCTTTGGTTTTGTATGCGAGTTTAGGGTTAACCTCGAGACTGACATATCCGTCCAGCCTTTTGGTCTTTTCATAAACGGGAAGCATCATTTTGCATGCGGATTTTATATCCTTAATCGCAAGCTGCTCATAAATTTCAAGTGTTCCGGCTCCCTTTGCCAGCAATTCCCTTATTTCAGAATCATAGGCATTGCTTCCGGCAATCGCTTTGTCGAAAATGGTGGGATTTGAAGTGATACCTCTTAAGCCGTCATCAATCATTGCAGCAAGTTTTCCACCGTTTATGTAATCGCGACTGATAAAGTCCAGCCAAAGCGACTGACCAAGTTCCGCGAGTTTTTCAATTTTACTCATTTTTCATCTCCTGAAATTTAAATCAATCCGGCAGCTATATAAGCTGAACCATGAAGCCCAGCGGCGCTGTCTTTGATAAGATAAACGGGAGTATTCTCTACAATATAGCTGAGTCTCCCTTTTTTGGTGTAGGTTTCAACAAAGGAACCTTCGATAATCTTTTCGGTTATTTTCGGAGGAATTCCACCACCGAGGTAAATGCCACCCGTCGCCATAAGAGTGAGAACAAGATTTCCTGCCTGAGCTCCGAGCACCCGGATGAAGATTTCAAGAGCCAAAACAGCCAGTTCATCTTTACCTTCAAGTGCAAATTTCGAGATCATTGCCGCCAGATCCTCTGTCTCAATGGCTTCGAGAAATTCTGCGGAAGGTGTAGCGATACCGGTCTCCTTTAAAAACTTGTAGATACCCCTGAGACCAAGCCCTGAAGCGATTCTCTCCACACTTACACGCCCGTATTCTGCTTTCATGAACTTCATCATATCAATCTGCAGGTCATCCACGGGTGCGAAATCTGCGTGACTTCCCTCTGAAGGTATCACTTTGAATTTACCATCACCCAGCGGTACGAGGAATCCCTGACCGAGACCCGTTCCGGGTGCGAGGACAGCCTTAACGCCATATCCGTTGGTTGGTGAACCTGGATAAACAGTAAGCAGATCATCATCAGTAAGAAAAGGGATTGCGGAAGCGAGAGCATAAAGATCGTTTACAAGCTTAAAATTCGGGATACCCGTGGCTTTGGCAATCACAGCTTCATCCATTGCCCAGGTAAGGTTTGTGGAACTGCTGATTCCGTCGACTACAGGACCGGGAACACCGGCACACCCTGTCTCAATTTTATAACCTGTATCACTTAAAAAATGACAAATTATATCTTCGAGGCTCGCATAATCAGTCGAATTGTATCTTTCCGACTTGTGGGCTGTAAGTTTTTTACCTTCAATCGAAAATACCGAAAGAACCGTTTTGGTTCCACCGGCGTCACATGCCAATATCATATTATACTCCAATGAAAAAAATACTAAATGATGCTTTACGGCAGTCTGTATGCTTCCGTATCCAGATACCAGACAACTCCGTTAAAGGAATTGCTCACAAGGCCTGCGGGGTATTTCTCCCGCCCCTTGTTGTTGAGTATCTGATCGAGTACGCTCTTCTTTGTCTTGCCAAAAGCTAAAAATATTGTTGTTTTACTCTTTTTTATCAATTCACCTGTAATTGTTATTCTTCGCTGACCTGAGTCAGGATGTGTAGCCACCGCAACGATTTCTTTACTCTCCATCAGCTTGATCGCAGGAGGAAAGATTGAGGCGGTGTGCCCGTCTGCCCCCATACCGAGAAGACAGATATCCAATTGCAACTCTGAGCCAAGTTGTACCTCGAGTATTTCCGTATATCCTTTCACTTCCTCTTCAGGTTTGTTTTCACCCTGAATTCTGAAAATGTTCTCTTCGGGAATATTGAGTGGATCGAGAAAAAGCCTCTTCGCATTTCCATAATTGCTTTCTGGATCAGAAGGAGCCACGCACCTTTCATCGACCCAGAAAAATTTTAGCTTGTTCCAGTAACCTGCATTCGAGTACTCTGCAACAAGTGCCGAAAAAAGAAGCGCCGGGGTGCTTCCTCCCGAAAGTGCCATCGTTACAAACTCTTTTTCCTGCAACACTTCCCCGATTTGCCTGTCGATAAAAGCTGCACAGGCAGATGCCGACATCTCAGGTGACGGGTATATTCTTATCACATCCTTCATCTAAAGCTCACAATAGGTTTCATCATCAGTCAGGTTTTTGCACGGATAACGCCAGGTCTGTCCGTTGGAGTGCAGAAGTGCATCCGCCTCCTCTGGACCCCAGGTACCCGCAGGATAACCGTAAATCTTAATTTTTTCATCCTCTTTCCATGCCTGCAACAGAGGATCGATAAATTTCCAGCAGGCTTCAAGTGCATCTCCGCGTGTATAAAGCGTGGAATCACCCATCATGCAGTCATATATCAAACGCTCATATGCTTCGGGAAGTCTCCCCTCCGACAATGATGAGTAATGGAAATCGAGTGTGGCATTTTTCACCTGGTACCCTGCTCCGGGTTGCTTTAATGCAAACCGAATGAGTATCCCTTCGTCAGGTTGAATCCGGATGATTAACTGGTTTGTTCCCGATTCATCGTCGAATATGCTCCTGAAAAGACGGTGGGGTGTGTTCTTAAACCGTACCACAATCTCCGTCACCCGGGTAGGAAGCCTCTTCCCGGTTCGAATGTAAAACGGGATGCCTCCCCATCTCCAGTTGTCAATGAAAAATTTTAAAGCCACAAATGTCTCGGTACGGGAGTGGGGGTCAACCCCCTTTTCTTCCCTGTAAGCACCAACCGGTTCACCTTTTATCTTTGAAGCGATGTACTGGCCTCTGATGACATTTTTGCGGATGTCACTCTCTGAAAAAGGCTTGATTGACTGAAACACCTTGACCGTCTCGTTTCTGATCGAATCGGCATCAAATCCGGCAGGGGGTTCCATCGCAGCGAGTGCGACAAGCTGCAACAGGTGGTTTTGCACCATGTCCCTCAAGGCACCGGCAGTATCATAGTATCCGCCCCTGTTTTCAACCCCGATACTCTCGGAAGAGGTTACCTGAATGTGATCGATGTAATTTCTGTTCCAAAGCGGTTCAAATATCCCGTTTGCGAACCTGAAGACAAGAATATTTTGGGCTGTCTCCTTGCCGAGATAATGGTCTATACGGTAAAGCTGATTCTCGTCAAAAAACATCAAAAGCTTTTTATTGAGTGCCTTTGCTGTTTCAAGACTGTACCCAAACGGCTTTTCAATCACGAGTTTTTTCAGTCCGCCATTCGGTTCGTTATGGTTCAGTCCTGCGGCAGCAAGTCCTTCTGCCACGGTTTCGTAGAGAAGTGGAGGAGTTGCAAGATAAAAGATATAGTTACCCTTTACCTCAAAATCGTGGTCGATCTGCCTCAGTCTCTCACGAAGCTGGTAGTAGTTCTCAGGATTTAGCGGATCAATTGAGATGTAATGAAGCTGAGAGAGAAATTCATCATCATAACCTTCCCCCTTCTGAGCCATTTTCTTTCGGAATTTATCGTCGGTCATCGGAGTTCTGCCCGTCCCGAGAACTGCAAAATTCTTTGGAAGCAATTCCCGTTTCCTTAAAGCATAGAGCGCGGGAATAAGTTTCCTTTCGGTCAGGTCACCCGAGGCACCGAAAATCACCAGTATCTGATCAGCCGGCACTTTCTATTTACTCCTTGGTTTTCATTTCGTGACCGCCAAACTTGTTCCTGAGAGCAGAAAGGGTTTTCATCGCAAAACTTTCATCCTGACGGCTCTGGAATCTGTTAAAAAGGGAAGTGGTTATTACATGAGCAGGGACATCAAAATCTATCGCAGTCTGTACTGTCCATCTGCCTTCACCACTGTCGGCAACAAAATCCTTTACTTTTTCAAGTTTTGGATCCTCCTTGAATGCGAGATGGGCGAGATCGAGAAGCCACGATCTGACTACACTTCCGTGCTGCCAGATTCCTGTTACTTTTTCAAGATCGATATTGAACGGGGATTTCTCCATTATCTCAAATCCTTCGGCATAAGCCTGCATCATTCCATATTCAATTCCGTTGTGTACCATCTTAACAAAATGTCCTGCACCACTTGTTCCGCAGTAAGCATGTCCACCAACTGGTGCGAGTGTCTCGAGAACAGGGAGAATAAAATCAACAGCTTCTTTTTTGCCGCCGTACATGAGGCAGTATCCGTTTTGGAGACCCCATACTCCGCCACTGGTGCCACAGTCGAGATACTCAAATCCGTGTTCTTCCACCATTTTATTGCGTGCCTGTGTGTCCCTCCAGTATGAATTTCCTCCGTCAACTATGATATCGCCTTTGTTCAAATATTTTACTGTCTCAGCGATGTTATCGTCGACTGCCTGTCCCGAGGGAACCATAAGCCAGACAACTTTTCTTCCTTCGAGTTTAGAGCAAAGGTCTGCTATGGAGGTGGAACCAACAGCGCCTTTGGCAACTGCTTCTTTTACCTTCCCTTCAGAGCGGTTATAGACCACCACTTCGTGTCCACCAAGCAGAAGTCTCTCAACCATGTTTGCTCCCATTTTACCAAGACCGACAAATCCTATTTTCATCTTTTCTCCGTGTTCTTAATGTGTTTCAACTGCTAATTTCCATAAATGGTGAGCTTTGGAGCTCTCGGTCCGTCAATCTTTTTCAGATTTTCAATGGCATTTTCATTCAGCCGGTAGAACCGGAATCCGAGGAAATTCCAACCGTTTTTCTTTTTCTTTGCCTTAAATTCATCCCAGTACGACTGAATCGACTGAATCTTGACCACAGGATCGGCAGAATGCATAAAATTCACCTGACCGTCTTTTTCAACGGAGACAAGTCCTACATGTCCTACCCATGGTTCGCTTCCGGGATATGCTCTGACAATGTTCACAAAGTCACCTGTTTTTAAGTAAGGGAGCACTTTGTAGAGGGAGTCACCCGGGATGTAAGTCCATTCAATTTTTTCTTTGGGGATATTCTGTCCAATCCCGTGTTTTTTGAAAAATTTTGCCCTGTCAATCTCGGAAGAAGTCTTCACAACAGCGTTTCCACCGATTTCATCTGTAATCTCGGTGATAAGCCATGTGTTGTTCTTTACCCAGTCGGCTTCTGTGTAGTGGTTTCTCGTGAGCATGCCGATTTCGCCATCTTTGTAGCGTATTCTCTGTAGCATGGCAAAAAATTCCTTCCAGTTGTGGCTTAGCGACATGGCATAGATATGCTCGCTGAAAACCACACAATCGCTCTTGTTCAGGTTGAACAGAGGTTGCTTATCCTTTATCTCAAACGGAAACTCACCGAGAAGATAGATGTCATATTTCTGACCCATATTCTGTTTTGCAAGAATCTGAATTCTGTCCCTTAGTCCGGGTACAGTTTCCTGCAAAAATGATAGATACTTGTCCAGCTCTTCTTCTGTAAATTTATAAAGAGGTTTCTGAAGAAGTTTTTTCATCTCCTTGGGAATTGTAACATTCTCTAATGATGCGGGAATATTTAACTCGATCGACACTTCTGACGGTTTGTTTTTTTCGCCCTTTTTATCCTTCCCTTTTTGAGGCACAATACATATGACTGCAGTAAGGACGATAATAACAAGATATTTAAACATTTTTTCTCCTTTATTTGGGTGGAAACAGCCGTAGAATCCCGGCAACTGTGTTCTTCAAAACGGTCCGGGGGTCAGCCTCCTTGCCGGTCAGCCGGGTATCCCAGCCGCGCCAGACCACATTGCCCGTTTCTCCGTCTATTACATCTATCACAACCAGACCCTTCATCGCAAAAAGAGGTTCCTCTTTCACCGACCAGAATCCTTTCCACCGCTCAAAGTTTACACTGCCATAGGAGGTTTCCACTTCCGCTTCAGTATAAAAAGTAACAACAAAGTCATGAACTTCATTTCCTTTTTTGTAACCCTTCGACTGCAAAATGGAGTCAATCTCTCCACCAATAGCCTGAGCCAGAACGGGAGAATTACTCTTCAGAGCGGTACTCGGGTAGATAGTGAAAACTTTTAGCGTCGAAAAATTGAAGTTTTGCTGAAAGTCATAGTCACTCGTTGTGGTTCTGCACGATGTAAACAGCATCATAACCGCAAGACACGATACTGTTGTTATTGGATTTTTCATTCTTTTCAATCACTGTAACCGGGAAATATCCATTCTTTAAGGTATTTTACCCCTTTTCAAAGAATATACAGGATCCCGATTTATTTTAAAATACGCAATTTTAAAAATAGTGAATTTAAAGGCAATCTTATTACCCTTTATGTGTGACTTGAGAGACCGGTGAAACTTGAGAAACTTGAGAGACCCGAGAATCCTGAGTTTCCGAAGTTCTAAGGTTCCGAAGTTCTGAAAAGAGAGACCAGCCTCATGGTTTTCAGGGCATCGAACCAGATGTTTTTTTGATTTGAAATCTGGGCTCCACTCTTCGATGATTTGTAAATGCTCCTCATGGCAATTGAGAATTTGCAGGATTCCAAAAAGACAAAGGTCTCTTCATCTGTTTTTCGGATTGCGTCTATAAGTTTTTCAACGGAAGTGTAATCTTCATGATATACACTCAAAAAGGTTTTGAGCCGTTCAAACACGATTGGGGGATAAGGCTTGATCGCTTTTCCCGTTTCTTTCCGGTCGTTCATCGCCTTTCCTGTTCCGAAAATCACTCTGTCACTCACTCTGTTTGAGGGGAATACAAGCACTTCTTCAATACTTTCAATTTTAGTGACTTTTGCGATGTTCTCGAGAAAATAAAAATCCTCGGCAGCCCTTCGGGTATTCATCCCCCCGGCCTTTACATAGGTTGAGACATTCGAAACCATGGTCGAACCGATAAAATGCCATGCGTAAGGGGAGCCTGCGTATTTGAGTCCGTCGGTGTACGATCTCAAACAGGCTTCATATTCCCTGATCGCTTCGATGTTTTCAGCATCATCTTCTCTGTGTTTATATTCCAAAACTGCCGCTTTGCAACCTCTTTGAGCAAGTTCGACGAGCCGCGTAAAATATGAGGGTGCGACGAGACAATCCGCATCAACAGAGACGAGGAGAGAGTTACCGGGACGGGCATGATCTGTGAGGGAAATTGCGGAATCGAGACCTGTTTTTCTTGGATAGCCTGCTCCGGCAAACTTGACCGGCACTTCCCTCCCCGCACCCGGCATATCAATTATCGCAACAGGAAGGGGGGAACTGCTGCCAAAATCAGTCAGAAGCCTTACGGTCTCACTACTTGAATTTTTAATTTCGGATGCAGCATTTTCAGGGTGATTTATTACAAAAAGAGAGGCGATTTTTTCGAAAGTTGAAGTGTCGTTTGCGAGGAATGAATCCAAAAGGAAAGGAAGGTTTTCAAGTTCATTGTAGCAGGGAACCACAACCACCACTTCCTTAAAGCCGGAAAAATTTTGATAATCCGGTGTAAGATGAAGACCCCGCTTTGCAAGATATGCGGCGACGGGGTCTTTAAATTTATTCAACTATTTCGAATCCTGCTTCTTCGATCAATTTTTTGGCAGCATTGATATCCTCGGGAGCAATCCAGTTTACATGAACGCCGTTTTTTTCGAGTTTGGTGATACCCGTAATCTGCTTTTTGGCATAATCGTTAATCGCGTTGAGCAGTTTTTGGATCATGTCGTTTTTGGAAAGCTCTGATTTAAGATACTTGCCTGCAAATTTGTATTCCAGACCAAAATATTCGAGTCGCTCAGTCTTTATTCCCGAATTCATCAGTTCTCTGACTTCATCAACCAGACCCTCCCGGAGACGGTCGGCAAGTCTGATTCGTATTCTTTTATAATACTCTTCTCTCGAGACCTGAGTGGAAATAACGAGTGGATTCAACTCGATCGGGGGGTGAGTGAGTCCGTTTTGCTGCTCGAACTGAATACTCTCGCGGGCAATTACGAGTGCTTTTGCCGTTTTGTATTTCTCGACGAGGTCAGTCCTGTTATGAAGCAAAGGATTCAGTTCTTTCAACTCTGCAATAAGAGTTTCATGTTCCTGCTCCATCAGAGCTTCAGCTTTTTCCTCAAGGTTCTGAACCTTGATTAGCGGATAACGAAGGAAAAGAGCCGTAAAATACATATAAGTGCCACCGCAGAGCACGGGCACTTTACCACGGCTTACTATGTCGTAGTAACTGTTGTAGAAATCTTCGAGAAACCGGAAAACGCTGTAGTCTTCCTTCGGGTCGAGAATGTCTATAAGGTGATAAGGGATTTTCCCTTTGGGGGTTCTGTAAGCATTCAGGTCCTTACCGGTACCGATGTTCATGCCGCGATAAACCTGTCGTGAGTCGCAGGAGATTATCTCTCCATCGACGAGAGAAGCGATCTTAACAGCAAGATCAGTCTTGCCTGTGGCGGTCGCTCCAATAACTGCAATATAATCATACATCATACGGGCAAAGCTATAATTATCTCAGTTCCCTGAGTTTTTGTTGATTCCAGGTAGATAAATCCACCATGTTCTTTAATTATCTTGTTGGCGATTGGAAGTCCCAACCCGACACCTGTTTTTCCGTAGGTGTAAAACGGTTCAAAAATCTTTTCCCTAAGATCGGGGTGAATCCCCGTCCCTGTATCTCTTATCGAGATGAGGATGTTCGATTCATTCGCGGAAGTGGAGAAATAAATCTTTCCACCTTCCGGCATCGCATCGAATGAATTCTGGGTGATGAGCGTAAGGGCGTGAATAAAGAGCTCCTTGTTGAAGAACATCACCATGTCGGCATTATATTTTCTCAGAAGAGTAACCTCTCTCTGTTTTGCCGGCTCGGAGACTTTCACGAGGAAGTCATCCAAAAGCTCACTCACGAGATAAGGCTGTTTCGAAAAGCCCGACACTTTCCCCACAAAAAATTGTATCGAGTCGAGAAATCCTTTTAAACCGGCGGCTCTTTCACGGATGATGTCGAATCCATATCTGACTTTGTCCGTCAGTTTTCCCCTGTCAAGGGTTTCACTGATCGAAAGAATGGTCTCGACAGCAATTTTGATTTCCGACCCAAAAAATGCTGTATATTTTTGCAGATCCTCGTATTTCCCCGTAAGAGAGGTTTTACCGTCAGCTATTTTGTCCAGTATTCCGGATGCTGCTTTTGCAATATCTTCAATCGACATCACATCGTGTGTGGTAAATCTTCCGTTGTTCGATGAAAAGAAAAGGAAGCAACCGTTCACTTTGTTTTCTCTCCCGATAAGGGGATAGTAGAGAAGTGAAGAGGGAATCTCTTTTTCGTCGATATTTTCCAGCCCTTCCATCATGCCCGAACTGTCAAGGTCGAAAAGTGTAACGGGCTCCTGCATTGTGATGAGCTCGTAAGCTATTTTTTCACGCACAGCAAAGTTGGTATCCTCTGAAATATGCCCTGTAACAGAGGAAAGGAAACCGCCATCGAATACAAACATAACGAATTCTTTGGCATTTACAAGTTTTAAAACATCTTCTTTTACAAAGTCGTAAATATCAACGGGTCTTTCAGCAGTGCAAACAGAGGTAATCAGCTCAAGTTGTTTCCTCAGAGCAATTGTTTCACCGCTGTTTACAATTGTGATTTTTTCGGGTGCCGGCTGCCCGGCTGAAGAAGAGATTTCTGCTGTCTCCCGAAGCTCCTCTTCTTCAGAAGGAGTGATTTGTTCTGCCGGTTCATCCGCTGCAGGCATTTCAACCACAACAGACGAAAAGTCACCTTCCGCTTCAAAATAGGGTTCTTCTTCTGTTTCCGCAACTGCCGGTTCATTCAGTTTGTCGTAATCAGGTTCCTCAATCTCCATCGGGGACTCTGCATACCCGGCCGTAAGTTCCAATTCTTTATTGGGGTCGAATTCGTCAAGGTCTTCTTCGAAATCTTCATCTTCTTCAGGTAATTGGAAATCGTCATCGTCTTCATCGCCGGGTTCAAAATCGTCATCCTCGAAATCTTCAAAATCATCGTCGTCTTCAAAAAAGTCCTCTTCAATGACAGCTTCATCGAGCTCATCGACAGCACGGAGAAGTTCATCTTCACTGATTACCTCGTCCCCGTCTTCTCCCTCTTCAATAAAAAGAGTGTCCAACCGGTCTGATTTTTCAGTTGCAACCTGAGTGTCCGGCTCATTTACAGGCTCAAAGTCATCCTCATCAAAATCGAAATCATCATAAACGCCTTCCTCTTCAGATTCCTTTTCGGGTTCTCTAATTTCGGGCTCTTCCGGAAGTATCTCTGGTGAGGCTGTCTCAACATCCTTTCCGCTGACTTCAACGGCTTCATGTACCACTTCAGTATCGGGAGGAATTGATAACTGTTTCCCGTCGGGTTCATTATTGTCAATGATTGTCTCGGCACCCTCTTTTGTAAGATCATAGGTTTTTGCGAGATTAATCTTTACATTTATTCTAATCTCATCATTACCGTACAGGTAAGACAGGAATCTCTCTTTGCTGAGTACAAAGAATTCGGAATCAATCTCTGTTATCGCAGTAGAGGTTCTTTCTTTCCCCTCGAGCACTTCTCTTTCGCCAAAAAAATCACCCGCTGCCCTTGATACTATCTTGGCACCGGTTTTGGTTTTTATCTTGATCTTCACAAGTCCGTACAGAATCAGGTAAACATTTTCGGAGGGTTCTCCATTCTGGAAAACCAGCTTACCTTCAGGGACTTCCACGATGCTGCTCTTTAAACTGCCCGGAGAGGCAGCAACATCAGGAGCTTTTTTGAAGAAAAAGTTCGTCTTTAATTTTTCGACTAATTTTGAAGTTGTTAACATTTATGTTTGAGAATAAAAATTTTTTCATTTATAAACAACTAACTTAATTAAATGCATCGAAATGAAATAGAAAAAGGTATCGATCATTTGCGTAAAAATGATCCAATTCTTAAACCTTTAACAGAAAAAATACCTCCTTACTGGTACGAACCGCGTGAAGAGTATGCAAAAGACCTTATAACGGCTATTTTAAATCAGCAGCTTTCGATAAAAGCGGCTTACACTATCGAGCAGCGATTCCTCAAAAAGTTCGGGGATCCGCCCGATTTGACAGCCCTCCTCGAGGCTGACCATCAGGATGTGAGGGCTCTCGGACTCTCGAATGCGAAAGTGACATATGTTAAAGCCATCGCTTCGGCATTTCTTAACGGGGAGGTACACTTTCACAAATTCCCGGAAATGAGCGATGAAGAGATTATTAAGGAACTTGTTAAAATAAAGGGTGTGGGCGAGTGGACTGCCCACATGTTCCTGATGTTTACCCTTATCAGACCAAATGTCTTGCCAACAGGTGATCTGGGAATCAAAAGGGCGATTATGGTCAACTACGATCTCCCCGAAATGCCCGATGCAAAAACTGTTGCAGAAATTTCAAAAAAAGGGAATTGGGCACCTTACAACACCATTGCATGTTATTTTTTATGGAAGAGCATCGATCAACCAGGTGCTGGGTCCCCCATTTATTGAATCTTTTTTAAATTTGAAACATCATACTACATGTCAGAAGAACAAATAATTGAACTCGCCAAATCCGGAGATAAAGATGCTCTGCGTGACCTGGTGAAAAAATATGAAAAAACCATCTTCAGTTTTGCGTTTAAAATCTGCAGAAACAGGGATAAAGCCGAAAATGTGATGCAGGAAACCTTCCTGAGTATGATTAAATCGCTCAAAGGTTTCGATGGAAATTCAAAACTTTCCACCTGGCTCTACCGTATTTCCATGAATCACTGTCTGATGTCGGCAAGAAGTAAAAAAAAGGACCTGTTCGTTGAACCTGACAATGATGACGAACTTTTCAACGAAAAATATGTCGCTGACTGGTCGACAATTCCTTACAAATCTGTTGAAAATGCAGAACTGAGGGAAATTTTGGACATGGCGATTGACAAACTGGCTCCCGAATACAGAATTGTCTTCACCCTGAGGGATGTTCAACAGCTTTCAACCGAAGAAACTGCCGGAATTACGGGTTTATCAGTACCGGCTGTGAAGTCAAGGCTCCACAGAGCAAGAGCTTTTTTAAGAAATGAGATATCCGAGGCTTTCAAAAAATGAAATTCGAAGAAGTAAAATGCAAAGATGTGATGCTGCACATCTGCGAAAACCTGAAAGAAGATATTAACTCCGAAAAGTGCAGAGCCATCAGAGAACATATCGAAAAATGTGATGCCTGCAAGGATTATTGTGCCTCCGTGGAATGTACCATCGACTGGTACAGGGAGTACAATCCCGACTTTACGGATGAACTCCACAGAAATTTATTAAGTAAACTTGGTCTTGAATAACAAGAGGAATCATGAGAAACAAATTTATTCTGCCGCTGGCACTTCTGATATTCGGCTTCTTCGGATGCAACGCCCAAAACAGTTCGTCGGACTCAAACTCAGCAACAAGGACTGAAATCTCCGTTGATGAATTAAAAAAATTAATTGACAGCAAGGACAGCAACCTTGTTATCCTCGATGTAAGAACAGCAGAGGAACTGACAGGTGAACTTGGCGCCATTCCCGGGATCATCCACATCCCCGTTCTGGATCTTGACAGAAGAGCCGGTGAACTCGACAAATACAAAGACAAAGAAATTAAAATTATTTGCAGATCAGGGAACAGGTCGGGCAAAGCCTGTACCCTGCTCAATGAAAAAGGCTTCAAAACTGTGAATGTTGCGGGCGGGATGAAAGCCTTTAGAAAAATCGAACCGAAAGAATAAGAGAGGGGCGGATGCCCCTCACTCTATTTTTTCTGAATTGTAAAACTTCCTTCGAGTGTCAGGTCACTTGGGGTTTCCGCTCTGATATCGGTTCCACCACCTTTTACCGAACCTTTTATTACCGAACCTGTTTCACTTATCTCAATCTGACCCATATTACTCAGGAAGAGATATTTACTTGCAGGGTCTGCTCCGGGAATCCATCCACTGATGGTAAACCCGTTTTTCCCGTTTCCTTTACCACTCATCTTGCCGACTTCAAATTTTCCGGCTTTATCTCCGGTGAAAGTAATTTCCACCTGGGCGGAGTCTTTGTCCAGCATCCCTTTGAACATCAAAACGGTCACACCGTCAGCGTCAGAATAAGAGGCGGATAACGGTTTCAGGGTATGTTTTCCATCCTTAAACATCTCCCCTTTGATGGTGAGGGTCAATCCGTCGCCGGTTGCCTCTTCCACAGGAGCAGGAGCAGGAGCGGCAGGTTTGGTCTCAACACTGTCGCTAAGAGTGTATTCACGGGAGTTTTTGTCTGAACAACCGTAAAAAAATGTGAATGCGATTAGCATCAGAATCGGATATATGGTCAGCTTTTTCATATTTGTTTACCTGTTTTAATAATTTCGTTTTCGGTCAAAATTGCAAAATTGGCTTTTTAACAATGTCAAATATAAGAAAATCGTTCCGACAGGAGAACACACAAGTAAAAAGATGCGTAAATTTTTATATTTCATAAGTTTACAATAATTGCTTAATTTAATGCTTTAGTTTTAATAAAGTCCGGAAATTGTAATGAAATTGGTTGTCAAACTTCTTTTACTGGTATTTTTATCGATCTCTGCAGCCTCTGCACAGTCTGTGGAGATAACTGTCAAAGACAAAACCAAGAAAATAAAGACAGTAAAAAAATCGAGCGTAACATATCTCTCGCTGAATGATCTGTCGTCCAAATTTTCTCTTAAACTGACCAAATCGAGCGAAAACACAAAGTTTGATCTGGCAACATCTTCCAAGTCTTCTATCAAGTTTACTGCAAAAAATCCAAATGCAGTGGTTACAAAAGATAAAAAGAGCAAGACCTACAAGATGTCGAAATCAGCAATCAGGGAAGGGGGCGACCTTCTGATTCCTGTTGCAGCAAGCAAGGAAGCATTCTCTGCCGCATTCGAGGAGAAGTATTCGTATAAATTTCCAAAAGATGGTTCGATAGCGGACGATAAAGAGACAAAACCTGAAAAGGAAGACAAGCCCGTAACAAAAAAAGATGAGAACGACGACGACAAGGATGTAAAGACCAATAAAAAAACTGTTATCGGTAAAGCCTCCTACGAAGTGAAGTCGAACGGAATGATGGCAACATTTTTCTATACCGGCGAAGCAAACGGAATTAAACACTCCCTGAAAGACGAGAGCAAAAAATATATCTCCATCACCATTGAAAAATGCGATATTACACTTAAAAACATCGAAAAAACTTTCAAATCAGGTCCTGTGAAGGAAGTAAAGGGAAGAGTCAGAAAAGGGACGGGTGAACTGATGATCTATGTGAACGACTCCTATTCCTCCTATGAAGTAAAAAGAATTAAATCAAAAAAAGAGATTCAGGTTCTTGTTTATTCAAAGTCGGAGACAGGTGAAGCTCCGGTAAAAAAAAAGACGACTGGAAATTTGATGTAGTCGTCCTCGATGCCGGTCACGGCGGAAAGGATGCGGGTGCTGTTGGCACCAACAAGACGAGGGAAAAGGATGTTAACCTTGCTGTAACTCTGAAGGTCGGGGAACTGATTAAAAAAAATCTCCCCGGCGTGAAAGTTGTTTACACGCGAAACAACGATTCGTTTGTGGAACTCTACCAAAGAGGAAAAATCGCCAATGAAAAATCGGGCGATCTCTTTATTTCCATCCATTGCAATTCAACACCCGAGAGAAACAGCAAGGCGAGCGGATACGAGATTTACCTGCTCCGTCCCGGGAAGACAAAAGATGCCATTGCCATTGCGAAGATTGAAAACAGCGTGATCAAATATGAAGATGACCCGGGGAGATACAAAGAACTTGACGATGAAAATTACATCCTCACTTCCATGGCTCACGCAGCTTATATGCACCACTCGGAAAAATTTTCCGGATTACTGAACAAAAGTTTTAAAGAACACACCAACCGTTCTTCGAGGGGAGTTAAACAGGCGGGGTTTTATGTTCTGATAGGTGCTTCAATGCCAAATGTACTGATAGAACTTGGATTTATTTCAAATGTGGAAGAGGAAAAATACCTCGCAAGCGGGAAAGGGCAGGACCAGCTCGCAAAGTCCATTTTTGAAGGGATAAAAGCTTACAAAAATTATTACGATATTGCAAACGATAATTAACAACTTTTCGAGGTTACATGACTAAAACCTTAGTATGGATTCTAATCTTTCTGGCGGCTTTTGCCGGACTCTTCTTTCTTCAACACCTGACCCGTGATACCGGTGCGCCGGCATCAGGTGCTGGATACAGTGAAGGAATGGGCAGTTCGGAAACTTCAGGAGCCGGTGGTAAAGAGCTGGTATCTCAATTTGGTTGCTTGAACTGCCACGGCGGTGAGCTTGAAGGCACAAAAGCAGCACCACCCCTCACCGGGCTGGGTAAATATTACGACAGAGAAGCTTTGATCGCATACCTGCGAAATCCTGACAAGAATAAAACAGGTGCGCGTTTCGACGATTACAAAACGAAATATGCTTCCGGTATAATGCCGGCATACGGGAATAAAGATCCAAAAGATCTTGGCAAGATTGCTGATTACCTGTTGTCAAAGTAGAATATTTGCACTGAAAAGAGAGGCTGTCTCAAAAGGGGCAGCCTCTTTTTTATTTTAAAGCGAGCACTTTGTTAAAGATTTCGAGTAAAATCCTTTTTCTGAACGGTTTCGACAGGAAATAGTCAAAACCCTCTTCGAGAAGTTTCTCATCGTCACCTGACATCGAATATGCCGTAACAGCCACGACGGGAACCCCGGCAAACCGGGGCATCTGTTTGATGCTCTTAAGGAGGTCGACACCATTACCACCCCGCCCGAGGTTGAGGTCGACAAGCATCATCACGGGATCGATGTCAGGCTGTCTAAGATAAGCCTCTGCCTCATCAAAACTGTATGCACTCTTTAAATCAGCCATTCCCTCAAGAATGATTTTTATAAGATCGTGCATCATGTGATCATCATCTATGAGAAATACGACAGGAAGTCCTGACTTCATCTATGATTCTCTTTCCAACTGGTTGACAATTTAATTTTTACTATCACTATTTCAAAATTAACATTTTTTTGGTCTCCGAGAAGTTACCTGCTGTAATCCGGTACAAATAAACACCACTCGTCAGACCGGAAGACTCAAAATCGATAAAATGCCAGCCTGCCTCCATTTCACCCGATACAAGAACCTTTTTGGTCTGCCCTGTAGCATCGAATACTTCGAGCTTCACCATACTCCTTACGGGTAATGTATAACTTATTCTCGTGACCGGATTAAAAGGATTGGGGTAATTCTGCCCAAGGGCATATTCTGCAGGATTTGCACTCTCAACTTCAACCGGTCCATAAATGGTTGAAGAGCCGTCAAAATCGATCTGCTTTATCCTGTATGAAATTATCCCCTGCACGGCTCCGGTTATGTTGTCCTCAAACGCATATGAGGCGGGAGACTGGCTTGTCCCCCTTCCCGGCACAAATCCTCTCTCCTCCCAACCTGTTTCAACAGTTCTTCTTTCTACAATAAAACCTTTGTTGTTCAACTCTGATGCCACTTCCCACTTCACGGTTGGCAATCCTTTGGAATTGATGGATGCAGTCAAGGATGTCAGCTCAACAGGTACAACCGAATAGCCGACAATACCGATATCATCGAGGTAAATACCGTCTTTTTGTTGTGTGTTATCGGTTACAAGTCTGAACCTCAGCAAAACCTGCTGACCAGCATAGGGTAACAGGGAAACTTCCTCTTTAACCCAGTTCAGCCTTGATCCGTCATACACCGGCTGGTTTGGCGGCTGGAACGATCCTGTGCTCATCTCGGTATATTTTCCCTGCAGTGCGGTAAATGAGGAACCTCCGTTGGTGGAAATCATCACCTGTGCATAATCGTAATTGGATTCGATATCGTATTTTAACCAGAACTCAAGTTTAGGATTATTTACTCCCTGCAAACTTACGGGGTTTGTGGTGGTCATCGTTACCGTTGCACTCGCAATGTAATTACCCGTTTTGCTGTCGGTAAACGATACGGGGGAAGAGACAAATGATGTGGTGGTCGCCTCCCACTTTGGTGATGTTCCCGGTGTGGCGGTAACTGTCCAGTTTGTCAAAGGGTTGCCGGTGGTATCAAGAAAAATGTAATTTGGAACCCCAAGAGTTATCAGAAGTGTATCCTGTGACATTACCGTGTTCTCTTTTACAGTTTTTACCACTATTTTGTGAGACACTCCACTTCCGGCATTCCATCCGATAAAGAAACTTAACGGCTGAGCAACAACCGCAGTATCCATCGAAGCGAGATTGCCAAGCGCAGTTGATCCGGTCACAACTGAAATATCCTGTGAAAGTGACACAAGCTCCACCGAAACTCCTGCTGCAGGAGACAAACCTCTGTTCTTGAGAAGGGGTCTCATTGTGACCGTTTCCCCCGGATTGAAATATTGCCGATCAAATCGAGGAGCAAACAAAGAAACGAACTCCCCTGCAACCCACGACTTGAAAAGGAGGGGTCTCAGGTTCAGTTGAACAAGTGGGAAAATTCTGCTTTGTGCGGGCCAGAATCCGTCTGCATCCCCGCCAATTTCGAAAGTGTAACCGAATGATTTTGGCTTTGTTGTCTGCTCTCCGTAAAACCAGTCACGGGAACTGCCGTTCGAATTGTAACCGAGGATTGTTCCCCCGTTCCCGTATTCAAATCTGTTATATTGAGTCATGTAGCTGCAAAAGTCGCTGTAGATTGCATTGTCAGGGGTTACCTGATTTATATATCCCCAGGGATAGAGCATCGCATTGGCAAAGGAGTGGAAATTGATGTAGGTCTTGAAATTTTTCTGATTTGAGATATTCCTTATGGCTGCCACCTCAGGCTCTGAAAATGCCGAAGGTCCCCTGTAGGTTTCCGAGGAAGGCTCGGGACTGGAACCGGTGTTGTCGTAGCCCCACATATATCCAAAATTCCTGTTCAGATCGACACCATAGTTGCCATTCCCGCTGTTCCTCCTGTTTTTCCTCCACATCCCTCCACCGTTTGGGTTTGTTGAGCGGTTGTATTCATAGCCGTCAGGGTTCACAACAGGAACAAAAAATATTTCCCTGTTATTCACGAGATATGTCACCTCGGGATTGGTACCATAGTTCTCGCAAAGATAGTACATGTAATACAAGACCGTCATCATCGAAATCGGTTCACGGGCGTGTATCAACCCGTCAAAAAGTGCTCTCGGCTCATCCTCGTTACTGTTTGGATTGTCACTTATCTTCGCTGCCCATATCGGTCTTCCGTTTTCCGTCTCCCCGATTTGAAATTTTTGTGTTATCAGATTGGGGAATCTGGCGTGGAGAGAGTCAAGTTGATTTATCGCCTCCTGAAAAGTGTAAAATCCCCCCATCGATCCAAATCCGAATCCTTCAACTCCATATCTCTCCCTGCTCTCACTTAAAAAAGCAGCCGATTCCTCCGGTTTCAGTTTTGGAAGTGAATTGTAGTAACTGTTCCAGTCCTCAATCAATACTTCATATTGCAGCCCGGATGACTGAAGCTGTCCAAATTCCTTTGAATTTAGGAACATCCTGACGGTTCCGTCTTTTTCAACCGATGTTTCCTCAAGGTCGAATGCAAGTTGAGCAATTGCTCTGAACCCTTCGGTCTGAGACGGGAAAATTTTAACTTTTTTATATGTTTCCTGTGCAAAAAGGATGGACACCAGGAGAAGACAGATGGTAATTGTTTTTTTCATAGAGATAGAAGGAGAGTGTTTGTTTAAATTGATATTTATGCCCTTTAAAATTCGTTAATTATTGAATTACAACAAAAAAATATTTTTAAAAGGTTTGCGTTTTAACACATTGCAGGTTGGAACCCAAAACATATATTTGCACATCAATTTAATCAATTATTACAGGTATTACAAATGCGCAAGTTCCTTTTTATTCCACTCATTTCCCTTTTTATATTAGCCGGCTGCTCGAAAGACGATAATCCGGTTACACCACCCGTTGACAATACTCCATCAGCTTATGCGGCATCGTGGAAAGACTCGGTTCAGTCAGCAAGCGGACTCGAGTATGCAATCGTTACATTTAACGGCTCGGGAACCAACGCCTCACTCGCCGGACAGGGTTATCTCCTTTTCAGAAAAACAGGCTCAAGCACCGTTACTGTTACAAGAACCCTTAACCCCGTGGGCTCGGTAAGAAATGATTCATTGTTTATTGTCTTCAGTTCCGCTTCTGAAAATGAATGGGAATTTAAAGGAAAATTAAACTCGACCACAGGAAGAGTAAATGGTGAACTTCAATTGAAATTCAAAAGTTACCCCCTGATCGCAGATACCACTTATAAATTTAACATGTCACTGAAAAAACAGTAGCAAATAAATTCCAACTCCAACCCCGATAGCCATCGTTATCGGGGTTTTTTATTGGGTCAGGTTTAGATATATTCGCAGATGCAATGTGAATAAATGAAAACAAAAACCGATGAAACTTAAATATCTTCTCCTTGCACTGCTGCTCCATATCCCCTCGGGTTTTTCGCAGTCGGGCTTTCTTAATTTCCTTTCCTACATCAATACAATTCAGGACCCTGTCCGGAAAACCGCTGTGGCAGACAGCTTTGTGAATGCAAACAGAACCACGGGTATCCCCATTAAAGAGGGGAATATGGCGGTGTTTCTTTACAACTCAAATGCGAATTATATCCAGTTGGCAGGTGATTTTACTGCCTGGTCGGCAAGCATTACCATGAACAGGATAACGAACACCAATCTGTTCTACTACTTCCGCTCCTTTGAAATGAATGCCCGCGTCGATTATAAAATTGTGGTGAATGGAAGCACCTGGATTCTCGACCCCCTCAATCCGAAACAGTGCCCCGGTGGATTCGGTCCCAACTCCGAACTTGCAATGCCGGAATATGTTCAACCATGGGAAATTATACGCAGACCCGGACTTCCTGTCGGTGAGCTTCTTGCATACTCCATCAACAGCACAAATACAGGTACCTCTTTCAATTATTACATCTATCTGCCACCGGGATACGACTCAACCTCGACCCGTCGCTACCCTGCCATATATGTTCAGGATGGCACCGATTACCTCTCCCTCGCTCAAGCAGCGACAATTCTCGACAATGCAATCGACAGCGGGAAAATAGAACCTGTGATCGGAATTTTTGTAAGACCGAACAACAGAAATGATGAGTATGCCGGGACACTCAGGAACAAATACATGTCGTTTTTTGCTCTTGAGCTGGTTCCTTTTATCGATGCTAATTACAAAACCATTCCCGATAAAAATAAAAGACTTGTGCTCGGCGACTCATTTGGAGGGAACATTTCTGCAATAATTTCGTGGAACTACTCCAATATCTTTGCGAACTGCGGCTTGCATTCGGGTGCTTTCTGGCCCAACGATTATGAAATCTATAACACGATAATTTCAGCTCCGAAAAAGGATATAAAGTATTTTGCAATCTGGGGCACTTATGAATCACTCTACGGCAACATGAGAAGTTTCAGGGATACTCTTACATCGAAGGGCTACACTGTCTGGACGAAGGAATTTCCCGAAGGACATAGTTGGGGGTTGTGGCGGGCAAATCTGATGAATATGATCCACTGGTTCTTCCCGGCGGGACCTGTCTCGGTCGACGACAAGTCTTCCGTACCCGTGGTTTTCCAACTGCTTCAGAATCAACCGAATCCGTTCAATCCCGAAACCAGAATTTCTTTTACTCTCACCACTCCCGGAAAAACGAGTTTAAAAGTCTATAATCTAAACGGGAAAGAAGTGGCGGTTTTGATTGACAGGGATCTTGCGGCAGGCTTCCATACAATTAATTTCCGTCCCGGCGATCTCCCCTCGGGAATCTATTTTGCCAGACTGACAAGCGGGAAAAACAGCGGAACGATCAAACTTGCATATATCAAATAGACGGGGTGTCGGATATAGAGCGATTTTAACCTGTCGTCAGGCGAGACCAAGTCCAAAGGCTGAAAGAACAGCATCCAGGACCATTTGCGTGGAAATCATTTCCATACAGTTTGGTTTGAAGTCGCACGACGGTTTGTAGCAAACAAGGCAATCCATCTGCGGGTATATCTTCGTTATCCTTCCGTAATCCTCTATCTCATTGTATGAAGTGGGACCAAACAGGCAGATCACCCTTTTCTTCAGTGCTGTGGCAGCATGCAGAGCCATCGTATCACCCGTTATCACAACCTGTGGTATGTCAAGAAGTGCGAAAAAGGTTCGGAGATCGTTGTTTGTACCTGTCGAAATCAGTTGAGGGAATTTTTCAGTAAGCTCATTTATTCTCTCTTCTTCTTCCCTGCCGCCATAAAGGAGTATTTCGATTCCCGGAACGACACCATGAAGGAATTTTATCAGTTCCTCAAAACCATCCATCCTCCACTGCTTCAGTTGCCATCTGCCCGATGCACCAACATTTATTCCCAGCAGATATTTTGCCTCGTACAATGCGTGTTTTTCGATGAATTGTCGCTTAAGTTCAAGCTCTCCGGCATCCAGTATCACCTGAATCTCCCCTTTTTCATAAGGTAGACCGGCAATTTCGTGGATTATCTGCTGATAAGTTTTGGTATTTGCTTTTTTGAGGTGATCGAAGGCTCCCATCTCAAACCACTCATTAGCCTTGCTGTCAGAAGGAATGACCTTCCCCGTATTGTCCGTTTCAAAACCGTATTTACAGAATGAGCCGACAACAGTTGCAAGAGGAGCACTTTGGGGAGATGCATCAGGATGGATTACAATATCAAAATTTTGTTCGGCAATTTTTAATACCTCAACCGTATCCTCAAATGCCACAACCCTCTCGACCATGTCAATATTCTTAAAAACGGGAACAGAATTTCTTTTTGTTACCCATGTGATCCGGCATCCGGGCCATATTTTTTTTATCGCGGGGAGAATGGAGGTTGTTCTTAGTACATCCCCAAGAGCATCAAGCTTGATGATTAATATCCTGAAACCCGTTTCACCCGGGTCATATTTTTCATAATCGTTACAATTTGTGCAGATTCTCCCTTCCAGCTTGTTGAATTTGCAGGGTCTGTCGCCGGGGAAGTGGATGCAGTCATGTTTCAAAATCATCGGGTCTGTTCCTCTATTATCTGCTTAAAGAGAGCGGGCATGTTGTTGAAACCATTCGCTGAGACCTTTTCAGAAATGTAGCCGGGGAAATCAAATTTTTCTCTCTCCTCAAAGAATTTTATCACACCATCAACAATCGCTTCAGGAGAATCGGGCTCGATTACAAATCCCGATTTTCCCTCATCAACAAATTCTGCCAGACCACCAACCCGCGTAACAAGTACCGGCTTCAAAAATCCGTACGCCACATTCAGAATCCCCGACTGTGTCCCGCTCCGGTAGGGAAGGATCACAAGGTCGGCAGGCTCATAGTATTTGTAAACTTCCTCATTCGAGATAAACTTGTTGATCATATACACGGAGGAACTGATGTCTCGTTTATTTATTATGTTTTTATAAAACTCAAATTCATCATAAAACTCTCCCGCAACAAGGAGTTTTATTCCGGGATCTTTAGCTATTATCCCGGGCATTGCATCGAGCAACAGATCGAGTCCCTTGTACTTGCGTACATATCCAAAGAAAAGGATTACTTTGGAATCCCTTGAAAATCCGAAGGATACTTTCGCCTCCCCGGAACTTACTCCACCCGAACTTTGATAACAATCGTAAACAGGCAGTTCACTCCTGTAAATTTTTCTTGCACCTGCAGTCTTTTTAAGTTCTGATTCAACTTTGGCAGAGAGTGTCAGGAATGCTCCGGCGTTTTTTAAACCGATTTTTGTGAGTGTATGATCGATAAAACTCCCCTCGTGCGAAATGTAGTTCTCGGTTATAAAAAGAATTCTTCCCTTATAAAAATTCTTTATCCGTGAAGAGATTACCCTGTGGCAAGGACCAAAAAACGGTTGCCACCAGTCGAAAACAACAAGGTCCGCTTCCTCTTCCCTCAGTTTCTTCGCCACCTTTAACCAGTTAAAAGGATTGATCGAGTTTATCAGTCTCTCGTTTGGTGCCTTTTTAATGTTTTTTTCACTCTTGTCAAACTGGGTGGTTCCCGGGAAAAGAAATGAAGGATAAAGAAGTTTGTAGTTGTATATCTTTACTTCAAAATCATCTTTCAACACATCATACAAACTGGAAACAAACAATGAGTTCCCTCCCCTGTAAGGGTATGCGGGACCGATAATTACTATTTTCTTTTTCGTCATTCTCTCAAAAAGCTAAAATTAAACTTCAAATATAATGGTTTTTAGCTGATCGGATGCAGACGGACAGAGTTTACCATCTGATAGAGAGGATGTCAGGGAGTATCTGTTTTTGGATAAACATCCTAAAACCAAATTTAAATTTAAGAATATATCTTTTTCTGAAAAGCTTAAGAAAGTGCCCTTTTTATTTGCCGGAATACCTGATCCTCTGACCGTCCTTTCCGTTAACGGGTGATTAAATGTTTGGATAGTTTTTTTCTCATCAAATTTATTTAGTTGATTTAGTTTCTTTTTTGTACTTTAAACAGTATAAAAATGAAATGTTTATGAATTACCAATCATTTAGAACTGCGTTTTCTGATTATCCCCTTTTCACTTCCGGTGACTTTGCCGGTTTAGGTGAAAAGATTTACTACCACCGGTTGGTGGAGTGGCAGAAAAAAGGATACATCCGACGGATGGCAAAGAATGTCTTCACATTTCGCGAGAACAGAACGGATGAGTGGATGCTTTTCCTTGTGGCGAACAAGCTATACACCCCGTCGTATATTTCACTCGAGAGTGCTTTAAGTCTGCACAGTTTGATTCCCGAGACAACCTTTGCTATAACTTCGGTGAGCTCAAAGAAAACCACCCGGTTCGAATCAGATTCCGGTCTCTATATCTACAGAAAGATTAAGCCCGCTCTTATGTTCGGTTACGACCTGAAAGTGTACAGGAACACCGCCATCAGGATCGCTACTCCTGAAAAGGCAATTCTTGATTTTCTTTATCTCAATCCCGGTCTCGATGATCATGGCAAGCTGGAAGAGTTACGAATAAACAGTGACGAGTTTGCCGGAATTAATTTTAAGAAGATCACCGCCTGGCTCAAGTACATCGATTCCCCTGCACTAACCCGACGGTTCAGGAAACTCGAAAGGATTGTTAGATGATAAGCCTGGAAGCGATAAGTTCATTCTATTCAGGAAAAGAAGTTCAGTTCAAACGACACATCTTGAGGGAATATCTGCAGTACAGGATACTGACTGTTGTATTCAGCAGTAACTACGCCGATAAGCTCTGCTTCATAGGCGGAACCGCGATCAGGATTGCGCATGGTACCAAACGATTCTCCGAGGATATCGATCTTGACAACTTCGGTCTGAGTTTGGATGAGTTTGGAGAGATATCTGATCTGATTGTGGAAATGTTCTCAGATGAAGGCTATTCAGTCGAGATTAAAATAGTAAGCAGAAATGCTTTCAGATGCTATTTCAGATTCCCGGGATTACTGTTTGATCTCGATCTTTCCGGGTATGAATCGGAAAAGATTCTTATTCAGCTTGATACAGAGGAACAAATTATCCCCTACAAACCAGACTATTTTCTACTGAATAAGTTCGATGTTTTCCAGAGAATCAAGATTGCTCCACCAGGGGTACTGCTTTCGCAGAAGTTGTGGGCTATTCTTAACAGGAAAACACTAAAAGGCCGGGATTTCTACGATGCAACCTACCTCTTTGCGAAAACAGAGCCGGATTTTAATTATCTTAATGCAAAAGCCGGTATTTCAAATCTCGACGGGCTGAAGAGCCGACTCCTTTCCAGGTGTCAATTACTTGATACGGGGAATCTAAGGGAGGATCTGCTGCCTTTTTTGATTGAGCCGGGAGAAGTGATCAGAATTGATGCTTTTGCTGATCTGATCAAAGCCATGTGATGAATTAAATCTCGAGGTCAGTTCTAAGGCATCAGGCAATACATCACTTCTCCATAAGCCTCAAAACTTTAAATGAACATTGATTTAATATTAATGCATTTTCCTTGGTTCCCCCGTTATAAGTCTCGCGCCCGGCTTAAAGGAAATGTAGTACCACACCCATTCTGCCATTACACGGTAGCGGTTACGGAAGCCGATAAGATACATAATATGAATAAATGCCCATAAAACCCAAGCTATAAATCCGGAGAGTTTGATGTTGCCCGCCTGAAAAATTGCTTTTGCTCTTCCGATTGTTGCCATACTTCCTTTGTTGGAATAAACAAAGCCCGGAACAGTCCTGTTTTCGAGTCTGTTTTTAATCAATTTGCCGATATACCTTCCCTGCTGCATTGCCACGGGTGCAATACCGGGGAGAGACTGACCGTTTTCGATGAAGTTTGCGGCATCACCAATTACAAAAATATCTTCGCTCTCTTTTATGCTACAATTTTCCCGCACAATCGCCCTCCCCATTCTGTCTGTCTTGGTTCCGAGAGTTTTTATCAGGGGAGAGGCAGTATTTCCTGCCGCCCAGATGATATTGTGCGTTTCTATTCTCTCGTCACCCAGCGTCACGCCTTTCTCATCAATATTGGTGACCATGGTGTTAAGCCGCACTTCCACCCCCATGTTCCTGAGATTTTCGGCAGCTTTTTCGTTTAACGGGGAGTCGTATGCCCCAAGCAGCCTCCCCGAACCTTCAACGAGTATTATTTTGGTCTGACGGGTGTCGATATTTCTAAAATCGTTCCGGAGGGTCTTTGTGGCAATCTCCGCCAAAGAACCTGCAATCTCAACTCCGGTAGGACCTCCTCCGATCACAACAAATTTTACGGGAATGTTTCTCCCCGTTAAAAAAGCCTCGTTTTCAGCTTCTTCAAAAGAAACAAGCATGTTTTCCCTGATATTAAGCGCATCCTTGAGGGTTTTGAGTCCGGGGGCATTCTCCTCCCAGTTATCCTTCCCGAAATAGGAATGCCGGGAACCGGGTGCAAGGACGAGGAAATCGAAATTTACCTTTTGACCGTCAACAGTAACCGACTTGTTTAATTTGTCGATATCAGTCACTTCTCCAAGAATAACCTCGACATTCTTCTGCCGTTTAAGTATTGTACGAATTGGTGCCGAAATGTCGGCGGGTGAAAGGGCACTTACAGCAACCTGGTACAGAAGTGGCTGGAAAAGGTGGTGGTTGCTTTTGTCAATGAGGACAATTCTTAGCGGTGTGTTTTTTAATGATTTTACGAGCTGGAGTCCGGCAAAACCCGCACCCACAACTATCAGTGTTTTATTTTTATCTGTTTTCATTTCTATTCTTCTGCATTAAACAATATTGGATATATAATAGAAACAAAAAAATCCGGCTTTTAGTTTTATATAAAAAAAGCTGCCAATCCGATTGATCAGCAGCTTTCTCACGAGCCTTTTTTCTTAACTAACTGCGTCTCCGCAACAAACAGCACTTATTTTACAGTCAAGAACTTTTCTTTGGAGGTCATTGAAATTCCACATCTTGAAGGGGCATCTCCCTCATAGGTATTTCCGCAGGTCGGGCAAACGAAATACTTAGAGGTCATTGTTTTTTCTTTGCCACTGTTCAGAAGTTCAAGAGCACTTTTATATAATTTTAAATGTTTTTGTTCAGTCTTGAATGCATAGTTGAATGAAATCAAAGCAAGATTACTGTTTTCAGCTTCGGCTGTTTTAATAAAACCGGGGTACATTGTTGTCGATTCGTAACCCTCACCACTGATGGCATCCTCGAGATTTTCTTTGGTTGATTTGACTGTGTATTTTGGTGTAATTTTGTCGGTTTTTACACCTAACTGCTCCAAAACCGCCTTGTGATTGTTTGCATGGATACTTTCAGCTTTTGATGCTGCTTCGAACAGGAGGGCAATTTTGGCATAGCCTTCTTTTTTTGCTTTTTTTGCATATTCAGCATATTTTGCGGCTGCAGTGGTTTCACCTTTAAATGCTTCTTTAAGATTCCCGACGGTAGTTTTTGAAATGGAGTTGGAATTGATTGGCGCGATGAACGACAGCATAAGAGCCGCCAATGCGAAAAGCGTTTTGGTCTTCATTTGGGTAGTTCCTTTTTGTTTGAAAAATGTCAAATTGTTTAGTACCAATCTAACATGCCAATCTAAAGAGGAAATTAATGCATCCTTAAAATTAACTTAAAAGGAATGGGGGAAGATTATTGTGAAAGTGGTGCCACTGCCGGCTTCACTATCTACAGATATTTCGACCGACTGAATATCGGCGAGTTTTTTAACTATGGAGAGACCAAGCCCTTTCCCGGCAATTTTGGCATCGCGGGACTCGTCAACTCTATAGAACCTGTCAAATATTTTTGTGATGTGATCCTTCCCGATACCCTGACCAAAATCCTGTACTTTGCAAAAAGTCTTGTCTTGATAAACGCCTGTTTCGACAATCACCGTATTGTTGCTGAATGAATACTTAACTGCGTTTGAGACGATGTTGGAGATGATGATATCGCACATCGAAGGATCTGCCTCTACTGTCAGCTCCCCTTCAAAACGGGTGGTAAACTTCAGATTTTTTGCTTCCGAAGCAGATTTATATCTGTTAACAATATCAGAGACTATCCTGTTCAGATCAAATGCAATAATATCAGGTGCAAGGTTTGCCGAACCGAGACGGGCAATTTCCAGCAGACTGTCGATCAATGCAGTTATTCTGTCAACCTCATTGATAACATAGTCTATTTTTTCTCTGTAATGCTCCACTTCCCTGGGCTTTCGGTTAAGCACTTCCAAAGTTCCTTTTATTATGGAGAGGGGGGTTCGCAACTCGTGGGAAGCATCGGCGGTAAACTGTTTCTCCCTTAAAACCACATCCTCAAGGCGATCGAGAAGCCCGTTGATGGTCACTGAGAGTGAGTAAATTTCATCCTTGCGGTCAGGTAACTCTATTCTTTCATCAAGATTTTCTTTTGTTATCCTTGCTGCCGTATCAATTACTTTGTTTATAGGAGCTATAGCCCGCCCTGCAATTATTCTGGATGCAAAAAACAAAATAAGCAGCACCACGGGAAAAGCTATAAGGAGGCTGGACTTCAGATTGCTGAGAACAAGGAATGATTCTTTTAGGGAAACGGCAACAGAAATATATGCGACAACTGCCCCTGAATCGGTCAGAACAGGAGTCTGAATCTGTCGGACAGGTGAATTCGAAAGCGTATATTCGAAATATTCAGCTTCTCTTTTTCCCTTTAGAAATTTTAATCCGGAATCTTTGAGATTTCCCGTTTTTTTAATTGAGTTGCCTAAAGTATCAAAAACCTGTATGAAAGTGGGGTTTACTTCTATCTGGGAATGTTCCTTCTCGCCCCACTCGAATTTATTCGCAAAAATTAACTTGCCGTCAATTACAACAATATTGTTTGTGACCTCCTGCATTTCCGTATCGAGGTCGGTATCGAGGTGAGTGTAAACGGTGATTTGAACGACAAAATAGATAATTCCAAGGAGCAATGCAATGATAATGGCTGAAAAAGCCATATAGAGAAATGCAATTCTGTTCCGAAGGTTAAAAGTAATCACTCTTCGGTCGCCATGTATCCAACCCCCCGGATTGTTGTAATAGTTGCAGAGCCCTTGGTAAGATCCAGCTTTTTCCGAAGAAAATTCATATAAACATCAATCACAGATGTGTCATATTCAAAATGGATATCCCAGACATGCTCTATTATTCGTGTCCGGGTGCAGACTTTCCCTTTGTTTCTTATGAGAAATTCCAGCAGCGAAAATTCCTTTTGAGTGAGTTGGACAAGTGTCCCGTCATTTCTGACCTGGTGGTTCACAAGATTCATCTCTATCGGACCCAGTCTGAGGATATTGTTTTCCTCGCCTGTGTTTCTGATTTGTGCTCTTATCCTCGCCAGAAGTTCGGCAAAGGCAAACGGCTTTTTGATGTAATCGTTTGCCCCTGAATCCAAACCAAAAACGGTATCCTGAACGGTGTCCTTTGCAGTGAGAAAAATTACAGGTACATCCTTTTTCTCGTTACGAAGGCGGCGAAGCAGTTCAATACCGCTTATTCCGGGTAACATCCAGTCAAGCAATATAATGTCATACTCGTTGGAAACAGCCATTTCATAGCCTGTAATGCCATCGCCCGCAATGTCAACTGCAAATCCTTCTTCAGAGAGACCGTCTCTGATAAAGTTTGCAATTCCGGGTTCATCTTCTATAACGAGTACTCTCATCAATACAATTCAGTTTTTAAGTTTCAAAATAAAAGATTAAAACTAATCTTTATCCACATCAGCGGGAGGTGTCTCGGCTTCAGACCCGAATCCGAGATTCAGTTCAACGCCGGCCGCATGTTTGTAAACCAGTTCTCCTCCGTAATATCCTGTTCTCGCAATTGCAAGAACTGCAAGGAGAAAGAGAAAGGCTGAAACGAATTTCAATGCCCCGGCATACTTTTTCAAATAGACAATAACCACTCTGAAAAGAAATGAAATTGAGACAATTATAGCGGCGAGAAAAGCTGCATCCTCATGATTTTCCAATGCAGTCTTCAGGGCTCCTGCTTCTTCTATTCCCGAACCGGCGTTTTCGCCCGACAAATAGGCGGCAAGCACTCCGATGCTTCCGAGAACCAAAAGATATAATCCGGCTTTGTTAAAAAATTCCTTTTTTGTTATCAAGCCAGTTACATCGAATAAAAAACCGACAATTAAAAGTGCTATCGGAAAATGAACTATCATCGGGTGAATGTGACTAAGATCGAACATCTGTAAACTCTCCTTTTTTTAATACAAAAGTAAGGCAGAGTTCCTTTAAGCATCCTAAATGGACTCTTAAAATTGGCTTAAAACTGTTTTGCCGGTCAAAGCGACAACACCCCTAAAACACTTCCTTCAGCATCCTCGTCTGTTCCTTCAGATTTCCTTCCAAAGCCTCACAATTCAGGTACCTGACTCCTTTTTGCTGGCAATAAACCGAGAGAGAGCCGTCATCGGTGACAGTTGTTGCCGACTGCAGAACAACATTTATCTTTTTTCCTTTTATAAACTCGAAATCTGAACGGTCAACCACAAAGAAAAAATCATGCGGACTCATCTTCGGATTCTGGAATACCTCTTCAGCATCTCTCACCAACGAGCCCCCCTTCAAATAATCTTTGAGGGAATAGCCCCGCTTATTGTTGTGAACTGCAACTATTGTATCATATTTCGCCAGCAAATTAATTATGCTCTCAGCAAACCGGGCTACGGCGTTTACAGCATCGGGGGAGGTTTTGCTATTGGCTTTGAGTGTTTTCTCTATTCCGGCGGGGGTAAAAATTCTGTTGGGATCGAACCTGTATTTTGTTTTGTTTATCCGGAACGAGATCATTCTCTCTCCCTGTGCCTGCACCTCCAGGAATGGATCACCCGTCTCTGAAATCAGTTTTTTTGTTGCATCAACTGAAGTGTTTTCGTCATCATGAAGGTTTAAAAATACCTTGCGGGAAACAGATCCGAAATTATAAAATTTTACTTTTATCTCCGTTTCCCCCACTTTAAGAAATAGAATTGTATCCTTCAAAACCAAGGGGGTACCACTTCCCGCAGGGACATTATCTTTTAAAGATATCTCAATCTTTTCTGCCGGTGTGGAATCTGCCTTGCATCCAACGATAGTTAGAATAACAATAAGTAGAAGTAAACGCATAAAACTCAATCTAAAATGTCTGATATTCAAATATATGAACTTCCCGGGCAGTGAGCTCTGTCCAAAATCTTCCCACACCATTCCTTTTCACCCGCTATCAACAACAATTACTGCATTACTGGATTATTGCATTATTGCATTATTGCATTACTGGATTGTTTAGTTTTCCAGGAAGATACTCTCCGACTGATCGTCATAAACGAAGATCTCGGCATATCTTCCCCAGTTCATCAGAATGTCAATCTGGTCTTCAGCTTCCTGAGGTAAAAACTCGAGTTCCAGAGCTGAGAGCAGGATATTTCTTTCAATTTCATGATTTGCTGCCCGCTTCAACATGTTCAGGAGCCACTTGAAGATTGGAATTCGTTTTACTCTCGAGGCAAATATCTCTTTCCTCGCTGTAATGGAGGCTTCGGCATAGGTTTCACCGAGGGGGGTAACGGAAATGTCACCTGAAGTGATGGTTACAAAGCCGAGCAGCTCCGCTGCTTCTGTAACTTCGAGAAGTTCATCAGACTCCAGTCCGAGTTCATCCGCGAGTTTGTAGATGTCGGAGTTTTTACCCGGCATATCGATAAGATTTTCGAGAATCGAGGAGATGTTTGCAAGCGGAATGTTTGGCAGTTTACGGGTGATACCGGGTTCACCGGGAGCAGTACCATACTCGAGGTACTCGGGTTGAGTCTGACCTGCAAGAACCGAATAGACCTGATCAACCATGTGCTGAAATTCGGCATTTTTTCTGTTCCGGGGATGTGTCATCGACACCACCATTTCATTTATGATTTGACCCGGATTTTTATCCATCACAACAATCCGGTCAGCCATTAAAACAGCCTCTTCGATATTGTGGGTGACCATTAAAATCGCCTGTGTGGGGAGTTTCCCTTCAGTCCAAAGTTCAAGAAGTTCACCGCGAAGTGTCTCGGCACTTAGCACATCGAGCGCAGAAAAAGGTTCATCGAGACAGAGGAGTTCAGGTTCTGCGACTATGGCTCTGGCAAATCCCACTTTCTGCCTCATCCCTCCCGAAAGCTCTCTCGGGTATGCCATTTCATAACCGTCCATTCCCACCCTGTCAATCGCTTCGATTGCCCTTGCTGTTTTCATTTTGGCAGGGATGTCACGGTTGGCGAGCGCCAGCTCCACATTCTCGATTACATTGAACCACGGGAAAAGGGCAAATGTCTGGAATACAATTGTGGCATTCGGATTAACTCCTTCAAGTTTCTCCCCGTTATAGAGGACTGAGCCCTTTGAGGCTTTTTGTAGCCCTGTTATTATCCTCAGCAGTGTGCTCTTGCCACATCCCGAGGGTCCGACCAGAGCGACAAACTCGCCAGGATTAATCTTCAATTCGATATCGGAAAGGGCGGTAAACTTCTTTTGATCTTTGCCATAGATCTGACTGACCTTTTTTACATCAACCAGTGAAGCGTTTTTTTTCATTTCGTTCATCCTACTCTAACTTGAACCTGTCTTCAGCCAGATGGTAAAGACGGCGCCAAAAAAATCTGTTGATCAGAACCACGGTTATTACCATAACGAGTGTGGAAGCGAGGAGTTTGGGGAAATTCCCCTCCGCTGTTGCTTTTGCTATTGAAGAACCGATGCCAATTGTTGAAACCGTATTACCGCTGAAGGTTACAAACTCTGCGACCACACTTGCGTTCCAGGCACCACCTCCGGCGGCAATTGCCCCCGTAATCAAATAAGGGAAAAGTGCCGGAAGTATCAGGGTTTTCCATTTTTTTATCTGCCCGAGATGCAGAAGTCGCGCGGTATACTTCAGGTCCTGCGGAATCGCCGAGGCACCTGCTATTATATTAAAGAGAAGATACCACTGTGTCCCCATTAACATGAGAAGAATTGACGCGAGATTTACTCCAAAAGGAAGTGCAATTACGAACATCAGAACCACCGGGAAAAGGGCAGTTGCCGGGATGGATGCAAAAATCTGTACCATTGGCTGTAAAAACCTTGCCACTTTTTTGTTTGTCGCAATTAGTACCCCGACAGGTATAGTCCACATAAAAGCTATCAGCAAAGCAGCGCATACCCTGAGAAATGTAGCGAAGACACCGAGCAGAATTTCCAGCCAGTCAGCCGGACCAACTTCAACCAGCATCACACCCGCTCCTGCCAGGCCTGTCAAAATAACTCCGCCAGTAAAATAAACTGCAATCTTTGCGGCAAGATCAGAGCCTTTCGAGTGTTCAACCGGGACTACGGGTTTACTTCTCCGCGAAAAAAAGAGGTCTATCCTCCTTCCGACCGGGAATAGAATATTCTCCTTTATTGAGTACACAATGTTTGAATTTACAATTACAGAATAGAACCATGAACCGGGAGGATCATCGCCCGTCGTCATTTCAAACTTGAATTTATCCGACCATGCAAGAAGGGGGCGCCATATCACCTGATCGAGAATCACAATTATCAGGATGAGCGTCACCACTCCATACATAATCGCAGTGTAGTTTCCCTTGTCTGATGCTTCGTGCAGGAAGGAACCCAGACCCGGAAGCCGGAAATCTTTGTCGCCCACGGTGAATATCTCAGCCGCCATCAGGAAGAACCAGCCCCCCGCCCAACTCATCATGCTGTTCCAGATAAAACTGATTGTACCAAAGGGAAACTCAAGATTCCTGAAGCGTTGCCACCTGTTCAGTTTGTTTATCTCCGCAGCTTCCTGAAGGTCTTTCGGAATTGTTGTGAGTGACTGGTACCAGGCAAAAGTCATGTTCCAAGCCTGTGAAGTGAAAATAAGGATAATTGAACCTGCCTCCACGGCAATTCCCTGCGGAAGTATAGCAGTTAAGCTCAGAACCACAACAGGTAAAAACGAGAGGATTGGAACGCTTTGGAGTACATCAAGGACGGGAATTAGAAACTTTTCGGCTTTTTTGTTGTATGCTGCAACTCTGCCGTAAACAAGGGTGAAGAGAACGGAAAGGGCGTAGGCTGCAAACATCCTCATGATTGAGAAGAATGCATAAACCGGCAGCGCTGAAGGGGAATCAGAAATGGTCGGTGCTGTTATATATTCGGGAGCGTATGCGGCAAGCTGTACCCCGGCGTAAAGCAGGGAAACAATGCAAAGCACAACAAAAAGATCGACTAAACTGAATTCGCGCCGGTCGTTGAAAAAGAGGCTGTAAATGAAGTTGCGCATAATTTCCTGAAACCGTCCTGTAAATTTACGAATTTAGCAACTATCGGGAGGGAGGAAATTAAGAATTAATCGCTATTGATTTAAGTGTGGCACCCTGAATTTTGTCCGGCTAATACCGCTTTTCTACAACAAGTTTTCCCTCCTCCTTCAGCCTGGCGATGATGAGTGGAATAATTTTCTCCCTTCCCAGTATTCCCATTTGCGCAAATGAAATGTCGTCGGATGCAGGATTTTTGGCAGACCCGATGAAAAAATTGATCCTGTCCGCTGCTGTTACCAGAGAATACAGGACTGTGACAGGATTGTCGGCATCGAGCTTTCGTGAATCTTCATCCCAAATATTGTAAACCTGATTGAGAGTGACTGCCCCTTCGGTAACGAGATCGACTCCTTCAATTTCATAATCAGGCGGAGTTATCGTATCGGAGAAATCCTCATTTACTGAAAGAGGTTTATTCAAAAACCGGGCTGCAATCTTCGCAGTTGAAGCTCCACAGATTATTTTTACTCCTGAATTTGCAAAAAATGATTCAAATGCCTCATCATCCTGTGAGGGATCTGCAGGTGGACCGGTAAAGACATTGACAATTCTTCCTTTTCTTGCAAATCCGAGAGCTACAGTAACATCGTCCCCCTGTTTCTCTCCCCAGTGAGTTACTGCTTCATCCCTGACAAGATCCGGAAGATGTTTAAATGATTCTCCCTTTTTCAGAAGGTGGTTCAAGTGTGCGGTAAGTCCTCCAACTTCCCACCCGTGTGTGAAAGATTTTCCGATTCCTGCCTGAGTAACCCCGTCGGTTACTGCCAGAATTCCCTCGCCCCGGTTTAAGACACAGTTGATCTCTGTGATAAAGGCGGTTCCGTTGTTATAAATTCTTCCTTTTAATGGATATGCGGTTTTCCCTGAAAGGAATACCGGGAGTGGAGTCTCATACGACAGAATCGTGGTCAAACCATCGTTCAGAACCCTGATGATGGTAATAGCCGAGTAAGGAAGATCTGCTCTCTTGGCATCCTCCATCGTAACGACAGTATTAGTGAATGCCTTGCGGAGGGAGAAACCTGTGCCGAGTAATTCATTAAGTCGTGATGCTGCCATTTCCGCGAAAATGTTCGCCCTTACTCCGGAACCAAGCCCGTCACAAAGAATCAGGGTTGTATGTTGCTCCGTCCTGAGAATTTTGACCACATCACCACTTGGATGCCCCGGTTTTTTCGATTTCTGTGAAACCTCTATTTCGATGTGTAGATATCCCATAGCCATTTCGATTTGTTTGTTGATCCCTTTCTGCTTTCATCCTCGGTAATTTTCATCAGATTTTCAAGCAGTTCCTCGCTTTTTGCCGTTCCCTCCCCCAGAATTTTAGCGAGAAACTGTGCTGTTTTTATCTGATGCTCGAGGAGTTCCTCTGCTTTTTTCAGGGTCTCTCCCCTGAGAGCGTCAAGTTGTTTTTTCTCTGATTCGCGGGTCGTGATATCCACAAAGATGCCAACAAATGCGTTTTCGCTTAGCCTGAAAACTTTTGCTTCGGCGGTCAGACTGTATCTCGCCAGTGTTACTGTTTCTTCGATCAAATCGACACCTCCGCCAATGATTCTTTCGAAGAGGTCGGGATCCATGATATTGGAAACATGTTTCCCGATCGATGATCCGGTGCACATAAACATCTTCCGGAAAGCTTCGTTTATACTGATTATCGAAAGAGTTCTGTCTAAAACTATTATACCGTTCGGAGTTCTGTCTATAATCTGGTCAGCCCTCCTTTCGGCGAATCTCCTCATGTAAGGGATGCACATGGTGGTTTCAGCCATGCCTGCCAAAACCGCTTTTGCCTTGTCGCGACATGATTCATAGCCACAGGCTCCGCAGTTCAGTTCGTCGTCTTTTGTGTATTTCCCCGTTTGCAGCAGAATCTCTTTGATTTTTGCCTCTTCAAAATCACTGAGAAAGTTTTCTGACCTGTCGTGAAAGACAGTTGTGAGCTGCACCTGTTCTTCCACCAATGGTTCACCATGCTCCTTTTTGGATTGAGCATAAGCAAGCACATTAAGTTTCCTCTTCAGAATGTTCACTTCCGATTTAATACCGGGCCCGTTTATGCACCCCATCGAGCAAACAAGAGGCTCAATCAGGATCTTGCCACCCCTTTCCCCCGCAATGTTTAACGCCTCGAGCGTCCTTTCGAATCCGGACACAGAAACAATTTTTGTCTCTTCACTTTCTGAAGTGTTGCATACCCCGGCTGTGTCCACTATTCCTCCCGAAAGACAGTACGACTCTCCGCCGGTGTGTTTTTCCCAATCGAATCCACTTTCTTCAAGTTTGTTCAGATCGATGTTCCTCTCCTCAAACCAGTCAAAAAGCTCTTCCATGGTTATCACAGCGTCAATAAGACCTTTGTACTCCGCAGAGTCGGCTTCCATCTTCTTCGCCACACACGGTCCGATAAAAACTGTTTTGCTCCCGGGACCCCTTCTCCTTTTTATCAATTTTGCCTCGGCTATCATCGGAGATGGAACCGGAATGATGGCATCAATCAGTTCGGGACGGTATTTCTCGGTATAAGCAGTTGCAGCGGGACATGAAGCCGAGATGCATCCCCTCCCCCTGGCGACCGACCTCAACGATTCCTTTGTGGTATAATATGCACCTTCAGCAACTTCGACGACAAGTGAAAAACCAAGCAACCGGAGAGCTGAAGGAAACCTCCTGATCAGTTCAGGTGGAAGCAAACCTGCAAAGGATGGTGCAACTGCTGCCACCACTTCCTCTCCCGATTCAAATAGCTCTTTAACCTTGTCGGTGTCCTTGCGGTAATATTTCGCTCCCTGCGGACATTCGGTTATACACTCTCCGCAGAAAATACACCGTTTCTCATCCACATAAGCCTGTCCGTTGCTAACCCCGACTGCTTTTACGGGACATACCCTCACGCAGCGGTAGCAATCCTGACATTTTGCCTTATTGGTAAATATATATGAGTTTTCACTTATGGTGTTTATCATGTTAAGCCTTTGTCAATCTTTACGAATTTAATAGTGCAATTACCGTGCCGAACCTGATTTTCGGAATATTTGCACTGTTTTGTCCCGGTTTTTCTCTTTTCCATCAAAAAAAATCCCGTATTTGAAAAATTTCTCTTGACAAATATCGTAATTTTCTATATTTTAATCAGTATAAATTTCTCGATATATTTTTCTCGATATAAAATTCTCTATTTAGAAAGACTTTTACCATGATGACCAAAGAGATAAAACAAGTCCCCGAACCGGTTCTTAGAAGACTTCCACGCTATTTGCAGATACTTCACAGAATGAAAGAAGACGGTATAAGGGAAGTGTCGAGTACCAAGATTGCGGACGAACTTTCCCTCGATCCGACACAGGTAAGAAAAGATATCGAGTTTACAGGGATTGTTGGAAGACCTAAAACGGGTTTCCTGATACCGGAGCTGATTCAGGCGATTGAAAGCTTTTTAAATTGGGACAACATAAATGATGCTTTCCTCGCAGGAGCAGGTAGCCTCGGCACTGCCCTGATGGGTTACCCGAACTTCAAAAGTTACGGACTGAATATAGTGGCAGCTTTCGACAACAACCCCGGCAAGACAGACGGTTTGATCCGTGACATCCCCGTTATTCACATCGACAAACTGACGGATCTCGCCCAAAGGATGCACATCCATATCGGAATTATCACGGTTCCTGCCCCCCAGGCTAATGCGGTTGCTGCCATGATGGTCGAGGGAGGAATTAAAGCAATTTGGAACTTCGCCCCCGTGCAACTCCGGGTACCCGAGGACATTATCGTCGAGAATGTTCTGCTTCACGCAGGACTTTCCGTTCTTAAAAGAAAACTCGGACAAGTGTTAAAAGACCAGTTACAAGGATAAATTATGCAAAGCACAGAAACAGGACAAGCGGCAAGAAAATTTGCCAAAGTGTGCGAAATACTCGAAAAATATGAATATAAATCTGAAAAACTAATACCAGTACTACAGGCTGTACAGGAAGAATACCGGTATCTCCCCGAAGATGTTCTTGCTTTTATTGCCACCACCCTCGACATTTCACCGGCGCGCATCTATGGCGTCGCTACATTTTATTCACACTTTGCTCTCGCCCCAAAAGGTAAATTCGTTATCAAAGTATGCGACGGCACTGCCTGTCATGTTAAAGGTTCACTCCCTTTGATAGATGAAATAAGAAAAACTCTTAACCTGAAACCGGGAAAAGAAACAACCGATGACCTCCTCTTCACGCTGGAGACCGTGTCGTGTCTGGGTGCCTGCGGAATTGCCCCTGTGGTTGTGGTGAACGATGAAGTACACTCACTCATGACTCCGGGGAAAACAACGGCAATGATTCAGGAAATAATCGGTATGGAGAAATTAAACGATGAATAAAAGAGAATTAAACAGAATAAAAGAGGACTTCTCAAAACGGTATGCACAGGTTAGCCGGAGAATAATTATTTGTGCCGGAACAGGCTGCATGGCAAACGGCGCCCTCAAAATAAGCAACGAATTTAAACAGATTTCAGCCCTCATGGGTTTGCAGATCGAAACCGAACTAAAGCAGGAGGAGAACAAATTCAACCTCCTGACAGGAAGCGGTTGTCAGGGTTTCTGCCAGATGGGTCCTCTCGTTACGGTGGAACCCGAAGGCATCTTCTATGTAAAAGTCCAGCCGGAAGATGTGGCAGAGATTATTCAGGAGACTGTCCTTAACGGAAGACCGGTGGAAAGACTTCTCTATAAAGGGAAACCCTCTGATAAAATCTGCAAAACCATTAATGACATCAACTTCTACAAAAAACAGACCAGAAAAGTCCTCCGTGACTGTGGTAATATTAATCCCGAGGATATAGAAGAGTACATTCACAGAGGTGGATACGCTGCTGCAGAAAAAGCACTCACTGAAATGAGCAGTGAAGATGTCTGCAAAGAGATTCTCAACTCGGGACTCAGAGGCAGAGGCGGTGGCGGATTCCCGACCGGCAAAAAATGGCTCATGGCAATGGGTGAGAAAAACGAAAAGAAATATATTATCTGCAACGGTGACGAAGGCGATCCCGGTGCATTTATGGACAGAAGTGTGATGGAGGGAAATCCCCACTCGGTTATCGAAGGGATGATTATCGCAGCTTTTGCCATTGGTGCCGACGAGGGATATGTCTATGTGAGACTTGAGTATCCTCTCGCTGTTAAAAGAATAAAAAAAGCAGTTGAGACCGCCGAAAAATATGGCATCCTCGGAAAAAACATATTTGGGACAGATAAAAACTTCACGATTCATGTGATGGAGGGCGCAGGTGCTTTCGTCTGCGGTGAAGAAACCGCCCTTATCTCTTCCATTGAAGGAAAACGGGGGATGCCGGCTCCAAAGCCTCCATTTCCCGCTCAGTGTGGTCTTTTTGGGAAACCCACAATTATTAATAATGTTGAAACCCTCGCTTCCGTCCCGGGAATTATCCTGAATGGTGCCGCTGAATACCGTTCTCTCGGAACCCCCGAGTCACCCGGCACAAAAACATTTGCCCTTACGGGACATGTGGTGAACACAGGCTTGATAGAAGTGCCTTTCGGTTCAACCTTGAGGCAGATAATCTTTGACATTGGTGGAGGTGTGACAGATGATGACGGGAATCTTGATCCCGACGGATTCAAGGCTGTACAGATCGGCGGACCCTCCGGTGGATGCCTTACAAGCGAGCACCTGGACCTCCCGTTAAGTTTCGACTCGCTCCGGTCGATTGGTGCAATGGTAGGTTCAGGCGGCCTTGTTGTGATGAATAAAAATACCTGCATGGTAAAAATTGCAAAATATTTCATGCAATTCACCCAAAACGAATCGTGCGGGAAGTGTGTCCCCTGCCGTGAAGGGACGAAACAAATGCTCGCCCTCCTCGATGACATCACTGAGGGAAAAGCTGATGAGCATACTCTTGAGATTCTTGAAAATCTCGGTAGAGCAATCACGAAGGCTTCACTTTGCGGACTCGGAAAGACAGCTCCAAACCCTGTCCTCTCACTTATGACCAGTTTCAGGGAGGAAATGGAAACACATGTGATGCAGAAAAGATGCCCCGCAAAAAAATGCAAAAGTCTCCTCACTCCGGTCGTAATCGAAGAGAAGTGCAAAGGCTGTGGCCTCTGTATCAAAAAATGCCCGGTGGGTGCCATAACCGGTGAGAAGAAACAACCCCACTTTATCAATGAATCGCTTTGCATCAAATGTGGTGCGTGCGTCGAAGCATGCCGCCTCGATGCAATTGCGGAAGGAGTGTAAAATGAATAACGACAATTTTGTTCATATCAATGGACGCGAAATAAAAATAGAAGGGGAGAAAAACCTCCTCGAAGTAATAAGAAAAGCCAATATCGATCTCCCGACATTTTGCTACCATTCGGAACTGAGCGTTTATGGTGCATGCCGACTCTGTCTCATAGATGTGGAAGGAAGGGGAATCAATTCATCATGCTCGATGAAACCCGAACCGGGGATGAGGATAAAAACCCATACAAAAGAACTGAGAGATATCCGAAAAATTAACATCGAACTTCTTCTCGCCGCCCACAAGAGAGAGTGCACTTCCTGCGTAAAAAGTGACTCGTGTAAACTGCTCGATATCGCCTCCCGACTCGGAGTAGAAGATGTCAGATTCAAACAGAGCACCAAAAACCTGGGAATCGACACTTCCTCTCCTGCCCTGATGAGGGACATGGACAAATGTATCCTCTGCGGTGACTGCGTGAGAGCCTGCGATGAAATTCAGGGAATAGGTGTACTCGATTTTGCTCACAGAGGAAGTGAGGCTGTAGTGGTTCCTTCTTTCGGGAAAAACCTCGGTGAAGTGGAATGTGTCGACTGCGGACAGTGTGCGCGGGTTTGTCCGACCGCTGCGATCACCCCGAAATCTGATACGGAAGAGGTGTGGAAAGCCCTCGATGACCCCGGGAAGTATGTAGTTATCCAGATAGCCCCTGCTGTAAGAGTCTCCCTTGGCGAAATGTTTGGATACAGGGAAGGTGAGAATGTAACGGGTCAAATGATCGCTTCCCTGAAACAGCTCGGATTCAAAAAGGTGTATGATACATCCTTCGGTGCAGACCTGACAGTGATGGAGGAAGCCAATGAGTTTCTTGAAAGGATCAATTCCGGTGAAAAGCTGCCTTTGATTACTTCCTGCTGCCCGGCATGGGTGAAGTATGCAGAGCAGTATCAGCCCGAGTTTTTGGCGAATTTGAGCTCATGCAAGTCACCTCAGGGAATGGTTGGTGCCCTCATAAAAAACAGAATTCACGATAAAATGAAACCGGAAAAGAAGGACATCGTTTCAGTTTCAGTAATGCCGTGTACCGCCAAAAAGTTCGAAATCACCCGCAATTCCGGTCACGACAGGGATGTCGATTTCGTAATCACCGTCCCCGAGCTTGCAAGAATGATTCGTGAGGCAGGTATCGTGTTTGATGAACTGTCGCCTGAATCATTCGATATGCCACTCGGCTTCAAGACGGGCGCAGGTATCATTTTCGGGAACTCGGGAGGTGTCGCTGAAGCTGTCGTAAGACACCTGAGTGCAACCATAAACGGCGAAGACGCCACCATTTCCGATGTGATTGAACTTCGCGGCAGCACAGGAATAAAAAGAAAAAAAGTAACAGTAAACGGAAAAGAATTTGCAATCGCTGTTGTAAGCGGACTTAAGAATGCCAAAGCCCTCCTCGCCAAAGTGAAAAGCGGGGAAGAGCATTACGACTTCATCGAGATTATGGCATGTCCAGCAGGTTGTGCCGGTGGTGCAGGTCAGCCTGTCACCCACAGTGAGGATACTGTGGCAAAACGGGGCAAAGGACTCTACGAGACAGATAAAATGTTGCAACTGCACAATGCTCACGAAAATCCGTATATAAAGGAACTCTACAACAACTTCCTCGAAACTCCCGGCAGTCATGTTGCTCATGAGTTGCTGCACACTCACTACAAGAACCGAAAGCGGTTCGAGGGCGGGATAAGTCTGATTCAAAGTGGTGAAGAGAAAAAGAAAATTTCTGTTTGCGTGGGTACTTCCTGCTTTATAAAAGGATCTCAAAAGCTCCTTAACAGGATAGTAAGACATGTATCCGTTGAAGGACTGTCGGAGGAATTTGAGGTTTCTGCAACTTTCTGCGCAGAAAACTGTGACAAAGGACCCACAGTTGTTGTTGAAGGTGAGTTAATTCATCACTGTTCATTTGAAGAGATTAGGGCAAAGATCGACGGTCTTCGCTCCTGAATGATACACGAAACGGCATTCACTCCTCTCCCTTTCTTCCGCGGAAGGGAGCGGGGGTGGATGTTTATTTTGCCCTCTCGAACAATTTCACAACCGTGTTCATATTTCGAGTAGTCGCAACTGTTTTCAGTTTTTTCTCGATGAACGGGTTGGAAAGTTTTGTTATACCGTAACCCTCGGGACAGTGAAGGAACATCACACTCTCAAAAAACAGGTACACCTCTGAATCAGATTTCACTTTGTCCAGCTCTTCAAAAGGGATGTTCTGCGGTGCCTTCCGAAAAAATGAAATGTAGAGTTTATTCCCCTCCGCTTCCCGAAATGGATTAAATTCAATAATTCGCCCAAACTCCTCAAGCGTCCTTACCATCACCTCCACATCAAAATCATACTTTAGGGAGATCTCCTGCATGATAATTGATTCGAGTTGCACCGTATCAGTTTCTGCAGAATCGAAAACCACATTTCCACTCTGGATATAAGTTGTTACATTATTGCATCCGAGAGACCGGAAAAGTTCTTTCAAATCGGTCATTTTTATAAGTTTTTGTCCGCTGACATTTATTCCGCGAAGTAAGGCGATAAAGACAGGCATGGAAAAGATACCACTTTGATTAAAGATTAATAAAATTTTGTAATGATTTCCGCAAATACTCCCTGTTCACAACACCGTGGATCACATCTACAAGTTTACCGTCATTCACAAACAGAAGTGCCGGTGTGCTTTGGATGTCCATCCGCTCACCGACTTCAGGATGCTCTGACAAATCAACGGTTGTTAATTCGAGGCTTGGGGTTGTTTCATTCAGCACGATCGACAACTCCCTCTCCATCACTTCACAAGGCAAACATCCCGGTTTCTTGAAGAGAAGAAGCTTTTTTGGGGGCATTAAGCGGTTTTATTTAATTTCTTTGGTGATGGTGCACCCCGTAGAAATCCTTCCGTGCTCAGATCTTCGTCAAGATCGGGCCAATGGATTCCATATCCTCCACCGGCAATTTCCCAGTTCATCAATTGCTCAGGCGTAGCGTTCATCAGCGATGGATACCAGACCAAGGGTACGGAGATTATCCGTCCATCCATAAGATCCACAGTGATCAGATTCTCATCGATCTTTACATTTTTAATTCGCTCGTCAGCGACACTAGTTAAAGTACTCATACCATCGTTCCGTCATCATTTTGTGGTTATTTCTGACAATCTCCATTATTTCTCTTAATTCCCTGGCATTGAAGCCGATATTCTTTGCCATGGATAGTTCCATTAACCAGATCTTAGCTGTACAACCACCTTTATCAACATGAATATGTGGAGGTTCAAAACTTTCATGGCTGTAAAAATAAAACCTGAAGCCATTCTCCTTGTGTACTGTTGGCATTAGAATCTTTCCAAATTACTCCAATAAAAGTAACGGTTAATCTGAATATATCAAAATACAAATATTACTCTCCTGCATCACATTATTCAGGGGATATTTTTATATACCTGACAAAACTACCCGACTGATTATTTTTGAACGGACAATACAGGACATTACCGTAAACATATCAACAATTCGGATTTGTAAGCCTATGAATAAGAGATTCTTTTTGATATTTGCTTTTGCTCTTTTTTCCATTGCATCCCTCCCGGCACAGCCACAGCCGGAGTTCCAAAAATTCTTTGACGAGACCGGATTTAAAGGAAGCATAACCATCTACGATAAAAAGGCAGACAAGTGGATTTTCAGCGACTCCCTTGATGCAAAACTTGAATTATTGCCCGCATCTTCATCAAAAATTTTCAATTCCCTTGTGTTTCTTGAAGAGGGCATCCTAAAGGATGAAAATGAAATTGTGAAATGGGATGGAATAAAAAGATGGGTTGACGACTGGAATCAGGATCTCGACCTGCGGAGGGCATTCAAATTTTCAGCCGCATGGGTTTATTGTAAACTCGCTCCAAAAGTTGGCAGGGAAAAATATCTCGACTACCTCGACAAATGCAACTACGGAAACAAATTCATCGGAGCACATGTAGATTCCTTTTGGCTGGATGGTTCCTTAAGAATCTCTCCAGTGCAGCAGGTCAATTTTCTCCGGAACCTTGATGCGGAGACACTTCCTTTTTCAAAAAGAACATTTTCCATTGTCAAAAACATCATGATAGAGAATGAAGATTCTAACCATACTCTTCGTGCTAAAACAGGCTGGGGCAAAATCCCGGGAGAGGAGGATACCGGCTGGTGGGTTGGTTATCTGACACTCAAAGATAATGTTGTCTATTTCGCTACCCGTCTGCGAAAAGGCTACGACGACGAAAACCCCGCATTCCCGTCGAGCAGAAAAACAATCACAGCCAAAATACTGAAGTATTTGGGGTACGGGGAGATATTTTAAGGGTAATCGCTTTATTTTGTTACGATTTTGTACTTTAAACAGTATAAGAATGAAATAAAACACGCGAAAATCATATTAATCCAATAATTCAACCATAAAATCTGAATAACAGCAGGGGTTGGGATAAGTTAAGCAGCCCCAAACCCGCTTCCAAACTGCATAATAACTTTACCTGCAACTTCCTCGAGGAGAAGCCTGTCGTAGATGGTGTGTCTTTTTGCCTCGGTGGTAATGGTATCGTAAACCTGCCAGATGGTGTCGGCTGTTTTCGGCGATTTGATCTATCCAAGGGTTTCAGAGGCAATAGCTATATTCTGAAATTTAATCCCGGTAATAAGCGGATAATGTGGTCATTGAGCCCCATCTGCTGAACACCAAACTCAATGATATGCTCATAAATTTCACAATACTCAATAGTCACATGGTTTTCCCAAATTATGAACATACTAAAGATATCGACTGTTTATGAAAGAAAAAAGGAATCAAAATGCAAAAACACTTTGTGGTCGCCGGGTCTTCTTCCGGAATTGGAGAAGATCTTACAAAAAAACTCCTTTCTGCGGGACACAGGGTAACAGGAATAAGCCGCAGGGAAGTGTCCGGTTTTCCCGGAAATTACACACATATTCCGGCTGATCTTGCTGATGCGAATACAGTCCTCCCCAAAATTGATAATGCGCTTGACGGACTTGTTTACGCCCCCGGAAGCATCAATCTGAAACCTTTCAGGTCTCTCTCTTTAGCTGATTTTCAGAATGAACTGAACATCAACCTCCTTGGTGCAATTAAAACAATTCAACATTTTCTGCCAAATCTTAAACTTGCAGAATCATCATCCATCCTGCTCTTCAGCACCGTGGCAGTCTCTACCGGAATGCCTTATCATGCATCCATTGCTTCAGCAAAAGGAGCCGTTGAGGGACTGACACGCTCACTCGCTGCGGAACTCGCTTCCAAAATCAGGGTGAATGCCATTGCCCCGTCCCTCACGCAGACACCCCTCGCCGGAAAGCTTCTATCAACTCCCGAGAAAGTTGAAGCATCCGCTAAACGACATCCCCTTGGCAGAGTGGGAAATACCGGTGACATCGCCTCTGCCGCAGAATTTCTCCTCGGCGACACTTCAAGCTGGATAACGGGACAAATAATCCACATCGATGGTGGAATCTCTTCGGTGAAACTTATGTAAATATTCAGGGGCTCTCTTCGGAGTTTTCCGGAAAAAGATCCTTTTCTGCACTCTATTCCTGTAACAAACAAAAACCAGGAAAAAATGGACAGCAAAGAGATTTACGCAAAAATTACAGACCCGAAAAACATCGAGAGAGCTTTCGTTTATGCACGCAACGAAAGACAGAAGGATTTCTTCTTCGACCCGACTGAAATCGATTGGGCTATAGCGAACAAGGAGGCTATTATCAGTTCGATTTTGGAAGACCTGAAAGACCCCAAAGCCTACTCCCAGAAAACTTCCTTTGCGTATTTTCCTCCAAAAACCAACATCTGCCACAGAAGAATGATCTTCATTCCTTTTAAAGACCTGGTCATCAGATACGCATTTGTTACTGTTCTTGCAGATCTTCTCGATTTTCAACTCGCCGAACACTGTTTCTCGAACCGCAGAGCCAAAGGAAAAGACGGGAAGGAAAATCTTCTGCAAAACTTCGCTGTCGATTCCTGGCCCCGCTTCGTTGACTGGCAAAAAGAGATGTCGGCTAAACATAAATTTATGTTAAAAACTGATATTTCCTCTTTCTACGATTCCGTTTCACACAAATATCTTGTAAAAAAGGTTGCCGATTCGATTGGCATCAAGACAAACTCGGGTGTTATAAAACTTTTCGAAAAGATACTGAAAGTCAATGTCGCCACATATGATCACAGACCGGATTCCCAGAGAAATCCCGAAACAATGCGACAAGGGCTCGTCATCGGTTGCGGTACCGACGGGTTTCTCGCGAACATCTACCTGAAAGAAGTGGATGAACTGATGGCGACAAAAAAGGTGGTTTTCGGCAGATATACCGATGACATGAAGATTTTTGCAAACGATAAAAAAGAACTTGATGATGCAATCCTTCTTCTGCAAAAAGCTCTTCTCACTCTGGGACTCAATCTCAACTCAGGAAAGACAAAGCTGGCTTCAAGTGATAAAGAGAAAAATGAAATTTCTTCCAAATATGTGGACATCTACGACTACGCAGATGAAACAGACGAAGAACAAAATGACAGGTTCAGTGAATACCTCGATAATCATTTTTCAGATGTCAGGCAGTTTCAATCACTGAAAGAAATCGAAAATGACGGCGATGCCAAGGACTTCTGCAAATTTCTGTCAACTCAGTCGAATAAAAAGAAGAAAAAAGTCAAAATAACAGGCAGAACTCTATGGCAGGTGGAGGCTTTGGGAAATATATTCATGAATTTTGCAGGCGCATCCAAACATGCGTCATGGCTGATCGTTCAATCCTCTTTCTTCGCAGGTGTGGATGAAAAAGTATCCAAACGGGCAGTCGAAATTCTTGCAGAGACACTTCTCAATCCAAAAATGAACTCCTACACCCGTTACAGAATCCTCCATTACCTCACCAAATCTGAAAACAAAAACAACAACCACAAGCCATACATCTACAGTTTCCTCCCTCATGACCGCGACTGGTTTATCGATCTCTGCAAACAATTTCTTTCAGAACCCGCGATCGAATGTAATATTATCGCCATTCAAACATTAAAAACTCTCGGCTTTGGCAAAGATGAAATTTCACAGTTGGTCGGGAAGCATTGCATAAAACCGCTCGCTCAACCGATACAAAACGCTCTGCTACATATTTCCGAAAAAACGAAGGTTCCGGTTCCGGAAATTGTGGGTATTGATGTAACTGAAATGGAGGACTTTTCGGGGTATTTTTGAGGTACACCTTTGGAAGTGTACCTCAAAAATTATAATTAGACGGGTTGTATCAATCCACCTTTACGGTGACAGGTTTGATATTCCAGATGTTTTTGGCGTAATCTGAGATCGATCTGTCGCTGGAGAATTTTGCAATTCTCGCTGTGTTCAAGAGGGACATCTTTGTCCATCTTTCGCGGTCACGATACGCTTTTGCAACCTCTTCCTGAACTCTCACATAGTCTTCATAGTCGGCGAGCAACATATAATAGTCGCTTCCCAGAAGTGAATCGATAATCGGCTGGAATATTCCCGGTTCTGCGGGAGAGAAACTGTTTCCGGCTATCATATTGATTACACGGCGAAGTTCGGGATTTCGGTCGTAATAATCCATCGGATTGTAACCCTGTGCTCTGAGTGCCAGCACTTCGTCTGCAAGAAGACCGAAAATGAAAATGTTTTCATCTCCTACTTCTTCCCTTATCTCAATGTTTGCACCGTCCATTGTACCAATTGTAAGAGCACCGTTCAATGCGAATTTCATGTTACCCGTTCCTGATGCCTCGAGACCTGCGGTTGAAATTTGTTCCGAGAGATCGGCAGCAGGAATAATCCGTTCAGCGAGTGAAACGCCGTAATTTGCAATAAACAAAACTTTCAACTTGTCACCCACAACAGGATCGTTATTTACAACATCACCCACAGCATGAATCAGCTTGATTATCAACTTTGCCATATGGTATGCGGGAGCAGCCTTGCCGGCAAAAATCACAGTTCTTGGAGTTGCCTCATACCTCGGATTCTCTTTGATACGGTTGTAGAGAGTAATTACATGGAGGACATTCAGCAACTGCCTCTTGTACTCGTGGAATCTTTTTATATGAACATCAAAGATTGAATCGGTCGGAACTGAAATTCCGTATTCACTTTTGATAAATTTTGCAAGCAACTGTTTGTTGAACCACTTGATATGGCTCCAGTCGTTCAGGAATTCATGATCATCGGCAAATTTCTCGATCTCGGCAATTTTGTCGTTGTGGAGTATCCAGTCATCACTTATTCTGTCTGAAATCAGTGAAGAGAGGAGCGGATTTGCATGCCTGATCCATCTTCTGAAGGTGATACCGTTAGTTACATTTTTAAACTTGTCGGGGAAAATCCTGTGAAAATCGTTGAAAATCAGTTGTTTCAGGATGTTTGAGTGAAGTGCTGCCACACCATTCACCGAGTGACAGGAAACTATCGCAAGGTTTGCCATCCTGATCCGTTTCTCAGGTCCTTCCCTGATTATCGAAATTTTGCTTATCACTTCGTCAGGAACATTGAATTTTTCTCTCACATCGGTGAGGAAATTGTGGTTGATGTCGTAAACAATTTGAAGATGCCGTGGCAACAATTCCTCAAATATCGAGACAGACCATTCTTCGAGAGCTTCGGGAACGACAGTGTGGTTCGTGTAGGCGAATGTCCCCTGAGTGATCTTCCAGGCTTCATCCCATGACAAACCTTCTTCATCGATCAGAATTCGCATAAGTTCGGGAATCGCTATCACAGGGTGAGTGTCGTTCAACTGAATCGCTGTTTTCTCGGCAAATCTGTCAAAAGTACTATGGTTATACCTGTACTTCCTGATAATATCCTGAAGTGACGCGGAACTGAAGAAGTACTGCTGTCTTAGTCTGAGGAATTTTCCACCTGTGTAGCTGTCATTCGGATACAAAACTTTGGAGATGTTTTCGGAGATGTTCTTTCTTTCAACGGCTGCAACATAATTTCCATCGTTGAATTCTTTGAAACTGAACTCTTCGTTGGCTCTGGCAGCCCACAATCTGAGATTATTAACCGTGTCTGATTTGTAGCCCGGAACAGGTACATCATAGGCAGCGGCGAGTATTTCTTCAGTATCTATCCAGTTGTGTTTCATTTTCCCTTCCGGGGTTCTGACTGAAACCACCCTGCCGAAGTATTTGATCCTGAAAGTAAGCTCTCTCCTCGGAATCTCCCAGGGGCACCCGTATGCGAGCCAGTAGTCGGGCTGCTCCTGTTGCCTGCCATTCACAATTTCCTGCTTGAAAATACCAAATTCATACCTGATACCATACCCAAATGCCGGAAGTTGAAGTGTCGCCATCGAATCGAGGAAACAGGCGGCAAGTCTTCCAAGGCCACCATTTCCCAAAGCCATGTCGTGTTCAAGTTCCATGATATCTTCGAGAACATAATTGTCTTTGCGGAGTATTTGGCGGCACTCCTCGTAGTAGTCCATGTTGATGAGGGCATTTCCGAGGAGCCTTCCCATTAGAAATTCGAGAGAAAGGTAATATACTTTTTTCACATCCTGCGTGTTATATACATGCTGAGTGCGAAGCCAGTTTCTAACAAGCCTGTCACGAATCGAAAGCGACAGTGCATAATACATGTCGTTGTCGGTTACTGTCTGGCGTGTTTTAACCAGGATAAATTCGAGGTGCTCGGAAAACTGGTTTGAAAGGGTAAAACTTTCGGGCGACTCGCGGTCGGTAAAAAACAAAGAATTTTTCATTTTTATAGTCTGGTGTTGTAAACAAATTGAGTATCAAGCTGCCCGAGGGGGACGCCCTGGACATCCTTCGGAGAAACTATCCCGGTCTCCACCTTCCAATCGATCCCAAGTTGTGGATCATTGTAGAGAAGGGTTCGCTCCGAGTCTTTATTATAAAATCCTGTACACTTGTAGTGAAAAATTGCTATGTCAGAGAGTACAGAAAATCCATGGGCAAAACCAGGCGGAATCCAGATCTGATGATGATTTTCTTCCGAGAGGAGTGTCGAGTAATGCTTTCCAAAAGTCTGTGATCCTCTCCTGATATCCACCACCACATCGAGAACTGTACCGGAAATTACCTGGCACAATTTTCCCTGTTGAAACGGCGGTTGCTGAAAATGCAGACCGCGTATGGTTCCTTTTGAAGATTTTGAAAGGTTATCCTGAACAAATTCCATCGAAATTCCGGCTTCCGCCAGTTTTTCTTTGTGGAAACACTCAAAGAAAAAACCTCTGTGATCTTCAAAAACCACCGGTTTTAATAAAAGTATGCCATCAAGGTGGCTTTCTATAGCGTTCAATTTCTCCTCAGTTCAAATCTATTATCTGTTTTCTTCATATTCCTGCAATACCCGTTCGAGATACGACCGGTACATGCTCTGCGGAATGGAGTTTATGAGCGATTTAAAGCCCTCCACATCCACAAAACCTTTGCTGAACGCTATCTCTTCGAGGCATGCAACTTTAAGACCCTGTCTCTCTTCTATTACACCAAAGAAATTGGATGCCTGAAGCAGTGCCTGAGGTGTCCCGGTATCGAGCCACGCCACACCTCTGCCGACTATCTCGACTCTGAGGTTCTCCTGCTGCAGATAAACATTGTTTACATCAGTTATCTCGAGTTCCCCTCGGGCTGACGGTTTCAAATTTTTCGATATTTCCACCACACTGTTGTCGTAAATGTAAAGTCCGGGAACTGCATAATTCGATTTCGGTACTTTCGGTTTTTCTTCAATGCTCAAAACCTTACCCGAACGGTCAAAATTTACAATTCCGTATCTTTCAGGATCGGTCACGCGGTATCCGAAGATTTTTGCACCCGTTTTGTGTTCCGCTACGGCATCGTAGAAGAATTCAAGGTCACCGAAAAAGATGTTATCACCGAGTATGAGGGTCACATTGTCATCACCGATAAAATCCGCCCCGAGGATAAAGGATTCGGCTATACCCCTCGGGGCATCCTGCAGTTTGTATGATATATTCATGCCAAGATGACTGCCGTCGTCAAACAATTTCTGATAGAGAGGAATTGTCTCTTCGTTCGAAATTATCAGCACATCCTTTATTCCGGCGAGCATAAGAACCGAAAGAGGATAATAAATCAGCGGCTTGTCATAGATAACCGCAAGCTGTTTACTGTAAACTTTTGTTATTGGGTAGAGCCTTGATCCGGAACCTCCGGCAAGAATTATACCTTTCATAGACTTCCTGTTTTAAAAATTAGAATAAATCGAAAAATAAATTTAACAGATTTTTGATTTTACCGGAAATAAATTAGTATAAAAATGGTTCTCCGGTTTTTGAGAGGAGGAATTTGGGGGGAGTTAAATTTAAAACCGCAGAGGCCTCAAAGACCGCAAAGGGGTCATGGGAAAAGGAATATTAGCTTCTACAGTAGTGGATTGGTTTTTTCAAGAAGAGGTTAATAAACCGGCTCCATCCTTCATTATTTTGAACCTTTTCACTTGACAAAATCAATTAATCAGAACCACTCTCGTTAAATAGAAATCGTACCTGTTCAAGTTTTCGACTTATTGTCTCAGAATCAGGCAAATATTTTACGAAATCAGCAGGAAGATTCGTTCCAGTGGTATATGTAGATACTCCGATAGGATGATTGGAACTGCTTAATGAATACTCAACTACAGTTTTATCTTTGTTTTTACAAATAATAATCCCTATTGCATCATTCTCACCTTCTTCCTTCAGGTGTCGATTTAATGCCGTCAGATAAAATTCCATTTTACCTTTATACTCCGGCAGGAAATCTCCAACTTTTAGTTCTATGGCAATTAAAGATTTTAATTTCCTGTGATACAACAACAGGTCAATATAATATTCATTCTCCCCGACCGTTAACTTGTATTGACTTCCAACAAATGTAAACCAATGACCCATCTCCTCCAAAAACTGACGAATATTTGCCAGAAGTGCATTTTCCAACTCATATTCGCTATGTGCCTCTGATAATTCGAGGAAGTCGAAGGTATAGTTGTCTTTAATTGCCAACAAAGCCTGATTCCTGTAGTCAACTGCGATTGTTTTATCAAAATTGGTTTGGTTCAACAAATACTTTTCAAACGATTTGTTGTCTATTTGATGAACAAGAACATTTTTTGACCACCCGAATTTTTTGGTGTGAAGAAGATAAAATTCTCTTTCAGAATCTTCCTTACACTTGGAAAAAATAATCATATTGTGCGACCAGCCAATTTCTCCAACCAGTGGTTGGAGATTTGGTTTATCTTTGTACTCAAGATAAAATTGTCGCATATACCATAAATTCGATGCTGAAAAACCCTGAACACCCAGGTTGGATGCCTTCAGATCAGAACTCAATTTTTCAACGATCGACTTCCCCCATCCTTCATCCAGTTGCTTCTTAACAATGATTTTGCCCAAGTCCCAATATAGAGAGATCAGCTCATGATTTACAGTTTTTAAGGCCTTATATTTTGCCTCATTAATCCGCTCCTTAATTAAAGAAAGCAACTGTTCGTATTTTAAATTTTCGTCAAAGTCATTCATCGTCATGTTGAAATCTTAATAATTTTAACCAAAATGTTAGATTAAATTGCAAAAGCGAAAATAACTAATAACACCCGAATTTGTATTCTCTTAAAAAGATTGCATCCGGTACAACCTTTAAAAATTCAAATGGCTTTGAGCCCAGGCGGGTTCAACAAAAAAAAAGGCTGCCCCTCTTCGGAACAGCCTTAAATTCAAAGTTTAAGCCTTCAAACAATCAGCTCATAGCTCATACTTCATAGCTAACAGCTATTTAGCAGCTCTTTTTCCCATGTCTCTGTCGAAAAGATAGAGGGAATTTTTCGATTCGCCGATCATTTCGAGTTTGGTTACAACTGCGAGAGCTGATTCCTCTTCTTCGATCTGCTCTTCAACAAACCAGTTGAGGAAGGTGTTGGTCGAGTAATCCTTTAGCTCATGAGCGAGTTCAACAAGTGAGAAGATGCTTTTTGAGATATACTGTTCGTGTTCGAAAGCAGCTTTTAATCCGTCAAGTGCACCATTCCACTCGCTTTGTGGTTTTGCGATCGCTTCAAGGGTCACTTTACCGCCACGGGTGTGTACATGATCAAAGATCTTCATTGCGTGAGCATATTCCTCACTCGCCTGTACTTTGAAGTAGGCTGCAAATCCTGAAAGATTTATCGACTCATAGTAAGTGGCAAGGCTTAAATATAAATATGATGAGAACATCTCTTTATTGATCTGTTCATTTAATACTTTTTCCATTTTTTCGCTTAACACGGTTGCCTCATTTTTTTTGTTATTAAAATTCAAAAAATTGTTTTTTTATATATCAATATAGTAACAAAGAATTATTGTTTTGTGTTCAACTCAAAAGATTCAATTTCTTCAAGGGTGTCGGGATTTATGGTTTCAACTGTAACCCTGTCACCATCCACGGTGATGAACACGAGAGCATTCCGTGTAGTGAACGACTTGCAATACTCACTCCAGGGGAGTTTTTCCTTCGCATAGTAGGGTGCACCGGCAGCTCCGTTGTTGATCTGAAAGATTGTCCTGCTCAGCTTCACTTTTTTCTTCTCCCAGTTTTCAGGATACATCTTCATTTCAGGGTTTATAACAAGGTGGTTATAGTTGTGCTCGTCACCTGTGAAAACAGCTCTGGTTTTCTTCGACTGATTAACCATCAGATCGAGGAACAAGTCGCGTCTCTCGATAATGCCCGTCTCCACCTCCTTGCCGGCAATTCTCGCTCTCACGGAATTGTTGCCCGAGTACCACATATCATCGCCGGAATGCCCGCCATTCGGAAACAATGGAGTGTGAACCGATACAAAAATGTGCTTAATTCTATTGTCGGCTTCATATTCGAGCAATTTCTTCGCAAACCAGTTGTACTGATTCTCCATTATATACGCATGCGGATTTCCCGAAAGCCCCGGATTAGCCTTAACATCGGGAGAAAACCAGTAATTCGAGTTCATCACAATCATCGCACTGTTTCCAAAAGTGTAGCTGTATGCTGTTTCACTGTATGATGGAAAGTCGGTGGTTGAAGGGTTCGGATCATATTTCGATCCGTCCTCTGAGAGCAGTTCCTCGTTAAGAGGATTCACCAGCTCATCAGCAAATACAGTCTCTGCCGAGAGTGAGTCGAAGGGGAAACGGTCAACCCGCAGATACCGGGCGGCTTTAGATTCATCAATAAATCTGATGTGCTGCCCCTCGTGGTTACCCATCGTTGTGTAAATCGGGAAGTATGCTGCGAATGGTTGTACCGCATTTTTCCAGTTTCTGAACTGCAGTCTCTGCTCCTCCGGGTTGTATGAGTAACCGTTGATCAGGTCACCCGTGAACTGCATGAAATCCACGCCTTTTTGTGCAGCGAGAGCCATTATTTTCCGCATGATGTAAACATTTGAGCCAAAAAGACTCCTCTCACCACCCCCTTGGGATGCCCTCGAATCGCTTGCATACGCGAATGTAAATTTGGAATTGTCGCCCTTTTTAGGGGCAGTTTTAAACTTTTGCTCGAATACTGTGTTTCCGGCTCTTACAGTATAGATATATTCAGTGGAAGGCTGAAGTTCCGTCACCAAAAGTTCATGTTTTCTGCCGGACTCAAGCTCATATTCCCTCTTCCCTACCGTAACTGAGGGCTCGCAAACAAAATTCGTTCTTAATGAAATGATGGCAGAGTTTTCGGTCACGACATTCACAAAAGGACCGTCCACTATCGTGTTTGAGACCATAAAAGGTTCGCCTGCGACAAACTCCACCCTCCCGTCATACAACATTGCACCCGACGAACCGGTGATACGGTATCCGAGCAAACCATATCCTTTAGCCTGCCACTCGATCATGTCGTATGTGCCCGAGAGAGTCCCCTTGATATCAACGGAGCAGACTCCTTTTTCTATCGCCACACTTTTGTTAAACCAGACAGGGAGCGGATACTTCCCGTCACCCACGGGAATCAAACCGTAGTAAAGTGTCCCTTTTAGAAGTGTATCTCCAAAATTGAAGGAAAGTCCCTTTGCATCGCCCGAAATGCCAGAGATGAATTTCTCCACATCATAACGCGGATTGCCGGCTTTTTCGTATAACTTTCTTCCATCTTCCTCGAAATAATAGAGTTTTTTGCCGGTGTCATATTTGATATTTGAATACGAGGCAGGCACTTCCTGACTGAACCCGATTGAAGAGAAAAGAGTAAAAAGAACTGCTGTTGAAAAAAGAAATTTGTGCAAAACAGAATCCGATCAGGTTTCATTATGATGATTATCAATCCAAATATATTAATTTTTTCCTCAATAATAAATTTTTTCTCAAAACTGAACTTTTATGTCTCAATTTCATGGCAGCATCTCCCTGGAAGATGCCTCACTTACACTCTTTTCCGGTAATATTGAACTTACAAATCTCTCTTCAGGTCATGTTGCCCCAAATCTTTTTTTCTCGTTCGACGATGATAATAAAGGTTTTTGCGTTGCCGGAACAGGGATTTCGACTGACGGGAGAATTACGAGATTATTAACGACTGATGACTGGGGAAGAATTCTGGAAGCTGAAAAAATTTATGAAATCTCCGGTCATTTCGCAGGTATCCAATTCGATGAAAAAAAGATAGTTCTTTTCACCTGTCCCTTTGGCTTGCGAGACCTTTATCTCCTGAAAAAAGATAACCGTCTCCATTTCACCACAAATTACCACACTCTCTTTAAAATTGAAACCCCTGAGCTTAACCCCGAGGCTCTCGGAGGCAGATGGCTCCTCTATAACCAATTGGACAGTGATAGTCTTTTCGTCAATTACAAGCGACTCAGTTGCGGCGAAAAACTGGTAATTGACAGGAAATCCTTGTCAATCCGAAGTGAATTTCCATATCCTTTCCCGGCTTTGAACTCCGAAATTGCAGATGAGCCGGTCAGAAATTTTATTAACGCCATTAATTCCATCTGCTCGTTAAACAAAGGAACCGCTCATCCCATCGAATTGAGTCTCTCAGGCGGGTTGGATTCGAGAGTCCTGCTCAGTCTGCTCATCCGAAGCAAAACACCTTTTTCTGCTCACTCATTCGGAGAACCGGATAACCCCGATGTGGCGATGGCAAGGCAACTCTGCGAACGAACCGGAGTGAAATTTACAAATTACACACCCGATGAACTGACCATCGAGAGCGCTATACAGGATGTACGACTCCAGGCTCGATATTCTCTCCTTAACCATCCGGCAACCTCTCCAAATAACCTTGGCTACTACAAAAAAGTAGTGGAGAACGGATCTCCTGTCATTATCGACGGCGGTTTTGGTGAATTGTGGCGGCGGCAGTTTTTCTACAAGCTCTCTCTGATGGGTGGGAAAGCATTTTTCAGAGGAAACCGTGAGAGTCTTATCCCTTTTCTTTCACATCATAGAGCTGATATTTTTCGTGCCGAAGTATTAAACGAAATGGAAAAGGGTTGCTCCAAATCTCTGGACAGAGTATTTGCTGAAAACCCCCAACCTGAAACCATGGGAATTGACAACTGGATTGATCTCATCTCACTGCGGACACGCCTTCCGAACTATTATTCCCAGGAACAGACAATGATAGACGGAGTTGCCATTGCCATCATGCCTTTCGTTCAAAAAAATGTGCTCGATCTGCTTTTCTCGACACCTCTCGAACTGAGGAGAAACAGCTCCATGCTTAAGCGAATAGTAAGGAACATGGCTCCGGAACTCACTTCGTTGCCGCTTGTGAAGTCGGGAACAACTGTGCCGTTCAGCCTCGGCAGTCTTGGTTCACGGGTCTGGTCAAAAGTTTCCTCTGTTACGGGGAAAAAAATTTCTCCGGTTGAAGATGAAGGAACCAAAAAACTGGTTTTGTTAAAGGAGTTCGTCTGTGATCTTGCAGGTTCGGGGAAGGTGAGAAACAGCGGATTGCTCGATGAAACGAAAGTTGCGGGAATTCTGAAATTCTACGACGGCGACACTTCAAAAAAGGATGAACTCGCCTGGCTCATCTCTTTTATTGCTCTTCTGGATATAATGAAGCCATAAACAACAAAGCCGCGGGTTCCCGCGGCTTTGCACAATTTATTTTTAGTCTTTCATGCGGTTTCCTTTTTCTTCACGAATGAAGATCCAGGAAACAACCTTGCCTACATCGATTGTCTCGAAGTAGTTCCAGTATTGCTCTGTTCTCACATGCAACGAACTGGTATCATCCTTTGCAATCGCATCAGCTTCAGCAATTATTGCTTCAATTCTCGATATCCAAAGTTCCCAGTTTTTGGGTCGAAGATCGATCCAGCCGGCTTCAGCCCATTTTTCGAGATTGTCAGGAGTAATCTCCAGCTCTGTCTCCGCTCCGAAAACGGGAATTTTCATCAGGTTTCCGCGCAGCAGATCTTTGCCGTCGTTCATCAAAACGGGAATGCCCACCGAGATCGCTTCATTTCTGAACTTTTCGTTGTCGAGAATGAACCTGGTCGAGAGAGTTGTAAGCTCTTCGGGAGTTTTCTTCACAATCTCCTTCATGTTTCCACAGGTGCGTTTCAGAATTTCGATCTCGAAAAGAAGTTTCGAGAGTCTCGGTGGTCCAAGCATCTCAAAAGCCACTGATGCCACACCATGTTGCTCTTCCAGTTTGGAAAGTTTTGCCACGGCGAGATGCTGCATGTAACCTGCTCTGTACGATGGTTGCATGTTCGCATTGTCCAGGGCGTTTATGATGTCGTGTCCGGTGTTTCCTCCCATGATTTCGAAAACGGTGTTGTTTGCAATCTCTTCGGGAGTAACAAATTCCATCTGTTTTTGTGCAGTAATGGCTTCAAATTCGCCACGGGAGAAGATTCCGTTTTCACCTGTATCGATGTAAACCGATCTTAAAACACCCTGCCGTTCAAATTTTCTGCCGGTCTCCTTGTAAATCTTTCCTTCGAGCGGAATTGCGGAATCGAGCGGAATATCAAATATCTCCACTTCCTTCCCCTGTTTCCTGATGGTGCCGAACTCAATTTTTTTCCATGCAATCGCAGCAGCGGGTTTTATCTCCTTTGTGATTGCACTGTCGGGGGTCCTCGCCATAAGGAACAACAGAAGTGTATGCGCACCGGCGATTGCCGACTTGCTTAAAAGCACCCTCGAAGGTCTCTCTTCGCTGTGGGTGTAGGGGATGTTCAAACCCATGCCGCCCGTACCCGAAGTACCAATCTTCAGATATACCTGTGTCTCGAAGTGGTGCATCGAATTGTAAAGCACCTGAATATGCCTGATCAACTGCGGAATGTAGAGCACTGCTACAAGTTTTTCCGTCTCGGTAACGAGCTGATCGCGGTCTTCCGACTCATAAAGCACCTTTTTCAGATTTTTGTAAGCCGTGAAAATATCCTGATAAGCAATACCCGTTGCGGTGTTGATACAGTCGATTATGATGTCAGGTTTGTGTTCCTCCAGCAGTTTGTAAAGCGACTGAGCCTTCAACACCTCATCGGAAAGATCATCCATCACATCACTTATTATCGTACGCCTCATTTCAGGATCTGCAAGCATCTCCTGACGGCTTAAGTCTTTATATTCATCACGCACAAGCACATTTCCCCACCAGGGAACAAAGAAACCTTCGCCCGCTTCAGGGTATGTTTTTTTAAGATATTCAACTTCTTCTTTTGCTTCGCTCTCCTTCAGAGAGGTAATTATTATGCCGGCAGGTTTTTCAACCATCAGACGACGGGTTATGGCTTTTCCAACCAGACCCCAGCCGCCAAGCACCAGTACTTTTTTTCCGTATATATCCATTTTTTCTATCCTTGAATAAGAAATTTTCCCATATTCAAACATACTAATAATAATATTCAGTACAAAGAAAGTAGTTTAGCTATTAGCTATGATCTATGATCTATGAGCTTAATTTAATTATTAGTTGTGGGTTATGATTTATGTTTTTCAGCCTTCTTCTACCCATATGTCGCCACAAGGGCTCTTTTATATTTGGGTGCCATTTTCTACCCATATGACACCCTTACGGGTTTTCAGCCTTCATCCTTCGCAATTCATCCTTCCGCGAAACTCTGTTTAATCTGCGTGCATCTGCGTCCCCTCTCAAACCTCTGACTTCAAACTTCAAAAATTCCGCCTTCTTTTCTTTATATTGCATTCACTAATAATTTAATATTGCCATGCCTTCACGAAGAATAAGCCGGAAAGCCGGGAAACCGCCCGGAACCATCGAATATACCGGAGAAAACACCACCACAAAAACCGGAATCATTGCACTGAATTTTGACAGCGGTCATTTCGAGAAAGTGGTTATCGGGTCTTTTACCGAACTTGAGGACTATTTTAGAGAGAACCGCCATGGACTCACATGGTTTCGTGTAATCGGTTTTAATGAAAAAGATTTCCTTACCCTGTTTGCTGCAAAATTCAAAATCCACGAACTCACTCTGGAAGATATAATGAATGTCTATCAGAGACCGAAGATAGAGGAAACGGGTGATGCAGTATTTTGCGAAATTAACAGACTGAAGATCACAGGATCAAATAACTGCAAATCCGAGCAGGTAAGTCTTTTTATGAGGGGAGATACACTGATTACTTTTCAGGATTTCGATGATGATTTTCTCTCCATCATCGAGTCAAGGATTGAATCGGGCAAAAATCTGATTCGAAAAAGAATTGATTTTCTCTTTTATGCCGTAATCGATCTGGTTGTTGATGAGTATTATGTTGCCCTCGAGCAACTGAATGATCATATCGAAAATATCGAAGCCATGTTTTTCTCCGATGATGTCTCCGACAATTTTAAAGTTCTTCAATCGTTAAGGAGCGAACTGAGTAAAGTCCGGCAGTCAATCTGGCCCGTTCGCGACATTATGAACAAAATTCACAAGAAAGAAATCACTCTCTTCACCAAAGAGACCTTAATCTACCTTAACGACACCTATGACCATGTAAATCAGATAATAGAAATTCTTGAGAATCTCCGTGAAAGCACCCTCTCCCTGATAGATGTCTACATGTCTTACACAAGCAACCGCCTTAATGACATCATGAAAGTGCTGACCGTCATTTCAACCATCTTCATGCCGCTCACTTTTATTGCTGGTGTTTACGGAATGAATTTCCATTACATGCCCGAGATAAAGCAGGTTTGGGGTTATCCGGCAGCCCTCCTGCTTATGATTGTTGTAGCCCTCGGCTTCCTGAAATATTTCAGGAAAAAGAAATGGTTTTAATTCAGGGATTAGTTTTTAGTTATGAGTTATGAATTATGATTTATCAATGTCCTGGAAAGTCTATGCCACAACTCACAGTCAAAAAAAACTCACAACTAATAAATCATAACTCATAACTGAAATCATTCATCCTTATTATACGCTTTTCTGATGAACGCATCATAGCGGTCTTTTTTGATGATGCCGATGGGACCCGAGTAGATGCCCCCCTGCTGGAATGCGTCAAAAATTCTTACTGCAAGAATATTGGGACGGTCAGTGCGGATTAATCCTGCCGGGATTGTATAGACACGGTTCTGCATCCACTCTTCCGACTGAATATATTCAACTTTTGCATCCTTCATGTTGCCAGTCCCCCCGATCAGTCTGCCATTCAGATACACTTCATCAAAATCATCTATTTTACCAAGAAGAAGAAGGAGTTGCGACTTCAGATCATTTTTTTTATGATCGAACGAGAGACGGTACCAGCCGTACCCTTCAAACTGTGAGAGTCCCTGATTTTCGAGATAAGACGGCACAATTACATCTTTCCAGGCAGAGTCGGTAACAACATCGTCTTTGTAGATTGAAGAGTCGCCCTGAATAAACTTCCAGTTCCCTTCAAGGTCGATATCGGGAGTAATATAAGTTTCATTCTCATAAATTCCCGGATCACCCGACATGATACCCCCCTCAAGCTGGGCATCATATACCCTTACGGCGATGGTGTTTTTTGAAGTGAAATTTACAAGAGAGGCAGGAAGATAATAAATCCGGTAGGCGTTATACGCAGTTTTGTAGTCGGGAGGGAAACTTCCCGAAGTGCCGATCTTTACACCGTTGAACCACACTTCATCAACATCATCAATAAATCCGAGGTGAAGTGCAAGATTCTTTCCTGCAAGATCAGCAGAACCGGTGAACGAAAATCTGTACCAGGCATAACCGTTGTAACCGTGAAAACCCTGATTCTCCCACGAAGACGGTACTATTATTTTATCCCATGCCGAATCATTAAATTCAATCTTTGACCAGGAGGAATCGTCACCAATCTGAAATTTCCACTCCCCTGCCAGATCGACAAGCTTATCATTCCCGGGTTCAGTTAAAGCCTTCTCACAACCTGTGAAAAAAAAGAAAAAAACAACTGTTATGGCATAAATGTATCGCATCTCGTTCTTATCCGATTTTTAATGATCTCCTTTCCAAAGATAAATTTTTCGGATCGATTAAGTTTCATTTTGCCGTAAAAGGTTGTAAAATCTTGTCACACGGGAATCTCAAGTATTAAAACCGCGAAGAACGCAAAGGACGCAAAGGAAACTATGAACTATTAGCTGTGATAATTCAAACTTAGTAATTCCCCTTGGCGATCTTAGCGGTCTTTGCGGTTAATTACTCCCTTTGCGGTTTCTCTCCTTTGCGGTTTGACAAAATAATTTTCTTACCAAACTATTGACTTTAAAGAAAATATTCCGTATTATTACTTCAGGTTATGTGAGGTTTAATTAACTCGTTCCATTTCACAAAAAACGGAGGTAAATTCCTTTTTTAGAGATTCACTATTTTACTGAATAAACAGACAAAATGCCCGGCACCCTGAAGAAAATCAGGTGAGACGAGGTTTGTGTACTATTGACTGCTCGAAGTCGTCGTGGTGCTATCATTTTGAAATTTATTCACCCCCTCCAAGCATTAACCTGCTCTAAAATCCCTCTGCTAATTTCATATTTCTGATTCTTTGCGTCCTTTGCGGTTAAATAATTAGAGGTGCGGGTTCTCTGCGTTCTTTGCGGTTTATTAATCAAGATAAAACATATTGAAATCATGAAAAAAATGTTGATTCAAGCGGTCAAATTTCAAATTTTCCGGAGAAGAACAGCATCAATTGTTCTGTTATTCTCTGCGTACATGCTCAATACTGCATCAGCACAAAGCGCCAATCCAGATATGGCAGCAACAAATAATGCTGTATATGCAACACTGGTTGACGGCAACTTTACCTATATTGGCGGGGCTTTTTCAACGGTAGGGAGGTTAAGTGGCAACGGTGTAAAAATGACCACCACAAGCTCGAGTATAGACAAATTATACCCAAAAGTGAACAGCTCGATATATACATGCATCTCCGATGGAGCCGGCGGCTGGTATATTGGTGGAACTTTTACAATGGTCGGTACAACCGGCAGGAACAGATTGGCTCACATAAATTCTGACGGAACGCTTGATGCTTCCTGGAATCCGGATGTTAATGATGTAGTCTATTCACTCCTGCTAAATGGTAACGACCTTTTCATCGGTGGAAATTTTACAACAATTGGCGGACAAGCCCGCAGTCGTATCGCCAAAATTGATGTAACTACAGGACTTCCCGATGCATCCTGGAACCCGGGTGCCGATTTAACCGTCAAGGCTATTGCCCTAGGTGGTTCATCACTCTTTATTGGCGGGGATTTTGCGACTGTCGGCGGACTCTCCCGAAGCTACATCGCTAAGCTCTCGACGACGGGAACGGGTGCAGTTGATGCATCATGGAACCCCGGTTCCAGTAACCCGGTAGTTGCTTTGGCTGTTAGTGGTACTGATCTTTTCGCCGGTGGATATTTTACCACTATCGGGGGAGTGGCCCGAAACAGGATAGCAAAGCTCTCCATAAGCGGGACAGGAACAGTAGATGCATCATGGAACCCCAATGCAAACAGTTATGTGTTTTCTCTTCTGATCAGTGGTGACAACATTTTTGTCGGGGGTAGTTTCACAACAATGCAGGGAGTTGCACGAAACTGGATTGCAAAACTTTCCATTAGCGGAACCGGAATTCTTGATCCAGATTGGAACCCGAATATGAATGCAGCGGTTAATTCCCTTGCAACAGACGGGACTTCAATATTCGCCGCAGGAAATTTTACTACCGTCTCCGGAGGAGCTGTTGAATGTTATGGTATTGCAAAACTTAATGCAACGGGGGCAGGCACACCCGAAACAGGGTGGAATCCACACCTGTCCGGTTCAGGACTTTCAGTGGCAGTAAGTGGCACCGACATTTATGTGGGCGGTAACTTCAATCTGGTGAATGTTGTCCGAAGATATTATCTCGCCAGAATCAACAACACCACCGGTGAGGTCGATGCTGATTGGAATCCCAATCCGGGTGGAGCTGTTTATGCTCTGGCTGTAAGTGCTACGGATGTTTACGCAGGGGGCATTTTTGTGACAGCAGGCTCCCTCATAAGAAATCGCATCGCAAGATTTTCAAAAACAGGTTCAGGGACCGTGGACCCCCTTTGGGACCCTAATATCGGCAATGGAGCTGTTAATGCACTGGCTATAAACGGTACCGATATTTATGCCGGAGGAAGTTTTACAACTGTCAATGGTTCTGTCTCAAGAAACCGGCTTGCTAAATTCACTCTGGAGAGTTCTGCCGCTGTTGATGATCTTTGGAATCCAAGCATAAACAGCACAGTGAATGCTTTGGTTATTAACGCTTCGACTATTTATGTAGGAGGGAGTTTCACCAGTGTCAATATAACAGGTGTACCGAGAAGCAACCTGGCAAGTTTTCCTCTGTCGGGTTACGGCACCGTTGATTCCTGGAACCCGTCTATAGGTGGAGTTGTTTACGCTTTAACAATAGACGGTTCTTCTATTTATGTCGGGGGTTCATTTAATACTGTTAATTTCCCGACAGTAACAAGAAACCGCCTGGCAAGATTTCCCCTGTCAGGCACAGCAACAGTGGACACATGGAACCCGAATATTGGTGCAACTGTCTATACCCTTGCTGTAAGCGGTAGCGATATCTATGTCGGGGGGACTTTTACCACTGTCAATGGTTCCACAACAAGAAATTACCTGGCTCGAATCTCCAGCTCTTCAGGTCTGGCAGACTCGTGGAATCCTAATCCCGGTAACTCAGTAAGAAATATTTCTGTCTCAGGCAATGATGTGTATGTGGGGGGTCAGTTCGCTTCTATCGGTGGCAATCTTCAACCATACCTCGCATTGTTCACTGACCGTACCCTCCCTGTCGAGCTTGTCTCTTTTTCTGCCTCTGTAACCAAAGGTGTGGTAAACCTGAAATGGCACACCGCCACCGAAGTGGATAACTACGGCTTTGAAGTGCAGCGGACAACTGCAGGAAGCGATGACTGGAAGAATATCGGGTTCATTCAGGGACATCATACAACCAATTCACCTAAATATTACTCATTTACCGACCAGCCCTCAACAGAAGATGCATACAAATACAAGTACCGTCTGAAACAACTGGACAATTCGGGAAGTCATGAGTTTTCAAATATCATAGAAGTGAGTCTGGGTACGCCCGCCAACTTCCTTCTCGAACAGAATTATCCGAATCCCTTCAACCCGGCAACGGTCATCAGATATCAATTGCCTGTAGCAGGAATGGTAAGCATCGATCTCTACAACACGGCGGGTGAAAAGGTGGCATCGCTTCTGAACAAAGCAGAGGATGCGGGGGTTCATTCTCTTTCGTTTGATGCGGTCAAGTACGGACTTTCATCGGGTATCTATATTTACAGGATGACAGTTGTACCTGCTTCAGGTGAGGTTTTTTCTTCTGTAAGGAAGCTAAGTTTGATTAAATAAACCGCAAAGAACGCAAAGGAAGCTATGAACTATTAACTATGAACTATTAGCTGTGATAATTCAAACTTAGTAATTCTCCTTTGCGATCTTTGCGGCCTTTGCGGTTAATTACTCCCTTTGCGAACTTCGCGGCCTTTGCGGTTTATTCTCAAATCTTAAAACAATCCTGCAGCATTAAACCAGTAGGTTACTTTTGCCATGAAGATATTGTTCGACTCTGAATTTATAAGGTTCGAGAAACTTTTGCCCATTTGAAATTCACCGGGATCGTCAAAATTGGTACGGTCGTGGCTCCATACGAGGAAGAGAGTCGACCCGGGGAGGAACTCCCATCTGTAGATGATGTTCAAACGGAGCGATTTGAAATTGAAATCAGGATTACCGATTCTGAATGAATTGGCGCCTCCTCCCGGATTGATTTCATATTCACCATTCTCTTTGTCATATTTTATCGTGGTGCCTTTTGTACCGTACACTGTAAAGTCACTCGTTCTTTCTCTTTCAAATTCCTTTATGTCGGAGTATTTTCCGATTGATATGAACGGCTGTGCGAAGAGTTGCAGCGACATCGTGGGAGTAAATGTATAGTCCAGGCGAATTGTAGCAAAAAGGGTTTTTTGATCAAGGAATCCAAAGATGTGTCGTGTACCATAGGTGTTCACCGCAGCGGGGTCATCATAGTTTGCTATCCACTGACCTGCATCATAATTCCACTCGTAACCGGGATATATGGTGAGCCTTACCGCCTCGCTCGCTCTCCATGATCCGCCAAGCTGCAGACTGTAATTGTTACCTCCGAGTGCATCGCCACCGTAGTAGAAATCGCCGTCGATGGTGATGTCTTTTCTCTGATCAGTAGAGAAACCGATGGCGCCGTTGTAGCCTTCGGGCAGTTTTACGGTAGGGCCGCCTCTTGTGTGACGGGTGCTGTAAGATTCAAAGTTTACACCAAAATTGAATCTCAGACGGTGAAAATTTTTCATCCAAAGATTTCCCATCGTGAAAATACCGTCCGCTTCCTTGTCGCCATCAAAGTTGTATGACCTGAAATATCCTGCATAAATGCTTTTTGATCTGCTCCACGAGTCCTCTTTATAATCCCTGTAACCTGTTACGAGGTGCCCGTTTATGTAGCTTGTACGCCATGAAAATCCGAGATCATTCGAGTTGAATCCGGGAGAAATTGCACCGAGAGCTGCATTGAAATAGAACTCCCCTTCCTGCTTGTTGAATGTTATTCTTCCTGCCCATCCATTAAGTGAAGTGGCGTTCGTATCAAGTTTTTGATATTTTGCATCCGGACGCTGGAACGAGTGAACCGGTCTTTTCTGTAATTCTGTTATGAAATCCCTCGTACCGTTGATGTTCGACATCATGAAATAACCATTCATTACATACACTTTTGCCGAGTCGAAATTGATCCACCCGTCAATTCCACCGGTAAATGAATTGCGGCTGAAGCTGTTTTCGAGACCGGGTTCATCAAATTTTCTGATGAGTGATGTACCCATGAAACCGAGACCATATCTCGAATTATCGAATTCCTTCAGTGTTCTGAAGACAGTTGCATTTGCGAGAGGCTCCACTTCCCTTTTGGTTGTAACTCCATTGGTGTATGACTTTGCACTCATTGAATTTGTGAGGGCGTTCAGCGCATATACCGACCATCCGTCTGAGATTTTACCCGTCAGTTTTGCGGCACCGAGTATCTGTGTATTTGTGGGATACTCAACAAAATCTCCGTCAGCAGCATCGCCGTTGGGGCTTTTACCAATTCTTCTTGAATAGAAAAGGTCGGGATTTCCCCAGTTGAAGCCCCAGTTGTTGTTCGACCCGCCGTAACCGAACTGCAAGAGGTTGCTCCCCTCGATAAAGAACGGGCGCTTCTCTTCGAAAAATGTCTCAAATGCCGAGAGGTTAAGCACTGCAGGATCCACTTCCACCTGTCCAAAATCGGGATTTACCGTCATGTCAAGCGTCAGATTGCTGTTGATGCCCCACTTCAAATCCGCACCGAAAGAGGTGCCGTACTGGTTGCTTTTGTAAAAAGGATCGTTTTGGTCGTGAATGAGATATTGTGCTTTCGAAAGGAGGTAGGGCAGCACTTCAATGTTTGCGTTGTTTCCAATCTCCTGAAAACCTTTCAGTTCAGCGAATTTTTCAACAAAACCGCTCTCGTTCTTTTTCAACAGTATATAATAACTCTCCTCACCTCTCCGGGCAATATTCCTTTTGAAGTTGATGCCCCATGTCATGTCTGGTCTTTTGTTGAAACGGAGCTGCGAAAAAGGAATCCTCATTTCTACCGTCCAGCCGTCACCCGTTCTCATGGTTTTTGCTTCCCAGACGCCATTCCATGAGCTCTCGTCCCAGTCCCTGTTGAAAAGGGTTCCGTCACCTGTCGATCCGCTGGGGGTTGCATAGAAATAGTAGCCCGATCTTTTGTCGTTGTAGGGATCGAGGAAGAGCATAAAATAGTCGGATTGAACCCACTGGTCTTTTCTGGAGAGAACTGTAACAATAGAATCAGGGTCGGTGTCATAGCAGTATGCAGCCAGATAAAATGCTTCATCGTCATATGTGACTTTCAATGCAGTTTTCTGCGATGAAGGCTTCCCTTCTTCGGGGTCTCTTTGAAAAAACTCCAGTACCTGAAGGTTCTGCCACACAGGCTCATTTAACTTTCCGTCAACCTCAATATTTCCGGAGAGCTTTGATATTTGAATTTCTTTCGAGCCTTTATTGCCACCGGCAAACGAAGTGGCTGTTGCGATTAAAGCAAAACAGAGTAGAGCTAATCTTCTCATATTTGAATGATTCCTTGTTTGTTTGTCTCTTTAGACCGGGAGAGTAAAAAATAGTTGTAGCAAAATTAAGGCGAAGGCATGCCATTTTTATGAATTAGTGATGAATGGCGAAAAATCAGGGATGAAGGATAAAGGATGAAGGCTGAAAATTTGAGGGATGAAGGATGAATGTTTGAGGTTTGAAGTTTGAAAACCAATAGCCTTCGATTCAGATTGTAGGGAAAGGGGACGCGGATACACGCAGATTTAACGGATTTACGCTGATGAGCCCTTGTGGCGACATATGGGTAGAATTACAGCATACTCCAACAAAAGAGCCCTTGCGGCGACATATGGGCTAAATGCTTTAGAAGGATACCAGGTCAAAAGTTTGTAATTAAAATTCTTCTACATAAATTGAAATAGCTAATTATCAGGTTTTCTGAAATCATCAAATAGCAGAAAATTGAAACATTCAATAATCCCTTTATTATCTACACCAATCGACCCCGTTTTGAACAGGGTGGAATTGAACAGTCTAATCGAAGATTGCTTTAAACTCGCAACAGTTCAGGTCAGGTACCAGATTTCCAAAATTCACAAACCGGGAATTATGGGAGATTTGACTGCAAAAGACATTGCGATAGATGCTATTGCGCCATTATTTACACCCGGAAACGACGGACTCATACACCACCTAAGCAATTCATTTATTGATTGGTCACCACCGATTACAAATGAAGAACAAGCAAAGTTTATGCTCGTATCTGTGCTTGCCCACAGAGTGAAACAGCATCTGCACAATTTGATGAGGGAAAACGATCCATTTTTTGCCAGGATCCTCGACTCCCTGAATTATTATATTAAAAAAGAAAAACTTATTAAAATCGAAAAACTCAAGGTTTGCTATATCTCAGTAGAAAACCCGGTTTTGGGTGATTTTCGTTATCTTGATTATACTCACCTTTCCTCAGCCCCTTCAGTGTTGTTCAATGCGAAAAAATTAAATATAAAAGCAATTCTCGATGAACTTACCGGAATTAATGAAGAGGCTGTTGCAATTCCACTACTGGCCCTCGCCAGGAGGATAAAAGAAGTCAACCTCAATATAGATAGGCCTGTTATTTACTGCAATGAGACTGAAACTGAGTATGATATTGATTGTTTGACTAAAACGGCATATCACAAAGTGCTCGAAAAATTGCAAATTTCTTATGTAAGCAAGGGGAAACTTTCCAGTGATGAGGCCGGGATGATCGAAAAAGCTCTTGTGGAGATGTTATCGGATATAAAAGACGGAGGCGTAAAGCCGGGATTATTCCATTATTTTCAAATTTTTAATGAGGATATGCCTCATGAAGTTTACAAATCAAGATATCACAACATTCTTGAGTATCTTTTAAAGGTTCTTAAACTGGAACTGTCCCAAATGCTTGCCCCAAAGTCTAATTAATCCGAATTTGGAATTTTTACATCTATTAAACAGAAAGATCCAATCAACAAAATGAAATTCGTCCCTTCAATAAATGAGTATGATGTTTTTGCGTTTGTTTTTCATCCTGAAACTCTCAGCGATGAAAAAAAAGAGTACATTGAAACCGGTGCCGTATTTCAAGAGGAGCTAAATTACTTCAACATGTTATTTAATGAAACCAATAAAGATATCACTGAAAACGACAGGCAAAATCTTGCCTCCAGGATTGCTGTGTACCAACCGTCTTCAAATATCATTTATCTTTATCCCTATACACCCATGACTCCCTCTAAGGGACAAGCCAAAGTTTTATATCGTGCTGCGTCTATGGAGGCGGACGAAACTGTCTCTTCTAAAACTTTCATGGACTCATCCAAATCTTTTCTTATTAAGGTGAACACAAGTCGCAACTCGACCAGCATATACATCTTCGATTTTTCCGGTAAAGTATTAAAAAATATTAATCTTAAAATATTCCCGTCAGAAAGCACCCACCATCTCGATGATAATACGCAAGCTCTCGTTTTGCCGGGTAAAGTTGATGTGGATCATATCAGTTTGGAGCTGGAATAAACACAGATTATTCGCCCGATTTCCTCGCTCCCCTTTTTCCTGTCAACATAATAATAGTCACAGTCTTTGCAGTTAAATTTCTTTTGTTTAACTTTGGCAAGAGAATAGCATTTAATAGAAGATGGATATAAATAATACCAAAAACAATCAGAATATCTTTTATGAAATCGAAGATCAGGCAGCCCGGCTTAGGGTATTTCTTGAGCAAAACTCCTCCCGTGGATTAAGCTTATACTATATCAACAAATTCCTGTTTTCGCTGTTTTCGTACTCGAACCCGCTTTTAGTTGAAGCAAATTTTACAGAATTTTTCCCTCTTTATCTCAAATTGCTGAAATCTTTTGATCCGACAGGTCAAAAAATAGTTGCTTCCCGAATGATCCTGAAAAATGCAATAAGACTCTACAAGAGTCCCGGAAACGAGTTTAGAAGAAAAGCTCTCTGTTCATGCATTAAGGAGAAAAAACAACAAATTTCCCAAATTGAATCTACCCTTGAAGGAACAATCTCCACAGAAGTAACAAAAACGCTCCCTGTTTTCCCGGTTATTGAATCTGTTCGGGATGAGATATTGAATTTCACTTATCTTGATTCAATAACCGTTAAGCTTTCTCCTTCGAAAATCTCCATGCAATTCAAAATACATCCTACATTTAAGGAGGAGGATGAAAAAGTGCTGGAACAGGTGAAAACCTCTTTCGAATACGCTTATAATTTTGTTTTCAAGCGGGATAACAAGTCCACCTGTTTTTTTGATGTACAGGTATTTTTCAATTCAAGACTTGGCGTCTATTCAGGTGACTCATTTGGAGTACTGCTCACCCTTCTCTTCATTATTGAGCTTAAGAAACTGATTACCCCTAACCTCATTTATTCAATTGCTCCGGGACTCGCTCTAACAGGTTCAATTAATGAAAAAGGAGAAATATTACGAACAGGTAATCGCAATATCTCAAAAAAGATGGCGGCAGTATTTTATTCCGGCGTATCAAATTTCGTTGTTCCAGAGAATGATGGGCCTGCCGCTACTTTTGTTTTGGAGCAGCTAACAAAAAAGTACCCAAAGCGGAATCTAAAGGTCACTTCCGTTGAAAGCATTGAAGATATCCTTAACAGAAGGAATATCCTCATCATCTCAAAAAAACCTTACACCGCCAGAATCAAAGATTTTGCGATAAAGCATAAGTATGCATTTTTTGTTCTGATTCCCGTTTTGCTTGTTACATTTTTTGTCCTGCAATATCAGTTTGATAGTAATCCGGTTGCCTATGAATTTAAGGGAAGAGAATTACTGATTAAAAACCAGTTCGGCAATGTAATCTGGAGATGGGGTATAACACAAAGCACGACCGACCTTCAATATCCATGGCAAAAAAACAGGTGGATTAAAATTCTTGATGTCGATGGGGATAAGAGGAATGAGGTTGCATTGGTAGAAGACCTTAAAGAGGGTATTGGTTCTGAGAATGTGGGTCAGGTAACTTGTTACAAATCAGAAAACCAAATCTTGTGGTCATTTTCTTTTAGAGACACGGTATCATCTCCAAAAGAGCAAAATATCCCCGGATATTACGGGCTGCAGTTAATCGATACCGTAACTATTGGGGGAGAAAAACTTTTATACCTGAATGCAAGTAGTATACCCACTTTTCCACAGGCAGTATATGCTCTGAGCCTGCGGACAGGAGCAAGAAAACAGGGGACGCTGTGGCATGCTGGTGGATATTCATTATTTACCATTATTGATTTGGGAAACGATGGGAGCTATGAACTTGTCGCAATTGCCAGAGACAACGGCAACCTCGTAAACCGAATTTTTGCAGTCCCATTGGCTTTCAAAGATCAAATGGTTGAAACCCACCCCGATTACATGCTTTATAATAAACCCAAGGCAACTCTTCTGTTTGAAATAAGACCTCCGTCAAATGATTATACCATTTTTACTGGCACCTTGAATGGTGATATCCTTGCACCTTCTGAAAGAGAAAGAGACATTTATAACAATTCGCTCCACTTTTTAGCTCGTTATTCCAGTAATCAAAGTGCTGTCGCCTACCGTGTATTACTAAATCTCAAAACTCTCGAAATGGATTATTTCATAGAGGGAGGATTCCGCGCGCTCAGAGATTCCCTCGTCAAAGCAGGCAAACTGACACCTCCTTACACCGACACAAAAGAATACACCGACAGGTTAAAAAATGGTGTAAGATATCGAAAGGATGGTAAGTGGGTAACTTATCAGGAATATTTGAGGAAGTGATGTTTATAATCAGTAATGGTCTATGTAGAGCCAAAATTAGCGACTTTGGTATCGATGGTCTGTTCATAGCCGAAAAAAAGCCGCAGAGTGTTTCCTGCGGCTTTATGTCAATACTATTTTGCTAACTCAATCCCGTTTTTGGCCACATTTGCAGTAAAAATACCCGAATACTTTTGAAATATTAGAGTCTTTGTGAAACCAAGAGGATTCAACCCCACCTACCGCCATGAAAATGATCTTTTTCAAAAAATCTGCTTACCGAAATGAAAATGGTAAATGGCAATTATTTATCTTATACACTTTATTATGCCACTTGCGGTAAACTTTCTGCTTTTAATTTCTTAGTCAACAAGTCTAATCAATTACCGGTCTCGTGAAAAAGAGCTTGTATTTCTACATCTGATAAAACACGGTTATATATTCTCAAATCATCTAAGGCCCCATCAAATCGATCATTTCCAAGAAAAGCACCGCCACCGATGGCCACAACATGCCCACTGGTAAATTGTCCTAAAGCAGGAACATTAAAAACAGTTTTGTCTAATATTCCGTCAATAAATATTTTGACGGTGCTACCATCAAATGTAGTCAATAGATGATGCCAAACATTATCGTTTAAAAATAGAGTCTGACTCCAATTAATTGAGGGATAGCTGTAAAATGCTACTGCTCGGGGAGGTGCAGTAGAATTAAGAAACATCCCATATTTTTCGTCACTCGTGTTAGATGGGGCAACTCCAATAATTCTTGGAAAATCTACACCTTGACCTTTTATTTTTACCCAAGCACTTAATGTTACTTGTGATAAAGATAGAACTGGATTTGCAGTACCTGTAATTATGGATGTAGAATTGCTCCCATCAAAAGAATATGCTCGATTCAACTTACCAAATCTATCTGGGACCAAAGTACAATTTGTTACTGTACAATTGTTACCGTTTCCACTCTCATCGTTTGCATTTCCATTAAATGGATACCAAGCGACTAAACCTGCTTGAGATGGGCCCGTTGTCTTAAACGATATTTTCAAATCATTTGAAATCGCTTGTGAATCTACAATTGCATTGTTTTTCCAGATATAGATGTAACCTTGTCCAAATGTGCAAACCATCGAAAGTAGTATAAGATTAATTGTTAACTTCTTCATTGTAATATTCCTTTTACTTTAAGTAAATGATTTTTTTTGTCAATTTTGAATTATTGAACTGCACTGAAAACAGATATACCCCTGACGCGACTTGTGTGCTGCTTGTCCCATCCCAAGAAAAAGTATACTCACCCTGATCCTTCTCTCCCGAAAAAATCTCCTCAACCAACCTGCCATTGATATCAAAAATTCTCACTTTCACTTTCCCGGCAGAAGGAATATAACATTGGATTTTTGTTGATGGATTAAACGGGTTAGGAAAATTTTGGCTCAGAAAGAACTCCGTTGGCAGGTTTTTGCCTTGTTCATCTTTAACACCTACTGTAACATCAAAGGTTATTTCATCAATTTCAGCAAGAGAGTATCGTTTAACAATCACCCCTCCGGACTCGATAAAAATTGAATCCGATTGCGCATAGCTACTCCCATCGGTAAAAAATAGAAAAATAAAAATTAGTGCCAAGTGTCTCATTAGACCTCCAGAAAGAAAATGAATAACAACATTCGTTGCATTAGTTATTGTAAGAGAAGTTTTTAATAATACCCTGTCCGCACTATCAGACTAATATTTTCCTTAACTAGCAACGACATTGTCCGGCTATTTGACTTAGCAGAATGCCGCTTTCACATATAATAGAGAAAATTTCCATCGCTTCGGAAAGTTTTTGGAATCTTAATTACTTTTTTATTTCGGTGGTTTGTTTCTGTAGGTTATTGTAAAACAATGAGAAAATAAATAGAAAATGCGTGGCATTCACTACGCATCTTGAAATTAAGGTAAAAGAGTTGGTTTATCTGACGAATTTTTTCTATTGTTCGGGTATGCTGAAAGGGGGAGTTTTATAAATTCGCCGGAGGGGCGATTATAAAGTATACGGACATTTTTAAGGATCTGTTGAGTCCTGAAGGATTTTGCCCGTGGGGATGGTACCAGCCGAGCAGTTTCAGATAGAGAAGGAAAAATTCAGTGAAAGAGGATTCTATAAGAAGGGGGTTGTTCGTGGAAGCAAGCAGAGAGAGAAGATGATCGAAACTCGAGAGGATTAAGCCACGGGAGTGGTTTAAATTTACGACATCACGAACCTTCTCAATATAACTTTCAATTTCATCGAAATTGGGAGACCTGCTGTTGCCTGCGCTTTCCATGCCTTATTAAATTGATATTAACCTCCCCGTAATATAATAAAAAATGAATTTAATTCACAATTAATACATAAATTCGTGAAAATCTGTTAAATCAGTTTCATCCGTGTTCTGTTATTTTTCAACCTTCAAACATTCTCTATCCATATGTCGCCACAAGGGCTCTTTTGTGTTTGGGTACCGGATTCTACCCACATGCCACCCCTGCGGGGTTTTCAAACTTCATACCTCAAACTTCAAATTTCAGCCTTCAGCCCTCAGAAATTCAGCCTTCAAATTTCATCTCTTAAACTTCGGTTCCTCGAGTGTAAGGGTGATGGAGATTCTGTGTGAGTCGGGCAGTCTGTCGTCTTCAGCCATATTGAAACGGGCGAAGGAGTAGTCGATATTAAGTTTTGGGAGTTTTACACCGGCACCGATTGTGAATTGTTTTACATCGTTGTAGCCGGCTCTTACCATCACCACATTTTTGAAGCTGTATTCAAATCCGAAGTGGGGATCGATCGATACGGGACCCACATTCATCGTTGCGGCATATTTTCTGTTTTCAAATCTGACATCAAAATCGACTGCAGGAAGTAGGACACCACCGAGAATTTCAAGAGCATAAGCGGCACCGAGCTTCAGTGTCGGGGTAATGAGTTCATTTCGTCCGGTACTCCAGGCAACGAGTGTGGTGGTAACATCCTGCACGGAAGCACCGAGGAAGAGTGCGTCGGTAGCTCTGTAACTTGCGCCGATATCGAAACCGATACCCGTTGCGCCGTATTCGGCAATATCTCTGCGGATTACCTTGAAATTGGCACCGAGGGAGAGTCTGTCGTCTATTCTTTTTGCAGCGGAGAGATAAAAAGCCCAGTCCTGGTTGGAGAATTCCTTTATTTTCGAATAGTCAAGCTTGTCATTCGTTCTGATATCGAGAACACCGTCGCCATTTGCATCGTAGAGAGCTTCACGGGTATCGTAAATTCCATCCACTCCGAGGCGAAGGGCACTGATTGCGAAAGTATAGTCCTTGCCAAAAGGTATGGCTACACCTCCGTAGTTGTAATTCACGAGATTTCCGTAGCGCTGGTCGTGCATCAATGAGAGCTGTGGATAGTCCAGAGCAGCAAGTCCCGCAGGATTGTAATATGCCGCTGTAATGTCGTTAGCCACTGCGGTGAAGGCACCACCCATACCGAGGGGTCTTCCGCCGACTCCAATTGCAAGGAACTCACCGGCATACTTTCCGGCTGCGGTTTGTGAATAAACAAGGGGCGTTATTGTAAGGATAAAAAGCAGGCTTAAAAGGCTTCTTTTTGCCATTATTGATATATCTCCGATACCTTTGAAAAACTGTTTGCCTAAAGTCGAATTTGGAAAATAGCAGATTCAAATTTATCAAATATTTTTTTATAAAAAGGGGGAAAATTTGGTTGGCTCCCCGGGGAGGAGGTTTTATGTGACGGCTATGTGACTGAGATGAATAATCCGATTTAATATTGATGATTCTCGTTTGAAGTTTATTAAATTTGATTGAATAAATAGAAAGTTTCGCACTGATTTATGAATACGGAAAAAGTTATTAAAGAATTGATCAAACTGCCTCGAGAAAGTGAGTGGGTAGAGTTCAAACAGAACAATGCAGACCCATCTGAAATTGGGGAATATATTTCTGCAATTTCTAACTCGGCTGCTCTGTGGAACAAGACAATGGGATTTATCTGCTGGGGAATTGAAAATTCGTCACATATGATAACGGGGACAAACTTCAAACCAACTGAAGTTAAAATGGGTAATGAAGAATTAGAAAACTGGCTGCTTCACCAATTGAACCCAAGGACCCATTTCTCAATACATACTGAGATAATTGACGATAAAATGGTTGTTATGTTTCAGATAGCTGCAGCAACGCAAGCACCGGTTACATTTAAGAATGAAGCTTATATCAGGATTGGATCGTACAAAAAGAAACTCAAAGACCACCTTGAGAAGGAACGATTACTATGGGATATCCTTTCAAATAAGCGATATGAGGAAGAAATTGCACTTGCTGACCTTGACGAAGACAATACTATTAAACTCCTGACCTATCCTTCATTGTTTGAACTCCTGGGTCAACCGCTGCCCGATAATAAAAAAGGAATCATTGACCGTTTGGAGAAAGAGTCTTTCATAAAAAAGAATTCAAACGGTAATTATGACATCTTAAATCTAGGTGCCATTCTTTTTGCGAAAGATTTTAATCTGTTTCCACGACTTTCACGCAAAGCTATCAGAATTGTTGTTTATAAAGGGACTTCAAGGATTGAGACTGAGCGGGAATTTACCAACAATAAAGGATATGCGACATGCTTTGGTGAGGTGGTTGAACTCGTTAACAGTCAGCTTCCGCAAAATGAGTTGATCGGGACAGCTTTCAGACAAAATATCAAGATGTATCCCGAGATTGCCATTAGAGAACTAATCGCTAACGCGTTAATCCATCAGGATTTCTTTATAGCCGGAGCCGGACCCATGGTAGAAATCTTCTCAGATCGTATCGAGATTACTAATCCGGGTAAGCCATTGATTGACACACTTCGTTTTATAGATGAACCGCCTCGATCAAGAAATGATGCCATTGCAGCCTTTATGAGAAGGATAAATATCTGTGAAGAAAGAGGTAGCGGTATTGATAAAGTCATTTTTAGCGTCGAGACATTTCAATTGCCAGCCCCTGATTTTCAAGCGATTGGAGATAATACCAGAGCGATACTTTACCCACCCAAGGTCTTCAAAGAGATGTCTCGCGAAGAGAGAATCAGAGCCTGTTACCAACATTGTTGCCTTCTTTATGTATCCAACAAGGAGATGACCAATAATTCTCTCCGCCTTCGATTTAGAATCGCAGAGGAAAACTATTCGATGGTTTCAAGAGTTATTTCCGAAACAGTTAAAGCCGGATTCATTCGTCAGAAGGATTCGGAAAGCAAGTCACGCAGATTTGCAAGATATATTCCATTCTGGTCATAATATGTTTATGTGAAGGCCATGTGATTCTTATGTGACGGCTATGTGACTGACACGCAATATTTTGCATATTTAACATTCTGTTGCAACAGCTAAACGATTATCCTACAATGAGTTAGTTTATTCTGCTCTTGAAAGTTTTATGTGACTATCATGTGATTCTTATATGACTGTCATGCAATTCTTATGTGTACCCTTCAAAAAGTTCCCCTGTTTTTGTAACTCCTGTCACCCGTTATTTGTATAAATGAATTAGTTTTCAGTAACGCTTTCGAATTATTAGGAAGTCAATTCATACAACCAATAATACGGCACAAAAATGTTAACGAGTGAACAGAAAACAAGTCCGGCGTTATTTCGCATGATCCTGGCAATTTTTTTCCTTATGACCACACTTCCCGCACAGATTCAGGTTACACTTCCCGATATGCTGAAACTGTTTAATGCGGGCGACCACCACTATGGAACAAATTTTGACGGGCAAATAAATATCGGGGAGCCCGGTGCAAATAAAATTTACGATTTCTCATATATCCCACTCTCAAACGAGTTCTCTCTCAATTTGCAGACTAACGACATTCCTGTTCTCGCTGCACGGTATCCCGGATGTGTAACCTTCGGGGAAACACCTCAAACAGTCGAGAAGAATCCTGTGTTTATGTTCTCGCCCGATTCGTTCTATATTGTTGGTCAGGCATCTCTCGTTCCGCAGTGGAGGTTTTTACACCGTGAACCGTTCGATGTTTTTCCTCTTCCGGTTACCTATGGAGCCAACTGGTCGCGATACATCAAACTGACAGATTCACTTTTTACTACGGGAGGGGGCTTGCAACAGGTGGATACTTCCTCGAGCGAATACCGCTCTACAGTCGACGGGTGGGGTACACTGAAGATTGGTCAGATGCAGTTTCAGTGCCTGAGGGTAAAAAGGGAATATCTGCAGTATGGTGATAAAGACTTTGTTTATCTTACAAAAGATGGTGCGTTTATTACATTTATGACCTCTGCTCAGAATCCCGATTACGGAACAGTTACGGGAGGAGGCACTATCCTCCTCGCCGCTAATCTTGTTGGTATAAATGATGTGTCGCCACTTCCGACTGCTTTCAAACTTGACCAGAATTTCCCGAATCCTTTCAACCCTGAAACGGTAATCAGGTTTTCGTTGCCGACTGCGGACTATGCCAGACTCGAGGTGTTTAATTCCCTCGGTGAGTCAGTGGCACTCCTTGCAGAAGGTCCAACTGCAGCGGGCACGCATTCTGTACGGTTCGATGCATCAAAACTTGTCTCGGGCATCTATTTCTGCCGTCTGGCCACATCAACCGGAATTCTTACCGGTAAAATGACACTTTTGAAATGAGATTTATCGCCTTAATTCTCAGTCGATGGTAAATTTCATCAGATTAAACCAGCCGCCACCGAAGGCTGTTTTGCTGTCGATGAATTGGAGTTGATCAATTTTGTTCACGATGTTGAACAGTGTCCAGGTTTTGCCTCTGTCTTTTGTCCGATAGATAAAACTCGGCGAGAGGGGTGCTCCGTAAGCTTTCAGCAGCCAGCCGTTCAACGGATCCTGGAATTTGATTCCCTCGGTGATATCCTGTGTGTTGGAAAGAATTGAGGATTCCCACTTTTTGCCACCGTCTGAAGTTCTCCAGATTACATTCGAAGTGTCGTTCAGCGTGCTTGTGTACCACCCGTGATTTTTGTCGATGAACTGAATGTTTACCGGGTATCCCTGATCATCCAGCCAGGTATCAGACCATGTTTCCCCGCCATCAGTGGTACTTCTGAGGAATGAGACCATGCCGTTGTTTTTGGTTGCACCGGGTAACAGATTCACACCCGAAACCCATCCGTTGTTTTTATCAAGGAAAAAGAGATCGAAAAACTGTCCTTCGGGCGATGTGTCAATCTGCACTTCCTTCCAGGTTTTTCCACCGTCATCCGAGCGAACCACGCTTCGGCTCTTCTCTCCCATTGTGTAGGCATAAATTGTTTTCAAATCGACGAACGACAGACCTACCAGAAATGCCTCGTAATTAAGTTTCATGGAAGTCCAGTTTTCGCCCCCGTCAGTTGTTGAATAGAGATATACATACCCCGCATCATCGTATCCGGTAGCGACTCCCTCTTTTGAATTGAAGAATTTGATGTGGTCGAACATCATTCCTTCCACTTTCTTTATGGTGGTCCAGTTTTTCCCGCCATCAGTGGTTTTTATGAGGCTGTTTTCCCCTGACGCAAATCCGGTTTTCGTATCAAGGAAATAAAATGAGTTGAAGTGGTTCTCCTTCCCTTTTACGAGCTGGGCAAAAGTTTTACCGCCATCGGTTGTTCTGAAAATTTTTGGTTCCATAAACCAGGATCCGGGCATAAGAACCCCTGTATTCTCGTCAAAATAAGCTATTTTGTTCACACCGGTTTCATCACTGGTGTAGGTTTTTGTCCAGGTCTTGCCGCCGTCATCGGTTCTGAACACCTGATTCTCCATCGGTCCTTCCACTTCATTGGCTTTTATCACCCATCCCGTTTTGGGGGATTTGAAATAAACCACATGAGCTTCCTTATACTGATTCCCGGCAACTTCAGCAGGAAAATCAGATTGTTTCCATGATTTACCGCCGTCATTGGTGTTAAAAATCACAAGTTTGGCAGCAGGAGTTCCGGCCGTTGCTTTTGCCACTTCAGCTATTACGAAGCCGTTTTTTGCGTCAGGAAACGACATTGTGGAGAGAGTTGCACCGGCAAATTCCTTCACATCCTTCCATGTTTTGCCACCATCGACAGTTTTAACGAATCTGTCCTTTCCCGTTTTTTCATCAGTTTTTACGATTGTATACCCCTCTTTTGCCGAAGTAAAATACATTTCCATAGGGAAAAATCCGAGGGAGGAGTTTTGCAGTTTCCAGGTCTTGCCACCGTCAGAAGTCATATACATCTGATAAATGGCTTCAGTCTGATTTTCAGAGAGAATGGCAGCTCCCGCTACAATTCCGTTTTTAGCATCAAAGAACTGAACTTTGTAGAAATATGCGATTTTGTCGATCTTTTCGCTTTTCCATGTCTTTCCGCCATCGTGAGAGGAAACAAGAAATTCGTTCGGACCTGTCACCCAAATGTGATCGTTTCCGACTACCGAAATCGAGTTAAACCAGATATCCTCACCCGTTTTAAGTGTCTGCCAGGTGAGTCCCGCATCAGTTGTTTTCAGCACCGTGCCGAGAGTGGCTGCAGCAAAAGCGGTTGTTTTATCGATTACCAGCACATCTGTAATAATGTTTGCTGTGGGTGTGGGGCTTAGTACTTCAACTCCTTTTTGTGAAAGAGTCTCTCCCGATACGATTAAAAGAGCTGTTAAAAGCAGGAAAATGTTTTTAAGCATTGTTTTGCCTGTAGATTAATTGTTTGTTATTGGAGGGTTTATTTTTGTTATACTTTCGGAGTATATTTGGATGTTCCGAAAAACTGTTAAAGCGAGTCGAAAATATATATTTTTTTGTGAATTACAGAGAAATAATTTAATTAAATCCTGTTTTTATGTGGACTGTTCTTCAATTCCCGCTGGAAATATTCAGCTATTTCAGATTTTGTGACTGATTCAACACCTGCTCAATCACCACTTCCTCGGGCAAATCCTTTGACCTGTCGTAAGACCAGAATATATGCGGCGAAAACTGCGATATCTTCATTTCAAAATTCATTTATTGATGAGAAGTAATTTAGTGAATTATAAAGAAATTTTGGGGAATGAACAAGCAACACAGATTGATGAATGATTGAGGGGTTTTTCATCATTTCGCCTCGTAAATTGACTTTATCGCAGATAAGAGCTGCAAAAACGCCGCCTTCACTACCAGGTACTCCCTTTCAAAATCCCGGAAACGATTTTCTGCCGCAATGACAGTAATAAGATTTGATTTTTCATCCTCTTCAATGTTTTCTACGATCATAGAAATTACATTTGCCACCAAACTGGATGGAAATTGCGATGCAATGTCTTTACCCAACATAAAACATCCAACCAATAGTTCATCAAAAGAATCCGTACTCACTTTGTCAAATATCTCTTCATCGAAATACCGGTCAGCTTTTTGTGTAAAATAGTAGTTTGCCATAATCTCAAAGAGATCTATCGCATCTTTAGACCTGTCAGAACGCATTTTATGCCAAATCGTCAGTTTTATGATAAACAACCCAACAAGTGAACATGTTTCCACAAGAACTTCCGGACTGTGATCCACTCTCACAGTAATGTTTCTTTCTTTGACTAAGTTGTAAACTTCAATTTCCATCAAATTGCCTGACTTTGGCCATTCAATCTTCCCCATTTCCTTAAAACCATAAGGCAGAATATCCAGTTGGCGTGCATACTGTTCAAAATATATTTTATGTTCAACTTTGTCAAATTGCACACCCCCTTTTTCGATCAACCTTTGGGTGAACCTGTTGTAATCCTGCCAATTGTTTACGGCAATACAAATATCAATATCCTCTGTATATCGTGAAGTTCTTATTTCATGATAGTAGTTTAACAGAAGTTCTTTTGCGAAAGCACCGATTATAAAAAAAGTGATACTGGATTCTTTTGATATCTCATTTATAATTGTAAACAGTTTAACTGTGTTTGAATCTACTTTCCCGGACACATCAAATATCCTACTCCGCATAAAACTCTCCAGCTGCCTCCATCAATCGGGGATTTGCGGATGTGATAAGATCGAGATAAACTATAAAATCGGGAGCTGTTTTATTCTTCATGGCATCATGTTCAAAATTCCAGTATTTCCCGAACACAATCAGATTACCGGATTGGGCAGGTATCAGACGATTAATTTTGATAAAATCCTTCGGTTCGCCTTCAAGATACAACTCTGTGGTCTTTTCCTTGAGAAATCCCGTCTTCATTTCAACTGCTTTACCTGAAGTGTAGTACACTTTGCAGGTCTCGGAATGAGAATCATTCAATTGAACAGTATCCGTCATGTTATACTTACCGATGAAAAATCTGTTCTTGATTGATGGCTGATATTCTATTTTTAGTCTTTGCAGGAGTTCATTTTTTTTAACAACATTTAAATATCCATTCTCAGATTTAACAAGATATCCCGCTCCCCTTAGTTTCTTTACAAATTTCGAAACATAACCCAGCGAACAGCCTGATAATGCGGCTATATCCCTGTAGTTTTTGTTAAGAGTATCAGGACGGGAGAAGAAGGTTATCAGCAGTTTAATTCCTGATTTTTCCAATCGAAGTTTTTCAAGAGGAAGAATATTATTCATTTTCCTTTGCTTTCTGCCCCTGACATCAATGAAAAAATCCTCTCCACGGATAAACGCATTCCCGGCAGTATCAATAAAAAACATCCCTTTCGTCCTAAGAATTTCAGAGACCTTGTTTCCGATTTGTTTCGTTATCACAATCATCCTGCCGGCACCTTCAGTAAGAAATTCTGCACTTTTCACCGATAGTGATGGAAAAACTGTCACACCAAATTCCATCTTACTCGCACCTTTGCCGATTAAGAGAATTTGGTTTTCTTTGAACTCACACTTCAACGAATATTCGCTTTTCAGAATATCCAGCACTAAAGATATAAGAGAGTTGTTAGCTTGTTTCATTTTATATAATGTTTACTGACAGGAAACAATATTTAATAGTGAACAAATATACTTTAATAATACTTGAATTGCAAATGGAATTTATGCCTTTGGGTAAGATTTGAAGAATGTTGTCTGAATCAGGATTTTCAGGATCTAAGGATTCACAGGATTCAATTCCTGATTTATCGGGAATGCCTCAAAGTCTCTTTTCTCGAATCTGAGATAGAGTCCTCTTTTTTGTCTTTTGATCATCCCATGTGAATCGAGGCAATCAAGTCCTCCGGGTATATAGACTTGAACTTCATCGTAAATTATGTATCTTTCTTCATGCCCTGGAGCAAGAAAAGAAATTTCTACCACTGAACCTTCCTTCTTTACTTCTTCAATATAATTTAGCAGTTTTGAATATTTTTCCCTGTTCTTTCTTTGGGCTTCTTCAGTTGGGTAGTTTTCAGGGTCATTGCACTTGATAAAAACGGTTTCATACACGGTTCTTGAAAGTATTTGATCCAAATTCCTCATGGCACCGGGATTGAAAAGATAGGGATCGATAACTGTAATCGATTTTGAACCCTTTGCAAAAGGCTTTATAAGTTCATCCAGATTGTATACTGTATCAGGTTTTAGCAGAAAAACAGATGGTAGCGGCCTGACAATTTCAAAAAGGTTGTTTCTGCCACAAATCTTTAGTTTTTGGTTTGATGCCTGAAGGTTGGAAATCTCAGAATCCTGTTTTTCAGGAGCAATATAAATTTTGTCTTTTGATGCCTTGCAAATATTAATCTCCGAATACCCTCCTTTTATAGTTTTTGGTCGTCCTTTTTTGGTGAACAACTCCAGAAGAAAGCTTTCCAGTTGTCGTTTAACCGGTGCAGATGGATCTATCTGATCAAACGATTCCATCAGATGATTGAAGTATTCTTTTTGATCGTCGAAACAAAGGTAGTTCATGGCGATCGAATCAATCAGTTCACGGTTTCTGTTAAAGAGATTGCCAAGATGCTCCTGATAGAGATAAACCGGTAAACCCGAGGATATGGTAAGTTCCTGATTCATCAGTTCCTCCCGAGAAGAAGCTGCCTGTTCAGTTCCAGACTTTCGTCGAAAAAGCCTTTTGGTGTCTCCGTCTTGAAAAAGCCGTTGTCGTCAAGCTCCATCTCGATGGCTTTTGTGTTGCCGTCTTTGTCTTTGGCAAAATAATAAATGGAGAGGGCATCTTTGAGTTTTACATCCTCACCGGAGCAGTATCCCTCGGGCCAAAGTTGGAGTGTCTTCCCCTGTGAGACAAGTACCTGAAGTTTTTTAAGCAGGTGCTCCGAGTGGGTTTCAATTATGAGATGGGTGGGGACGGTAAGGAATTCAAGCCTGTTCCCTTTTTTGAAGGACTTCTGAAAATCATAATTCTTGTCATTAAAAGCCTTGACTTTTTCTTCCAATTCATCATCAGAGACTTCAACCAACTCCCATACTGGAGCGTTTTGTCGTCTAGTAGGAGAGAGATGTTCAATGAAATAATCAACAAGGATAGAGTGAAGTCGCGGATGTAAATGTAGTTCTGGCTGTTGAACTGAGAATAACAAATTGTTTTGATTATTAATGGTGATTAGAAACAATACGGGTAATAATTGAAGAGTACCACTACTAGCTTCGGATAAGTTGATACTTTTACTTTCGCGTTGTTTAAGTAATATTCTTTGTATCTGATCGACATTCGAAGTATAAACACCTTCTCCAAAGTCAAATTTCAACACCCAATTGTGAAAAGTTTTTGTGTGGTAGTCTTTCATCGTTTGATCGATCAAGTCATCTGTATAATCGAGATGTTGATAATATTTAAACAAACCATAATAGCTATTTTCGTTTATGGTTTCTTCAAAGAATCTGGATTTTGGGATTTCTCGAGTTGTTCCCATCAAAAGCATGGCGTCAAACTCTTTTGGCAGTTTATAGTTTTCAGAGGCAATAATTTTTGATACATAAGATGTAAGAATTTGAAGATGAGCCGCCTCTATTTCTCCGAAGGAAAGGTTAAGCAGTAAACCCAGATAAACACTAAAAATAGAGTCAGTCTTTATGACAGAAGGTTCACATACAATTTCAATAAAATTATCCTTCAGGCGCTCGTTGATTTTACTCCACTCAAACTCATTATTTGAAGGTCCCCATATATTTCTTCTAAAGAAATATTTAAATAGATTGAAAACCACTTTACCAAAAATCTCAGTGTACTTTCTATCAGAACAGCTAATATTTGAAAATTCACAATAATAACTTCTGATCTTTGAAGGATTAATTTGTCCATCAAGAATCGAGATGTTTGGTTCAAATGGTCGAACCAAGTATCTTATTGTGAATTTAATCGTATCGCTAAGGTTATAGTTAATATTGGAAAGTTGATCATCAGTGTATACAAACTCCCGGGAATCTCTATTCCTTGTTAACTTTGAATTTCCCTTTATAGTTTCTCTGCCCAAAGGGATAAATCCATTCTTTACCGATCTTTGAGGTAAATCTCCCATAAACTTATCGTCCATCTTCTCCGAATACTCATCCGTCGGATTCAGCTCAAACGGGCAGTTGTCGATATCATAGATTTCTTCCACTTCGTGGTCGTAACCCCAGGTTTCCTCTGTGATTTTGATTGAGATAGGTTTTTTAGGGTCGTTGGCGATGTGTTCCCAGCCGCCGAGATTGATGTCGTCATCGATTACATATTTGAGTTTTTTGGCAGCTTCGTGGTCGTGGTTGTGTTTGAGGAAGAGGAGAGCTTTGAAGAGGGTGCTTTTGCCGGAGCCGTTTTCACCCGTCAGAATTGTCAATGGACTGAGCGTCACCTTCACATCTTTCAGATTCCTGAAGTTTTTGATGTGAACATGATATTTCCGCATGATAACCTCGCGGTCAATCACTTTTCTCGATACGGTCTTTTTTTCGCTGTTTTCCATTTTCAATTTTTGCTTTTGTTCAAAATTGTTTAATATATGATAGAGTGCAAAATATATATTTTTTCTAAAAAACCATGTTGAAATTTTTATATTTGGACAGTTTAAGAATAATTTTTGACAAAATTTAGATACAACCCTATGGTACCTGACTTTCAAAGCCTCATGCTCCCCATCTTAAAATTGTTCAACGATGGTAACGAACATTCAACTCCAGAAATTCGAAACACACTCGCGTTAATACTTAACCTTTCAGAAGCTGATCTCGATCAGTCACTTCCAAGTGGTACACAAAAAACATTTGTAAACCGTACCGCATGGGCGATTTCATATCTGAAGAGAGGAAATCTAATAGAGAAAACTTCAAGAGGCAAGTATGTAATTACTTCAGCGGGTAAGGAGATTGTCAACTCCTCCATAGAAAAAATAAATATAAAACTACTTAGATCTCTTCCGGGATATCAGGAAATAATGGGCGAATCAAAGGGAATTCAAGAGGAAAATATAGAAAATAATTTGATTGCGACTCCTGAAGAGATACTTGAAAGTAACTACCTCGAGATTAGAAAGAATCTCGCCCTCAATCTACTTATCCGCATCAAAGAAAGCAGTCCAACATTTTTTGAAAATTTGGTTGTTGAACTCTTGGTCAAAATGGGATACGGTGGTACAATCCAGGAAGCCGGCAAATCAATTGGTAAAAGTGGTGACGAAGGAATTGACGGAATAATCAAAGAGGACAGACTCGGATTGGATATTATTTATTTACAGGCAAAAAGATGGGAGTCGATTGTTGGCAGACCGGAAATACAGAAATTTGTTGGTGCCCTCGCTGGACAAGGGGCTAAAAAAGGTGTTTTCATAACGACCTCATCTTTCAGCAATGAAGCAAAGAACTATCGACCGATGAACGATACAAAAATCGTACTGATAGATGGTCAGCAACTCGCTGAACTGATGATAGATTATGACTTGGCAGTTTCGACAATCAAAAATTATTCTCTGAAAAAAATAGATAATGATTATTTCGATTCCGAATGATTAATTCTCCAGCTTTTTTATGCTGTAAAAATTGAATTCCGTCATTGTACTGACCAAATTTGGCAAAATTTAGTCATTTGAATGACAATTTTTAGAATATTATTTTATTTCTCCTCTCTACGAACATTTATCCCTCTTCGAGGGAATTATTGGCCCGGGATATTTCCTCTCTACCAACATTTATCCCTCTCCGAGGGAATTATTGGACCGGGATATTTCCTCTCTACCAACATTTATCCCTCTTCGAGGGAATTATTGGACTGGGATTTCTCCTCTCTACCAACATTTATCCCTCTTCGAGGGAATTTCATATATATCCTTCTAATTCTTTTCAATCATGAATATCGTGTACAAACCTCACAACAACCCCCTGCCATTCTTTATTTCGAGCACGCTGGAGAGTTGTGCGGCTGATTTAATTTTCATGACATAATTGCAGCCGGTTCCGTCCCGTTTCCACATGGGACAACCGAGAAAAAACTGATCGCGAAGGCCGCCGCTTGGATCGAATTTTTCCTGCAACACAAGTTCCAGACCGTGCTCAGAACAGAAATACTTCTCAATCGTTTCAAATTTTATATCCCGCATCCTTTTCACGATATTTTGCTGCGCGGCAGGGTGCTGAATGATTGTATCCAGTTGACCGGCAGTAATCTGAAACTCTTCCCTGCCAGTGTTGGTAAACAGGCGGGCATCCGATTTCTGAAATGGTGCCGTAGCCCGGCACGCTCCCGAGTAGTAGCCGGTACAACCCCAAAACATATCTGTAAGACTCGTGTTTTTGCTTGATCTGTTCCATTGAAGGGTCATGGGTCTTCCACAGACGGAGCATCTCTTATTTGAAACGGACTGCCCCACATGAAACTGAACGATATGAATGTTGCTGCTATCAACTTCCACATCCTCATAGCCGGAAGAATTTTCGGTAAACTCACCTGCCGCTTCCATTTCATTGTACTGAATAGCTTCATCTATCAGAGTTTTTCTGCGGGCATAAAGTTGGTCGAGTTCATGTTTTTCATACTCCGAAAGCCTGCCGTCCCGTTTTCTTTTATCCTCGAGATCAACAATTCTCTCATTTATATCTTGACGGCTGTATCTGTTTTTGCGTTTTTCCTGATAACTGTTGCCGCTTTTATAATCGTTGTATGCCTGTTTTGCCACATGGTAGAGTTCAACAGCCTTCTCACCAACATAAGCGGCTACTGTGCCGATTGCATAAACGGCCGCCCCGATAAAGACACCTGCTTTTTTGAAAAATTCGCTAAAAATTCCCATTTACGCTACTCCTTTTTTGTCTGTGAAATTGAAGTATTTCTTTCAATTTGTTGATATTCTCCCTCATCATCTCTGATATTTTCCTCAGATTATTGACTCTCCTGTAATACAATCCTGCCCCGAATGCTGCGGGGAGAGCAAGAAATCCACCACCAAGAGCATATACAAAAGCACCCGTTGCGGTAGAAAAGAGTGACCTGCCAAATCTCTCCGAACCGTTTTTTATTGCCGCTTCAACCGATTGCTTTTTTGCAAACAACTTGTACCCTTCGATTGCCAGGATTATGGAAAGGGGAGCAAGCGGGTGAAAAGAGTCACCGAATTTGTCAAAAAGCCCCTCATTACCGTGATGAATCGTCGATTCTATTGTGCTTGTGAGGTGATCGTCTTCAATTCCTGAGCCTGATACCATTGTATAACCATCAGGCAAGTGATTTGCCGCTTCTTCGGTTGCAAGAATCTTGATATCGGGATATTTATGGAGTGCCTCAGAAATGTAGGAGAGGTTTTCCGTTGCCTTCAACTGGAGGTGATCGGCTACATCTCCCGATGCATCCTTAATGGCAATATCCCACCCGGGTTGGGTGAGAGATTCTGCCAATTCTGCGTGATAACCGTCAGGAAGAACCAAATCGCCGACCCGTTCGCCGTTATTTAGCTTGTCTGTTACCAGCAATTCGAAATATTTCCCCTTCGCCGAGTTTATAATTCCCGTGAGCTGATCATCAGTATAGGAACTCAGCATCGATGGATCAAAATTCGGATTGGTCATCTTAATGGCTTGGAGGGCAAGAGGGTCAGGCTCTCCATCAAAGATGTGGAGCGAAAGATTTGCAGAGGCTACAAGACTGTCGATAATCGCCATTTTTCGCTTCTTCAGATATTTTTGAAAGACCACGGAAAACGATTCGAGTGTACCTTCATGGGGAAGGAAATACTTTTTCCTCAACCCAAGAAGCCTGATTTTTACCTCATCGGGGATAAAATTATCCATCCATTCGCCTCAGGATATGGTTGAAGCCCCTTTCCGTGAACTCTTTCAATTCATCAAACTTCGCCATCAAAAGAATCACTTCATTCCTGATTATTTTCACATTTGCTTTCAGGTCAGCAAATTCCTGTGAATTTTTGGCAAATTCTGCCGATAATCCCGCAACTTTTCTCTCAAGCTCTGCACCTCCATTCTTTACGGATACAAGCTCAGTATCAAATCCGGAGAGAATTTCAGCCACCATCAGATGGTACTCATTGATTTGATCTTTTATCTTTTCGTTGGTGATTTCTGATACATTTTTCATTTTCTCTCAATGGTTGTTACCTGTTAAGAGTAACAAAAAGGCGGTTTTTCCGAAATCCGATATGAACCGCCGTATTTCAAGATTTGACGAGGCTAAATGGCTGGCTCAACATGTTTTCGATAACGGAGAAGGTTTCATTCAGGAAGTTGGGAAATTAGTCATCAATCTGTGTGAAGAAAGGGACTCCGCCTGCTACAATGTTCAGGGAGAAAGGTCGGGTTATTTAGACTGATTTACTCAGGATTCCCGTCCGGAAGAGATGGCAACGCAGGATGTTTTACCGGCAGGAATCTGTTAACATCATGATTTTTATTATATTTAGAATTGGGTTTTTAAAATTCCAAAAAACGGAGAAATATAATCATGAGTAAAATAGTTGAATTATTAGGAAATGAAGCCGACGGTCTCTTGACCCATGTGGCTAAGGTTCCAAAAGAGAGTCTGCACTTACCCGGTCCCGATTTTGTTGACAGGATATTTATCCCTTCAGACAGAAACATTAATGTATTGAGAAGCTTACAGACCATATTTGAGCATGGAAGACTTGCCGGCTCAGGCTACATGTCAATCCTTCCTGTTGATCAGGGTATCGAACACTCGGCTGGCGCATCATTTGCTCCAAATCCGATTTATTTCGATCCTGAAAACATCGTAAAGCTCGCAATCGAAGGCGGATGTAACGCAGTAGCTTCAACTTTCGGCGTTCTCGGTGCTGTTGCAAGAAAATATGCACACAAAATTCCTTTCATCCTCAAACTGAACCACAACGAACTCCTTACCTACCCGAACAAATTTGATCAGGTAATGTTCGCTTCTATTGAAGATGCCTACAACCTCGGCGCAGTTGCTGTTGGTGCCACTATCTACTTCGGTTCAGAAGAGAGCACCCGTCAGATCCAGGAAGTGTCGGCTGCATTCAAATATGCACACGAACTCGGAATGGCAACAATTCTCTGGTGCTACACAAGAAACGATGCTTTCAAAGTAAAAGGCGACAAAGATTATCATGTTTCCGCCGACCTTACAGGACAGGCAAACCACCTCGGCGTTACCATTGAAGCTGATATCATCAAACAAAAAGCCCCTGAAAACAATGGCGGTTATAATGCAGTCAACTTTGGCAAGACTCATCCCAAGGTTTATTCCGAACTTACAACCGACCACCCGATCGATCTTACCCGTTATCAGGTAATGAATTGTTACATGGGAAGAATGGGCTTGATTAACTCAGGCGGCGCTTCAGGAAGCAACGACTTCGCAGAAGCAGCGCGCACAGCAGTTATCAATAAAAGAGCCGGTGGAATGGGACTTATCCTCGGAAGAAAAGCCTTCCAGAAGCCACTCGATGAAGGTATCAAGCTGGTAAATCTTGTTCAGGATGTATATCTTGATAAAACCATCACTATCGCTTAATCAGATATCTTTTGATGCTTTTTAGTTGATGTGATTTTTTGTTGTGTTGAGGCTGAGTCATTAACTTGATTCGGCCTTTTTTATTCTATATCGAACCGCAGTCCCGCCAAGAATCTCGGCACCTCAGAGATGTACGACTCAAAAAACCAGCTCACCGCCTTCCGGGAAGTGATCGTTCCTTTCGCCTCTATGGTTACCGAGTTACCAAATTTGTAAAAATCATCTGTTAAAATTCCCCGCAAGCCAATGTTGCTGTCGGTGTGATTGAAATAGACCTTCAGATCCATGTATTTGGCGAGGTCTTCCTCAATAAATGCGAGTGGAGCTGTAGTTACTGTAAATCCAAAACTGAGACTCTCCCTCTGAGTATTGTAGAGCCCTTCGATAGCGAATTCCAGATGCTTTTTGCTCCCTTTAATCAAATCATAACGGTATTCACTCCTCAAATAGTCAGATGATGCCAGTTTCTCATATGAAAACTCAATAACAGAATTGGGGATGAAGGTTCCCGTAAACTCAAACTCAAAAAAATTGGATACAAATACCCTGTCAAAGAAATTCGGGTTGTTTATTTCGTTAATGCTGCCCCCGGCAGCTTCGAATGTACCGATACCGGTTTTTTGGTCGATCCTTAGTCCGTCCATCCAGCCGTTGCTGCCAAGTCCTGTGGAAGAAACAAATCCCTTTATCGCAGGCAGAGCCCCAAACTGCACCCTGAAATCATTGATCTTTTTCTCGAGATAAAACTGCCTCAGATTCAGGTTAAATCTCCGGTTCTCCTCTTTCTTTTTCAAATCTTTAAGAGTTTCCCACCTTGACTGGAAACTGCTTCCTGAGGATGTCAGCCCGTTGACATTGAATGCCCCGGCAATATCAATCTGAAAAGGAATTCGAAGTGAAGCCTGAATACGGTTCTGCTCGGACCCGAAGTCAATCAGATCATATCGGGTTTCCCAGATCATCGAAATCTTTTCGATTTTTTGTGCGGATATGTCGAAGCAGACTGCCATAAAGAAAGTAAGAACAGCAAATATTTTACGCATTAAAGAAGCCGAATTTAATTGGAGTTAATCTACAATTACAACCCGGGAACGGCGAATATTGTTCAACTGCAGGAACCGTACTGTCTAAATCTGATCAGTTCATCGCGTAATAGAAGGTTATACGGGGAGTAATGGCTGTCTTAAGGGATGATCCATTGGGCAGGGATTCGTAGCTTTCAATCACAATGTTTGGACTGAAAATAACTCCAACAGCAGGATACCAGTTTATGGCTATCAAATATAAATTTCTGCTGTCTCCATTCTGAGATGTGAGGGGGTCAAAATAATCATACCGGGCGGCAACTGCCACTTTTGGGGAGATATACCATGTTCCAAAAATCGATAATGCTGCAGTGTAACTGTGACCTTCCAGGTTCCTTTGCTGCTCGCCATTCTGCCTCATTCCGTAAAAAGCTTCAATTCCGGCGGACACCTTCTGCTTTTCTCGGTAACCGGCGAATATAGTAAAATTGAAATCATCATTTGGATATTCGATGTCTGTGGGCCCGGGTGTTCTTATGAGCAATGCAGGTCTCGACACATAATCGAACGAAAATGTAAAGGTGAAGCGTTTAGCGGGAGAAAACTGAAGGTGGGAATATACTCTTTTGTGTTTGTTTGTCTCGGGTGAATTTCCATTTCCGTTACCAAACATTAACCAGTAATTCAGGATGCCATTCCCCCAAAGATTTCCACGCAATGATATTCCCAGGTCGGATGAGGGGGAAATTTTCCGCAGGTCAAGCTGAGTTTTCTCAAGAAATCTGTTCTCCCAGTATGCCTCGGAAATCCCGTAGACCGGCGGTGGTTGGAGTCCGAGGACAAGGTCACTCCCGGGGAAAATTTCACTCCACTTGATATATGCATCTTTCAGAAACAGACCAAATTTATTGTTAACAGTTGTGGCATTCTCAGCCTCTAGTCGAATTCTCCCCGAAAATTCTGCGGAAATATCATGATCATAAGTGAGATATATCCTGCGGATTTGAAAGGCATTCATCTTTTCGGCGCCGGGTAGTGCCACATTATCCATTTTCGAAACATCCGGATCCCGTTGAAGATTGTAGTAGTAGTCTCCAAAGATCAAACCGGAAAGTCTTCCCTTTCCAATATCTTCCTGTGAGTAAAGGGTGAAAGATAAAATCGAAAAAATCAGGATGGCTTTGTGCATCCGCCTCATTTTGCCTCGGATTGATTGACACAGTTAACAAATAAAAAAAACGGTATTCAATTTTAACACATTCTGTTCTCTCCACAAAAGCGGAGCATTTAATATTTTATTAATACCTGCATAACATTTGCTTAACATTCATTTAAGAAATTTGGAGATTAAAAAAGGAAAATCATGATTAAAAGTCTGCTCATCTTAATGATGGCTTCATTTTCTCAGGAAGCCGACATTCGGGATACACTTCCCGCAAGAGAGTCATTTCTTGTGGAAGTGGTAACCCCGGCTGAAGAGATCTATGACGACGGTGCCTGCAGGTTGAGATATGCTCCATTTACTGTGAGTGATTCGACAGGAGTGATAGTGTTGGAAGTTGCTGCAAAATATGACAGACCCGCAGTGATATCCCTTCCCAAGGGGAAATTTCTTCTGCGAACAAAATCCCCGGAGATCATCGAAAAATTTATAACCACAGGAAATTCTTCCTCCCTCAAAATCATATTCTAAAAAGTTTTCCCAAGCCTCCAAAAAAAAGAGCCGCCCCATTTCTGAGACGGCTCTTTGCGTTCTTTGCGGTTTAATTTTATGCCTTATTTCAGCAACAATAACTTTTTGATCTCAGAGTTTTTGCCCTGAACCAGTTTATAGAAATATGTGCCTGAAGGAAGGTTTGAAGCTTCAAACCGGACATCGTATCTTCCCGGTTGTTTCACTTCGTTAACCAGGGTAACAACTTCATTTCCGAGTATGTCGTATATCTTCAACGAAACCAGACCTGCCTCTTTAATGCTGAAGTTGATCATGGTTGTAGGATTAAACGGATTCGGATAGTTCTGTCCGAGGTTAAAGCTGAGATTCATCAGATCATCTTCAATTCCTGTCGGAGTCGAGTTGATGATGAATGAATATGTTCCACCGGCGGTTACATTAAATTCATACGAAGTCTGTACAAGCATATTGATACCGGATGAGATGCCGGGACCTCTGAGAACAAAATTGTAGGTGTCCCTGATTTCCTGTGGAATCTGATTGATGATATCGAGCCAGCTAATCTTGAATGTGCCTGCCTGCTTCGCGTATACTCGGAATGACCACGATTTGTTGTTGCCATTCTGCAATGGTGCCTGAATGTTTGTTGCAAATCTTGTGGCAAAGTTTGTCCAACCCGTCTGGAAGAAGTAAGATTCAATTGCGTTGGCAGCAGGTGCAATCGGTGCTTTCACATTATCGAATTTGTTATCGAATCCGTCGGTAGCCAGTTCATTGGTTCCGAATTGGAGGTAATTGTCTTTTATACCGTTCATTTCAGAAAGGATGTTCACAAACCAGTTCGAAGGTGTTACTTCTATTTCTGGGATTACCTTTGGCTCTGATGCATCACTCAAAGCATAAATATATTTCACACTAAGGTCTGATGCAAGTGTGAAGAACCAGTGGCCGTTCCACGCATCAAGTGAAGTAACCGTGGCATACCCGGGGGTGGTGGTGTTGTTATACTTGTAGATGTTTGCCTGAACCAGATTTGCAGTAACAGCTTCATCTATTGTATATGTGGTTGACCCCTGAATAATTCTCAGGTTATTCTTTGGAGAACCACCTGCGAATGGTGAGGCTATCAGGTTCCATCCACCGGCAAGGGTCTTAGTCTGGTCGGTTAGAAGCGGAGTACCTGTCAGATTTACAGTATCTGCAGTTTCTATGCCAAGCCAGTAACCAACTGCAGGGTCGATAGTATTCGAACTCTGGTATGTACCACTTGCATACTTGTAGAGGAGGTAGGAAGGAATTCCTGCCAGCACATCAGATGCAAGATTTGAAACAGGATTCAACGGTATCGACATCAGGTTCCAGCCCGCGGCGTAGATTTTTGATGATGCGGAAGTGGTGCCGGTGCCTTTCAACTGAACCGTTTTTGTTGGTGTATCGGGGTCGTTGCTTGTAATTGTTATGGTGCCTGTAAACGATCCTGTGGTTGCAGGAGCAAATCTTACAGTTACCTGATTTGAATCATTTACGGCCACTGAAAAGGAAGCGCTGCCGCTGTAACTGAATCCCGTGCCTGATGCGACAACATTTGAAACTGCAAGAGCCGTATCGCCGGTATTGGCTACATAAAATCCGATGTCAGAGGAAGTTCCTGCCACCACATCACCAAACTTGAGAGTATCGACCCAAACCGAGATGTTTGGTGAGAGTGCCTGTCCGATACCCGTCAATTTAACAGTGTCCGAGGGTGTTGTCGGGTCATTGCTCGTAATTACCAGTTGTCCGTTAAAAGTACCGGTAGCCCGGGGTGCAAATTTAAGGGCACGGGTAGTGGACGCATTCTTTGCGAGGTATGTTGTGGTATCACCACTTATCGAATAAAAATCACCTGTAAGAGTCAGTCCTGTAAGGCGGAGTGTCTGATCCCCTGTGTTCGATATCGTGAGAGTAAACGATGAATCCTTGTCTGTTTTTATTACACCGTAATTATATGTTTTGGTGCTGAGATTGATCGTTGGGTTGGAAAGTGTTACGCCAATTATCAGTTCGAAGTTCTTCGCTGTTGCTTCACCGGCGTTCGAATATGTGTAGGTTCCTGTCCTCAGATTGGTCAGTTCATTATTCGACAAATCTTTCAGAGTGATCGCATAAGTGGATGGTACATCGGCAAATGAGGCAGCACTAATGGTAATATTACCAACCACATCGGAGTTTACGGTAAAACTCCATGTTGAAGTGGTTGAAGAAAGATCAGTATGGAACTTAAAGTCTCTTTCATATTTTGGTCCAAGAGCGGAACCCCAGTCGTTGTGAGGGAAATAAACTTCTATAAAATTACTCGGTGAAGAAGGAGGTTTGGGCAGGTCAATACCTGCATCATATCCGTTCGTTGTGTTCAAAAACATGCCTGCGAGGGCAGTGGTATCTGATACAGTGCCGTTCATTGCTTTTAGTCGGAGTGACCAGCCAAAGTTGTTTAGATTCGCAGTCGAATTTGGTGCAATTTTATCGAGAAAATTGATATTCAGGAATTTATTGTTAAAGGTTATGTTTCCCTGTGTCTGGGTGTTTGTGAACAGTCCTTCAGGAAGACCGCCTGATATCCAGGCTGATCCACCCGTCCAGTCTTCTTCAACATAGGCAACGATGCTGATCTGGTTCGGGTTGCCAATGCCTGACCTTGCTATTCTTAGTTCCCAATAGTTTGCTGTGGTATTCTTCCAGTTGTCGGTGGCAAAATCGAAATTTCCCCAGCCACCGCCATTGAATTTCCTTTTAACCTGGGTATTATCACTCGTTTTAAAAACATAATGGTAATTAGCCGAGAAAGGAAGTGACGGATTCCAAAGCCAGGCATCTCCTGATGTGGTTCCTGTTCCCAGAATAGGATTCAACTGTGGATCGCTGTCGATGTAGATGTGAATCGCACGCGAATTATCAGTCAATGAACCGTTGGGTGTTGAGCCTGAAAAAGCGATATACACATAATCTTTGTCCCATGTAACGAAAGAAGTTATCTGGGTTCTGGTAGTGTTGAATTTTTCATAAGAATTGTTGAAAGTGTTGTTACCGTCAATCGGTTCGGTTCGGAAAGTTGTATATGTTGATTGTGCCATTCCCGAAATTGAGAACAGTACAAGCAGCATAAACCCGTAGAATTTTTTCATGGGGACCTCAATAATAAGTTGAATAAATCACATAAGCATGCTTCAACCCTGTATTGAACAAGCATTTAAAAATACAAAAAAAAAGGGATGCTAAAAAGATATTTAGCATCCCTTAAACTGTATTTTTATTCTGTTACAGCGGTTTTTCTATATCAAAAACCCTGAAAGCACAGAATTTCAGATACGAGGTCTCAGGCATCGATGGAATTACAGGGTGATCTTTCGATGCACCGTTATAATGGATCATCTGAAGCTGTTTTTCCTCTTTGTAAGCAGACTCACGGATTATATCAAGCAGGTCTTCTTTCGTGATATGGAAAGAGCAGGAAGAAGTGATGAGGTAACCACCGTTGTTAATCAACCTGAGGGCACTTCTGTTCAGTTTCTGGTAGCCCTGTTTTGCCGGAATGATGTTTTTCTTCTGTTTTGCAAATGCCGGGGGATCTACTATGACCATGTCATACTTCTTCCCTTCATCAGCACAGTTTTTCAGATATTCAAACACTTCGGCAACCACAAAATTAGCTTCTGACTGGAACTTGTTGAAGCCAAAATTGATCTCTGCATGACCAATTTCTGCAGGAGATGAGTCGACGAAATCAACCGACCTTGCACCGTTCCAGGCACAGTGAAGACCAAAGCCGCCTGAATTACAGAAGGCATCCAGTACATCAAGTCCCTCGGCGAGTTCACCGGTAAATGATCTGTTGTCGCACTGGTCGAAATAGAAACCGGTCTTCTGACCTTCCTGGAAATTGACCAGATATTTTACTTTCCCGTCATCAATCTGCTGAACATCGTCAGTACCGAGTAAAATTTCATCGGTAAATTCAAGTCCCTCAAGCTGACGGAAATAAGGGGAATTGCGGGTGAAAATATTTTCAGCACCAAGATTCCTTGAAAGCACATCAACAATAAGATCGAGATTCCTCTCCATACCGACGGTGTTAACCTGCAATACATAAGTATCATTATACTTGTCGATTATCAGACCCGGGAGGAAATCACTCTCGCTGAAAACCATTCTGTAAGACTGTCTGTTGGGATACACTTTTTCTCTGAGACCCAAAGCCGAGAAAATTCTCTCAACAAACATCGTTCGAAGATCTGTGATCGGTTTTCTGTCGAGCAGCCTGATCGCAAACAGTGAATGTTTGTTGTAAAATCCTGTTCCAAGATACTGCCCGCCCGAATAATAGACATCTACTAAAGCGCCGTTTTCCGGGTTCCCTTCCACATCCTGGATTTCATTGCTGAAAACCCATTGATGCCCCGTCTTAAGCCGTCGCTCTTCGATTCTTCTTAATCTTACTTTCGTCATTTTTTTATTCCTGATACGATTACTTGTTGATAACGAATTTTTTGGTTATGGTTGTTGCATTAATATTGATTTCGTAGAAATAAACACCCGAACTTAAAGAAAGTCCTGCTGTTTTTGAATTAAATTTCACATCGTAATTCCCGGGCTCCTGAATTCCCTCGACAAGGGTTGCAACTTCTGCACCGAGTGCATCATAAATTCTCAATGCTACTCTTGCAGGTTCATTCCCGCCGACAGTATATCTGATAACGGTTTCGGGATTGAACGGGTTCGGGTAGTTTTGCCCAAGATCATGGGAGAGTACCAGTCCGGTGAATTCAGCGAATATCATCATCGAGACGCTCGTCGTACCATCGAAGTCGATCTGACGGAGCCGGTATGCGTATGTCCCTTCTTTTCCCGGTTTATCGATAAATGAATATTCGTTTTTAGAAGTGGTGGTGCCCTTTCCGGCAACAAATCCGGCATTCGTCCAATCCTGCTCTTTGCTTCCTTTTCTCTCGACAACAAATCCTGAATTATTCAGTTCGGAAGCTGTTGTCCAGTTTAGCTTTACTCCACCTTCGACAGACTGAGCTGTGAAGGATTCAAGCTCAACTGGAACGATTGATGAGTCGAGGAAAGGATTGAAAAATACCCATCCGCGTGCGGGGTCGTCAACTTTGTGAGTAATGTGGAGTTCAATTGCAGCCGAATCATAAACTGCCCAGTCGTTGTTCTGAGCATAAATGTCGTTGGTGCAGTTGTTGAAAAGGTCGTATGGCACGCCGGTCTGAAGGTTACCGTAAATTTTATTGTATCCGTTATCGGATGTATCGGCGTTTGTTATGTTTCCGAGCGATGGAGTGGGTCCGGCTGCTATGGCAGAACCGTTATATACTGTAATACCCCAAAGGTTGCCGTAAATTTTGTTACGGGAAACGATTGGTCTGTTGGTACCGTTGCCGCTGATGCTGATTCCACTTCCTGTTGTAAGAGGATCGGGATTGATATTGTTGTTGTAGATCAGGTTGTCATGAACATAGCAAGTTATTTCAGCACCCGCAAGAGCGATACCATAGCTGTTGTTGTAGATTTCATTAAATGCAATCTCGGATGAAGACGAACTCCCCGAAAGAAGAGTTGATATGCTTATGCCACCCGTTCTGTTGTATGAACCGCCGTGTACTTTGTTGTATCTGATTCTGGGTGAATTGTTGTTCTGAGTACCGAAAGTTATCTGGTTTTTCGGGCTTGTGTTCTGACTGTTGTTGTTGTAAAGTTCATTGTATTCAATTACCGGAGACGAACCTGTGGTGCCGTAAATGCCATACTCATAAGCTTCTGAAATGTAGTTATACTTGATAACGGGGCTTGAGTTTGACGACATGTAAATTGGTCTTCTGCATTTGTAGAACCGGGAGTTATATACTCTCGGACTCGAATTGAGGCATCTTACCGGATAGTAACCGTGAACAAAAACTGCATATTTTATCACAGAAGTTGTGTCGGCACCTGTATCTCGGAAATAAAATCCCTCATAAACACCCTGTGGATTTTCAGTGGTACCCTTAAAGTAAACGCTGTCACCCGGTGCACCATTTACCTCAACTGCGCCAAGAATGACAAAGCCGTTTCCGGTCGTGGAGAATGTAACAACAGAACCCTGCGGGATAATCAGTCTGTCGCCGACTGAAACCGAGCATACTGTGGCTACTGTGTAATTTGGGAACGAACCGGTTATCAAACCACCTGATCTGGCGACCAGACTGTCCATGTTCCATGTGACCCCCGTACCCGGGGTGATGAACTGAGCGTTAATTGCAATAACGCCTAAAATGAGAATCGTAACTAATTTTTTCATAGGGAACTCCTGTATTATAATTTCGAAATTTCCCCTGCAAAATAACTGCCGGAGGGAGATGCATCCCCATCCGGCAATTTAAAACTATTTTAAGTAATATTTATTCAATACTTTGCCATCTTCAAACTCATATACAAGCGGAACACCGGTTGGAATATTGAGTTCGAGCACTTCTTCACGGGTAAGCCCGTCGAGATGCATCACGAGTGAACGAAGAGAATTACCATGAGCAACCACCCAGATATTCTGTCCCGCTTTCACCATTGGTTCTATTTTTTCGATATAGTAGGGAATGGTTCTTGCGGCAGTATCTTTCAGGCTTTCGCCGTTCGGAGGGTTAATGTCGTAGCTTCTTCTCCAGAGGTGCACCTGTTCGTCGCCAAACTTTTGTGCGGTTTCGGCTTTGTTCAAGCCCTGAAGGTCACCGTAGTGGCGTTCATTCAATGCCTGGTCTCTGTCAACAGGTATTTCATCGTAACCGGCACTTCCGGCTGCCAGCTCAGCAGTCCTGATTGCTCTTTTTAGAACGGAAGTAAATAGATGATCAAATTTTAGATTTTTAGCTTTCAAAAGTTCACCGGCTTCGGTTGCTTCTTTTTCACCAAGTTCGGTGATATCAACATCAACCCAGCCTGTAAATCTGTTCTCAAGGTTCCATTGAGACTGCCCGTGCCTTAACAGAACTAAATAGTTCATTAGTCTCCTCTTTCTGTGATTTGTGAAAAGATGAGTATCAATTTACAAAATCTTTGGGTAAATATTTGTAATCTTATTATTACAGAGAAGAAATTTCAACATTTTCAATCAATTTTGTTATGAAATGGAACAATTTTTCGATATTTTGGTAAATCATTAAGAAACTTAATTTTTATAAAAACCACCATGGAAATCAGATGCGATTCTCACTCATTCTAACAGTTACACTTCTTTCACTCCTCTGGCAAGGGTGCAGTTGCCCTGTTTGTGAAATTACCGACAACAGGTACCCCAAAACCTTCAAACTGACAGGCGTGCCGGAACCCTTGAAGCTGAAAGTGGACTCGTATATCGCCGGAAAAACAGGCGAAACTTTCTTCACAAATTACATCAAACTGAACGAAACCGCATCATATTTCGACTCTGTGAAATACTTCTGGGTTTACGACATCATCATTCCGGAAAAGGAATTCGTTAAGGGTAAAATCGAACTGTTCACTGATGCAAAAGGTAACATCGACCCCCTTATGGAAGTGAGCGGCATCCCCGACTGCGAGGCGAACCCTGCAGGCTGTTCATTCGACATTACCCCGCAAAAGGCATTCGTTTTAGCAACAAAAGAGGGACTGAAACCGGGTATAAATGAGTGGAAACTAAAGTTTATATGGAGCCACAAGTTCAACCGGTATGTCTGGCAGATTATCTCCACCCTCGAAGAATCACAGGGTAGCCAGGGCTTCCGCGGTTCCGGACAGGAACTCCTCCTCGATGCATCTACAGGTACAAAACTTGAGCTTTCAGAGTGGAAGGTACGGTGACTCAGCTATTAGCTATGATCTATGATCTATGAGCTGAAATGAATTAATGTGGGTGGAGGACGCAGATACACGCAGATTTAACGAAGTTCCGCAGAGGGATGAGCCCTTTAGGGGATATATGTATGGCTAAAAAACCAATACCTGATACCTGCAAAAAAACCCGTCAGGGTGATATGTGGGTAGATAATCGTGTAATTAAAAGTTACCCGACATGTCTTCGAAAATTTAGTGACCCGGATGAAAGACTTGGGATAACTGGCTAACTCCCGGATTTCCGGAGAATTTATTTGAACTGTAACTTATTATAAATAAAACAGTTGCCATCTTTTTTTCGAATAATATGGAACTTTTCTGGAGAATTTCTGGAGAATTTTCCAGTATCGTTCTGCATCTACTCAGGTTTGGGGACCGGAAAAACTCTAAAAATCAGTAGTTTCACCTAACCGTTTCATCTCTTTGAGCCCAAGCTCTACAGCACGGTCCAATATTTTTTCGTTTTTCTCTAATTTTATGCCTGCAATATAAAATGTTGACTTCCCCTCCCCAACTCTGTCAAGTAACCCCGCTTCAACCATTTTGTTAACCGCATATTTCACTTGTGCTCTTGATAATAAATTCTTGAGAAGGAACTCAAAGTCTTTCATCCGGCCTTTTTCAAATTCTTTAATATGTTTTAACAAAATAATAGCAATCTGAATATCGCTAATGGGTTTCTGATTCGAATATTCATGTTCAGTTCCTGTAAAGATGTAATAATCTTTTGCCAGAATGAATTTTTGCGAGTTCGTTTTTCCAACTCTTTCGAGTAACCCTTCTTTTTCCATTTTTTTCAGTATCAAAGAGTCGAGATTCCTGAGATTGTCTCCTCTTCTTATACAATTCAAGGTAATAATTTCCTGAACGCTTAGCTTTTCACCATTTTTTCTGTTTTGTTGGATCTGATGGATAAATAAGGCGAAAGCCTTGTCCTGAACAATGGAAGACAACCGTAGCTCTACTTGAAAGTCGTCAGATTTTGAATAATCAGGTTCCGGCTTGGCTTCTGATAGCGATTGATAATATATTTTATCGATACCTTGCCCGCTTCTTTCAACAATTCCTGTCTTCGCCATCACATCACTAAGTAAACGATTTCGTGGTGTGCTGTTGACAGTCAGTAAGTTTTGCAAAGTTACACCCGGGGGGAAACCACCTGCATTTACGACATGCAGTTCATTCGGGAACTGTTTGATCACAGTTTCACTATTCCTCATATAGTCCCGGTGTGCAACAGCATTATTTATTGCCTCCCTTATCACTTCTTTATTAAAAAATGGTATGTCAAAAATAAACGGACCTTGTTGTATCGGGAACCTACCATTTCGCTGATTTATTGCATCCCATAATTTATCTATAGTCAAAAAATAAGATTCACTGAATATTTGACGGTTGTCAAAATTTATTTGTGTCAATGAATTTCTGTATTCGAGATTTATTTTTGATTGTGGCAGATGTTTTGCAATTGCGGACTCCTTTCCGACAAGTATCAGGGCTGCAAAAGTAATATTATTCCCATATATTAAGTCCAAATCTGAGAGTGCCTGTTCGTTTGATTGCGAAAGGAACTGAAGATTATCCTGTTTTTTAGAATACGCTTCTTTAAGTTTATGAATGGCATTCTCATCGAGATCGTTGAATGACAGTCCTGAACACACCTTTGCTGAGAAATCAGGTTCCTGCTCTTGTACTATCTTTAAATATTGCCGTTCATCCATTGGTATCAGTTCTTCACCTACCCGCATTAATGGCACATCTTCGAATTTATAAACTTTTCCAACCGGTCGGGGTGGAATGGCAATCAGTAGAACTCTTTTGCCACTTTCATCGTACAATTCCTGAATTTGTACACGAATTTTCAAATCTCTGTATATGTCCTGTTCTAATCTACCAACATTTTCAATACATTGTCGCGTCCCAACCACTTGGTGAGGATACTTGTCATTTATTCCAAAGACTAGATACCCGCCCCCCTCATTCGCAAAAGCACTTACATATCCTAAGATACATCGCCTTCGCTCCTGTGGTGTTGGTTTCGAACCACCGTTATAACTGAAATTGCCTCCTTTTGCTTCCTTAAACTCAATCTTGTGTTCAGTTTCTTTAAGTTTTATTAATTCTTCTATCCTCATTTCGATTCTCAGAATTACGATTTGATAATTGATTCAGATTTATATCTGAAATAAATAATTTAAAACAGCATTTTACTGACGAATTCTAGAAAACCCGCCGGGTATTCGATATTCCGAAACTCCGAAGTTCTCTCCCCTTACCACCCCTTGGGTTTCAAAACATTCCTTGGGGAATGTTTGAATTTTTCGATCATGTATTTTTCATTGTAGCCGGCAATGCCACAGCCGACTTTAGTGAGGAGGAATTCAAGGTCGGGATTGGTTTTTGCACATGCAAAAAAGTTTTCGACACTTTTGGTGATTTCATCATCGGTTCTCATTCCGAAATTTTCATCGAGTGTCGGGAAGGCATAACATTGACCGGTGAATCCTTCGCCGACACCAAGTTCCGCACCGAATAGTTCAAGAGCCTGTCTTGCAGCACCGCCGTAATGTTTCCCGGCGAGGTTTGATCCAAAAACAAATATTTGATTTGGTTTTAATGATTCGATCATATTGTTTTCCAATATTTAGATTCCAAAAACATTTCATTTTAATTGTTAAGCCGGCATTAATGAAAGGACAATCGAGACGATTGTCGCTCCTTTTCTGATTTCTGGAAAATTCATCCGCGAAAATCTGTCTAATCCGCGTGTATCTGCGTCCTCTACCCATATGTCGCCACAAGGGCTTTCCCCCCTCTGCGAAAATCCGTCTTATCTGCGTGTATCTGCGTCCCTTAAAAATCCGTGGTAATCTGTTTCATCCGTTTCATCCGTGTTCCATTTCCTTCTCTCCCATCTTAAAAAACTTGTTCTCAATATAGATCTGCAATTTTGCAAAGCCGTAACCGATTGCACTTCCGACGAGAGCTCCCGCGAGAGTATCCGACGGGTAATGGAGACCGAGATAAGGTCTGGAAATTGCTATCAAAGCTGCAGTTATAAACAATACCCATTTAAGATTTGGATATAACAAAGAAAAAAACATCGCAACGGCAAAATTATTAACGGCATGACTGGACGGAAACGACAATGTCCCTTCCGGACCGATTGGTGTGATCACATCTGGAAGAAAATTACAGGGTCTAACCCGGTCGAAAAGGTTTTTCAGGAAATTTGAGCTGATTTGATCACTCGTTGCAATCAGTAAAATTGCCATAACCGCAGCAATTCTTCCTCTTTTTCCCCCTTTTGTTACCAAAATTCCCAGCATAATAACATAGGTGATGTACCAACTGTTTACATCGGTTATAAGCGAGAAGAATCTGTCCAGAGGTCTGGCACTCAATGTGTGGTTGAAAAAATAGAAAATCGCTTTATCGATCTCAAAAAGAAAATCCATTGTTTCCCCTTAGTTCAGAAATTCCCATGAGATGCCAAATCTGATGTTCCTTGGCAGCACAGGGTAATATGGTGAAAGATAATATTTTGATCCGAGAAGATTTTCCCACGAAAAATAGAGTGTCGCAACCTTCTGAATTGTACCCGCAAGAGCGAAGTCAAGTTGTCCCGATGCCGGAACATCATCCATAAATGGAGTGTAGAGTACCCGGTCGGTGAAGAAATTATAAAATGTTGCCACCGAAGAGGTTCTGTAAGAATACGAAAGAGTGGTTTTCAGGTCAAGAGCATCATTGAAGAGAGTGTCTCTGAAAACTATTCCCACTTTTGAATTGAGGAGAGGGATTATGTTTTTTTCAGAGTCTTTGAGCCGTTTATGGTTGTATCTGATATCAGCAAAACAGGAGAATGGTCCAATTTTGTAATCCGCTGAGGCTGCCGCTCCAAAAGCGAGATTCTCGGGTTCAATCGCAGGTACAAACCCGATTGCGACCATCGGATCCATTGTTGGCATAAAAGTTCCGACCAAAGTTCTGTCAGAGTTTGCAGCCCAGCCGAGGAGTTTCAAGGAAAGAACCCCGTCGGCATAACCCAGCTCCCCTTCCACCCGGGTGATGGAAGTTTTGGCATTTATGTAACCGTAATCCTGATCAAAACTGTTGAGCCAGGAAACTCCGCCTCTGAATTTGAAATACTCCGCAAACTCAGCTTTCCCTTCACCACCAAAACCCGTGTAAACCTCCCCCTCATAAATAAAAAGCTTTCCGAAACCTGAGAGAGCAAATCCGCCCGCTTTACCCGTCAGAATACCCCCTGCAGAGAAGGAGTTTTTCCTTGCCGGACCTGAAGGAACGAAGGTACCACTTGAGCTGTCGAACCAGAAAGATTCCTGAGTTACGGCATCATAATTTGCATGAACATCGGCAGCGAAATATTTGGTATCGAAAGTCGTTCTGAACGATCCGCCTGTGGCTGAAAACTTTCTGTCGATCATGAACCGGTTTGGATTTGTGAATAACGAATCCTCATTCTGACGGAATTCGTTTGTATTCGTCTGGTGATACAAAGCCCCTTCGAAATACCCTTTGCCGGCAAAATATCCAAATGCCTTAAGATTTATCCTGTGCGAAGCGTTTTTTTGATATCTGTTCAGAAAATTCACGGGAGCAGCTCTGTCGTCATACAGAATGTCGTCAATGGTTCTTCCGGGAATTGAAGCTGCCAAAGTTTTTGCAGAATCGTAATTTACACCACCATTCAGACCAAGCGACTGCTGAACATAATTGTATCCTGCCGAAAGATTAAAATACTTCGAGGCGATATACTTCAGGTTTATTTTCCCTTTCCAAAGAGAGAGATCACTATTTCTGAAGCCGTCATCAACCTTTTGGTTTGTGATTTCCGTATAAAAGACCAGCCTGTTTTTAATCGTCTGATTGTACTGCACATCGATGTAACCTTCTCCAACGGGTCCCTCGAAATATTTTATCCGCGAATATGGTGCCCCCGAAACAAAATCCCGTCCCGTGATTGATACGGTAATCTGGTTGGGTCTGTTTCCGTAAAGAAATCCCATGTAGGAGGGGTAAAGGGAGAGCTTTTCGATATAGCTTTCCTGGACATCATCAAAATAGAGAGTATTTGTGGTTCGATTGTTGATTTCGATACCGTCTTCGAGAAAACTGATTCTCCCGAGTCCCTCTCCATAATATGTAATCTCGGAGGGAAGCCCAAGGAATCCCATGCTTCTGTTGTAGGCAACAGGAAACTGAGAGAAAAGTGTGGCACCGTTTCTGTAATTCAGATATCTAAGGTATTCTGAGTCATACTCATACAGAGCCCCTTGAAGAGGAATTTGATAAACCGGCACAAGAGTATCCACAACCACACTGTCACGGGGAGACCGGGGCAGGCGGGTTGTATCTCCCGGCACCGGCAGCCTGTTTTTTGATGTGTCGATCTTTGAAGGATCGAATGCCTGCGACAATATCATGGCTGAAAAGAGGACAAAAACGAACAGAAATCGCATTAAAACTTTCTGACTGATGATATCAAATAAATAATCTTTAAATTTGCTTCTTGAAAAATATTAAAAGATGGATTAAAATTGCCGGAAAATAAATCTCCCTTCCTTCCCGGAGGGGATTCACCCGTGAAATTCTTTCTGAAGGAATTCCCCGAAAGGGATTGTTCACTTCTGATTCTTGGGAATGGTTTCCCGCAACTCGTTCCTTTTTTCGTTGATGCAGGATTCTCCTCCGTAAAAGCTGCATCTGATGACAACACCGAAGTTTTCGAGTATAAGGCAAACACCCCCAAAGAGAAGCAGATCCCCTCTCTCTGTGTCGATTATGCTTCCCTCGACTATAAGGACGAATCATTCGATCATGTTTTTTGTCAGGCAACACTTACACTTTCGGGCAGAAACAAACTGATAAAGCAGATCCGAAGGGTTCTTAAACCGGGTGGCCACCTGACAACCTCGGAAATCCTCTGCAATAAAAAACCTGCACCTACATTTCTGAATGACATCTGGGCTGAGTCAGGACAGGACCCCCTCTACACCGATGAGTTTGAGCCTTACTACACTTCCCGGGGTTTTATAATAAAATCCTCTGCCGACTTCACCAATGATCTTGATGAATTTTACATAAAATCGTATAAACTTCTCGAATCGAGTCTGAAGTCACTTCCCGCTGATAAAAGGGTACAGTTCCGGAAAGATTTTGTTCAGGAGAAACACGAGATTACCTCACTCGTAAAAGGAGGAGCCTTAAAATATATGAACCTTAAAACGATGATACTGCAAAAACCATGAAATTAGTAAAAAACAGCATAATTGAACTTGAAATAGAGAGCTACGCATTCGAAGGAAAGGGCGTTGCATTCCTTAGAGATGATGAAAATCCCGAAAATGAAAGGGGTTTCGTGGTTTTTGTTCAGGGTGCATACCCGGGTGAAAGAGTAACTGCAAAGCTGATCAAAACAAAAAAGAACTATGCCGAATCTGTTGTTGTTGAAGTGCTGCAGAAATCCCCTCTGCGTGTGGAACCCCTCTGTTCTCATTTTGGCGTCTGTGGTGGTTGCAAACAGCAGGACCTGGTCTATTCAGAACAGATAAAACACAAACAACAGCAGGTAGCTGAAATATTTAAAAACATCGGCGGTATCACCGAAATTGAGCAGGAACCGATTCTTGGGGCTGAAAAGCAGTTTTATTATCGAAACAAAATGGAGTTCTCCTTCTCCCAAAAAAGATGGCTCACTTCGGATGAGGCGGGGAAACCGGATGTTACGAATCAGGGGCTTTTTCTCGGGTTGCATGTTCCCGGGGTTTATGACAAAGTGCTTGATCTGAAGGAATGCAAACTGCAGTCACCTGTCTCTGAAGAGATAGTTGGATTCACCAGAGATTACTTTACGGAGCTTGGTTTCGAGGCATATTCCACCAAAACACATACCGGCTATCTTAAAAATCTTGTGATCAGACAGTCAGCAAACATTCCCGATTTGATGATCAATCTGGTGACAGCAAGTGAGGATCAGGCTGTTACCTACAATTATGCATCAGCTCTCAAGACTAAATTTCCACAGATTACGACCATAGTAAACAACATAAATTCCTCAAAAGCACAGGTGGCAAAAGGAGAATATGAGATTGTGCTCTTCGGTGAAGGAAAAATTTATGATAAAATCGGTGAGTACACATTCGGCATAAGCGCCAATTCCTTCTTCCAGACCAACACTTCGCAGGCTGAGAAACTTTATGATACAACTCTCGAATTTGCAGGCCTCACCGGTTCCGAAATCGTTTATGATCTCTATTGTGGAGCCGGAACAATAACGATCTACATGTCGAAACACTGTAAGGAAGTTTACGGATTTGAAGCGGTTGCCGATGCAATCATGGATGCAGGAATCAATAAAGATTTGAACAAGGCACCACATCTTCATTTCTATCTCGCTGACCTCTACAAAAGTTTTCTCCCCGTTTTGGCAGCCAATGACATTCCAAAACCGGATGTGGTGATTCTTGATCCGCCGAGAAGTGGTATGCACCCGAACACCCTTGCGGACATGCTAAAAATAAAACCGGCAAAGATCGTGTATATCAGTTGCAATCCGACAACTCAGGCGAGAGATATTAAAGAACTTCTTGCAGCCGGATACAAGCTTGTGAAAATGAGAGCTGTGGATATGTTCCCTAATACATATCACATTGAAAATGTCGCTCTTTTGATTTTGGAGTGAGAGGATTCAATTATTAATTAAATAACAAGGGATTATCATTTTAATAATTTCCTGTTTGAACATACTGTATAAACCCTTTATTTTTATTGTTTTGGAGGGATTTCAGGGCATTATTCCGATTGGTACAGTTATTGATGAATAAAATTCATATTGCCTTGTGCAACCGTTTCATCTTTAATCAATTGGAGCTCCAATGAAAAAGTATGTCCTTCATTTTTTTGTAATCACAGTGCTCTCAGTAAGCACCCTCTTCGCACAGGGTCAGCCAACCCTCCCCTTCGATTTTGAAAATGGCACCCTCAACTACACATTTACTGACTTTGGCGGCGGTCTGGCTACCAGAGTTGCAAACCCGGCTCCGGGGGGAATCAATACCACAGGATTTGTCGGCAAAATGATCAAAAATGCCGGTGACCCCTGGGGTGGATCATGGATAGCAATGGCTGGCAATATCGACTTTTCTGTCAATAAAATATTCAAAGTAAAAGTTTACATGCCAAGAATTGGAGCAAGACTCCTGCTTAAAGTTGAGAACGCCACTAATGGTGGGATTGCATTCGAAATGCAGGATACCGGCACTGTCGCAAATGCATGGGAAGAACTAACCTTCGATTTCTCAACTATTAATACTGCCAACACCTACGCTAAAATGGTCTTCATTTTCGATCTTGGTACAGTTGGTGCAGGTGGTGCAGAATACACATACTACTTTGACGAAATCAGACTCGTTCAGGGTGGTGGCGGACCAACACTTACTCAAATGAATCTCCCTGTTACCTGGGATGATCCAACCGTCAACTACGGTGTTGTCGGTTTTGAAGGTGCTGAACAGTCAAGCATTATCGCCGATCCAAACAATGCTTCCAACAAAGTTGTCAAAGTCATCAAGACTGCAACCGCTCAACCCTGGGCAGGAACAACAGTTACTGCAGTTACCGGCGGACAACAGACAGGTTTCTCTGCAAAAGTGCCTTTTACTGCAAACGAAAAAAGAATGAATGTAAGAGTTTACTCACCACACGCTCCGATTCAGGTAAGACTGAAAGTTGAAGATTATCAAAACGGTGGTGTCTCATGCGAAACTGAAGCAACCCTCTCCATCGCAAATTCATGGCAGACACTTGTTTTCGATTTTGGATACCCTGCTCCGGGAACTGCAACCCTCGATCTCAACGCCTATCTTAATAAAGCTTCCATCTTCTTCAATTTTGGAGTTAATGGCGCAACTGCGGGTGAAAAAACCTATTATTTTGATGATGTAAGATTCGGCGTCGATTTTGTACCTGTAGAACTCACTTCCTTCACCGCCAATGCAAACGGCTCCTCCGTTGATCTTAACTGGGCAACCGCAAGTGAGACCAACAACAAAGGTTTTGAAATTCAGAGAAGTGTAAACAACACTGATTTCGCTACCGTCGCTTTTGTAGAAGGAAAAGGAACATCAACCTCAACTTCAAACTATGCCTATTCAGATGCAGTTCAGCCGGGTAAATATACCTACAGACTGAAACAAATCGACTACAACGGCAGTTTTGAATATTCAAACGCAATCGAAGTTGATTTGGCTCCATCATCCTTTAGTCTCGATCAGAACTATCCAAATCCATTCAATCCTTCAACAGTTATCAGATTCAATCTCCCTGTCTCAGGATTTGTTACCCTCGCAGTTTACAACAGCATGGGCGAAATGGTCGGACAGCTCCTTAGCAAAGATCTCTCAGCCGGATCACATGATGTCTCCTTCAATGCTGCAAATCTTCCAAGCGGTACATATTTCTACCGTCTGAATTCAGGAGACTTCACTGCCACAAAGAAAATGCAATTAATTAAATAATGCAATAATCCAATAATGCAGTAATGCAATAATTTTTTTTAGATTGAGGTTGTTCGGAAACGGGCAACCTCTTTTTTAATGCAGCAATGCAATAATCCAAAAATGCAGTTATGGAATTGTAGGTTTAGTGAATTTTGTGCCGGGTTTTTCTGTTTTTTACATAATTATTCCCATTTTTGTATTGAATTTTTAGAGAAACGAGATGGATGAGATTTTAACAGCAGCACAGAAATTATTCGACGGTATAAAAAGACACTCCAATCTGACTCCCGAGTGCGAAGCCATGATAGCCTCCCGGCTGTCAAAGAAGGTTATAAAAAGGAAACAGTATTTTATTCATGAGGGACAGGTAGCCAAATCAGCGGCTTTTGTAATCAGTGGATGTCTCCGCTCTTTTTCGATTGATGAGAACGGTTTCGAGCATATCCTGCAGTTCGCTCCCCAAAACTGGTGGATAACGGACATGTACAGCTTCATTTCCGAAAAGGAAAGTTTCCTGAACATCAATGCCCTCGATGATTCCGAAGTGTTGATTCTCACCCGTCGCGACCAGATCGAGCTTTTCGATAAAGTCCCGGCTCTCGAAAGATATTTCAGAATCATCACCGAAAACTCCCTCGTAAACAGTCATCGCCGGCTGCTGGACAATCTTGCCCTCCCCGCAAAAGACAGGTACCTGAAGTTCTGTCAGGTCTACCCCACTCTCGTGAATACTCTCCCTCAAAAACAGATCGCACAATATCTCGGAATTACCCCCGAATTTTTGAGCAAAGTAAGAAGTGAAGCTTTAAGGGAGAGGTGAAGCGAGCACTCAAACCCATATCCTCCTGAAATTTTTATTATCCCCCGCCGGGACTGCTCTGGCGAATACTGCCGGCATACCACCCGAGTGAGTGAAGATTACAGGCACTTCCCTGTTCAGTTTCCCTGTGCGGGCAAGCTCGAACAATCCGTACATCGCCTTGCCCGTATATACCTGATCGAGGATCATTGCTTCGAGGTTTGCACAAACGACACTTGCTTCCTCTGCGCCTTTCACCGGAACTGCGTATCTATCGTAATACTCGTCATAAATCTGAAGTTTTGTTTCAGAGTAAGCGGGATCAATGCCAAGTAACCGGCAGCTTTCTGTCATCAATTCTCTCGTCCGCTTTTCAATAAATTCTTTGTTGTGTGAAACACTTATTCCTAGAATTTTTGCTTTTGGCATGTAAATTGCGGCACCAAGGGCAACTCCCGCATACATGCCGCACGAACTGACTGTAAGCACCACCTGAACTGGCAGGTCTCCGAACTGGTCTGCGATTTCTTTCATCGCTGCAACATACCCGATTGCTCCGAGCGGAGTGGACGCCCCCATAATTATTGTGTATGGTTTCTTCCCTGCAGCAGTGAGTTCGTCCGACCAGTTGTACATTTCGCGGTTCAGTACCTCTTCATCACAACTTCCGACGATATATCGAATATCCGCTCCATATAACGCATCCAAAAGGAGGTTCCCTTTCAGTTCATCCACATCGTCTCCACCGAGGACGAGTTTGATATCCAGTCCGGTTTTCCGGCATGCTGCCGCAGTCATCCTTGCATGATTCGACTGGGTGGCTCCAACCGTAATAACTGTATCGCACCCCACTTCAAGTGCCGCAGCAAGTTCAAATTCAAGTTTTCTTACCTTGTTTCCTCCCAGTGCAAGACCCGTCATGTCGTCTCTCTTTATGAGGAGCGATTTTAAGCCAAGGTGTTTGGCGAGTGCGGGTGCTTCTTCAAGCGGGGTTGGAAGTGTTGCCAGACTTATCCGTGGGATGTTTTCAAACATTTTCTATTTCCATTTTTAATTTGAATGCGACAAAAATAGTGAAAAACAGTGAAACACCCCCGCCGGCTTCCCAAAACACTTAATCTACATTAAGAGAATTTCATAATCCAGTTCATCGTTTCGCGGCTGTACATCTCCGTAAGTTTGTACAGTTAATTTTTGAAAACAAGGAATTAAAATCATGGCAAGCACAATTTTACATAAGTCAGCGACGCGAGGTCTTGCAAGCCACGGATGGCTTGTAAGCCGCCACACTTTTAGTTTCGCTAACTACTACGACCCCGAGAGAATGAATTTCGGTACGCTCCGTGTTCTTAATGATGATTTTGTTGCACCGGGCATGGGATTTGGTACACACCCGCACGACAACATGGAAATCATTTCCATTCCTTTGGAAGGCGATCTTGAACATAAAGACAGTATGGGAAATACCACTGTAATAAAGAACGGTGATATACAGGTTATGAGTGCCGGCACAGGTATCAGGCACAGCGAATATAACAAGAATAAAGAGGTGCCGGTAAAATTTTTACAGATTTGGGTTTTCCCGGACAAGAGAAATGTAATTCCAAGATATGATCAGATTACACTGAATGCAGAGGACAGGAAGAACCGCTTCCAGCAGATTCTTTCCCCGTCCGCCGATGATGAGGGTGTCTGGATAAATCAAAACGCCTGGTTTCACATGGCTGATCTCGAAAAAGGGACCAAAATTGAATACAATATCAAAGGCGAAGGAAACGGACTCTATGTTTTCGTTCTCAATGGAGATGTAACAGTGGAAGGTCAAGCCCTCTCAACAAGAGACGGCTACGGCTTGTGGGACACAAAAACAGTAAATTTTTCAGCAGATTCAAATACTTCCCTCCTTTTGATGGAAGTTCCAATGACAGTTTAATTATCAAAAAAAACAAACAATAAAAAAACCGGAGAAAAACACAATGGCAAAGTCAACATGGTCAATCGACCCAACACATTCCGAAATCGGATTCAAAGTAAAGCACATGATGTTCACAAATGTTTCAGGAAAATTTAATTCTTTTGAAGCAACTATTCAGAACGAAGATGACAAATTTGAAACTTCAAATATCTCTTTCAGTGCGGATGTAAATTCCATAAGCACCAACAACACCGACAGAGACAACCACCTGAGAAGCGCAGACTTCTTCGATGTGGAAAAATTCGCAAAACTTTCATTCGTTTCCACCGGCATCGTAAAAGTTGACGAAAACAACTTCAAAGTGTCAGGTGACTTCACAATCAAAGATGTAACCAAAAACATCACACTTGATGCTGAATACAGCGGATTGATGAAAGACCCGTGGGGAAACACCAAAGCCGGATTCGCTCTTGAAGGAAAAATCAACAGAAAAGATTTCGGTCTTACATGGAATGCAGCTCTTGAGACCGGTGGCGTTCTGGTAGGCGAAGATGTGAGACTGCTTATCGAAGTGCAGCTCGTTAAAAGCTAAAAATTTCTTCGGGAATACCCAAAAGGGCTGCTCTCTTAATTGAGGGCAGCCTTTTTTTACACTCTCCTCCTCAAAAAAATCGGGAATAACCACCAGACGAGGATTATTAGAATCCCGACAAAAGCGGTAACAAATATACTCGCTGTAGTCTCCATTACCTGCCAGACTACGAGCTGCGTAACGAGCACGAGTGCCAAAGAAAGGAAGACCAAACCTACAAGAATCATCCTTGTGGCAAACAGTTTAAATGTAACGCGGTGAATGAGAGGTCTGATCAGGCGGTGATGTGCTGCCGGGGCACTAAAGAATACGAGACTTGCAACAGAACACATAAAAGTGGCGATAAAAACCCATTTCTCGAAGGGATGGATTTTCCCAAAACTCTGATTAAATGGCAGTACCACGAGAAATGCAGTCAGTACCTGAGCTCCCTGCAGCAGGATTCTCAATTCCTGAAGCATGTCGTTCAGACTTCTGCCGTCAGGTGCGTTTTCATCTTCGGGTGTTCTCAGGCTTTCAAGGTCTTTTTCTGTCTCGTTCATCTATTTTTCCAGATTTGAATCCGAAAAATAAACACTTCCACACAACTTACGGTATGTATTTTGATCCCGCCACCTGCCGATAAAAAGACCTGAATCAGTTCGACCACGGAAGACTTAAATATAGCTTCCCAAGACTTGTGAGTTCACCCGGTGTCGGATTAAACAGATAGGTATATTTGTTGTCAGGGAGTCCACCCCTGCCGATAAACCACGCATATCGAAATACATCGCTTCTGCTTTCACAGATGGCTACCATCTGACGCATTTGCTCTGCCTGTTTGTCGTAGGAGTTGATGTTGGCGTTCCAGTTTGCAAGTTCTGTTATCCAGATCTGCTTGTTATATTTTTTCAACCTGTCAAGCTGTGCGGCGAGTCCGTAGTCATACCAGTGAAAAGCGAGGTAATCTATGCGGGGAACCTTGCCCGGGTTGGCAATTTTGTATGCAGCATAAAAAGCATCAAGCCACACAACGGGATCGGAATAACCTGTCATTGTCCCCCAGTTCATTGCGGGTCCGACGAGAGATATCGTTCTTCCCTGAGCTTCCAGGTCTGCTGCAACCTGCTCATACTTCAGCCAGTCAACCGCCGCCTGCTGAGGTGTTCTGTTTGCCTGATCAGTGAGATTTGGTTCATTCATAACGAGAATATATTTCACCTCGGGGTGGCTGAGCACAAAGTTTTTGATCGCGAGAATCTCGTTGTTGCTTGGAGTTCCACCCCAAATCATCGGTATAAATTCCATTTTGTATGTGGAATTGTAGCCCGATGGAGCTGTGGTCGTGTAAAACCAGTTGTACCACCATGATACCCCGCCTTTTAGAGCTTCGAGGTCTGCAGCGTTAGTGAGGTTGTATGCAATTCCCCGCTTGGGACTTTTAGTAATGGTCACAGGTGGTGGATCTCCGCCTGTTGAAACTGCATCCTGTTTGCATCCAAACAATATCATTATCAACGAGACTGCAATAAAAATCTTAACTCTGTTTTTCATATAATACATCTCAAAAAATAAATTTACGCTCTATTTTAAAAGTACAATCTTTCGAACCGAGACAAAACTTCCCGACTCCATTTTTACAAAAAAAACACCGCTTGAAAATTCCTTTGCATCGAAGACAACCGAATGAAATCCCGAATTCATCTCTTTGTTCACAAGCATCTCCACTTTTTCACCAAGTGAGTTGTAAACGGCAAGTTTAACCAATCCCGGTTCGGGAAGTGAGAAACGAATCGAAGTGGAGGGATTAAACGGATTTGGATAATTTTGTTCGAGCGAAAATTCAACGGGCTGATTTCCTTCCGTGGCAATATCCGTAAGATCCCGTTTCACATTAATATAATTAAAATTGAATTCGGGTCCCTCTGCTTCAAATCTCATGATATGAACGCCGGCTTCAAGTCTTATTCCGGTTGAAACCACATCAGTCCAGAACTGCCATCCACCCGTGACGGGGACATTTTTCTTACCTGTTACATTTATCCCGTCAATTGAGATATGATAACTTCCACCCCCGGGGACAGAAGCAACACGCGCCGATAATTCATAATATCCTGTTTCGCTCACATTGATTGTATATTCCATCCACTCTCCGGTGACAATCCAGCCGACATCGTATCCACCACCGACATCTCCGCAGCCCTCGATATCGACCCCTTCGTTTGCACGGAAAGGAACTCCCTTGTTTTGCGGGTCACTGTCGTGATAGGCAACACCTTCACCACCAAGATCGTATTCTTCTGCCTGAACAACTGCGGGAACGGTTTTTGGTGTGCCTGCATAAGGTGTGCCGTTTCCGTCAACTGTGATTACAATTTCTCCTCTGCCAACAAGGTTAAGGTTGTTTTTCACTGTCAGAACCGCCGTGTAAACACCAGGATACCTGTAGAGATGCGAGGTGTCAGCACTGAAAGCCTGGGTTGTATCTCCAAAATCCCAGTGATAAGCAGTGATGGTCCCGTTTCTGTCAAAACTGTTGCTCCCTTTGAACTTGACTGTAAGGGGAGCTTTCCCCTTTGAAATATCTGAAATCGGAACCGCAACGGGGAGACCGGCTCCCGAAGTGTCGCCGTTAAAAGAGTGCATCGAACGAGCAGGAACCGGCATCGAATAGCCGTCTGAAAAATTTACCACAACCGGGTTGTTACCCGGGTTATAAGCCACATAAGTCTTCTTCTGGTTGTTTGCCGTGAAAACCGCATATGTCGGGATGTCGGCAGTTACGGTGGTATTCAGTTTACCGATTCTCCTGAGATTTCCGAGCCAGTGATAAGTATGAGCTTTTGTCTCACCATCGAACGCTTCATAATTTGGATCGGCATAAAATTCGTTCATTGCAAATTGCGGATCGGCGAAGGCATACCACTGCCAGATTACATCTTTCCACTTGCGGGGTTTACTGCCGATTTCGTTGACCATTTCGGCGTAATTCAACCCTATATACTCGGGATTCCTTCCATGGTAAAGTGAACCACCTGTCATTGGCAGAAAATTAATTCCATGAATGAATTCAGGATCTGCACCAAACCATGTCGAGTGAACTCCCTTCCCTCCCCAAACCATTCCAAGAGCTTTCCTCGGATATGCGGCAGGGAATGTGGCATCGTTTATATCGAAGAAATATTGCTCAATTGCTGATCTTTCATTCGCATAGAGATAGATACCAAGATCACGAATTGTGTCATTCTGAGTTGCCGCGCCCCAAAGAGCAACTCCCGTTGCAAAGTTCATCGATTCGGAACTTGATTCTTCGTTGTTGCCGTCTCCAAAATCACCATGACCGGCTTCCCATGAATGACCCTCATACGGATCGAAACTTCTCAAGAAGGGGAATCGCCTGTCATTTCTGTCCCAGTTCACGCAATCTTTAATCAGCAGGTTAATCATCCCTCCCCATTGTGATTCAAGAGCCCATTGGGGATCATACTGAGCAACAGTTGCCGCTGCTATGATCAGATAACCATAATGGAAGTTGTGATCGTTAAGCTGGTTGTCAGCCCCGTATCCCGAGGGGTAAGCTGAAATGGTGTTCCAGTTCGCGATATACGACATCTCATGCCCGCCACCGACAGTAAGCCATGCTTCGAGTCTGGTTTTAATCTGCTGAAGAAAATGATCGCGGGCAGCGGTCTTACCGAGCTGATCCGCTATGTGTACCACATTTGCGAATCTGGCAATCGCCTTGCCGTTTTCATAAATCGGACCTGCGGGGAGAGTTTCGCGTGCAACCGTATCAATATATGCCGACAGGATGGAAGGATTATAAATTCCCTCATTTGGAAGTGCCGGCAGGATTCCGTTAAAATCGTGAGTCGTTGAAAATGTGCTTCCGTCAAATATCCTCATTTGTCCACGGACTGAGACATAGGAATAGCTCGTGAGTGGTGCGGTCGTATTCAGCCACTGGTGCCTGAAGAGGGCTGTAAGGGTACTGTTAAGATTTCCGGCACTGCTGTCTTTAAGAACTGTCTGAAGAGTAAAGTTTGAAACCACTTTCGCATTTTGCTTGTCGTAGTTCCACGAGACAGTACTTCCGGTTACAAATGCATAGGCTCTTTTTCTGTAAAACTCAAGTGTTGCAGGGGTGTTGTCGGGTAAAACAGCGACAGAAAGGAAATCCTTACCGTTAAGGTTCGAAACAAGTGTTGTGGTACCTGTCCATACCGAACCGGCAGGAGCGAAAATACCGTAATGTCTGCCCGCAACTGTCAGCCCGACCACACCGTTTGAATTCGACCATATAACCGGGGTCTCAGTACATACAACCTTTGCATTTCCACCTGTCATGGTAAAATATGCATAGGGAAGACCGTGTCCGATTGTCGATTTCATCGATCTGACACCATCATTCCATGAGGCTGTCACTGTCCAGTCACCGTAACTGTCGACCAGAGTTCTTGAGGCACCAAGTCCCTCAACTCCGACTGTTAGCTGTTGTTGATATGGATAGAGATAATCAACAGCAGCGTAAACGGGGTTTAAGGTGTAACCCATGCCAAGTCCGTCACTTCCCGCCTTAACAACCAAGGGAAGGACATACATCGTGTTTGAATGCTGACTGCCATAGAAAGGGAATATCAGGCTGCTCCACCAGTCATTGGTTTGAACAGGCTGATTGAAATTTGAAGAAACTTTTGGAACCACAGGAGAACCCTGGGAGGAGGATGGACCAACGGCTCCGGAAGGAAGGACGGTGCTGTAACTTCCGTTGCCAACCTGCACGGACTGGCTGTAGATAATTTCGCCCTGACAAACAAGGAGCACAACAATAAATAAAAAAGAGCTGAATTGTGATTTTTTCAGACTCATAAAGACTCCTTTTTCGGGCAAATTTATAATTATTAAAAGCGGGCACTTCCCGGAACATCAGTACTTCGGAACCCCGGAACCTCAGTACCCCCGAAGTTCTGAGGTTCCGAATCTCTGAGGTTCTACTTGAGCAGAACCATTTTTTTGGTCGAAATGAAATTTCCGGTTTCCATGCGGCACAGATAAATACCACCTGCCAGATCTTTTGCATCGAATGAAACGGTGTATTCACCCGCACTTAAATCTCCGTTTACAAGTGTTGCCACCTTCTCGCCGAGTGTGTTGAACACACTAATGTTAACAAACCCGTCCGAAGGAATCGAGTATTTTACCATAGTGGAAGGATTAAACGGATTTGGATGATTCTGATTCAGTGCAAATTCGGCAGGGGCTGCCTTTTCGTCCTTCACATCAGTGGAGATTAGAGTAAAATCAATGTTGCTCAGGTTGAATCCACCGGTGTAGAATCTGATCATGAATTTTCTGACTCCGGCAGTAAGATTCACATTTTCAAGTGTGACATATTGCCAGCTCTGCCAGCCACCTGTTGCGGGGACATTGAGAAAATTTCCAAGCCCCTGACCATCCATCAGAAGGAATATGCTGCCGCCGCCGTTCTGTGAAGCCACATTGAGTGAGATATTGTATACCCCGCTCTGCTGAATTTTCACTGTGTACGAAAGCCATTCATTGTTGTCAATCCAGCCGACATCATAGCCGTTTGAAGAAAAATCGTTACATTTTTCGATGTCCACTCCGTCATTCCGGTACTCATAACCTGAATTGTAGGTTGTTCCGTTATTGCTGTTTTGATAAGCAACATCTGAATATGCCACTCCATTTCTTCCCATGTCGTAATCGGGGGCATATATTGTCCCGGGGACAAGATTTTCAGCGTACGGTGTTGTCGCATTCGAAAAGGGCTGTTGTAAAAGAGAATGGATGTAGTCCTTGTTGTAAGTGCAAAGTTCGAGTTTTAAGGCATTTGCCTGTGCACTCAGGGCACTTTGAGCATACGATGCTGAAGGTCTGGAACCACTTCCACCCCAGTAATTCAACAGAGTCTGGTATAGAGGCGAGAGCGTAACAGAGAGGGGACCCACTGCTGATTTAATTTTTTTGTGGGGCCAGGTTGCCCAGCCGATGTTATTGTTTTTCATCAGTTCAGCCATTTCTGTCAGCCAGTGGTTTGAGTTTTCACCTGTTTCACCCAGCCAAAGAGGTCTGTTTGAACTGTTTCGGAGATCGAGCAGATACTGTATGGAACCTGTATTATTGGTATTCCAGTATTTATGAAAACTGTAAACCATATTTGCATCCCAGGGGGGTGTCAAGCCCGTAAAGTTGGTTGCAAACCAGTTACCTTCGATATAGATAATATGGTTTGTATCAACTGCCCTGATTGTGTCTGTGATCCGGATATAGAGATCCCGAAGAGGCTGGTTATTGGTTCCGAGGTCCCATTTGGGTTCATTCAGAAGGTCATAACCGCCGATCCATTGTTTGTCTTTGTATCTCTCGGCAATTTTTCGCCAGACCTTTACAGTCAGATCCCTGTTTTGGGCACTTTGCCAAAGGGAAGGAAGAGCCGAATTGTAATCACTTATCGGTTCATCGCTTTGTCCCCCTGGTGCAGCGTGCATGTCGAGGATAAGGTAAAGCTGATTTTCTTCACACCAGGAGAGGAGAGAATCGACAATATCAAATCCTTTTGTCAGAAACTGAGGCGGATTGGTATTTGTGGCAAACAAATTGTAGTGAAACGGCAACCTGATCGAATTATAACCCCAGGCTTTGATGGAATCTATGTCAATTTTTCTGACATAATTCTTTCTCCAGGTCTCATAAAATTGTTCAGTGTTCGCTTCACCAATAAGATCGACAATTTTAGCTCTTATCTGCCATTGTGCGTTGGCAAAGGCTGAAGTGTGGAGCATGTAGCCCTCCTGCAGCAACCATCCACCCAGACCGATTCCCTTAAGGAAAACTTCCTGACCGTTACCTTTAACAATCGTTTTTCCGCTTACTTTAAGAAACCCCTGGGCAGAGGGAGTAGCCGTTAACATCAAACAGAAGACTGCCCCGGGGAACAACATCAACAAAGATTTCATTTTAAAACTCTTTCGGAGATAACTCCTTATTTTAGTGTAAACTTCGCCTGAAGATTATGAACTGTAACCATAAAATCACCTTTTTCAACGATTCTTTTATTCTGAAGACCAATAAATGAAAGGTGATCTTTGTTTATGACGAATGTTACAGTTTTTGTTTCACCGGGTGAAAGTTCAATTTTTTCAAATCCTTTTAACTGTTTGTTGGGTCTGCTTACCGTACCAAACATGTCGGTCAGATAGAGCTGCACCACTTCCTTCCCTTTTCTGTCACCTGTGTTCTTAACATCAACGGTAACTTTTATTTCTCCGTTTTCAGTCATTTCAGAGGAGTTCAGTTTCAAATTCGAGTATGCGAATTTTGTGTAGCTAAGTCCATATCCGAACGGGAAAAGAGGATCATATTTATTTCCGTCAAAGAATTCGATCGGTTTGTAGTCGTAGAGAGTAATGCCGTTTGGTGATTTAGGATAGGTTATCGGAAGTTTACCACTCGGATTTGTCTTGCCGTACAAAACATCAGAAATGGCAACCCCACCCTGCATACCGGGGAGAAAAGCCACTACAATTCCGTCAACCTTGTCTGCTATTTCAGTGATTATTCTCGGTCTGCCTTCGAGCATTACGAGAACGACGGGTTTACCTGTTGCAATAATCTTTTTGGCATAGTCCAGTTGAGCCTTTGGAAGAGTCAGATCAGTAATGTTTCCCGGGGTTTCGCAGTAAGCCGGCTCACCGAGGCAGAGTACAACAACATCAGATTGCTTTGCCAGCTTAAGTGCGTTCTCTACATCAAGTTCCTTATCAAATGTGCAACCTTCGTTAAAAATTATTTTTTTGGAAGACACCTCGGAAACCATTGCGAGGGCAACTGTCTTTTTATCCTTCTGCATTAATGATTCCTCGTTACCCTGCCAGGTTACAGTCCAGCCACCGTTAAGTACTGTCAACAGGTTGGATGTGGGTCCTGTAACAAAAACCTGCTTGTCTTTATTAAGAGGCAGAACATTTTTGTCATTTTTAAGCAGTATAATCGACTCACTGGCGGCTTTAAGATTGGCTTCTGTGTTTTCAGGAGAAGCAAATTTTGGGAGAAGAGTCTTGTCCGGGTAGGGATTTTCGAAAAGCCCGGTTTTCATTTTCACATAAAGGATTCTGCTGACTGCTTCATCTATTCTCGACATCGGTACCTTGCTTTCTTTTGCAAGTTCGAGCAACAATTCATAGAAACTCAAATCAGTCGGTACCATACTCATATCCACTCCTGCCATTACAGCAAGACGGACAGCTTCCTTTGGAGAATCGGCGACTTTATCGCGGGTAAAAAGTCTCTTGATATCCTCCCAGTCGGAGACGACAAATCCCTTGAACTGCATCTCACCCTTCAAAACTTCAGTAAGGAGGTGATAGTTTGCATGACCCGGTATTCCATCTATTTCCCCTGAATTGACCATAACAGAAAGGGCACCTGCCTTTACAGCAGCTTCAAAAGGAGGGAGGAAAAATTCTCTGAGAGTTCTCTCGGACATATACGATGGGGTTCTGTCGAGTCCGTTAAACGGGAAACTGTAGCCTACATAATGTTTCAGACATGCAATAAAACGGTCTTTTGGAATCAGGTTGTTTTCCTGGGAAGCTTTTACATAGATGCTGCCGAGTTCAGATACGAGAAACGGATCTTCTCCCATCGTTTCCCAAAGTCTGGGCCACAAAGGCTGTCTGCCGACATCAAGAACGGGATTAAAATTCCACGGAATTCCCGAGGCGTATGTTTCGAGTGCAGTGATTTCAGCTCCCTTTTTTACCAGTTCACGGTTAAAAGTGGAAGCCATTCCAAGAGCCTGAGGGAAAAGAGTGGAATTTACCGTGTATGTGGCGCCATGAATCGCATCAATACCATAAATTACAGGAATGTTCAATCTGGTCTTTTTTGTGGCAATATCCTGTATCTTTGTGATAACATCGTGCCAGTATTCGATCTCATGAGCTTTATCGTAAACATTGAGAATGGAGCCGACATGATATTTTACAATCACTTCTTCAAGCTTCTGAAGGTCGAGTTCGTGATGCCGGTCCTTGTTTCCCTGTTTTTTGGAAACTGCCTGGATTGTAAGTTGTGTCATCTGACCAACTTTTTCTTCAAGAGTCATTTTCCCGACAAGTTTTTGGACTTCATCTTTAATTTCCTTGTCAGTCTTCTGAGCGAAGAGAACAACGGGAAGAAATGCCAGAAGGAATAATGTTATAATTGACAGTCTGAGAGTTTTCATGGTATTTACTGTATTTTGTTGTATATGATAAATTTGTTTTAACCGTTTAGTTTAAGAGTACAAGCTTTTTTGTTTCAAGCGAAGAGGGTGTGGCGAGAGAAAAAAAATAGATGCCACTGGCACTCAACTCCTTCCTCCCGAGGGGGAAAGAATGTGATCCTTCTTCCAGCCAGCCCAGCTCTTTTTTAATTAACTGTTCACCCGTTGGACTGAAAAGGGAAAATGTAAAAAAACCGGGTTTGTTCACAGAAAAGGAGATAACCGTTTGTCCGTTAAACGGATTGGGATAGTTCTGATTCAGGATAAATGATCCGGGAATATCGGTTGAACCTTCCTCGATACCGGAAGGCAGTTTCTCAATTACAATTCCATTAATCAATGGTTTATCGAGATGTGTAACGAAGTGAAGGTCTATCTTGCCGTCGTTAACTGCGATATTGTTAAACTCTTTGATCAATGCAGTGTTCGCCCCGGCTTCTGAAAAAATGTCGAGCTGGTTGATAACTCTGCTGTTTTCGAGGAAGACACTGAAAATTCGCTTTCCTGCCTGTGTAAAATAGTTCTCTGCGAACATCAGTTTTACCTTGTAATTTCCATTTGGAACCCTCACGGTGTAAGTGGCGAGTCCGTATTTTTCACTTCTGAAAATTTCGTCTTCATCCGTTCCGTTGATCTGGAGTCCTGCAGAAAATGAGCCGTTCGAGCCATCAAGAGAACCGTAATCAGTTGTGAAACCATAGTCACTTTCGGGGAGATATCCGAGTTGAGCGGTTCCGCCACAATTAATTTTAATGGGCCAGCTCCAGTTTCTTTCGAGAATTATCGAGATTGCCCGCGCAGCAATCGTGTTATTGAACCGGTCTTTCACATTCAGTACGATAAGGTTTCTTGCAGAGGTGAAGTCCCATCCGTCAACGGTCAATTCTACGCTTTTCAGCCCCGTGAGGATTCTGGCAGAGGTTACAGTTGAACCGGGAATGTTGAAGTTTCCAATTGTTTGTGCCGATGCTGAATCGAGCTCTTCGGAAAAGTATGCAATCACTTTGTTGTTGGTCACTCTTGCAGACAGAAAAACAGGTGATTTCACATCGGTGTACCCGAGATTAACGGCATCTGTAAGACAGAGAATCAATTTCGAATTGGTGATAACCGCATTGGAGGCAACAAAATCACAACCATTGCCATTGAATGTATGGGTTCCTTTTTCCCATCTTGCAGTATTCCAGTAGTCGAATTCATCCGACCAGGAGAGAGAAAAATTGTTACCGGTTCCGTAGTTGCCCAATCCCGGTGTATAGGTGTAATACTTCACCCAGTCATAATATGCAAAAGCGGGAAGAGCATTGGGATCGAAGACACCCGCCCAGTTGGTGTAAGTGGGATTCCAGATGTTCATCATCAGTTTTTGAGCTTTGTTCAGGGTCTGGATGTGTGCTCCTGTTTGTCTGTACACTTCGACACCGTCGACAAACCAGGCGACATAGTTTGGAGTCCATTCAAATGCGTAGGTATGAAAATCAGCACTCGGGAGGAAGTTCAAGGGGTAATGACTCTCATGATTCACCTGATTCGGGGTAATGGCGTTGAACTGGATATCATTCTCATATCTGCCGAGAATTTCGATATCGATCTCGTTCCAGTCCTGGATACCTGTGCTAAACTCGTGATAAGTAAAGAAAGAAGAAAGCATTCCTTCGCGGGCGGCAGATTTCAAAGAAACCTCGAACCTCCCGTAAAGGTATGTCTGCTTTGTTCTGAACTCGGCACCTTTATAGTCCTTTGCAGAGAGATATTCCGTGAGCAGAATGGTAAGAGCAACAAGTAGAAGCAGTTTTTTGGTCATGTTTTTATTTTCTTTTATGAGAAACAACCCGGCTCCCGCATCTGGTGAAGCAGGAGCCGGTTAAATAATTAGAATGTTACGGACATTGTAAATTTCTGAATATTGGAGAACCTTCCAAAATCCTGGTAGGCGTAATCAAATATTACAGAAACATTGTTCATAAGATGCTGTTTTATACCAAATCCGGCGGTAAATCTCTCTTCTGAATCCTGAAGGAAAGCTGATTTGTAGCCGCCGCGGATAAAGAGGAATTTATTGAAGCAATATTCAGCTCCGATGTTCAGACTTTCATAGTCATCACTCGGGTGGGTTGCATCAACAGCAACGATAAGGTTGTGCATTTCCGATTTCACGGGGGTGTACATTATGCCAACTCTGAAATTCAGAGGGAGTGACCATGCACCTGTTTCAAGATATGCAGGAATCTTTCCGTTGTTTCCGGTACTTCCCGGATCGAGATCGTGAAGCACGAGATTTGAGTTTCCGAGCAACTGAACTTTTGTCCCGAAGTTAGAGATCGACATTGCAAGCACTGCATCGTCAAATGGTGTAACATACTGCACACCCATATCGATAGCGAAAGCGGTTGCACTCATTTTCCAGATACTCTGGTAGATGAATTTCGGGTTAAATCCAATCGAAAACTTGTCCGTAAGTCTGATGGCATAAGCAAGGCTTATAGCCACATCACTCGCGGTAAAGGTCTCTCCCGTACCACCGGGATAATCGATTGTTGTCACCTTCATTTCACCTACATTGGAACTGAGGAAACTAAAACCAATCGTTCCCATGTCACCGAGATTATAGCTGGCAGCAAGGAAATTGTATTTTATATCCGCAATCCATGATGTGTGATCGAACATCATCTGAAAACCGTCTGCCTTTGTAAGACCTGCAGGATTCCAGTAGATTGAACTTACATCGTTTGAAGCACCGGAGAAGGCACTTCCCATCGCAACCGATCTTGCACCCTGACCTATGGAAAGGAAAGGGGCTGCGGTTGTTCCGCGTTTGGAGACATCAGACTTGAAACCTTGGGCAAATGCCACATTTGCGGAAATAGCAATTAACATTATGATAAATATCTTCTTTTTCATTTCAATCCGTCCGCTTATTTGATTAGAGCAAATTTGCCGATGTGTTCTCCGACATTCGGTGCATCAACATGATAAATGTAAACACCGTATGCAGCGTCCATACCGTCATCTGTAACAAGGTTCCAGGAAATGCTGCCATCAAGATAGGTCGAGTTTTTATAAAGAGTCTTTATAAGCTGACCTGTGATGGTGTAGATCCTGACCGTACATTCACTCGGAAGATTTACAAAATCGATCTTCCTGTCTCCTCTGCCGGTTGAATTGAGATTTCTTCTTTCCCATGAAGCAGCACCCAGATATGGATTTGGCACCACATCAATTTTACCAAGCTGTCCTTTGGCAAGACTGTTGTCTATACCGGCTGACTTGGTGGAGAAAAGGATTTTATCACCTTTCTTGAACGGTTTCTTTGTTGTGATCCGGTATTTGTCATTGGCAGCAGGGTAAACCAGCGGAGCATTTGGATCAGCAGGCACATCGTAGGAGAGGTTCCATGCAAATCTGATATTGGCAGGTACAGGTGAACCCTGGAATTCCAGAATCTGTATCTGATCTCCAATCGAAAGATCCTTCGAACCGTCATTGTCTTTTACGGCAACCTTGGAATACTTTTGTTCAGTGTTGTTCCAGACTTTCAAATTCAGAGGGAATTTTGTATAAAGCGGTGGTGACTGAATAAAACATGTATCCTGTGGTGTATCGTAGAAAGTGATTTCATAGTCAGCTGGCCATGCAATTCCTCTAACCGGGGTCGGATCAGGAGTTACCAGCATTGTAAGATTACTCTTTCCTGTTACCCAACCTGTCAGTGTATCTCTGAGTGAGACAACCGAATCATTCAATACGGAAATTGCAAGTCCGTCGAATGGAGGACCAATTCTCTCGGCTCCAAAATAGGAGGAATCGACTGTGAAAAGTGTATCAACAACTCCGTTGTAGGATTTTATGACTTTATAAGAAAGAGTCTTGTAAAGCGGATATGTTGTTGTCGAATTGAATTCAACATCGTATGACGCACCGTTCTTAACAGCCGAAGGATCGAGAACCGTTACATTCAGAGCACCTGAACCGATACCCTGACTGACATTCCTGATGTCTCCGGTGATGTTGGGAGGAAGATATCCGGCAGCCGGTGCATTAGGAACTATGACCGCACAATTGATATCCACAAATTGCAGATTACCGGCGAAATCTTCTGTAATGATTTTTGTGCACTCGGAGGGTTGCAATCCGGCTGTACCGAAATTCGGATCTCCCATGTCGTAGGAAACGAGAGCGTAATAGTATTTTTGTCCGTTGTTAACATCATTATCAATATAGGAATAGCGCAAACCTGAGTTGTCGCCTCTCCAGAAATGAGCTCCATTGATGCCAACGGGATCAGGACCTTTTATACTGTCTTTAAGGTCAAACTGTGCAATCGGTTTCCAGTATTTGGAAGAGCCTTTTGAATCAGTGATGACTTTAATGTCGTTAAATTCAGGTTCCTGACTTCTGTAAATGAGGTAACCTTCGAAATCCTTCTTGTATCCCTTTGTGGGATCGTTGTTCTGGAAACCAAGGAAAGGATCGCGGGACTCTTCAGCTATGTTGTCCCAGTAAAGAAATACTTTGCCATCACCCGGAACCGCAGTAAGCTTTGGTTTCAACGGAGGTTTCGAGAAGTTGTAGTTCGAGTTGTAAATCTGCTGTACTGTCTCTTTGTTGAACATGATGTCATTCAGGTCTTCGCCAAAAAGAAGAGCCATCGAGAATCTCTCTCTCAGACCCTGCTGAAGCGGGAAAGGACCGGAAGCAAAAACCATACTGATGTTTGCTCTCTGGAGCGAGGTGTCGAAGGTACCTGCCGACATCTTCAGCCACATCGATTCATCATCTTTTGGCCAGCCGCCGCCTGTTCCACCCTGACCAAGTCTGTAGAGTGAAACGGCAGTAAGACCTATCTGATCAGATTCGTCTTTGTCTGTTTTGTCGAAGTTTGGTTCGCCATCGGTAGGTATTCCGTCGCCTTCGCCTTCATCAGGTCCGGTATATTGTCTGTCATAAGGACCAACACCGTCTTTACCAACATCGTCGTTCAACGGTTCATTGTCAGCAGGATCCCATTTGCCGTTACCGTTAAGGTCGGTATATCTGACCCAGTCGCCGTCGTTATCGATATTGTCGTCTCTTTTTTCATCAGTAAGACCATCCTGGTCGTTATCGATATTGTCGTAGCCGTTTCCCGGGCTTTCGAGATAGGCATATCCGTAGTAACCCGTTTTCCAGTTGTCAGGAAGTCCAAGACCGTTGTTGTCATAGCAATATGCCATGTCAAGTTTCAGATCGAAAGAGGCGTTGTCATCTTCAGAGTCGTCTGTTCCGCCCACACCGCAGTCGGTATAGAAACCAAAGAGTGTTTTTGGATAGTTGTAATCTGAAATGTTCACAATGTCATAATGCCAGAAAATAATATCTTCTGCGAGTACATGTGACCACTGGAAGCCCCTCACTTCAACTCTTAAACCGAGACCGCCACGGTTAGTATCCACTGCAATCGGTTTAAAGAAGAAGGGATTTCTCATGAATTCCTTGTCCTTCGAATCATCCATGACGAAGAAGGTCTCGAAATCAGAGTTTAAAACTCCTCTTCCGAAATAACCGTACCAGTATCCGTCCCACTCGGGAGTAAGATTGAGAGCAGGAGGCCAGAATTTGGGCCACGAGTTCGGGTCGGTATTAATCGAAGGTTTCTTGGATGAGGAATTGTTGTAACCGGGCACGGGTTCAAATCCCCAGATTTCACCTGTTACAGGATCTTTATCCATCCATTCACGATAAGAAGTCTGGAGAGGATGCACTACCTGTCCGGTACCGGGGGCAGTTATTTCGGAAGAAATAAGCACGCTTACACCGTCGAGGTACGAGTGACCTGATCCCTTGGGCCATTCACCCGAAGGCTGATAGGGCCACTGACCAACTTCACCGTTGTTGTAGAAGAGAGTTCTTACCTGATTCCCGTCCATCACTCCTTCTCTTCTAAAGGAAATGTTGCCGTACTGATCGTTACGGTAGCGCTGGGTGGAAGGGGATACCTGTGCAAAAACCAGTTCGGTAAGGAGCACAAGGGAAATTATAAATATTTTCTTTAACATTCTGAAGCTCCGGGAATTAAAAATCGAAACCAATTCCAACTCTGATCTCTCTTGGTGTCGAGTACATCGAAGGATTGTTAATGTATTCTTCAATAGTGTTCAAACCGATCACATCGACAGCGTACTGAGTGTTCAGGTCCGCATTGGCTCTTCCGGTTGTTCCGTAAACACCAAACTCATTTTTGATGTCCAATGCGTTATAGATGGAGATATAAGTTCTTACATTGACGCCGAAAACATTGAATATCTTGTCTGCTCTTATATCAAGATTGAAATAAGTCGGTTTTATTCCACCATTTTCGAAGCGGACACCTTTTGAGATCTTTGGATCTTCTGTGTAAGGCATACCAGAACCATACTGGAATATTGCACCTACTGTCCAGTCACCCGGAACACCGACATTGACACTCAGGTTGAATGTATGTCTCTGATCCCAGCTAAGAGGAACAACCGTTTTCGATTCTTCAATCGGTGGATTAGTCTGATTCTTATTGTAAACAGCATAAGGATCAGAGGAATTACCTTCGGCAATCTGATAAGTGTAATCAAGTTTTGCGCTGAAGTAGTTTGAGAATCTCTTGTCGAGAACGAGTACGAGACCTCTTACATTTGCATAATCTCTGTTGATGAATCGTGCATATTTGAATCCTTCATAGGTATTCACGATTTCCATGCCGAGCCAGTTTCTGATGTCTCTGTAGTAAAGTGACATGTTCAAAGAAATATCCGCGAAAAGTGCCTGCTGAAGACCTATTTCATAGATGATATTCTTTTCAGCATTCAGGTCGGGATTTCCGACAACTGTATTCAGGCTGTTACCCGGTCTTACTATGAAGTCGGGGTTCTGGTAGAGATTTTCGAATGAAGGAATCTTGAAGAAATGTCCATAGGAGAATCTGATGATACCACGGTCGGTAATCGGGAAGGAAGCTCCGAGTCTCGGGCTTACCTGCCACTTTGCATCCGCATCAATCCACTGGTCTGCACCGGGGAATGAAGCGTTGCGGGTCGGATTCTGTTTGTTGACGGGCATTCTTGCATTTGATTTGAAGTAATCGAATCTGACACCTGCATTTATGATCATGATGTCATATTCCATTTTGTCCTGGATGTAAGCCGACACTTCAAGCGGTTTACGGGAGTATTCGATATTCGAACCCTGATCGGACATGGTACCTACAGCAGGATATCCCGGGGTAAAGATCACATTTCCGAGGGTGTCAATCTGACCGTCGGTCAGGTTTACGAGGTCGAGATTGTGACTGTAAATTTCATGTTGTCTTGCTTCAATTCCAAGCCCTATCTTGTGTTCTTTCGAGACCTGCGAGGAAAGGGAGTATTGAGCTACATAAGTTCTCGTGCTTCTGTCGTATCTTCCACCCTGGTTTCCACCCGAACGGAATGTGTAGCTTGAAAGGGCTATACCCTGTCTCGGGTTGACATATCTCGGATCGAAAGGATCTTCGTAAAGATAACCCTTAAACATGTAGTTGTTGACCGAGATTTTTAAAGAATGGTTTGTCGAGGATGAAAGATAATTTGTAATTTGGAAATTTTGTATCCAGTCATCTCCGTAATTCGTCATTACACCGTCAGGTGTCCATGAAAATCCGTGATCATATCCTTTGCTCTTCGTCTTGTCCCAAAATACAGAGTATGTGAAAGCTACAGTAGGGAGAGCGTATGTGAGTTTTGCATTCAACGAATATTTGGTATAGGGATTCATTGAGACATATTCACCGTCACCTGTATTTCGTGGAATCCAGAACGATTTATCGTTGGGTATAGGATAGAACGGAACATCATCAGTAACATTATAAACTCTTTTCCCGTAAAGATGTCCGATATTGTCGAAATACCTTCCTGTGACGAAGAAGTACAGATTCGGAACCGGTGTAATTGGACCGCTGAAGGTAAGTTGGAAGTTTTTCTGAGCGAGCCTGTCGATCTTGTCGAGATTTCTGAAAATATTGCTGTGTGTTGTAACAAAATTTCCGACATAGGCAGAGAAATCAGTCCGGAATTTATTCGATCCCCCCTCGGTAACAATATTGACGACACCGGAAAGAGCCTGACCATATTCTGCGTTAAATGTCCCTGTAATCACCTCCATCTGTCTGATGGATGCATTTTCCACTTCAATGTTGAACCCTCCGTTAAACGGGTCGGTAACCGAAACACCGTCAATAAGGTAGGCAACATCGTTAGATCTTCCACCTCTGAAGTGACCGTCTATGACGCCTGCCTGCAGATTTACTATCTGGCTGACATTTTCCACGGGCATCATTTTAATATCATCGGAAGAAATCGTTACCGAAGTGGAGGTAAGATCCTTCTGAACAAGCGGTCTGTCTGAAGTGATAACCACTTCCTTGTCAAGAGTGATGCCTGCATTTTTCAACTTTACATCGATATTTGTTGTAAGGTCGATTTTTACAAGCACTTTCTCCATAATGGTTTTTTGATAACCAACCGCAGTAAAAATCACCCGGTAGGTTCCCGGTGGGACATTATTGATGGCGTAGTATCCGTTTGCGTCTGCGACACCACCGAGGAATGTACCCTCGAGAACAGCCGTTGCACCAATAATTGGCTCGCCTGTTTTCTCGTCCATCACTCTGCCGGATATCTTGCCCGTCACTCCGCCGTAAGCGATACCGGAACCAATAATGCAGAGCAACAAGAACACTGCTGCATAAATATTATTATAAAAATGGTTTGTTTTTTGTCTCATCGGAATATCCAATAGTTATCTGATCAAAACGATGAGTGCAGAAGCACGGGGCTTCTGCACTCACGGGGAGAAATGCTACTTTACAAGCATCATCTTATTTATTTTCGTGAACGATCCGCTTTCAAGTTTGTAGAAATAAATTCCGCTTGAAAGGAGGGAAGCATCAAACTTAACCGAATAAACACCGGCTGCCTGATCCTGATTTACAAGACTTGCAACTTCTTTTCCAAGAAGATCGTAAACTTTAAGGGTTACGAGACCCGGTTTTTCAATCGCATACTTGATTGTGGTGCTTGGATTGAAAGGATTGGGATAGTTCTGAGCAAGAATGTAGCTGTCAGCAGTCAGTTCAAGATCGTTGATGTCTGTTGGCTCCCAAAGGTTGCCTATCCAGGTGTATATCCATCTTGAAACATCCTGATACGATTTGTCTTCATTGTATGGAGAGTAGGTCATGATACCTTCTCTTGTGTTGGTTGCATCTGCATCGTTCAAAGCGAAATCGATGGGAAGTCTGTAACCTTCTTTTGGTACAAATGTAAGGTCATTTCCGTGGAGAGCGAGATCAGCAAGGCTGATACGGCATTCAACAATGTAACCTGAAGGGAATTTCTCTTCCCAATAGTAGTTTGCACCTTTTCCAATAAGACTGTCTGTACCGGCTGATCCGTCGATAATTACACGGTTCCATGCGAATCTGAAATGATAATCAGGCTGTGCACCTCTCTGGTAGGAAGTGTGCGGCATTCCGCGCCAGTTGTAGAGACCAATATAAAGATCAGGGCAGTCATTCAGGTATGATGAACCTTGTGCGTTTGGAACAACGATATCATCATCGACATCAAATGCGATGTACATATACTGGTTGTCCATTGCAAGATAAGCTTTTGCTGAACAGTCAGCATCACCACTGATTGTAGTGTTGGTTACAAGGTGACCTGTACCGTCAGAAAGGAACATTCTGAATGGATTGATTTGCTGCCATTCAGCGAGGTTACCATCGGCAACGAAGTTCGCAGGAGCATTGAGTGAAATTGTTGGTCTTCCTTTTGCTGTATTGGTAACGGCTGAGGAGTTCTGGCTTACAACACTCTTGTTGCCTGCAAAGTCTTTACATGTTACTGCATAGTAGTATGTAACTGACTGATTTGTGTTCGGAGCGAGAAGGATGTGCTCGAAAAGCTGAGCATTCTCTGCAACACCGAGTTTCACAGCTTCAACACCGGCTGCTGTAAGATCGGTAATCGGATTCTTTGAATAATAAACATCGTAAGTTTCGCCTGTTTCACCGGGAACATCAAGCCAGGTTACGACATTCTGAAATGTTCCTGCAAAAGCTGCAACACCCTGTGGTGCGCTTGGAGCAATAACATCAAATTTAGGATTGCCTGTCCACCAGTCTGTCATCCAGATTACTCTGCCTGCAGTACCGGAAGCTTCAGCCATGATCTGAACAACATTCACCTGTGTTGAATCGAAAAATGTTGTGTTATCCTGGAAAGCCATCTCTCTTAACGGGAAGGAATAGCTGTGCCACTGATCATCACCAACAGGTGTGAAAACGGTACCTTTTTTGCCGCCGCCACCTTCAAGCTGTACTCTGAGTGGACCGGTTCCGGCAGGACATTTCAGTTTTATCTTCATACTGTCAACCATCCATGAACTTCCGAGGTTGAAGACAGGGCTTACATTAAATCCTGTACCTGTCCAGCCATTACCCCATTCATTTCCCTGGGTCCATTTTGCAGCGTTGCTGTTTGGCACAGGACCTGCACCGGTAATTACTTCAAGATTCGACTGTCCCCAGTTGAAACCAGCAAGATTTCCCATGAACTGTAAACCGTTAAAGAAAACTGCAGGAACTGATCTGTTACCAAATCTTCTGAAACCGTCAAATCTTACTGTAAGTGAATCTGCAGGAAGGTTGGTTCCGGGTGTGTAACCTGAGGTGATTGCACCAATGTTGAATCCAACGATATGATCCCAGTCAAGTTCCTGGTTATTCCAGAAATTGTTTGGTCCACCGCCCCATCCTGAAGGGAAAATAACGAAACCGGAATCTGATGGAGTCTGGCTTCCGTCTGTGCAGAGGAGTTTAATAGGTATTTTCAACTCAACCCAGTCGCTCTGAGCATCGAGAATGGTGGTATGTTCATATACCCATTCTTCGAGTGTGGCACCATCATTAGGCCTGTCTGCAATGTGAATTCTGAATACCATGTTTACCGGGATTGTTGGAGGTGTAACCACCTTTATCCACAATGCCAGTGAATCGGTAGCTGACCAGTCATAATACTGACCGACAGGAAGTCTTTTAATCAACTGTCCGTAGCTGCCCCATTCGTGCACAGCACCGATCACAAACTTGATCTCTCCCGCTGCTGCACCTTCTTTTTTGTCGGCAGTGTTGACAGTGTAGTCCATACGACTTGTGTTTCCTTCGATGGAAAACTGATAGGTCGTATCCTCTCTAAGATTATTATCAAAACTTTCGATTATCTGCGGAATTGCAGAGGTCGAGAGTCCGATAACAAAAAGAATTGATAGTACGATTCTTTTCATGTGTTTTACCTCAATAATGTGGTTTTTGGTTAATGAAATTTTGGTTTTCTTAAAATCTTTTCTCTATGACCAGATACTCCACAATCCGAGTATCATTATCAACACGATTGCAGACAGTACAAAACTGGGACTTAGGGTATGTGTCTTTATAATATTTGAAAAACCCGCCGCCATTTCCCTGCCGCTTTCCCGGAATGAATTCTTAAACTGAACTGCAAAAGGGTTTGTGTCTTTGCTCTTGCCTGTATTCAGACCCAGAATCATCGCCACACTGATAATGAAGAGAAAGAGAGAGAAATGGAGAAAATTTATCGCCAGCACAGCTTCAAAAAATGGATGAAGTGCGACTCCGTTCGTTTGGAGCAACTCGAGCACCAGTCGGCTCAGACCAAGAGACTCTGTTACTGCAAGGGTGATAATCGCTGTACGGGAATTCATCTTCCCGGAAAACAGTCCAAAGAGAAATACCGCAGTAATCGGAGGACTCACAAACGACTGCACACTCTGTAAAAAGAGGTACAATTGTGAGCTGACAATCTTTACCAAAGGAACGATAAGGATGGCAGCTATTACTGCTGTTGTGGTGGCAAGTCTGCCCACGAGCACAAGCTTCCTCTCATTTGTCTCGGGATATTTCAACCTGTAGTAATCGTTGGTAAAGAGGATTGCAATACTGTTGAAAGCTCCGGAGAGTGAAGACATGATTGCAGCCAAAAGCCCTGCAATCACCAGCCCCTTAAGTCCAACGGGGAGTATGTTTCCGTTGATTAAGGCTGAGTAGGCACCGTCACCTCTCGACTCGGGATATAAAATTGCGGCGAAAAGACCTGGGAGCACTAAAATAAAAATGGGGAGTAATTTGAAAGTTGCAGCGAGGAGAGAACCTTTTCTTGCGTCTTCGACAGATCTTGCGCTGAGCATTCTCTGTACCATGTACTGATCGGTACACCAGTACCAGAATGCTATAACGGGAGCCCCGAAAACAATGCCTGTCCAGGGATAATCGTTATCTGTGGCAGGTTTAAACATTGTAAAAAAATCGGCGGGAAGTTTTGAATATAATCCATCTATCCCGCCAACTGCTATGAAACCAAGTATTGAGAGGATTACCGCACCCGTAATGAAGATTATTCCCTGAAATGTCTGTGTTTTTATTACTGCGTGTGCACCGCCGATTACAGTATAGAGCCCTGTAATAAGAACAATCAGGATGGAGGATGCGTAAATATTGAGACCAAAAATATTGTAGAAAAGAATTCCTGCCGCAAAAAGGGAAACAAGAATCTTTGTGAGGATGTAAATTACAATCGAGAAGGCTGCAAACAGCTTCCTCATTCGTACATCGAAGTTTAACCCCAGGAATTCCGGAACTGTAAACACCCCTGATTTGAAATAGACGGGAGCCAGAAACCAGCCGGCAAAAAGCAGGGTGAAAATTGCCATCAATTCAAACTGCCCCACTGCAAGTCCCCTGAGCGATCCTGCACCGGCAAGACCAATGAAATGCTCACTCGAAATATTGGTGGCAAATATCGACAGACCTATCGCGATCCAGCCGGTATTCCGTCCCGCAAGGAAGTAACCGCTGTAGCTTTCGTCATTCTTCTTCGAATAATAGAATCCGATACTTAATACCACGATCAAGTATAGAACTATTACAAAAGCATCTAAATAGGTAAATGTGTTGGGCATATGTTAAATTGTTTGTACATGTTTGATGATGCACAAATCGTGCCAACACTAATTTGCCTGATAACAAAGGAATAATTATCAAAAGTGAGAATTCATTCCTGTCGGAAAGTGATCACTATTATTATTTTAATAAAGATATTTTATCAAAATGATAAGAAAAACCCTGATAGGAATCTTTATATACCACAGATTAGCAGGACGAAAGGGACGCGGATACACGCAGATTAAACGGAATTACGCAGAGGAGCAATATTATCAATCTCAATCCATCAGGATGCCATGTTTGTAAAAAAATTGAATCCCCCCTCTCTCAAAAAATCCGTCCGGGCGGATGTCATGTTCGTAGAAATATGATCAATCATCCCACAGCCTTTTTCCCGGCAAGGAATTGATAGCTGTAGCAAATCTTAAAACTCCAAACACCCTGATATCCCGCTCACGGGATTAAATATTCGTAGCCTAAATGTCCATCCCCAATCACTCCTACCCTGCGCTCAGGATTACATATTAGTGGCTGATCATTTGAAACTTAACTTATTATGGAATATATTAGTACGATTAATAATTTAATACGAATGATCCACAAGTGGGGACCTATACAGTAACAAATTATTGTGGTTTAGCAAGCCTTAATAAAAGTCCAAAAATCTGTAGTGAGGTATAAAACGGACTTCCCTTTTTATCTAAGTTATCAGCGAGGTCCTTGATGAGGTATTCAAATGCTGCACCTAAAAGATCATGATATAAAATGTCCTCTCTCGAAAGTCGATACTTGTTAAAATGTGCTATCAAATCAATAAGTTTCTTATCAGGGATTTTACGAGAATTACCTCTTTTGGCATTGAAGTCAATGCCGAGCAACACTCCCCCCCACTCAGAATTAGCATTTTCAAGTGCTGATAAAGCAATATTTAATTTGATTGCAATGTCAACTTTTTGTCCCATAATGGTATTCCAACGGGATTCATTTGGAACAAAGAAATGACCACTATACTGAAAAGGATACTCTTTCTGTCCATCAATAGCTTTCTCACTTAAACCTAAGTGAACATCTTTCTCAAAATAGGTGTTTTTTTCACTTTCAAATTGATCGGATAACCATTTTAGAACCAGCATCCCCAAAATGTATTGCTTATATTCGGATGAATCCATTTTCCCGCGAATAATATTCGCCGCATTCAACAAGTGATTTTCCAATTGCAATAATGTCAATTTGTCTCGATTTACGACTTTTTTATGATTTTTGGCCACTTTAAGTGCACCTGGCTTTTTTGGTAGGTCATTCCCATTTGCCAAAACGAAGCTGAATAACTTTTCTAGAGTTCTAATTGCGAGACCATCAATTTTTGATAATTGAGTAATTGTATTCACTTTTGGGTTTGAAAGTGCCAAGAGAAGTTTATCAACATAAGATCTACTTAAATGTGTTTTCTCAATTATTTGGTTTATACTCAACTGGGATAAATAAACTTTCAGTTTTTCAAAGAGTTCATCACTTGCTTTACTATCATATCGATAAATTTCTATTGGTATTACACACTTGGTTAAATACCTCTGCATAATTTCCAAAGAAACTTCAATTGGTATTTTCCCGTTTCTGGATCCAAGAATTGGAAATGCAATTGAAGTAATGCCTTTATCCTGATAAGAAGCAACAAATTTGGATAATCCTTTTTCCAGATACTCAATTTTTGAATCACCTTTCCAATCTTCCTTGGTCGGAAAATTTAATATCCAACGATCAGTTGATTTATAAAGCCATAACATGCCAACCTTAAGCTGCTTGTTTTTGCACAATTCAACATATTTAGAAAACATGTCAGGATATCTTAGTCGACACTCAAGGGCAATACCTGCTCCCATAACTCCCACGGTATTCACAGTGTTAACTATGGTTTGTGCGTTTGAGGTAAAAAGATTCCCTTTGATTATTTTAATATTACTCATTCAAAAATTGCTCGTTTTAATTTTATGTACATCATTTCATATTTGCTCGAAAAAATCAATCGTGATTCTTCAGAATGTCGGACTTTACTGCCACCGAAATATTGAAAAACATGCTCTAGATAGCTTATTCCTCCTGCATCTTCGGTATAACTACCTGCATCTACCTGATAATAGATCGTAAGTTTTTCAAAATATTCAGCTAAATCCAGGCTGAACTTATCTCTTGTTTCTAATATTACACTTTTTGCTGTATCCAAAGAATATTTACCTTGAAAATATTTTCCAAGGGGATCATCTTTAATCAGTGCTAAAAAGATAGAGTACTCCGAATCGCTAATTGGGAGTTTAGATCGAACTTCTGAAAGTAGCATCTTTGAGTGCTTATATTGATCCTCTTTATTACCTGCGATATGTGCAGGAGCCTTACCGATATCATGAAGTACTAAAAACAGGCTAAATGTCTCTCTTTCCATCGCCCCAACAATTCTAAGATTCCCAAAGTACTTTTCAAATTCGTGAAGAACTAACTCAGTATGTTGTTGGAGGGTATAGTGCCTGATGTTAGTATTGTAGTATCCCGGGAAACGGACATCAATTCCTAAGACCAGAGCAATTAGATTTTTAGTATCTGTTGAACTAGTTGAAAGAGAATCACCACCAGTGATTTGCTCTCCCCGTGCAAATACTAACCATTGCTGCTGATTGTTTAGTCCTTGGTAAAATATTTTGAGTGTGGCATTAGTTGGAGATGTAATTCTAACACGCTTGTCTGTTTCAATATAATGTGTAATTGAGCTATTTTTGACCAATATTTTGGTTTCTGCAAGCAATGTTCCTGAACTTACCTTCTCTGGAATGGCAATGGTAATTTTATCTTCCATCGTATTTATAAATACCTTCGGATTCTCTAGGTAGTAATAAGAACTATCAACTTTTATTTTATTAAAATCTACAACAAAATCCCCAATTAAAGCTAACAACGACATTTTACTGTGCTCATCAGGGCAAATAATATCATAATCTTCAATCAAAGAAAAATCCAACTCTCCTTCGATTACGAATTCCTGCTGAGATGCGTTTAGAAATTCGTATAAATCACAATCATTAATATTCGAATACAGGTTCTTAAAGTTAAACTGCTTGAGGAATTCATAAGTGTTACCGAATTGCGTAGTAGGGTAATGTCTAAGATTACCGTTACTTACATAACAAATATTCTGATGGGTTTTTAGTACTTGCTCCATTTTAAACCGGAAGAAGATCGGAACCGGACATTGTGGCAGATCTCCTAACTTAGTAGTTTTACCCAAATGTTCATTATAATATTGTGTAGGGGTTTTGGGTCTAAAATAGAAACGGGCAAAATCCTTAATGCGATTTTGAGTGGCTTGTATAAAAGAAGAACCTGCGGAATCTAGAAAATCTGCGGAATTTCTGGATTTGATTTTACTCATTTTGATAATTTTTATAGCATTTTCCAAATGAGTAAAATGATAAATGTATCCTTTCCAAGGTGAAGTCTGTGCGTTGATAAGTTCTAACAGCTTTTCATCGAATGTCTTATTTTCTCCAGTTATAAAGTATGTATTGTTCACTTTAATGATGTCTTCAACAGAAAAATCAACTAAGTTGTCAAATTCCTTGTCATACAATTTTTTGATCTCTTCAGGTTCATTTTCCTTAAATTTGGCAAGTAAATCTAAATGCTCTTGAGTAAATCCCCCCTCTCCTATGATACCTTTCAGTAGGTCTTCAACTGTCCGTTCAGTTTGTGGTACAAAGAATATCTCGCGAGTTTCACCAATTATTTTTATCGTGCTTTCTTCTCGTGCAAATATTCGTTGATCGCCAAAAGAATAATGATTGGTAATATTTTTTCGAGAGTGGCTGTTGCATTCGTAAATAGTGAAAAAGGGTGCTGTTTCTTTTTTCCATATTTTATAGTAGTCTTTATCATATTCTTTATTTTCAGTGGGTATCTCAAAAGTAATCTGATATTCAATTCCGTGTGAGCCAAGGAAGTGACTGTAATTCTCTGGTATTACCCGGAAATCACACAACAATTCATTTCGATTCTTAATAATCTGATGAATTGGCTTTAGGTTAGTGAGTATATCTTCTGATTCATCTGGATTAATGTGCCAAATTTTATGGTCTTTAAAGGATTCCTTAATTTCGTAATGTATTTTACCCGACTCATCTACATCATTAATAAAAATGCAAGGTACATTTTCTTGTGGTTCGCATACCTGATAAATCATTCTTAGACACTCAAGATTGGAGGTACCTGAGTAAAAGTCAATTTTCCTTGTCAAGGCATATAACATACTTCTTCCCAGATAACCTTTTTTCAACTCTCGTAATCCAGCTACAATATCATTAGAAATATGTGGATCTCCAAACAACAGCATCTTCCTTAAAGAGACTAAATCAGATGAATCCATATTCACACCTAGAACTTCAAGGTACCTAAGTTTCTGTTTTTTGTCACCATCGTTGAGCCAAGAGAGTACCCAATCGGGAAGAATCTCTATCTCTATCGCATAATCAGAGGGAAAAACAGTTTTTTCGGGTTCAAAGCCTAAAAAATCCATCTTCACAGCATTAAGATATTTAATTTTCTCAGTCGAATTCACATTATGTGTGGTCTCTTCGAAAGTTATCTTTTCTGTGCTATCAGCTCTGCTACTAAACTCTTCAAATAATGCTTGAAACAAATCTTGTTGAGCTAACGAATCATTTTTTAAGTCTTTCTTTACCGGGAAGCATTTATACTCGCCATTTTCCAAGATTGGCTTCATTACTACGGGAAATGATGCACTTGTAAAAACAGGCTTTTGGTAATCAATTTTTAGGAGAGCATTTATTTCCGTATAAGATTCATCTAAAATATAGTTGGGATCAATAAATGAATGAAAATTGGAGAAATATTTCCCCTTCTTGTTGAAGTTTGTCTTAACACCTAAATAATTGATAAATGAATATTTTGATACATCAATCGTAGAATCGCGATTTGTACTTAAATATAAAATTAAAAAAGCTAATTGATGTGGATCATTGAGATCTAAGCCCATTTCTCCAATTATCTCTTCTTTTGGCTTTTCTACACCAACTTTAAACAATTCTGAGAGCAATATTTTTTCTTGAAGGTCGGGGAAAGATTTTACAATATCTTCGACAATTTCAGCTGACCCAGAATACTCCGGAAGGATCCTCGAAAGAATTAACTCATATTCTGTTGTATTTTCTTCTCCGAAATTGAAAAACACTCTGTTATGACAAGAAATGTTCTTAAGTGCTATCGTAGTACCATCTTTCATCCTGATAATAATTTTCTCTTTGATATTGTACACTCCCAAGGAGATGGCTAATTCTAATATCTTGTGCTCATAAGAATTCTGATCATAGGTGGTTTCACACTGGATGAAGTATTTATCAACCATTTTAAGATACCGTTTTTGAATATCTTTACTATCCGCCTCCAAAATAACATCTAATAACGATGCATGCTCAATTGGTTCATTTAATATAGCTTCATACAAGCTATTACCATTAAGTAAGTCTGTTTTATTCGTAATAAATTCTTCAAATTCAGCTATTAAAGGTACATATTTGTTTAAGTGTTTATCTTTTACAAGATTTTTCAGAAAAGGCAACTTGTCTGAGATAAATATTTGGAGACAATTATTTGTTTTGGCTTTAACCTTATACAGTCCATTTTCTTCGGACAGCACCAGTTTTGTAAATATGGGAGCGGAGATGTTATTAAAGTATTCCAACAAAATTCTCACCTCGGCTTGTGTTAAACTTTCTGTTGCACCATTGATTCTTGAAGTGAGGGTATTAAGGAACTCGTTCGTATCTTTAAGGTGAGGGAATAAATCACCCAAAAATGAATGTATATTCCTGATCTTTGATGTATCTATTATACAAGTGAGATACCCTAATTTCTTAAACACCTCATTAACATGAATGTATTTTTCAGTCAGGGGCAACAGTTTCTGATTCGTTTGTATATCAACAACCGAGTATAGATGTCCATCCGAAAATAATAAAAATTTGATATTAGATAAATTTCTGAATAATGATGTGGTTGATCGATTTGAATCGAATTTATTTATTTGTTTATCATTTAATTCGTCGCAAAATACTTGCAACTGCTCTTTATGATTGAGAAGCCAATCATTAACTTGTGTAATATCGTCTGTCACTGATAAAAGATCTGATAGCCCGGCATTTGATACACCCAATTTTTTTAGATCCCTCGCTTGACTAACTAATTCAAGATCCTCGAAAAAGAACCATTCAAAACTTGTCACTCCAAAATCGGAGGGATTAATATTTAACTTTGTGATTTTAACTCTTATTTTATCTTTTGAGAAATAGAAGCCATTCGATGATGGGATATTGCTTTTGCAATAAGATAATAGTGGAGTGTATAAGAGATCGACGGCCCATTTTTTATTTTCAGATTCAACTTTATCAGATTGAATTATGGCACAAAAAATCTTATTATACTCCTGTTTGTCATTAGATTTTAAAGTCTCAAGATAGTTAACCAGCTTTTCACAAAAGATTCTAAGTATCTTCCTGTTACGAGGACTATCTGAATCAAGTCCAGTTCGGGAGCTCTGATTATGAAATACATTACAGTGAACAACAAAGTTTAACTGAAGGTGTTCTTCATTCATCGGAAAATATAGATACAAGTTAGGCTCAGATTTCAAAGAAACATCTTTCACATCAGTAGAATATTGAAGCATTAGCTCGATTAACTCAGGTTTATCAGCTTCATTCGCATCTGCCAATACAGTTTCGTATTCAGCTTCTACGCTTGTAATCTGAAAGACTTTTGTGTTGTATTTTGAAGTTGATTGTACAATATCGAGCGAATGAAGATATATCTTCTCTAAAATTTTGTGACCAGTTTGAGAAGCATTTAGGAAATTCAATGAACTTAAAATTGTTGATGTGGCAATATCATTGAGAATACTTTTTGTTTTCTTTGGCCCCAATTTAAGAAAGACTATCGTGCCTTCTTCCAACTTGGAATTATCGAATTTATTGGATTCAAAAATATATGTGTTGGTTAGACGGGAGAGTTGAATGAGCTCTTCTTCTGAAAATATTCGCTCTCTCATTTTGTACTCTAAATCCCTGAATTCTTCCTGATATCCAAGAGGGAAGTTTGTTAATAGTATCTTGAAAAGCCAAGGATTATTATCTGTCTCAATATATTCTTTGCCTGGGTCGCTTTTCGTGAAATTGGGAGTAGATATTGAAACATTTAAGTTGTCATGAAAAGATGCAAGTTCTTTGAGATCATCGAGTTTATTCCAGGAAAAAACAACCGGTCCAGAGTAATTATTTAATTCCTTTTGTCCATCTGACTCCCCTAGCAATCTATGAACAATTTTAAATCCAATTCCAAACTTGCCGACATTACTCTTGGACTCCTTGGTTGATTGTCCAATGTTGAGTATTGATCTAATGCCTTCAAAAGAAAATTTCTTGCCATTATTAAAAACAAACAGGTAATCTTCATTAAAAAGAAATGCGAATATTTGCGCCTCTGCATCATAGGCATTTTGTAGGAATTCATAAACAGCTTGGCTATCGGGCGCTAGATCCAAAAAAGGTTTGATAAACTTATTTATATCCTCTTTGTCGCCATGAAACAATTCAAAGAAACCGAAAATTTTTTCACCTGACTGCTCAGTGGAGTGCCCGACAAAATGTTCATCGCGATTATCTCCCTGAATTTGTTTAATCTTTTCTTTATAAAATGATCTAAAATCTTTTATCGATTTAACATGCATTACTTATTCTCCCATTTGATAATTGAGTCAATATGTAACACAGCATGCTCGCTGTGTTTTATTAGTTTTTAAAAATCAAATACATTTGGTTTAGTTTTTATCGGTTATAAATTTAATCAACATTTTAGCTCCTCCTTCTTATTAAACATCCATGTAAAACTGCAAAATCTCAATGAAATTGATTCGATGATCATCACAATTATTCCTTAGCTAATTATGCAAATTACGAGATTATCTCTCACTTGCAAAAATAAAGTTAAAATTTTGACTAAACTATAGAATTGAGTCGCAGAATTTATAGCAATTATAGTATTTCTGACAAATTTTACTCAAATTTTCACAAAGTTTTTGTAATCCCTCCAGGTGCACCCTCAACAAAAATCTTTACTTCAATCCCAGCTCCTTCATCATCCTGTAGTAATTGGGAGGGGCAAGTCCCATCTTCTTTGCAGCATCCGAGTCGGAGACCGAATGAATCCTGACAAAATTAAAGTACCGCTCTCTGAATATCCTTTCAGCGTCCTTCAGATCGAGGATTTTCTCCGCATTGAAAAGATCCTTTAAGGTGTCGTTATCCGGGAGAACATCAAACATCATCCCGAGAGCCTTTGTGGCTTCGATCGGCGAAATAACCTTGTCAGAACTGAAGAGTACCCTCTGAACCACATTTTTTAGTTCCCTCACATTACCGGGCCACTCATACCGGGTGAATATTTGCATGGTTTCAGACGGGATGTGGGGCTTCTCCCTCCCCATATCCACGCTGTTGTTGTGGAGGAAATGATGGATTAACAATGGGATGTCTTCCACTCTCTTTTTTAAGTCGGGAACAATAACAGGGAGAACATTCAATCTGTAGTAGAGGTCTTCCCTGAACCTTCTGTCCCTTACCTCCTGTTCGATGTTCCTGTTCGTAGCGGCTATCACCCTGACATCAACTTTTACTGTCTCGGTCCTGCCAATCTTTTCTATCTCACCTTCCTGAATCACCCTGAGGAGTTTTACCTGGGCGTTAAGAGGAAGTTCGGTTATTTCATCAAGGAAGATCGTTCCGTGGTTTGCGATCTCAAAAAGTCCCGGTTTTTTCTTGTCGGCTCCTGTAAAAGCCCCTTTTTCGTAGCCAAAAAGCTCACTTTCAACGAGCTGTTCGGGAAGACTTCCGCAGTTGACCACGACAAAATTCTCATATTTTCTGTCACTTCGGTAATGAATGTTGTGGGCAACAAGTTCTTTTCCCGTCCCCGAAGCACCCTTTATCAGGATGTTAATGTTGCTTTTAGCCAGCCTCAAAATGTCTTCCTTGAGCGATGTCATCAACGGGGAGTCGCCGATTATCCTCCGCTGATGAAGAATATCTTCCACATTTCGCTTGATTTTTTGCAGGGATCGCATCCTTTCCCTCTCGAGCCAGCTTTTTTCATGAGCATTAAAGATACTCAGAATGAAATCGGTCGGTTGGTAGATGTAATCATCGATGTCACCGGGATATTTGGTACAATACCAGAACGCCCCTGCCTTGATAAGTTTATTGGCAAAGTGATAATCTGTAAGATTTATTGTCATTTTGGTAATAACAATAATCTGGATCGACTGATCAACGGTCTTGATCTTATGAATCAGTTCCTCACCCATCAGTCCCCCGGAAATCTGGTAGTCCATGATTACGATATCGATCTTCCCTTTATTTGTCTCAAGGTACTCAAGTGCCGCTTTTCCGTTCGAGACATAATGAACAATCTCCATCTTGTCAGAGAAGGGCTGGACGGTCTTTTTCACCCTTCTTACATCGAATTCTTCATCCTCAATCAGAAGGATACTTATATTTTTATCTTGAAAAATCATTACACGCTCCGAATGGTGTTATCAGTGTTTTATTGTAATTGTAAATTTGCATCCTCTTTCAGGAAGGTTCTCGGCATCGAGTTCCCACCCGCAACGCCTTGTCATTTCCCAGGCGATATAGCAGCCATATCCAGAGTTTCTCAATCCCTGGGATTTTGTTGTGGTATTTTCCACAAAAATCATCTTTAATCCGTTCTCATTCAATTCGAGAAGATGAGGATCAATTCCTTTCCCGTTGTCGCGAATAATCAGTCTGGAACACTTTCCCTGTTCGTCGTGGATAGTCTGAACCGTAATGACAAGTCCCGATTCAGAACCGTGATCAATGCTGTTTTGTATCAATGGCTCAACAATTTCCCAGACGACGAACTCGTTTACATTAACTACAGGCAAATTTTGTTCCAACTCGCAAATTATCTTAAATGCATCCGATTCTGTGGAAGTTCTGCGGAAGATGTTATCCACGATGAATGTGACCACTTCGTTTAGGTTTGTTCTGAAAATCTGATTCCTGATCGTCTGGATCGGGGGTTCGTACCACTTCATGTCATAGATTACACGCGATACGAAATTGGAATATTTGGTTACCCTGTATTTTATTTCATCGCTGTTCCCTGCCTCGAGTTTCCGAAGGTCCTCCTTGATGAATCCCATTATTTTTTCGGCTTTGTGGTGGGTATGATATATCCTTTTGGTAAAAATCAGTTCGTTCTCATAGTTTATCTGCTTTTTCAGATTCTTTTCATGCTCTTCAAAAAGGAGGTTTTGTGTTTCATCCCTCTCCTTTACAGTATAGGAAGAGATAAAATACATTGCCAGCAGACCCAGCGTAATCAAAGAAAGGTATATAACAGAAGTTTCATCATAACTGCTGATAACCTGATCACTGATTGTACTGAAATCAGGTGAAATCAGCATATAGATGGCGCCAATGAACTCACCCCTGATCACAAACGGGACGAATATATGGAAGGTTTGTTTGTCCGGTATTACACTTTTTATCCTCTCGGTTGCCTTGAGTTCCCCCTCGACAGACTTGTACAGACTTATCACTCCGTTGTCTGCGGTTGATACCTTTGACGGAAATTTCTTTTCAATAAGCGCTGAATAGAGGGTTTTCCCGTCGTTGATGCTGTATATTTCACTGCCATCGTGCACGATCAGGAAAAGTTTGTCGACATTATGAGTGAGCTGTTGCTGACTGAATATGATATCGAACGACTGTATCACCTGCCTCTCCCGTTCGGGTTCGAGGTTCGTTGCCGGATTCACGGATTCAACAGCGAGTTCTATTGCTGTGGCGGTCAGATTGGCTATCTCTTCAGCCGACTCTTTCTGGTACCAGTCCTGGGTGGTATCCAAAAAATTCTTAATGGAGGACTTGTTGATAAAGGAAACTATCAACTGAAAAGAGAAGAGTATTATAAAAAGGACGGTGACATGCCTGAACTCGAAGTGATACTCTTTTATCTTGTCAGAAAACTTCTGTTTCATGAATTGCTCATTTTAATTTCAGATCTTTTTTAATCGCAGTGACTGTTGCATCTCCGCTTTTATTGTTTTTAATGGCATCGTTAAGGTGTTTAACAATAATGTCTGACAAACCGGTGTAATCTTCAAATATCGGTCTGTGTACACCCGATTCAAATAATCTGGCGTAAAATGTCAGTTCCGGATGTTGTGCTGTAAATTCTGCGTCTTCATAAACCGACCTCTTCACGGGCAGCACATTTCCTTCCTCATAATGAAATTTTTGATTTTCATCAGAAAGGAGATAATTGACAAACCTGACGACCTCTGGGATGTTATCAGAAAATTTGGAGATCATCAGATTCCAGCCCCCAAAAACATACGCTGGTTTACTACCCGAAATGTGTGGGAGTGGCACAGCCTTCATTTTACTCCGGTATTCCTCCTTCAGTGCAGCGGTCGAAGGGCTCAGAAAACCGGGCCAGCCCCTGAGGGCAAACCCTTCATTGTCGAAATAATACTGGTAGCTTTGGTTTTCTTTTAAACCAGTAACATCAACGGGTGAAATTTTTGATTTGTGAACAAGATCAACCAGGAACTGAACCGCCTCTCCGGCAACCTTGTCATTCTTGCTGATATTGTCGTTTTTCAGACTGATCTGGTTGTTCATATTTGTCATCACTTCCACGAAGCTGCACATAAGCCCTTCATATTCATCTGCCTGAAAAATGTAAAACGGTTTGTTTTTCCTGTTATTTGCAGCATCAACCAGACTTTTTAGTTCCGTGAATCTCTCCCATGTGATCGACCCGGCAAGCTCCTTTTCAAACACTTCATAACCCGGAACTTTCTTCAGAAGATCATCCCTGTAAAACATTAAAGCGATATCAAAATAGAGAGGAATTGCTACAAGTGAATCGTTGGTGTAACTTGTTGGCAGGAAATGGGGCATGATGTTGTCAACAAGATTGGAATCCAGCAATCTGTTTAACGGCAAAGCCCACCTTGAGAATCTCGGAACCCAGATGATATCTACACTAAAAAGGTCTATCCTGCTGCTCTTGCTTCTTAGATATCTCGCTAAAAGTTCTTTTCTCTCGTTCGTGCTGAATTTATCGAAAGAGAGGTCGATCGTCTCAACCCTGATTCTGCCTCGGTATTCAGCGTTAAATTTATTTATGATCTTGTGAAGCGCCGGAGAAATGTTGTCTGCGTAATAGATTACCTTCTCCGATTTCTTGAGATTTTCATCATAAGAGACCGGAGAAAATATAAAGACAATAAGGACAAAAACCGTTACGAGAACTGTACTCGCCACGATATAAAAGATCTTTTCGAGATTCATGGAATTTCCGCAAACTTTTAGTGCAAATATAGAATATTAATTTTCCTCTTTTCCCACCGATTTTATTCGTCTGTTTTCCCCGGGATTATTATTTTGATAAGTAAAAATTATCAAATTAATAAAAACTAAAGGCGGGGTGTGAAATAATAGTACAAAAATAATGCCTAAAGTTAATTAAACAAATCGGGCACAGTTATTGCGTAGATATTATCTTTGTTAAAAGTACTTTCAGTCTTTCTATTGGAGAACAAATGGCTACACTGGTTACTAATGCCGGCAAAACAAAAAGCAACGGAAGCAATAAAGGTTATCTTCCCGAACTTACTATCCTCACCTCACTCTTTTTTATGTGGGGTTTTCTGACTTGTCTTAATGATATACTCATTCCACATCTGCAGAATGTCTTTTCTCTCAACTATACCGAGTCGATGCTGGTGCAGTTCACTTTCTTCCTGGCTTATTTCCTCGTTTCCCTTCCATCAGGAAAACTTGTTGAAAAAGTCGGCTACAAAAAAGGAATCGTGCTCGGACTTCTGATTGCCGGTGTGGGTACCCTGATTTTCTACCCCGCTGCGGGTCTCAGATCGTATCCGGTTTTCCTGTTGGCATTCTTTATCCTCGCTGCTGGAATTACACTCCTTCAGGTGGCTGCCAACCCTTATGTAACCATTCTCGGAAAACCTGAGACAGCTTCATCAAGGTTGAACCTGACACAGGCTTTCAATTCTCTTGGCACAACAGTTGCTCCTTATTTTGGTTCACTACTGATTCTCTCGACCGCTGTAAAAACCGCCGAAGAGATGGCAAAGATGTCTCCTGATCAGGTTGAACTTTACAAAGCAACAGAGGCAGCAGCAGTTCAACTCCCTTATCTTGGACTCGCTGCAGTGCTTATTCTTCTTTCGGCAGTTTTCGCCATTATAAAACTGCCGCAGATAGAAGCCGACAGCGTTGAATCCGAGGATGGCAGCCGTGTCAGTTACGATGATCTTCACAAGAGTGCATGGGGATACAAACACCTGATTCTCGGAGCAGTTGGTATTTTTGTTTATGTTGGTGCCGAAGTGGCTATCGGAAGTTTTCTCGTAAAATATTTTGTTTTCCTTGATAAATCTCTTCAGGAAGTGGATGCCGGTAAACTTGTATCCTTCTACTGGGGTGGTGCCATGGTCGGCAGATTCATCGGCTCTGCTGTTCAAAGGAAAATCAATCCCGGAATGGTTTTAGGATTCAATGCCGTTGCCGCTGCAATTCTTGTTGTAGTTTCAATGCTCACAAACGGGCAGGTTGCCATGTGGTCAATCCTCCTTGTCGGACTTTTTAACTCGATCATGTTTCCGACCATCTTCTCACTCGCTATTAAAGGTTTGGGCAAACATACAGGACAGGCATCGGGTATTCTTTGCATGGCAATAGTTGGTGGAGCTCTTATCCCTGTTGTTCAGGGTGCAATTGCCGATTCGATCGGAATCCATCACGCATTTATCCTTCCTGTTATTTGTTATGCTTTCATCGCTTTTTATGGTGTGAAAGGAAGTGTTCCCACATTTGAAAAACAGGCAAAGTAGAGGCTGACGGTGAAATATTTTCTCTTTGTCCTGCTGATAATTTCTTTTGGCACTCTAAATGCCCAGGGAACGGGTTATTTTTCCACAAAAGGGAAGGAAATTGTTGACCCGCAGGGAAAGCCGGTTCTCCTGAAGGGAATCGGGCTTGGTAACTGGCTCGTTCCGGAAGGATACATGTTCAAGTTCGACAAAGTGAGTTCACCACGACTGATAACCGACCTATTCAAAGTTCTTTTGGGTGAGGTGGAGGCGGAAAAATTCTGGAACAGATTCAGAGCCGACTACATCACCCGCGAAGATATAAAATTCATAAAGGAATGCGGATTCAATTCGATCCGCATTCCCTTTAATTACCGGCTCTTTGTTACCGAAGCCCCTTATCATGAGCTGAAAGGCGTTGGTTATGCCCTTCTCGACAGTGCAGTAAATTGGTGCAGGGAGTTCGACCTCCCCGTAGTGCTCGACATGCATTGTGCCCCCGGGGGTCAAACCGGAGACAACATCGACGACAGCTACGGCTATCCTTTCCTTTTTGAATCGGAAGAAAATATCCTCCTTACAGAAAGAATCTGGGTAAAACTCGCCGAAATCTACAAAAACGAAAAAATTATTATCGGTTATGATCTTCTAAACGAACCGATTGCCCACTACTTCGACAAGGAAAAACTGAACCCCCTGCTCGAACCTTTCTTCATGCGATTGACATCGGCAATAAGAAAAGTGGACAGAAACCACATCATTTTCATTGCCGGTGCTCAGTGGAACAGTAATTTTTCTGTCTTTGGCAAACCGTTCGATGACAATCTCGTTTACACTTTTCATAAATACTGGACTCCTCCAACCAAGGATGTAATCATTGACTACATCAACTACGGTGAAAAATATAATGTGCCGATATGGCTTGGTGAGTCAGGAGAAAATACAAACGAGTGGATTAACGAATTTAGAATTGTACTTGAGAAGGAAAACATCGGCTGGTGTTTTTGGCCCTACAAAAAGATGGAAAGTCCCCGTGGAGTAGTCTCGATCTCAGCACCGGAGGGATACGATGGTGTCATCGATTTTGCCAAAAATTTTGATATCTCCTATGGGTATATTAGAGATGCAAAAATTGATTATTCAAAGATGAAAACTGTTTTCAACAAGTACCTCGAGAATATTAAACTGAAAAACTGCACAATCAATAAAGAATACCTGAAAGCACTCGGATTGAAATAAATGTTCAAATCCCTCTCCATTTTTTTATTCTGCATCGCGTTGTCCTCTGCTTTTGCTCAGGACAACTCCGTTGTCTTGTCCGAGATCGGCTCCGAAAAAATAACCGCCAGTGAATTTAAATTCAGGTATGAACTCTCTCCCTTTGTTTCCCACAAAAACGGATGGAATAAAGATTCCCTGAAAGCTGATTTTCTCTATTCCATGATTGCGGAAAAACTCTGGTATCTCGAGGCTCTCGATAGAGGACTGGATCAAACGGAAATTTTCAAATTCTATTTTAACCCCCTCAGAGACATCTATTTACGCGATGCCCTTTTCAAAAAAGAAGTGGAATCTGCGATTATCATCTCCCCTGATGATATAACCTACGGAATTTTCAAAGCAGGCAGGACACTTAAAACGACAGCGTTAGTATCGAAAGATTCATCTCTGATCAACGAATTCCACTCACTGATCTCGAAAAAAACCGTATCAGTCGATTCCATTTTGAAACTGCCGCGGTTTGCTTCAATCGCACAAAATCCTTTTGAAGTGGAACTTGGCACCCTGATGGATGAGGAAGTCGAGAACCTCCTTTTTAGTCTGAAACCGGGAGAATTTACATCCCCAATCAACAGTGAAGCTGGCAGAATAATATTTTTGATCAAAGATATCATCAGTAAACCACTGGATTTGACCAACAGCAAAACTTCACAACAGATCAAACAAAAAATCAAAGAACGGCGTGCGATGCACAGAACCCGTGACTATATGCGGGAATTGACGGCAGGAATCACAATTAATATCGACGAAAAAAGTTTTCGAAATGCCGGCGATGCAATATTTAAAGTCCTCTCGAGATCAGTTGCAGGTGGCAAACCCGCTTCTGACTCAACAAGGATACTGACTGACAGTGAATTCGCCGAGGTGAAAACAATTCTTGGTGAAGAAGGGTTGAAACAGCCCCTTTTTAGCTTAAAAACAAAAACCGTAACCGTTTGGGATTTCCTGGCAAATCTTGCATTCGAAGAACACAGGTTCAGTCCCGTGAATAAAAAAGCTCTCCTGCAAAAACTTAACAGGGTTGCAAAAGACTTTGTTCAGCAACAGATTCTCACCGCTGAAGCCGAAAAACAGGGACTGGAAGGTTTGCCCCAGGTTCAAAAGGAATTTGTATCATGGAAGCAAAACATCCTCTCACAGATGCTGAAAGTCTCCTTTCTCGACTCAACGAGGGTATCCGATCAGGAAATTGAAGAATATTACAGAAAAGATGTTCTTAAGGACAAAGATTTTCTCCTCGTAAACCTGCAGCTCATTACCGTGAATAACCTTGAGGAGATTGAAACCATACTGAACTCCACCGGCAAGGAGAAATCGTTTGATCAGATAGTCCGCGGGTACGGCAAGACCGATCCGCTTGTTGATGAGTCAGGCGAAACAGGACTGAAGCCCGCAATCTTTCTTGGAGATATTGGTATAATCGCAGCCAAACTCGATCTCAACCAGCTTTATGGACCCATTAAAAGAGGGGATGGATATTCTCTTCTGATGGTGAAGGAAAAGAAATCGATGAACGATTCACTGAAGATTGATTTTGACAACTCAAAAGAACTGCTTCGAGGCTACCTCTTCCAGAAAAAACTGAACGAATTTATCTCGAAAAAAACGGTTCAACTGTCGGCTAAATACAACGCAAAAGCTTACGAAAACCGTCTTAAGGATATCAAAACCACCGATGTTGTCATGTTTGTTCATCGCCTTATGGGATTTGGAGGCAGAATTTCAGGAGTTCCACTTCTCGACAACTGGGCAGATTTTATCGATATCAAGGAACTTAAGAGAGAGCTGATTCCTTAATCCCTGCTGAGAAGTCTCTGCTATTCCTTCTGTTTTACAACCACCAGAGTAAGATCATCTTTAAGTGCGGTTTCCCCCCTCCACTTTTCCGCAGATTCAAGGATTGCGCTCAGAATTCTTTCCGCATTTTCAGTTCCTGTATTGCATAATACGGAGTGAATCGATGTCATACCCCACATTTCATTTCCCCCGTTGAACAACTCCATCAATCCGTCACTCATAATAACCAGCACATCTCCACTCCCGAATTCAATTTCTTCCATCGAATACGGAAAATCCGAAACGGCTCCAAGTGGCATAGCCTTGATTATGTGGTTCTCCACATCACCTGATTTTTTCCTGAAAATCAGAATTGGCGGCATCCCGGCGGATGTGTAGGCGAGTACCCCATTTTTGATGTTCACGAGAGAAAGACACATCGTCAGCATCTTCAGATTCATGTTTTTAATTGCGATGTTGGCTCTTTTTATCATTTCCAGAAGTGTAGTTTTCCCCGAAAGTACATTCAATAGCCCTTTTGTGGCAATCACCATGTTACCGGCTTTCAAACCATGACCGGTGGCATCACCTACCGCAATTGTAAGCGACCTGTCTTCCTGCGGGAAGAAATCGTAATAGTCGCCCCCCACTTCTGTTGCAGTTTGCAGATAAACGGCAATTTCCAGACCCGGAACCTCCGGTATTTTTTTTGGAAGCAATGAGAGCTGAAGCTCTCTCGCCGATTCCAGTTCCTTGCTCTGCCGTGCGTTTTCAGCTTCGATTAATCGCCTCTCAAGTTCGAGTCCGGCAGCAATTCTTTCCTGTTCGAGTGCCTTTTCAGAGAGGGATTTTACATTTTCCAGTTGAGTTTTCAGATCTTTGTTCACATAGGCAAAATTGTAGGAAAGATAAAGAGACATTGCCGCAATCAGTCCGAGAACACCAAAAACATAAACCTGATTTGACCCGAAGAACTGGATATCGATAAACCGGTAGTCGAGCAAAATCTGGTATCCGACAAAAAAGACAAGTATTGCAAATCCGGCAAAGGATATCCATCCACCCTTGCGGGAAGTTTTTATGTCACTTTTTAGTATGGAATAACCAAGGTCTGTCATCGAGATGCCGAAAAATATATAGTTTGCTGTGGAAATATCACCCACGGGTCTAAGATATGCCCAAACTGCAAGACCAATAAAACCGGCAACATAGACTCTCCAGCGACCGGGAAACTTTACTCTACAAATGCTCCAGGATGAAAAAAGCCCGAAAAGAACTGCAAATGGGACGGCAATCGAATTCATGCGGTAATAGAATATCATCAAGGAAGGATCGGTTACCACCTGCTTCTCATATCCGAACCATGTTACACCCGCAAGTCCGAGAAGACTTAAGGAATAAAATAAATTTTGCCTCTGTCCCGGGTAAAAAACATATAGAAAAAAGTGAAGAAGAAACAGAATAAAAGGAACCATCGAAAAGAAAGTCTGATTGAATGTGTATCTTTTCGCATCCGAGAGGAGTTTGTTTATAGTCTCTTCAAGCGGAAACAACTTTATGATGAACCCTGCATCGAAATTCAGAGTCGTGAGGTCTTCCTGATTATGATTCTCGTAACGGACTGCAATCAGGTGCTCCCTTTTATTGTCGAGCTGCAACTCCTTTATCTCGGTCATCAGCCATGTTTCGCTTCTGCTGTCGGCTTTTGATGCCGAATTAACAGGGTGAATTAACCTTCCATTGTAATAAACATCGCTTGTCCCGAGTTGAAACATGGACAGACCAACAGTTTTTCCGTAAAGTGTGGAGTCGATGATGAAATTAAATCTGAACCAGCCGGCACCCTTCCACTCTCTTGTTTCAGAACTGTCAGGCAGAAGCATTGAATTTGCCCTTTTCCAGTTTCTGTCATCCACCCCGGGAAGTGCCCATTTTGAGTTGTCTTCAGAATTGAATTTCCCGCTGAAGTTAAGATCAACCGACCTTTTTCCGGGGAAAAATCTGGATTCCGAAAGTTTCAGAGTATCGCCCGAAAAATCATTCAACCAGCCATACAGTTTTAAATTGATTGTTGTATCTCCCTGAGGAACAAGAGGGTAATCCTGAAATGGCAGTCCGGATCTGTCTGTTGCCTCTCTCCACCAGTCACCCGCTGTAAACTTGAACCGGATTTTTTCACCCTTTACAACATCGAATGTCTTCACCCACTGGCTGTCATTCAGCCTGTCCAGCTTTATTTTTCCTGCATCCCATTCGCCAAGATACTTCGCATTTCCTGCAATATACACCTGATCATTTTTAATCGTTTCGTCAACCGTAACAACAATTTTTAGCTTTTGAAAAACCGGCTGTTCTCCACCACAGGAGGAAATATTCAGTGCCAAAAGAATTGTTGTGGTGAGAAAAATCGATTTTTGATGCATTAAAAGTTTGTTGTTGATACTTATAAATTTTGCATTATATTTGAATCCGGCAAGCTATACCTTAACCACTTCCACTTCAAATTTGCCTGAAAACAAAAGAAGATACGAGTGGAGTGTTGTGCCCTGAGTGACCTGCAAAGAGTCTCTGTATTTCATTATTTGTTCAATGCCCTCTGTCTTTATCTTCTCATACCTGGATTTTTCTGCTTTCCTTATATACTTGAATTCGAGAAGATATTCATGTTTTCCGGGATTCAGTTGTGTTTTTCTAATGATTAAATCAAGATATCCTTCATGGGTTTCGAGTTCACTCGTTGTATGAAATGCATTCGTTCCCATCAGGATTGTCATGAAAATCATTTTCAGGTTGCTTTCCCTGAAATTTTTCAGATCCCTGAATGAAATCAGCCCCATAACTTTGCGGGCATAATTCACTAATCTCTCAATTTTGCCGTCGAATGCGAGTTCCTGGATAAGCAAACCAATTTCCCTGTTATCGTAAGTGAAGTTGTTGTCTCTCTCATAAACAGAGCGAAGAAATTCCCAGTATAATTGCTTGACCACATAATTGGGAATCCGGTATGTATAAAGCGAAAAGACTGCTTTTTCGATTGTCAACAATCCGTTGTAATAGAGGAGTGATACAGCATCCATTTTTGTGTAGGGCTTTTCAAGGTTATATTGCAATGTTAGCCCCTCCTGAATTTCCTCATGAGTTAAGATATCTTCAACTATTGCATTGAAGTCCTCTTTTGGCAAAAATTGTAATATCCTGCCGATTTTTGTATAATCCGAGGTAACATTGATATCCGCCATTTCACGCGGATATGTAAAATTGTCACAAAACTTTGAAAGAAAACTTATTACCATCTGAGGGTTGTATAACTTTTCTACCGCCTCGGGAGAAAATCTGCTCCCGTTGTACCATGCTTTCATATCAGCAACAACCTGTTCAAGATCAAATTTTCCCTCTTCGTAAATCGTGGCTTTTATCATCTCTCTCAGTTCATTCTCTGTAAACCCTGCCATTTCATGAAACTTGTCGTCTAATGTTATGTTCAAAGCCACATTAAACCCGCTCGTCATGCTGTCAAGAGTAACAGGTGTTACACCTGTGGCGAAGAAACGGTCAACTGTTCCATCTCCCATATACTGCTTAATGACTTCATAAAACTTCCTTACCCATCCGTTTTGCGATACAATCTCTTTAAAATGAGTGGTGTTAAATGAAAATAATTCGTTGGTAAACTGGTCGTATTCATCGATCAATATGTAAATTTTACCATCAGGCACATTCATTTTAAAACGGGTAAAAAACTTCCTTAGGAGTTCAGGTGCCGAGAGTTCTTTTGTAAAATTTTGTTCGTCACCCTCAGAGGCAATCGAATATGTGTTGAGGAAACTTAAAATTTGTGTCACAACTTCAGTATTAAACTCTTTTTCAATAGTTTCTACCTCCTGGGTTTTTATCCCGCTGAAACTAAAATTCAAAATGTGGTAGCTGTTCCGAAGTGGTGTCGTATTTTCCGGTTTGCCGATGAAATATTCTCCGAATAATTCCTCAAACCGGTTACGATGCTGGACCCCGTAATAGTATTCAAGCGTTGAAAGAAGCGTTGATTTTCCGAACCTTCTCGGGCGAAGAAAGAAAAGATATTTGTCACTTATCGATTCGAGAATCCTGATGAAACCTGTCTTGTCAACATAATATCTGTTCTCTTGCAATAAACCGGCAAAGTTTGGTGTTTTGGATGGTATTCGCTTCTTCATTTTTTCGGCTCGCAAATTTCTCTTAATCAGAAGGGAAATATAAAAATTAGTTGGGAGTTTATAGGCATTGGCTATTGGTTACTCCAATTCACACATCTCCCCGAATCGGATGATTTATCGATGATATTTCCAGATACCGGAAATCTTTACCTAAATTTCGTTTCGATTTTTTCCAAATTACAGACTCATACTTAAAATGAACTATGACTATCTTATTATCGGCGGTGGAATTGTCGGCGCAGCCACTGCTTATTCCATCCTTAAAAAGAAACCCGGCAGCAAACTTCTTCTTATTGAAAAGGGTGATTCCCTCTCACAACATCAAACGGGGAACAACAGCGGTGTTATCCATTCGGGACTGTATTACAAACCCGGATCACTGAAAGCGCGAAATTGTACCATCGGCAGGGAAATGATGTATAAATTCTGCGAGGAGCACAACATTTACCACGAGAGATGCGGCAAAGTGGTTGTGGCAATCTCAAAAGAGGAAATTCCGCGACTAAACGACATCGAAGCACGCGGAAGAGCAAACGGACTTGAGGGAATCAAGAGACTTTCGATCGACGAGATCCGCCGGCATGAACCCCGTTGTGCCGGAATCGACGGATTGTTTGTTCCACAGACGGGAATTGTGGATTACAGAAATGTAGTCGCCAAACTTGCTGAACTGATAAGCGGTCTCGGCGGAGAAATCAAGCTGAACTGTGAATTTATTGTCCTCAAAACTTCGGGAGACGAGTTGATTTCCCAAACCACAAAAGGCGACATTTCAACCCGTTTTCTGGTGAATTGCGGAGGTCTCCATTCAGATGTGATTGCGAAACAATGTGGGGTTGACCCTGAGATAAAGATAATCCCGTTTCGTGGAGAATATTACAAACTCGCTCCCGGGAAAGAATATCTCGTCGAGAACCTTATCTATCCTGTTCCCGATCCTGCATTTCCATTTCTTGGGGTACACTTCACCCGAATGGCAAAGGGAGGAGTTGAAGCAGGACCAAATGCCGTGCCCGCTTTTAAGCGCGAAGGATACAGTTGGGCTGATTTCAGCATGAGCGACACCATCGAATTTCTCACATTCCCCGGTTATCTGAAAATGAGTGCAAAGTATGCATCAATGGGTATGAAAGAGATTTTCCGCTCATTGAATAAAACAGCTTTCACGGAGGCACTTCAAAAACTGCTGCCCGAAATTCAGGAAGAGGATCTGGTTAAAGGAGGTGCCGGAGTAAGAGCACAGGCACTCGACAGAAACGGTAAACTGCTTGATGATTTTTACTTAAAGCACACCAGGAATATGCTGCATGTACTGAATGCTCCTTCTCCTGCGGCTACGGCATCATTGAGTATTGGAGAGTATATAGCAGAAGAAGTTTTTAAGTAGTTTGCGGGGAAAAATCATCTTCCGATTATCTCCGATTCAACTATATTGATTCCATTTTTTCCTGAGAGTGTGGCATCGATCATCGCTTTTGCAACATAAGAGCCCTCAACAGGTTTGTATCTTTTCAATCTTCCGAAGAGCAGAAAGCCAAATAAATTAAACAAAAATTCAGCGACCTTTTCACCCGTTCTCGATTCACCTCTGTCTCCCAACAGAAGTGACGGTCTGAAAATGTGGACTGTCTCAAATCCCGATTTTGAAACCGCCGCTTCCATTTCTCCTTTGGTTCGCAGATAGAAATTGGAGGTGCCGGTTTTCGCTCCGACAGAGCTGACAACACAAAACTGCTTAACCCCGTTTCCGGCAGCAACGGATGCAAAATCAGCCACAAACTGGTAATCAATTTTCCGAAAAGCATCCTGTGACCCCGCTTTTTTAATTGTGGTTCCCAACGCACAAAACAGCACATCTCCCCTTAGCAGTTCTCTATATGAATGAGGCTCATCAAAATTTACGATGTGTTCCTTCAGCTTTGAATGCGATATTCTCATACCTTTTCTAACCAGAACAACAACCTCATCAAACCCGGAATTGTCCAAGAGCTGTCTGACAAGTTCTTTGCCGATGAGTCCGGTTGCACCAATAACGATTGCTTTCATATTAATTCTCAATTCTTTTTGTAATACCGTTTTACCCAGTTGTCGAGGGTTTGATGATTTTCGAATCCAAGGATTTTTGCAATCTCCTTTTTTGATTTAGCCGTCTGAAGTGCGGCTTCATACAACTTTGTGAAGAGTACCGAAATGTTTTCGTTTACATCAAGAGAATCAGGAGTGGGGGCAGTAACGCCCTCGTGTAATCCCATTTTCATGATGGAATTTGAAGCCTCCTCCTCCGAAATTACATCGGATGAAGCAAATATTATTAGTCGCTGAAGGGTATTAATCAGTTCCCTCGTGTTTCCCTGCCATGTGTGAGTCTGTAAAACCGTCATAGCTCCATGTGAGAGATTTAGCCCCGTAGCACCGAGAGCCGGAGCCAGCCTCGCAAACAATTCTTTAATTAAAAGTTGCAGATCGTCTTTCCTGTTTCGAAGAGGTGGTATTTCAAGTCTGACTACGGCAAGCCTGTAGAATAAATCTTCCCTGAAATTCCCGGAAGTAACCTGATTCATGAGAGTTTTGTGTGTGGCTGCAATTACTCTTACATCTGTCTTATGAAGTGCGGGACTCCCCACCTTTGAGAATGAGCCGTCATTCAGTATCCTGAGTATCTTCACCTGTGCCTCTGCTGGAAGATCACCAATTTCATCAAGAAACACAGTACCTCCATCTGCAACCTCGAAAAAGCCTTTTTTGTCGGTGTTGGCTCCCGTGAATGCACCTTTCACATATCCAAAAAGCTCCGATTCCACAAGATCCTTGGCAATTGCACCACAGTTAATTGTTACAAAAGGTTTTGCGCTTCTTTGGCTCTTTTTGTGAATTATTCCGGCTAAAACCTCTTTACCCGTACCCGTCTCACCTTCGATCAGCACAGGAACATCAAATTCTGATACAATGAGGGCTTTATTAAAAATATTAGTCATTGAGTCAGAGCGAAATATAACTTCGCTGAAGTCAGGGTCTCTCGAAATTTCTTCTGCTGTCAGGAATTTCCTTCGACTCCCCTCTACAAGATTTAATTCTTTGTAAAACTCCAGTGAAAGATCGAACGGAAGGTTAACGAATCGGAGTCCCTGCTCCTGTGTCGTCTCAATTAGTTGAGCTTTTACCCGGGTTTTTGAAATGAGTATCCAGACCGCATGCATTGCGGGTGTTCCGGGACTGAGATGGAAAATCAACTCTGCTTCCGGGAATTTGGACTTTTCTCTTTCAACAGTTTCCAAAACTCCCAAATAGATTTCTTCATGAAATGTAGGAGAAGTTAACCTGATTTGAACAATCTCAACCTCACTCAGGGTTAGTCTCTTCAACCTTGCAATAAAGTTGTTGACCTCCTCATCACCAAAATTGTTGAGAAGCACGATCCTGTCGGGATTTATCTTCCTGACGGCAACAGCTATCGCTGCATCTTCATCCCTCGATGCGGATACCATATCCTGTCTGCCAATCCAACTGAACAATATTTTCATATAAAAGTAAAATTTTTTACTTCTAAAGTAATAATTCTTATCTTCCCCTGCAAAACTCCATTCAAATATCACTGAAAACGATCAAAATCACTTTGGCACGCTATTTGCATAAACTATCCCCGAGGGAATAATCCTCATTATGACAAAAACTGATTAATTTACACATTCACATTTTGGAATTTTGGAGAAGAGATGGAATACACTGCTGAATTAGCTAGAAAAATAATAGAACTTTCCAAACTAGCGAGAAATGAAAATCGTTTCTTATTGAAGGATGAAGTATTAACATTCCTCAGCATACCTTATTACCATAATATAGATGGGGATCTGAAACTCGAAATTGCTAAATATTTCTATACGCTTGAGTATTTTAATGTTTATTACAGACAAACTTACAGAAATCAAGGTAGTTTGATTGAAGCAATTTTCATCGAGAAAAGTGTAGCCATCAATCTATTTTCAGAAATAATATATGAAATTCTTGACAAACGAAGAAATCCTATGGTTATTGAAGATCTTCTCGATCTTTTTACCAACAGTTTGGAGATCTATTTTGGTTTAAATGACACAATAGTTAAAGGGTGCAATATGAGTCTGCTGTACCCTATAATTGAAGCAGTCCCAGACTCATTTATAATTTACAAAAAATCCTCCCTTGAAGAAAGATCGAAACACAAAGTAGGCTTAGCTGTTTGGGATGATAAATTTAATAAAGAAATGCAGTTTGTGAGCAACATAATAAGTATTGTTCGAAATTCAGGTATAACAGAATTTCAACGCGTTTTACTTAAAGTCAATTTGCTCCCTAAAGATTTTGGAATTCCTAAACCTTACAAAAAAGAAGAAATCCTTGAGATTTTAGAGAAGTTTCCCCATATTATTCGCGTTGAAAATAATGAAATTAGAATTCACGATATAAATAAACACATGAACATCATAAGTTTTGAAAAGACTCCAATTAAGAAGTTCAAAAAGCATTTCGATGTCCCAGGTTTAATCATTGTGTCCTTCACTGGTCAAACCTTTCCAATTGCTGAAGCTAATGATTATATTAATTTGAGACCGGCCATATATTTTCATGTTGTTAATAATCTTAATAGAGAATATGATGACATACTTTACAAAAAAGAGTCCCAATTTAACAAAATATTTAGGTCGATTTTAAACAACGATGATATTCGAGACTGGATGGAAGTTAATCTATCAATCTCTTTTGTCCTAGAAGATTACGATTACCTGAAACAAAACTTCGACAAACTGATGCAGGAATACTCACCAGTGCTAAACCTCGAAAAAAACCCGGGGAATCTGTTTCGCACAATTATTGAAGAAAAAATAAGGGAACACGAGAGTGGAAAAGAATCTTGAAGACAAAATAAAAGAGCTTGAACGGGAAATCTTACTCCTTAAAATTGAACTTCAAAATACCCGTTTAAGGGAAATAGAAAAAGAAAAAAATCTAAACAGTTATGTCAGGGACCTTGACAAGGCAAAAGAATTAAACCTGAATTCCGTTTTCAGAGAACAGGAACTAAAAAACCTGGCCACCTCCTGGGAACGCATAGTTGATGAACTCGCCCACTCAATAAACACGGATGTATTCGTAGCTGTATCTGCAATGTCAAAATTTCTCGACAACCCAAAAATAAAAAAAGCGAATTATCACACCCGCCAGATTCGTGACCTTACAAATCTCCTGCTTCTTTACCTCAAACGGAATGAAATTGATTACAGTAATGAATTTGCTGATATCGATATAAAAGAGGTAATCCAAAAACAGGTAGATTTAATTAAAGATGGCATTAGTACACTGCGAATTTCTTCAGACGAGCATGAAGAATCTCTCCTAAAAATGGAAATCCCTGTAACAGTCTCCGGAGAAACCAAAATTGCCGTTATGGAAGAGTTCGCCGATGCAATTCCGTTGTTGATCAAAGACCTTGTTCGAAATGCGATGAAGCATACAACAGAGGAAAATCCAAAAGTTGAAGTTAAAATAGAAGAATTTGAATCGTTTGTTGAGTTGACAATATTTAACAATGGAGCAATTTCTGAAAAACTTGCTGACTGGTTCAATAAAAGTTCACTTGAAGACCCCGAAAACATGTCAAAATCATCAAAGGTAGGGTTGCGTGTGGTTAAAAAGTGGGTCGATCTGTTAAAGATAGATACCCGGTACCTTCGTGACGAGAAAAATGACACAACAACAGTCAGGCTTCAATTTCCAAAGAGGATAAGTTATGAAAAAAATTAGAATACTTGTGGCAGAAGACACCAAAGAAGCAAGAGACATTCTTATTGATAATTTAAAAGAATATGAACTTGATAAATACGGGAGTAGTGATGTTTTCGAGATCACTAAGGCTGAATCCTTCGTAAAGGCTTCTCAATTGATCACAGAATCAGGAAAAGCCGAAACCCCTTTTGAGGTTTTCTTCTGCGATATCGACTTTACAGAAGATAACAAAGGTGGGAAGCGAGATTCGGGATTTGAGCTGATCCGCCTCGCATTTGAAGTTTCAAATATTACAAATATCTATACATACTCCGGACAGTTCAAGGCAGCCGACCTTTGGGATGATTATGAACCTCTGGTCTCAAAGGGACTTGTAATCAAGACTTTCGACAAGTCACACACCGAAGGAGGAGAGGTTGAATGGGTAAGGAAGAATTTCGATGAACTTTTTAACAGACTCACAGCAGAAAAAATCCTTTGGGACATCTGGCACAATCATGAACTGATTAAGAAGACAATTAAATCCACATTGTTTTCTCCGGATCCGGTACAAAATCTGCTTTCTCAGAATGAAATCATTTCCAATCTTGATACAATTTTATTCCTTATGAAAAAAATGCCCGATTTTGATGCGGAAAAGGTATTTTACAAATTGATTATCCAACTCTATCACAGATGTCTGGAATCATTCTGCAAAGGGATTAAATCAGATGACGAGATAGAAAAAAGCGCAGAAGCAAACAGGAAGATGGTTGCGAAATTGATTAAAAGACAAGGTGAATGGGACCTTGGCAAGGGTATTAACGCACTCAAAACAATAATCGGCTACACATCAGCACTTCACTCCAAATACGGGTACAAAGTTAATTTTTACCGAAACAACTCCGTTCATCCGAAGGAAAATTTTGATGCAGGTTTGAGTAATGTTTTGCTTTGCGGGATAACTCTTGCTCTTTACTGCTCGAACGGTGATAAAAAGGATATCAAGACTTCTGAGATAGAGGAAAGATTAAAAAGTCTAAAAGACCGGGGTAAAACGGACCTTGAAGAGTTACTGAAACTTTTTTAATTAATCCTTTGTATAATAAATAATATTTCGCAGCATTTCCAAATTTCTTTTGCTAAAATTTGATTTATTTTAATCATATTTGGGTATTACTTTAATTTTTTTCAATCCCCATATAATTTTTCGGGGAAGCAGCCTTTTTAATTTCCCCGTCTTTTAATAATTTTTAACCAAAGGAGTGTCCAATGAGGCTCATCGTATTATTTTTAATCGCAACGGTTTCCGTTTTTTCTCAGGATTTTATTCCTAATTCCGACCAATTTCAGACTTATGTTATTGATAAAATGCGCGATAACAAAGTTAAAAGAGTCGATATTACGACTTATGAAACAGATGCTTATTTCAAACCCCTCTCTGACAAAGCCAAATATGTTTACAGTTACGACTACGACCGGAATGGTATGCTCGTTTTGGCTGATTACTACAACATTTCGCAAGACATCAGAGTTGAGACCTCTTTCGCTTACACAGATGGAGGCACACTCGAAAGTATCGTCTCCATCCAGACCGAATATGGCTCTTCAGGGAATCCGTTTGTTACAACAACAACCTGGTGGGCTACAATTACTAACGGCAGAATTGAATATATCACCAAATATGTTTCGAGCGGTTCAGACAACAATGCTAATTCAACAGTTCCCAATAAATACATCTTTACATATGATGCAAACGGAACACTCCTCACCATTCTCGATTCGGTGACTGATAAACAGTCAGGGGTCCCCAACACACTTTACGAAATGAATGTTCGCGGTGATGTACTTACCAAATCTTCTGATAACCAGGTGACCAATTATTTCTATGACAATAAAGGCAACCTGTTTCAGGAAATCATGGATATAAATGGTTCCAGATATGTAACCTCATATGACTATGACATGGATGGAAATCTTTTATCCATTGGTGTCGATGGCAGTACTGATTCGTTCTACTGGTCAGCTCAGAACGATGCCATAGGCCTTACTGTAAATGCATATTCGACATTTACCTCAAAGACAGACAAAAGCAAGATATACGAGTGGAATACATACACCTACACTTTCTATTGAAAAAAATCCTCCGGGCTTTAGTTTTCGCAGCATTTTTTATTCCCTCTCTCACGGGTCAGGATTTCATTCCTTATGATATGAAATACTCACAGAAGGAGTGGGATTATTATGCTTCAAATAAAATAGTTACAGAAAAGATTACCCGATATTCAACAGGGAAAAATTTTATTCCCGACGGCAAACCGGTGGACAGGAAGATTTTCACCTGTTCACCGGATGGCAGGCTGGTATCTGCTGTTACCATCGATTCCACAGGCGAGAGAGTGGATTCTTTTTTCTACTATGCAAAAGGGAATTTCAGAAGAATCACCACACACAAAAAAGGCACCAAAGGATTTGTCCCAACCCGGACCCTTCAGTTTATCAATCAGTCAGGCAAATCGCCGTCAGAAGTGCTGGTATTCACTCATCCCTCTGCGGATGGTCTTCCAACAGCTACTTACCTTTATGATTACAGTGAAGATAAAAGGAAGGTGAAAATCCTGACTCTCAATCTGGCAGACAGTTCTGTAACTGATACGGCATACATTGAGTTTGATAATTCGGGAAGAAAAACAAAGAAGTGGAATCGACAGGAAAGTACAGAATTCAGATATGACGCTGCCGGCAACCTGATTGAGAAAAAGGTTTTTACAAAAGCGGGAACCTCAATCACAAAATATACGCTCAACAACTCCGGAAGACCCGTGAAGACTACAGAATCATCTCCGGGACAAACCTCCACATCCGAACTCCTCTACAACATGAACGGAATCCTGATCCTGACAAAAACCAGAATTGATTCAGGGAAAAACCAACCCGAAAAATTTGAAGTCGAAATCAGGGAGATTAGCTATTAACTATGAGGTATTAACTATGAGGTATTAGCTATGAGGTATTAGCTATGAGGTATTAGCTATGAGGTATTAGCTATGAGCTTTCAGCTCATAGATCATAGCTACTACTTCATAGCTCTATTCGTTCCACAATTCTCTGTCCAATGTTCTGTATTGAATCGCTTCCGAAACATGCGATGCGGTAATATGTGGTTCCGCTTCGAGGTCTGCGATGGTACGACTCACTTTCAGGATTCTGTCATAAGCCCGCGCCGATAGCCCAAGACGCGTCATTGCGGTTTTCAGCAGACCGGCTCCTGCTTCGTCAAGGTGGCAGAAATGCCTCACTTCCCGGCTTCCCATATCGGCATTATTGAAAATGTGTTTGTAATCCTTGAATCTCTCCTGCTGAATGGCTCTTGCCCCAATAACCCTGTCCCTTATCGCATCGGAACTTTCTCCCTTGTGTACTGAAGTCAGGTCTTTGTATTTTACAGCAGGTACCTCAATGTGGATGTCGATTCTGTCGAGAAGGGGTCCCGAAATTTTGCTCATGTACTTTTGAATCTGGTTTCCGTTGCAATGGCAGTCACGGGAAGGGTCGGTATAATATCCACATGGACAGGGGTTCATGGCTGCAGCAAGCATAAAGTTCGCAGGAAACGAAAGGGTCATCTTTGATCTGCTAACGGTAACGACGGAGTCTTCAAGCGGTTGTCGCAGCACTTCGATTACATTTTTACGAAACTCGGGAAATTCATCGAGAAACAAAACGCCAAAGTGAGAAAAAGAGACTTCGCCCGGTCTGGGCACAGATCCGCCTCCGACCATCGCAGCATCTGACACAGTATGATGCGGATTACGGAAGGGTCTTTCGGTAATCAGAGCGGTTCCTTTTGGGAGTATCCCGGCGATGGAGTAAATTTTGGTGGTCTCAAGCGCTTCATCGAATGACAGAGGGGGAAGAATTGAGGGAAGCCGCTTGGCAAGCATCGTTTTCCCGCTTCCGGGAGGTCCGATCATCAGGATATTGTGTCCTCCTGCAGCTGCTACTTCGAGTGCCCGCTTTACATTTTCCTGTCCTTTTACATCCGCAAAATCAAGATTGTATTTGTTGAGAAATCCAAAAAGTTCGGAAGTGTCGGTCACAACGGGTGTCTGCGAAAGAGAACCTGTCAGAAACCTGAAGATGTCGATAAAATTCCTGAAGCCGTAAACCTCCACCCCCTCCACAATTGAGGCTTCCTTAGCAGAGTCTTCCGGCAGGATGATTCGTGTAATTCCCTTTTGGCGGGCACAAACCGCAAGAGGTAATGCCCCCTTGACTGCTCTAAGGGTGCCGTCAAGCGACAATTCTCCGAGGAAAATGGTGTTTTGAAGCTGTTGTTCAGGTACCAGTCCATCAGCGGCGAGAATACCGATGCCTATGGGCAGATCGAATGAACTCCCTTCTTTTTTGATATCGGCGGGAGCCATGTTTATGGTTATTTTTTTGCCGGGGAATTTAATTCCGCTGTTTTTGATCGCAGCGGTTACCCTCTCTCTGCTCTCCTTCACGGCATTGTCGGGCAAGCCAACAATAGTGAATGCCAGCATCGCCTTTTCAAGATGTGTCTCAATTTCAACAATAAAAGCATCGATGCCGAATGTGGCTCCCGATAATACTTTCGAAAAATTTATCCTGTCTTTCATCAGTAATTTATTCCGGAATTGTCGTCTGAACAAAAATATTCAGCCTGAGTGAACAAACAATATCTATTTTAATGTTATCTAAAATAAGTAACTATCGTTAATTTTGAAGCGACATTTCAAAAAAAAGTGAGAAATTTTATGTACCGGTTATCAGCTTCGGGAATCGCATATACCAAAACAGGCAACGGCAGGCAGACTGTCGTTTTCATTCATGGATTCATTTTCGATTCCTCTCTTTGGGACAGGCAGGTCGCGGAGTTCCAAAATGGTTATACAATCATTAACCTTGACCTCAGGGGCTTCGGTCGTTCCACCGACTGTGACGGAATGATAACCCTCGAAAACTATGTTGATGACCTCCTCGATCTGATAAAGGAACTCGGGATCAAAAAACCCGTACTCGCAGGTCTCTCTATGGGAGGGTACATCGCTCTCAGAGCAGCCGAAAGAGATCCCGGAAATGTAGCAGGACTGATTCTCTTTGATACCCGTGCCACTGCCGACAGCGATGAAGCAAAGCTAAAAAGAGCCGCCGGAATCCGGATTCTAAAGCAGGGCGGCATCAGAGTCTATGCGACAGCCCTTATGGAATCGATCTTTTCGAAATCCTTTAAGGAAAACGAGCCGGACGAATACAAAGGATTTATCGACAGGGGGGCTGCAGTAAAACCTGAAGGAGCCATTGGTGCCCTTCTTGCGATGATGGGAAGAACCAACACAACTTCATTCCTTGAATCCACAGACTTGCCTGTACTGGCAGTGTGTGGTGAATCAGACACACTTACTCCTCCCGCAGAGATGGAAGGGATGATGAAAAATGTGAAAAATGGTGAATTTCACATCGTTAAAAATGCCGGACACGGTACTCCTTTTGAAAATCCGGCAGCGTCAAATGAGCTTATCAGAGCTTTTATGAAGAGGTTTGATTGAGCATAAATAACGGCTCTGAAATTCCCGTACCTCACCCTTCAAGACTCGATCCCGAAAGATACGATTATCAAAGGATACTGGAGATACATGAAGAGGCGTGCAGAAAGGGAGAACCTGTTTATCGTGATCCTGCAACAGGTTACTCGGTGTTCACTGCTTTTTATCATTTAAAGAGGGGCACCTGCTGCAACAGTGGATGCCGGCATTGCCCCTACTTTAAAGGATGACACGATGGTTGTCCCGGAAATAAAGCAGCTTCCTGAAACCCGGATTACTGGTTTGTCATCCTTTTTTAATTTTTATTATAAATGACGGGCATCTGAAACTTCCATCTCTCCCACAGTTTTTCGTCGAAAAGCAGACTGACCATAAACGAACTCACATTTATCCGGCTGGTCTTCCCGGCTCTGAAAACAGGGCTCTGAACTGGTGACCTGTGGATTTCGAACCCGCTCTCATTCTCATCATCCACCAAAGTGTCGGGTCTGACCACTGTCCACTCAAATTTGGGATTCTCTGACCCGATTTCATTAACCAGAAATGACGCAGCTTCCACATTGTCTCTTTGGGGAGGGAGGAACCTGTAAAGCAGGGAAAGCACAACCCTGTCAGGCATGCCATATTTTTCACCAATACCACTGTTTCTGTTTGCGGTGGTGTTCATCAGAATCAGCTTTGTCTTCTCCTGTCCATTAGTCATTATGGCTTCACTGATCTTTTTCAGGGTGTCTGTCACAAGCATTTTAGGTTCTCCGAACACCCCTTTCAGAGTGATATTGTGCCCCAGACAGGAAATGACGGCATCACAGCCGGTGAAGAGGGAAATGTACCCGTCAGTTTCAAGCCCGGTTATATTGCCTGTTATACATTCGAGAAAACTGCTGTTGCGATAATTGTCAGGAATTTTTGAAGGGTCTCTTACCATTATTTTTGTTTCAATTCTTTTGTCCAGCAGTCGCTTTAAGACAAGTCTGCCTGTCGCTCCGGATGCACCTAAAACCAGAACTTTCATTTTTTACCTCATCACTGCAGAATCGTTAATTTGCGGGCAATTTTCACATCATCTCCGTTGAGCACATATATATAAACTCCGCTTGAAAGTCCTTTGGAATTGAGCACTTCCTCGTGAAAACCGGGGTCATAATATCTGTCTGAAATAACTTTTACATTTTCTCCGAGGGTACTTAGTAGACTGAGTTTGTATCTGCCGGCAACAGGGATCGAAAACTTTATTGTTGTTGAAGGATTAAACGGATTTGGATAGTTTTGATAAACATCAAATGTCCCGGGGGCTGTTTTCTCCTTTTCCTCAAGACCCGTCAAAACGACATTTAGACCGAAAAGAGTGGAAACCGATGCATTTGAATTGTCTGTAGCAGTTACTTTAATCGACAGGTTGACTGCATCGGGCGGCGTGCCTGAAAAAGTCCGTGTGAGAGGATTGAAAGACAGCCAGGAAGGGAGTGGACTGCCATTAGAGAGAGTGGCTGAAAAGGTAAGACTGCCGTTTCCGTCATCGTCCACAAATATTGAATCCGGAATTGTGAAGGAGTAACTCTCTCCCGGGACTCCGGATTGAGCAGGAATCGGGTTGTTCAGGTATGGTGCGAAGTTTGTATTCCTCAGACTGTCAATCAGATTGTCGATCCTTACCCAGTAAGTGTAGTACGAACCCCAGCTTGTACCCCCTGAAGTGAAAAAGAGATACTTCCCGTCATTTGAGATGAATTGCCCGTATTCCCAGTATGCTCCGGGTTTGTTGACAGTTGCCCCCAGGGATTTGGGATTGGTCCATTTGCCGTTTTCCTTTTTGAAGCTGATATACATATCGCTTGCACTCCCTGTCTGGGCTCTGGAGAAAATCAGATACGACTCATCATTGGCAATCCAGAAGTCATTCTCCTGCAAACTGCTGTTCAACGGAATACCCAAATCCACCAGAACCGGGTTACCGGAAATGTTTTCGACCTTGCAGATGTCGCCCACACCACCGGAATTCTCGTTATACGAAGAGGCATAGAAATTATTCAGACCGGTCTTCTGCAAATAGTGAGTGCGTAGATTTGATGAGATCATTCTGACCGGAGTACTCCATCCTGAATTTTCCCGGTGAGAGACATATGTATAAATATGATTGTCCTGTAAAAAAAGTGTACTGTCATTATCAGCAAACCGGGGAGCCATAAATCCTTCAAAGACCACAGAAGGTCCATTCCATCTGTTGTTCTCATATTTATAACACTTCAATCTAAGAGCCGTTGGTGGATATGTGTTTATTTCACCGTAATAGATTTCCTTGCCGTCCCTGCTGATTGCTATTCTTTCACAGGCTCTGTATCCGGCAGTAACCTGCAAATTGAAAACCTTTGCAATATTTCCGGGTTGAGTGTTCCCAAGGTACAGGCTGTCATTGGGAATCGACTGTGAATAAATGGTATAAACAGGTAAAAATGAAAATGCCAGGACCACGATTTTTTTAAGTGTCCGCATATACTGTCCTCCGTCGATTGTTGTTTTTCAGTTTGCCAATTCTGTAAATCAGCACAACGAAAAATAACCTGCCACATATGAGTACGGCTCTCTATTCTTGTGAAGTGCATCAGGGTTTAGTGAAGCGCACCAGACCGCCTGAAATGCATCAATACGAAAGTTATGATAAGCAGTTATTCAACCAGTCAGGTTCAGACTTTGGTACCCGGGAATTAAACTCCAAATCCAAGCGAGATTTTCAATTGTTTAACAACTTTTCGACTGACGGGCAGATTTTCCCCGGTTTGCAGGAGCACATTGTTTTTACCTCCACCGGATGTTTGCAGTGCACTTATTTTGCTTAAATCGACCAGAAATGATTTGTGAATTCGAAACCAGGTGGCGGGTAAGAGAGGTACAAGTTGCTTAATTGACTTGTCGTGAATTACACTATGTCCATCATTCAAATGAATCTCTGTGTAAATGTTTGCAGATTTGAAGTAGCTGATTTCCTCAACAGGAATGACTCTGATCCCGGTGGCGGTTTTTACCGAGAGGAATTTTACGGCATGACCATCTGCGGCATGAGACGATTTTAATCTGTCAAATGCCATTCGCAGTCTTTCTTCATTGTAAGGTTTTGGAATGAAATCGAGTACGCCATACTCGAAAGCTTCAATTGCCCTGTTCACATTTGCAGATATCACTATGGTATGAAATGACTTGCTTACAACCTGTTGAAGCAATTGAAATCCATCTCTTGAGTTTAGGTTTAAATCAAGAAGCAAAAGGTCAACCGGCTTCTCTTTCAGATAAAACAGTGCACTGTCGAGGCTGGTTTCTATGTGGATGGATGTGATTTCCTTTTTTAACATACTGTTGACAAGCAGTTGTATGTCCTCAGCGGTGGGTCGTTCATCCTCAACTATAAGAATTTTCATCAATAGCCTCTGATTACAATTTTTGTTTCCCAGCCTCCATCTGTTTGTTCAGATGAAATACTCCACTTGCCGGGATAACTTTCCTCAAGCCGGCTTTTTACATAGCGCATCCCGAATCCGGTGGAACCCTTTGTATCCTCCGTATTAAATTCGCCATCATTTGAAAGGATGAATTCGGTCGAGTCAGTCTGTTTTGTTTTTTGCAGAATAAAAGTGCCGTTGATTTTTTTCTCGAAACCATGTGTCAAGCCGTTTTCGACAAGTGTATGGAAAATCATTGGTGGCACGGTTTCAGTCCCGTCGATATTAACAGTCTCGAATTTATATTCTGCGCCCCTCCGGTAGCCCATTATTTTCAGATGTGCTTTGCATAAATCGATCTCCTGCGTCACCGGAATTTGTTTTAATGCTGAGACCTGATTGATAATCCTGAACTCCTCGGCAAGTGCTTCAATCAATTTAACTGCAGAAGCGGAATCCCGTCTTAGCCAGACAATTATTGATGTAAGCGTATTCAACACAAAATGAGGGTTGATGTTCTTTTTGAGGAGTTCGAGTTCGAGAAGTGTTGATTTTAGTTTGGCTTCCTTCTCTTCCTTTTCTTTTATTGCAAATTGCCGTGCAATTGAAAAACTGCTGCAAATCACCATGACTGATGCCAGTCCGGCAAAAGCAAAGCCAAGGAAATAGGCTCCCCACGAGAGTAAAATACCTGCGGCGATTACGACGCTTCCCTCCCTCTTCAGTATTAGTGCCCTGCCCGATATGATGCTCGCAATTGCAAGTACCGTAAATGAAAGCACAGTGAACATATTCCTCATCTCCGCAATAAAAACATATACCAGCAGAATCGCAGAAACTGTGGCTATGATTGTCCGTTTGGGAAGTGAAAATGAATAAATCAAAAATGCGGGAAAGAGGGTTGTGAACAGGAGAGTATTTACCTGATAAAACCAGTACTCAAAATGGATAAACGAAACAGACAGATCAAATAAAAACGCTGCCTGAGATACGAGATAATCAAAAATTACGGTCAGACAGAACAAACTAAAAAGGAGGTGCTCTGTTCTGCGATGCCGGGTGATGAAAAGGAACAGATTAAAGAGAAATGCTATCAGAAGTATTCCGGTCATGAAAGATGCTGTTCTGCCGGAAGTAAAAAGTGAATCCAGTACCGCCTTATACTTGCCGACCACCACATCCCCGTACAAAAATCTCCACGGCGAGACGGTATCATAATTCGATATGCGAAGAAGAACAGTATGACTTCCCGGTGTGACAAACCTGTTTGGCACGATGACATTAAAATTTGCCCTGCCTGCTGTTTCCTCCTGCCTGCTCTTTCCCCTTGTCCCATTTTGTGCCAAAAGGTCACCGTCCCAGTAAATCTCGTATGCCGTTATAATATTGAAAGAAAATATCCCAATGACATCCTGTTCGCGGAGCGTATCTGGTATGTAAAGGTTGGTTTTCAAGAGCCAGTTACCTGTCGAGTATCTCTCTGTCTCTTTTAATTCTTTTACAGATTGCCAAACCAGAGCAGGAAGGCGGGTGACCGGAGTGGAGGGGTCTTTATCTTCAGCTATTTGCCATTCCTGGAGCCGGAGAGCTGTGGTCGAAACACCAAAAATATTGAAAGTATCTCGGACAGTTGGATCATCACTACCGAATAAGGCTGATGAAGCCAAAGATAAGATGAAAAAAACCGAAATGAATGCGATTTTCACAATTCGAATGAATTAAACGGAAGATGCTGCAGCTAATTTGACAATAAATTTTGTCCCTTGATTCTTCTCACTCTCGAAGGTTACTTCCGCCGAATTGATATCACAGTATTTCTTTACGAGTGCGAGGCCAAGTCCGTTCCCTTCGAAATTTCTTCCGTAACCCTGATCTTCCTGCCTGAAAGGTGAAAACACTGTTTCACGAAATTCATTGGAGATGCCAATTCCCGAATCCGCCACTTCAACAACCAGCCTGCCATCCGGGGCAAGCGAAGAAGAAACCTTGACGGTTCCTTTGTTTGTGTATTTAATCGCATTGTCCATCAGATTGCCGAATATCTGTGTCAGGCTGTATTCATCACCAATGACATGGTGGTCACCTTCACCGAGACTGATTGCAAAATCCAGTCCTTTAAACTTGCATTTCATAAGATACTCACCGGCAAGTTTTTTAAGAACCTGTTTCAGGTCGACTTGTGTTATGTGTGGCATAAAATTCCCTGTCTGCAACTCAGCCATGTTGAGAATCAGATTCAGGGTTCTCACGATTCGTTGCCCCGAATTTTCAATGGCTGTGAATGTTGTATCCAAATTCAAGCCGCCGATTTCCTCAATCTCGTCACGGATTATATCCATGGAACCAAGAATTACATTCATCGGAGATCTTATTTCATGGGACATTTGTAAGAGGAAATCTGATTTTAACTGTGCAGCTTTCTCAGCAAGTTCCCGTGCTTTTTTCAATTCATCGATGAGTCTTTTCTTTGTAATAACTTTCCACAATTCAGTGGAATAAATCTGAAGGTCTCTTGTATCCTCAATAGTGTATTCAGTTCTTTTATTACCTACACCTACAATAAGTTTTGGGGCTCCATCCTCAAAGACAGGAACACTAAGGTGCCTTTCAACCGGGAAATGTCCCTCGGGATAACCATGTTTACCCTCCATGGTTTGATAATGGTTGTGAATTGCCGGTTTGCCTGTTCTGATGCAATCCGCCCAGACACCTGCATCTTTCATCGGGTATTTGGTCACATCGGGAATCAAACACTTCCCCTCAACACTACCGGACCAGGTGAAAAGATTTAATGCAATTTCTCCTTCAGTTTGTGTTTCAGCAAAGTGAATATAACCCACCTCACTTTTAGTCAGCCTTACCACTTCCTCCATGGCAAATTGAACAATTTCTCTTTCAGTAAGATCCTGAATATTCATCAATTCATGGAGTGAATTAAGCCTGTCGTTCTGAAGTCTGAGATTTTCTCTTGCCTCAACCACTTCCGTAATGTTGGCTGCTGTGAATGCAACATATCTTATTTCACCGGAATCCAATATAATCGGTCTGTAAGCAACCCTCCACCACATGCTTGTTCCATTAATATATTTTATTTCCACTTCCTTGCTTAGCGGGATTCCATTAAAGGCATCGTTCACATTTCTTTTAAACTCTTCGATGGAATCGATTGTAGAATAGTCGAGGATCGATTCTCCTTTTTGAGGACTCCTCCGGTAGATGCTTTCGATAATCGTTTTTACCGATTTATTAAAATATTTCATCCTGAAGTCGCGGTCAATTAGAATGACAGACTCTGCGGTATTTTCATACAATGCAATCAGAGTATGCGACAGGTCATCCAAAACCGCCTGAGCAGCCTTTTCTGCTGTGATATCTTTCACTATAACAAGGGTAGCTGTTCTGTCCTCAAAAGAGATTGTGGATGCCGAGACAGTTGCCGGAAACAAAGAACCGTCCATCCTCTTACCTGTTATTTCGTATGAGGAAGGTATAAGATCCCCGCTTTCTCTCATCTTGTTTTTAACAATTGGAAGGGTTTCAGCGGGATTGGCAGAGAAAGCCTCCAACGGTTTTCCGACTATTTCCGATTTATCTGTAATTCCGGTGAGACTGTAAAATGCCTCGTTGGCATATACAAATTTCTGTTCCTGCGTAACACAAACTGCGCTTAGGGAGTGGTCAAAAAGTTGACTCAGTGTTTCGGTGGTTATCAATTTAGATCATACTGTTCATGTTTAAGAAACTGACGAAGGTGTAAGAAATTTTCTACAATAAAAGTTCAAATTAACTAAGTTGTATAAAAAAATTATTACAGTTCTCACAACTTCTGAAAATTTTTATTTCTGATTCATTAAAATTCCACGCAACGGGTCGTTCCCGGCTCCACTTCACCACTTCTAAATGCACTCTCCTCGAAAATCGTTATATTTGCAGTTCTATTTTACAAGGAATCCATGAACTTTTTTGAAAAGCTTGCAAAAATAAAGGATAAATTCGACCGCATTAATGAACAACTTGCGGACGAAGCTGTCCTCTCTGATACCGATAAACTGATCTCTCTCAGCAAGGAGAGAAGCGACCTTATTCCAATGATGGAAGCTTTCGATAAATATTCCCGCGTAATTTCCGACCTTGCCGAATCGAAAGACATCCTTGAAAATTCGACTGACAAGGAACTCATCGAGATTGCCCAAATGGAACTCGAGGGCTTGAAGGAACAGAAAGAACTTTTGGAGGAAGAAATAAAAGTTCTTCTCCTGCCAAAAGACCCCAACGACGATAAAAGTATCATTCTCGAAATTCGTGCCGGTACAGGCGGTGACGAAGCCGGACTTTTCGCAGGTGACCTCCTCAGAATGTATATGCGTTATGCCGAGCTAAAAGGCTGGAAAACCGAGTACATCGATTTCAGCGAAGCAGGTGGTCTCGGTGGTGTAAAAGAAGCTGTTGTATCTATTTCGGGAACGGGTGTGTATGGCGAACTGAAGTGGGAGAGCGGAGTGCATCGTGTACAGAGAGTCCCTCAAACCGAAGCTCAGGGAAGGGTTCATACATCTGCGGCTTCAGTGGCAGTACTCCCTGAGGTGGAGGATGTTGCAGTCGATATCAACATGAACGATGTAAAGATTGATGTGTTCCGAAGTGGTGGCGCCGGTGGTCAGAATGTGAACAAAGTGGAGACCGCAATCCGGATGACCCACATCCCGACAGGTATTGTTGTTCAGTGCCAGGATGAAAGATCGCAGTTGAAAAACCGTGAGAAAGCCCTCAAGGTTTTGATGGCAAGACTTTATGACCTTAAAAGCAGCGAACAAAATTCCGAAATTGCCGCTCAAAGAAAACTTATGGTTAAAAGCGGCGACAGAAGCGACAAAATCCGCACCTACAATTTCCCGCAAAACCGCGTAACCGACCACAGAATCGGCTTAACTCTTTATAATCTGAGCGATGTTATTAACGGTGATTTGTTTAATTTGATTGAGCAGCTAAAAATTGCCGACCGTGCTGAAAAACTGCAGGCGGAGGTTTAGGAGAGCACAATTTTTTTGCTGAAAAGAAATTTCTTTATTAAGAATCAGATTTTATAAAACAGATATGAAAAAACTGCCCTTAGGAATCCAAACATTTTCTCAGATTATCGAAGATGATTTGGTGTATGTCGATAAAACCGGATATATAGTGGAACTTGTGGATTCCATGAAGTATGTTTTTCTGTCTCGTCCGCGAAGATTTGGTAAATCACTTCTGCTTTCCACTATCGAAGAATTTTTTACCGGAAAAAGGGAATTGTTTGCAGGTCTGAAGATTTACGATTATCCCGAATGGAAATCCCATCCCATCATCCACCTGGATTTCTCAAATATGGAAACGGGGAGTGAGGAAACCTTCCGTGAAACTTTTTTTGACAGATTAAATGAAATAGCCGGTTTTTACGGCATAGAGATTAAATCACAAATCGTTTCTCATTATTTTGGAAGATTAATAAAAGAATTATCTGAGAAGTATGGAGAAAAAACGGTCATTCTCATCGATGAATATGACAAGCCCATTACGGATCACCTTGATAATCCTGAAATTGCAGGTCGGATAAGGGAGTTTCTAAAGTCTGTTTTTGTTCGTATGAAGGGAAATGATGCGCATATCAGGTTTGCTTTGCTAACAGGTGTTAGTAAATTTTCCAAAGTTTCACTTTTTTCCGGCATGAATCAGATTACCGATATATCAATGAATGAAAACTACGCATCACTTCTGGGTTATACTCATGAGGAGTTGCAATTTTATTTTTCGGATTTCATCAATAATCTGGCAGAAAAAAAAGGCATCTCCGGGGATGAGCTGCTGCAGGAAATAAAAAGGTGGTATAATGGCTACAGTTGGGATGCAATGACCCGTCTATACAACCCATTTTCCATATTGAGTCTTTTCTCTACCCAAAGATTTGATAATTACTGGTTTAGCAGTGGTACTCCATCGTATCTTGTTAAGTTGATGAGAGAGAAGAAATACGATGTAACTATTTTAAAGAATGCAGAAGCAAATATTCTCACTTTTGATTCCGGTACTCTTGATAAAATCGACCCGATCAATCTTTTGTTCCAGACGGGTTACCTGACAGTCAGTGAAAAAAGAGATTTGTATCAAATTGAAGAGTATCTCCTGAATTTCCCGAATTTTGAAGTCGAAACTTCTTTCTACAGTCATTTAATCGGAGATATAGCAAGTACTCAACCTTATGAGGCTCTAACGCTTGCTCTGAAGTTAAGGCAGTCATTGGAAAATGGAAAAATCGAGCAGTTCGAATCAATTCTAAAAACTCTGTTTGCACAAATTCCTTCAAATTTACTTATTAAGGAGGAGAGATTCTTTCATTCACTCTTTATCATGATATCATATTTGTCGGGAATCGAAACGGATGCCGAAGTAAACACTAATATCGGCAGAATCGACGGAGTGATTGAATTCAGGAATAAAATCTACATCGTTGAATTTAAATACAATCATCCTGCATTGGAGGGTTTGGAGCAGATACTTCAGAAGAAGTACTATGAGAAGTATCTCGCAAAAGGTAAGGAGATTATTTTGTTGGGGGTAAGCTTTTCAGCGAATGAGATAAATACTATAAATATGACATTCGAACATTAAACTGTGAACAAACAGCAATTCTGAGTTTAAAGATATGTCTGCCTCTCCTCAAGTTCCTCTTTCAGCAGACCATAGACGAGGAGATCCCAGTCCTGGTCGTTTTTGTGGAAGGATTTACGGAGGGTGCCCTCCAGTTTGAATCCGTTTTTCTCGAGGACACGGGCTGAAGCTGTGTTGGGTGACGCCACTTCCGCCTGAATCTTTATAATATCGAAATATGTGAAAGCGAATGTTGTTATCTGCCGGCAAACTTCAGTTGCAATCCCTCTGTTCCAGAATTTCTCACCAAACCAGAACCCGATCTCAGCGGTCTTCTTTTGTACATCTGTTAGAAGGTGTGCACCTGCAATTCCGGCTATCTCACCGTAATATCTTACTGCGAATACTGACTGAATATTCCCCGCATTCATAAGTTTGATGAATTCTATCGCGTGCTCGACTGTATAAGGTTGCGGGAAGGAATCACGAAGGTAGAGGGCAACTTTGGGATTGTTAGCCACCTCGGCAAGCCCGTGAGCATCTTCAGGGAAAAGGGAAGTAAGTTCGATGATTTTTGATTCTGTCAGCAATCTGATTTCAATTTAAAAAGAAAACTCGAGTGCTAAGTTAAAGAATCTTTCTGTGAAAATCTGTGGCACCCGTAACGGAGAACGAATCCCGGGTATCACCTGATACCATGAATAACCCGCTATGTTGTAGTTATTAAACACATTTAGCACTTCTGCAACCACGGTAAGAAATTTTTCTTCTCCAAGCTGAAATTTTGCGGAAAGCCCCATATCCGCCCTCATGTAGAAGGGGAGCTCCCATCTTTTGTTGTAGTCGACAACCAGATAATTCTTTCCGTCCGTTCCAACTTCAACCCTTCTTGGGTGGTAGAGTGTGCCGGTAGCCACTGAAAAACGAAGGTGTGACTGCCAGTTCGGGTGTTTTTTGATTTTGTCCTGAAGAAATATCTGCAGATTGTGCGTCTGATCGAGAAGCCTCCGTTCGTACCCGCCACCGCTTCCTTTCAGCCTCTCCCCGCTGTCGAGGTATCCATAAACGAACCAACTGTTCAGCCCCTGCTGAATTTCACCCCTGAGCATAATATCGAAGCCCCGGGCATATCCTTCAAGCGAATTTGATTTCCCGTAAGACATTCTCATTCCGTCAAAATCCACAGGAATGAGGTCGTCAAGTGACTTATAAAAGAATTCCGCCCTCATCTCAAGTCCCTTTTTGAAGACATAGTGAAGTGCGGCAATGTAATGGATCGATTTTTGCGACTTAAGTGCCTGTGTTTCTTCCGGAGAAAGGTCTCGAAGCTCATAAAAGAAGGGTGGCTGATTGTAAACCCCCGCCCTTAAACTCACACTGAATTTTTCGGTAAATTTGTACTCGATACTGACTCTTGGCGACCAGAAAGTTTCGCCGTTATACCCTGTGGAGGTAAACCTTAAGCCCGCATTGATATCGAGTCTTTCATTCAGAGACATCTCATCATTCAGATAAACCGAGTAGCTGTTCAGAGTCTGTCCGATCGTGTATCTGATAATCTCAGGTGCTGCAGGAATGGATATGCCCCCCTGTTCTTTTCTCTCTTCATAGACCGAGTTGTCGAGATTGGCAAATTTGAGTTCGGCACCCGCCTTAACTTTATGAACTCCCTTTGTCCATATCAGCTCGGGTGAGAAACTGACAACAGCCAGATCGAGTGTGTTTTCCCCCTTTTCGATGGCTGATTTGAGGTATTCTCTAGTGTCGGGGTCGTACGCATCGGGAATAAGGTAGATATCCGAAGTCAGATTTCTGGTTTCCGTTTCCTTGATATTGAACCAGGATAGCGAGGCACCAAAAACGAGATCATTACCAAGTCTTATTCTCGAATTTACCCCCGCAAGTGAAGTGTTGTAGCCATAGTTCGTGGCACCCGAATAGTCTGCAGCAATTCCCTGAATCACTCCATCCAGCCGGAAGTGCCCCGTCCAGTTGGAGGGAGTGAGATCGTAATTGTTGATTGCTTTAAGGAGGAAAAAACGGGTTGAGATGTTCCTGTCGGGAACCCAGTTCACCATCAGTTGAAGGTCTTTGAAGTCGGGTCTGTAGTCTCCCGAGGTGTGCTGTTTGCTCGAGAAAATTTTGGGATAGCTCCACCGCCCCGCAAGAGATGCCGAGAGCCCCTCCGAAACATGGTGAAGTGCAAGTCCGGCTGAGAGGAGTCCAGCCCTGAGTATGCCGCTGAAAGAGGGTCCCGCACCCCTTCCGTAATTAATCTGAAGCGCAGAAGCCATTTTATCGCCAAAAACCGCCGGGAATGCACCCCCGAAAAAGGAGAGGTCTTTCACCAGATCCTGATTTACAAGCGACTGGTTTTCCTCGATTCCCTGCCTCAAAAGAAAGGGTCTGTAAATTTCAAAACCGTTCAGGTAGATGAGATTCTCATCAAAACTTCCCCCTCTGACATTGTAACCTGAGGTCATTTCGTTGTTCATCTTCACACCCGGAAGAATCCTTACAGTCTGCAGCACTTCCCCGTTCAAAGTGGGAATGTTTGCTATTGTCTCGGCTTCCAGGGTCTCCTTCTCCATCCCCTTTCTTTCACCAACTACTACAAATTCCTCCTCCTGATATGAGGTATGCGAAAGAACAACAAGTATGGAATCATTCCTTTTCGAAGAAATTTCCACCTGTATGGATGTGTCGGTATATGCGATGTGTCTTGCTCGAAGAGTATAGGTGCCGGGAAGAAGATCGAAACTGAATTTACCGTCTGTTGATGTGATTACACCAAGGGGTGTCTTTTGAATGAACACGGCACAGCCGGGCAACGGCTCACCGGTGGGGGTTACAACTTTCCCGGACAATGTGACTTGTGTGAAAATCGGCACTGTAACGAGGACTAAAACCAATAATATATACTTCAGACAGCTCACGGCATTCTTTGTGAAATTGCAAAATGGTAAAAAAGTTACGCCGCCGAATCCTCCGGGTTTTTAATAAAATGACCAGTCAATATACCCTTCTCGAACTTTTTTAACAATTGCAAAGTTTATCTCTATGCAGGGTAAAAGATTTTAAATCACTTCCAAGGAACATATCAACATGAGAAAACTTTTTGTCATTCTGACATTCGCCATCCTGACCACGGGTGCCTATGCTCAGGAAAGCTGTTGCAGCCCGTCAGGGAAACAGGATAAAGCCACCACTTCAACTAAAACAGGCGATGCTGTGGCAATGTTTGCAAGCAATGCAGACGATCCAAATTTCGTAGCTGCCCACCTCGCTCCAAAACCGGTAGCTCCTGTTAACGGTCGCGGTGCAATGATCGAACTTACTCTTGCAGACAGATCAAAAGCACAGGCTTATTTCGTGAGAGCAAATTCAAAATCGAATAAATGGCTGATCGTTTTTCACGAATGGTGGGGATTGAATGACTATATTAAAAATGAAGCGGAAAAATATGCCGATGCCTTCCCGAATTTGAATGTACTCGCTCTCGATTTGTATGACGGACAGGTTACAGCCAGCCCCGATACGGCTGCAATGCTGATAAAAGAAGTAAAAACTGAAAGGTCGATGAAAATAATAGAAGCCGCAAAGAAACATGTGGGTGGTGCCGCTGAAGTGGCAACCCTGGGATGGTGTTTCGGTGGCGCAATGTCGATGCAGGCAGCCATAATTTTTGGGAAACAGGCTAAAGCCTGCGTAATGTATTACGGTATGCCGGAGATGGACGCAAAGAAATTAAAAAATCTGACCGCACCGCTTCTTGGTATCTTTGCGGAGAAAGATACATGGATCAACAGGGATGTGATCAACGGATTCGACAAGGTTTACAGAACATTCAAACGCAAATATGAAATTAAATGGTTTGATGCAGTTCATGCATTTGCCAATCCGAGCAATCCCGAGCACAACAGTGCCATGGCTGCGGAAGCAGAAGAATTAACCATGAAGTTTATCAATACCCATTTAATGGGTAAAAAGTAAACTCCATCTTAAACACGAAGTTAAGAAGGAAAGAAGCAGGAAAAGACCGGTTAAGCCAACGATTTGTGCCGGGGCACCGGTATGAGGCTCATACCATCAGGCTTGAATCTTCTTCGCTTCTTTTCTTCGTGTTAAAATTTCTTTTGGGGAATTTTAATTAGTCGACTAAACTAAGTGAAATTCTTTTCCTGTCAAGATCAACTTCAGTGATTGTTACATCAAGTACATCACCTGCATTGACAACTTCACTTGGATTTTTAACAAATCCTTTTTTCATTTTCGAAATATGAAGAAGACCATCCTGCTTTACGCCGATGTCAACAAAAGCACCGAAATCAACTACATTTCTTACGGTTCCTTTGACTTTCATTCCTGGTCTGAGTTCTTCCATTTTCATAATGTTGCTCCTTAGTATTGGTGGGGGTAATTCTTCTCTCGGATCACGCCCCGGTTTTTTGATGTTTTCGATTATATCCTGAAGAGTAATTTCACCGACATTTATTTCCTGCGAAATTTTCTTCAAGCCAATCTTGTTTAAATAAAAATCTATTACTCCACCCGTCTCCTTAATCTCTTCAGGCTTTATATTCACCATCTGAAGCAGTTTTTTAGCTGCATCGTAAGATTCAGGGTGGATCGATGTATTGTCAAGCGGTTCTTCACCATCGGGAATCTTTAGAAACCCGGCACATTGTTCATAAACTTTGTCTCCAACACCACGCACACCGAGCAGTTCGCTTCTTCTTTTGAATTTGCCTTTGCTTTCTCTGTGTTTCACTATCCCCTCGGCGAGTCTTTTATTGAGTCCCGATACATAAGTAAGAAGTGAAGTGGATGCGGTATTGAGATCGACTCCCACATAGTTAACGCAACTGACGACAACATCGTCAAGCTTCTTTGCGAGGAGTTTTTGATCGACATCGTGCTGATACAGACCAACACCTATCGATTTGGGATCTATTTTCACGAGTTCGGCAAGCGGGTCAAGCAATCTTCTTGCTATCGAAATGTTGCCTCTCTGTGATGCTTCGAGATCCGGAAATTCTCTTTTTGCCACCTCTGACGCGGAATAAACCGATGCACCCGCCTCGTTCACAACGATATATTTGCAATCGAGCGAGTTTTTGTTGATCAGTTCCGAAACAAATATTTCAGTTTCGAGACTTGCAGTACCGTTGCCGATGGCGATTACATCAACTTCGAATTTTTTGATCAAAGCGGTGATTATCTTTTCAGCTTCTGCGGTTCTGTTCTGCGGTGGATGCGGGTAGATTGTAGCCCCGTCGATATACTTCCCTGTTTCATCAATTATCGCCACTTTGGTGCCTGAGGCAAAACCGGGATCAAGTCCCATTATTATCTTGCCGGCAAGTGGTGGTTGAAGGAGAATGTTGTGGAGGTTTTCGGCAAATACTTCGATTGCGTGCAAGCCTGCCTGGTAAACCAGTTCGTTGCGGACTTCCCGGTCGATCGAAGGGAAAATCAGTCTCTTGAATGAATCTTCAACTGTTTTATCAAAAAACTCTTCAAAATTTGAGGTTTTGAATTTGAAGAAACTCTCTTTAATCTTTAAGTTGGCTGCAGCAGGTTCCACGGTGAAGTGGACTTTAAGGAATTTCTCCCTTTCGCCTCTGTCCAAAGCCATAACCTGATAAGGTTTTAATTTTGTAATGTCTATCTGAAAATCGTAGTAGGTTCTGTAAACATCCTGCTCACCTTTTGCACGGAGTTTAAGGTTTTTCTCATCCTGCTCGGGTGCATCTGAAGATTTTTCAGATTTAACAAGTGCCTCGTTGGAAACATGTTCACGGACAACTTTTCTTACTTCCGCATCCTCGCTGATCATCTCGGCTATTATATCGCTTGCGCCTTTTATAGCCTCTTCTACAGTAAGAACACCCAGCTCCTCGTTGATAAACGGGGTTGCGAGCTCTTCAAGTGATTGAATTTCATCGGGGTTCGAGAGAAGGTGAAGTGCCAGCGGCTCAAGACCCTTTGCCTTGGCTACAGTTCCGCGGGTTTTTCTCTTTGGTTTGTAGGGAAGATATAAATCTTCAAGTTCCTGAAGTTTAAGCGAGCCCTCAATCTTAATTCGAAGTTCATCCGTCAGCTTCCCCTGTTCCTCAATACTGTTCAGAATAACAGCTTTTCTCTCCTCAAGCATATTGAGGTATGAAAGCCTGTCTTCAATGGTTCTGAGCTGATCCTCATCGAGTCCGCCTGTCCGCTCTTTTCTGTACCGGGCAATAAAGGGAATTGTAGCTCCCTCTGCCAGAAGTGCCAGAACGGTATTTACCTGATCTCTGCGTAAGCCAAGCTCTTTTGTAATTTGATCGGGTATATTCATGCTAATTCGATTGGATTAATTCTTCTAATTCGGTTGGAATACTTCTTAGGCGTGGAATAACTTTATGGAATAAACTAAAATAAATGTCAACAATTCGGGGGACTACTACTGCTTCTGCTTAAAAAATTGATTTCAATGGGTCAATGTAAGCAATTAATTTAATATGCAAGCGAAAAATTTCATTTTTCTTCTTTTTTTTCAATTATTTTTTCTCAAATTTGATTATTTCACCCGGATTGGGGATTAATAGCCTGAATTTGTACTTCCTTTTGTTGTATTCTCTGATTATCGTCCGTTGAGGATCACCAATCGGTTCATCCCCCATTGCGAAGGTTCCGTAGTGCATCGGGATTAAATTTTTGGTTTTCATCTCCCTTGCACCCCTCAGTGCCTGAAGTGGTGAAGTGTGATTTGGATGCATAAACCATCTCGGTTTGTATGCCCCGATTCCTATCATCGCGATATCCACCTCGCCGAAGAGCTCGCCGACCTCCTTAAAATGACTTCCGTATCCTGAATCGCCGCCGAAGTAAATCTTTGTCTCTCCCGATTTTATCAGATATGCACCCCAAAGCCGGAGGTTTCTGTCGAATGGTCCCCTTTGGCTCCAGTGCCTCGAAGGGAGAAAAATTACCGACAACTCCTTCAAACCGAGTGAATATTCCTGATACCAGCCCGCTTCCATCACCCTCACTCCGGGAAGCCATTCAAGCAACAGGGGAGTTGTACGAAGTCCGGTAAGTATGGTCACATCCGGATTTTGTTTGTAGATCAGTTTCAGGCTCTCCTCATCCATGTGGTCACGATGGTCGTGCGAAAGGAAGATGTAATCAATCCCGCGCAGATCTTCTGTTTTAAACGGGAGGGGGCTGTATCTGATGTGAAAAGCAGTCGGTGCTGTAAGTACAGGATCTGTCAAAATTGTTTTACCGCCAATCCTTATCAAAAATGATGCATGCCCGACCAGAACCACCCCCTCTTCCCTGTTTTTCAGGAACTGTGTGGCATCCACCGTTTTCATCCTGAATGTATCTTTTTTCTTTGCTTCAGCTTCGGGATTTCCCCATGCCTGCCAGAGGAAAAATCTGTTGAAATCCTGATCAGCCGGAAACTCATGATTCTGAAATCTGCCGCTTTCATCCACGGGTGTACCCTTCCAGCCCGGCTTTACCGTTTTAAGGGTGTCAATCTTCATCGTCATTGTCGTTCGGTCGAAATCATTCAGGGATACACATCCGCTGAAAACAATTGCAGGAACGATTGTCAGAATCAGGCTTAATGCGAGTTTCGGGTGGAGTTTATTCATATTGGTTTAAATCTGATTGCGGGGTGAAAAGGTTCCAAAAACCCAAAGTGTGATTTTTATTCAACTCATGCGAATAATGTAACAGTAAATATCTAAATTTTGGAAATGAATTCAATGAATATAAATCCGTGCACCTGTTTGCACTTCAATTCCTTTGGCTACAGTGCAACAGCAGCAAAGAAAATAACAAATGATTAAGAACGAATCAGCTTTTGAAAAGTTACTCGAACAAAATTACGGCATCATCCGGAAGATTTCCAATCTCTATGGACAATCACCCGATGACAAGGCTGATCTGTCCCAGGAGATTTCGATTCAACTTTGGCATGCGTTTCCAAAGTTCGACGAAAATCAAAAATTTTCAACATGGATGTACAGAATAGCTCTTAATGTCGCCATTTCACATTACAGGAAAAACCGGACGAAGGGAAATTTCTTCACACAATACGATGAAAATCTTCACAATATCCCGGCTTCCGGAGAAGAAAACCGCGAAAACAAACTGGCTCTGCTCGAAAAGTTTATTTCCGAACTAAAGGAACTCGACAAGGCTTTGATGCTGCTTTACCTTGAAAAAAAGAAGCACGAGGAGATTGCCGATATACTTGGTATTTCTGTCTCAAATGCCGGCACAAAAATCGGCAGAATAAAACAACTATTAAAACAAAAATTCGACAGCTATAAAGGAGAATAATATGGAAGACAAGGCACTCAACGAACTGATGGCGGAATTCGACAAACAACTTGATTCGGGTGGAAATCCTGCAATAACCGGGAAAGTTAAAGGAATAAATCGAAAAAACGGCATGCGTTACTACTTCATTCGCACATGCTTCGAACTTTTTATCGGACTGATTACCCTGAACTTCCTGGTGAGCTTTCTGTTAAACAATCTGTCTTCTCCTTCTATCGTAATATCAGCCTCATTGATTGCGGTTTTTTCCGTAGCGATTATTTTCGCATCAGTGCGACAGTTGCTCCTCATTCTGAAATTTGATTTCAACAGGGATGTTGTAACCAATCAGAGCATTCTCACGGAACTGCAGACCCGCTTTCTCTTTTGGCTGAGAATTTCAATTCTGCAGATCCCCTTTTTCCTGGTTTACATCATTCTCGGATTTGCTCTCTTTTTTAATGTGGACATCTGGGTACACGGCGACAAAACCTGGCTTTACTGCAATATCATTCTCGGAGCAGTCCTTCTAATACCTGTAGTCTGGCTCTTCACAAAACTCACACCGGAAAATGTCGAAGTGCCATGGGTAAGAAAAGTGGTTATGCTGGCAGGCGGAGACCACCTGATTCAGTCGATGGAATACCTGGAACAGTTGAAATCGTTCAAAAACAGCTAACCGTCCGTCCCCGGTATCCATCAAGTCCGGGTTATAATGCTCAGTTGTTCGCGGGATTATCCGATCATCAACGACGACATCGATATGGAGCCGAGAACCAGTTTGTCGTTAAACCATGAGATTTTTTCTTCCTCTTCCTTTAAGCCAAGAGTGTAGAGGAGAGGAAGGAAATGCTCCGGTGTCGGAACTGCGAGATTCATCTCTCTCCCAAATTTTGAATAATCGAAGAGGCTTTTGTAATCACCGTTTCCGATTGTTTTTTTCAACTGAGAATCAGCTTCATATGCCCAGTCGTAGCCATACTCACTTTCGTTCATCCTGTCCCATGCAATTACACGAAGATTGTGAACCATGTTGCCGCTCCCGACAATCAGAACCCCTTTACGACGCAGAAATGAGAGCTCCTTTGCAAGTTCATAATGATATTCGGGACCCTGCCGCCGGTCGAGACTGAGCTGAACCACCGGCACATCCGCATTCGGGTACATATGTTTTATCACGCTCCACGCACCATGATCCAGACCCCACTTCTCATCGAGCCCCACTTCCGTGGATTTTACCCCGTCTTTTATTTCATTTGCCAGCTCGGGACTTCCCGGAGCCGGATACTGAACCGCAAACAGCTCCTTCGGGAATCCGTAAAAATCATGGATTGTTTCCGGCTTCGGTACCGCAGTCACATATGTGCCGTAAGTCTCCCAGTGCGCCGACACACAAAGGATCATCGAGGGTTTCGGAAGTGTCTCTCCCGCCTTTCTCCACCCTGCTGAAAACTCATTCTCCTCTATCGCATTCATCGGGCTCCCGTGTCCCACAAACAATACAGGCATCTTATCCGTCGACTTGTGCGTGTTTTGGATGTTCTTGATGTCATTCAGGTTCATTTTTCTCTCCGTGTTAGTAATTATATGTTATAACATATATTTTTGGAGGATGGTTCAATTTGGGGGGGAGGATTGAAAATGGTAAGGAAGTTAATCTCAGTGTTTTCCAAATTTCACTCTGATCAGACAACATAATTCACTTTCCGACATTAATGTCGGGAACATGCCTGTTTTTCGGACTAACTGATTAAAATTCAATTAAATGCAGGTAGAACATCTTCGCAACAACTTTATTAACTCGTTTTGTATAAACAAAAACTAGGATCTATAATAAATCGTAGTGAAACTTACAGGCCAAAATAAATATCTTATCATCCACGACTTTATATACAAGTCTGTGTTCTTGAGTAATCCTTCGCGACCACAAACCCGCCAATTCATAACGAAGAGCCTCAGGTTTTCCGGTTCCCTCATAAGGTGTTCGTTGAATTTCTCTAATCAGATCATTTATTTTTTTGAGTACTTTTCTATCTTCTGTCTGCCAATCGGTGTAATCTTCCCAGGCTTTTTTAGAAAAGACTATTTCCATTAATCAATTAACTCCGTTACAGTCACAACATCACCAGATTCAATTTGAGCCAAAGACTCCAGAATTCGAGCAGTAGTCTTTCTCGATTTTAATAAATGGAGCGTTTCCATAATTGAATTATATTCCTCTATGGACATGACAACCGATCCTTTACCTGTTGCTCTCTTAAGGAATAAAATTTCGTTGTCGTTCTCAACACTGTCCAGGTAGTTTTTCAGGTTGGACCTGAACTCACTAAAATTTGCAAGTATCATTGTTTTCTCATTTATTTACATTAATAAGTACAAATATAAGTACTTTTTTGAGAATATCAAATGTATTTTTAACGACTATGTTTGCCAAAAAAATCGCTCATTTCTGCCAAATACGGGATTGCACCATATCGCCCTTCCAGATACTCCTTTTCGAACCTGTCGTTCTTGCGAACCTGTATATCTGAAAGCGAATACAATTTTGCCGCTCCGAAAAGATCTTTTTCTATGAACCAAACCTGATCCCGTCTTAAAAGTTTTGAACTGAGAATGTTACTGCCATGAGTATTAAATATTAATTGTGCTCCGGTGACATTTCCAATCGAATTAAATAGTTCAACGATTTTTTCAGTTAAATTGGGGTGTAAACCGGAGTCAAGTTCATCCACCACCAGAGTGTTTCCGTCTGCCAATGCCTCAACAATCGGATAGGCGAGAGAGAAAAATTTCCTGGTACCACCCGACTCGTCATTTATCATTGAGAATTCTATCTCCTCTGCAGAACCATTCTTCTCATCGAACTTCAGGTGAGTTGTAGTTACCCCTTCCAAAACTGAAGGAAGGCTATTCACTTTTACAAAACCGGACGGCTCAATTGTCGGGTCGAAATCATCAGTTTTATCCAGCGACAAATTCTTTATATTGAAATTCACGATACCGATGTCTGCTGATATCAGAAATTGAAGTATCTTCTTTTTAACTTCGGGATTCATTGAATTAGAAACAGTCATTTTCTCCTGGAAACTTGAATCAATACCGGACAGAATCCTCAACTTTCTAAACCACTGCATTATTTTTTCGACATTAACATCATTCGCTTGCGCAGCGCTGGAAAGCAGAAGACAATTTGAACGGATTAATGGCTTAAAAAATTCATTCCTGAATATCTTAAACAAGGCCGGATGAGCATTAACCTCTTCACCATCACGGTTAAATATCATAACCTCTTTCCGATTCTCTCTTTTCCACAACCATTCTTTAACAACTCTAACCGTATCGACTTCAAATCCATATCGATAAATCGTATCATCCTGGAGGAAAACCAACTCAAATCCGGATGGCTTTTTTGAGGTCTCCTTACTAAGCAGATGCTGATTTACTTGTATCGGGTCACCATTCTTTAGCGACTGGAACGAATTCAAAGCAAACCAACGAACAAACGACAGTGCTTCAACAAACTTGCTCTTACCAGAGGCATTAGCACCAAATATCGCTGCACTCTTTAGTATCCTAAGTTTGAACTTGTCGTCATATCGGACATTCTCCGATTCTCTTTCTGACTTATCGTAATTGGAGGCTATCATACTAAAAACAACCTCATCCTTAAAAGTACGATAGTTCCTGACTCTAAACTCAAGCAACATAAATAATAAAACCTGTTTTTGTAAGTAATATGCAAAAATGTATTTTATTTTTGAAAAACCAAATTATTTTTTACATTTTTTGGGAATTGTTTGCAATAGAGTGATGTTTTAGGTATTTAGAGGTAACTTTGGTGTCTGGACAAGAAGCTCTAAGTGTTGAAGTAAATTAGAAGATAAAACCGATAGATTAGTTGAATGTTGTTTCGGCGACATAATTTTGAAGGTATGCAATTGCTTTGCCCAGGTCATCAAATGATTGGCATAGAGCTAAAATTCGGCGATTATTTTTTTTAATTTGTACTGTATATTGACACCCAGTCTGAATTACTTCCGCAGTGATTAATCCTTTTTCAGGAAGTTCACCTGTCCATTTATCAATGGTGATTCTATGCCATTCGATATCGGGTTTAAGCGATTCAAGAGCATTTCTGAATTGAGAGGCAGATAAAAATCTCTTATTCACCTCAAGATTTGTTGCCTTTCGAATAATGGCCTTCATTTTCTTTGGAATGTAACTTTCGTATCCCAATGTTTCTAATAGAGTTCCGCTTTTTAACCTTTCTCCTATATCACCAATTTGATTTATTCTTTCTCTCCAATTCGCAATATTATTCAGCGCTCGAAATAATGATACTCCCACAGCATAAATATCTGACTGAAGAGTCGTTGTTCCATTAACTATTATTTCAGGAGCTAGATGGGTGGTGTAACCAACTATTGAATTTAAAGTTTTAGTAGCTAGAATAGTTGCTAATCCAAAATCCGATAGCTTGGCGTAGTTCTTATCTATCATTATATTGGCAGGTTTAACATCGCGGTGCAATATACTTTTTGAATGAGCGAACTCAAGGCCGAATAGTATATCTATGAATATTTTCCTGACCTCTTTAATCGAAACAAACGTATTTGCTAATTGACATTCTAAGGAACCACCCCCTATGAATTCCATATCAATAATTACTACCTTTCGACCTTCCGATTCATATACATCTGCTTCATTTATCTTAACAATATGTTTATGTTTGCACTTGTTCAGCAATCTTGCTTCATTCAAGACCGATGTTATTTGTTCATCAGAATCGATGTTTATCACTTTTATTGCTTTTTCTTGCTCGATTGCACGATCGAATGCTTTGAATACTTGGCCGAACTGCCCTTCTCCAAGCGAACAGATTATCTGATACTTACCAATTTCCATTTAATCAACCCTCAATTTTATAGGCACAACCATGCAGATAGTAAAGCGTTTTTTTGATTATCGTCCCAATACGGTGGATGACATCCAAAATGATCATCGCAATAATCGAACATATTTAGTCCCTTTGGTAACCCAAATTTCGTTGAGGTGAAATTCTGTTTTACATACTCTATACAACTGATCCCTTCCTGATAGCTGATGTTATTAAGAAGTGCTGCAGGAAAAATTAGATTGTGAATTTGCTCTTTGTTTGGTCCTAACGAAAGGCGATATCCAATCTTTGAAGGTGAGTGAGCCTTTATTATCTGTCTAAATATCGAATCAAATCTGTCCATGTATTCAGGAATACAAGGAGTTGGATTTATTATCACTCTTTCTTTTAAGACAAGTTTTGGACTTGATTTAGAACCTTCAAGAAGACAAAACCTAATGTTGCCTTTTTGAAAATCGAATCCTAATGATCTCACAAATACCTCCATAATAGTGTTTTTGATGTAAGTTTTTTGTCTGCTATTTTTTCCGTTTGTAAATAGCTGGTTTAAGTACCCTCTAAGTTTTGTTGTTTAGGCATATTATCATATAATTTTAATAATCCCAATTCATTCAGAGCTGAATGGAAAATATTCTTTGGTGGAAAAGAAATTGAATTATAATCATCACAGTCACTATTGCAGTCTGGATAAGTATATATATCTAAAAAATTCTTATCACGTTTGGCGATTCTTTCCACATCCAGACTCTCCAAAATTTCATATGTTGCCAATAGTAAACAGGTAAATTCTAATGAATTACTCTTTCGATTAAAATCTGAAAGTGATTTATTCATTAATATTATTGGAAGAGGAAATTTTTCAAGGATATCAAAAAAAGACTTGTTAAAATTATCGATATCTATATGATTTTGAGAATTCGTTTCAAGAAATGGACGAATAAAATAGAAAGGGTCTGTTTGTCTCAATAAAAGTGCCTTCTCGAAAATGTCACAAAAGTAACCCGTAGCCTCCACGATTTTAGACCTCCCTTGTGATTTTGCTTCATTCTTAAATCTTTTAATATAGTTCACTATTTCGATACTGACAAGTTTCAAGCTTGCATCTTTTCTTAAAAAAATTTCTGGGTCTTTCCTGAACACATTCTCTCCAACCGTTTTTATTCCTTCAAGTATACTTATAAAAGAATCTGCGGGATTCTTAGAATTTAGTGCAGTATATGTTATTAATATTTTTTCTATTATAGTGGGTCGGAATTCGAGATAATAATTTAGGAAAGCTTCAAGACATCTATACGGATAGTATGGTCGATTTAAAAGGAATTCAGAGGTAAGAGTTGATAGATCTTGACTAAAAAAATACTCATCAATTGCAGTACAAAAGAATTCATCTAATGCTCCAAATGTCAAATAAAATGAATCACGCTCGTAACAATCAGAAATGTGAACTTTTATCCTAGTTGTTGTCCCAATTCTCTTTATGCCATTTATTTTGAATTTGTTATCTTTTCGAATTCGCTCGATTTTTGTTATTTTAAAGCTTGGAAAGTTTTTCCCGAATCTTTTCGCAAGATCCCTATCAATATCATCCTCTTTCAAAAATTTACAAACATCTTTCCAATAGCGAACATCATCGTAGGTTAATTTATGTTTGTTGCTATTTATTGGGAAAGCGTTAATACCCAGAACTGAGGCCATTCGAGTAATTATTCTAAACCTGTCAAAAAAGTTAATGCTAAATTGTCGAACTCCGGCACAAGTTGAAAGATTAATCAAATAATGATAATACTCATGAAAGATTGGGGCATGTTTCTTCTTGAATCCAATATCCCGATTTAATGATCGAATATCTTTTGTTTTCACCCCATCAAGACCTGCGTAAAACCGATCAGGAAAATATCTAATTTCATTGTAATTCATAAAACTTCCTTTTTTTATAAATAATACCTAATCATATCTGAAAATACTATTAAACTTCATCCTTTTAGCTAAAGAGCATGCAAAGTCTAGCATTCCGTGTGAATCTACTTTACAATCTTAATACAAAAACAATATCGCAAATAAAGTCAAAGTTTCTAAACCTCAAACACTTCATCTATCTCCTTCATAAGTCTGTCTGTCTCTGTCAAGGCGACTATAATTTTCTGATAGTGAAAGATATCTTCAAAGTTTAGAATTCTGCTCTTCCGGTCTTTTAGCCATTTTTGAGCAGGCTGATATCCACCGATATAAAATTCCCAGGCTGTTTGTGGCACACCCTCAAAATATTGAGTTTTATTAATAAAAACCTTTTGATCCTGATAAGTTATCTTTTCGACTTCGTTGTCTCCCTCAATAGGATAACGGGTGATATATTGACTGACTGTTGGACTCTCAAGCAGATGAATCTGTCTCAGTTCGCCGCCAAGTTTAACCATTTCCCAAAATGATTCCGCATCGGTCGGATAGGGCACTCTTGGGAAATCTATTCTTAAAAATTCTTTGTATTTTGTTCTGTATTTTGGAGAGTGCAAAACTGCGTATATATAATCAAGTATGTCGATCGGGGCAAAGGTACCTTCGGTTTCCTCTTTCTCCGGAGTGAAGGTTAGTCTAAGTTTGTCCGCAATTTGTGAAACGATTACCAAATTTAGATTCGGTTGTCTATAGCACCTCTCTGTTTCATTGAATTTAATTTTTGTAGTTGAATCGGTATGGTTATCATAAATGTAAAGTGGGAAAACATATCCCGTCTCTTTAGTCTGAAGGGAAACTGTACATCTTTCCGTAATTGTATTACTAACCAGAATATGTTGAAAATCAAAAGTGCTTTGCTGCCTACATGAAGTCAGAGCCAAATTATTCTCTTCAAAATGTTTCATAGTCGCAAAACTGGGACGCCTTAGAACAGTAGGATTATAGTACAGACTCCTCAAGTCGAATGGCCGATAGAGTACCCTTTTAATGTGTTCTTTCCCAAAATTTGTTTTTTTTATATTTTCAATCATTGGGAAATTACTATTGTTCTTTATATCATATTTTTGTATCAATTTTGGGTCGTCCAGATTTCGATAAACAAATTCCACTCTTTCAGCTAATTCCTTTTTGTCAAAATCAATAAAAAGGGAATCCCTGCCGGACTCAATCCCGGTATTGTAATTTTCAAATATCTTGTTTAAGGGAAAAAATAACTGGTAATCTGACATCTCCATATAGTTTACTGGCGTGAAAAAATGGTTACTATCACCTATTGGGATGAGTTGCCAATTTAGCTCAGGAAGACTGATACCCAATAGTTGAGCATATTTAATATCCCTAATACCGAAAATTTCAGAATGCAAAATTTGCCCATATTTCCCTATTTTCTTACCTGTTTTAATAAAAAGATTGATGCTAACGCCCTGCATAATATCAAAAACATTTTCATCCTTTGAACCGTCAGGAGCTTTTTCTTTTTTCTTGGCATTGCCGTGAAGATCGAGAATGTAAATCTTGTCAAAACTTTGAAGTAGCGATTCTCTCATTTTTCTGTGGATTAGTCCATCTATAAAACTGTTGTTGGTGATGAACGCTAAAATCCCTTCCCCGTTCTTGTCGATCAGATGTTGACCAAATCTAATGAACTTGATATAATCATCGGAAAGCGGTTGAATATTTCTTTCATTCAGTTCTCTTTTGTAATCAGCAACGAGCCGTTCTATCCATGCTCCCTTGTTACTACTGCTTACGGAATATGGAGGATTTCCGATAACCACCATAACGGGAGTGTCTCTTTTGATGAAGTTTGCTTCATTTGCTTCACTGCTCAACCATTTTGCAAAAAGAGTCCCTGTGTCGGGGTGATACTCCTCGAGGCTGTTCGTGAGATAGACACGATACCTTTGCTCTTTTGTTGGCTTGAAACCTGTTTCCTTTAGTAGAATATCCAGTTTCAGATGTGCCATGGCATAACTTGCCATCAAAATTTCGAAGCCGTTTAATCTGGGAATAAGATGATTCTCGACATAGTTGCTCCATACTCCCTTTTGCCCTTCAAATTTTTTATGAATGTGCTTAATCACTTCAGCGAGAAATGTAACCGTGCCGGCAGCAGGATCGAGAATTTGAACTTTGTGAACCTCCTGTTCAACTTTTTTCCCTTGAAAATCCACTTTAATCTTTGTTTTGGATGTATCTGAAAGCCCTTCATTAAGTCCAAATTCTGTTTTAAGGATATCATCAACCGCACGAACAATAAAGTTGACCACGGGAGCAGGTGTGTACCAGACTCCTCTGGCTTTCCGAAGTGAGGGATCATATTCCGCAAGAAAATTCTCGTAAAAATGGATAACGGGGTCTTCTTTTTTATCAACTTTACCAAAATCTTTCATGAGCTCCTGTACATCGGTGGCTCGAAAAACATCGGCGAGAGATTCCACTATCCATTTAATTCTGTCATCTATATCAGGTCCCGCAATATAATTGAACAGTTTTCTAAGAAACGGGTTGGTTTTAGGGATAAGTTCAGCAGCTTCCTGCCGTGAAAAATTTTCAAGGGTGGGGTCGTGATATCGTGCAGCAAACATACCATACGCAATGGTCTGAGCATAAATATCGGCAAATTCCTTGTTCCCAATATCATGAATCAACACTTCCTTAAAACCGTTCATTTGATCTTTGAGGGATGAGTCCTCATTTTCCAGATCATCATTTTCAAGAGACCTTTCCAGAACATCTGATAACATCCTTGCTTTTGATGCCATCATTTCAGCAAGTTGTTTGGAACTGGTGATTGTCTGGCCTGTTTTCAGGCAGAAATTGGTGATCAAGTCGGTAAACCGGGAGAAGTTTTCTCTCAGAACAACAATTTTCCCGTCGTGCAAATCGGCAAGTTTAACCGAACTGACAAATTTTCCATTTATATAATAATGAAAGTCGAGGTAGTCAGTGAAAATGAGATTATTGAGTGAGTTGCGATATCTGTCGAATTGTTCTTTAAGATTTTTGTGGGAGAGATCAATACCAATATCCTTTGCTTCAATGAAACCAACAGGGATATTTTCTCTTGTGATGATGTAATCAGGTGCACCACATTTAATTCTTGCAGGTTCATTTGTCACGAGTACATCAGGCACCATGCTCTCAAGAAGCAGTTGAAGATCACCACGATAGGCATGCTCTCGTGAGATACCGGTTTTATAACGCTTTGAGATGTTTTCCAGATACTCTTTAATCGTCATTTTGTATAATTTTTCAGTATTAAACATTGAAAAGAAAAAAATAAGGAAATCATCATTTTAATGATTTTTCCCTCCGGTAAATTTACAAAAGATATTCGTTTTAACAAAAAACGGTTGCTTTACCTGCCCATATGTCGCCCGGAGGGCTTTCTTGGGATTTGGTCGCTGTTTTTCTACCCATATGTCGCCCGAAGGGCTTTCTTGGGAGTAGTCGCTGTTGTTTCTACCAACATTCATCCCTCTTCGAGGGAAGCGGTGTGGGGGGGTATGCATTATTTCTACCAACATTCATCCCTCTTCGAGGGAAGCGGTATGGAGGGCATGGATTATATCTACCAACATTCATCCCTCTTCGAGGGAAGCGGTGGTGGTGTGGGATGTTTCATCTATTTTACGAACATGGCACTCGCCCGGGCGAGTTTTCCCATTTTATAAATTTGTCGGCAGGACAATCGAGACGATTGTCGCTCCTTTTCCGAAATCATAATATCTTATCTGCGAAAATCCGTCTAATCCGCGTGTATCTGCGTCCCCTGCCCATATGTCGCCCGAAGGGCTTTCTTGGGATTTGGTCGCTGTGTTCTACCCATATGTCGCCCGGAGGGCTATTTGGGGAATTTGCGCTCCGTTTCTCTACCAACATTCATCCCTCTTCGAGGGAAGCGGTGTGTGGGGGGGTATGCATTATTTCTACCAACATTCATCCCTCTTCGAGGGAAAAGGTGTGGGGGTATGCATTATTTCTACAAACATTTATCCCTCTTCGAGGGAAGCGGTGGTAGTGTGGGATGTTTCATCTATTTAACGAACATGGCACTTGAGCGGGCGAGTTTTCCCATATTATAAATTTGTCGGCAGGACAATCGAGACGATTGTCGCTCCTTTTCCGAAATCATAATATCTCATCTGCGAAAATCCGTCCATTCCGCGCGTATCTGCGTCCCCTGCCCATATGTCGCCCGAAGGGCTATTTGGGGAATTTGCGCTCCGTTTCTCTACCAACATTCATCCCTCTTCGAGGGAAGCGGTGTGGGGGGGGTATGCATTATTTCTACAAACATTTATCCCTCTTCGAGGGAAGCGGTGTGGGGGGGGATGTTTCATCTATTTTACGAACATGGCACTTGACCGGGCGAGTTTTCCCATATTATAAATTTGTTGGCAGGACAATCGGGACGATTGTCGCTCCTTTTCCGAAACTGGAGGTTTCAACCAGCTCATAGATCATAGATAGTAGTTCATAACTATTTCTCCGCTCCTCCTGAAAATTATTACAATTCATAAAAATTTTGTTATTTAGAGGTTCCATTAATATATTTTTTAAAGGAGTTATACGAAATGGCGGTCATAAGACCATTCAGGGCATTGAGACCCGAAAAAGGAGTAGCCGAGCAGGTAGCAAGCGTACCTTACGATGTAGTAAGCACTGACGAAGCAAGGAACCTTGCGGAAGGAAATCCACTCAGTTTTTTGAGAATTACACGGTCGGAACTTGAATTCCCGAATTCACAGGATCCGTATGCAACAGAGATATACACAAAAGCAAAAGAAAATCTTGCAAACATAACAGCTTCCGCCCCTCTGATTGAGGAGAAGGACGCTTCGTTTTATCTCTATCGCCTGACGATGGATGGACGGAGCCAGACGGGAATTGCAGCTACATTTTCTGTTGATGACTATGACAACGACATAATCCTGAAGCATGAAAAAACACGCAAGGTTAAAGAAGACGACAGAACGAACCACATTATTACCACCGGTGCCCAAACCGGAGTGGTTTTCCTTACCTGCAAAGGTGTGCAAAGCGTCAATTCACTTGTGGCTGATATCATCAGATTGACCGCACCGCTGTATGATTTTACCGCTCCCGATGGAATCCGTCATGAAGTGTGGCAGATACCCCTTGAAAACAACGGAAAGATCGTCGAAGAGATAAGAAAAGTAAAAAATCTCTACATTGCCGACGGTCACCACAGAGCCGCGTCAGCTTCGAGAGCAAGAGCGGTTGCGAAAGAGAACAATCCCGCTCACAGAGGTTCGGAAGATTATAACTTCTTTATTGCCGTCCTTTTCCCTGCTGAGGAATTGAAAATACTCCCTTACAACCGTGTCGTGATTGATTTGAATGGCAACTCCGTTTCAGATTTCTTCACAAAAATCCAGCAGAATTTTGAAGTGACGGATAACGGTATCCCTTCACCTGCGAAAAAAGGTGAATTCAGCATGTACCTCGACGGAAAGTGGTACGGACTCAAACTTACCGGTGACCATTATGCTGATGGAGTGCTGAAGGGCGCAACTTCAGTGGGTGATACACTCGATGTAAGCATCCTGCAAAACTTTCTTCTCGAACCCGTGCTTGGAGTGGATGACCCGAGAACGAGCAAAAGAATCGATTTTATCGGCGGCATCCGTGGAACTGCAGAACTTGAAAAATTAGTGGACTCGGGTAAATTCGGCGTGGCTTTCTCTCTCTACCCTGTAACCGTTGAAGATTTGATGAAAATCTCCGATGCAGGCGAAGTGATGCCCCCTAAATCAACCTGGTTCGAACCAAAATTGAGAGACGGACTCCTTACCCACCTCATCGAAGTGGAATAGGAACGGATTAAAAAAACAACAAAGGAATACGGATATGGAAAAAAGAATATATAACTTCAGTGCAGGTCCCGCAATTCTGCCAGAGCCTGTAATTAAAAAAGCCCAGGAAGACCTCTTTATGCTTCCCGGAGTTGGCATGTCCATTCTCGAGATCAGCCACAGATCAAAAACTTTTGAAGCCATTCTTGCATCTGCAAAGGACGGTTTGCGAAAACTACTCGATATACCCGAAAATTATGATATTCTCTTCCTCCAAGGGGGTGCAAGCCTTCAGTTTTCGATGGTACCAATGAACTTAATGCCCCCTGTAAACAAGGCTGATTACATTGTGACCGGTGTTTGGGCTAAAAAAGCCGTGAAAGAAGCCAAAAGAGTGGGAACCGTTAATATATCCTATACTGCCGAGGCTTCAAACTTTAATCATGTCCCGAAACAATCCGACATCGTGCTCGATCCTGAGGCAGCTTTCGTTCACTACACTTCCAACAATACCATTTACGGTACCCAGTTCGATTATATCCCCGAAACCGGGGGTGTACCTCTGGTTTGCGACATGTCTTCGGATATCCTGTATAAAAAAATCGATGTAAGTAAATTCGCTCTCATTTATGCGGGTGCACAGAAAAATATCGGACCTTCGGGCGTTACCCTGGTAATCATCAGAAAAGACCTGCTCGAAAGATCACAGGACTCTCTGCCAACCATGCTGAATTATAAGACACACACCGAAAACGACTCGATGTTTAACACTCCGAACACCTTCGGAATTTACATTATCGACCTGGTTGCAAAATATCTCCTGGAAAATGGCGGACTCGATGCAATGTATGAGACCAACAAGAAAAAAGCTGCATTGCTTTATGATTGTTTCGACAGCAGCAATGGGTTTTACAGGGCTCACGCTCTCCCCGGCAGCAGATCGTTAATGAATGTCACCTTTAATCTTCCGACCCCCGAACTCGAGAAACAGCTTATCGCTGAGGCTACTGCTGCGGGATTCGACGGACTTAAAGGTCACCGTTCGGTTGGCGGTTTAAGAGCTTCCATTTACAACGCATTCCCGTTACAGGGTGTTGTGGATCTGGTCGCTTTCCTCAACGATTACAAGAAAAAAAACGCATAAAAAGCCGTTTTAATCATTTTAATGAACGGAATGTGAGAAACTTTATTTTTCTCCATTCCGTTTGTTTATAAAAAAGGATGTGTCAGAATGAAAAAACTTCATTTTATTATTCCGTTGTTTGCCTCTTTAATTCTGATTTCAGGGTGCAAAAGTGAAGAAAGGGTTTTTGCCATTGTAAAAACCGAAGTGTATCCGATGCTTATTGACAGCACTGCCCAGCAATGGGAGATCAATATCCCCGTGATAGTGAAGGGACATACAGAAAATCCCGATGGAGAGAAATTCAAACGGGAAGTTCTGTTCTCGGTTGACCTTATCGCTCCCGATGGTAAAAAACTGGATACCTTCGAAGAACTCGATTTCGGTACCGAGGACGAAAGCAAACCCGACACCAAAATGGATGTGCAGTTTTACATTCAACCTGCTGATTCGGGTGAGTACACGGCAAAAATCAGAATAACAGACAAATTCACTAAGAAGACAATTACAAAAGACCAGAAATTTAAACTTAAATAAAGAAATATGACATCTCAAGAGATCAGACAGCAGTTTTTAGACTTTTTCGCTTCAAAACAACACAGAATCGTTTCGGGCGCCCCAGTGGTTCCTTACGATGACCCGACACTTCTTTTCGCCAACGCAGGTATGAACCAGTTTAAGGATGTTTTCCTCGGAACAGGTAAAAGGGAATATACCCGTGCTGCTGATACTCAGAAGTGTATCCGCGTTTCGGGCAAGCACAACGACCTCGAAGAAGTGGGGCACGACACCTATCACCACACCCTCTTTGAAATGCTCGGCAACTGGTCATTTGGCGACTATTACAAAAAAGAAGCGATCGCCTGGGCTTGGGAACTTCTGACCGATGTCTGGAAACTCCCGAAAGAAAGACTTTATGCGACAGTTTACAGAACTGATGACGAGGCTCTTGAGATATGGAAAACAGTGACTGACATTAACCCCTCCCACATCCTGAAATTTGACGAAAAAGACAATTTCTGGGAGATGGGTGAAACGGGTCCGTGCGGTCCCTGTTCCGAAATCCACATTAACCTGAGTGACAACTATGAAGATGCCTCCCTGGTTAATGCGGGTTCACCGGAATGTATTGAAATCTGGAACCTCGTGTTTATTCAGTTTAACAGGGATGAAAACGGTGTCCTGCACGAACTCCCCGCAAAACATGTGGATACAGGTATGGGTTTTGAGCGACTTGTAGCTGTAATTCAGGGGAAGAGATCAAACTACGACTCCGATGTTTTCCAGCCACTCATTAAAGAGATCGAAAATATTTCCGGCGCAAGCTATGCGTCCAAAGATGACATTGTACCGATCAGAGTAATAGCTGACCACATCAGAACCCTTTCATTTGCGATAGCAGACGGCGCCGTCCCCAGCAACGAGGGAAGAGGTTATGTTCTTAGGAGGATCCTCAGAAGAGCCGCAAGGTATGGAAGAAAAATTAATCTTAACAACCCCTTCCTTTTCAAACTTGTGGATACACTTGCCGCACAGATGGGGCACCAGTTTCCTGAAATCGTGGAAAACAAAGAGTTTGTTAAGAAAATCATAAAAAGCGAAGAGGAAAGTTTCAACAAAACCCTCGACAGAGGCATCCATCACTTTGAGGAAATCGCTGCACATCTTTCGAAACAGGGAATCAAAGAGATCCCCGGTGCTGATGCCTTCAAACTTTATGACACTTACGGCTTCCCAGTCGATCTCACAAGAGTAATCGCTTCGGAGCAGGGTTTTACGGTAGATGAAGCAGGTTTCGAGAAGCACATGGCTGAGCAGAGGGAAAGAGCCCGTGAAGCAACAAAAACCAAAATCGGCACTGTAAACATCATCGCAGGCGGACTCGACAACTTCGAGACCATCAGTAACGACAACACAGCTTTTACAGGTTACGAATCGCTGTCGGATATTGCTACCATTACGGGATTAAAACGGGAAGGCGATGCTGAACTGGTAATCCTCGACAAAACACCGTTTTATGTGGAAGCCGGTGGTCAGATTGATGACACGGGTATCATTCGCATTGGAGAGAACAGCCTTGCAGTGGAGGATGTCCTCAAAAACGAAGGAAAAGTTATTCATGTGGTTGACAACAAATCGGGTGTTCTCGTTGATACAGGAATGGAAGTAATCGCTGAAGTTGACCGCAAAAGAAGATGGGATATCATGCGTAATCACTCTGCAACCCACTTCATGCACTCGGCTCTCAGGAAAACGCTCGGCTCACATGTCCAGCAGGCGGGTTCCTATGTGGGTCCCGACAGACTAAGATTCGATTTCTCCCATTTTGGGAAGGTAACCAAAGAAGAGCTCGCCGACATCGAAGCACAGGTAAATGAAGTTTTGAGGGAGAACATCCCTCTGACACACCACAGAAACATGCCTATAGAGAAAGCAAAAGGAATGGGTGCTCTCATGTTCTTCGGCGACAAATATGGCGATCTGGTGAATGTGGTTCAGTTTGGTGACAAATCAATTGAATTCTGCGGCGGAACACATGTTCGGAATTCATCCGAAATTGGAATTTTCAAAATCATCTCCGAGTCCTCCATATCAAGCGGTGTAAGAAGAATCGAAGCTGTAACCGGTGCGGGAGTTGAACGGTTCATCAACTCGCAATTCGAGAAAATTCACGAGGCAAACGATTCGATCGCCAAACTTCTTGATGAGAAACGAAAACTTGAAAAAGAAATAGCTGATTTCAAACTCTCACTCAAGAAACAGCAGATTTCAAAAGTTGTTGCCAATCCTGTAAGTTTTGAGGGAATAAGCCTTTACAGTGCGAAGATAGAAGCTGAGAGCAACGAGGAATTGAAGCAGCTCGGTGACGATCTGAGAGACCATATGAAATCGGGTGTCGGGCTACTCCTCTCGGTGTTCGATGGTAAAGTCGGACTCGTTTGTGTGGTTACCGATGACCTTGTGAAAGGAAAAAACCTCTCCGCCGGTAAGATTGTCGGCGATGTAGCGCGGATTCTCGGTGGCGGAGGAGGCGGAAGACCCCAGTCAGCCACAGCAGGCGGAAAGGATATCGAAAAAGTGGATGAGGCTCTGAAAGAGTTCAGGAACATCACCGGCAAATATCTGTCGAACTGATAAATCGCTTGGTTTATAGCCGGTATTCAGAATTAAAAATGAAAATTTCACAATTATTTAATTTTTTTCTTTGAAATAAGAACAGATTTCGTATTTTGCAGGGAGGAAAATCGATAAACTTAATTACATTATTTTATATTAATGCGGCATGGTTTATCGGTTGTTAAATGTGTCTTGAGAGAGTGTTCGAATCGAGGAACATCCGTGAAACGGGGACAGTTCTTTTGCCGCATACATCTCCGGGTATTTATCAAGTTATCAAGGAAGAAGTGCAATGAAAATAACAAGGTTTTCACTGACAAACGGATCAACCAACACCAAAGCTCATTTTGACATTGAGACTTCTGATGGCATCATACTAAAAGGTTTTCAGGTTGTTGAAGGAAGAGAAAGTCTTTTTGTAAGGCCTCCAAAAGAAAGAGGAAAAGACAATCAGTGGTATGACAGAGTTATTCTGCCTGAACCCATGAAAAGTGACCTGGAAGAGATGGCTGTCAACGAGTATAACAACAGACGCGATCAATAACTAAATTCAAACAGGTTTTTTTGCCCCTCAGGGCAACTCTTGAGGGGTTTTACTTTCAAAACCCGATTCAAATCACTTTCGTGATTTTACATGGTTGGCGCTTTGCACACGCTGCCAGAAAATAAAAATGACGCAACCGGAGAATTCTGCATTATTGTTGCAAGTTAAGCGTTCGAGCTTTCGGACTGCGTTGACTATTGTCCTCGCCGGATTGGTGATCACCACGGCAATTGCCCTCTATATAAATCACTCCAACAATTTGAGTCTTGCAACCCGGTTCCATGATGCTGCTCGTGACAGGGTGGAGAGAATCACCGAAAAACTTCTGATTGACATCGATGAACTGAACGATATCAGGAAATTTTTTGAGGCAAGTGATAAAATTACGCAGTCGGAATTCACTAAATATACCTCTTCCATAATACAAAACAATCACTTTTGGATCATCTCATGGGCGGATATGCTCAACCAGGATGAACTTGGAAATGCCGCTCCTAAAAGATTTCAGAAAGATTCCCTTGTTACTTCCAACGAAAAGAAAAAGTCTTATTTCCTTATAAAAACCATTGAGCCTTATTCTCAGTTTCTCCACTTTATCGACTGGGATGTTTCAACCGACAATTTTATTAAAAGTTCAATCGACAGTTCCCTCTCCGATCAGTCGCTTTACATCTCCGAACCACCTTCGACACATTTCAGTGATACCACTGCCAATTTCCGGCTTATTCTCACACCTGTATTCAAAAATAAGTCGGGCAGGAACGAGCTCGATGGAGTACTCGTGGCTGTTTACCCGATCGATTCAATTGTTCGCGCTCTTTCAATTGCCGAGCAACCGAAAGGACTAAGTTTCACCCTTTTCGAAGGGGATACAACGGGAAAAATGAGGAAAATATACCATCTCCCTCCAAGGGTTGGAGCAGAGGAAGTGGTGAATGACCCCGACCTTCTCTACACTTCATATTTCTCAATCGCCGGCAAGAGTTTTATGGTTGAAGTCAAACCTAATGATTATTTTATCAGGAATAACCATGTTGCGAGTCTCTTCGGAGTTTTATTTTCCGGGTATTTGTTAACATTTTCCCTCGGTTTTTTCATTTACCGGTATTTGACAGGCAGACGGTTTAAGAAACTGGTAGCGGGAATAGCCGAAGAAGCCCGAAAGAAAAATTTCTCCATTATAACAGAGTTCCTGAACAGTTCTGTCGACATGATTGGATTGAAAACGACGAGAGGCACTCCGGTTTCGTTCAACAAAGTTTTTGCCGAGTTTGCCTCGGGTCAGAAATTCGACAAACTCCCGGCAGCAGGTGATTTGAATATCATTCCCGAATTGAATGTACATTTGAGCACTCTTGACGATAAAATTCTGCCTGACTCCGAAGTAGTGCTCTATCAATTTGAATTCAAGGATTTTGTATATGATGTACGGAAATTCCCCGTCATACTGGATGATGACGAGTATTATATCGGTTTCATAATCCGGGATATAACCACGGAGATAAACCAGCTAAACGAGATTCTAGGTTATTCAAAAAAACTCGAAGACAACAACAGAACCAAAAATAAGTTCTTCTCAATCATTGCTCACGATCTTAGAAGTCCATTTCAGGGAATACTCGGTTTTTTGGAAGTCATTCTGGATGAATTTGAGGAGATCGATGATTCTGAGAAGAAGAAACTGCTCACACAGATTTTTGCCAGTACACAAAACATCTACGACCTGCTCGACAACCTGCTGGAATGGTCACGAACACAAACCGACCGCATCCCCTGCCAGCCGGAAAAAGTCGTGATAACTGATGTATTGGATGTGATTACCGGATTGTACGGCACCGCCGCAGAGAAAAAGAAAATTAAATTAGAAAACAAAATTACTGAACCTGTGTCGGTTTTTGCAGACAGAAACATGGTTCGTACCATTTTCCGTAATCTGGTTTCAAACGCGATAAAATTCACACCCGCAGGTGGAAAGATAACACTTGATGCCCGTTTCGTTCCCGCGGCAGCACATTCACTGCCTCATATCGTCTTTAGTGTCTCGGATACAGGAGTGGGTATCGACGCCGGGACGATTGACAAGATTTTCAGGCTTGATGAAAAAACCGTGACCCGCGGGACCGACAACGAAAAAGGGACAGGTCTGGGCTTGATCCTATGCAAGGAATTCGTCGAGAAGAACGGGGGCGAAATCTGGATAGAAAGCACCCCCGGCAAAGGCAGTTCGTTCTACTTTACATTGCCGGTCGGCGAATGTGAACTTGTAGTTTCCTAAATCCTCCTCCTGAAGCCATCTCCGAGAATCTCATGTACATTATTGATAATCATAAATGCCGTTGGATCGACTTTATGCACTATTTCGGTCAGGACGGGCAATTCCTTGTTTGTTACCACGGTATAAATGACTTCCCGATCCACATTTCTGTAGAGACCCCTCGACTTTAGAGCTGTTGCGCCACGGCTCAGTTCATTCATTATCGCTTCACCCACTTCATTGTGTTTATCGGTTATTATCAAAGCGGCTTTTGCATAATCAAACCCGTCGATGATAAAATCGATCAACTGTGACGAAACGAACAGAAGAAAAATTGCATAAAGTGTGAGAGAAAGAGCAGGTTTTTCGGGACTGAGACCCTTCTGGTCGATGATAAACCCCGCAAGAAGTATCACAAAAATGTCGATCATTATGATGGCGGTTCCGGGCTTGATTCCGTATTTCTTTTTCAGAATTGCAGCCACTATATCAGATCCCGCTGTTGTTCCTCCAAACTTAAAGATTATCCCGAGCCCCGTTCCAAGAAGAACTGAACCGATTAGTATCAGAAAGAGGAAGTCGTTTTGGAGCAGATCCTTCACTGTTTGCGTATCCTGAAGTCTGATAAACGGGACTCCGGGGAAATCGCCCCGTAACAGATCGATAAAGAATGAGTTTAGTGTAAATCCATAAAAAGTCCTGATTCCGAACGATTTTCCAAGTTCTTTCAGTCCCCATATGTAAAGCGGCACATTCAATATCCAGATAGCCACACCAACTGGCAATGCCCCGTTCGTAAAATAGTAAAGCGCCATCGAAAGTCCGCTGACTCCACCCGGCACCACCTTTGCATCTATAAGGAAGATGCTGATTCCGAGTGCCATCACAAAAGCACCAAAAGCAATCAGTATATATTCAAGAATTATTTTTTTCTTCGATTTAAGTATTTCCATGGTTTCTCTTTTTTCAAAAATTCAAACCGTAAAAATACCCAATATATGGATGGGAATAAAATTGATTTAAATGGAAACCGGCAGACCCCCGTGAGAGCAGTCTGCCGGAACAACCCAAAAACGCCGGTCGTTATTTTAGAAGTGTAAGTTTTTTTGAAGCTGAAATGTTTTTGCCGTCAGCGCCCGTATAGTTCAGTCTGTACAGATAAACTCCGGAACTGAGACCCATTTTGGTAAAATCGACAATTCTGGAGTGATTTCCTGCTGTGAGGTACTCAGAGATGAGTGTGGCGATCTTTTCTCCCTGCATGTTGTAGAGCACCAGTTCGGTTTGACCGTCACTCTGCAGAGTAAATGAAAAGGTTGTCGAGGGGTTGAAGGGATTGGGGAAGTTCTGATTCAGAGCAAAATCAACCGGGATTCCGTTTTCTTCCTCTACCGAAGTTGTGCCCGATAATTTGTAGATCGCGCTTTTATCGCCAACTGCCCAGCCGGTTCCGTTTGGAGTGAACATAACCGATCGGAAGTTTTCAAACATCGGTACAGGGTTTGTTGTCTGAGCAGTCCAGGTTGTGCCACCATCTGTTGTCTTGTAAATTCCATGATTACCGAGAAAAAACATCGTTCTGCCAACAACATAACCCGTGTTAACATCGGTAAAATGAACGCCATGGAAGTAGTAGGGCCCCGTTGTAATTGTGGTTGTGGCTTGCCAGGTTGCACCCCCGTCGGTGGTTTTATGAACGAGATTGTCCTGTCCCCAGGTATCCGAGACAAATCCTGTATTGGCATCAAGAAAATGGATGTCGCGAACCTCTGCAAAATGGTTTACCTGTGTCCAGGTTGTGCCACCATCTGTCGTCCTTAAGAATTTGGAACCACCACCAATCCAGCCGATATTGCTGTTATAAAATTTAATTGATTCAAAACCCGAAGTTACATTCGTGGGTACTGTCTGCCAGTTCGTTCCTCCGTTGGTGGTCTTCAACAAGAGTCCGTCAGTTCCGGCAGCCCAACCGTTATTTTGATCATGGAAAAATACGGCGTCAATGCTCGAGAGGTTTGGTGCCCCGGTGGTCTGGGCAACCCATGTAGTCCCGCCGTCTGTTGTCTTACTTATCTTTCCGAAGGTGCCGCAAATCCAGGCGGTAGTGGTTGAGATTGCATAAAATCCCCTGGTATCGTTAATATTGGTGTTTGCCTGACTCCATGTATTGCCTGCGTCAGAGGTACGAAGCACTTTTGATTCAGCAGCGATCCATCCATTTGAGTCGTCGAGGAACTGCACCTTTACGAATTTCATATCAGAAACAGGTGAAGAGACCGCTGTCCATTGGGCTGAAACAGTGAGGGTAATAAAGAAGCCGAGCAGCGTTATATTAAATAGAATTTTTATCATTTCGATTACCTTAAATTGTTAATTGTTTAATCGCAATTTAAGGTGGGCCCACATCAGGGTCAATAACGCAAATGCGTCATTTTACAAGGTTTTCCCGCAATGCTTTTGCAACTGCCTGAGCTTTGGAGGTGACCTGAAGTTTGCCGTAAATGTTACGGAGGTGGTTCCTCACAGTTTCGTAACTGATGAAAAGATTGTTCGCTATCGTATGAGAATCCGTGCCGTCAACCAGACAGACAAGAATTTCATTCTCTCTTTGGGTCAGTTTATAATCATTGTTTGCAGGACTTCCCGTTTTGAAGAAATCCACAACCTTCCGTGCGATGTAAGGTGACATCGGGGCACCACCTGATACCACTTCTTCTATAGACGATATTATCCTGCCCGGTGGGGTATTTTTCAGAAGATATCCATCGGCTCCTGCCTGCATTGCATTAAATATGTTTTCGGAATCGTCGAAAATCGTCATCATGATTATTTTCAGGTCGGGATTCAGGTCTTTCAGAAGTGGAATTGCCTCGATACCCGATTTCCCGGGGAGGTTAATATCCAGCAGCACCACTTCAAACCCTGTCGGCGACTCAAGTGCACTTTCGACAGAGGGAAATGCAGCAACACACCTGAAGCCGGGTGAAAAACCGAGAAAACTCACTAATCCTTCGCGGAAGTCACGGTGGTCTTCGACTATGGCGATTTTTATTTCGTGCTTTTCCATGTGCTAAAATCGTGAAATTTTGCCGTTGATGAAATAGTCCAAACGGGTCATTTCTTCATCTCCCGATGGATCTCGATTATAGTGCCTTTTCCCTCCCCGGTTGAAATTTTTACTTCCGCACCGATCTCTTCACACCGCTTTCGGATATTTTTAATACCGTTTCCGCCGAGTTTTTCAGCCTGCGACTCCATCCTGAAACCCCTGCCGTTGTCACAAATTACAATCGAAATACCGGTTGCCTCACCACTGATCGAAATCGAGATGAGGTCAGCCCCCGAGTGTTTTACTGAATTGATCACTGCCTCTTTTACTGACAGGTACATGTTTCGTCTGATTTCGTCCTGCAGTATCATGGATGTGTTGCCCATTTTTGAAAATTCGAATCTTATTCCGGCTGCCTCACACAATTCACCCGCCAGCAACCTTATTCTAAGCACAAGATTATCGACCGAATCGTTCTCGGGAGAAACCGACCATACAATATCCCTCATTGCCTGCTCTGCCTCCTGAATAAGAGAAGCCGACTTCCCGATCATTGTTTTTGCTGCCTCTTTATTCTCTCCCAGTATGCCGTTTGCCGACTGAATGTAGAGCCCGGCACTGCTAACAGTGGAAGCGAGATCGTCATGAAGATCACGGGCGATTCTGTCGCGTGTCTTTGCCCTCTCCTCCATTATCAGATTCTGCTTCTCCAGAGTTTCAATCTTTTTTCTCATTTTTCTTCTGACGATCGAGACCGGAATCGATACGGCAATCGAAAGTGCAATGATTGATGCGAGAACCGTAAACCAGACTGTTTTCCAGAACGGCGGGACTACAACAATCTTTGCAAGAAGGGTTTCCTCGCTCCACACCCCTTCCCGGTTTGAAGCTTTTACTTTTAACCTGTACTTGCCGGGAGGAATGTTTGAGAGATCAACTGTCCTCCTGTTTCCTGAACTCACCCACTCATCCGTCAGGCCTTCAAGTTTCCACATATATCCGTTGTAAGCGGGATTCTCAAAATTCAGTGCCGCCATTTCAAAAGAAAAGAAGTTCTCGTCATAATTTAACTCCACTTCACCGTTGATTATTCGGTCAAGAGAAGGTTTATTAAATATTCTGAAATCGGTCAATGCCACCTTTGGTTTTAGAGTGTCGGGAATCATCTCCCCGGGATTGAATACGGTGATGCCATCTGTCCCGCCAAAATAGAATTTCCCGTCACTTCCCATTAAATATGAATTCTGATTGAAACCGCTTGAAGCCAGTCCGTCACTTTTTGTGTAATTTCTTGATTTGAGAGTAAGGGGGTTTATTTTGGAGATTCCATTGTTTGACGAAACCCAAATGTTGCCTGAAGAGTCTTCGAGAATCCCGTAAATTGTGTTATTGGCGAGCCCGCCGGCGGTCGTAATTGTTCTTACAGATTTCAGGTCAGCCCCAAGGATATTCACACCACCCCCCATTGTGGCTAACCAGATGTTTCCATTTATGTCTTTATGAATCGCCATTATCTTGTCATTGTTCAGCTTGAGAGGGCTGGGTGCCTGTGTGCTGTAGCGGGTGTGGGTCATGTCCCGGGTATTTATTCTGAGCAACCCTTCGGAATTTGTACCCGCCCAAAGATATCCATTGTCATGGGACAGTGAAAGGATGTAGGTGTCTCCCTCCTGTCCAAAGTCAGCATGGTAATTGAATATTTTGTAGTCGCCTGAAACTGGGCTGTATCTGATTATCCCGTGGGTACTCCCGATCCAGAGATGTCCTTCTGTGTCTCCGGTTATTGAAATAATTTTGTTGATCCACTCATCGACCGACGGATTTGACTTGAAAAGAATTGTGGATGAACTCAAGTAGTCACCTGTAAACCGCAGTTTCAGCAGTCCCTTTTTGGTACCAGCCCAAATATCCTCCTTACTGTCTCTGAACAACCGGTACACCGGCACATTCTCAAAACCGTCAGGTAAATTTTGATTTTTAGTGAATTTCCCTGTTTTCAGGTCCAGTGTGTAAAGTCCACCGGTGGTACCTGTCAGGATTTTGGAACCGGGTAGCTCAATCATTGAAGTTATCCGGTCAGCCTGCGGGTTGATTCCTGAATTACCATCCCCGGGGTAATTCATAAACCTGCCACCCCGTTTCTCCAACTTGATCAATCCTGAGTGGGTACCCGTCCAGATATTGCCCGCGTAATCTTCCGAGATGGTATAAACACGCCCGTCAATCTTTATTTTCTCTTCATTTTCTCCCGGTATAAGCTCTCTGGAAACCCTCCTTTCTTTATCCAGACTGAAAAATCCTTCCGAAGTGGCAATTCTGATCACACCCTTGCCATCGATGTGAAGTTTGTACCCGTCAAAGGATGCCGGAGAGGCTACATTCAACAGTCTGACCACTTTCTTAAACTCTCCCTTGAGAACATTGTATTCGTGCAATTCTCCATATTTCGAGAGAAGCAGCATTGCGCCGTCTTTCATTTCAGAAATCATAACCACATCGAAACCCGCCGATACTCTTGTTACCCTTTGTAACCTGTCCACTAGAAGAAGGTCTTTTCCGGAATAAAAAACAGCCGCCACTTCAGCCTTTTGAGACTTTGGCTCATTATTCCTTACCTCCACCGGCTTTACAGAATTGAGATCGGAAATCCGGGTCAGAATTATCCCGTCCGGAGAAAGGAAGACCATGTGGTCACGATCGAATTTAACAGGGAACCCGTTGTAAACAGCGGTAAGAGGCTTCCCTTTGCTGTCCCTGAGCAACGAAAATTTATTTGTCCTCCTGTCCAGAAGATTGATTTCACCACTCACCGCAGTAACCCAGGGTCTGTCATTACCGTCAATTGCAACATTCACAAGGTTGTTGTTGGAGAGGGAATTTTTGTCACCGGGAGAGTGATTGAAGTTTCTGAATTCGTGTCCGTCATACCGGTAAAGACCGTCCCAGGTCGCAATCCACAGGAAACCTGCCGGGTCCTGTTGAATTGATCTGACAGCAGACGACGACAGACCCTGCTCAACTCCGATGAAAACAGGTCTGTACTGGCAGAAAATGTTTTGCCAAAGAATAAAGGTCAGGATCAGATAAAGAAACCGCATCTTTTCTCCTTGTCTTTACGGTAATTTCCATGGTTAATTCCGGGAACTGTGGATTCCTTCATGTCTGTTTGGTGATTTTTCAAATTTTTGAACGGGAAACTGCAAAGATACCCAATAGTAAAATTCTATAAAATCGATAAAAAACATCATTTATGAGTCAAAATTCATTTTAAATTTTGTTTTTAACTTTTAAACTGTATATTAGTATTCGTTCACTGTCATCTTTTTTATTAACTATACGCATAGGTACATGTTTGGATGAAATTTTTACCCGGGACGAGCTTGCTGAAAAGCTCGACATCTCGAAAAGAATTCTGGCAGAGTGGGAAAAAGAAGAGCTTGTAAAGCATTCCGGTATCTCCGACGACGGCACTGAACTCTATTTCCTCTATCAGCTTGAAAGATGCCGCCACCTTAAAAAACTGCACGATGTCGGCTATGGTATCGAGGCGATCAAAAAGATCATCAAGAAAGTCGGGCTTCCCAAATTGCCCGTTGACAGCGAGAGATACGGACTGAATGTCACTTTTCTGACCGTTGGTCAACTCGCTGAAAATGTAAAAGTGAGCCCCAGAACAATTAAACACTGGGAGGAGATGGGAATAATAGAGCCCGAGATGCGAAGTGAAGGAGGATACAGACTGTATGCCCCCAATTATATTTTCATTTGCAATCTCATAAAGGATCTGCAGTTGTTCGGTTACTCACTTGAGGAGATAAAAAGGGTGGCTGACAAATTCAAGGTTTTTCTTGGCTTGAATCAAAATCTCGAATCCCGTCCCTTTGAAGAAGCAGAGGAACAACTTGAAGACCTGCTTTCCGCTGTCGATGGACTTTTTGCAAAAATGGAACTCTTCAAAGAAGGCATTACCCGCTGGGAGGACATTTTACGCAAAAAAAGAAAAGAGATAGTCGCATTGAAGCAAAGAAATTCAAAAAGAGCAGCAGGATCAAAAGGGAAAACACCATGAGATACTCAAAATTGTACCCTGTCATCAAAGAGAAATATTCGCTGGATTATGATTCGCTGACCGTCGACGAACTTGATATTAAAATCTCCAATCTTGAGTTCAACAGTGATATAACAGGTCTTTATCCCGAGGGTGATGAATATTCTGAAATCAATCCTTTGGTGAAGGCTCTTATGAAATATTATCTGTCGCAGAATCAGTTTTCCGACCGTTACCTCCTCAAAATGCTCGATGTTCCTGACAGTGAAGTAGAGGAAAACAACCGATTTCGTTATTCGATCCTGTCGGATTCAAAATCTGCAAATGCCGGTTCCGCCATAATTCTTTTGCACGGACTCAATGAAAGAGGCTGGGAAAAATACCTGACATGGGCATCGTCCCTGCTGAAAAAGACAGGGAAACCTGTGATACTCTTTCCCAATGCCTTCCACATGAACAGGGCTCCAAAAAACTGGTCCAACTTCCGTCTGATGAACGAGATTTCGAGCGAACGAAAAAATCTGCTTCCGGGAGTTGCACTCTCAAGTCCGGTAAATGCCGCCATTTCCACACGACTTCAATTCGTTCCACAAAGATTCGTCTATTCAGGTATTCAGACTATTCGAGATATAATATCCCTTGCAACAGAAATTAGAGAAGGATTAGTCAGCGGACTTGCAAAAGGCACAACAGTCGATTTCTTTGGTTACTCAATCGGGGCGTTTATATCTGAGATTTTAATGATGAGTAATCCCTACGGGCTTTTCAACAATTCGAGATGTGTACTTTTTTGCGGCGGGACAACCCTGAACAAAATGGCACCCGTCAATAAATATATCCTCGACAGTGAAGCTGCCGATGCCATACAAAATTTTTATGTCCATAAATTTGAACAAAACCTTACTGTGGACGACAGGCTCCGGTCCCTCTTCGGTTCGGAATCGGAGGAGGCATTTTTGTTCAAGGCAATGCTCGGACACGATGAAAACCTTCCCGTCAGAAAACGCTATCTTGCAAAAATCAGAGACAGGGTATTTGCCATGGGTATGGCGAAGGATACAGTCATTCCTGCCGCATCGATTCAAGAGGCTTTGATTTCGGATCACCCTAAAAAAATCAGATTCGAACTGATCGATCCGGGTTACAATTATACACATGAGAATCCATTCCCCCTCCTCTTAAAAACAGAAAATGAGGTTGAAGAGTGTTTCGACCGGGTTTTTTCGAAAGCAGCAACCTTTTTGAATTAACCGGGGAAGAACAGTTTTGTAATCCCGGTCTCAAGGTGACGCCTTCGGAATGCACCTTTGGACGGGTGGTGCCGACCCGGTTTTGGATTATTACAATAATTTGGAATAATTATCGAATTACATTATTATACGAAACTATTTTATAAATATTGACATTTTTTCTTGTTTGTAATTCAGAAGAAATTTATTTTAGGGTATAAAGTAATTTTAAATTCTGAATTAGAACAAGATACTCAAAATGAAAAAAATAGTCATAATTCTGCTGGTGTTTTTTCTGACAATCGTGAGTGTGATACTTTTCCTTCGTCCCAAGGAAGTGGCACAGGACATGACTGTCAAACTGAAGGAAAAATACTCCAAGAAGCATGTCCCGTCGGTGGATCACTCAAAGTTTGCAGTACTTCAAAAGAAATTCAACCGCCCTCAGGAAATAACTGAAGCCTGCATTTCATGCCACACCGAAAGACATAAAGAGGTGATGAAATCGAGTCACTGGAACTGGGAGCGGGAAGAGTATGTGAGGGGTCGCGGTATCATTCACATCGGAAAACACAATGCGATAAACAACTTCTGTATCGGTGTCGAAGGGAACGAACAAAGTTGTGCAAAATGCCATATCGGATTTGGCATGACGGATGCACTGAAGGGGTACACGGATTCCACAAACATCGATTGCCTTATCTGCCATGACAATTCGGAGACCTACGCAAAAGGTTCTGAAATGGGTGGAGCCCCCGATCCAAAACTTGATCTGAACAAGGTGGCTCAAAGTGTGGGTCAACCCAAAAGAACGAACTGTGGAGTATGCCATTTCTTTGGCGGTGGAGGAAACAATGTAAAACATGGCGACCTCGATAAAGCTATGTTTGACGGTTCAAAAGATATCGATGTTCACATGGGTACCGATGGTGCCAACATGTCGTGCGTCGATTGTCACACCTCACAGAACCACCTGATGAAGGGAAAGGTTTATTCACTTTCTTCGATGAACCGTGACAGATCAACATGCGAACAGTGCCATACTGAGAACCCGCATGAAGCCGCAATTCTAAACGAACACACCCTGAAAGTTGCATGCCAGACCTGCCACATCCCTGTCTATGCCAAAGTAAACGCTACAAAAATGGAGTGGGACTGGTCGACAGCAGGCAAGCTAAAAGACGGCAAACCTTTTGAAATTGACGATAAAGACGGAAACCACACTTACCTTTCAATTAAAGGCAGCTTCACCTGGGGAACCAATGTAAAGCCTGATTATGTCTGGTTTAACGGTACTGCCGACCACTATTTGATAGGAGATACAGTATCCGACACAACAAAACCGCTTCAGGTAAACACACTTAACGGCTCCTATTCCGATCCCGAGTCGAAAATTACCCCCGTTAAAATTCACAAGGCAAGACAACCATATGATCCTGTCAATAAAATGCTGATCCAGCCTAAACTTTTCGCCGACAAAAAAGGTGAAGGAGCTCTCTGGAAAGATTTTGACTGGGTGCGCGCCTCGAGGATTGGAATGGAGGAAGTGGGCTTGCCATTCAGCGGTCAGCTCTCATTTATAAGAACCGAGATGACATGGCCCGTTAATCACATGGTTTCCACTAAAGAGAAGACGGTTTCGTGCTCAGAGTGCCACAGCCGCAATGAGAGCAGACTCGCCGGGTTGAACGACTTTTACATGCCTGCCAGAGACCATTCACCCGTGATCGACACAGCCGGTAAATGGATTATTTTCCTGAGCATCCTCGGTATCTTTGCTCACGGCTCCCTGAGAATATTCTCGAACCGTAAACAGAGAAAGGAAGGCTCAAAATGAAAAAACAGGTTTATATCTACAGATCATTCGAAAGATTCTGGCACTGGACTCAGGCTTTCCTCATATTTTTCCTCGCAGCAACAGGATTTGAGGTGCATGGATCATTCAAGTTCTTCGGGTATCAAAATGCGGTAGAATACCACAACATTGCAGCTTATGCTTTCATAATCCTTATTGTCTTCGCTATTTTCTGGCATTTCTCTACAGGTGAGTGGAAACAGTATCTCCCCACCTTCACAAACATGAAGGCACAGATCAATTTCTATCTGACCGGTATTTTCAAAAATGCACCGCATCCTACAAAGAAAACGGTTCTCAGCAAACTGAATCCACTCCAGCGACTGGTTTATCTGGGACTTAAACTTCTCGTCATTCCTGTCATGGTGGCTTCAGGGCTGCTCTATATGTTCTACCGTTACCCGCAAAAAGGGACGATTGTCGGATTGAACATCGACACCATTGAGCCAATCGCCCTCTTCCATACAGCCGGAGCTTTCGCTCTGATCGCTTTTATTGTGGTTCACCTTTATCTGATTACCACGGGTCATAAACCGACTACAAATCTGAAAGCAATGATTACCGGGTATGAAGAACTTGATGACGAAGCCGGGGAAGAAAACAGAAAAAAAGAGGTTGAGCCTGTCGAAGATTCAGCCGTAAAAATTGAGAATTGAGGTTTGACATGAACGAAACAAAATATATGAATCCCTATCTTGCAGGCTTTTTCCTTGGTCTGCTGTTGCTCGTAACAATTTTTGTGACCGGAAGGGGTCTGGGTGCAAGTGGTGCAGTCAAGAGCGGAGTGGTCGCAACTGTAAGCAGTGTGGCACCCACACATGCTCAGGAATCGAAATTCTATAAGGAATATCTCGATGAACACGAGAACAACCCTTTAAAAAACTGGCTCGTTTTCGAAGTGCTTGGAGTAATTGTCGGTGCCTTTATTTCGGGGCTTGTATCCAACCGGCTAAATTTTACTCTTGAAAAAATCCCGACCGTTACCACCAAAACGAGGGTGATTACCGCATTTATTGGCGGGGCACTCTTCGGACTGGGCTCACAACTCGGAAGAGGCTGCACCAGTGGTTCCGCACTTAGCGGTATGGCGGTTATGTCAACAGGCGGGCTGATAACAATGTTCGCAATTTTTGGAGCTGCTTATGCCTTTGCATGGTTCTTCAGGAAATTGTGGCTTGTGGAAGGAGGTAAATAATGGGACCTTTAGTACCCGATTTTATCGGAAATGAACTGAATTTTGTTGTCGCAATCCTTATTGGCATCGCCTTTGGATATATCCTCGAACAGGCGGGCTTCTCGACTTCCAAGAAGCTGGTAGGCTTGTTTTATGGATACGATTTTACCGTCTTGCGTGTCTTTTTTACCGCCGGCATTACAGCGATGATTGGAGTTGTCATCCTTGGACATTACGGACTCCTCGACCTTAGCCTTATCTATGTTAATCCGACTTTTCTTTGGTCAGCGATTGTTGGCGGACTCATCATGGGACTCGGATTTGTTATCGGAGGTTTTTGCCCCGGCACGAGTGTTTGCGCTGCCGCAATCGGTAAAATTGATGCAATGATCTTTGTGGTCGGCGGTGCCTTTGGTGTACTCTTTTTTGCCGAGGGATACCCCTGGTTTGAAGAGCTGTACAAAGCCGAAAACTGGGGAAATGTAACCATGTTTGATACACTGGGAATATCTCAGGGCATCTTTGCATTCGGCATGACTGCAATGGCGGTGGGCGCTTTCTGGTTCACAACATGGGTCGAAAAGAAAGTGAATAAATCTGAGAATCCCGAACTGCAGCCTAAAAAACTCTATCTCGGACTTGGACTCACCCTATTTGTTCTCGGAATTATTACCTTATTCATGCCGGAAAGAAGGACAGAGCTTCTCGCAGATGCAGCGACAGCCGCCACCTCCGAAAAAATAAACACCGTATCAGTGGATGAACTCGCCTTCAGGTTGCTCGACAACGACAAAAAACTTCAGATAATCGACCTTCGTCCCGCAAAAATGTTCGGTCAGTTCAGCCTGCCCGGCTCCGTAAACATGACATTTGAAGAACTCTTCGGCAAGGATGCATTCAAAATTCTCGCTCTCAAAGAGAAAAAAATCCTCTTCATCGCCAACACCGAAGCCGATGAAAAGAAAGCAGCATTTATTGCCGATGAACTGGGATACAAAAACTTCTCGATCCTCGAAGGCGGTCTCGACGCATTCAAAAAGGAAATCCTTGAATACGCTCCAAAATCCGAACCCGTCACCCGTCAGGAAAAAGACACCCACAGATTTCGCACCAGAGCAGTAAAAGAACTTCCCGTTCTCATCCAGAACGCCAAGAAAAGCGCCGCTCCGAAGAAGAAATCCACAAGAGTGATAGGGGGATGCTGATTAATCCAATAATGCAATAATCCAATAATGCAGTAATATCCTGTAAAAAAGTTCACTTACAATCAAAAACTGATGGTTGAATAATTATTGGATTATTGCATTACTGCATTATTGCATTATCTCTATCTTTCCATTCCTGATTTTTTATTTTTTTGAGAGAAATGAGCAAGCAAGAGATTAAAGAGAATGCTTTAAATATTGCCGGATTTATGCCGGCAACATTGAGACCTCCGCATTCGATCGAGATTGAGCAATTTGTTTTGGGTGCACTTCTGATCGACCCTGAATCGATAAACAAAGCGGTTGCTGTTATCGACAAGGATGCATTTTACAAACCCGCACACCAGATGATATTCACCGCAATGATTTCCCTCTACAACGAGCGGGAACCGGTGGATGTCTCCACCGTTTTTAACGAATTGATGAGGCTTAAAAAACTTGAAGATGTGGGTGGTCTCGGTTATCTCTCTGAACTCGGAAACAATATTTCATCCGCTGCAAATGTCGAATATCATCTCAAAATTCTTGTTGAGAAGAAGATTCTCCGCGACCTTATTTCAGTTTCACACGGAATTGCAGGCAAGGCATATCAGGCGGAAGATACGGCACTTAAAATTCTTGACGATGCAGAATCCAGGATTTTTCAAATATCTGAAACACGGTCGAGGAAAACCTACATCGACATGAAGCGGGCTGTTACGCAGACGATGGAATATATCGAGATTGTCCATACCCGAAATGCTGCCGGAGTTGTGGGCGTGCCAACAGGATTCTACGATCTTGATGAAATGCTCGGTGGCTTCCAGAATTCCGATCTCATCATCCTTGCGGCAAGACCCTCGATGGGAAAAACCGCTCTCGCCCTCTCATTTGCAAGAAATGCGGCTGTTGATTTCAAACTACCCGTGGCAGTATTCTCACTTGAGATGGCGACAACTCAGCTTGTTACCCGTTTGATCTGCGGTGAAGCAAAAATTTCAGGTCAGGCGATCAGAAAGGGAAGAATGAGTGCGGAAGAGAGTTCCAGACTTGCAAGATATGGTGCCAAACTCGCTGACGCTCCCATGTATATTGATGACATGCCGGGTCAAACAGTGCTTGAAATTAGAGCGAAATCGAGAAGGTTGAAGGCTGAATACGGAATTAAACTTATTGTGATCGATTATCTCCAGCTCATGCAGGGACACACAGACACCGAAAGCCGCGAACGGGAAATTTCGATGATCTCCCGCTCTCTTAAAGGACTGGCAAAAGACCTCGACATTCCCATTATTGCGCTCTCCCAGTTAAACCGTGAATCGGAAAAAAGAGTCGATAAAAAGCCGATGCTCTCCGATCTTCGTGAATCGGGTTCGATTGAACAGGATGCGGATGTGGTAATGTTTATCCACAGACCCGAATATTACGGCAAGGAAGTGGACAGCGATGGTAACTCTCTGAAAGGGATTGCGGAAGTGATCATCGCCAAACACAGAAACGGTCCCGTGGGAGATGTGAAATTGAAATTTTTACACGAATATACCAAGTTTGAAAACCTTGCACATTTCAATCCTTATGCAGCACTACCTGAGGATGGAAAAAGCCCGATGTAGATTGTTCTTAGGTATCAGGTTTTAGGTAGCAGGTATTATTTTTTGATATAAAATATCTTTCGCCACAAAAGTATCTCTGGTCGGCAGGACAATCGAGACGATTGTCGCTCCTTTTCCGAAATCAAATTATCCCCTCTGCGAAAATCCGTCAAACCTGCGTGTATCTGCGTCCCCTTCAGCCTTCAATCAAACTTCTGAGTCTGGCGAGGTTTTCCAGGTCTTCCAACTGTTCTTTCCCTTTTGGGGTTTCGAGGATTTTGGGGATGTGGAGCAGTCTTTTATCATTCAGCAGATTACGGAAGCCTTCGAGACCGATGAACCCGTCGCCGATGTTTTCGTGGCGGTCGACCCTGCTGCCGAGGGGTTTTTTGCTGTCGTTGAAGTGGAAAGCCTGCAGGCGGTCGAGTCCGATGATTCTGTCGAATTCTGCGATTACAGCTTCATAGTTTGCGGGATCTTTTATGTCGTAGCCTGCAGCGAAGATGTGTGCGGTATCGATGCAAACCGACATTCTGTCCTGTTCCTTAACGAGAGCAATGATATCACGGGCGTGTTCAAATTTATATCCGATGGCAGTCCCCTGTCCCGCAGTCAGTTCGATCATGCTTTTAACTTTGAAGCCGGGTGTCCGGTCGTGGATAATATCCAGAGCAGAGGCAATTCTTTTTACGCCGAAGTCCTCACCCTCACCGAGGTGTGCACCCGGATGGAAATTGAGCTGCGGGATACCGAGCATTTCACATCTTTCGAGTTCATCGACCATGGCGTCCACCGATTTATTAAACATTTCATCGGCAGGGGCACCGAGATTGATCAGATAGGAATCGTGTGCCATCACAAATTTGATGCTGCTTTTTGAGATTCCCGACTTAAAAACCTCGGCATCTTCCGGTTTTAGTGGCGGAGCGACCCATCTGTTGTTGTTTTTTGTGAAAATCTGCATTGCAGTAAATCCGAGATTTTCTGCGAGAGGTATGGCAGCGTTCACTCCACCCTGAATTGAAGTGTGGGCTCCGAGCAACTGATCATGTGGATTCATTTAATTTCCTTTTAAGTATCAAATATGGGAACAGCAAAAAGTTTTATTCTGACTCGTGAATGCGGAGAGCGGCTAAGGTAATTCTTTCACGATTTCATCTATTGAATCATCAACCGGCAAAGGGGTAATACCCAGAGACAGAAGCCTTGATATATCCAAAGAAACATCCACCACACGGGGAAGGTTCGGAAAATCATCGAGAGATTTGAAAACGAGAAATCTTCCATCCAGCCCCGCCTTTTTGGCAAAACGGCTAAAAAGATCAGCCCTTGATGTCCTTTCAGGCGCCCCAAAGTTGAGAAATTTCTCTTCGATTTCTTCATTCACAAGATCAGAAAGCATTCTTGCGCCGTCTATTACCGAGAGTGACGATCTGAACTGGTCATGAAACAGCACCACTTCCAGCCCTGACTTCACTTTATTGTAAGCTTCCTGAAAAAATGCCTTGAGCTTCCCTTTTGAAAATCCGTACATCAGTGCAACACGGAGAATCAGGAAATCTTCGGTGTTATCAATTACTGCCCTTTCCCCTTCCAGTTTTGCTGAGGCATAAAGAGAGAGTGGATTTAGCCTTCCCTCTTCTTTCACCATACCGCCCTCATCTCCCGAATAAACCAGATCGGTTGAGGTGTAGATAATCTTTGCCGAATACTCTTTTGCGAGTCGTGCGAGTGTGCCTGAAGCGGTTACATTTATCGCCTTCACATCCTCTTCGGTGATTGCAAGAGCGTGGGAGACTGCTGTTATTCCCGCAAGATGAACCACAAGTTCCGGTTGGAATTTCTTGAAAAGTGCCAAAAGGGCGTATTCATTCCTGATGTCTGCAATGGTAAAATCGCAGTCAGGGTTTTGATAAGGAGTGCTGTGAAAAAGGGAGTGTACCTGGTGTTCTCCTGCAAGCAAAGGTACAAGCCTTTGCCCGAGAAAACCACCGGCACCTGTTACTAAAATTTTGATTTGGCTACCAGCTTATTTTTACACCTGCAATTAAATAATTTACATCGTAACCATCAAATTTATTATACTGATAACTGATATTTATAACGGTTCGCCAGGTGGCATACCAGTCTATTCCCGCCGAGAGCATCATTTCCTGATTTTCATCCTGATTGTAAATGGTGTAGAGGTCGTTGTCATAGTAGTAAGCCCTCTTCCCGAAAGAACCGCCGAGTTTGCCAACCCATCCGGGAGTAAGGAGATAATTGAATTTTAACGCAACCGACAGGAGATTTCTCTTGTTTTTACTCCCCATGCTCGAAACGGAATTATCGGTTGTCAGCATCGTATAAACCGGTCTGACGGAGAGGTACCATGTGTATCCGCCGTAATAGTCAACCCTTGCAGTCACCTGATTAATATTCCTTTTCTCAAAACCGTTCAGGTACATATGGTTGATGCCGGCTCCGAAATAAAAAGATTTTTCTCTTAACAGAACTTCAGCACTGTAAATATTCAGGTAATCGTACGATATATAGCCGGTAGTATCGTCATATTTCCCGTTGATATGTCCGTACGAGAATTTTGCATAAAAGGGATCGAAATTCAGCGTGACTCCCGCAGTTCCGAACTGTTGTTTATATCCCCATATGCCGCCATCTTTGTAAAGATAATCATACCCGATGGTGAGGTGGTGCCTGTAGTTAAGACCTGTTGTAAGAAAAACGGAACCGCTTTTTGAATTGGTGCCATCTGAATAGGTGCCGTAACTGCCGAAAACTGAGGAGTAAACCTGCAAAGAATCCGCCATTACCCCCGTGGAAATGAGAATGACCAGTAACAGAATTTTTCTCATTTAATAAGTCTCAACCCTTTTATGGCGAGTGTGTCTCCCTTGCTGACTAAAAGCACATTGTTAAAGCTTTCTCTTGCTTTGTCGTTGTAGCCGAGGGCAAACATTGTATATCCATAGGCAAGCCCGGCTTCGTAGTCGCTTGGCCAGGGATTCAGCACTTTTTCGAGATATGCTTTCGACTTCTCCCAGTCAGGTTTGGCTTTTACGAATGATTCGTTGAATTTGGTGAGGCCCTTGTAGTAATAAATCTGTCCAAGACGAAGATTCGCTTCCTTGTTGTTGGGGTCAAGTTTAATTATCTGGTTGTAAAGTTCTTCAACTTTTGCCCACTCGTTGTTCTTTGCATAAGGCAGTCTGAGACCAAGCCTGGCTTCTATGCTTGCGGGTTTTAGTTTTACGGCTGTTTCGTAGTAAGCGGTTGATTTTGTGAAAGCCGAGTCATAATAATTCAAGTATCCCAACCGGAGATTCAGGAGATAACTGGATTTATTTGCGGCATAAAATTCGTCGAGAACAGCAATCGCCTCCTTTATTTTCCCCTCTTTTTCGAGGTCTATCGACTGGTTGAAAGCCCAGGTCAGGTCTTTGTTTACCTGAGATGCAATATCGACGGCAAAGAAACCGATAACAATAACAATTGCCGTGATGCTGAGAGCAGCGAATTTTTTCATTTATCTTCATCCTCATTTATAATACTTTTGACAAAAATCATATCTTTCCCCTGCTGATCGAAACTGAAAGACTCGATCTGCCCGTCATCATTAATCACCACCTCTGTTTTGTAATGACGGTTAAACCAGGCAAAAAGGAAATTACCCGCAAGTGATATTTCACCCTTTAGCCTCATCTCTTTTTCATCTTCATTTTTGTGATATTTGAAATTTCCTTTGGAATGGATATAAGTACCAAAAAAGATAAAAAACTCGGAAAGGAAGCGGACAAAACCGACAGGGAGTTCGGAAATGCTGTAGGAATCTTCCCAGATCAATCCTTCGTGATAACTTAACGGCGCCTGCATGGCAGCAAGATAGAACCAGTAGAGCGCAGAGTCGCGGTTACCCGAGAAACTGCTAAAATAGAAAACTTTTCCCGATGTGTAAATATAAGCAACCGCACCGGCAGATGATTCAATAAATTTGGTACTGGTGATGTCAATCCCGATTTTCCATTCCTCAACCTTTGTCTCACCTTTATGGTGAAATTCAAATTTAAAAGTTTCACCAAATCTGAAATCAAAGGCTTTTGCGAGGGTTTTGTGCTTTTCCAGATTCTGAACCATGGAATTAACCTTCGGATAATCGAATGATTTCAGAGCCAGCTCCCCTTCACTTTTTTCGAGATAAAATGCGAACGGGAACTTGTGCGTGTGTCCTCCGATGGTGTCATCAATCTGGAACTGAAAGTGAAGGTGCGGATAGGGTGATCTTCCGCTGTTTCCACATGCAGCGATTATATCCCCTTTATCGACGATTTGACCTTCCTCCACTTTTATCGACCCCGGTTTAAGGTGTGAGAGGGCTGAATAAAGGCCTTCGCTGTGGTCGATTACAATGGTGTTTCCCCAGTTTTTTGCAATGTTCGATTCACCAATTACATTATCAGGAATTCCGTCAACCACTTTTACAACCTTGCCGTGCAAGGGGGCACATACCGGAAGTCCGTAGCAAAAATAGTCTTCCACCACATCGCCCTCGTTCTCATACTGCTTGCCGTCCTCTGTGAGAATGAAATCCCATGCATATCTCCATTTGTCCTTGTGGGTATATTCACCAGCGAACGCCTGAGAGACGGTCCACTCACCCCAAACTGGGAGTTCAGGGAAGAAAAGCTTAAAATTGTCGAATCTTGCTTTTCTGTTCTGATGGTAATAGAGATTCTCTTCAGGTGAACCCGGTTTGAAGTAGAGCAACACAAGATCAGTCTGGTCTTTTCTGAATTTCAGACTGTAGATGGTGGCAAGTGTTACAAAATTAAAGGGGAGCACAAGCACAGGCAATCCGTAACCTGTCAGGAGAATCGAGAAAAAACCTGTCATAAGAACGATCACCGCAGTCGCAAAAAGAGTCAGCATAAAACTCTTCCCCGAGGGGAGGACGAGACTTCCGCCAAGGGCAAAAGAGGTAATAATGGCGTTAAATCCGACAATTATTGCAAGACTTTCAGACTGTCCCGGAAGGAGCAACTGAAGCACCAGACCGGAGAGGAAAAAGGAGGTGATACTGAGAACGAACAAAGCCCTGGAGAAAGCAAGAATCGCCAGTGCAATGATCACACCGGTAATGATGTTCGGTTGAAAGTAAATCAGGGCAAGCGACTTGAAATAATTTTTCACCAAAAGAGGTAAAAACGGGAAATAATTGGCATCCGTCCCGTTTTGAGCGAGTTGAATGTCTGAATAATTCCCCAGAAATATGATATAAATAAAAACCGTAATCACAAAAGGGAGACTTAGCCCCGGCAGATTAAAAGTAACCGCAAGATGATTCTCGAGTACAGCAGATATAAGAAACGAAATAACCACGAATAGCGGAATGAGGAGAAGGAACAAAGGGGTAAGTTCGTAATAGAATACGGTTGCTGCCCCGAAGAGAATTCCGTTGAACCCGTAGAATCCCGATTCTATCTTTGCCGGTTCAAACCGGAGCAGGTAAGCAGTATAATTGCTCAGAATCACCCCAAGGAGCGACATAAGAGCGATTTTGGGGGATGCGAAAGTTGCCATGAGCACAACAGCCCCCAGCCACCTCCTGTTGGAAAACAGAATCTGGCTGTAGCTGAAGAAAACTGAATTCAGAAAGAATTGCACAGAAAACCTTTACAGTTTGAAGTTCTTAAGTTTTTCAGGGATTCTTTCGTTTGTCATCAAATAGTCAATCGTCTCTGCTTCTCTGATCAGTTCGACTGTTTTATCTTCCATGATCATGACCACATTCGGTCTCATCTGGATAAACTGCATCCATTGGGTCATATCGTATGCACCGACATAATCTATAACCAGTTGATCACCTTTTTTCATTACAGGAAGTGTAATGCTCTCCGCAATGCAGTCGATATTCATACAAAGGGGTCCGTAGATGGCAGTATCCTCGGTCATCATTCCACTGTCCTGAGCGGGAGTAATCTGATGTTTATACCAGAATCGTGTGAAGAGGAGATTCACACCTGCATCAATGATCATGGCTCTTCTGCCGTCTGAAAGCCGTTTCATGGCAAGAACAGTGGAGAGAAGATGTGCTGTGTCGTCAATCAGGGCTCTGCCCGTTTCAAGAACGAGCATCGGCAATTCATCTTTTGCATAAGGGAGCTCCAACAGGGAAGTGGTGATTGCATCTGCAAACTGCTCGATCGAAGGCAAAATCTGTTCTGCGGGAAGATACTGGCCGTTCAGTGTGTTGTTCGAGGGGAATCCACCACCAAGATCGATGTAGTCGAGAAGATGGTTGTATTCCTTTTTGAGCCAGGAAGCAAGTTCAACCATTTTATCGCCTGCAATTTTGTAAGCGTCAGCGCTCATCATATAGGTGCCGATGTGGGTGTGCAGACCGACAAGATTCAATCCGGAGGATGTAATAATTCTCCGAAGAGCCTGTTTTGCTTCGCCGTTCTCATAGTTAAAGCCGAATCTGTCCCACTTTGGATAAATTCCGGTATCCATGTTTACCCTGATAGCCACCTGGGCTTTTTTCCCCGTTTCCTCTGCAAGCTCAATTATGTCATAAAGCTCGTCAAAGTGGTCGATATGTATCTTTGCACCTTCGTTAATGGCTCTTTTGAGTGATACTTTGTCCTTATCAGGACCGTTGAAGAGGATTCGTTCCCCTTTCACACCAAGACGGCGTGCTTTGTCATATTCAAATCCTGACACCACTTCCGCCCATGAGCCTTCCTGGTGGAAGACGGAGCAGACTGCATTCAGGTAGTTTGTTTTGTATGACCAGGCGAACTGCACTTTTGGGTAGCGGGTTTTAAAAATTCTGTTTGCCTTTTTTTGATTTTCCCTGATTTTCCTTTCAGAGATAACGAAAAGAGGAGAGCCGTATTTTGTTGTGAGCTCGCTTACAGCAACCCCATCAATATTTGTTTTTGGTGTGTTTACGGGTCTTGAACCAAATTTATTCATAAATCCCGAAAACTGTTTCAGCACTACGGGGCGTTCGTATCTTTTTTTATCTGCCATTTTAAATAACTCCTAAGGTGGAAATTTGAGCAAGTCTGGAGACATCTGCGAGCAGGTCCCAAGAGCATCTTACAAACATTTTGCCTACTGTGTAATTTGTGAAAGGGGTAACCTTCTCACCGTTTGCCATTCTAACCATGGCACCGGGAAGGTTCTGACCCGCTCCGGGTGCAAGATAAACCCATGCAGGGAATCTCGGGTTAATTTCAAGGAGATAATATTCTCCCGTTGTTTCTGATTTCATAAACTCGAGTTCCATGCCACTCTTCCATTTGATTTTCGAGATTACTTTCCTCGAAATTTCAAGAAGTGCCGGCTCGGTGATCGTAACTCCTGACCATCCCTTTCCTTTGTCGGTAATATAGAGTTTTTTCATCGGCACCGCTCCGGTCATTCCGCCTTCACCGTCACCGAGAGCAACCACATTATATTCAGAACCTTTTACAAACTCCTGAATGATAATCGGATAGCCCCATTTATTCGCAAGTTTTTTGAAGTGGGCGGTTGCCTCTTCAAAATTGTTTGCAATGTAAGCCTCGTAGAATATTCCCTTTATCACCACCGGATAGCTGAACTCGGAGGGGATCGAGTAGAGGTCCTGTATCGTTGTTGCGAGGGTGTTTTTTGGCACCGCAATACCGTTGGCTTTGCAAAAACCGAACAACTTGTCTTTCCCTCTTATGTTGAGCTGCTCCACAGTTGGCAGAAATGTCCTGATGCCGAGTGCGTTCAGTCTCGGTTCGAGTTTTACAAATCCGTAGAGCTCACTGTCGAGTGTGGGGATTATCATATCGATTTTTTCGATACTGTGGATATAAGCTATCCTGTCGTAAAGAGCATCCAATCCGGATGAAGGATATGGAATCTGGTAGCACTTGTCTGCAGCATTGTCCATATAAATTCCCGGTTCAAGGGAATCGTAGATGAAGCCTATTAACTTAAGGTCGGGAATACCGGCTTCCTGCAGGCTTCGCATTACCGGAATGCCGGGACCGGGATTATCTGTGGCGTTTAAGCCGGTTACTGCTATTTTCATATCTCTTTTACAAGTCCAAAAGATAATAATCGATTAATGTAATCTTCGAAATCCCTTTCAAAGGTTTGTTTGTCAACTTCATAATTTTGAAGAATGTAGGTGAATATCTCATCGGTATTGTGGTTCCGGTGGATCATTTCATATATCTCTTTCGCAATCTCATTCATATTAAAGGTTTCACCGGTATTTCCAAGGAACACAAAACCTGTATCACTTACAGCCGCATATCCGGGCACTTCAAACTGACGCATATATATTTCTCCTATTTAAGAATGATCATTTTTTTTGTTTGGGAAGTGTTGCCCGTCGTGAGTGTGTACATGTAAACGCCGGTAGGCACCCGTATGCCGGAATCGTTTGAACCGTCCCAATGAACACTCTGCAGACCTGCAGGCATTTCATTTTGGAGCAATGTTTTTACTTTGGCTCCGTTCAAATCATAAACCACGAGCGAAACGGGTGATGCCTTTTCGAGGCTGAATTCTATTTTTGTCTCGGGATTAAAGGGGTTTGGATAGTTTTGCATCAATTTGAAACCGTATTCCATTTTTCCGTCGGCACCAACTCCGGTTGCTCCCGTTGAATAGATTTCATAGAAAAAATTGGCAAAAAGAGGATATTCATACTTTACAACTATCAACTCGAGCAAGCCGTCGTTGTTTATGTCTGCAACACTGGGATAGTTGTAATAGTAGTTCGGGTCATTCTTTTCCATGAGCACATCACCTGATGCCAGATCGACTATTTTAAAGGACTGTCTGTAATTGGTGGAAACTCCGTTGTAAGCGAGAATGTATGCATCTACAAAGTTATTCCCGTTCAAATCCTGCTGGAGTGAATACAACTGTGCCCCTGCAAGTCTCTCGGGATTGCTAAAAATGTATGAGTACTGCACAGTGGTTGAAAAGCCGGTTTGCATTATATCGAACCGTGTGCTGTCTATGGTATAAATTCTTTTTAACCAGTTGTCTCCCTGTTTCTCAAAGTTCATCCAACCCGAAAGCTTTGAGTAGGGAAGCCCCGAAGAAGTCCATTGTAATTGAAACTGTGGCAGAAGTGTGAATGAAAAAAGTGCAAATGAAAGCAGCAAATATTTTTTCATTTTAATAGCCTTTTATTAAATCGTATTTTTGTTATTTAAAGTAGTTTTTTTAATGATGCAAAGTTATTACATCAAGTTGTTTAATTTTGTGTCTGTATGACAGAAAGTTACAGAACAAGGTTTAAACTGAATAAAGTCACCCATTTTTTTGGTACCAAATGAAAATTTTAACAGCGGTCTTTTTTTTGATGCTACTCTCAATTGAATCGTTTCCACAATCAGGTTTCAAAAATGTTGATGATCTGTTTAAAAACGGAGAGTTTAAGAAAGCTGCTTCAGAAATTTACAGCCTTCTTTCCGACAATAAACTCTCGCCCGCTCAGGTCTATGACCTGAGGTTCACGCTCGACCTTATGGAAAGGATAAAAAAAGATTTTACCAAATCGAGAGAGGAAGTTAAAGCTTTTCTCATTAAATATTATCCTGCCGTTACTGATGAACAGTTGGATGCATGGGAAGCAAAAAGGGCTCTCGAAGTGAAGCTGATTGATGGTGAGAAAAAATACTTCAAACTCGCAGCGAGAAACCTTTTCAGAATTGACAGGGATGCAAAAAAAAGGTGGGAGGAAGTTGAAGGGAAATCACCCGATCTGCTCGATGAGTTCCTGCTGGATCTGCTCCCCGATGTGATAAAAGAGAGCAAAAAAAGGGAGACCAGACTCGTTAATCCCGTAACGATAAAGGTAAAATATACCCTGACTGTTAAGCCAAATGCAGTGCCACCGGGTGAAATTGTGCGTTGCTGGCTCCCCTATCCCGCCGAGGTTCGTGACAGACAGACGGGTGTTGAATTTATCTCGGCAAATTATGAAAATTTTGTGATCGCCCCTTATACAGCGACACACCGGTCGATCTATCTGGAGGCTCCCGCTGAAAAAGACAGCCCTCTGGTTTTTGAAGTGGAGTATAAATTTAAGTCCTACTCGGAGTTTAACAACATCGATTTTACGAAAAAATACACAATCGACACCACTTCCGACCTTTATGACATTTATACTGCCGAAAGACTGCCGCATATCCCGTTCACGGATGAGTTGAAGGCTCTGTCCGGGAGGATTATCGGAACTGAAACCGAACCTGTAAAGAAATTTAAATTGATCTATGAGTGGATCAACGACAATATCCCGTGGGCAGGGGCTCTCGAATACTCGACTATTCCCGATATCGCGTCCTATTGCCACCAAAACATGCATGGCGACTGCGGAATTCAGTCCCTCCTCTTCATAACACTCTGCAGAATGAACGGAATTCCTGCGAAATGGCAGAGTGGCTGGATGCTCCACCCTCCGGAGGTGAACCTTCACGATTGGGCAGAGGTTTACTTTAATGAGACAGGATGGATTCCCGTTGATCAATCGTTCAAACTGAAACCTTCAGATGATCCTGTTGTCAGATATTACTATCTTGGAAATACTGATAACTACCATTTTATAGTGAATGACGATTTTTCGGGAGAATTCTTCCCGGCAAAAATCCACCCGCGAAGTGAAACAGTCGATTTCCAGCGGGGTGAAGTTGAATGGAGAGGTGGTAACCTCTACTTCGACAAGTGGAATTACAACATTTATTTAGATTATACATCAGAAAACTGAGGCATTTGTGTTAAAGAAATTATTACTCCTCCTTTTTATTTCACTTGGCGTTGTTTGGGCTCAAAATACGGATGATGACGACTACGAACCGATCGAGAGAGCCCCTGCATTCGATGCACCGTTCGGTGGAGGTGGTGGTTACTTCGGTGGTATAATGTTCACCGATCTCGCAAAACTGAACAGTGCACTCGCCGGATTTGGCACACCCGACCTCTCACAATCGTCATATTTTTCAGGCGGAGGCGGATTTGTCTATATCGGGGTCGTAAAACACCTTCGACTCGGTGGCATCGGAATGACCTCGGGCACCACTTCAAAAGGTACGGTAAACGGATTCGAAAAAGAAACCCGCTATTCAAATTCTTTTGCAGGTGTCACGCTCGAATATTCACTCCCATTCATAAGGAACTGGGCGCTTTCCATTGGCGGAATAGTTGGAATTGGTGGTCAGGAAATTGATATTTACAGACACAAGGGAGCTGTTGACTGGAACACCGACCTCACAACTTTCAAAGACGACCCCCTTGGCACCACCCAAAGCCTCGGGAGAAAATATACCAACACCTACATGGTTTTGGCTCCCACTCTAAACGCAGACATCCTTCTTCACCCGCTGATCTCGTTAAGAGTAGGGGCTGGTTACTCATTCTCCCTTTTTGGCGAGACATGGAAGGCTGACAATGGAGTGGCGGTTAATAATTTTCCCGCAAATGATGTGAAGGGCAATTCCTTCTTTATTCAGGTTGGTGTACTCGCCGGTCTTTTCTTTTATTGATTTTTTAATTATCTAAATTTCAAGGATTATTCTTAGTATGAAAAACATTCTGGTTACAGGAGCCGCAGGATTTATCGGCAGCAATTTTGTTAATGCACTTTTGAAAAAAAGAGATGACATTTTTATAGTAAATCTCGATAAACTGACTTACGCAGGCAACCTCGAAAATCTTAAAGCTTCTGAAAATCATAAAAATTACAGATTTGTCAAAGGTGACATTGCAAATCCAGAACTGGTTGAATATGTCTTTCAGAAGTATAACATAAAATTCGTCGTCAATTTCGCTGCAGAATCACATGTCGACAGAAGCATCCTCGGTTCAAAAGTGTTTTATGAAACCAATGTAATCGGAACCAATGTACTGCTCGAAACTGCCCGCAGATTTGAAGTGGAGAGATTCCTTCAGGTTTCCACCGATGAGGTGTACGGCTCACTTGGAGCTACCGGTTACTTCACCGAAACCACACCAATCTCACCAAACAGCCCTTATTCTTCGAGCAAAGCTGCCGCCGATATGATGGTTCAGGCATTTTACCACACTTACGGCATGCCCGTGCTCACAACCAGATGCTCCAACAACTACGGACCTTTCCAGTTCCCCGAAAAACTTATCCCCCTTATGATCATAAACACCCTCAACGGCAAGAAACTTCCCGTTTACGGCGACGGTCTGAATGTGAGAGACTGGATTTATGTTCTCGACCACAACTACGCAATTGAGACTGTCCTCGAAAAAGGCAAACCCGGCGAGGTCTATAATATCGGTGCAAAAAATGAAATGACCAACATAGAAATCGTTAAACTCATTCTTAATCATCTCGGCAAAGGCGAAGAGATGATCGAGTATGTGAAGGACAGACCCGGACACGACCGCCGTTATGCCATCGACAACACAAAAATTGAAACCGAACTCGGCTGGACTCCTGAATTTTCCTTTGAAACCGCCATCGGTGAAACTATTGACTGGTATCTGAACAACAAGGAATGGTGGCAACGGATCATCTCAGGCGAATATGAAAAATATTATTCACAACTCTATGGAAAGAGGTAGTTGATGAAGCAATTTCTGTTGTTGCTCTTCCTGCTGTCGCCTCTTCTAATGGCGCAAAAGGATAAAACCCCTATGGGAGTTAACGAGGGGAAGCTGAGCGTCAGCATCGTTGGGAATCCTCAGCTTGCAGGTTCTTTTCCCGCAGCGCCCGGTGAGAGAGTCGACCAGTTCCTCACCAGAGTAATGTATAATGCTGCTGTGGAAAAAGCCACCATCTGCCTCCGAAATATAAAATTGAAGAGGGAAACGGGTGAGATTCTCACAATTGACATTCAAAAATTCCGGATTAATGGTGATGTCAACCAGAACCCCTACCTTAAAAACGATGATGTGATCATCCTTCCGATTGCCGATTTTAAGGCAATCTATTACGAGATTGAGGGGGCTGTAAACAACGCGGGCAGGTACCACTTCGTTGAAGGTGACAATCTGCAGGATGCCATCTATTACGCACTCGGAAACAGCTCCGCTTTTCAGGGTTACGACTCCACTACCATCTACAGGTTGAGTTACGACAGAACCAAAATGGAAAAAATACGAGTTGCAACCAATTCAAACATTAAACTGCAAAACCGTGACCGAATTGTGGTTGGTGATGAACAACCATTTATGGATGACTTTAAAATCCTTGTTATTGGTGAGGTAAACCGACCCGGTTATGTCCCTTTTGGAAGAAAACAGCAGACCCTCAAGGATGCACTCGAACTCGCAGGGGGACTGACTCCAACGGCTTCTCTTAATAACATCCGTCTCCTTAAAAGCAAAAACCTCCCCTCAAGCGTTATCCGCGCATACTATGGTGTAGATGCTCCAAGAGAAAAGGTGGATATGCAGGAGGATAAAAATGTCGTGGATATTCAAAAATTTATGGCTGAGCTGAGTTCTCTCGATTTTCTCAATCTTTACAGACTCTCGGGTCTGAACGAGAGGGATACCTCATACCTCAAACTCGAAGCTCAATTGAATTTTTACAACAACAGCCAGTTGATAGATTTGACCGTCAAAAATGACACCCTGAGGACTTTCTATGAAAATTATCGTGTCCAGATGGGTGACATCATTGTGGTCTCCAGTCTTCCGATTGGAATAAACATGGTCGGGCAGGTTCCATATCCCGGTTGGATTCCATACTCCCCGGGAATGGATTTTCAGTATTACATCCGTCAGGCAGGGGGATTGAACGACTATGCGAATCCTGATGACATCATGGTAATCAAAGGGAACACCAAACAATGGCACGCTGCAAAAGATTTTAGAGGGACTCTGGAACCGGGTGACTATATCTATGTTCCAAAAGAGCCTCAGCGTTCCTTCTGGTCCTACCTTACTGATACGGCTCTCGTGCTGGGAATCATAGGAAACATTGCCACACTCGCCATTCTCTTCATCAATGTGATGAAATGATTTTTGTAAGGGGAGCGAAAAAAATTCCGTTCCCCTCTGCAACCTTTTTCAAGTTGTACTGGTCTAAAAACATGTAGTCAATAACAAGCATGAGACCACGGCAATGAAAACAGTATTACTCACAATCGCACTTATTTTAATAGCTATCATCCTCTTTTTTACAACCGTTAGCGCCGCCGGTTGATAAATTATTCCTTTCAACCGAAAATTTTTCAGATTTTTGTTTTAAAATCTTAATTTTGCAATTGTAATCATTTCCAAAAAGGACATAAAGTGAAAATATAACTCCCCGTCACCGCTAAACACAATTAACAATTCATGTTAGCAATGGAGTTATTATGTCCCGAATCTCATTATCAAACATTTCGCTTGTTTTCCCAAACGGTTTCACCCTTTTATCCGATATTTCCGTCTCCTTCAATCCCGGCGTAACGGGTCTTGTCGGCAGCAACGGCTCAGGGAAATCCACGCTTGCCAAAATTGCCACCGGTTCAATCGTTCCCACTTCGGGAAGTGTAACCCGTCCGGATAATCTCATATACCTTGAACAGGAGTTTTTCGAATCCTCAGGTGATACCATAGCCTCACTCCTGGGTGTCGAGCTCAAGTATCTTTCTTATCTCAGGATCACCGCGGGATACGGAACGGAGGCGGATTTTGTTGCACTTGACGATGACTGGGAAATTGAGGAAAAAATTCAAAAGGCACTTGCAAAGACCGGATTAACCGGTTTTTCGGGTGATTCTCCGGTCTCCACTCTTAGCGGAGGTGAGATCATAAAAGCCCGCCTCGCCTCCCTCTTCATGCATGATTACGATTTTATAATCCTCGATGAGCCGACAAATCACCTCGACAAAAATGGACGGAATGCCGTTTTCTCATTTATCGAAGAATTCCCCAAAAATAAAGGACTGATTGTTATTTCACACGACAGGGAATTGCTGAGAAGGGTCGACAGAATCGTTGAAATCTCGGAAGCAGGTATCACGATTTTTGGCGGGAATTACGACTTGTACAAGGAAATTACTGACACGGAAAAAGAAGCCGCAATCAGAATGTTTGAGGAGAAAAAGCGGAAATTGAACAATGACATTTCCAGGGCAGAGGCTGTAATTCACGACCAGGCGGCAAAAAGCAAACGGGCGGGAGATTCGAAAAAAAATTCGGGGATCCCTAAAATTATGCTCGGCAAAATGAAAGAGACCGGTGAAAAAACCCTTAAAAAGAAAATTGAGGCTCATACTGCCAAAATCGAGAGAGCGAAAGAAGATATTGCCGGAGCAGAAAAGAGAATAAGGAAAGAGAAAAAAACCGCCTTCGATTTTTCATCAGGTGGTAAAAAATCATCGGTTGTATTTGGCTGTACCGGGTTAAATATCAATTTTGGTGAGAAGGTACTTTGGAATTTTCCTCTGAACCTGACAATTTCCCGCGGTGAGAGAATCCGGATAACGGGATCGAACGGTTCGGGGAAATCCTCTTTTTGTAAAGTGCTCACCCGTGATATAACGAATGTCATCGGGGATATACACATTCTTCCCGCAAACACGGTTTATCTCGACCAGAAGCTTTCCTTCCTCGACAGGTCAAAAACGATACTCGAGAATGCAGCCTCGGGAAATAAAGGCAAATTTAACGAGACCGAAACGCGAATAAGACTCGGACGACTCGGATTTTATGGCGACGACTGTCACAAACTGACTGGTTCTCTAAGCGGGGGTGAGCTAATCAGGGCAGCAGTGGGGGTTCTTGTTTCTCTTAACGAACCCCCTGACCTTCTGATACTGGATGAACCGACAAACAATCTCGACCTGACCGGAATCGAAATGCTGCAGAGAGCCATCGGTTCATATCCCGGTACTCTTGCAGTTATCACTCACGATGATGATTTTGCCGTCGGGTGTGACCTTACAATGGTTGTCGATATGGACGAACTCTTATGAGTAGAGTTTTTCAGCTTTTTCTGCTGATATAACAATACCTTTAATAAGCGAGGAACTGAATCCCGAGTGTTCCATTTGGTTCAGTCCGGCTATGGTACAGCCACGGGGAGTGGTTACCTTATCCACTTCACCTTCGGGGTGGGTTCCCTTCTGAAGAAGAAGCGAGGCTGCTCCCTTGGCTGTCTGGGCTGCCATAAAGAGTGCATCCTCGGCGTGAAATCCGATCTCGATTCCACCCTGTGATGCCGCCCTAACCGCCCTTAGGAAAAATGCTATCCCGCAGGCACACAGGGCGGTTGCAGGTACCATAAGGTCTTCTCTGATTACAATGGCTGCTCCCAATGGTTCAAACAGTTTTACCGCCCTCTCCAGTGCATCCTTATCGTCGGCATCGCCGCACAGGCAGGTCATCGATTCCCTTATCGCAACTGCAGTGTTGGGCATGGCGCGAATAACGGGCACCCTTTTGGTCAGATGCGACTTCATATCCCTGACCGAGGCGCCGGAGACAATCGATATCACTTCGTGTTTCCCCTCGACGAGTGCAGAATCGATCTCTTCAAGAATTCCGTTCAACTCCTTGGGTGTAACCGCCACCACTACCAGATCAGCCATCGCAACAGCTTTTTTGTTGTCGATTGTTACCGTCATGCCAATCTCTTCAAACTTTTTCAAACCGTCAAGGCTCCGTCTGGTGACGATGATGTCTTCACTTTTTATCAGTTTCGACTCATTTATGCCCAATGCAATCGCGGAACCGATGTTCCCCGCTCCAATTATTGCGACTTTTCTGTTGTTCAATGTTTTGCCTTTTTGTTAATATTTTGACCGCAAATAAAAGAAATTATTGATTAACTGCTCCATTTTCTTTAAACTTTCATTTCCCTGTAACGGTCTAACTTTCATAAAAAAGATCGAGAGAATAATGTCAAAACCCAACATAACCGCCCTGATTTTCCACTCACTCATAATATTTTCAACATTCCTTTTTACCTCCTGTTCCTCTGCAGTCGAAGTGATGAGCAAACAAACCGACAGCCCTGTTCAGGTGAATGGTGAGCGAAGCGACTGGACCGGCAATCTGACTCAAGTGGATGACGGAAAAATGGCATTCGGATTCAAAAATGATGCACAGTCACTTTACATCCTTGTTGTTACTCCCGACCGCGCAAATGCGATGAAAATTTTAATGCAGGGACTTACACTTTGGATAAAGAGTGATGACGGCGAAGAACTTGGGATTAAATATCCGATGAAACCACTTACCGAGGACTTGAGGGAAATCCGCGGTGCCGGCAACAAAAAAGAACTACCCGAGCTCCCTGAATTTGTCTCAGCCCTGAAGAGAATCAACGACCAGATTCAGGTAATCACAAAAGATCAATATCCAATCTACACTTCAGAAGCATCAAAAGGAAAGTATTTGAGAGGCAGTTTTGGGATGAACCAGGGCCAGTTTGTTGTCGAAATGCAGATCCCTCTCGCGGGTGATGATATCTCACAAAGGCTCTTCTCCAAAACACCATCCAACATTTCCCTTAAATTTGAAACAGGAAAATTCGAAATGGAGGGCATTCGTCCCGGTGGCGGCATGGGAGGTGACGGCGGTGAAGGAAGACCCGGTGGCGGTGGCATGGGTCGCGGCGGCGGAAAAGGAAACCACGGCGGCACCCGTCCCGGTGGTGGTGAAAGACCGAACTTCGAACCGCTGAAATACTCGTTTAAGGTTGTGTTGGGCAAGTAGGGCAGATTTTTGTAATTTTGGGTGTCTTAATAAACAATTTCACGAGAGAAATAGAGATGCTTAAGCAGATCCGGTTACAAAATTTTTTAAGCTTTAAAGATTTGACTATTGATTTTAATTCCGGACTCAATATTTTGGTGGGAATTAACGGAGCCGGGAAATCAAATCTTTTCCGGGCTCTCGATCTGCTCAAAGAAGGGGTATCCGGCAAACGGTTAAAAGATTTTGTTTTTAACAAGATGGGAGGCATGGATAACATCTTATTCAAAGCTGCAAATGCGAATCTTCCTGATTACTCTACAACATTAAAATTTGTGTTCGATGGTAAAGTGGCTGGTGAAAAAGGATTTAAGTTCGTAGATGACATTGTTTACACAATTACACTCAAAAAACTCCCCTCTTCCTCCAATTATTATGTTCTTGAGAGGGTCGAATCTTCATCGGGGTTTGTTTGGTTGGATTTTGAGGCAGGAAGTGGTGTCTTAAGCGAAGGTGTGGAAAATAACGGGCAAAAGACAAAACCGGTCAAATATCACGATTTTGTTTCAGGTCAGGAACTGGCACTCTCATCAATTTTTGATACCGATAGATACTCAGCTCTCTCAACGATAAGAAGTGCCATTGCCGATATGGAGGTCTACCACTATTTTGATACCACCTCTACAAGTCTGATAAGGAAACCAACTCTTCCCACCTCGGAGGAAAGACTTCTTCCAACCGGTACGAATCTTCCTCAAATACTAAATACTTTGAAGATAAACAGCAAGAGTAGCTTCAACAGAATCATCAATTTGCTCAAAGATATAAACCCCGCTTTCACTGAAATTGACTTTAACTTTATTGGTGGAAACATTGAATTGATGCTCGGAGAGGAGAATCTTGAGGGCTCCATCCATGTAACCAACATCAGTGATGGTACACTTCATTATTTATGCCTGCTCGCAATTCTACTCAATAACAACAGGGGAAAAGTAGTATGTATTGACGAACCTGAACTGGGTTTACACCCTGATATGATCAGCGGCATTTCACGGTTATTGGAGGAAAAATCACCGGAGACACAGTTTATAATATCAACTCACTCCGAGAATTTACTTGACAACTTCGACCTCAGGGATATCTTGATATTTGAGAAGGACAAAGCGAATTCAACTACTGTAAAAAGATATTCCGACGATGACTTTAAAGGATGGTACCAACAGTTTTCACCAGGAAAGATGTGGCGAACAGGAGACCTTGGGGGGAACAGATGGTAGAAAGATTAATTATTGAGGGAACAGCAGACACTAAAAACGGTAACTTGAGAGAGGGCTTTAACAAATTACTAAGGAAGAAACTTGGCAGAAATATGCCCCGAATTGTGATGGGAGACGGGAAATCACAGGCAATTGACAAGTTCCTTAACAGCAGTAATTCAGTTTTGCTTTGTGATCTTGATGGACCGGATGAAACCCGGGAAAAAGACATTCAGATGCACAGGTTTGAAGAATATAGAGATAGCATTTATTATATGGTACAGGAAATGGAAGCCTGGTTTATTTCCCAACCCGATATTCTCGATAAATTCTATCAAGCCGATCTCACAAAAAAAATCCCAAAGAAACACGCAAGCGAATTTGAAAATCCCGATGAAAAATTACAGGAGTGGACACGGGACTCGAAAAAGGGCAAGTACCACAAAGTGAGACACGGGACAGCTCTCCTTGAAATGCTCGATGCTGATAAATTGACGGAAGATTTTCCCGATTTTAAGGGACTGATTAAAGCTCTGAGGGAGAGTGATTAAGTCCTTTCGGCTCCACATTGGATATATGTTCCTTTTTTTTGTGTATTAGCCCCAAACAAGTCGAAATTCGGTTTTTTTTGCAATAAACGCAATTTTTTCTTGCGTTTATCACCCGATATTATAGAAATGTAAAAACAACTTCGCTTGGTATGACGGGACATTTTGGGAAGGAGTATTGGAACAGTTGTGTTAGCTCTTTTTCCAAAGCCATGGTCGGAAGATGCTTAGTTCTTAAAAGATCAATAATTGAAAATTTACTATTCAGAAATTAATGATTTTCCCCGACTTTACCTCAACCAGGATGTTTTTTGTTTTGGCAAAGTAATTTATGCTTGATTAATTCCCACATCTGCGTTTTTCCCTCTAATCTGTGTGTATCGGCGTTCCTACACACATGTCGCCACAAGGGCTCAAAATCCTCTCTGCGTTCTTCCGTCCATTCCGCGTGTATCTGCGTCCTCTAAAAAAATCCTCCCGTTTCACCCTTTTTTCCGATAAATTTATTAAGTTACGGGCGACCTAACTTAAACTTGTTCGAGGAGTGAAACATGAAAAGGTTGTTACTGTTTTCGTTCATGATTCTGGTCGCGTTTAATAGTGTTTCAAGTGCCGGGTCAAAGGGTCCGACACTTACCACCGTCACAGAATCCATACTCAATTTTATGGATGACGGCAGATGGTATCCCAAGACTGTATGGAATATTCTCGGGATGCAGAGCGGGGAAGAACTAAAAACTACCATCAAAGATATGAATGGTAAGATCGTTGCAGATGCAACATGGCAGTTTACCGCCAACTATGACGGTGAATGGGCAAAAGTAACAGATTGTCTTAAATTCTCACCAACAGGTCACCCAACCACAGCTTTCGACAAGCTGCCCGTCTTCGCACCGGCAAACTATAAACTTGAAATCTACGCCGGCGGGAAACTGATCTGGGAAACTCCTTTCGAAATCACTAAAACCGTGAAAGCCGGAAAGGCAAGGTATGCCTGCACCGGTCCCTGGCAGGACATTGCATACATCTATGAAGATGACGGTTCAAACGGAGGTATTGTGTCATTCTGGTTTGCAGGTCCAACCGATGTGAAGTGGTTCTGGGAAAACAATGACGGATACGAGCGAACCATGGAGCTGAGATCGGAAGTGATCAAAAATGGTGAGGTACTGGTTACAAAAGGTCCTGAACAGTACGATCATTTTACCAGCTACCCGGGTCAAACAAGAAAATTCGGAAAATCGGTTGCCTACACAATGGATTTCAAACCGAAAGTAATGGCCAAGGACGGCGAGTACAGAATTGTGATCTATGCAAGCGACCAGTATAAAAACCAGTGGAATCCGATTGTCGATTTTACCTTCCCGGTTGTCAACGGTAAAATTCCGATAAACGAGGAGCTCTCGGGGGAGAAGTCAGACCCTCTCCACAGGTGCATTACATCGTCTGCTTATTATAAAAAAGGAGCCGTGAAGAACACCGTACCAAACTATCGTTAACAGGCTGAAAACTTGGAATAAGGGCGGTCTCTAAGGCGGCTGCCCTTTTCTGTTTTCTATTTGACAGGTCACCCGATTTAAGCAAGGGAACAGCATTAAACCGTTTGCGCATCTCCCGTCACAGCCAATATTTAATACTTTACATTTAAAATCTAATCTGTTATATTAAATTTAATTTAAAAACATTTTTGAGCCATATATGAAAAAATTCATTTTACTCGTTTTGATCGCATTTCCGGTTTATTCGCAAATGATAATATCCGGTGGTCCTGATTTCTTTTTCACCAAATCTTCGGGGCTTGATGGATTCGTTGAGAGGTACAACACCACCCGTTCTTCGATCCTGACAAAGAAGATGGAATCACTCGGAACAATGACTGGATGGAACATCAATCTTGGATTCGCCATGGGAATAGCGTTCGATATTGGTTACTCGTCCCACAAAGGTCAATTGAGGGCTGAAACTGATCCATTAAGGACCACAGGTGGTGGCACCTTTAGAGAAGTGGATATCAGTGTAGGCAATTTCATGATCGGCACGGGAGTAGTGGTCGCCTCTGAAAAGAATTTCGGGCTCATTTTTCCATATGTTGAGGCGAATCTTCAGACCATGAGTTTCGAGACACGCACCAACACTCAATCAAAATCGGGAGATGTGGGTATGATCGGCAATATGGGAATCGGAGGGAAGATTGCGATCGGCATTGGAAGTTCGTTTGCGCTGCTTATTCATCCGTCCTATAACTTCGGTCTTCTTGATGCCAATTTCAGCGATATCTATGATGCCACCAATACATCTTACGACTCTTTCTCTGACCAGACCAAGGGTTCTTTCGGCGGTTTTCATCTCAGAATCGGTCTGGCTCTTTTGATACAAGACTGAAAAAAAAGTGTTAAATCACCGGTTATTGATCATTTAAAGATTGGTAAAATCGGGCGACCAACTTTCCATTTTTCTTTTTGACAGAAAAGACATATATTTGTGGTCTAACTTTATCCTGTTTCCGGAGGGGTGGGAGAGTGGCTTAATCCAACGGTTTGCTAAACCGTCGTAGGGATTATACCTTACCGCGGGTTCGAATCCCGCCCCCTCCGCCAGTTTTGTCCCCTGAAACGGGGACTTTTTTATTTTAAAGAGCCTGCAGGAATCTGCTCACAAAGGTACGGCAAGAGTAAATTTGCTGCCTCTTCCCGGTTCCGATTCGACAGATATTTTGCATTTGTGAATATCAGCGAGTTCTTTAACCAGTTTTAAGCCAAGACCCGTTCCCTTTTCGTTTCCGGTCCCCGAGGTTGACTCGTTCAGACTGTTATCGAAAAGTGACTGTCGAACATTTTCGTCCATTCCTGTCCCGTGGTCAAGAACAGAGAGCTCCAGGGAGTCAGATTTTTTTGTCGCTTCCATTTGGATGGAACTGTCGGGATATGAAAATTTTATGGCATTATTGAGCAGATTACCCAGAATTGTCTCCAAAATATATCTGTCGCCTGTAAAACCAACATCCTCCGGCAATTTAATCATCACTTTAATATTCTTGGCACTTGCAGAAGATTCAAATGATTCCATAACAGTGGAAAATATATCAGAGACTTTCAACTCGACGGGGTTGACCACAAGCTCTCCCCTCTGAGCCCTTGCCCATGTAAGAAGGTTGTTCAGCAGTTGAGAAAGATGTCCCGATGTTTTGTTAATCGACTTTGCCATGTCCTTTCTTTCTTCATCGTCCATCTCCTCATAATCATCGTGCAAAATTTCGGCAAGATTTTTTACCGCAAAGAAGGGGTTTTTAAGATCGTGAGCCAGAATGGAAAAGAACCTGTCTTTTGAAGAGTTTAATTCCACCAAAAGAAGTTTGGCTTTTTTCTCCGATTTGTAACGAAGAATCATCAGGAGAATTCCGCCGATGACGAGGATGGAAACAATGATCAGGAAAGAGGTTGTCACCTTCTGGTATTCGACATCTTTTCTAAGCACTTCATTTTCCCGGTCTTTTCTTTCGGTCATGAAAGCAGTCTGGAGGTCTGCTATTTTGTTCAATGTAGTTTGACTGAATATTTTGTCCTTCAGAAGTGCATGTTCTCTCAGAGCGATATAAGCCTGTTTGTAGTCACCCTGCATCACAGCAAGGTCGGTCAGGTATTCGTAAACGACGAGCAGTTGATCCAGATGACCCGTTTTTTCAGATTCTGATTTTGCAAAATCGAGGGATTTTTGTGCGGCAACCAGATCTCCAAGCTCCATGTAAATTTTTGCCATTATGTTGGTGTTTATTATCTCCCCGTACTTGTTTTCAATTTTTATGTCGATTTCAATCGATTTCCGGGAATATTCAAGAGCGGTTTTGAGTTCTCTCTTTTTAAAGTATACCTCACTCATACCGCGGAGCGCCTGGCTGACGCCTTTTAGATAGTTTATCGCTTTGCTGTTTTCAATTGCCTTTAAAAAAGATTCTTTGGCTTTGTCGAGTTCTCCGAGCTGTGTATAGGCATTTGCGATGTTAATGAGGGATTTTGCATAACCTCTTTTGTCGTCTCTCTCGAGCCTGAGAGCTGCAGATCTTTTAAAGTAATCGAGAGCTTTTGCATAGTCCTGTTGTATCAGATACACCTCACCGATGTCGTTGAGGGCATAAGCCATTCCTTGCTTGTCACCGATATTTTCGAAAATATGAAAAGCATGCATCATGTTTTCGAGAGCGGCAGAGTAGAGTGCATTTTTGAAAAAATAGTCACCAAGATTGTTGTAGGAGTAGGCTATCTGAGTAGAGTCGCCGACCAGTTTTGCATACTTGAACGACTCATTGTAATAGTAGTAGGCAGAGTCCAGATTCCCAGTTTCCGAATGAATTACACCGAAATAGTCGAGTATCAAACCTTTGTTTTTCGAATCACCGAGCTTTTCGTAAATACCGAGAGCCTCCCAGCCGAATTTCAGGGCGAGTGAGGGGTTATTGGTTCTGTTGTCCCAGCAGATGCGGGAGAGAATACCTGCTTTGGAAGTGTCGTCGAGGGCCTGTATTGATTTAAGAACGCTGTCCAATTTGGGCTGGGCAAGAATCAGCGGAGTAAACAGCAGAAGAAGTAGAGCGGAAATTTTCAGCTTGCTCAATAAATCATATATTTTCATATAATTAACTTACAAAATTTTCAATCGATAATAAAACCGGATAAACAAAAATTATTAATCCTGTTCCACATTAATCGCAGGGAAAGTAACAGTAATTTTTGTTCCTTTGGGAGAATTGTCGGTAAGTGAAATATTGCCATCAAACCCGCTTATAATCGTTTTAGCGAGGGATAAGCCAAGTCCATACCCGTTAATGCCATATTTTTCAGCATTGGTAGCCCGATAGAAACTTGTGAAGACCTTTTCCCTCTCTTCTTCGGGGATTCCAATTCCGTTATCCTCGACAATAATGGATGCGGTACCGTTTACCCGCTTTAGAGCGAGTACAACTTTTTCATTTTCATCCGAATATTTCAGACCGTTCTCGACCAGATTCCCGACAACCATCGCAATGAGGTCTGCATCGCCTTTCACAAACACTGAGTGTTCGATTTCAGATAAAATTCTTTTATTGTCTTTTCCTGCGGAATCTTCAACGATTTTCGACAGATTGATAATCGAGCCGTTTTTCTCTCCCTCCATTTTAATTTTTGAGAGGGTGAGAAGTTTTTTAACAATGGCAATCATTTTTTCCGTTTGAGAATCGAGAACCCTGAAAGCATCCATGTATTCCTGTTTGGTTCTCTCCCGCCGCATTGCAAATTCAATTTCTGTTTTCATGGCAGTAAGGGGATTCATCAACTGATGCGAGGCATTGTTGTTGAAGCCGCTTATTTGTGAGAACTCAAATTCGAGCCGGTTGAACAACTGGTTCAGAGTGTCGCGGAGTCCGCCGATGGGGTCTTCGGGTTCAGCCTGGTTTTCGATTCTGCCGTTCAGATTGTTTGCAGAAATCGACTTTGCAACATTCACAATCTCCTTAACCGGACGAAAAGTTCTTCGCGAGATGTAAACAGAGACCGGAATTATAACCAGAATAGTGATAAAAATCAGGAGTGCATGGTACTTGATCGATTCGTCAAGCCTTCTAAAAAGTTCGTTGTTAAGTGTCGAGAGTTGCAGAATTGCTTTTTTGCCCTCCCTGGAATTGATTGCGGAGTAATATACCCGGAGATTGTTTTCACCGATTTCCACATCATCGTAGAGGGGAAGTTCCAACGGATCGGCAAGGGGCTTTTCGATTTGATTGAATTTACCGATGTTTTCGCTTAAAAGAAGGTTTTTACCGTTCAAATCATAAATTTGAAGCAGGAAGGGGTGCTGTGTGATTTCGTGAAAATCCCTTTCGGCAAGCTCTACATTGCTTACAATCCTGATGGAATCGTTTTCGTAAGAGAGGGTGTTCAGAAGTTTTTCAGTTTCGTGCCTTAAGCTGTTGTCCACCGAGTTTTGCAAAATTTTTCTGATCGAAAAAATCGAAAAGACGGAAAAAATCATGAAAAAGGAGATGAAAAGGAAGAGTATCCAAAAAAAGATGTTTCTGACAGAAAAAGTAAAGACGCTTCTGATTTTATTCATCAACCGAGAAAAAATAGCCTTCACCATAGACATTTTTTATAAATTTCTTTTCAGAAAACTCTGCGAGTCTTTTTCTGATGTTTTTTATTGAAGCTTCTACAAAGTTGGTTTGGGGAATGAAATCGAGCCCCCAGACCCCTTTGATAATGTTTTCTTTTGAAACGAGTTTGTTTCTGTTCTCGAGAAAGAATTTAAGGATATCAAATTCTTTTTCGGTGAGTTTTATATTCCCGGCACTACACTCAAGTGTGCGGGCAAGAAGATCGAGAGAGAAAACATCGAAATGGATCACCTCGTTTGTCTTGTCGTATCTTCTGCTGACAGCCATCACCCTTGCAATCAGTTCTTCAAATGAGAAGGGTTTTGTGATGTAGTCGTCTGCACCGTGGTTGAGGCCCTCGACAACATTTGAGACATTTCCCATTGCGGTCAGAAGAATAATGGGGGTCGAGATGCCTTCCTTCCGGATTCTGCGACAGAGATCGATGCCGTTCAGTTTTGGCATCACCCAGTCGAGAATAATGATATCAAACTTGAGGTTTTGCAGCAATTCCCACCCTCTTTCGCCGTCAAAAGCGATGGTTGCATTATGCCCTTCCTCCTGAAAAAGTTTCTTCAGGGAGAGGGTAAGTTGTTCTTCATCATCAACGATAAGGATGTTCATTTAATAATTTTCAGTTATTGACACAAAAACATATTTAATAACGATGAGAATAAAAAATGAATATTTTTTCATATTTGTTTATAATGCAGATATCTTAAAAAGAGTTAAGTTTGAATTGAAAGCGATCAATTTCTCATAAAGAGGTAAAAATAATGAAAAGAATCCTAACCCTGTTGCTGGTTGCACTCACTTTTGCAGCCAATGCACAAAATTATGTTGGAGTACAATCCTGCCAGATGTGTCATCAGGGAACGCTCCGTACTTTCCCCGGCTTCAATTCGTGGAAAGCGACATTACACTCTAAAATCCATCTTCTCCCTTCGACTGAGACCATGAAAGGTGACTATTCACAAACCGTCTCGATGGGTGCTGCATATGGAAACGCTACCGTTACTTTCCGCACCTCCGGAGCAGATTATTTTATACAATTAAATCCTGTTGGCGGCTCACAAGTTGAATACAAAGTTGACTACACTTACGGTGGTGGCTGGAAACAGAGATACCTCGTAAAAATTGGCTTAAGCTATTATATTCCACCCGTACAGTGGAACCTCAAGAAATATCTTGACAACTCCACCGGAAACTGGGCGGCTTACAATCCGCAGAACTGGTTTACATCAACCGGTGCCTTGAAACCTCAGGACAATGTATTCCGTGCAAAATCATGGGATAAAAACTGTGCCGGATGCCATGTCGTTCCGGGTAACAACACCAATACAGTTACTGTAAATGTAAGTGGCACCGACACATCATGGACTTACGGCTGGGCAAACAGCAGCAGCGCTGACAATATAGTTGTTGGTTGCGAATCATGCCACGGACATCCTTCTGCATTCGCAGGACCGGGCCATGTCAACAAACTTACCGACCTTTCATACGACAGAAAACTTGATGTTTGCGGTCAGTGCCATTTCAGAGGAACCAGCAAGGGTAAAGTCTTCGAATATCCGTATGATGAAGTAACCGGTAAAACCTATCCTGTTGGCGAAGATCTCGCTGGATATGTAACTTACAAAGGCGGCTTGTGGCCCGATGGAAAAACATCGAAACAACACCACCAGCAGTCGATGGATTTCAAATACGCCAAACACTTTAACTCCAATTTTGGAATTACCTGCGTTACCTGCCATGATCCTCATCAGGAAACAGCTCAGTCGCATCAGTTGAAACAGGATTTCAACTCCCTTACACCGGGTATCGGTTGCGTTTCATGCCACGCTGACAAAGCTGCTGAAACTGGCGGTATCAACAACCACACAAAACATTCACAGTCAATCAGCCAGTGCGTTAACTGCCACATGACTCAGAATGCCACCACTGCAAGAGCTTATGACATTTCAAACCACAGCTTCATGCCAATCAGACCAAACCTGACCATTACTTATGCTAATGTCACCGGCGGTCAGATTAACACCTGTGCGGTTTCATGCCATAGAAACGGTCAGGGAACAAGAGGTACAGGTTATGCTTTCGGTATCACTGATGCAACTCTTACAGACTGGTCAGAATCAACAGATATCGCTCTCGCAGATACACTCTGGAGATATTATCAGGCAATGTGGGGAATCGTTGGTCTTGAAAAAGAAGAATCAGGAGTTCCAACAGAGTTCGCTCTAAACCAGAACTTCCCGAATCCTTTTAACCCGACTACAACGATTTCATTCAATGTAGCAAAAACAGCCAACATGCGTCTTGAAATCTTCAACGCAGCAGGCGAACTCGTGAACATCCTTGTAAATCAGGAACTTGCTCCCGGAACATATAAATATCAGTGGGACAGCAGAGCCGCCGCCGGTTATACAGTACCAAGCGGAATCTACTTCTACAGACTCGTTTCCGACAATGTAAATCTTGCTACCAAGAAAATGATCTTAATGAAGTAATGCAATAATGCAGTAATCCAATAATGCAGTAATGCAGTAATATTTTGGAATTTGAGGCTGTTCATGAAAGTGGGCAGCCTCTTTTTTTATGGCTGAGGGTTGAAGGATGATAGCTGAATAATTTCAAACTTTCAGCCTTCTCTCTTCAGCCCTCTGCCTTCTCTCTTCAGCCCTCTGCCTTCTCTCTTCAGCCCTCTGCCTTCTCTCTTCAGCCTTCAAAAATTCATCTCACTCTGTAACCGAATGAGTCGACATAATCGAGGTCAAACAACAATATCTCTCTGGTAAGCATATAGGAACCGAAGACTCCCAGACCGCCTTTCACATTTGTAAAGACATTTTCATCGAGTCTGACTGAATAGGGATCGAGATATCCGTTTACACTTGAGTAGTATTTTGCCAAATTTGTATCATAAACCAGAAGTCTCAGTTCAGCCCTAAGAACCCTGAACATCCCTTTGAAATCGTAGCCCGCAGATATCTTCTCCATTGTCGAGTCGATTGCACGGTAATCAAACGAGATCCATCTGTTGGTGTTGAATGTTGGATAGACGATTTGAAGTTGTTTATTTACGGTAAGGTAGTCAGTCGGTACCTCGATTGAGAAAACCCCCGGCTTATCATCACGCATGTAAAATATCTCCATTTTGGGGACATACAAATAGAGGTCCTGAGTTCTCCATTGCAGTGTATATCTTCCCGCAATTGAATTCTTACGGTCGTAACCGATTGCAAAAACCGATTTTTCCACATACACCTGCGGCGGGACAACAGTGACAGCCTCCAGCACCTTCCCCTCAGGAGTGACAATTTTTGCGGTAACCGGTTTTTCCGCCTGCGGTTTAAATTCAGTGGATACATATGCGGGCATTTTCTTCCCGTAACGATTGGAATCCGACCTGTCAATGAGCGTATCGCGGAACCGGTATGTGGCTCCATCCTGTGTAACCTCCACAAGACACCCGGCTATCTCGGGGGATATTGTATTCGAGGAGGGATTAAAATTTGAAACATCGTAGCTTTTTGCGACTACAATTATCTGCTTTGTCGAGTCTCCCTTAAGCGAAGAATATACAAACAGCTTCTCTTCAAACGGGAGTTTAGGAGCAAACTCCTCATCACAGGAGAGGTTTAAGAGAGAAATCAGGACAATAAAGATCAGTCCGGTGATTTTCATATTTCAATCCTTATGCTAGCTGACGGGAGGAAGGGGAGCATATCCACTCTTTCACCCGTGTCACGAATAAAATAAAAGATGTTCCTTCTGTCATAGACATTCAGAAGACTTACATCAAGATCAATTTTTGCAAAGAACAATTTGAACGATTTTGACAGACTCAGGTCAAGTCTGTGATATGAAGGGAGCCTCTGTGCGTTTCTTGCACCATAGAGGTATGAAGGGTCGTAAATCCCCTGAGCATACCACGAACTCCACGGATCCATAATGTTCCACTTGTCGTAGAAACCTGCAATACCTGTATATGGAAGACCGGAGGAGAATCGCCAGACTGCATTAAACTGCCATCCTTCCCAGAATATCCAGCCGATTTGCAGATTAACAGTATGCCTTGTGTCATATCTTGGGTTGAACTCGATCCCGTTTTTCTTTTTAAAAGAATAGCCAAGCGAATAGGAGCCTTTAAAGAAAAAGGTCTGAAACGAAACATCGAAACTGAAATCGAGGCCGTATGATCTTCCGTCTGCCTGAACAAAATCGGGATCAAGATTTGTATATTTCAATTCATTTATATCGACGAGATTATCGATGTCCTTGTAATATCCCTCAACCGAGAGCTTGCACCACTCGGTCAGATAGTAGTCAATACCACCGATCAGGTGGGTTGCCTGAGCGGGTTTAAGATAGTCGGGCACAACCACCCACGGTTCAAAAATCGAGATGAGCTCTTCCTCGTTTGAGAGGGTCACGAGATTCTGCGAAAACCTGCCGACACCGAGTCGAAAGGCAAGAATTGGAAGTGGCACCCAGGTAACATTAAGCCTCGGCTCGAGAAAGAACGGACTCTTCTCCGATGCCGATACAACATTAAGCCGCATTCCGGCGTCCACTCTAAAAGTTTCATAGCGGAGAAGTTTGTATTTTACATACGCTACCATGTCAAGTCCGCGCTGCCTGAGTTCGGTCTTGCTGCCAAACAGATTGGTAAGTTTCAACTCGGTAGTGAGAATTTTATTGTGAAAACCTGCCCACAGCTCATCCCTGCTGTCAAAGATATAAGTAAAATCCCAGTTGCTTGTGAAATCGGCAATGATGTTTTTTCGCGGTTTCGAAGTTGTCAGATTCGGTACCACCTCCCCCTCGAAAGTGGTGTAAGTGAACGACATATTGGAGTAGAGAGGGGAAGCCCAAACCTGGTACCAGTTCAAACCAAAACTTGAATTGTTGAAGTAATAGTCCTCTTTTGCCAGATTTTTGTTCTCAATTTTGTCATCGCTGAAGAAGCCGTGCACTGTAAACCAGCCGTTTTCATAAAATTCGGGATTTGAATAGTTAACCTTAAAGGAGAGATCGTAAAACTCAAAAGGTGCAGCCCTGTTGTTCAGGAATTTCTGTACAGCTTCCGGTCTGTAACTTTTTCTGCCGGTAAAAAGGAATGAACCGCCCGGAATCGGGCCCTCAAATGACATTTTCCCCGACATGGTGCTCGCTGCCGCAGTGCCGACAAATCTGTTTTTATTCCCGTCACGGGTTACTACATTCAGAATCGAGGAGAGTCTGCCGCCATATTCGGAGGTGAAGCCCCCTTTGTAAAACTCGAGCATCTTGATCATCTCCGGATCGATTACAGAAAACAATCCAAGGGCATGAAACGGGTTATAAAGCACCGATCCGTTAATTACAACGGCATTTTGATCACTTCCACCTCCTCTGACATAGTACCGTGCAGTAATGTCCCCGGTGGATGTAACCCCGGGCGATACTTTTAGTGCCCTGAGCATGTCGGCTTCGACTCCTGCGGGAACCGACTTGATCTGCTGGAGCGGTATCTGCTCTATGCTTATGGAGGGGTCGTTAAGTTCGGGTCTTCGAGTCCCCGTGATCGAAACTTCATCAAGAGTGATTGCTGACGGCATCAGGGCGATGTTCAGTTGAGTAATCGTGTTTTTGATTATCCTCACTTCAACTTCACGGGTAATATATCCGATATTTGAAATTCTTATGGTATGCTTCCCTGTAGAGATACCGGGGATAAAATAATATCCCTGCAAATCGGTTGATGCCCCGCGGCTTGCGCCGACAAGAATTACATTTGCAGAAATAATGGAGTTACCGTTCGTTGAATCTGTTACAAAACCTCTTAGAGTACCTGTGCTTTGTGAGAAGAGGAGAGTCTGAAGAATCAAGGAGGCAAAAACCAGTTGCTTGAGTGAGATGTTCTTTGTCAAAAGGGAGACTTGTTTTGTTAATTTTAATAGTTTTGTTATCAAATTTAATCATTTTTACCCTTTTTTAAGAGAATGGTAAAAATTTAGTGTTAATCGTCCGATTTTATTTATTTTTGCCTGATACATTCTACGAGAGATTGAAATGAAGAGAATTCTGGTTGTTGATGATGAAGAATCGAATATTCTGATACTAAAAACAGTGCTTGCTGATTGCGGCTATCAGATTTTCAAGGCGAATAACGGGGAAGAGGCTCTCAGGCTTCATCAGGCAGAACCTTTTGATATGATAATTACCGACTGGATGATGCCCCTAATGGACGGGATTATTCTCACCTCGACCATCAGGCTTCATCGTATCGGGAGCCCGGTTATCATTCTGATTACTTCACTCGCGATTGAAGGAGCCCGGGAGAGGGCAATGATGTGTGGCGCCGACTTCTATCTTCAGAAGCCGCTGGTTCCTGATGTGGTAAGGAACATGGTCAGCAACGGATTCAAAAGACAGGAATCGGGAAATGTAAAAATCAGGATACCCGAAGCGACGGCGATCAGACAGTCTGTCCCTTTTTCTGCAGTCGGAATTGCAGCCAGTACCGGTGGTCCCGCTGTTCTCGTGGAGTTTATGAAAACCCTCACTCTGGACAGCAGATTAAGCTATTTCATTGTTCAGCACGGACCTGACTGGATGATTGAGACTTTTGCAAAAAGCCTTGCGAATCTTACGAAGCATGAAATAATTTTGCCCGATGAGAGACAACCGGTGAAGCCGGGGAAAATCTACCTCGCTCCCGGTGACTTCCACCTGACAATCGAAAGCAACAGCCTCACTTTCCGGCTCGAAGACACTCCACTGATAAATTTCGTAAGACCTTCGGCTGACCCTCTGTTTTATTCGATTGCCAATTCGTTCGGCATTAAATCGATGGGTGTGGTTTTGTCGGGTATGGGGTGCGACGGATCAGCAGGTGCAGCGAAAATAAAATCAGTCGGCGGACAGGTATTTGTGCAGGACCCTGCCGAGGCAGTCGTGCCATCGATGCCACAGGCAACTCTGGACCTGGAGGCAGGCATAAGGAGTTATAAAGCAGGCGAAATAAACGATCAGATTAGAAACAGGTTACGGCAAATCAGTTCGATCGCATATACTTGAGAGCCTTAAACAAGCTGTCAAATTTATGAATTTCACCGAACCTGATTTCATTCACACCCACTTCAGATGCAACAATTATAACATCTGCCAGGTTATGAAATATGCCATGACCTGCAATCCCGGCTCTTGAGTCAAGAAGTTTCGAGAGTTTGTTTGCATCCGGTATCTCACCAAAATTTGTATCCAGTATATAGTTGCCGTTATCGGTTATATAGGGGTCGCCGGAAGCGTCAAGTCTTAATTGTGATACAGCATTCAGGGTTTTAAGGTATTCAGCCTCTACTGCTGCTGCCATCGGGAAAACCTCAAGCGGCACAGCCCATCTTTCTCCAATTTTCTCGGAAAGTTTTGATTCGTCAACGATGATTACCCTGAGTCCTGAGTTCTGTGCAACAATTTTTTCCCTTATGAGTGCTCCGCCTCCTCCTTTTATCATGTCGAATGCACCGTCGACTTCGTCAGCACCGTCGATATAGATATCAAGAGTGGTAACCCGTGAAAAAGTAATCAGGGGAATTCCAAGTTCAGTAGCGATTTTTTCGGTAGCACTTGAGGTCGCAATGCCCTCAATATTCTTTAGTGTACCGTTTTTTAGGTTGTTTGCCAGGTGTTCAAGAGCGAATTTTACAGTGGAGCCTGTGCCCAAACCAACCTTGTAGCCGCTTTTCACATATTTCAGTGAAGCGAGGGCTGCCAGTTCTTTGAGAGTATCAGTTTTGGTCATAGTAACCGGTTACTTAAATTTTCAACAATGATTTCTAAAAATACGGAATTACCCGTTTACATATTTAAATTCTGTGAGTAAAAATGCAAAAAATTCTTAACTTTTCTACACTTCTTCTTATCGCTTTGTTCCTGTCGGGATCAAAGATAACTGACACCCCGAAACCGTGGGTTTTTAATCCGGTTCTGCCTTCCGAAATTACTGTTTTTGGTGAAAGAGTTCCCCTTGAAGACCCTGAGGTGAGGGAGAGAGTTGAGAACGAAATCATACTTATGAGCAGACAGGAGCACCTGATGCTTCGCTATTTTAAGAGATCGGGGAAGTGGTTCAAAAAATTTGATGAAATCCTCACCCGCGAGGGTGTCCCCACAGATTTTAAATATCTTGCTGTTGTCGAAAGCGGACTTGACAACCTTGTTTCATCAGCAAAAGCTGCAGGATTCTGGCAGTTCCTCGACGAGACTGGTCGTCAGTTTGGATTGAAAATAAATCAGGAGATCGACGAGAGATATGACCCTGAAAAATCTGCCATGGCAGCGGTAAGATACCTGAAAATGGCAAAGGGTAAATTTGGTACATGGGCAGCGGCTGCCGGTTCGTATAACTGTGGAATGGGTGGCATGGAGACGAGAATCGCTTCCCAAAAAACGAGGGGATATTACGATCTCCTCCTTCCCGATGAGACAATGAAGTATGTCCCCAGAATTGCCGCCATGAAACTGATTTTTGAAGATCCTGCAAAATATGGCTACATCGTGAACGAGAACGACTACTGGAAACCGAACGCAGGCAGGGAAATACAAATAACCGAGACCATCAGTGACCTCGCAGCATACGCAGTCCAGAATGGTACAACATACAAAACCTTGCGCTACCTGAATCCATGGATCAGAGGCACGAAACTGACCGCTGCAAAAGGTTCGCCGGTTACCATCAAACTCCCGTAGGTTGAAAAGGAGTCAAACTTCAAATATTCAATTCTGGTCGCCGGAATCGTGAGAAAAAACCGAATCGACAAACTCCTTTAGTTCTGCCTTGGAGAATGGCTTCGCGAGATAATGGGAAAACCCGTGTTTGATAAAGATGTCTTCCTGCCCCGACATGGCATAAGCAGTAATTGCCACTTTGGGGATTTTTGAATATTTGGGGTCGTCTTTTATTTTCTGAACGAAGTCGATCCCTGAGATTCCCCGTCCGAGATTGATATCCAGCAAAAACGCATCAAAATCCTTGTCTCCAAGCTGTTTAAGTGCCTTTTCAGCTGATCTATAAGTTTCGATATCATAGTCAGATTCGAGTACCTTGGTGGTAAACCAGATGGAGGCATCATCATCTTCAACGAAAAGAATTCTTTTCCTCCCTTCTGTGGTTGTTTTATTTTCGTTCTTGCCGGTATTTATTTCATCCACCTGCATAGTCTTTGATCTATTCTCAATCTCACACCATGGAAGGGTAATGGTGAAAACCGTTCCGAATCCAAGCCGGCTTTGTAATTCAATATTACCCCCAAGGAGATCAATATATTTTTTTACAATTGAGAGTCCTAAACCTGTCCCTTCAAACTGCCGGCCGTATCCTTCGCTCGCCTGACGAAACTCATCAAAAATCAGACTTTGTGCATCTTCCGGAATTCCGATACCGGTATCCGAAACTTTTATCAATGCCTTTTTGTCTCCATCAATCTCGAGAACCCCGGTTTCTATCTTCACTTCTCCCCGGTGAGTAAACTTGATTGCATTATTTACGAGGTTGTTTACTATACTGTCGAGCAGTCTTCTGTCCGCAATCACTCCGGCTTCCGGGTCTGAGTGTACAATCCTGAAAGCAAGCCCCTTCCCCTCCGCAAAAGCCCGGAAGGATTCGAAATCCTCTTCAACGACAGATGCGAGGCGCAATTTTTCCTCCTCGACCTCCTCCTTGCCTGATTCCACTCTAGCGAGGTCAAGAATAAGATTAAGGGTGCCCATCAATCTGACTCCGGATCGAAGTATCGACTCAACAACACTTAGAATTTCCTCATCCGTCACCATATCTTTGAGAACCTCTGTAAATCCCATCACCCCGTGGAGAGGAGTACGAAGTTCATGACTCATGTTCGCGAAGAAGCTCGATTTAGCCCTGTTTGCCTCTTCTGCCCTGTCTTTTGCTTCCATGAGTTCTTTTTCCAGATGGACACGGTCGGTGATGTCTCTTGTGATACTGATGAAATACTTCATTCCATTGAGTTCGATAACACTTGCCGACATCAAACCGTACTTTGTCCTACCATCTTTGTGCTTAAATTCAATCTGGATGTTCGTCGCACTGCCCTTCTGCATGATGTGCTCTGCGAGCCTGTTCCTGTATTCCGGTGTCGGTAGAAGCCTCAGATTTAACGCTGTATTACCCGTCACTTCCTCCTCAGCATGCCCGGTTATTTCAAGAAGACCCTGATTGTAGTCAACAATCCTGCTGGAGACCAGCTCTGTAATCATGATGGCATCTGGAGAGGTATAAAATGCCTTTGAAAATTTCTCTTCAGAAAGAGCGAGTTGTTTTTCCCGGTTTCTTATCTCGGTTCGGTCTTTGAAAACCAGAACCACACCTGTAACTTCGCCGGTTTCCAAATTATGAATTGGTGACGCACTGTGAGAGATGGGGATTTCCTCACCCGTTTTGGTGTTGAGCAGTGTATACTCAACCGATTTAACCACATCTCCTGTTTTTATTACTTCTTCAACGGGATTTTTGGCGTGATGACGGGTTGCATCATCCAAAATGTGAAAAACTGTTTCAATATTTTCTCCCCTGACTGAATCAAGACTCCACCCCGTCAACTGCTCTGCGTTTTGATTCATCTGTCTGATTTTACCGTCAGGGTCTGTCGTTATTACTCCATCTCCGATACTGTAAAAGATGGTTTTATACTCCTGACCAATTTTGTTAAGTTCCTGTTCCTTCTTTAGAATTGTGCTCAGGTACCGGCTGTTTTTTGATGAAAAATAGTAGCCAAGACTGATAAAAAGTGTCATCAGTGATAAACCAATTGTCGCAGAAAGGAGGATGGTGTCTTTTTCAATATTTGAAACAACTTCTTCTACATCCACTTTCGCTGTAAATATCCAGTTTGTCTCCCTGATTATTTTTATAACCGAAAGCACCTCTTTGCCCCGGTAATCTACCCCTTTAAAGCTGCCTTCAAAGCCTTTACTTCCTTTTACAACCGGACGATCCTCAATTTGATTACTGACTTTTAAATTTAATGGTGCATCCTCCATAAATTTTAAGGGACTTAGATAGGTCACTGAATCACCATGTGTGGTCGAAATTATGGATTCCCCGGTCGGAGAACTTACAGGCCATTTTGTGAGGATGGGGAAAAGGTGAATTGCCGGATTTGTCCTGAACACTAAAAACAATCTTTTGCTGTTCCCTCTTTTATCGAGAGGAACAATAAAATCAAAACGGTAATTTGAGTCCGAGCGGGATTTATAGATAGCTGTGAAGGAAATTATTTTGGAAGTATCAATATCCTTAATTTCATGTTGCAGTTCTGCTTCGCTGCTCCGGGATAAATCAGTCTTAACCATTATTTGACCGGATTCTTCAATTACAATAATGTCCTGATAACCAAAATTTGTTTTTACCCTGCCAAACCTCTCAACCAGTTTCGCCCTGATGGAGGAGTCCCCCGGAGTTTGCTGTAACTGATAGAGTTCGCTACCCATCAGAGGACTGCTCCTGAAGAACTTCGCATTATTCGTCCTCTCCTTCAACCAGGTCAAGATCATATCCATTTTGTAGTCGGTAATAGCCTGCAACTCTGAATATTTTCTCTTTATTACATCCTTTTTTTCATTGTTGTAGTGAAGAAACCCAAAAACAATGGAGATGCAAACAGCCACAGTTCCAAGGATAATTGCTATACGGTACTTCAACAATTTTTCTTTGAGAATATTCATATTAATGGTGTTCCGGTTTGGATGATTCAGCTTAAATCAGGTTTTGCATCCATCACAGCCGTCACGAAACAAATCACCGGTTGCGGATTGCAAATTTTACAAATGAAATATATGTAAAACTGTTCCAATTCGATTGCAATTTAGACGAAATACAGCTCCTGCACGATGAAACAGATAAAAAAAGGGCTGCTCTGAAAAACAAAGCAGCCCGGATAAGAGTTTTATTCCTGCAGATTTTTATTTGAGCAGGGTGAATTTCTTTGTTGCCTTAAAGCTGCCGGCTTCGATCTTGTAGAGATAAACACCGCTGGCGAGTTTTGAAGCATCGAATGAAACATTGTATGTTCCGCTCTGATGGAATCCGTTAACAATCGTTCCAACTTCTTTACCAAGTATGTTGTATACTTTTATCGAAACAACACCTGCTTCAGGAATTGTATAGCGAATGGTAGTTGTCGGGTTGAACGGGTTCGGGAAGTTTTGTGCAAGGTGGTAGCCAGTAACTGCAGAACCGTCGGTGACATCAGACGGAGTATCATTCATCAGTCTGACATTTACAAACGGATTGTAATTATTTGCACCAACTGTTGCAACTGCAGTAACAGCATTCATGAAATCAGGTCTGTCCGGTACGACAGTGTACTGACCCGGTAAAACGCCGTCGAGAACGAAGTTGCCGTTTTTATCGGTCATGGCGAAAGCCACAACTTCATTGTCGGAATCGATTGCATAAACAAACGATTCTGAAGCAGCTTCGGTCAATCCTGCCATCACCTTACCCGATATCCAAGCAAAACCACTGTCGGGTCTTGCACGAACCGTAAAGTTGATATTCGAAATGAGAGTTGTTTCGTCAACAACTACCGAATCAGCCTGACTTCTTCTGTAAGCCTGAGCTCCGTCATATCTGAAGTAGGTTGGTTTATAGTTGCCTTGTGGTTTTACAAAAAGAATATACTCACCGGGGACGAGATTTGCGAATGCATAACTACCGAGTGAATCGGTATGCACTGCATAATGCTTCTGTCCGAAGAGATTCCCTTCAACTCTGTAAGCGGAAACATATCCCGGTACAGGAGTACCGACTGTATCCACAACGGTTCCGCTGATGCCATTTGCATAGACAGGAAGAGGATCCATTACGAAATCGATGCCGGTAACATTTCCGCTGATTCCGATTTTATCCGCTTCAGTTATGACTCTTTTATTGTTGTAGAACTCGGGGAAATAGGCAAATCCGGGAGCCTTTGCATAAACAATAACGGTGTCATTTTCTTTAACAGGCACGGAGTAGTTGCCAAGACTGTCGGTGTGGGTTCTTTTCACCATGTAATGATAGTTGTTCAACCTCACTTTGTAAACATAAATCTCAGCCCTCTGAGCAGCACCCTGATCGTTGGTAACTGTACCGGTGAGGGTATATGTTGCCGGCGGAACGAAGGTTGCAAGATCAATGGCGAGATTAACGGAATCGCCCTCTGCCAGTACCACAGGTGTTGCATTTGCAAAAGAGGTAACATTGTCATAATATTCAGAGATATAGCCCGGCTTCGTGGTCTGTACAAAATATGTGCCGGTTAAGACGGTTAATGAGAATGTTCCATCTGTTTTGGTTTTTGCTGAACGCATGTAATTGGATGTTTGTGAAAACACCTTTACAAATGCATCTTTCAAAGGAGCACCTGTTGCATTAAGAACAGTTCCTGTGATTTTAGCATAAGCCGGTGGAGGTGGCGGTGGTGCCAGAGTGATTTCTACTGTGTTTGAAGGATCACTTGTTGCTGCATTTGTATAAGCCACAACGAAATACTGATATGTAGCTCCGGGGAGTACCCGTGTGTCACTAAACCTTTTATCCCAAAGGTTGGAAGCGATAACTACAAAATTAGTACTGTCCGCATGTTTCTTGAATACTTTAAAACGGACATAGTTGCCGGGTGTTGGGGGTGCATATTTCCAGACAAGACTTACGAACTTGCCATGATGACTTGCGCCACCCTCGGTTGCCTTTAAACTATCCGGTGGTGCCAGTTGCGAGAACACCGGAATTGTCGCGAACACAAATACTGCAAGCATGAAAGTTGCAAGTTTTTGACGCATAAGACTCCTTATAAGTTGGTTAAAAAAAATAAACTGCCAATCCTTAAACTTGGACATCTTAAACCGGACAAGGGTTTAAAAAATTATCAAACTTTTTTGGGGAGGTAAAATTACACATTTATTTCTTTTTTTGCCGTGATTCAGCAGAAAAACCTTTCTTAAATCTGCTTCAATCTCCCCTTTTTTCGATAAAATGCCCTTTTTTGTCGGTGAATTTACCATTATTATATTCACTTTTCCCGATCATACTGAAAATGCTGACTTCTAAAGGTTAATTTCATATTTTTGCCATTGGCTTTAGCCTTATTTTTTCTTTTTTTAATCAATCAGAGACTGAAATGGAAAACGAATTTGAACGGGAAGACGAATTTCAACCCGAAGAACTTTCTTTTGGCGACAAAATAACAGGCGTAATAACAAGCCCTGCTTCAACTTTTGAGTCGATCGCAAAATTTGAAATAAAAACATCCGACTGGCTTGTCCCCTTGTTAATCCTGCTCGCAGGAGCCGTACTCTTCACCATACTGAAATTTACTGATCCTCAGGTAAAGGCTGATCTGTGGGCGAAGCAGAAGGCACAAACTCTTGAACAACTTAAAAAAGAAAACAAGAGTGCGGATGAAATAAGGAAAATGGATGAACTCATGGAACAGCAAAAGAACATGATGAGCGGACCGCTTGGTTATGTCTTCATGGGAATACCGATTTTTATCGGTGGTTTCATTATGTTTTTTATTGCTGCCGCGATCTACCTGGCACTCGCAAAACTGATCCTTCATTCACCCATTAATTACAAAGGGATGATGGTGGCATACTCTCTGCCGGCTTTAATACCTCTTGCGGGAATGGTGATCACGACAATTCTTACACTCCTTCTCTCGACCATGTATGCAGATACCTCCCTTGCTACATTTCTCGGTATTGAGAAAGGACCCGAAAAAAGCTTCCTGGCGATACTCGATCCATTCAAGCTTTTCAGTTGCTATCTCACGGGAATTGGAATGGCAAAGCTCTCCAATTCGCAAGAGACAAACAAATATGTGATTTTTTCAATCGGGGTACTTGTTGCTTTCTATCTGATTCTTGGTTCATTAAGCATGGCTTTCCCAGGATTGCAAAGTTTCGGGTTGTGACATGGAACAGGTGGCTTCACTTATCCAGGCGATGCTGGCACCGGGAATCATGATTTCCGCCTGCGGTTTGCTTATCCTCGGTATGAACAACAAATATTCGCTCGTGGTCAACAGGATCAGAGCGCTAAATGAAGAAAAGAGGAGATACGCAAAAGCGGCAGACACGAAGGAATTCGAGTATTTTGATGAGATTCGACTGAAAAGCATTTCGGTGCAACTCAACTCACTCATTATCCGGCTATCACTCGTAAAAAATGCCGTGGTATGCTATTCAGTCGGAGTGGGTTGCTTTGTAATCACTTCGATCTGGATCGGAATCGGTATGGTTGTCACCAAAACAGAACTGCTGAATTTCGGTATTATCTCGATAGTTTTCTTTGTTCTCGGGATGACCATTGTGCTTGCTGGAATTACCTTCGCTGCCAGAGAATCGATTAAAGGATATGAAATAGTCAGTTTTGAATTGAAGGCGGACGAATAAACGGATGACAGAGGAAGAATACCTTTCCCCGGAGAATATGATCAGGCTTTATTCGATGGGGGCTTTTCCCATGGCAGAAAGCAAGGACTCTCCGGAGGTAAACTGGTATATTCCGAAATCGAGAGCGATAATTCCTCTGGATAACTTCAACATACCAAGATCGCTGAAAAAAACAGTTAGAACGGGAACATTTGAGATCAGGATCAACGATGATTTCGACCGGGTTATCGACGGCTGTGCCGACAGGGAAGAAACCTGGATAAACGCTCCGTTAAAAGACGCATACAGAAATCTTTTCGAGATGGGCTATCTCTATACTTACGAGGTGTTTCAGTCTGATGACCTGCTCGGAGGCCTTTACGGCATCTGCCTTGGGGGTGCTTTTTTTGGTGAGTCGATGTTTACAAAGAAAAGTCAGGGCTCGAAAATAGCCCTGACTTTTCTAATAAACCGTTTGATCAAAAGGGGTTTTGTTCTGCTGGATGTGCAACTGATGAATCCGCATCTGAAAATGTTCGGGGCTGTAGAGGTACCTGAAGATGACTATAACCACCTCCTTCACAAGGCACTCGCGACCCGTACCGGATTTCTTTAGTCTGCGGTTATCCTGCCGTGTTTTTTCATAATCCTTTCCCACTCCTCCACTTCAAGCACTTCCGACTCGTCAATCAGCATAACGGGGATGTCGTTCTCTATTCTGTACCTGCGACGGGTATTTTTATCGGTTGAAACCAGAAAGTCACCCTCGAGAACGAGGTCGGCTTTTGTTTCGGGACAGCACATAATACTTAACAGTTCTTCTGAAATCATTTTATTTCCTTGTATTCCTTTAATCTGCCTAACGATTCCGCCCAGTAAAAGAGTTCCGTTGCGGCTTCCCGTTCAAGTTTTGTAACTTCCGGATTTGTAAGAGCGGTTACAAGCTTCTCAATCATGAGTTTGTAATGCTCTCTGAAATTCTCCTTTAAAAACAGGCCGTCTTCAATTTTGTTTTGTGAATATGCAAAAGCAAAAGCTTCCGTGAAGGAATTGTAGTCCTTCACATCACCCGGACGGGTCTGTGGAACTGAAGCACATCCAGCTAAAAAGAGAATGAGTAAAACTGATATGACGGTTTGGTGTCGGCGGTTCATAACCTTAAATAATTAATATTCAAAATTAGAGAACCGCCGTCAATTATAAAAATCAGAAAATCCAGGTGAGAGTTACTCTGTATGCATCAGAGAAGAAGGGGGCTTCTGTATCGAAGGGCCAGTTCATCTTCTCTTGTCTGAGCTCATATGCACCGTATGAGAGTGCATTTTTCAAAAGAAAATAAACTATTGGGGTGGCTCCGGGAGAAGACTTGTGTATTCTTGCCACAAATTCATCAATCAAACCGTGTCCTATCTCTTCGATAATGGAACTGCCTGCCCAGTACCAGAACATGGTTCTCGGATAAACAATCGATCTCTGCCAGCCGGCTCCAAGCTCCAAAGTCTCGTTGACTCTAAACTTTAGACCGCCTTCAAATCTGTTCCCAAATCTTATAGCTTCATTATAGAGGTCCATTGTTTCCCGGGCTTTCCCGGTAATATTAAAAGTGTCGACTGTCATATACGACCACTGCATGCCGCGGGAGTTATATGGAATTATCTTAAGACTTCCCGCATCGTATGCAATTCCCGATGATGCATCAAATCCGAACTTCCAGGCGGTAGTCTGTATTTTGCTTCCATCTGTCGAGCTACCGATATTGTAGGCATGTTTTCCGAAAAATAATCCGGATTGTTTTTCAAAAGGGGCTCTCCATGGATTGGATGTAGTGCTTGAATAACCGAGCTTTGCCTCTATCGAGCCGGTATTTGCAATCGACCCGGGTAATCCGAAGTATGTGTTCTCTGCCATTCCGTATGACAGGGAGATGTATGGCTTTTTATGACTCCAGCCAAAATCAAATGTCCAGTCGTCAAATTCCCACCAGTCGTCATTTTGGGCAAAAGCCATGGAACTTGTTAAAACTGTAAAAAGAAGTACTAATCTGTATTTCATTGTTGTTATTCTCCAAATTTAAAATCTGCACTGCAAAATTATCAATATTAAGTGGTTAATTCGAAATATTGTGATGCCCGATTTTATTTTTTGACAAGCGGTAGTTATTATTGCCTGACATTTTTTGAGGAGTTTTATGAAGCATGTAAGTTTTCTTCTTTTGGCTGTTTTGGTGTTGCCGGCATACCCCCAGTCTGTTTTTCACCAGGTGATGAAAACAGAACTCGCCTTTTCCGCACTTAGTGTGAAATCCGGTATAAAAACATCATTTCTTGCATTTCTTTCCGATTCGTGCAAGATGTATGACGAAGATACGCTCGTTGATGGTAAACCCCTCTATGAAAAGAGAAGCGGTGAGGAGAAGAACACTCTGGTTTGGTATCCGGATCATATAATTGCCCCAGAAGACGGGGAGATTGCTTTTTCGACGGGTGTATATAACCTGAAAAGGAGAAGTGACAGTTCAGTCATTTCCAGCGGAAGGTTTTACACCGTCTGGAAAAAAGAAGGAACTGATTACAAGGCAATATTTGACGGAGGCAATGAGACCGATGATAAATTTCAACCGTTCGATGAAAAAAATGTAAGGCACATTGCAGTTTCGCAAAAGGAAAAATCAACTCCCGGTTTCGACGGCTTTTACAAAGACTTTATAAACCGCCTCTACGGAGGAAAACTCGATGGAAAAGATATTTCAGATGGTTTCGTTGGAATAATTAACGGGAAAAGTCATAAGGAAGCAGAAGGGCTGCTAAATGCACTTAAAGAGTTTCGAAATGTCTCCAAAGTCAAGGAATTGAAAGATTTTTCTTCAAAATCAGGAAATCTTGCCGTCAAAGTGGGGAGCTTTGTATCGGTCAAATTTGCCAGACCGGTAATGTTTCTTGCGGTTTTTACGCTTCAAAAAAACGAATGGAAGCTTGATACAATTTCAATATCTCTCTGATTTTTCCGTTTTTGAAACCCGCAATTTAATTGAAGGATGACAGGGCGGTATTCCCGTCATCCTTCAACCTTCTATTCAAACTGATTACCATGAAAGACTACAAAGTTTTTGAGGTTCCGAGTTTATTGTTTTTATAGTCAAATTCCGAACCCATGGCACTGTGAGGAATGTAATACATCGCCAGAAGTACGATCAAAGCTACAATTCCCAGCCAGTAACGGGGTTTTTTAATACTGAAAACCCACGCTCCCAGCCAGAACAGGAAGGAAAAGAGCAGTTTGTTGTCGGTCAAATCCCATCCAAAGGGGATTCCCGACCAAAAGACTCCGAATGCATATTTTTGCACAACAGGACCCAGTATCAGCCCGCCGATGAAGAGAACCATCGTGGTAATCAGGGCAAATTTTGTAAATGACGGGTGCTTCAGATAAGCATAAAATCCCGTTATATTCGACATGAACATCCCGGCAAACATAAAGAGAACATGAACCAGCACTATCCAAAGTGGCACATGCCCCTTGAAGCGGATTACAACTGTTTCATGCCCCGTGATATCCTGGGGTTCCTTCCCCTTTGTCTGCAGCACAATTGAATATTCAAGCTTTCCAGCAGGCGGTTGTTTAGGGAGGAATGCCAGAAGTGTCGTGTCTTTTCTTTCAAAATTTACTTCCTTGTACTCCTCATTCATATTGAATCTCCGGTAGAGAAGTTTCGCCGTGATTGAAGTATCGGAAACCGGGAGGATGACAGGGCAGTCGGTGTCATCTCCGTGAGAACGGGGAAGCTTTACCTTGTATTCCTGTCCCTCAAATGTGAAGGTAATTTTTTTATCGTAGGTTGGTCCCGTTACCCTTTGGTAGTAACCGGTAACCAGCATAAGAACTGCCGCAACCACCCACCAAATCCACAATTTTCTTTTTTTGTCTGTCATATTTCACAAATAGATAAAGTAAATATCAGTTTTGATTTTGATTTATACCTGTTCCTTAAAACCGGAACTGATTTCACTTGCAAAAATAAGCAATTAACGAGGTATAAGGGCTTTTTTGCGGCTTTTATTTTCAACAAATCGCGCCATACCATTCAAATCAGATGCGTAATCACACCATAATATCCAAATATTTTCATAATTTAAGCAACCACTTCAGAAAGAATAATTATGTCGACCGATAATGTTTCCAAATTCCTCGGCAACTACAAATTCAAGAGAGCTGGCCTCTTCCTCGGCATCATCGCTTTTTTATTGTTTGTTCTTTTTTCAGGATTGCCGCACAACGCCAGATTCTGTGCAGGTATTGCTATTCTTATGTCGATATGGTGGGTAACAGAAGCAGTTCCTCTGGCAGTCACTTCACTCGTCCCCCTTGTACTTTTCCCTCTTTCAGGTGTAATCAGTGGAAAGGATGCGGCAGCGGCATATACCAACTCGACAATCTTCCTCTTTCTGGGTGGATTCATCATTGCCCTTGCAATGGAGAAGTGGAACCTGCACAAAAGAATTGCTCTGGGACTGGTCTCCCGTTTCGGGAAAAGCCCTTCCACAATAGTTCTCTCATTCATGATCGCAGGCGGTTTCTTATCGATGTGGATCTCGAACACCGCCACTGCTGTGATGCTCCTTCCGATCGGTATGGCAATAGTCTCCAAAATGGAGGAGGAGCATGGAATTGGTGCCACTTCCAATTTTTCCAAATCGCTGATGCTCTCCATCGCTTATGCAGCATCCATTGGGGGAATCGGGACTTACATTGGCACACCACCGAATCTTGTTTTTCAAAGAATTTATACTCAGACATTTCCCGACAATCCCACCGTGGGATTTGGACAGTGGATCCTCTGGTTCTTCCCTCTTGCGATCATTTTAACTGTTTTTGTCTGGTGGCTGCTTACAAAAGTGATGTTCAAAAGTGATGACAAGTTCGAAATCGATCGCACAGTTATGAAAAAAGAGTATGCGGACCTGGGGAAAATGAAGTATGAAGAGAAGACAATCCTTACCCTGTTCGCGTCAACAGCGCTGCTTTGGATTTTCAGGGAAGACATCAAGGCAGGATTTGTAACCGTACCGGGATGGTCGAATCTTTTCCCGTCAGCCGGTTTTATCGATGACGGCACAGTCTCAATCTTTGCCGCGCTTCTTCTTTTTATTCTGCCATCAAAAAAGGAAGCCGAAGAGAAGGGAGCAATAATAGACGCCTGGATAATTCGTGATATTCCGTGGGATGTAATCCTTCTTTTTGGTGGCGGGTTTGCTCTTGCGGAGGGTTTTGTAAAAAGCGGACTTTCAGAACAAATAGGTAAAAGTTTCGATTTTGCCTCCGGAATGCCTGTAATCGTGATAATATTTGCAATTTCTTTGATTGTAACATTCCTCACCGAACTTACATCCAATACCGCCACAGCTCAAATTTTTCTGCCAATCCTCGCTGCCTTCGCGATAGAGTGGCATATAGATCCCCTGCTTCTTATGCTTCCGGCAACGATCTCCGCCTCCATGGCATTCATGATGCCTGTTGCCACTCCCCCAAATGCAATAGTCTTCGGCTCCCGTCGCCTCCAAATAGCCGATATGGCGAAGACCGGATTTATAATCAACATTTTCGGAGCGGTGGTGATTACGGCGTTAATCTACCTGGTAGTTGGGTAGAACCTCGGAACCTCAGAACAGAGTATAGATGAAAGGCGCTAGCGGGCTGCCTTTGGCGAAAACGAGGAGAAGACCGATAAATATTACAATGATGGCGATTGGCATCAGCCACCACTTTTTGTTTTCCTTCAGGAAGGAGAGGTACTGGGAAATTATTTTGATTTTGCTCATTTAAATTCCTAATGCATTTTTTCGTAATCGATTGTGTGATTTTGTTTTTTGATCCAGTAGGATTCCTTCTTTTTCCTGAAATCAAGATCGAGGAATTCCTTCCCGAAAAGTTTTGCAACAACTCCCACCGGAGCAACCACAAGATAGAAAATTATTGTGAAGATTATTTTTGAAACAAACCACCCGAGGGTGAATGCGAATGTCATCCACACTTTGTAGATATCCACTGTTTTCGAAGGAGCTGTGAAAGCTACCAGTGTGAGAAATGCTCCGAAAGCAGCTACAAGGATACCCGTTGTCTGGTATGAGGTAAAAGACTGAAGCAGAACACCCGCCAGCACCAGCGTAATCCCAAGTGTGGCACTCCCCTTTCTCAGGGCACGAGGGGATAAGTCCAGTTCATTTACTTCTTTTTTTATCTCTTTAATCAAGCTCATATACTTCCTGCCATTTTATATCATCGTGAAAAGCCGGTTGATTTTCTTTATATAGAATAAAGTTTTCGAGTACAAGTACATCTATTTCTGTACGCATAAAACATTTATATGCATCGAGTGGAGATTCGACAATCGGTTCCCCGCGCACATTGAAACTTGTGTTTACAATAACCGGACAGCCTGTTTTTCCATAAAACGAATTGATCAGGTCATAATATCTTTTGTTGTCATCGGGATGAACGGTCTGAATTCTTGCGGAATAATCCACATGAGTGACGGCAGGGATATCCGACCGTAAAATATTGAGAAGATCAATACCCCACAGTTTCGACTCTTCTTCTGTCATTTTTCTTTGCTTTTCCTTCACCACATCAGCAACCAGAAGCATGTAAGGACTTTCACAGTCGAGATCGAACCATTCATGAACCTTGTCATACATCACTGAAGGTGCAAACGGTCGAAAACTTTCCCTGTATTTGATTTTCAGATTCATTTTTTTCTGCATCTCTGGATTTCGTGCATCTCCAATTATGGAACGGTTGCCAAGTGCACGGGGACCATATTCCATTCTTCCATGGAACCAGCCGAGAATTTTTCCGTCTTTCATTAGATCGGTTGCTTTGTCCAGCAGTTCGTCATCATTCAGTTTTGTTGCAGGAAGATTGTATTTTTTCAGGAACTCTTCGATCTGCTCGTTTTTGTAAGCAGGTCCGAGTGAAGACCCCTTCTGAAGGTCTCTCTCCCCTTTTTTAGGGGCTGCATTTCCGAAGTGGTGGTAATGGGCAATCAGTGCTGCACCGAGGGCACCACCTGCATCACCGGCAGCGGGTTGAATCCATAGATTATCGAATATCTTTTCACTGAGAAGAATACCATTCGCCACACAGTTTAGTGCAACACCCCCCGCAAGGCAGAGATTCTTCTTCCCCGTCTCTTTTCTGATATGACGAGCCATCCTCAAAACAATCTCTTCCGTCACTTCCTGAACCGAACGGGCAAGATCCATCTCTCTTTGTGTAAGATTTGTTTCGGGCTCACGGGCTGGTCCGCCGAATAATTCAGAAAACCTGTCGTTGGTCATTTTCAGACCCGTATTGTAGTCGAAATAGTCCATGTTCATTTTGAATGAACCGTCTTCCTTCAGGTCAATCAGGTATTTGTAGATGTTTTCGACATACTTGGGTGTGCCATAAGGAGCAAGACCCATCACCTTGTACTCACCCGAATTCACTTTGAATCCTGTATGGTATGTGAATGCCGAATAGAGAAGTCCGAGGGAGTGGGGGAAATTGATCTCGCCAAGTATTTTAACAGAATTTCCCTTGCCAACTCCATATGAAGCAGTTGCATACTCACCCACACCGTCAATAGTAAGAAATGCTGCCTCATCAAATTTTGAAGGGAAAAATGCACTCGCTGCGTGTGATTCATGGTGCTCGGGATAGAGAATTTTGCCTGTGAATCCGGTCTCTTTTTCGATTATGTCGGGAATCCAAAGTTTTTGCTTGATCCACAAAGGAATAGCCATCATGAACGATTTCAATCCCCTCCCGGGATAGCTCAAATATGTTTCGAGCAGGCGGTTGAACTTCAAAAACGGTTTATCATAAAAGGCGATTGCATCAATCTTCGAAATATCAATCCCCGCTTCCCTCAGGCAGTATTTCACCGCATTGGAAGGGAAATTGTGATCGTGTTTCTTCCTTGTAAACCGCTCTTCCTGCGCAGCGGTTATTATCTCGCCGTCTTTGATTAAAGCAGCCGCTGAGTCATGGTAAAAAGCCGATATTCCAAGTATGTACATATTTTTTGTCTTCATAAAAGTTCATGGTTACACGGATTGCTCATGACAACCGGTCAATCACATCGCTCAATATTTTGTCTGCTAATGAGGTTGCATCCGATGTGAGGGCTTTACATTCGGTTTTCATGGCTGTTATATAATCCTGGTCTTTGATATCTTTGAGGTTAATCAGGACATTCAAGACTCCGCCCTGAACGCCGGTCAGTGCCATGCGTGCACCGACGGTGACATCGGTGATTGAGTTGGGATTTCCATGCTGTTTCACTACTTCGCAGATTTTTATCGCTTCATAGCTCAGTTTTGCAGTAGTCAAAGGAACCTGAACTGCTTTTTTCAATCCAGCTTGCATTGCAGCAAAGCGGGTATTTTTCTCTTCAGGAGTGTTTTGAGGAAGCCTCATTGCTTCCATATATTCATTGAATGCATTAGAGTCGTCATCTATGTTTTTTATCAGTTTGTCTTTGATTTCAATTGCCTTGACAGAAAGTTCATTCAGCATAATATCGATATCTCCTGCCCCTTTTTTGTAAGCAGTAAGGTTTACCACCATTGAAGCAAGGGAGGCGCCGATTGCTCCTGCCATTGCGGCAACCGAACCTCCACCGGGTGCGGGAGATTCTCTCGAAACTTCATCTGCAAATCCGGCTACAGTGAGAGAGGAGAGTGCTTTTTCATCAATTTTTGGGAGACCAAGTACCCGCTCTTCAATTTTGAACGGTGACACATCATTCAGTCCAAGAGATTGTGCTGCAGTTTTGAGGACATCCATCACCGGAATACCAGTTGGTCTCTCCTGTCTCCTGAGGTAGAAAATCCCGCTTTCATAAAGCGCCCTAAACGGAACCATCCCGACAATTTCACTACCTGTAACAGTTATACCGCGGGCTTCTGCGAGTTTCTTTGCCTCTTCATAAACGAGATGCATCGGTGTGGTTTTGTAGTCCGTCAGGTTGATTGAAATCTGTGCTCTGTCATACTCGGGTACCATCCAGCCGATTGCTTTGCAATTTTTGAATTTACCGGGAATCTTGACCGATTCCCCTTCCGGTTTTTGTGTATTAACTCCATTCAGTTCGAGCAGTTCAAAAAGGTCAAAACCATATTTTTCATTGCAATATGCGGCTGTTTCTTCAATGGTTTTGCCGGTGAAGTCATCCAGTCCCGAAGGATAGCTCCCCTCGCGATACTTCAAAATAGTCGGTCGTTTATAATAAAAAACTCCGCTTCCACCTGTTCTTGCAGATCTTCCCTTCTCTCTCAGTTCGAATGCGATATCAGTAGCCGCTTTTACTTCCCGGGTGTTCAGGTTGATGTTGTAAGCGATCAGAAACTCCCTTACACCCATCACGGTCGCACCTGCTTTGGCATTAAATTCAACAGGTCCATGGTCGGGCTTCCATTCCGGTTTTTTCATTTTTTCTTCGAGGGCTTCGTATTCACCCTGACGGATAATTGCAAGGTTTTTCCTTTTAGGATCGTTCTGTGAAAGTTCGTACATGTAGACAGGGATTCCGAGTTCTTTCCCGACCCGCTCAGCTACCCGGTGAGAAAGTTCGATTGCTTCCTCTGTAGTGATACCGCTGACAGGAATGAAAGGGCATACATCGGTGGCACCCATTCTTGGATGAGAACCTTTGTGTTTCGACATGTCTATCAGCTCGGACGCCTTTTTAATCGACCGAAATGCTGCTTCGGCAACAGCTTCGGGGTTCCCGATAAAAGTAACCACAGTTCTGTTCATCTCAAAACCGGGATCGACATTCAAAAGTTTTACACCTTCCACTGCCTCTATGACACCGGTGATTTGTTTTATAGTTTCAGGATTTTGTCCTTCAGAAAAGTTTGGTACGCATTCGATTATTCTGTCTTCCATGTAAGTATCCTCAAATTCAAAAAAAAGCAATTTTTAAATTTAACGAATTGCAGGGTATCTTGAGTCAGGAACGGTTTCCTTTAAGGAATCTCTTGAAATCTGTCCTTCATTTGTGAGATTTGATAATTAATTTACGATGCGGTTTTTCCCGAAGTGATTAGATTCAGGTTTGATTTTCCAAAAATTCCGACGAGAAAAAAATGACTGACAGAAGAAACTTCATCAAAAATTCACTCGGGATATCTGCCCTCTTTGTGGCAGAATCCGTCGCATCCCCGCTTCAAAACTTCATAGATCCTCCTAAAACTCAAGAAAAGGGTCTTCGAAAAATTTCCGGGAGGGTTACATCGGGCACCAAGCCATTAAAAGGAGTTGCTGTTTCCGATGGAGTTTCGGTTGTTACCACCTCGACAGATGGATATTTCGAACTGTCTGCCGGAAAAGATGAAAAATTCCTCTTTATCTCGAATCCCGCGGGTTACGCTGTAAACACAAATCCAACGGGTACGGCAAGGTTTTACGAAAAAATCACAGATAAAGCCGAGCAGGAGATAAATTTTGATCTGAAAACCACCGGGAACGACACCAGACATTCATTTTTCCTTCTCGCGGATCCCCAGCCGTTGGACATGGAGGATATCGGGCTCTTCAACGCCGAGACAATTCCTGATTTAATCGAAATGGCAAAAGGGAGAACCAGCCTTTTCGGTGTCGCATGCGGCGATATCGTCTTCAACGACCTGAAACTCTTCCCCGAGTACGAAAAGGCGATCAAAAAAACCGGGATTCCTTTTTTTCAGGTACTCGGAAACCACGATACCGATCATGGTGCCGGAACGGACGAACTTTCGGTTGCCACTTTCAACGAGTTTTTTGGACCCAGGTACTATTCCTTCAACAAAGGTGAAATTCACTATATAGTGCTTGATGACATCTTCTGGTTCGGAGATTACATCGGTTATCTCGACCAAAAGCAGCTCGACTGGATGGAGCAGGATCTTGCTCTTGTTCCAAAAGGAAGAACGGTTGTAGTCTTCTGTCACATCCCTCCATATAACACGGAACATATAAGATACAAATACGCAAAACCGAATAACAGTGTGGTAATAACCAACAGAAAAATGCTTTACAACCTCTTGAAACCTTATAAATCATTCGTACTTACGGGACACATGCATGAAAGCGAGTATATCGAAGAGGAAGGAATAGAGATTCATGTTTGTGGTGCTGTTTGTGGTGCCTGGTGGACTGCTCCCACATGTTTTGACGGTACTCCCAAGGGATATGGCATTTATGAAGTTGATGGAACTGAGATCAGATGGAAGTATAAATCGACAGGGAAGCCAATCGGTCACCAGATATCTCTCCACAAAATCACCGGGAAAGACGGGAAACCTCTTGAGGTCATGGCTAATGTCTGGTCATGGGACAAATATTGCAGGGTCAACTGGTATCAGGACGGAACCACCATGGGTGAAATGGAGAAAAGACGCGGCTCCGATCCCGAAACGGTACTTCTTTTCGAAGGTGACAAAAAACCAAAGAAACACACTTGGGTGGAGCCCGCAACCACTGATCATCTCTTTTATGCCAAGCCATCACCGGATGCAAAGGTTGTTGAAGTGGAGTATGTAAACAGATGGGGAGAAAAATTCAGAGATAAGATTACCCTGTAAGGATCATAAGGCGCAGAAATAAAAAAAGGCAGGACCCGTCTAAATGTTTCGAGGAGAAACTTTGGATCCTGCCTCTATTGATCTCCGCGGATATACCGGCGGATGGTAAAGGCTACAGGTTGAAATACATTTTGAATTCAAACGGATGAGGCATAGTGCCTATTGCAGATATCTCCTCGTGTTTGATTTTCATCCATTGTGCAATCAACTGATCAGTGAAAACACCACCTCTTTTGAGGAATTCGTTGTCCACCTCGAGAGCATCGAGTGCCTCATCAAGGTTTCTGGGGAGGAAGTGGAGCCTGTCCTTGCTTCTGTCGCTGAAATCAAGCTTTTCAGAAGGACCAAATCCTTCGGCTTCAGGATCGATTTTGTTGACCACTCCATCAATTCCTGCAAGAATGATTGCGCTTAAACAGAGGTATGGATTTGCAGTCGCATCAGGCGGACGGTATTCGAAACGGGTTTCATCGGGATTGTTAATATATTTTGGAATTCTGATGGCAGACGCCCTGTTTCCCTGACCATAAGTGAGCACCACGGGAGCTTCAAACCCGGGTACGAGTCTTTTATATGAGTTGGTCGAAGGATTTGTGAAAGCAGAAAGAGCCGGTCCGTGTTTCAGGATTCCGCCCATGAAATATCTTCCAAGATCGTTGATATTACCATATCTCCCCTTTTCATAAAAAGCGTTTTTACCGTTTTTCGTGAGATAAAGATGGAGGTGCATACCGTTACCCGCCTGCTGGTACATCGGTTTTGGCATGAAGGTAATGAACAGATTCTGCTGTCTTGCAAAATTCAAAAGAACATATTTTGAAGTGACGATATTGTCAGCGGTTGCAAGCAGATCGCTGAAATAAGTTTCGATTTCCTGCTGTCCTCTTTCACCAACTTCATGGTGGTGGTATTTTACATCAACACCCACCTGTTTGAGAAGGCTGCATGCCTTGTCCCTGAAATCATCATACACATCAAACGGATTTGCTGCGTGATATGCATTGCGATGAAATTCCTCTTCATGTTCAATTTCATAGTATGATGAGGCAGTTCTTGTATCGTATTTCACTTTTGAGAAGATGTAGAATTCGAATTCAGGTCCCCACATCGACTTGTCGGCTCCTGTATACTCCTTCAGTAGGGCTTCCACTCGCTTTGCCATGTGTCTTCCGTCCTGTGGGAACGGAGTTCTGTTTTCATCAGTGAGGTGAACAGTTGAATAGAAACTGAGAGTTGGGGCATCCCTGAACAGATCGACAACGGCAGTGGACAGATCCGGGATCTGAACCATGTCGCTGTTTTCCACTTTTGAAAACCCGTAACTCGATGCATCAAACCCGACACCCTCGGCGAGCAGTTTTTCGAGTATTCCACTTCTTACAGGGAGAGAGATATGGTGAAGTCTTCCGGTAAGATCTATGCTTTTAAGGTCTATCACTTCAATGGCATTCTCTTCAATGAGACGATTGCAGTGGTTTAATAAATTATTAATCATTTTTTGCTCTAATTTGTATGATCCGGTATGCAAAATTATAACATTTTTTATTCAGATAAAAACCGGTTCAGCCTTATTTATTAAGGTTTGTTACCGAATAACACTATTTCTCATCTCTTCCTGCCTAAATTTATAAAATATATAAGCATGTTCGCCTTATAATCTTAAATTATTAAGGTTTTGGAATAATTTTTTCAGGGCAGCTTTTTTTAGCTGTTATTGTCGTATTGAATTGTTAAATTGAACCGAATTAATTCAGTAATTTTACTGATTAATTTAAATTTTTGAACGCCGTGATATCTTCCTTTGTTAATTGAGGCATGAATGCTTAAACACATTTTATTTATCGGAATACTTATTCTTTTTGTAGCTGTTGCTGCAGCCGTGGCTATCAACAAACACAGCCAGTTGGAGCAGATGGAAAGCACAAAGAGGAGCATTCAGGATTCGACCGTAAATGATAAAAAAGGAAAAAATGTGAAAGACAAAGTTGTGAAAACCGAAGAGGAATGGAAAAGCCTGCTGACGGAGGAACAGTTCTTCGTTATGAGGCAGAAAGGGACAGAAAGACCCTTCACAGGTGAATACTGGGATCATAAAGCTGCGGGAGTTTATAAATGTGCGGGATGCGGAACCGTTCTTTTTGCTTCAGATACAAAATTTGATGCCCATTGCGGCTGGCCCAGTTTCTATGCCCCTAAAGACAGCAATATCATAGCGGAACATACCGACCGCTCCTATGGAATGGTGAGAACTGAAGTGACCTGCGACAAATGTGGTGCCCACCTTGGACATGTCTTTAATGACGGACCCAAACCGACGGGATTGAGATATTGCATCAACTCGGCAGCTCTGAAGTTCGAAAAACAGTAATAGATGAATTTAAAACATGCAGACCCGGAATATTCCATCCCGGGTCTGTTTCATTTTAAAGAAGTCAGGGAAGTTTTGCCATGGCAATTACTTCAGTGAATGCAGAAAAGAACTGATCAAGCTCCTCTTTTTCAATAATCAATGGAGGGAGAAGCCGGATAACCCGGTCGTTGGTACAGTTCACTAAAAATTTTCGTTTCAGCATCTCCTGAACTATTCCCGCTCCGGGAAATGTCAGTTCCACACCGGTCATTAGTCCCTTGCCCCGCACCTCCTTTATTTTTTCAGGAAATTGATTTTGAAGCTCTTTCAGTTTTTGGATCAGGTATTCTCCCTTTTCTTTGGCATTTTCCATCAGTCCTTTCTCGAAGACTTCCTTCATCACTACAATTCCTGCGGCACAACTTACAGGATTACCGCCAAATGTGGTTCCGTGTCTTCCCGGTGTAAGAATTTCGGAGTATTCCTTGCTTACGAGCAGGGCACCGAGCGGGAGTCCGCCTCCAATCGCTTTTGCCGTGAGTATCATATCGGGGATGAAATTAAAATGTTCGTGGGAGAATGGCTTGCCGGTTCTTCCGATGCCGCACTGGATACAGTCAGAAATGACGAGAAATCCGAATTTTTTTCTTAATTCTTCAAGTTTTGCGACAAATTCACCCGTAACAGAGTATATTCCTCCCTCTCCCTGAATGAATTCAAGAAAAACAGCGGCAGTGTTTTCATCAACTTTCTCAACCAGATCATCGATATCATTGTACCTGATCATTCCCGTTTTGGGGAGAAGCGGTCCAAATCCTTTTTGGTATTTCTCCTTGTGGGTAAGTGAAAGTCCGCCGTATGTCCTGCCGTGAAATCCGCCAGAGAGAGAATAAATCATTTTTTCACTCCCTTTTGCGGCACGGATCAGCTTAATTGCCGCTTCCACAGTTTCGGTTCCGCTGTTGGTGAAAAAGAGTTTCTCCATTCCGGAGTATTTTATCAGGAGTGACGCCATTTCAATCTGCACATCCGTCAGGAACATGTTTGACAAATGCCCAAATCTTCCGATTTGTTTGGAAACTGCCTCAACTACTCCGGGGTGAGCATATCCGAGAGCATTTACAGCGAGACCGCCGAACAGATCGAGATACTTCTCTCCGTCTTTTGTAATAAGGTATGACCCGCTGCCATGATCAATATCGATCTGCAGTCGGTTGTATGTATTCAGAAAATACGATTCAGCTAAATTCATGCAAAAAATCCTCTTTTTTAATTTCAAAATTGCTGATTTTGCCTTTTCCTGCCAAACTTAATAATTCATTATATTTATTATTAGGTTTTAATAATTTCTAAAGGACAGCAACGAATGTTCAAAGGAACAGGAACTGCCATAATAACACCGTTTCTTGAAGATGGTGGTGTGGACTACAATTCTTTAAAAAACTTTATCCGTTTCCAGATCGACAATGGTGTCGAAATGCTCATCGTCCTCGGAACCACCGGAGAAGCACCCGTAATCGAGGAAGATGAACGGGAAAAAATTATCGCTACTGTTGTGGAAGCGAACAACGGGAAGGCGAAAGTAATTGTCGGAACCGGCACAAACAGCACCTCCCATGTTGTAAAAAACAACACAGTAGCTGAAAAACTCGGAGCAGACGGACTCCTTATCGTGAATCCTTACTACAACAAAGGAACACAGGCAAGCGTTTATGAACATTACAAATATATCGCTGAAAAGACCGAACTCCCGATAATTTTGTATAATGTGCCGTCCCGTACTGCCATGAACATGCTTCCCGATACGATGCTCAGGATACACAGTGACTGCAAAAATGTTGTGGCGATAAAAGAAGCATCCGGCAACATTTCACAAATAGCAAAACTTCTCGCTGCGGCTCCCGAAACCCTCACCGTCCTCTCGGGAAATGACGACCAGACACTCCCGATTATGGCTCTTGGCGGCAAGGGTGTTATCTCCGTCTTTTCCAATGTTTTCCCGAGGGAAATGAGTGACCTGACCACTGCCATGCTCGAAGGAAGAAACGGGGATGCGTTAAAAATTCACAACAAATATCTCGATATGATGAACCTCCTGTTCATCGAAACCAGTCCCTCTCCCGTTAAAGCGGCCTGTTCTATTCTGGGACTCTGCAAAAACACACTTCGCATGCCTCTCGCTCCTGTTTCTGATAGAAGCTGTGAACTGATCAGATTGGCTATTAACAAACTGAAAGCTTAAAAATGAAATACGGACTGTTTGGCGCTTCCGGCAAAATGGGCAGGGAGCTGCAAAGCGTTTTTTCCGAATCGGGACACAAATGCGTTTTTACTCTCGATCTTGAAGGTGTACGACATGATGATGACCCCGAGGTGCTTATCGATTTCTCGCAACCCGAGGTTTTTGACACAGTGCTCCATCACATGACCAAATTTAAGTGTCCTCTCGTCTCGGGTACCACCGGGTTAAGTCAACTTCAACTCGATGCCTTGAAAGAGTTTTCCAAGGAGCTGCCGATCGTACAGAGCTACAACTATTCAAAAGGAGTCCAGATACTCCTGAAAGCAACTGCAATTCTGAACGAAAACCTTAAAGGCTGGGATGTGGAGATATCCGAAACCCACCACCGGTTCAAAAAAGACAAGCCATCGGGAACTGCAATAATGCTAAAAGAGGTTGTCGGGAAAGATGTGCCGGTTTCTTCTCTTCGTCTCGGAAATGTTCCGGGAGACCACACAATCTATTTTGCGGGTCTTGGCGAAGTGATTTCCATCTCCCATTCTGCGACTAACAGAAGAACTTTTGCCGAAGGAGTGCTCCTTGCGGCAGAGTTTGTGATGAGCAAAACCACCGGACTCTATTCATTTACAGATGTTGTATTTCATGACAAGTAACGGATAACATGGACTCTTACGAAATAATCGATTTTATAGCAAAAGCCACAAAAAAAACGCCGGTGAAGGCTTATCTTGCGGGTAATCTCGCGGGAATTGACTTCTCGGACCTGGAGTTTTACGGCGATCACAAATGGGGAGTGCTCTTCTGCGAGCACTCCGAACTTGTTGCCCTGCTCGAAACCCACAAGGAGAAATTTTCACACTACCGGATTGAAAACGACAGAAGACACTCGGCAGTACCACTTCTCGACCTTACCAAAGTGAATTCGAGAATAGAACCGGGTGCCATTATCCGGGACAAGGTTGATATCGGCAACAATTGCGTCATTATGATGGGAGCCGTGATCAATATAGGTGCTGTTATTGGTGACCGGACAATGATCGACATGAATGTGGTGGTAGGCGGTCGGGCAATAGTGGGAAAAGACTGTCACATTGGTGCCGGTACTGTTCTTGCAGGTGTGATCGAGCCCCCGAATGCGGAACCTGTAGTGGTTGGCGACAAGGTGGTTATCGGTGCAAATGCTGTCGTGCTTGAAGGAATAAAGATTGGCGAGGGCGCAGTGGTTGCCGCAGGTGCAATTGTTGTCTCCGATGTGGAGCCTTACACGGTTGTGGCGGGAGTTCCGGCTCGGGTAATCAAAAAAGTTGACGAAAAGACAAAGTCGAAAACCATAATAATGGATTCTCTTAGGAGTCTGTAGAGATGGGTACCACACTTGTCGTTCAGAAATTTGGAGGAAGCTCCGTTGCTGATGCACAAAAAATTCTGGGTGTTGCCGCCCGGATAGCAAAACGGGTGGATGCCGGATTTAAGTTGATTATTGTTGTCTCGGCAATGGGAAAAAGCACCGATGGTTTGATTAAACTCGCAAAAGAAGTGTCACCCGATCCCGATCCGAGAGAGTATGACATGCTGCTTAGCACCGGGGAACAGGTTTCAGTCTCTTTGGTCTCCATGGCTCTTAAAGATCTTGGAGTGAAGAGCAAATCCCTCAATGCTTTTCAAGCTGGGATAAAGACCACCAAAAGCCACACTCAGGCAAAAATCCTCCACTTCGATACAGATTACCTGAAAGAACAGTTAAAGGAATATGATGTTCTTGTGGTTACAGGTTTTCAGGGAGTTACTGAGGATTGGGAGATTACGACCCTGGGAAGAGGGGGGTCAGACACTTCAGCCGTTGCCCTCGCCTCTGCTCTTGGAGTCGATTGTGAAATTTACAGCGATGTGGCAGGAATCTACACAACCGACCCGAAGCTGCACCCGAATGCCAAAAAACTTAAGCAGGTCTCCTATGACGAGATGCTCGAAATGGCTTCGCTCGGTGCAAAAGTTCTTCACAGCCGCTCAGTGGAAATCGCCAAAAAATTCAATATTAACCTCTATTGTGGTTCAACTTTTTCAGACGAGGAAGGAAGTTATGTCGTGAACGAAGATATTTTGATTGAAGAACCCGTTGTCACCGGCTGCAGTGTGACCGAAAACGAAACCCAGGTAATTATAAAAAAACTCCCTGTTGACTACTCAATCGTGCAAAGCCTTTTCGAAAGGGTTGCTGCCGAGGGATTGAATGTCGATATGATTTCGATGATCAACACGGGAGACGAACTCGTCGTTTCCTTCACCGTCATTTCGGAGAAAATAAAAGACCTCGACGCTGCCATCACCCGCTCTCTCTCAGGTATCGATACTCATGTGGTTGAGTATCATTCAGACTATTTGAAACTCTCTGTAGTGGGAATCGGCATGAAGTCAGAGGGAGGTGTAGCTGCTACATTTTTCCGCGCCTTAAAAAACATTCCCGTGAAACTTGTTACCACTTCCGAGATAAAAATTTCCTGTCTGATCGACAAGCAATTCAAAGAGGAAGCAGTAAACAATATCGTTAATGCATTCAATTTATAATACATCATGCTAAAACCCGTCGAACTAAGGCACAAACTCCACAGCCTCCCCGAACTTATGTATCAGGAGTTTGAGACCACTAAAACCCTGGTTGAAAATATCTCGGAAATCCCCGGAATCGTGATCCATCGCCCCCTTGAAACAGGACTTGTGGTGGAATACACCGTGAACAATGGTGACTACCTCCTCTTCCGTGCCGATATTGATGCCCTGCCCATAGTTGAGGAGACGGGACTCCCTTTTGCATCGACGAACAATCTGATGCACGCCTGCGGACACGATGTGCACACCTCAATCCTCTACCGTTTTTTGCTTGAAGTGGTGAAAAAGAAGGGTGACCGCAATATCCTTTTCCTTTTTCAACCTGCCGAAGAGGGGGGTGGCGGAGCACTTAAAATGCTTGAATCGGGTGTTTTCGATCAATTCAACATTTCAAAAGCCTTTGCCCTGCATGTAACCGACGATTATGACAGAGGTACCATCGCTTCAACTCCGGGTGTACTCTTCGCCTCGGCAAATGAAATTGTTCTTGAGTTCCACGGCAGGCAGGCGCATGTCGCCTTCCCTGAAAACGGGATTCACGCTTTCGACGGGCTCATGGCTTATCTCTCCCGTGCAAAAAAACTGATTGAACCAAAAAAAGATACCATGCTCTTCGGATACGGAAAAATTCAGTCCGGTACCGCACGCAACATCATCCCGGCACATGCAGTAGCGGAATGTACCATAAGAGCTTTGAATATTGACGATTCCTGGTGGTTCATCGACCAACTCAAAACCCTCTCGAAAGAGGTTGAAAAAGAAACGGGAGTAAAAACCGAAGTCATCCATGGTGATCCCTATCTTGAAGTGGTTGTTGACAAAGCCTTATACCATAAATACACTCCGGTTCTCTCTAAAGATTTCATCGTCATCGACTGTGGCAGCAAAATGACAGGTGAAGACTTTGGCTTCATCTCGAAAAAATACCCCTCCTTCATGTTTTGGCTCGGTACCTCCACCGGCGAAAGACACGGACTCCATACCCCAAAATTCTTTCCCCCCGACGAAACAATAGAAGACGGCTTTAAAGCTTTTTGGAGGATTTTGGAGGGGGAGTGAGGGGATATTGAAATGTATGACTCTTCAGTTGACCTATAAACTTAATATTCAACAAGCCGTCAAATCTTAATCTAGTGATTTGCAGAAACAGAGACTGAGGCTAATTTTACTTTCGATTTCTCAGGGTTCTTTTATTTTTCCAAAACATTATCTATTTTTGTGGTATAATATTATTATCCGATGGAAAAATGAAAAAACTCATACTTCTTACAATTCTTTTACTTAACTCTTTTGCCATTGCGCAATGGCTTCCTCTCAATGTGAAACTTTCCGGTTTTCCTTTTTTTAACGGGGGTATGTACACTGACAGCAGAATTGCGTTTCTCTCTGGTGGTACGAATGTTTTCTTTAAATCTTTCGATCAAGGCAAGACCTGGACCTTCGAGGCACTTCCTGCCGGAGCACGACCCTTCAGTTTTGCCGTCTCCGCAGGTGGACATATGATGGGGGTTGAATCAAATATTTCCGGTTACTGGTTTTCCGATAATTTGGCAGGCTACTGGCGTTTTATTCAAGGTATGTCTGTAAGTGAGGCTGTTTCTGACATAGAAGGCAGCAGGCAAAATATCTTCTTTGTATCACTAGAAAAAAGCATTTACCGCAAAACTGGTGCTGCGAACTGGTTGACCAAATGCAATCTCCAGCTTGTTGGAACTGAGACGATCAAGAAGATTGAAGCATTCAAAGACACAGGAGAACTTTTTGCTGCCACTTCCGCCGGCAGGGTTTATAAAAGTAACGATGACGGACTGAGTTTTTTCGAATCCGTTAATATCAACGCCGATATCACTTTGATGGAAACATACGCTACAAATAATATCGCCTTCACAACAACAAGAAATTCTCAACAAATGCTCTACATCTCCTCCGACAGAGGACTAACCTGGGATTCGATTGCTCTTTCTGTTCCTCTTGCTGAATTCCAAATGAACTCCGTCTTAAAGGGTATCGCCAGATCCTCTTCAAACGATTTGTACCGCACGACAGATGGCATGCGCACCTGGATACTTTGCCCAGGATTAAAAGTTATAAAGATTGGTGTCACCAAAGACGAAAATGGAATAGCAATGACCCCCGACTATCTGATTTACACCACATCAAATGCTGGCGAAAATTGGGAAATTGGCTCGGAATTAAACACTTTTGGAATCAGAGGGATAGAGGTGCTTCCGGACAATTCCGCTTATGCCTTTACGGTCGAAGGGGCACTTTACAGGTCGGGCAACTATGGCATGACCTGGAACCGGATTCATGACTCGCTCCCTGCAACAATTACCCGACTTGACAGGGAGAGCGACACTACACTTCTCGCTTACTCAACAAGCGGTACGGTTCTTCGCTACAGTTCATTAACAGGATTGATCACAGACATCTCCAATCTGTTTCCGGTGTTCGATCAGCCTCTTTACAAGTACGGAAACACCCTTTTTGCTCTAAAAAACAAGCAAATGCTACACTTCTCAGAAAATAGCGGGCTTACCTGGACAAACCGCCCCATACCCGATTCTGCTGTTGTAAATTTTTTCTTCGCTGCAGATTCGTTTTTCTATATAGCTTCGAATGATGGTTCATTTTTTGAATCCTCCGACAAGGGAGTTACATGGAGCAAGAAAAGGCTAAGCTATGTCACTGGAGACAAAATTCTGTTTATATACAGAAACGGGCTCAGATTGTGGGCGTCCTCGACGCAAAGTAAAATGTACTTTTCTAAGGACGGAGGTGTCATTTGGACTCCGGTTGACTTTAAAAATACTTATCGGGCTTTTTATTGCCACAAAAACCTTTGGCTGATGCAAGTTAATTCAGGTGAAACCTATCAAACAAATGATGAAGGAAGAACCTGGCAGCGAACAGTACACTTTCCGGCCGAACTAACAATGGCTACGGTAAAAGTGAACACCCGGGGTTTCGGGCTTATGGTAGATGCAAATGGGAAAATGTACCGGATGCATAATGGCGGTCTTCCTGTGGAACTGACCTCCTTTAATGCTGAAGTGGTGTCTCAGGGTATAATCCTCACTTGGGAGACGGCTTCGGAAACAAACAACCATGGATTCTATTTACAACGACGAAACAGCGGAATTTGGAGCGATATCGCTTTCATTCCTGGTAAGGGAACATCGCTTGAACGCTCAAGCTACTTTTTCATGGACGAACTTAAGCCTCAAAAGGGGGACTCAAACTACTACCGACTGAAACAGGTCGATTTTTCAGGTGAGTTTTCGTTCAGCAATCAGGTGGCCGTTGGTTTTACACCCTATACTCTCGAACTCGACCAGAACTATCCGAATCCATTCAGTGTTGGGGGTGAAGACCATGACAGCAAGACACAGATACGATTCCGCCTTCCAGAAGATGGCAACACCTCACTCAAAGTTTTCGACGCCCGTGGAAGAGAAGTTGACGAACTTTTCACAGGTTACCTCCCTGCCGGTGAGCATGTTTACACTTTCCCCGCAAACGGCACCTCACACGCGAGCGGTGTCTATTTCTATGAACTACGATTCAACGGAAATGTAAAACGGGGGAAGATGATGCTTTTGCGATGAGACGGGGAGTGAACCTCGATATCCTGTTACGGACTAATTTATTTATATTAACTGTCCATTAATTAAAAATTCAGAACAGCCGATGAACAAGAGTCTCCCGTTGCTTACATCTCATTTTCCTTCGCTTATTGAGCGGAATGCCTGGTATGTTGACAAGACAATGTTCATTCCTCTTCTCGAAAAACAAAATTCTCCCGCGATATTTTTTCTCAGACCACGACGGTTTGGGAAATCTCTCTTCCTGTCCTTACTGGATCACTATTATGGTTTACAATACAAAGAAGATTTTGAAAGACTTTTCGGCAACCTGTTTGTAGGTAAACCGGAGAATGTAACTCCTCTTAGAAACGGATTCCTCATCCTGAAATTTGATTTTTCAGGAATTGATACGGGAGACAATGCACTTGTCAGAGAGTCATTTAATGCGAAAGTAAAGATCGGGTTCAACGATTTTAATTCTCATTATAACTTTCTCACAAAAGAGGAAATGGAGGAAATCAACCGGAGTGAATCTCCCGCAGTCAGAATCGGGAATTTCCTGTCCGAGGTGCAAAACAGATTAAAGGGCAACAAAATTTATCTACTGATTGATGAATATGACCATTTTGCCAACGAACTTTTCTCTTTTAACCGGGAATATTTCAAGGATATTGTTTCGGGAAACGGCTGGGTTCGAAAGTTTTATGAGGTAATCAAGCAGTTTATGGGTACGGGTCTTATTAACAGATTCTTTGCCACCGGTGTAACTCCGGTAACTTTGGACAGCATGACCAGTGGATTTAATATAGCCAAAAACATCTCATTAGCGGAAGAGTTTAATGAACTTTCCGGGTTTACCGAAAGAGAAATCAGGGAAATGGTTTTTTCGACAATTTACAGAGAAGGTGCTTTCAATTCTGAATCACTGATCGCTGATATGCGTGACTGGTATAACGGGAGCAGGTTCTCACTCAGAGCTCCGGAAAAATTGTATAATCCGCAGTTGGTTATTACTTTTCTCTCGGCATTTGCAAAGGAATTCAGATATCCCGATGAAATGACAGATCAAAATGTAACTTCCGACTTTAAGAAAATAGCCGCCATCCTTTCCCCCCTTTCTAAAAAGGTCAGAGATGAAATCGTGGAAGAAGTTCTCGTTTCCGGTAAGATTTCCGAGAGTCTGACACTCCAATACAATTTCGAAAAGGAGTTCTCAAAAGCTGATGCTGTATCGCTGTTATTTTATAACGGACTTTTAACCATTGAGGACCATTTTGCAGGATTGATTACTTTCAGGATTCCGAACTATGTCGTAAAGCAGTTGTACTGGGAATTTTTCAGAGATGTCAGAACTTCATCAAGCGAACTGCCATTTGACTCCGGTGAGATTGGAACTGCTTTAAAAGAAATGTCTGTAAACGGCAACATTCAACGCCTGGTTGAGTTCGCTCAAAAAGTAATCTCCTCCGCTTCATTTCGCGATTTGCAGAACTTTAGTGAAAAACATATAAAAATGATTTTTCTCTCTCTTCTTGCCGGTAACAACGCATATTTCGTTTCCAGTGAATTGGAGACTTCCACAGGTTATGTCGATCTTTATCTCAAAAGGACCCGCAACAATCCCGGAAACTGGGATCATCTGATTGAACTGAAATATGTAAAATCGTCTCAACAAAAAGATATCATGAGCATTTCGAAAAATGGCAAAATACAAGTTTTGGAATACCGTAATTCCCTCCCGGGTGTTGACCTCTCAAATCTTAAGACATGGTTGTTAATCTTTATTGGAAAAACTGAGTTGGAGATTGTTGAGGTGGGGTGATAAGTAACAACTCAATACTTTAAGCTCCAATAAACTCCTCCATTACATCAGGACTCTTGTCTTAAGGTGGAAAAACATGCCTGTTCTGAAAGCCAAAACAGGCTTAAACTAATTAACTGAATTTCGGATATAAGAGAAGACTAAATCGGTTAACTCAAATTATTGAATTCCGCCTTGATTCTGTTAACTTCCTTTAAAAAGCCAGCCACATCCTGAATGAATTTTTCTCCATTGTCATCCAAAGATGCAATAACAGCAAATTCCTGGAGTTTTCTTCCTTCGCCAGCCGAGATTTTGTTGCCATTAAATCTATCCATGAAAAATCTTCGCTTCATCATTTTTTTTCTTCCTCTGAAACCGCCACGATGAACAAGGTATCTTTTCCCATTTTCATCTTTGACAAATGCAGCTTGCATACTCAGATCACTTTTTAATGGAATGTTTAATTCCACCTCGGCTAAACTCCAGTGTTTATATTCACCGGTACCAAGAATATTCCAATATCTATCCTTACGCGTACCGGGCATATCCGTATGCAAATTGTACAAATACCAAACCTCTTCTCCATCGGTGACATCGAGTTGACAAACTGACCACTGATTAATCGGCAACTTACCGACTTGATCCGCTTCATCCGAGTTTTCAAGGAATTTATCTCTTAAGTCAGTTTGTAAAAGTTCAATTTCAATGGGATCATCAACAACCGCAAAGTGTTGGGAAGGAACGGAAACCAACTCTTCAACCTTACCTTTCTCAAGTAAAATTTCTTCTACTTTCGCTGTTGCCTTTTGAACAGACGGCAACTTTGAAGGAGCCAAATTATATCGGTTTATCAGGTAGTCTAACCAATCTTTGCCAGGATAACTCTCATTTTTAACGGCCAAATTAAACAAGTCCTCAAGATAGCAACCCTTAAAACGATCATCTGGAGCTATCTTTCCCCAGATATCAAATACTGAATCCCCGAGAGATTTAAGCTGTTGAGATATAATATCTTTGTTGATACTTTGATTTGCCCTGGGCGTTACCATAAGCAAAGAGACAACATCAGCTTTTTGCTCTTTCGCTTTTTCCATTTCTGAAGCAAGGATTTGAAGTTTTGTTATCTGCCTGAATGGCTCAAATGCAAGTTCATAAGGATCAATATTTTCGGGAAGGTTAAGGATTGAAAAAAATCGAAGATATTTTTCGATCTTTTCCTGTATTTCGGGTTTCATTATTCTTCCAAAGAATCCTGTGGACTCGACATATTTCCACTCACCTATTACGGTTTGAATTTTGCCATCGTTTCTTTTAAACCGAAAGTAGAAATCTGCATAGGCAGTGTGTGGTTGGGGTTTATCGTTGTAATAGATAGGATGGGATCGTAAATAATCCTTTTCACCACCCCATTCAAACCCTATGTAAATCGGTTTATGCTTGGTGATGCTTTTTCCATAGATATTCAGACTCATCACCTCTCTAACATCATATCCTATAGAGTTCAGTAATTGTTTAAGTTTCTCAGGATGATTGTTAAAGGCAAACCAAAAATTTAAGCAAGCTATTTCAGACCTGCAGAGGTTATTATCTACAACCAATTTTCTTTTGTATTTACCCTTGGGGTAATGCTGATCATTCCTTGAAAGAAAATCGATAACATCTGCTCTTATACTTGCTTCAATACTTTCCACTGAGTATTTTGAGTCTATCCGATGCCGTGTTTCTGCGCCGTGATAATAGCCCGCAACCCGGTGCCCATTGGGAAAAAGTTCCTTTCCTAATTCACTCTTTAAAAGTTCGGCATATCTTGCTTTCTCTATTTCATCGAAATACATTTGTTTTCCTCCATCCAATAATTTGGTTTAAGGATATTTCCAAGGGGTTTTACAGGACCTCAGACAGTAATAATTTGTTTTTACAATGACATTAGTCAGTTACCAATTTAAAATTCGTAATTTCCTTTACTGTGTTCTGTCTCTTTCCGGGAGAAAGGACACCATCTACTTTGATGTAACCCGATTTTTTTCCATGAGCTTTGTACGCAATTTCATACTCATCCGCATTCAAAATAACTTTTGCATTTACTATTTCGGAGTCAACTAACAAAGCAAGCGTTACCTCTCCCTCCCGTCTGCCGTCTTTCCCCTCGTTTCCATTCAAACTCTCTACGGTTCCAATAAATGTATCGGCCGAAGGAGTTTTTTCAGGATACAAGTGGCGTTTGAATTCGTCAATTTTTGCCTTGTACTCATAGTGGAATTTTACCGACGCAGGAAGAAAAGTTGATTGAATATTCTTCAATCTTTTATTAAAATTAGGGCTATACCTGAATCGCATTTCAAAAGGGATTTCCATTACTGAAGGGAAAAAACTGGAAAGAGCGTCACAAAGATTGTATGAAAGTTCAGGTGAGTTCGATTTTTGCTGTTTTTCCAGGAGTTCATCGAGTTTGTTGGATGCTATAGCATTTGTTAGTGAGTAGGATGTTGAGTTAATCAATTCAAAAACACTTCTTCCGAATGGCTTTGTTTCTTCTTCTCCAATACGATTTTCACTAGTGATTTCATCTGAACTCAAGGGATAGGAAATGTTAAGGATAAAACTGCCTTCCTCTGTATGGCGAAACCTCGCCTTTTTCAACAGTTCATTGGCTTCATTTCTATATAATCTTGGGTGAAATAATGCCGGATTGATTATTGAACTTCCTGCAGCCAATAGCATCTGCTTTGCTGCTTCGATTGAATCAACAGCATCTTGAAAAGAAATCGAATTTATTCGGTTGTCGTTGGAATAATATCTTAAACTGATCAGATCATCATTAAGGGTTCTGATCTCATTTATCACCCGGAATTGGGTTTTTTTGGTAAAACTGCACAATTTGTCGAGTACCAATGTTGCCTGACTCACAAAATCAGAATTTTCATTGTCTGTCGGAAAGACCAACTGCTTATAGTCATTATCGGGACTATTTAACACAAACAATCCGTCTTGAATTGCATCATCGATTAGTTTCCAACCAATTGATAATGCGTAATCTCTTATTTCAATTGGTTTTAAGTCCAGTTTTGCCATCAATTAGACCTCATATTTTGGTACATCATTTTTAGCTATTCTAGTACAAAGGGATATTAGATTTTCAGGTGTAAGCAAATTCTCTTTGGGTATTTTTATTGTTATCGTTGATTTGTTATCCGTTGCCGGAGCATTGTAAAGTGAAACCCAATAGGCTGCTTTTTTCAAGACAAGATCTTCCGGGGTGCATTTGAGCCAGTCATCAGAATTTTTAGGTAATAACAGGACAACAAGAATTCTGCGGGGGTGTCCGCTAAAATCTCTTAGTTTATCATAAAGCTCTACAGGATTCAGTTGAAATTTTATGTTGAAGTTGGCATCCAAAGAATAATTATAAGTCGACTTTAGTTGAATTCTCAAAGGAACATCGGTAATGTAGGTGCCGGGGATTTTATCAAAAAACTCAACTGTTGCATCAGTCCCATAGTCATCACTATGTCTGTTGTTAATGTAACAATTTAACCCTGCTTTCGAGGCAACAGCATGAAGGTAGGCATATCCGAGTTCAGATTCTATATTATTTTTTGAGAGAGGCATAAAATTAAACTTAATTTTGTACAATATTTTTCGAACTTCACAAATTTACTAATAATTTCTTCAAATCCTGCTTTTTTGTAAATATAGTTTTTTCAATTTTCTCATCGGCAACCATTCATTATCTTTGCAGTTTCAATATTTAACAATTAATCTCACTTTTTACTAACAAAATGAAATTACATGTCAAAAATCAAAACAGCAGTTCTCGGTGCCACGGGCAGTGTGGGGCAGAAATTTATTCAACTTCTTGAGGATCATCCTTTTTTTGAACTGTGTGAACTTGGAGCTTCCGACCGCTCGGCGGGGAAGAAATACAAGGATGCAGTAAACTGGTTTATGGCTTCCCCGATCCCGAAAGGAGTGGGAGACATTGTCGTTAAAAACTGCGAACCACCATTTGAGAGCAGGATTGTTTTTTCGGGACTTGATTCTTCCGTGGCGGGTGAAATTGAAGAGAATTTTGCCAAAGCGGGTTATATTGTCGTTTCCAACTCGAGGAATCACCGGTTTGATCCCGATGTGCCTCTTCTTGTTCCGGAGGTTAATGCAGATCACCTCCAGCTACTTTCGATCCAGAAGTACAACGGCGGTGCAATAGTTACCAATCCCAACTGCTCCACAATCGGAATGGTGATGGCACTTAAACCTCTTTTTGACAATTTTGGACTTGAAGCGGTGAATGTTGTCACGATGCAGGCTCTTTCGGGCGCAGGTTATCCCGGAGTTTCGGGACTTGATTCCACAGACAATGTCATTCCGTTTATCAGCGGTGAAGAGGAAAAACTTGAAACCGAGCCTCTAAAAATTCTCGGAGCTTTTAACGGGTCGGGGATTACCAATACTGACATCAAAATAAGTGCATCCACTAACAGGGTGCCGGTCCTTGACGGGCACACTGAATCGGTACAGGTTAAATTGAAAAACAAAGCTTCGAAGGCTGATATTTTGAAAGTTTGGGAGGAGTTCTCTGCAGAGCCGCAGGCTCTTCAACTCCCGTTTGCACCCCTAAAGCCGTTGCATTATTTCCATGAAGATAAATATCCTCAGCCGAGACTTCACAGAAACATCGACAAGGGAATGGCAACCTCGATCGGAAGGCTTCGTGACTGCAACCTGTTCGATTACAAGTTCACAGTTCTTTCCCACAATACCGTCAGGGGTGCTGCCGGTGGTGCAATACTTTGTGCCGAATTGATGTTGAAAAAAGGTTTGATATAATCATCACTCATTAAAAGCAAAAGTGCCGAAGGTTCTTCTCCGGCACTTTTTCATTTTAAACGCTTCAGATTGATTTGGGGCGGGGCTATTTTTTCAGAATTTCTCTCAGCACTCTTTTGGTGTCTTCCGGGAAGTCATTTTTTATCATCCACTCGGCGTACGCTCTTTCATCTTTCACCCGTTTACCGATATGTCTCCCAAAATTATAGACAACTTCCCCTTTCCCGTCATAAACCAGTTTCCCTGAAATGTCGGCATTTTTGCTTCTACCCACTCCCAGATATTGTGCAATCTCTTCGGGGGTATCTCCGATGTCGGTGTATTTTTCCAGTTGAGCGATAAACACCTCCATCGTGGCGGTGATGTCTGCCTCGGCAGAGTGTGCACCCGTCATTTTCCTGCCACAGTAAAAGCGGTACGCATCGACCAGTCGGCGGGTGTCGGCGGGGTTACCGGGATTCCTTGGTTCCTTCTTTGCATAGAGAAGATACGGATCGATTGCAACAGTGCCTTCCGCGGGGAATTCGATTCCACATCTTTTAAATTCCTGTCTGATGAGAGGAAGATCGTAATTTAAAAGATTGTATCCTGAAATGTCGCAGCCCTCGAAAATCTTTAGAAGTGAATTTGCGATTTCGGGAAATGTCTTTTCATTAGCAACCATCAAATCATAAATTCCATGAATTTTGCTCGCTTCGGCGGGGATGCTTCTCTCGGGATTCACCAGGACCGTCTTAATTTCCTGCCGGTTATCCGGATACAGTTTTAAGAGGGAAATCTCGACAATTCTGTCCTTTTCAACATCTATACCCGTGGTTTCCAGGTCGAAAAACACAATGGGCCGTTTTAATTTTAATCTCATTTTGCCTTTCGCAAATTATCATACAGGCAAAAATATCAAAGATTTTGCTCCCCCACGAAAAAATAATGTTGAGAGGGTGCTTTTTATTTGTATATACAATCATAATATATTATATTTGTGGTATATGGAAGAAAAAAGTTCTAAATTCTGCAAGTGCCTTTACTATTCGTCCAATACACTGGCGCGGATAGTCACAAAAATGGCTGATGAGGAGTTCGCCCGTACAGGGTTGACGACTTCATTTGCTTTTCTCGTTATGTCCGTTGTGGAGCAACCGGGCATTCAACCGATGGATTTGAGTAAAATCATGATGCTCAATCCTTCAACAATAACCCGTTTGATAGAGAAACTGGAACAAAAAGGTCTCGTTTCGAGAGAAACCGAGGGAAAGTTCACAAGAATTTATCCCACCGAAGCAGGCAGGGAGATGGAACCCGTCGTAAAAGAGTGCTGGATGAATTTTTACAAACGGTACACAAACACATTGGGAGAGACTCACGCCAATCTGCTGACGGTCTCGATCTATGATGCTGCCATGAAACTTGATAAAATCTGATTTTTTTAAAAATATATTTGTATGTAAAAACAACCATCAACAAAAATAAGGTATAGCCATGTTCGTAATAACCGGAGCAACCGGAAACACCGGCAAGATAATTGCAACAAAACTTCTTGAAGCAGGAAAAAAGGTAAAACTGATCGGCAGAGATCCTGAGAAAGCAAAAGAACTTATCTCCATGGGAGCAGAATTTGCACAGGGAACACTCGAAAATGTGGAATTTCTTACAACCGCCTTTCGCGGGGCAGAGGCAGTTTATGCCATGATTCCGCCTGCCTACACCGAACCGGATTTTTATGCATTTCAACAAAAAACAGCAGACAATCTCGCTGCCGCAATCAAAAACTCAGGGGTCAAATATGTGGTAACTCTAAGCAGCCTCGGTGCCCAACTCCCGGAGGACACAGGAGTTGTCTTCGGATTGCATTATATGGAAGAGGAATTCAATAAAATTGAGGGGCTGAATGTTCTACATCTCAGACCCACATTTTTTATGGAAAACCTTTTTGGTCAGATTCCCCTCATAAAGGAGAGTGGCATTATGGGTTCCCCCGTCCTTTCAAACCTTAAGATGCCGATGATTGCGACTGTCGATATCGGAAACTACGGTGCCAAAAGACTTCTTGCGCTCGATTTTTCCGGTAAGTCTGCACAGTATCTTCTCGGTGAAAGAGACCTGACCTATCCTGAGATTGCCTCCATCCTTGGGAAAGCCACAGGCAAACCCAATCTCACATATATTGAATTCCCGTTCGAAGGAATGATTGCCTCAATGGTACAGATGGGTGTGGGCGAGAGCATGGCAAACCGCATGGCTCTTTTCCTGCAGGTTGCCAACACCGGTAGAATTACAGAGGGTGTAATCAGAGATGACGAAAGCACAACCCCAACCAGTATAGAGGATTTCGCCAATACTTTTGCGTATGTTTATAACATGTAGCTAAAGCCCGTAAGCTGTTTCCCCAATTCAGAGGCTGTTCAAACCACATTTTGAACAGCCTCTTTTTGTTTCTCCCTGAACACCTTGAGCTGAGTCTCACAAAAAACATTACCCAATCCTGTAACTCAAATCACAACCCCCGTATTAATGAATATTTTTGCTTGTTATTTAAATTATTTTTACGATTTTAATACCCGTATTTAATAATATTTAATCGAGATATAAAATGAAGAAGACACTTTTACTCATTGCAATGCTTTGTCTTAGTCTGAACGCCCAGTTATGGAGAGGACAAACAATTAATCCACCCTACAGACTTAACGATGTTGATTTTCAAGCTGATCTTGGAATGGCAGTTGGAGAGGGTGGAGCCGTTTTTATAAAAATTGGAGCCTCACCGTGGCAAATATTCAGGACAGGAGCTCAAACAGAATGGCTTAACTCCGTGGATATTCACGGTTCCCAAGCCTGGGCGGTTGGCGAAAATGGAGTGGTGTTGAAATTTGAATTTAACTCACAAACCTGGTCTCAAATTCAGTTGAACACCAGCGAGAATCTCAAAAAGGTTTATTTTGCCGGTCCCGATATCGGCTACATCGTCGGATATGGAAGTACACTGTTCAAGACCACCAACGCCGGAGCAACCTGGACAAGGCAAAACTTCAATTCCAGTGATTACCAGTTGACATCCATTGCATACGGAACCGACATGTTCGGTGCCATGGGTTCGCTTGCCGCTTCTGCCACGGTAAGCAGATTGCTCGTTACTGAAAATGGAGGTGCCGGGTATCTTCCGCTTTCACTTCCTTATGTCGGTGGAATTTTTAATATTTCTGTTCCCAATGATCAGGTGATTTACGCTGCTGGCGAATTTGGACTGCTGAAATCGACCAACCGGGGACTTTCCTGGATCAACCTGACGCCCAACATTCCGGGTTACATCTACCCGGGTGACATGTTTTTTTATGACACCATGAGGGGTGTTATAGTTTTGAACAACGGTATTATTCATAAAACCACTGACGGTGGAGCAACCTGGTCGTTTGAAAATGTTTTCCCGTTTGCAAGTAATGTTGCTTTGGGCATTTATACACAGGATCTTGAAAACATTCATGTGGTTGGTTACGGACAGGAGCAGGCCTGGGAGAGGAGAACGCCTATTGAACTGTCGCTCGACAATGTGGCTCTTTTCTCCGGTGACACAGTTAAAATACCCCTAAGGATAAAGAATCCTAACAGTTATCCATTGTTCTCCGGACAGATTTATCTCAACAATTTTTCCCCGAAACTCAAGTTTATTGGAGTAAAACCGGATGTCGGCACTCTAATGAACACATCAGGATGGTCATTTTACACAAATCAGACTAACGAAAACCTTCGATTTATCTCTTATGGCTCCGATTATATCAACACCAACGGAATTTTGTGTTATCTCCAGTTCAAGGCAACTCCTGCAGATCCGACAAAAAGAGACTCCGTTTTCATAAGTTTCGACTCCGCCTATTTTAATACAAACAACTACCCGGTATTTACAAAACCGGGCAGAGTGTTAATAAAGACCCGCTTCCCCGGCGATGTCGATCTGAACGGGGTTGTTCAGGCATTTGATGCATCAATGGTGCTAAGGTACCTTGTGAATCAAATTACTTTGGACGAAGAACAGCTTGGAAATGCAGAAGTTACGAATAACACTACTATCACGGCGGCTGATGCCTCGACAATCGCACAATATGTTGCCGGACTGATTCCTTCGCTACCGTGGGGAAATTTCCCGCAGGCTGCCGGTACACCTCAGATTGTGGATGTTAACGCACCTTCGGGACAGATTATTGAAGTGCCGGTATTTTTAAACAATCCGGAAAACCTTTACACTCTCCAGGGAAATATTTCGTTCGATGCCGGTGCGTTTAACTTTGAAGGATTGCAGTTTGCCCCTCAATTTTCGGGTGCACTAAGAGAAGTACGAAACGAGGATGGAGTGGTTAAATTTGCCGTTGCCTCGCTTCAGGAAGTTCCATTAACACCCGGTGTTCCTGCTTTTAAACTCCGTCTTTCATATAACGGCAGCTTGAACAGCAGCCAAAGCAGTGTAAGTTTTACAAATTTCAGACTGAACGAGAATATTTTTATACCCGACGCCGGGCAGTCGATCATCCATATCATAACCGGAATCACCGGGGATGAAAATATCCCTCTCGAATTTGCGCTTAAACAGAATTATCCCAATCCGTTTAATCCATCAACAATGATCGCCTTTGCTCTGCCAAAAGCGAGCTTCGTGTCTCTGATTATCTACAACTCTTCAGGAGAAAAAGTGACTGAACTGATAAACAGGCATCTTGAAGCCGGCTACCATGAGATCGGATTCAGCGCTGCAGATTTGCCGAGCGGTATATATCTCTATAAACTGACCGCAGGGAATAACACTTCCACAAGAAAAATGATCCTGATGAAATAGAGACCCGAGTATCTGAGTACCTGAGTGACTTGAGTACTTGAGTACTTGAGTGAGTGAGATCCTGAGATTCCAACCTTCTTTGGTTTTCATCCACTCCGGTACTCCGGTACTCCGGTGCTCAAGTACTCATTTCATACCTGATTCATTCCGAAGACAATGTAATTATACCTTTCATTTATTAAATCTCCATATTATTATCATCGGATTATAGATTTGCGATATCTTTTTGACGAATTAATCGATTATTGTATTTTAATATATAGAATAATCAAAGTCAAAAATCTCATCATCAGGAGAACAGCAATGAAAATGATCGCATTATTTATACTATTGGCATCAACTCTGGCATTCAGTCAGATACCAAACGGTGATTTTGAAACATGGAACAGCGACGGTCCTTCGGGCTGGGCAACACCAAACGCCCCAATGTTGCCGCAGTTGGTTACTCAATCATCAAACGCAAAAACAGGCAGTTTTGCCGTACAAGGGGAAGTGGTTCAGTGGTCACCTGGCCTTGTCGTCGCTCCCTTTATTCAGTCGGGTGACGACGCATCAGGCTTTCCATACACCCAAAGGCCTGTCAAGTTTACCGGCAACTATATTCTAAATCCTTCGGGAGGCGACAGGCTTTCCGTATCAGTGCTGTTAATGAAAAACGGAGAACTGGTTGGAATCGCAGCCCGTACATATTCCTCCACAACACAGACCTATCTGCCGCTTGAAGTACCTTTCCAATACATGAACGATGACACACCGGACACCTGTGTGGTTACAATCAGCATTATCGGTCCGGTATCTGGAAGTGACTACCACCTTGGCACCACATTTCTTGTTGACGACCTGAAATTTTCCGATTCCCCGGTTGCGGTGGAAGATGAACTTAACAACCCGAAGGTTTTCAGTTTGATGCAAAACTATCCAAATCCTTTCAATCCGTCGACGGTTATCAGATTTAATCTGCAGGCAAGCGGAATGGTTGAACTGGGAATATTCAATGCAGCAGGTGAAAAAGTGGCGGAACTCGTGAACGGTCAGATGGATTCAGGCAATCACGAAGTCAGTTTTAACGCACAGAATCTGCCGAGTGGCACCTATTTTTATCGCCTTACATCAGGAAACATCACTGAAACCAGGAAAATGCTCCTGTTAAAGTAACATAACCCCTGACTGCCGGGTGCATAAAAACCGGTAATTCAAAACAGAAAAGGAATTGAAGACTTCTCTCCGGGGCTCAATTCCTTTTTTTATTTATTCCATACTCCGCTTTTGTTTCCCAATCAAAGTCAATCGCCTGCCACATTCCTGTTTAGTGCATAGTTCCCCCGATTTTCTTAAATTTAGAATTGTATTATTCTAAAAAACGGATTGACTATTATGATTTCAAAATATCGATTTTTCTCACTATTGGTTATACTGCTCATCATGTCGCATACGATTATCAAAGCACAGAAAGAAGATGAATTTCTAAACGCCTACTCCGACAAAAAACTTGGTTCGTTTGTCGAGAAAGGGAACACGGTTTTTCGGGTGTTTGCCCCCAGAGCGGTATCTGCAACACTAAAGACTTTCAAAAAGGTCGATGATGACTACGGTCAGGAACTGAAGATGCAGAAGGACAACGATGGTGTCTGGGAGGCAACCATTCAGGGAGAGCAATATGGTTTATACTATGGTTATATCATCATAAATCCCGAGGACAGCGTACTTGAAAAATCAAAAGTGGTGATTCTCGATCCCTACGCAAAGGCAGTTGCAACATTCAATACATATATGAATCCCAGACTGGGGATTGTCGTTAAAGATGGCGGATTCGACTGGGGAAAAGACAAATGGATTCAGAGAGACTGGAGAGACCTCATTGTTTACGAAATGCATCTAAGAGACCAGACTGCACACCCCTCCTCAGGTGCAAAAAATCCGGGTACCTACAAGGGACTCATCGAAAAAGGGAAAAAGGGAGGTATCGACTACATCAACTCACTGAATGTGAATACTGTGGAGCTCCTTCCGGCACAGGAATTCGGGAACATTGAAATACCGTACAGAGATGCTGAACACAACAGATTTAACACATGGAATCCTTATGAGAGAAATCACTGGGGCTACATGACCGCCGCGTTCTTTGCTCCAGAAGCATATTATGCTGAAAACTGGGCAAAATTGAGATGGAATCAGTGGATGGGTCACGAAGACAAAGCCCGGCATGATTTCAAACAGATGGTGAAAGCCTTTCACAAGGAAGATATCGCCGTAATGATGGATGTGGTCTACAATCATATTTCCGAATATGAACTGGGTAGCTTTAAAGAGATCGACAAAAAATACTACTTCAGACTGAATGATGACGGCAGTTTTAAGGCTGAGAGCGGTTGCGGAAATGACTTCAGAACAGAAGCTCCCATGGCGAGAAGGCTCATTATCGAAAGTTTGAAATACTGGATGACAGAATATCACATCGATGGTTTCCGATTCGATCTTGGAAAACTGATCGACTGGAAAACGATTGAAGAGATTATCAAAGAGCTGAGGAAAATAAATCCAAAGGTTGTTATCGTCTGTGAACCATGGGGTGGCGGTTACGATCCAAAAGGTTTCTCCGAAAGAGAATGGGGCTCGTGGAACGATCAGATCAGAAACGGTGTGAAGGGTGAAAATCCGAAGAACAACCTTGGATGGATCTTCCAGAAATGGTTCGGCGACAATTCACCTGCCAGACTGAAGAGTTATGTAAACGGCACACTGATCAGAGATGAAAAAGGGCTCTTTGTAAAAAAAGAACATTCTGTGAATTATCTTGAGTCTCACGATGGTTACACTCTTGGAGATTTTATCAGAATCGGACTTGGAGACCTTAAGGAAGGTGCAACGGTTCTCGACATAGATAAAAACGCCAAACTTACCACCGAACAGATGAAACTTAATAAACTCGGTGCTCTTTTCCTCTTCACCTCACAGGGTATGACCATGATACATGCGGGTCAGGAATTCGGGCGTTCGAAGGTGGTGCCTGCTGATGTTGATGTTAACGATCCGCTAAGAGGAAAGGTTGATCATAATACTTATGATAAAGACAACGAAGTAAACTACATCAACTACCGCCATGCCGAGATGAACAAAGAGCTGGTCGACTATTATGCCGGTCTGGCAAAGCTTCGCTCCTCGTTCAAGGCATTTAGAAGAGCTGGCTACGAAGAAGTGAAATTCATGGACTTGAAAGATGAATTCACCCTTGGGTATGAAATTAACCACAACAAAGAACATTTTGTGGTGCTCTTCAACGCAAACCGGGACAAAAAAGCTGAATTCTCACTTCCCAAGGGGGAATTCGAGGTGCTGGTTAATGACAAAAAAGCGGGCACAAAAAGTCTCGGGAAAGCAAAAGGGAAAATCACACTTCCTGCTTCCTCAGGTGTGGTTCTGAGAAAAAAATAAAAACTGACCCGGTAATCCGGAGGATGAAAGGAACCTGAGCCTGTCTCCCGTTCCTTTCATCCTTTTATTTTTTTATCCCGATCCGGTTGCTGTTTGAGCAAATTGCGATAAAACACTCATTAGGGAACAATTTGACTCAAATTTCCATTTTATATTAATAATAGTGTATATTGGTACAAAATTCTAATTTTTTAGGAGAAGACATGCCTGCACCAAAGGCAAAAAGAAACAAGACAATTTCACTGACAGAAGAGCAACTCGAGAATTATTCTGCGAAGTTAATCGATATCAACGAAACCGTTACCCTTGACAAGATACTTGATAAAACCATTAACCGTAATCTTTTTGATATTATCAAGTACCTTCCTGATGAGTTTGTTGATTTATTGATTATCGACCCGCCATACAATCTCGATCGTGATTTTGGTTCTGCAAAGTTCAGAAAACTTCCTGTGGAGGAGTACTCGATGTATCTCAGGAGCTGGCTCCCTCAGTTGCTAAAACTCCTGAAACCCGAAGCCACTATTTATATCTGTGGTGATTACCTGAGCTCTCTCTCCATATTTTCCGTGGCAAGCGAATACTTCAAATTGCGAAACAGAATCACCTGGCAGAGAGACAAAGGGCGCGGAGCGAGCAAAAACTGGAAGAATTCGATGGAAGATATCTGGTTTTTCACGATGGGAAATGACTATACCTTCAACCTCGATGCCGTAAAGGAGAAAAGAGCTGTTATCGCCCCCTACAAAGAAGACGGGGAACCGAAGGACTGGATGGACTCAGACGAGGGAAGATTTAGAATGAGTCACCCTTCAAACATTTGGACTGATATCACAATTCCATACTGGTCGATGGCCGAAAACACGGAGCATCCGACACAGAAGCCCGAAAAGCTGATGGCAAAACTGATTCTTGCATCCTCGAACGAGGGGGATGTGATTTTTGATCCTTTCCTGGGCTCCGGAACCACTTCGGTTGTTGCCAAAAAATTGAACAGGCACTTCGTCGGAATCGAGATTGACAGAAAATATGCAGCGACGGCTGAATACCGGCTCGAACTGGCTGAATCCGATGACACTATTCAGGGCTACTTCGAAGGTGTATTCTGGGAGAGAAACTCACTGAAGCATCAGAAAAAATCGAAGAAGAAAAGTGACGGCGAAGATAATGAGGAAGAAGGCGGTTTCTTCAACTTTATGTAAACTTTAAGCCAAGACCCGGAGAACAATCTTCGAGTCTTGGCTCCACATTAAAAATTCACTTTGGTGGAGAGAGACAGATTAACAGTCTCCTGCGAGAACGCAATTGAGGAGGCAATCACCAAAGCCCTGTCAAAGATATGCGACCAGATCCCCACTCCATTACTCACATGCCAGAGCGTCGAAGATTCTCCATTCCGGAAAACCCGTCCTGCTTCAGTAAAAAGGTATAACCCGATATTTGATGTTACCAGAGTTTTAAGCCGTCCCAAAGAAATTCGGAGTTCTGCACACCCGTACAACGAAGCATCCCCGGAAAATCGCTCGTTTCTGAATCCCCTGAGATTTTTCGACCCGCCGAGAAATGCAGACATAAAAAAGGGGAAATCGCCCAAAACCCTTTCACCCGTAACCCTTAGTGCCAGGGCAGAGTTCTTCAGGAACGGAACCGGTATGTATCCCCGGACATCGAAATTTCCTGAGTAGATCTCTCCTCTTTTGTAGAAGAATTTTGGAGTATAATAGCCTGATGCCTTAAAGTAGTAACCCTCGAGAGGAAGATCGGGATGATCCCTTTTATCAATCAACAACCCTGTACCGAAGGTAATGGTGGTAAGTACACCAAGTCCATATTGTCCCGCCGGAAGATTCACCAGAACACCCGGAAAATTTACTTCCGTATCATTCCGCGACAGCCTCACCTGGTAGAAATTATGTAATCCGGAAAAAAGATCATAGTCAAGAGAAACTTCTGCCGCATAGTGAACCCTGGAGATATTATACCCCCCTTTTGAAGAAAATTCCGGATCGTATGCAGTTTCATTCCCGTACCCGTAGTACCTGTTAAAATCGATGGATTTTCGGAATGCTTTGAAGCCTATTGTCGTCCCTTCGATAATGGAATTGAACCAGCCTTCGAATTCGGCATCATAGTCCTTTGGTTTTGTGGCATACGATACGACAAATGAAATTTTTGAGTCCCAGGGTTTCTTTCGAAAGTCATAATTAGTGAAAACGGGACCGCCCCCGAACTGGAGTCCGAGTGTGCTCGAAAGATCAAAAACCGGATTAAAACTCATCCCCCTGCCGTGCTGTGGAACCACGGGATCAAAAAAATCCTTAACTTCGTTTTCTGAAAATGGTTTCTGTACTCTAAAAACTGTTCCGGGACCATCAATCACCACAGTTGCGGGGTCATCGTCGAAGAAGATGTTTTTGTTCTCTGCCCTTCTGAACGGAAGAAAATTGAGGAACCAGCCCCCGACCTCGGAAGAGTCGATAAAACTGTCTTTCCCTTTACCTCCGTCGATTCTGATAAGGGGACCTGATTCTGCATATCCGGTGATCTTAACTTTGTCATCCCCGCCAACCAAATGAATTCTGATATCTTCCGTGATACGGCTGTCGAATTTCTTTTTGTAGTGCACGGTCGTCTTCCCCTCCTGACCCGACTCCTGATTTAAGAAAGCAATAACCGTTGAAGTGTCAGTTCTGATTATTTCAACTTTGTCATTAAAGTCTGTTGAAAAAATGTCAACCACCTTGTTGATATAATTATAGTAACCCGCTGAAAATTCCTTCAGATTACCTCTTCTTTCAACGAGTATATTTTTCAGATATGAAGCGGAACCGGGAAGTAACTCCTTAGGAAACCGGCTTAGAGCCGTGTCAAAAAGTTCATTTGTCAGTTTAGCCACTACGAAATCTGCAACAGAATCCCAGTCCTGACGGGAAATTTCGGAGAGGAACATTTTGTCGAGGAACCCGCCTGTTCGGGTTGCACGGTCGGGAGGCGGGAAGGAACCATCGAATGAGGTCCACTCGGGAATAACAAAGGAAGCCGCCTTTGGATAGAGTCCGTCGAATCGTGAGAATGCCTTGTCCCTGTTTTTTGGAAGAGGTTTCCAGAGGGGGTTGCCTGGTTCGCCCGGCTTCATCCATTCCCACTGATCAGGTCCTCTGTTCCAGTCATTCACAAACACATCGAACAACCTTTCCTTCAGAAATGCATTGCCGTCAACTTTTTCATTTTGTGCTGTAAGCAGTCTTTGAATCAGATTTTCTGTCGAAATTATGGTGGTGTCAATCGACTTTGAGTCAATTTCAAGGGTACCGGGCAAGTTCCTGAACCCGTCCCTGAAGTCGCCCAACCTGACATCATCCGGTATAAAACAGAGTAACGGGGTTGAATGGAGGATGCCAAGGGAATCCATCATTGGTGAGAGTATCAGGGTGACCGCCGGGGGAGCGGCAGCCGTCATTTCCTGAAAAAATTTTCCGGCAAATGTGTTCCGGAGATCGGGGTGAAGTGTAACCGTTGTAAACTTGTTTAGAGAGCGAAATTTCCAGATTTTGCCGCCACTTCCCTGCAGGAAAAGAGAGAGGGTTCCGGTGGAGTCTTCCTTTTTGAACGGTGTCAAACCACCATCGAACTGATTCAGATCGAGAACGGGAATTTTTGCGGGGGTTGTCCAGAGGTCACGCCATAAGTCTCCGTAGAGCATCCGGTGAATGCTTCCCGAGTTGTATTCGGCTCCGGCAGGAATTGTTACTGAATCAGGTTTCTGTGGTGATGCCGCAGAGATACACAAAAGGGAAAAAACCAGAACTTGGAATATTTTCAAAAGCGGTCTGAATAATTATTAAATGAAGAGCAAATATAAGTAATGGGAAATTATCAGAGGCTGCCTTAATGATGACAGCCTCTGCTCAAAACAAGACGGAAGGTTATGATTTTTTGAAGATGATTCTTCCTCTGTCGTCAACCTCTGCTGAAACGGTATCACCATCTGAGATGTTTCCTGTAATCAGTTCCTGTGCCAGAGGATTGATAACATATTTCTGAATGGTTCTTTTTAGCGGTCTGGCACCGAAGGTCAGGTCATAACCGAGGTCTGCAATCCAGTCTTCAGCCTCCTGCGAAATCGAGAAGGCAATCTCTTTTTTGGAGAGCATTTCCCTTACGGCCTCCAGTTGAATCTCCACAATCCTTCTGATCTCGGAATGTCTGAGAGGTTTGAAAAGAATTACATCATCTATTCTGTTGAGGAATTCGGGTCTGATAGTTTTCCTCAGAAGATCCGAGAGTTGCATTCTTAAAGTGCCCATCACCCTGTCGATATCGGTATCCTCCAGATTTGTGAGACTTTCCTGAATGATGTGTGAACCAAGATTCGAAGTCATAATTATGATTGTGTTCTTGAAATCAACTGTTCGTCCCTGATTGTCGGTGAGTCTTCCGTCATCAAGTACCTGAAGCAGGACATTGAAAACATCCGGGTGAGCCTTCTCAATTTCATCCAGGAGAATGACGGAGTAGGGTCTTCTCCTGACTGCTTCAGTCAGTTGTCCGCCTTCTTCGTAGCCGACATATCCGGGAGGTGCTCCGATAAGACGGGTAACGGAGAATTTCTCCATATACTCCGACATATCAATCCTTATCATTGCGTGTTCATCGTCAAAAAGGGCTTCAGCGAGGGCTTTAGCGAGTTCAGTTTTGCCGACACCGGTGGTACCAAGGAAAATAAAAGATCCCGTGGGTTTGTTGGCGTCCTGCAGTCCCGCTCTGGATCTTCTGACGGCATTCGAGACGGCATAAACCGCTTCCTCCTGCCCGACGACCCTTTTGTGGAGCTGGGTTTCGAGGTTGATTAACTTGGCTCTCTCACCCTCGAGCATTTTGGTAACCGGAATACCTGTCCAGCGTGAAACGATTTCTGCGACATCGTCGGCTTCCACTTCCTCTTTCAGAAGCCGTTTCTCCGATTGCACCTTGTTGAGGTTGCCGGTTTCCTCTTTCAGTTGTCTTTCGAGCTGGGGAAGTGTACCGTATCTGATTTCAGCCACTTTTGAGAGATTGCCCTCCCTTTCAAACATCTCAGAGTCGGCACGGAGTTTTTCGATCTGCGATTTTATTTCGCGGATATGCTGAATTTCCTCTTTTTCCTTCTCCCAGTGGAGTCTTATGCCGCTTCTTTCCTCGGTGAGTTCTGCGAGCTCCTCATTGAGGTCTTCGAGTCTTTTCACCGATGAATCGTCTTTTTCTCTTGAGAGAGCAACCTTTTCGATTTCGAGCTGCTTGATTTTTCTCTCGAGAATGTCGAGTTCCTCCGGCATCGAATCGATTTCAATTCGAAGCCGTGAAGCGGATTCATCGATCAGGTCAATTGCCTTGTCGGGCAGAAACCTGTCGCTGATGTATCTATTGGAGAGTTGAACAGCGGCAACGATGGCACCGTCTGTAATTCTGACACCGTGATGCACCTCATATCTTTCCTTCAATCCTCTCAGGATTGAGATTGAGTCTTCCTCATTCGGTTCGGACACGATAACGGGCTGAAACCGTCTTTCGAGGGCGGCGTCCTTTTCGATATACTTTTTGTACTCATCGAGAGTGGTTGCACCAATGCAGTGAAGCTCTCCACGAGCCAAAGCGGGTTTTAGTATGTTTGCTGCATCCATTGCCCCGTCGGTTTTTCCGGCACCGACAAGGGTGTGAAGTTCATCAATAAAAAGGACGATTTGTCCGTTGGAATTCTGAACTTCCTTGATAACTGCCTTAAGTCTCTCCTCGAACTGTCCTCTGTATTGCGTACCGGCAATAAGAGCTCCGATGTCGAGAGCAACAAGCTGTTTTGTCTTGATGGTTTCAGGAGCATCACCCGAAACAATTCGTTGTGCGATTCCTTCGGCGATGGCGGTCTTTCCAACTCCGGGTTCACCAATCAGCACAGGATTGTTTTTGGTTCTTCTTGAGAGCACCTGCATTACCCGTCTGATCTCGTCATTTCTGCCGATCACGGGATCGAGTTTACCAGCACGGGCGAGATCATTCAGGTTTCTGCCATATTTTTGAAGCGATGCGTATGTATCTTCTGCATTTTGGGATGTTACTCTGCTCCCTCCTCTGATTCCTTCAACTGCACTGGAGAGGTCCTCTTTCGATACGCCCGCATCTTTCAGGAGTCTTCCCGCCTCCCCTGAATCACCTGAGATGGCAAGGAGCAAATGCTCGGTTGAGACAAACTCATCTTTGAACTCACTTGCGAGTTTCATTGCATTTTCAAAAAGATTTGAGGAGTTTGGCGAGAGTTTGAGGTCGCTTGCAGCACTTCCGGAGACTTTTGGAAGTTTATCCATCTCCGCAGATACCTTGATTCGAAGGCGGTCGGTGTTTGCTCCCGTTTTTTGGATCAGGGAATCGGCAATCCCACCCCTCTCCTCGATGAGAGCTGCGAGAATGTGTACGGGTTCCACAATCTGGTTTCCGTAACTGCCGGCAATTTCAAGCCCCTTTTGGATGGCTTCCTGAGCTTTTACTGTAAATTTATTGATATTGAATGACATTTTTATTCCTCCAAACAAACCGCAGACAGAAAAAACAAGGCTGCGGAATTTGTTCTATTTTATGAGAGATTAATGAAAAATGATTTTTTTTGAGTTCAACAATCATTTCCATTAATTACAATCTGAAAATTAGACAAATTTCAGGATTAAAAAGTTCCTTTTAGACATCTGATTTTACGGGAAGCTGTAAAATAAACCGGGAACCGATACCGGATTCACTCTCGACATGGATTGTACCGCTGTTTTTTTCAGCAAATTCCTTACACAGACCAAGACCAAGGCCGGTACCCTTTTCGCCTCTGGTACCTTTTTGGGATTTGATAACATTGGCATTAAAAATGTTGGCTCTGGTTTCCTCATCCATTCCGATACCGTTATCTTTCACTTCAATAAAAATTCTGTTCCCCTCAAGTCTTGAATTCAACTCGATTCTGCCATTCTCGTCGGTATATTTCAGGGCATTGTTTACAAGATTCCGCATGACAATCTCGAGCATGGCACGGTCAGCAAAAGCTACAGCAGATTCCGGTATGTTGTTTGTCAATCTGACTTTCTTTTCAGATGCCTGAACATCGAAAAGTTTTACTATCCTGGCAGCCACTTCCCACACTGACACTTCCGATGGATTAAAATCGAGCTTTCCGATTCTTGAAGCCGAGAGGTAGAGAAGATTCTCGAGAAGATCGAATGATTTTTGTGCGGTATCGTGCAGAATGGTTATATATTGGATTTTCTGTTTGTCGGACAGATCGTAGTAATCTTCCTTCAATACCTCACTCAACCCGAGGAAACTCTGAAACGGACTTCTAAGATCATGTGCGATGATTGAAGAGAGTTTGTCCCTCGCCTCATTTAATTCGACCAATTCCCTGTTCTTTGCTGAAAGTTCATTCGATTGCCGCTCTATCATCTCCTTGTTTTTTTGCAGTTCAATATTGGTTTGTTCCTTCTTTTTATTCATCCTGTAGAGCAACCATGCTACTGCAACAAGAAGGAGGAGCAGGACACCAACACTCGAGATTATCAACCTTTGAGTTTCATTCTCAAAAGTTTTCCTCTGCAGGTCTGTCTCGTATTTCTGGAACTGGAATTTATTCTTCAAGCCGAAGAGTTTTCTGCTCATTTCCTCGTCCTGGATTTGTTGAGCAAAAAGAATATGCTTTTTAATGTATAAATAAGCAGAGTCTGTCTGCCCCGAGCGTTCATAGATTTCGCTAAGGAGTTTGAAAATATCCCTTAGCAGCACTTTATTGTTGATGGACTCGGCATCCTTAATACCCGATGAAAGATATTGTTCCGCAGCAACGATATCATTTTGCGCAAGCCTCACCTCTCCAAGACCTTTAAGCGCCTCTGCCTCTCTGAGCATTATTTTTTCTTTTTGAGCAAGCTGATACATCTGTGTAAAATGCCCCTCGGCTACTTCATAATTTTTCTGCTTGAGATAAAAATTACCTATCCCCTTTAGTGAGAGAATCTCCCCCGGTACATATTTTGCTTTTTTATAGGTCTCGAGAGAGAGTTTCAAATAGTAGATTGAAGAGTCGATATTGATTGGTTCGAATGCGTATCCAAGTCCCTGGTATGCATAACCGACGACCTGTGTATCCTTTGATTCGATAGCGTAGGGCAGACTTTCCCTGTAATACTGAATAGCTTCCTCGTGCTGGGATGTCTGGTCATATACCTGTCCAATATTTGACAGACTGATTGTGATTCCGTAATTATTGTCTATCTCTTTTTGCAAAGCAAGAGATTTCATATAGTATTCAAGAGCTTTATCGTAGATTGCCCAGTTGAAGTAAATTGTCCCCAGATTGTTCAGGGTCGAGGCATGGTGGTCGTTGTTGGAAAGTTTGCTTCTTACATCGAGAGCCTTATTGAAGAAGATAATGGCACTGTCGAAGTTCGATTCCTGCCAGTACATGAATCCCACATTATTCAGAGCCGACCCGACACCTGTTGAATCTCCTGAAACTTCGCATACAGCGGCAGCCTTTTTAAATGATGCTATGGCATTGTTGCGGTCCTTAAGTCTGAAAAAGGTCTTCCCCTGATTATCAAGTCCCTTTCCCAGTTGAAGACTCAAGCCGTGTTCCTCCGCAATTGCCACCAGTTTTTTATAGGAATTGAGTGCAGATTTATAATCACCCGTGACATAGTGATATTCTCCCGCAAATGACAGAGCCTCAACCTGCTCTTCGGGGCGGTCGCCTCTGTTCGACATATTTATCAGAGAATCGAGAAGTTTTGGATAGACGGGGTCGTCACCCGGAGTTTTTCTAATTTCCTCCTTTAGCGACCTGAATTCAGATGAAATGGAATGTACCTCACCCGTGTCACAACCGGTTGTGAAAAGCAGAACAAGAAATATGGTGAGAGCCGGTAAAAATACCGGAAATAGTCTGTGCACAAGATTCCTGCTGAATTGAGTAACCGGAAATAAACTAAAAATCTTTTCGGCGACCTGAAATTTACTAAAATTTTAGCAATGAACGGATACCAAAAACCCGGTAAAAGAAGGCAATATTTAAGCCTTTTGCAGAGTGTTGAATCTGTATTTTACCTGTTGAATTCTTAAACAGGGTTAATCCCTTGTTTTATAAGCAGTTAACTGGTTTCCTCATTTTGTGTGTTGAATATTTCCACATTTTTCCAAAACACTCATTTGGCTAAAAATCCGGTAACCTGTTGTTATTAAATGAGTTAGAGTCTTGTGAATTTTTTTGGCACGCTATTTGCATATATATAAGCAGGAATGTAAAACAAGTGCTCGGGAAGGAGACTCAAAATGGTAGTTATATTAGTATTATTGACATTTGCTGTATTGATTGTTTTAGACGGACGCAGAAGCCGTAAACAGGTTACAGCGCATGACATAGTCATGGATCACGGAGGCTTGGGTCTCACGATGGCTGATGGAAAGCCTGAAGAGAAGAAGAAACAATAAGTTTTAGAAAATAAACCTGCCTGATTAATTAATCGCACAGAAGCAGGGCGGTGGTCTCCGTCCTGCTTCAACTATTTTAAAGCGTGTCTATTTTGAGAGAATCATTTTCTTAACAGAGGTGAAGCCCGTTCCGCCTCCTGTTTCCATGACATTCAATCTGTAGAAGTAAACCCCTGCCGGCATGTTTAATGCGTTGAACTCCACCTTGTGAATCCCTTTTCCCGCCGGACCATCGTGAAGTTGCACCACTTTCTCACCGAGAGCGTTATAAACAGCGAGATTCGCTATTCCGTCCTCTTTCATGCTGTAGAATATAACAGTCGATGGATTAAACGGATTGGGGTAGTTCTGATAAAGTGTGAAATCAAACAGCTCGACTGATACATCGCCTCCGTTGTAAATCTTAAATGAACCGTCGTGATCAATTTGTCGAAGACGGTAACTGAAGACCCCTGTACCGGGGTTTCTGTCCGTGAAGGAATATTCTGTTGTTGAAGTGGTGGTCCCTTTTCCGGGAACACTTCCCGCTGTTATCCAGTCGCTTCCTCCCTTTACGGTTCTCTCAACAACAAACTCTCTGTTATTCAGTTCCGAAGCTGTTGCCCATTTAAGGACTACGACACCGTTTTGTGTGAAGAGATCGAACGAAACGAGTTCCACAGGGAGTGAGCCGTCAGCGGTAAAATTGAAGTTGTTTGCAGGAGCGGTAACGGGTTTTGTACTAGTCCTGTTTGCAGTGACAGCCTCGATGTAGTAATAAATTTTTGTTCCTGTCGGAACTTCCGGAATATAACCCGCAACTGTGTCACCTGATACGGTCTGCATCGGTACCTGGCTCCAGGCCGCGGTTGTGTCTAGGGTGTAATAAAGCTTTTTGGAGACAAGGGGCAACTTGCTTTTCATGTACGCTTTTATCTGATAACCGCTTCCCGGTTCAGCTTTTCTGAACGGAAGTCTGTCGTGAACGATGTGGATCTGATCAACAACTCCGATTTCCTTTGTAATGCAATGAATGGCACCACTCGCAGGGATGATGGAATTGCAGTTAATCCCCACCACATTATAACCGGGGAGCGCCTCTCTGTATATCCTCAAGGCTGTGGAGTCGTAACGCAGGTCATAAGTTGGGACAATTACAGTTTTATTCACAAAAACGGAGTTTGTGAAAGTTCTGTAGTCGCCACCCTGGCTGGGATACTGGTTACTGCCGTCCGGTGGCATGGGAATTCTGACAACCTTATAAGGTCTTCCGAAAGGTGTGAGGAAATTATTGAGAATATACTGGAGATTCAACTCGATCTGTGGACCATCGGAAATACCCTGAGGGTACTGCCCTACAAGAAGTGTCTCTTCGTCGAGCAGTTTCATGTGCATGTCTATATGATGAATACCGTCATAAGGGAGGACATCCATCTTTACATACCGGTTGATTCCCATGTAGTCAGCCATGATCGCATTGATTTGTGCATCGGTTTTGTTTGTGTTTTCATTTACAATAAGTTTTGATGAAAAAGCCGTCCCCAACCCGTCCGTCATAAAGTTACCGCCTGTTGCGACCAAACGATACGGTTCATTTATTGTCTGATACAAAGGCAAACCCGACCATGTCGAAAAGACCTGAGAAATGACATCATCACTCGGTCTCGGGCGGTTATAGACCCAGTCAACCAGCACCAGTGAATCGACACCACCGCCATAGACCGCCCATGGACCATAATCCCTGATCCATATTGAGTTGAAAGCTGCCTGAATAAACTTAAGATTCCTGATTGGAACTCCGCCCGAAGTAAGATAAGTCTTCACCGAGTTTGAATCGCTGCAGACAATAACAACGAGGCACTCCTCCTGGGCGTAATCAACTATCTGACGGAGAATCGACTGATAACTTGTCCAGGTGATCAAAATCGAACTCAAGGTTTCCCACTCTGCCATCGTCCTTACGGGGAATGGCGGGGGTGTAGTAAAAGCCTCGGTTGATGAAGGAAAGCGATAATTTTTCATCATCTCCTGTTCGGCAGGAGTCATCCCTTTTGGCAGGTCCTGCGAAACAACCTGAACTTGAAGGAGAAAAAAGGAGAGGAGCAGAATCTGTTTTAAATTCATATTTCTATCAGAAAGAAAGTTTTAGTATTGAGAAATCATCGGGCAGATTACTGTCGCGATTTAGCATTTTAATATGTGTGTAGAGCTTATCGAGTTCGGAATTGTCGACTGACTGTTCCTTTCCGATCAGATCCCTCATCTCCTCGAGCGTCCACATTTTTCCCGGCGTCACTTCCACTTCATATACACCATCAGAAAAGACATAGAATTTAGCACCTTCGGGAACATTCACCCGGGCAGATTTGTAGGGGAAATTAGGGAGATGCCCCACAATCAGATTCTTGGTTATAAGTTCTTTCACCTCACCATCGGGAACAAACAGGAGGGCAGGGGGATGTCCCGCACTTCCATAAACGAGTTCACGGGTTGTCCTGTTGAACACACCGTACCAGATGGTAAAATAGAGATTATTCTGTTTTTCCATCACAAATGTTTCGTTGAGTGTGTTGAGAACAGAAACGGGGTCTCTAAAATCGGTATTGGGAAGAGTCTGGCTTCTTAAAACATTCAGCGCGGAAACGGAGAGAAGTGCGGGTCCCACACCATGGTCGCAGACATCCAGAAGATATACGGCAAAATGATCATCATCAATCCAGTGATACCCAAAAGAGTCACCTCCGAGATCAGCCGAAGGGACAAATCTCCACTCCGAGAGGACGATCCCCTTTTTCAAAGGGTCGGGCAGGAGTGAAATCACATATTCCGCCGCACGGTTAAGTTCGTTTGCAAGCGCCTCTTTGCTTTCAAGGAGAGCCTGATACATTTCATTTCTCTCCATCAGGGCGATATAACCTTTGGAGTGATACCTGATTCTTGCGATAAGCTCGATCTTGTCGGGAAGCTTCACGAGATAGTCATTTGCCCCCACTTCGAATGCATCGGCTTTTGTTACAGCCTCCTCTTTTGAAGAGAGAACAATCAGGGGAACATCCTTCAGCCTCGGATGCCCCCTGAAGAATTTTACAAGTGTGAGGCCGTCAATATCAGGCATCACAAGGTCCTGTAAAATAACCGTTGGTTCTATCTCTTCCGCTTTGGAGAGTGCAAGGGCAGGCTCCTGACAGAAGTGGAACTCAATATCCTTTTCGGTGGAAAGCATCATTGAGACTGCACTACCGACTATTTGTTGATCATCAATCAGAAGGACTTTTATTTTATATTTTTTAAGTTCCTTGTTCTGCTGTATCATTATTTAAATTCCTTTCTTCCATAAAGAAGTGACAGTTCGAAAGCTATTTTAGCGGGATCAAGTATTTTTTTTGCTGCGTTAATGTCTGCCGCAGCTTTGGGCATTCCGTAAACTATTGAGGACGCCTCATCCTGAGCGATGGTCAGCCATCCACTTTCCTTTAACTTGAGCAAACCTTCGGCACCATCCTTCCCCATTCCGGTCAGAAGAACAGCGGTGTCTTTTGCTCCCCAGTTATCGCACAGTGAATGGTAAAAAGCATCCACCGAGGGGCGGTACGGATAATCTTTTGGTTCCGTAACATACGCAAACTTGCCGTGATTGTCCAGAATCAGATGGTCATTCGTTCCGGCGAGCAACACCTTCCCCGGTTCGGGTGCCTCTCCATGAACGGCAATGTTTACACTCAACTGAGTCTGCTTGTCCAGCCAGCTCGCAAGTTCCTCCGCAAACCGCTGGTCCACATGCTGAATAACAACGATGGCAGCGGAGAATTTTTCGGGAAGTGCAGAGAAAATGGTGGCAAGTGCTTTGGGACCCCCTGTGGAGGAACCAATGGCGACAAGAGGAAAGTCCATCTTTGCCGGTTTTGGCGGAATAACAGGCTTAAAGTAACTTTTCCCCTGGATCAGTCTTTTCAAAGAGTTTATTTTGTTGATCAGTTCCTGGGCACCAGTGGCGTTTCCCGAAAAATCGAAAACAGGTGTGGCAACAGCATCGAGGGCACCGTGCCCCATTGCTTCAAAAACCTTCGATGAGTTTGCGCCAACCGATGCTGTAACCACAAGGATTGCGCACGGTGATTTTTTCATAATTTCCGCGGTAGCCTGAACACCATCCATCTCGGGCATAATCAGATCCATCAGAATCAGATCAGGTCTGTCTTTTATTGCGAACTCAACCGCCTGTTTGCCGTTATAAGCAACCCAGGCAATTTCGAGGCCATCGATGGCTGAAACCACCCTCCTGAGCGCTTCGACAGCGAGGGAAAGATCATTAACAATTCCTATTCTCATTTTGCCTCTCCGATCAGATCGATCACCGCATTAACAAGTGATTCGTCATGAAACGAACTTTTGGTAAGATAATAGTTTGCTCCGGCATTCAAACCCCGGAGACGGTCTTCTTCCCTGTCTTTATATGACACAATCATGACAGGTATGGTTTTAAATTTAGGATCAGATTTTATTTTTTCAACGAGTTGAATTCCATTCATTCTTGGCATATCGACATCGGTGATCACGAGGTCGAAGTCTTCTCTTTGCAGCGAATTAAAGCCGTCGACTCCGTCAACAGCCGTTGTAACACTGTAACCGTTGTTTTCGAGAAGTTTTCGTTCCACTTCCCTGACCGTGAGAGAATCATCCACCACCAGTATTTTTCTGGTTTTACCTGATACCATAAAACTTGAGGTTACTTTGTCGAGCTTCGAACCGTGAATATATTTCTCGATGGAACGAACAAGATCGTCGGGATCTATTATCAGGGCAACAGATCCCTCCTCGAGAATTGCAGCAGCAGAAATATTTGGTATTTTGCCAAGTTTTCCATCCATGGCAGAGACAACGAGGTCTCTCTCTCCGAGGAAGGCATCGACAGCAACAGCATACTTTGCCGTTCTGTCACCAATAACAGCGAGATTGATAAAAGTCCCCTTTTCACTTTCGCCGGGGAGATTCATCAATCTTGCACAATTTACTATACCGAGGTTCTCATTATTCCATTTAATAAACTGTCTGTCTTCCACCGTCAGTATTTCCTCTTCCCTGATGCTGAGGAGTGTTTCAACCCTCGCGAGAGGGATGGCGTAAAGTTCCGAGTTAACCTTAAACAGCAGGGCTCTGATAACAGAGAGGGTAACGGGCAGTTGAAGTGTAAAGACACTCCCTTTTCCGGGTTCCGATTCGATCTTGGTTTTTCCACCTACCTGATGGATAAGGTTCATTACGATGTCGAGACCGACACCCCTTCCCGAAACCTTGGTCACTCCGGCTTTTGTGGAGAACCCTGGGAGAAACAGGAAGTCGAGGATCTCGGATTTACTGAGGCTTCCTGCCATTTCAGCGGTAACATACCCCTTCTCGACAATTTTTTTCCTCAACGATTCATCATCTATTCCCTTGCCGTCATCCGATACGGAGATTGTGAGGAATCCTGCTCTGTGACCTGCTTCGAGGAGGATTTTGCCCGTCTCTTTCTTTCCGGCTTCGATCCTCTCCTCGGGTGATTCGATTCCGTGGTCGGCGGCATTTGCAATCAGATGTGACAGAGGAGCCTCAATCTTATCCAGAATGTCCCTGTCGATCATCGTATCCTCTCCAACTATTTCCAGCCGGATTTTTTTACCCGAATCTTTTGCAAGGTCCCTTACCATTCGTGGAATTCCGTGCAAGCCGTCGGCAATTGGTCTCATTTTCGATTCAATCACCTGATTTCCGAGTGACTCGGAAAGCCTTTCGATGTTTCTTGAGAAGACATCAAACTTGTCGATCATGGTATTGATGTTCCACTCGAGTCTTTCGAGCACCTCCTGCGTACTGTCGAGTTCTGCCGCTACCTCCGGGAACACCCCAAGGTTTTCCATGGCTGCATTAAGTCCTTCCTGACTCCTCACCGCTTCCCTCAGAGTCTGCTTTGTTGCAAGCAGATACCCCTGAAAAGGTTTGGTAAACTTTGCCTGAATCTTTATTTCACCGGCGAGACCCAAAAGTCTGTTGAGGTTTTCTGCAAGAACCCTTACAAAGAGGGCGTCCTCCTTTTTCTCCTGACGCTGTGGCTGAGGAGATGGAAATGGAGGTGGAGCAGCCTGAGTTTGAACCGGCGATGGAGAATCAGATTGCTTATCCCCGCTTTCAGTTGTTGTTTTTGGTTTCTGCGCAGGTTGCGATGGTGCTGTTTCCCCTTTTGACGCTGCAGTTAGGGCAGAGGAGAGGGAGTTGATTTGATCGATATTATTGTCAATCTCCGAAAAAATCTCATCAACGGGGAGTGCTGCGATCATTTTAAATAAATCGTTTCCCTTAAGGAGCAGATCAATATGGCTTCCCGTGAGTCTGATTTCCCCTTTGAGGGAGTGACTGAGCAGGTCTTCCATTGCATGGGCAAGTCCCACCGCCTGATGGACGCCGACAATTCTGGCAGCTCCCTTGATCGAGTGGGCGGAACGCATAAGGGGTTCGAGTTTCTCATTTGAAGTTTCACCCTCGGCATCCACGAGTCCCTTTTCCAACACTTTGGTGTGCGATTCAAGTTCTATCTTAAAGAGATCGACGAGTACAGGATCATAATTGGGTTTTACTTCTTTTTTCTCTTTTTTCGGGGGTTCCTGTTGAACCGGTGCCAGGGGTTTGCTGAAATAACCGGCAAGATCCTGAATTACACTTCTCTTCTCTGAAAGAAATCCGGCAATATCTGCGGGTTCTTTGTTCCCGAACTCTCTGAATATTTCACCTGCAGTTACGAAGAAATTCTCGTGGAGCTCTGAAAGATTTCCGCCTGACTCAATTAACTGGTTAAGAAACGATTCCATCGACTTGCATAATTCTGCGACCGGATCGATACCAACAACTTTCGCAGCCGACCGGATTGCCTGAACGGTGGAAGCTATCACCTTCAGATCATCTCCTGTACCGGAGGAAACAGCAGACTCAAACTTCGGAAGGTTGTCCGTGATTACGCTGCGAAATATCTCTAAAAGGGCACTGTTTTGCATGCTTATTGAAATTTAATTGATGATCTGAACGATTCACAAATCTTATGCTCATCGAGCAGGGCTGCAGTAATCTCATCGAGTTCGAATATCCCTTTCGAGAATATTTCGCTCGATTTCTGAGCCGTTGAAGGAAGTTGCTTAATGGTTCCGGATATGATTCGCGATACACCAATCACTTCATCCACTTCGAACACAACTCTCTCACCCGCTCCTTTAACTGCGATCATTCTTTTATACACTGCCTTTTCTGTCTTAACCTCTTCCCCGGAACGGGAGATGCCGAGCAGAGTATCAAGATTGAAACAGAGCAACAATTCACCGTCTATATTAACCAGACCTCTGAAAGTACGGTTTGTTCTGAAAGGGACAAAATGTACAGGCTTCAACTCCACAGCTACAAGAAAGCTGTTTGTGTCAATGGCGAGAAACTCCGTTCCGAGTCTGAAAATTGTTACGGGGAGGTCGCCTCGCTCTTTGGTCTCTTTCTTTTTTGAGAGCGCCAGTGTCCATGAGTCAAGAAACTCGTGTGGAATCTCACGGTCGAAGAACTCCTTGGCGGAATTTGAATAAACCGGACAGTGTTTGCAGTGAAGGTATTCTGTGAGACTTTCACAAGATTTGTCTCCAAAAACACCGATTACCTTCCAGCATCTGTTCTCTTTTTTAATTTTCATCTCGACCTCTCCTGAAGCCGTTTTATTCTGTCTTTATAGATTGAAGCCTTATCCCTGTCCCCCTTTTTTTCGTAAAGGAGTGAAATATGTACGAGGGATTCAATATGATTTGGCTCGAGATACAATACTTTCAAAAAGTTGTTTTCGGCTTCATCCATCAGTCCCGTGGCAAGATCAATCTCTCCCATCAGACAGATAAGATCTTTGTTTGTGGGATCATTAAAGAGAAGCTGTTCGCACTTTTTCCGGGCGGGTGTCAGTTCCCCCCTGTTGGCAAGTTCCTTGATGTAGTCAAGATCGAATTGCTCCTCCTTGACGACGATTTCAACACGGCTTGAAGTAAAAAGGGTTGACCTCTGCTGCCTTGGTGGAAGGAAAGGAGAAACCGGTTTTGCTGTTTTGGGCTGGAGACCTTCCCTTGTCTGCCGAAATTCTGATTTGGGCTTCTGCTGACCAGCCTCAAAAGGAGAAAGGGCGAACGATTTTGCCCGGGGGATTGCCCTGAAACCTGAAGAGGAAAAGAACATTACTTCAGTATGTCCCGCAAAAAGGATGCCGTCTGGCTTCAAAAGTCTCCTTATGTTCGCGACAGAAGTCTCCCTGCTTTTCCCGTCGAGGTAAATAACCAGATTCCTGCAGAAGATTATATCATAACCCGATCTGTTTTTGAAGAATGACCCGGAAACAAGATTTTCATTATGAAATGTGACCATCGACCTGATTCTCCCCGCAATAATAAAAGCATCGTCTGACCTCACAAAATATTTTGCGATCATTGCCTCATCTTCACCCCGGAAAGATGATTTGCCATACACTCCTTTTTTTGCTTTTTCGATTGCATTCAGGCTGATATCAACCGCATCTATAATTAACAAGTCGGGAGGAAACCCAATATCAAGCAGAGCCATGGCGATTGAATAGGGTTCTTCACCTGTGGATGAAGGAACTGAAAGAATTTTTAAGGGACGGACCTGACCAGACATAAATTTGGATTGAACCTCTTCCTTAAGAAACACAAATGGCTCGATGTCCCTGAAAAACCAGGTTTCAGGAACCACGATCATTTCAACAAAAGCCTGTAACTCGCTGCTGCTGCTCCGGAGGAGGATGCCAAAAGCAGTGGTGTCGCTCAATTCAAGTTGTGACATTCTTCGTTTTACAGCAAGTTCAATGCTTTTAATACCTATTGTTGAATAGTCCAACCCTATTTTGTCGGCGAGCAGTTGCGTTATCTCCTGAAGACCCTGGTCAATACTAATCACTTGTGAGCTCCGTAAACAGGTTCTTTTTCACATAAGCAGGGAGCAGGTCGTTAATGGAGACGAGCTGGACGATACCGGTTTTAAGATTGATCAGCTTGCCGAGGTAGCTTGCCTCCTCTGTGATGTAACCCGGTGATTGAAGTTCATCGGGCTTTATCCTGATAATGTCCATTACCTTTTCACACAGAAGTCCAAGAAGATGAGACTCGCTTTCCACAAAATAATTTACGACTATTATTCGAGTGCTGAGAAGCCTTTTTGTTGAAAAACCCATGAGAAGGTCACGCAGGTCGATCACCGGAACGATGCTGCCGCGGTAGTTGAATCTTCCTGCAAAATATGCGGGTGCCTTTGGCATGGGAAAAAGGTTCACGGGCGGAATAATCTCCACCACTTCCTTTGCATCAACGGCATACCTGTTTTCACTTATCTCGAAAGTAAGGCAAAGCACCTGTCAACTCCCGAACTTGAATTTTGAAACCACCTCACGCAGCGACCTGACAGCTCCGTCGAGTCTGGATGTGATTTCACTGAATTCCGAAATTGATTCCCGGGTGTGCACCGCCACCGCATTCAACTCGCTCATTGCATCGCTGATCTGGGCAGCGCCATCTGTCTGCATGTGCATTTGTGAACTGACCACTTCGAAACTCGGCAACACATCCCTGGTATATTGAATAATCTCATTTATACTTTCGGCAATTCCGGAAATTCTGCCCGCACTTACCCTTGTGGTACCGGCGTAAGCCTCAACTCCCACGACACCTTCCTTAACCGCCTGTTGCATTTCGTGGATCATCTCCTCTATCTCCAGGGCTGCCATGGCGGTTTCCTCTGCCAGCCGTTTTATTTCGGCTGCGACGATCGAGAATCCCGCTCCATACTCTCCCGCTTTCTCGGCTTCAATCGATGCGTTAAGAGAAAGAAGATTGGTCTGTGTGGCAATTTTTGTAATGGCTGTGATAACATTTGAAATGTTGCCGGTCTTCTGATAGAGCATGGCAAGTTTTTCGGAGATATCTTTCGACCCCTCTTCGAGGGATGCCATCGAACCAGTAATCTCATTTAAACCGGCGACACCTGTATCCGCGAGCATCAATGTTTTTCCCGATTTATCCGCCACTTCCTCAACTGTTTTGGAGAGGTGGATGGAACTGCTGTGTATCTCTTTCCCGGTGGCATTCACTTCAGCGGTTGAAGCTGCCTGTTCATTTATGGCTGTGTTAAGCGCCTGAATCGATGAGGTTATCTGAGTCACTGAGGAAGTAACTGCGATGCCCGCTTTTCCGACTTCACCGAGCAGGATTTCAAGATCGAAGATGGTGCTTCTGACTGCACGGAAGAGGTTCCATATCTCATCCCTGTCTTTCGACTTTTCTTCACCCGAGATCAGGTAGGTGACTTCCATTTTGTGAATTTCTTCCTTCGCAGAGTTTATGTCTCCCTCTGCAAGGTTTTTGGTAATCGCGGCAACACCGTACACCGGTTTGATTATTCCACGAGCTGTAAAGTAAATGAAAATCAAAGCGAGAACAAACGACGCTCCTGCTATAAACAACCTGAAAAGAATGCTTAAGTAGAAAGTATAAATACGGGTATCGATCACCTTTTCAAGTTCATCAAGGGTGGCTGCCCAAAAAAGGAGGCTTTCATCCAGTTGTTCAGAGGTAAGAAGGGTAAGATCCTCGACACCGTATAACTTGTTGTTCCTGATGATGTTTTCATAGATTTCTATCAGAGAGCCGATCCCTGTTTTATATTTCTCGACCATCGGGGGAAGAACCTGGGAAAGGGATCCCGATTTCCCGTGGAATTCCGGATCCTGTTCGATTGCACTGTTTACGGAACCGGGAATATCATCAAATATAGCCGCCCTTAAGGTTCTGTTAAGATAGATAATCTCTGAAAGCCTGTCGAAACTGTAAACAGTGTCCTGCTCATCCTCGACTGCAAGATAAAACGAGTTGGAGAGCAGCTCCTGCACTTTCGGCATCCTTAAAACCGCCACATCCATCAGATAGTATGAGTCGCCTTCGGGGTCAAGAATAAGCTTTGACTTTATAGAGACCAGTTTCATCAGTTTGTAAAAGTCGTTTATCAGTTTGTCGTATTCCTGCTGGACCTGGGCAGTCTGTCCTGTTTTGCTGACGGTGAGGAGTTTCTCCCATTTTCCCTGCAGTGCCCTCGGTGAAAGGTCGTAGTCCTGTTTTTTTGAGAGCGTTTCCTGGTCAAGTTCTATATTCGCACCCTCTTTGTCCGCCGTTAAAATCAGTTTGTCAAACTCATCCTTTATTCTGGAATTAAGAGCTGCGATATGCGACTGAAAATCAGCTTTCGAGGAAGTGCCGGCGAATGTGAATGATTTGTGTTCGAGGATGTGAACCTTCAATGCGCTAAGGGGGCGGATAAAACTGATGCCGCTTTTCTCCTTTTCTGCAAACTCGACACCCTGCCAAAGGGAATTCAGATTTATTGCAAGAAGTATGGTCAAGGGAACTCCAAGCAGCAAACCGATAAAAACGAGTTTTTGCAACACCGTCAGGCGACGCAGAAGGATATTGAAAGTTAATTGAAGCTTTTCCATAACTTAGCTTGTCTTAAATCGTTGTAATTCGTCATTGAGAGTGGAAACTGCGCTGTTCAACTGGCTTGTTGCCGATTTGAATTCCTGCAGCGACTCTCTCGTCTGTTCGGCTGCAACAGAGAGTTGCTGCATCGACTCGCTTATCTGCTCCGCACCCTCTGTCTGGCGTCTCATTCCGTAGTTAAATTCCTCGAAATGGGGAGCAAGTTCGTTCACATTGTTGATTACATCGTTAAGTCTCTCGGAGATGGATGAAACAGTAATGCTGTCTCTCCTCACCTCTTCAGAGAATTTATCCATTTCCATTACACCGGAGGAAACTGACGACTGCATTTCCCTGACCATGTGTTCGATGTCGTGAGTTGCGATCGCTGTCTGGTCGGCAAGCCGGCTTATCTCTCTGGCAACCACAGAAAATCCTTTCCCGAACTCACCCGCTTTTTCCGCTTCTATGGCGGCATTTAGCGAGAGGAGGTTCGTCTGGTCGGATATTTTGTTGATTGTTGTTACGACAGAGGAGATTTTATTCGCTTTGGTGTTTATGATCGAAAGTTTGGCGGATATTGAACCCGTTGCATTAATCAACTGGTGGATAGCGGACTCGAGCGTCTGAAGATTGTTTCTTCCCTCAAGGGCAGTGGTGGCAGCGGTTGCGACACTGTTGCCAATGTTTTCCTCCAGCGTTTTTAAAAGACTGTTGGATGTCTGAAGTATCTCTTTTGCTGTGGCAGTGACTTCCTTTATTGATGCTGCCTGTTCAGCCACAGTGGCTTCCAGTTCCCTCGCTGATGCGGTAATCTGTGTAACTGACGAATTTACCTGAACTCCCGAAGAGCCTACCTGACTGAGAAGAGAGAAGAGGTTTTTAGCCATCTTCTTCACCGCAGCCACGAGTATCAGTGATTCATCGCTGTCTTCGATTTTGAACAGTTTTGCGAGGCTGAGAGATTTTTTATGTTGTGTTTCAAACTTCTCAAGGAAATCGTTCCCTGCTTTCAGGTCTCCAATCGCGATTTTCTCAACACTTCCAATCAGTTGAGTCACCGGTTCGGTTATCTTGTTGCTCAGATACCAGCCAACAAGAAGTGTGAGAGTCAGGATTCCGAATGTCCATAACAAAATATTCAGAGTGAATCCCTTGGTTATGGCATCTATTCCCTCCTTGGCGGAGTAATATTCATCCTCGTAGGTGGAGGCAACAATCACCCAGTCCCAGCTAAAGAAGTGAATTGCGACCGATATTTTCCTCCTTGGCGCGTTGCCACTTCCCGGTTCCGCCCACATATAAGAGTGGAAAACTGCATCTTCAGATTTAACAGCTTCATCAATCAATGTCTGTACATAATATTTTCCATCGACATCTTTGTTGTACCAGGCACTTTCACCCTCTTTTTTACCATCCTGGGTAATCAGGTATTTCCCTTTTCGTTCACCCGTTGCGCCATAAACGGTAACTTTACCTGTCTCACCAACCTTAACAGACTGGATGTTTTTTCTGAGCGAGGGAACTGCTTCTATCTGTTCTCCAACACTGAGAACCGCTATAATCTGTTTGTTGTCATCAAAGACGGGTTCGTATGAAGCGATGTACCAGGAGCTTCCAACGAGTGAGATTCCCTTGTAGCTCTGACCTTTCAGAATTGCTTCCACCACTTCGTTTTTTGTACCGTCAGGTTTTACGGCAGGGATAAATGTTCCGAGTGATCTTTGCTGCGAGTTGGTTGAAACATTGGTTGCCACTCTGATCAGGTCACCTTCGTTGTTCATTCTCTGAAAAACGCTTGAAACCACACCCATTGAGTTGTGAATTTCGTCGACAATCGGAACCGGTGTGGAGAACGAAGTGACCTGTCCGAGCCACTTCCCGCCGAGCATCAGTTTTGGGATGGTAACTTTGATGCTTTTTTTGGTATATTGATCAATAGCTATCCATTCAACCTTGTCACCGCTTAACTTTAGTCCGCCATCGGCTTCAAGTATCTGCCATGCAATTTTCTGGGCACGATCAACCTTTTCCTGGATGAGATCGTTGGAAGTGCTGCAGAGTGAGTACATATCCCAGACTATCTGCTTGAGCGCCTCTCTCCCGAGAGTATCAAGTTCGGCTTCCGTTCTCTCACTTATATTTCCTTTTATGCGGAAAACTGCGATTTGAGTGACAACAAGCGGTAAAAGTGCGGCGAACAGCACGAGTGCTATTACTTTACGCCTAAGAGTAAGCTTCACGGCTTCTCTCCTGAATTTTTAATGATTGATGATGTAACCGGAATACGAATTCTATTATAAAACAGAAACTTAATTTCTTAAATAATTGAATCATATACAAATATAAAAACCAACTAAATGATTATTTTTTATCATTATTTTTAAAAGTTTCTTCAAAAAGAACAATTTTGCATTTTTTCAACCTTTGAAGCGTCACGAAAGAATATAATTCCCTATGTCTCAAACCCCTTTAATGGCTCAGTATTTCAAGATAAAGCAGGCAAATCCCGATACAGTCCTCCTCTTCAGGATGGGAGATTTCTATGAGACATTCGAAGAAGATGCACGAATTGCATCAAAAGTACTAGGTATCACCCTCACCAAAAGAGCAAATGGTGCCGCAGGTGATGTGCCTCTCGCGGGGTTCCCCCACCACGCAGTGGAAAGCTACCTCCCGAAACTCGTGAGAGCGGGTTATCGTGTGGCAATCTGTGAGCAGGTGGAAGACCCGAAACTTGCAAAGGGAATAGTGAAAAGGGAAGTTATCGAAGTTGTTACACCCGGAGTGGTTTTCTCGGACAAAGTGCTCGATCTGAAGAAAAACAATTATCTGATGGCTGTGAATTTTGCAGATCCTGTTTCAGGGGTTGCGTTCTGCGACATTTCCACTGGCGATTTTTCCCTCTTCGAAGTGGAGACGGCTCACCTCACCGACCAGATCGGTGTGATTGCCCCGGCTGAAGTTCTCTCTCCGCGAAAATCGAAGGATGTTGTCACCGCCCTCCTCTCTTCCTCTGGCAGCGAAGCAAGAATAACCAAACTTGACGACTGGATTTTTAACCGTGAGTATGCAAAGGAAATTCTTCTGAAACACTTCGGAACGGTTAATCTGAAGGGATATGGAGCGAGTGAAATGGAGATCGCTCTGCCGGCTGCAGGTGCAGTGCTCCACTATCTGCAGGAGACACAAAAAGCGAACCTGACCCACCTGACCAAACTTTCGGTCTATAACCCTTTAGAGTATATGGTCCTCGACTGGTCAACCAAACGAAACCTTGAGATTACCTATTCGATGGCAGACGGTGGGAAAGACGGGACACTTTTTGCGGTACTAGATAAAACCGAAACCCCTATGGGTGGACGACTCCTTAAAAAATGGATATCCTCCCCCCTCACAAAACTTGAACCGGTACTTCAAAGACAGGAATCTGTTGAGGCTCTCTACAATGTGAAGAAGACGAGGGAGAAACTTAAAAAAAACCTGTCGAACATCGGGGATCTCGAGAGGTTGATCTCAAGAATCTGCACGGGGAGAGCCACCCCAAGGGAAATTGTCTCACTCAAGTATTCCCTGCTCGAAATCCCGGAGATTATCAAAATTTTATACGAGATCGACAATCCCGTTATGAACCGTCTGAGGGAGTCACTCGTACCTCTAAACGATGTAACTGCAAAAATTGATGAGGCAATCTCCGATAATCCTCCGCTTTCTCTCGCTGACGGAGGGGTAATCAAGCGTGGATACAGCATCGAACTCGATGAAATGAGGGAGATCCTCTATTCGGGGAAGGACTGGATCACCGACCTCCAGAAAGTGGAACGGGAAAGAACGGGAATATCATCTCTTAAGATAAGTTTCAACCGTGTATTCGGTTACTACATCGAAATCAGTAATGTTCACAGGGAAAAGGTACCCCCCGAGTACATAAGGAAGCAGACCCTCGTGAACGCCGAAAGATACATTACTCCCGATCTCAAGGTTTACGAAGAGAAGGTTTTGCATGCGGAAGATAATATCCGCTCTCTCGAAGCAGAGCTTTTTAACGATGTAAGGATGTACACTTCCTCCTTCACGGAAGTGGTGCAGAAAAATGCGAAATTGATAGCAATGCTCGACTGTCTAAACTCGTTTGCGGAAGCTGCGGTTGAGTACAACTATGTGAAACCTCTCGTTACCGAGTCAAAAAAGATAGAAATATACGATTCCCGTCACCCCGTGGTTGAGAGAATACTGCCTCCGGGAGAGAAGTTTACCTCAAACGATTACCTGCTCGACTGTGAAAAGGATCAGATAATTGTGCTCACAGGTCCCAACATGGCTGGAAAATCGGTTTATCTCCGTCAACTTGGTTTGCTTGTGCTGCTCGCACAAATCGGTTCCTTTGTCCCTGCAAAAAAAGCCGAAATCGGAATTGTTGATCGAATTTTCACCCGTGTAGGGGCAAGTGACAACATCACCGCCGGCGAGAGCACATTCCTCGTCGAGATGCAGGAGGCAGCAAACATCCTGAATAATGCAACCGGCAAAAGCCTCATCCTTCTCGATGAAATCGGGAGGGGCACCAGTACTTTTGACGGACTGTCAATCGCCTGGTCGATGACCGAGTACCTTCACGAAAATCCCCGTTGCGCTGCAAAAACCCTTTTTGCCACACACTATCACGAATTGAACGAGATGGCGGAGATATTCCCCCGAATCAAAAACTACAGGGTGCAGGTAAGGGAATACGATGACAAGGTTATCTTCCTTCACAAAGTCTCACCGGGAAGCGCAGACCACTCCTACGGTATTCAGGTCGCCATGATGGCGGGACTCCCTCTGGAAGTTACCTCGAGGGCAAAAGAGATTCTGGCAAACCTCGAAAGCAAGGAACTGACTCCGTATGAAGTAAAAAAGGCAAGAAAGATTAAAAAGGAACAGGAAGAACAGGGATTTTATCAACTGTCTCTTTTTGAGTTCACGGATGATGCCTTGAGGAAGGAGATTTCAGACATAAAAGTTGAGGAGCTTACTCCCGTTCAGGCATTGAACAAGCTCGATGAACTGAAGAAAAAGCTAAAGGACTGACGGAAAAACCTATCCGACTTTCTTCACAACTCTGAATCCAAAAGTGGCAGATCTCGAGTTGGGTGATGTGTAAAATCTGTTTGAGTTTCTTGCGGATTTGCTGTCATAATTCCAGCTTCCACCGCGGAGCACTTTTCCCGTTCCTTTATCAGGTCCCTTGGGATCAATAACCTGCTCACCCGAGTAGGGAGCATACCAGTCCCAGCACCACTCCCAAAGATTTCCCGACATGTCAAAAATTCCGAGTTCATTGGGGGATTTTTGCTTCGGCGGACGCATTTTTCCGTTCGAATTCTCTCTGTACCACCCCACCTGTAGAGGATCATCATTTCCGCTGAAAAGTTTCATTTTGCCCGACTTTCCACCCCGTGCAGCGTACTCCCATTCCGCTTCGGTCGGAAGCCTGTAGCCGTTCGCTTTGAAATTGCAGGTGACTTTCTGTCCGCGGATTGTGTAACAGGGATTCAGATTGTATTTGAGGCTCAGGTTGTTGCAAAACTTTACGGCATCGTACCAGCTTATGTTGTTTGCAGGAAGTGAAGGCTCACGCACTATGGAAATATTGTTTCCCATTACATCCTCCCACAATCCCTGGGTTATCTCGGTTGTCGAGATATAAAAAGCATAAACTGTAACATCCCTCATTTCCGATTCATCATCATCACACGGGATTCTGGGATCGAAACAACCCATGGCAAAACTTCCTCCCTCCACAAAAATCAGATCAAGCGGCTGAGCCCCTCTCTCTTCATTCACAAAGGAGAATGAGAACAGGGAAATAACCAGCGCTGTGAAGAGGAGTTTCATTCGTGTCGCAAGGGGTTAATTGCCTTTTCTGACGAGGCGAAGACCGGTGGTCGATTTTTTCTGACCCATACCCAACGAATCACGGGCGGCGACTCTCGATTTACCCTCTGTCGAGTTCCAGCTTCCGCCTCTTACAACGATTTTTCTTCCTGATTGCGGTCCTTTTGGATTTGCAATTTCGTTCGGATTGTATTTATCGTACCAGTCGTTACAGAATTCAGCGACATTTCCCGTCATATCGTATAAACCGTTGGAGTTTTTGGTTTTTTGCGCGACAGCATTGGTCTTTCTGCCGGAATTGGAATTTATCCATCCGGCAATTTCAGGTGAATTGCTACCGGAAAAACGGAACTGCTTCAGAGAGTCCGAACCTCTCGCGGCAAACTCCCATTCAGCCTCGGTCGGCAGTCTAAATCCGTTTGCATTAAAATCGCAGATGACGGAATCCCCGTCAATTTTATATGAGGGAGTAAGTCCTTCCTTCTCGCTCAATTTGTTGCAAAATGCCACAGCTTCGAGCCACGAAATATTTTCGACGGGGAGTTTTGCTTTGTCTCCGCCCGCAGCAAATATTGAGGGGTCGCTCCCGGTTATTTCCTCCCAAAGGGCACGCGAAACCTCGGTTGTTCCAATATAAAACTGATCTATTGCCACGAGACGGACAGGCTGTTCCATCCTTGCGCTCGAACCCTGTTCTTGCGTGGCACCCATGTAGAAATAGCCGCGGTCAATTTTGTTCAACACAAATCTGTTTTTCACCATTTCTGAAACCAGCATGTCATCGCTTCCCGGTTCAAGTTTCAGATCGAAGGCATACGACTTGTTTTCAAGAATTGTAATCTCTTTTCTCAATCCTTTATGTCCTTCGCAGGTTACAACAACCGTGTAATCCCCGATGGGCAGTTCTTCAATAATTTTTGTGCCGGTAAACTCAAATTTCTTCTCAAAATTTTGTATAAGTTTTACCTTGCTCGTAAAAGGAACCGAATTGAACAGGAAAGTCCCTTTTATTCTCTTAAGATCAATTTTCACATTTGTGGTTTTGTTTTTTGCCACGGAGATGTTTTGTGAAAAAGGGTACCATGATGAATCAATCTGTGCAGTCAGGAGGTGCTCGCCGGGGGAGAGTTCGACTCTGTTTACAGCGCCGTAATCAACACCATCAACATTTATCCGTACAATATCGGGTTTTCTTGTAACTGCCAAAACTCCCGCATTTTTCTTCAGGTTCACATTTAACCAGGATGTTTTCCCTTTTTGAATTGTAACTTCGGTGCTGTATGAATCATAAAGATCTGCGGAAAGTGAAACAAGATATTTTCCGGGTTCAAGTTCAAGGGTTTTGATGCTTTCGTAATTTGCCTTGCCAATCATAACGAGTGCGTTTGCGGGGGTTACATTAAGCTGTAAAACACCCGTCAGTTTCTCGATATTCGCCCTTATGGAAGTGGTTTTCCCCCGGGTTATGGTTACTTCTGTCCTGTATTCCGAATAATTCGTTCCGGTCACCCTGATCCGGTGAGTGCCGGCAACAAGTTCATACTGTTGTTGCTGTTCCACTATCTCACCGTCTATTTCGACAATCAGATTTTGTGCATTCGAGTTTATCTTTAGGAATCCGGTGTTTTTAACCAGTTTCAAGTCGAGGGTATAAAGTTTTGCAGGAGAAGTTCCGTCAATGGTCTGAACCACAGGAAGATATTTGTCCATCTCTACCCTCACGGTATATTTCTTTACAGGAAGGAGATATCCCGCATCGCTGGTTCCCTTTAATTCATCATCAATATAAACCGAGGCACCCTGGGGTGTGGTTTTTACGAGCAATCCCGTAATATTCTCAGGTTCCATTATAAAAATGAAGTGGCGGTTGTTCTCCGAAACAGTAAACCTGTTGTTATATGTTTTGTAACCCGCTTTTGTCAGTTCCACCGAGTATTCACCCACAGGAAGTTTTTTCACTTCCGCAGGCACCACGACCGTTCCGTTTATTTTGCATTGAGCGTCAAAAGGTGAAATCTGAATTGAAACGCTCTGCACAATGTCCCCGCCCTGAGTGAGAAGAGAATTTGAAAGAACCGGCATGGATAAGAGTATCACTGCCAAAAAAAGCGTTTTTACGAACATGGTTTGAAGTTTCATGGTACCGGAATTGTGTTTATAGTAAAGATTGATTATCAAACCTAAAATTTAACCATTTAGGGGGTATTTGCCAAATCCTGGAGGGGGAGGGGAAATATGCAAAAGAAGAAACAACAACTTTTGTGAAGTGTTTCATATTCATAAAAGATCAGAGGAAATGAGAACTACTGTTGTACCTAATGGCTCTAAAAATCATCTGTGATTTGTTGTACCTTACTCTAATTCAGATTAATTTATTATCTTGAACAACTCAAAAATTGGTATTTGTAAATGATTACACAAAAATCTCTTGATAAAGCAGTTTCTGTTTGCCGTGAATTTGGAGTAAAAGAATTAATCCTTTTTGGAAGTGCCGCCAAAAGCTTCACTGATGCGAATGATCTCGACATAGCTATAGATGGTCAGGCGAAAGGAGATATCCTTGATCTTGCTGTACGACTGGAAGAAGAACTCGATGTAAAAGTTGATCTTGTTAAGTTGTACGGTAATGACAGGTTTTCAGATTATATCCGGAAGACTGGAAGGCTGATTTATGTACAGTGATGAGCAGTTGGAGCCAATCCGTATTGAGATTGAGTCAATTGAAAAAATCTTAAATGAAATTACAGGTATTATCAGGGAATACTCTGACCATGAACCTGACATCAGAACCAAAGCTGCGTTGGCATCCTTTATTGCACAGTTCTACAACGGTGTTGAAAACATCATGAAGCGAATCATGAAGATCAGTGGCAGGCCACTTCCAAAAGGGGAAAACTGGCATGCTGATCTTTTCAATCTCTTTATTGAACCTGATGATCAAAAGACTCCGGTATTATTCCGAGGGTCAGAAGTGCTTATTTACAAAAAATTGCGCAAGTTCAGACACATAGTCTATCACGGTTACTCATTTCGGCTTGAGTATGAACTGATGAAGAGCAATGTTATGGGATTGGAAGATTCTTTTAAATCATTTGTCCAAAATTTAAAAATCAACAATCTGATCTAAACGAAGGGCTGCGACACCTCACCAATCGAAGAAATCACCAAGCCGGCATAACCTCCCCGTTTAGTATATTTGTTGTTCTGTTTTTATTATTTTCTTGATTTGGAGTCGTTTTGGATATTCACAATTTATCGATAAATACTGTTCGTACCCTCGCAATGGATGCTGTTCAGAGAGCAAATTCCGGGCATCCGGGTGCGCCGATGGGTCTTGCCCCGCTCGGGTACTTCCTTTTTAATGAAGTGATGAACTTTAATCCCAAGGAGCCGCACTGGATAAACAGAGACAGATTCGTTCTCTCCGGCGGACACGGGAGCATGCTACTCTATTCCCTTCTTCATCTTTCGGGGTTTGGTCTTTCGCTCGATGACATTAAAAATTTCAGACAATGGGAGAGTCTCACACCCGGTCACCCCGAAAGAGGTCACACAGCTGGTGTGGAGGCAACAACCGGTCCGTTGGGTCAGGGGGTTGCCAACGCTGTAGGAATGGCACTCGCTTATGAGTTTATGGCTGCGAAATTTAACAAACCGGGATTTGAAATATTCGATCATTTCGTTTATGCCATCTGCGGTGACGGTGACATGATGGAAGGGATTTCCCACGAAGCTGCATCATTTGCCGGGAACCAGAAACTCAGCCGCCTCATCCTTTTTTATGACGACAACGGAATCTCGATCGACGGAAAAACATCCCTTTCATTTACCGACGAGACTGAAAAGAGATTTTTAAGTTACGGCTGGAATGTTTATAATGTTTATGATGTGAATGAGCTGGACAGACTCAGGATGGTTCTTCACGAAACCAGAAGCAGCGACCGCCCCTGTCTCGTGATTACCAAAACGAATATCGGTTTCGGCAGTCCCAACAAACAGGATACAGCAAAAGCTCACGGTTCACCTCTCGGAGAGAAGGAAATAGAGCTGACCAAAAAGCATCTTGGATGGGAATACTCCGAACCTTTTACGGTACCCGATGAAGTGAGGACACACTTCGCCACAGCAGTTGAAGAGAAAATAAAAGCCTGGGTTTCCTGGAACAACATTTTTGTTGAATACAAAAAGCAGTATCCCGAAGAAGCGGCACTTCTTGATCTCGTTTTAGGTGACGGACTCAAAGGAGAATTTCCGGTTGACGAATCGATGTTCCCCGACCTTTCGGAAAAGCTTGCATCCAGAGCCTCATCGCAAAAAGTGATAAACACTCTGGATAAGGCATACCCGACATTGCTTGGCGGTTCTGCTGATTTAACCGAGTCGAATCTCACCGATTTTAAGGAATTGCCCTCATTTTCACCCGCCAACAGAAAAGGGAGGAATCTCCATTATGGCGTTCGCGAGCATGGAATGGGTGCAGTGATGAACGGTATGGCAATGTACGGCGGAATAATTCCTTTTGGCGGCACTTTCCTCGTTTTTTCCGACTATATGAGGCCCGCTGTCCGTCTTGCTGCAATGCAAAACCTTCAGGTAATTTATGTGTTCACTCATGACAGCATCGGACTTGGTGAGGACGGTCCGACCCACCAGCCTGTGGAACATATTCAAAGTCTTCGGATGATTCCGGGTCTGACAGTGATCAGACCGGCTGACAGTCACGAGACAGTTTATGCCTGGAAGGCAGCTCTTGAAAACACGACCGGTCCAACTGCACTTGTTCTTTCCCGTCAGGGTTTGCCCGTTATCAAGGAGAAAGCACAACCGGCTGAAAATCTCGCTAAAGGTGCTTATGTAGTGAGGGACTGCGAAGGAACTCCCGATGTAATCCTTATCGGAACTGGTTCGGAACTTGAACTTGCGGTAAAAGCAGGTGAAAAACTGACCGAAGCGGGCAAAAAGGTGAGCGTTGTAAGTTTCCCTTCGTGGGAACTGTTCGAACTCCAGAGTGACGAGTATAAACAAAGCATCTTCCCCGATAAAGTGAAGAATCGCGTTTCGGTTGAAGCCGGAACAGGTTTTGGCTGGGAAAGATATACAGGGAGCAGAGGAAAACAAATCTCCCTCGATCATTTTGGTGCTTCAGCCCCTGCCGGAATCCTCTATGACAAGTTCGGGATTACGGTTGAAAAAATCGTTGAGGCTGCGAACAAATAAGAATATAAATATATTTTTTCACGCCGTTACCCGATGGTTCTGATGCCTTCAAGTAACGGCGTTTTTTATTTTATTCCATTACTTTAATCAGAACTTCCCTGCTGACAAAGACCTCAGTCATAAGTTCAGTCAGGATTTCCTGTGTGATCCTGTTGAAATCGTCTTCCACGGGAATTACACCCACTCCGCCGATATCAACTGATGCGGGTGAAAGGAGGATTCTCTCTTCCCCTTCTGCGAAATAGCGACGGGGACGGTGCTTCTCCCTCAAAAAGACCACCACCTTAAACCCGTTTCCATCGTGCCATGCTATGATATTCAATAAGGGCTCTTCGTCGAGATGCATGGCAGCTTTATATTTTTCGTAAATTTTGTAAAACTCTGCGGAAACGGAGTCTGGCTCTTTTCCTTCGAGAAATATCATTTTCCGGATACCGTCATCAATCCCTGAAACGGTTACGCCTGAAACCGACCGGGAAGCTACCGTGTATTTTGCTTTTAGTGAATCAAAATCATTTTCAACGGTCATGAAATTTCTTGTTCCCGCCTGAAAATGGAAATGATCGGGAGCGGAGGCGCCGCATTTGGGTCCGTTGTAAAAAACCGTATAATCGCCGTCAAGATCTTCTGCAAGAGTGAGGAGCATTTCAAAATTGCCTGAAATCTGCTGTGGAAGATGTTCTTTGTTGGGTATTGTAAAATGTTCCGGAAAAATCGGGAAAGGATTTACCAGTATTCTGTATCCGTTTTTATACTCGAGTCTTTCCTGAGCGGGGGGGAGACTCTCCTCGCAAAGGAAACATTTCCTCTCTTTAATGCTTTTGGGGTCCACTTTAGCAGAAGTGGAGATCATTCTTCCGGGGTTGTACTGTACTTTCAGCGAAAATCCGTCATACTTGAATTCGTGTGTTATCACCGTGGCAAGACTTCCGTAACCGTTAACGCACCAGTCCCAGTCTTTTTTTTGCCTCTCTAAAAGTTCTTTTGCTTCTGTTGAATATTTTGACATTTTAATCCGGTTCCATAAAATTGAATCTGCAAAATTATGGATATCTTTGCAGATCAAAAAATTGACAGTGTGAAAAATGACAGAAATAAAGGCAGTGGTCTTCGACCTCGGGATGGTTTTAATCCCTTTTAATTACGATTTTGCCCTGAACAGACTGAATCTTTTAAAACCGGGCTCGGGTGACAAGGTAATGGAGTTTGTTAAGGAAAACTACCACCATTTCAGAGCGTTTGAAGCGGGAAAGATGAGTGAGGATGAATTTATTACGATGCTTATGAAAGCGGGTGAGGTTGAGGGGATTATCGACAGGGAGAAGTTTTGTTATATCTACTCGGAAATATTCTCGATCAATTATGATGTTGTGGAGCTGCTCGAACGACTGAAACAAAATTACCGGCTGTTCCTTCTCTCAAACACCAATTCTGTCCATAAAAAATACGGATATGAGAATTTTAAGTTCCTCCGTCACTTTGAGAAACTTTTCCTCTCGCATGAGATCGGACATGTGAAGCCCGAACCGGAAATCTACAGGGCAGTCGAAAAATATTCGGGATTGAAACCGGAAGAACATCTTTTTATCGACGACATAATGGATTACGCCGAGGGTGCCCGTAATTGCGGGTGGAAGGCAATCCGGTTTATTAATTACAATGATTTAATCGATAATCTCAAAAATCTGGGAATAATGATTTAAGTTACCCATACAAGACCCCATCCGGGGCCATTGATTCTGGGGGGTATTCATCTCTATCCATACAAAACCCCTGACGGGGTCATTGTTACATCTTGTGTTGCTTGTACCAGTCGTAAGTAAGTTTTATGCCTTCTTCGAGTGAGGTTTTATGCTTCCAGCCGAGGGCATTAATGCGCGACACATCCATTATTTTTCTTGGGGTACCGTCGGGTTTGGTTGAGTCATAAACCACTTCGCCTTTAAATCCTGTGACGGAGGCGATTATCGAGGCGAGCTCGGAGATCATAAGATCAACGCCTGTTCCGACATTCAGGTGTGTAATGCCATTGTCGTAAAGGTCGGAGGCATTAATGTTCTCGATCGCAAATCTGATTGCACCGGCGAGGTCGTCAACAAACATGAACTCTCTTTTTGGTGTGCCGGTCCCCCACAACTCAACCTTGTCACTTCCTTCCTTCACCGCGGTATCAAATTTTCTCATCAAAGCGGGGAGAACATGCGAGGTTTTCAGATCAAAATTGTCGTAGTAGCCGTAAAGGTTTGTCGGCATCATTGAGAAAAAGTTTGAGCCGTATTGTTTGTAATAGCTTTCACAAAGTTTTATGCCGGTTATCTTAGCGATGGCATACGGTTCGTTGGTATATTCGAGGTAGCCCGAAAGAAGTGATTCCTCTTTTAAGGGCTGGGGAGCAAGTTTAGGATAAATGCAGGAACTTCCGAGAAAAACCACTTTTGAACAGCCGTTTTGGTGTGCTGCGTGGATGAGGTTTGCCTCGATCATCAGGTTATTGTATAAAAATTCGGCACGGTAGGTATTGTTTGCGAGGATTCCTCCCACCTTTGCAGCGGCAATCACCATCACATCGGGTTTCTGTTTTGCCATGAAAGATTCGACGCTCTCCTGACGCATCAAATCGACCTCGTCTTTGTCGGCGAGAAGAAGATTTGTATATCCGTTGGATTGAAGATTGCGGGTGATGGCTGAACCAACCATACCCTTGTAGCCTGCGATGAATACTTTTTTGTTTTTGAAGTTCTCTTTTTGCATTTACCTTAAATTTCCATGTTTTGACATACAAATATACCAAAAAATGATGTTTTAGAACTTAACCGTGAACACTTCCCCGTCGTGAGCCATGAAAACTGTATCGCCTGCCTGAATTTCCGCTTTTGCATTACCCGTAAAGGAACCAAATGCCTGAAGCACCGCCATCTTTTTGCTGAAGAGGGAACAGCCGAGCCTGAGTCTTTCCCTTCCCCTCCCTTTAAGAGTAATGCCGGGATGGAGGTGACCACACAGCACATAATAACCCTCCCTTGGTTCGGGATAGTGCTTCAAAAGGAATTTGTCCCTGACAATCAGTTCCTGAAACACCTTTATTTGCGAAATTTCGGGTATTCCATCGGATGAAACATCATGATTCCCCATAAGAAGGGTAAACTCCACATCCCTTTTTGCGTTAAACCAGTCGCTTAGCAAAGCCAGCACTTCGGGGGTTTTTGAAGCTCTGTGGTGGATGAGGTCGCCGAGGAAAGTCACCTTTTTTGCCTGTGTCAGTTGAAGTGCATCCGTTAATCTTTTGAGGTCGTCCCTTGTGTTTCCCTCGGGAATGGGAATTCCCGTGGCTCTGAACGCTGCACTTTTTCCAAAATGTGTATCTGATACGAGCAGGGTCTCTTCCTCAAGCCAGTAAACAGCTCTCTGCGGGAGGGCAATAAACGATGAATCGAAAATTTTTATGGATGGAAAATTTAACATCAGGTGTGCAATTTACGAAATACTTACTTTTCGGCGGCAGTTTCGAGTCCCGCTACAAGTCTTGCTATTCTGTCGGCGAGCTTCTCACTCGTCAGCTTTTCCCTCAATCTGTTCACAAGAAGAGGAAAAGCCAAGGGCGAGATATACGGAATCTTTATGATCTTTATTCTGCTTTCAGCCATTTTTTTTATTGCTGAAATCATCCGTTTTTCTTCAAGTTGTGATTCAAGCACCTCCCTCGATGCCTGTTGTATCAAAAGATTGCCGGGATCATATTTCGTCAGCACCTCATACAAAAGGGAGCCAGAAGCCTGAATCTGTTTTGGTTTTTTACTGCTGCCGGGATATCCTTGAAAAATCAGACCTGCAATTCTCGCAATATCGCGGAACTTCCGCCGCGCCATTTCAGAAGTATTGGTCACCTCCAGCACATCCTCTACAATATTGTCTGTCGAAAGAAGGTACCCGAGAGCCTCCCCGTCGAGGTCATATTCATGGTTTGAGAGAATCTCGAAGCCGTAATCATTTGTGGAGATAGAGAAGGATGCCGCGGACATTTTCGACAGCCTGTGGGCAATGAGTGATGCAAGTCCCTCGTGCACCAGCTTCCCTTCAAACGGATAAAAAAAGATGTGGTACCCCTCGACCGTCTTTTTCGTTTCTATCAGCAGTTCATCTTCGACGGGAATCGCCGACCATTTTTTTTGAAGCTTAAGAAGTGGCGCAATCGCCGACATTTCGACGCTGTTTATTTCCCCCTCAAGCGCCTCTCTGAGTTTAATTCTTACTTCACTTGCGAGTTCTGTCGAAAGGGGCATCCTGCCTCCCATCCACTGGGGAATAGGACCTTTGTTTTTCTCCGAACTTTTCACATAGAGCACCATCTCTTTCATTTTCTGATATTCGAGAGTCCTTCCTGCGAAAATGAACGAGTCCCCTTTTTTCAGTTTTGCCGCAAAACTTTCCTCCAGGGTGCCAATTGTTCCACCATTCATAAACTTGACCACCACTTCCGATTCAGAAGTTATGGTACCTATCGACATTCTGTGCCTTCGTTTCAAGGCTTCATCCACAACTGTGAAAACTCCATCCCGTTTTATCAGTTTGGAATATTCCTTATATGCCCTGAGGGCTCTTCCTCCCTGAATTACAAACTCCATAGTCCAGTCCCACTCCTCTTCCGTGAGATTGCGGTAGAACCATGACCCCTTCACTTCGGCGAAGAGTTTTGCACTCTCAAATCCCGAACCTGCAGCTACTGTGACGATGTGCTGAGCGAGTACATCGAGAGGCTTTTCAATGGGAATGCGGGGCTCTATTTTGTTTTTTGCCATCCCGGCTCTTGCAGCAGCAAACTCAATCAGTTCAAAGGAGTTTGTGGGAACACAATAAATTCTGCTTTTTGCTCCGGGCTGATGCCCCGATCTCCCCGCCCGTTGCAGCAGGCGTGCTATCCCTTTGGGGGAGCCGACCTGTATTACCGTGTCAACGGGAGAAAAATCGACTCCGAGGTCGAGACTGGATGTGCAGACGACACATTTCATTTTCCCCTCGGCAAGGAGTTTCTCCACTGCATTTCTGCTCTCTTTATCCATGGATCCGTGGTGCAAGCCGAGCATCCCCGCCCACTCAGTTTTTTGATCGAGAATGTTGTGATACCAGATTTCCGCCTGTGACCGTGTGTTGGTAAAAAGAAGTGAAGAGCCCGATTTTTCAATTATTGAAATCACAGGTTCAAGCATTGTAATTCCAAGGTGCCCTGCCCGGGGGAACCTCTCGATCACTTCGGGCAAAACCGTTTCCATCTCCACTTCCTTTGCACTCCCCGACCCGATCACCACCTTTTCCCCTGTATGATCTCCGAGTAAAACTTCCAGCGAGGTGGCAGTATTTCCCAGAGTGGCGGATACACCCCATATTTTGACGGCGGGAGCTGCTGAACGGATTCTGCTTAGACCAAGTCCCGTCAAAACTCCCCGTTTTGACCCAAGCAGTTCGTGCCACTCGTCAATCACCACTGCTTTGAGTCCCGAAAATCTCTCCCCAAATCCGGGGTATGATATCATCAGCGAGAGGGATTCAGGAGTTGTAATGAAGATTGTTGGAAGCTTTTCAGATTGTCGTTTCCTCGTGGATTGGGAAGTGTCACCCGTCCTCATCCCGACACTGAAATGAGGGCAAAGTCCGGCAGTTGCAAGCTCGATCGACTTAAGAGTATCGTTAGCAAGGGCTCTTAGCGGAGTAATCCAAAGCAGTTTTATTGGCGGCGAGGAAGATAAAATCCGATCCTGCTTTTGTCCCTTTTTTTTCGGAGTTTCGTTTTTGGCGGCTTTTATTTTTTTGTTGAAGTCAGGGGAGTTCATCTCCTCGATTAATGGTCCGAGGAGAGCTGCGTATGTTTTCCCCGTACCCGTGGAGGTATGAATCAGTCCGCTTTTACCCTCACAGTATGCAGTCCATGCCTCCTCCTGAAAAGGGAAAGGTCTCCACTTCATGGTCTTGAACCACTTCTTTACTCGCTTGTGTCCGTAAGAATCGACTATCGGGTTTTCCTCACCGTGGAATAATTCTTGAATAATATTAAAATAACGGTTTTACTGCAATAGTTCAAATTTATTTTTGATGAATAAGGATTTTGTCAGGGCTAATGAATAGTGCGAGAAGGTATTGATTGGTTTGTGTTCAAATAATTTTGTATTTTCGGTGATAAAAAGTGTTAAACTTGTAAAAAGGAATTTACTATGAGTAACAAAGAAATTTTGGAAAGAATAGAGATAAACCCCGGTATCTGCCACGGTAAACCGGTAATTCGCAATACTCGAATTCCGGTTTCACTCATTCTTGGTTTTCTCGCAGCAGCACAATCATTCGAAGAAATTCTTAATGAATACCCGGGCTTGACAAGAGAAGATATTGTCGCTGCCATAGGTTATGGCAGTTATCTTGCCGGTTTCGAAACGCTTAACTACGAAAATCTCGCTTCATGAATGTTTTCGTTGATGAAAATATCCCCCTCAGCATAACTCAACTTCTGACATCAGCAGGATATACTGTCTGGGATTTGCGAAATACGGAACATCAAGGTTTGGAGGATGACAAAGTCTTTCAACTCGCTCAAGGAAAATCCGCCTTTTTTGTCACAACTGACAAGGACTTTTTCCATACTGTTCCATGGAATTTTTCCAGCCACTGTGGTGTAGCAATCCTGGCATTAAGGCAACCAAATACTCACACTCTTAGAAAGAAAATGGAATGGTTGCTCAATAATTTTCAATTATCCACTCTTCAGAACAAAGTTATCCCCCTTAAAGACAATACATATACAGTAATATAGTTAAAAACACCTGACCGATATCACAAGACATCAAAATTTAATCTTACCCCCCTCTCCAAACAATATTTCCCTGAATGGAACCAACCTTGAAAAATAGATGTTATAACACATATTGACATTCACAGTTTAAAATCAGGAAACAAAATGGAAAAGAATCTTTTATCAGAAGTAACGGTTGGCAGACTTAATCTTAAGAACAGAATGGTTATGGCACCGATGACAAGAAGTCGCGCTCCGCAAAATCTTGCCACGGAATTGATGGCAAAATACTACAGTCAGCGTGCTTCTGCCGGATTGATAATCACCGAGGGAACTCAAATATCGGAACAGGGTGTAGGCTATCCCTGGACACCGGGGATTCATACACCGGAGCAGGCAGAAGCCTGGAAAATGGTAACAGACGCAGTACATGAAGAGGGGGGCAGAATTTTCGCCCAGATCTGGCATGTAGGCAGAATCTCCCACCCCGTTTTCCACAATGGTAATTTACCCGTTGCCCCTTCGGCAATAGGAGCCACCGGTAAACATTTTACCCACAAGGGAATGCTCGATCTCGAGACTCCAAGGGCTCTGGAACTTCACGAAATCCCGATGGTAATCAACGATTATGCCAAGGCTGCACTTCTTGCCATGGAGGCGGGATTCGACGGTGTGGAAATTCATGGCGCAAACGGATATCTTGTCGACCAGTTTATCAACTCAAACAGCAACAAAAGAGACGATATTTATGGCGGAAGTGTAGAGAACAGGGGAAGATTCGCTCTTGAAGTGGTGGAAGCTGTAGTTAAAGCCGTTGGTGCAGAGAGAGTCGGGATAAGACTTTCCCCCGGTGGTGTAACAAGCGGAATGCTTGATGAGAATCCGGTTGAATCGTATGGTTTTGTAATAAAAAACCTGAACCGGTTCGGTCTCGCGTATCTGCATTTAATGGAACCCCTCGCTCCAATAGACGGACTTCCTCAATATCAGATATTTAAGCAGGGAGTTGCAAAAACATTCAGACCGCTGTATAACGGAACCATAATAATTAACGGCGGATACAACAAAGAGAAGGGAAATGCGGTAATTGAAGCGGGTGATGCCGATCTCGTCTCTTTCGGTGTACCTTTCCTCTCAAATCCCGACCTCCCCGAAAGGTTCAGACTCGATGCCCCGTTGAATGAGGTGATGGGTAAAGAGACTTTTTACGGCGGCGGCGAAAAAGGATATACGGATTATCCCTCTTTGATGGCTGAAGCTCTGAGGGCTTAAGGCTGAATTTTTGATGGCTGAGGTTCTGATAAAGTAGCGGAGTAGCGAAGTCACAGAGTGGCATACATTACCAATAGCCCCCAAAATCATTCGGGGGTCGGAAACGAAACTACAACTAAATTTTATGGCTGTCTCTTAACGGGCAGCCTTTTTTATGAAACAGCGACAACTTCCCTTTTTTTCATATCTTTGGGTTTTACTCTTAACTTATTTGGTGAAGTTGTGTTAAAATCTTTCTTTCTCTTCCTTGTCGTTTCCATTTCTCTTTTTACATCCGGTTATGCACAAAGAGGCGGTGACCTTGTTCCCGGTGAAATCATCATTCAGTTGAAACCTGCTGCGGAAGCATCGAATGTGGTTCCTGATTTCAAATCATTTGATCTGAAAACGGAGAGACTCCTCTCCCGAAGAATGAACATCTGGCTGATGAGTTACAATACCCAAAAAGCCAGCGGGGACGATGTTTTATTCTCTCTTAGAAACCACCCTTTGGTGAGCATTGTGCAGTATAACCACTATATGGATATAAGGGATGACCGAAATTACATGGAAAGAAACCCTGATGCTTCGGCACCAAAAGAGACAGACGAAAGAAGCACCCTCCCGAATGATCCGAGATTCAATGAACAGTATGCACTTAACAACACAGGCCAAAGCGGCGGAACTCCCGATGCTGATATAGATGCCCCGGAAGCCTGGGACTATGCCACAGGTGGGGTAACAGCGTTGGGAGATACCATAGTGGTAGCTGTGATTGACGGCGGGGCACAACTTAACCACCCCGACCTCGACTTTTGGGTGAACCGTTTTGAGATTCCAAACAACAGCATTGACGATGATCAGAACGGTTATGTTGACGATTATCTCGGTTGGAACGCCTACTCAAACAACGGCACCCCCGGCGGTGACAGTCACGGAACGCATGTCTCGGGAATTGTAGCCGCAAGAGGAAACAATGCCCTTGGGGTATCGGGTGTAAACTGGAAAACCAAGGTGATGATTATTGCCGGGTCATCGTCCTCAGAGGCAACCGTTGTTGCTGCGTATGCCTTTGCACTTGAACACAGAGCAACTTATAACGAAACAAACGGAGCAAAGGGAGCTTTCGTGGTTTCAACCAACTCCTCTTTCGGTGTGGATTATGGACAGCCTGTTAATTATCCTATCTGGTGCGCCATGTATGACTCTCTTGGTAAATACGGCATTCTAAGCTGCGGTGCCACCGCCAATCTCGGTATCAACATTGATCTTCAGGGAGACATCCCGACTGCATGCCCAAGCAACTGGCTTGTAAGCGTTACGAACACAACAAGAACTGACACCCGCAATTCAGGTGCAGGGTACGGTCTGACAACGATCGATCTCGGCGCACCCGGAACATCAGTTCTCTCGACTGACCAGACATCCACATACACAACCAAAACGGGAACCTCGATGGCAACCCCCACGGTTGCAGGTGCAATTGCACTTATGATATCTGCTGCAAATCCCGGACTTCTGCAGGCATACAGAACCAATCCGGGAGCAACGGCTCTCCTCTTCAAACAGTATCTTTTGGATGCGACCGACCCGATTCCTGCTCTTTTGGGTCAGACTGTAACGGGCGGGAGATTAAATGTTTATAACGCAGTTCTTGCAGTCGGAACTCCACCTGACACAGTGCCACCAACCCGGATTACAGATCTTGCAGTTTCAGAACCAACTTCGGGCAGTCTCAAACTGACATGGACAGCACCGGCAGATACCTCACGAAACGGTGTGGTCTCATATTTAATCAGAAGAGCAACTTCACCGATATTAACCCAGACAGATTTTGAGAATGCCACTCCTTTGGCTTTTCAGGGAAGTCCAAAACCTTCGGGTCAGCAGGAAGCTCTTGTTGCAGGAAATCTTCCTTTCTCGACCACTCAATATTTTGCCATTCGATCACAGGACAACTGGGGCAACACTTCCCTGATATCAAATTCCGCATCGGGGACAACACTTCAAGCCCCTTCGCTTCTGGTTTCGACGAGGAACCTGATCAGGACAATACAGTCGGGTACATCGGCAGTGGATTCGATAATTATCACCAATTCTTCGGCAAACCCTTCAACACTTTCATACAGTGTTGAAATGATAAACAACACATTCCCTCAGGGGAGTCTCTCCCTGTCATTATTGGGGGTCAATAAAGATGACTTTAGTCAGATAATTAAATTTGCTGATAAAAACAAGCCTGAATCAAGATTCGGGTATGCAATCGAGGGTGCCGGTGGACCCGATTCCGCCGGATACAAATGGACCGACAGCCGGGAACCAAACGGACCTGTATTCAACTGGGAGGATATCTCAACCACAGGAACGGAACTTACAAACTGGATTCAGACAGGTACCTACAACGCAAAAGATGAAGGCTACGCCGCCGTAAACCTGGGATTCAACTTTAAGTTTTACGGGCTGACCACCTCGACAGTTTATGCCGGCTCAAACGGTTTTGTGAGTTTTGAAGTACCGACCGTCAACTCTTTCACAAATGCGACAATTCCAAATTCTGCAAATCCGAACGGACTTATGGCTGCGTTTTGGGATGACCTGGATGGAACCGATGGCGGACAGGTTTTCTACAAAAACTCCCCTGACAAGACAATTATTCAGTATAAAAACTGGAAAAACTACGCGAGTGCAACATCAAGCCTGAACTTTCAGATTATTCTCTTTAATTCGGGGAAAATCGTTTATCAGTATCAAAACATGACAGGCACGCTTACCTCAAGTTCTGTCGGAATTGAAAATCAGACGGGGAGCACGGGACTTGGTGCCGCCTACAATTCATCTTTCATCCAGAACAACCTCGCTGTGCGGTTTCAGGCTCAACCCGAATGGATAACGGCAACAAATCTGGCGGGATTGTTATACAACGGGAACTCCTCAGCGGTCAGACTCGCAATGTCGGCAGTCGGCATCCCGCTCGGGACATACACAATGGATCTTCTTGTCAGATCGAATGATCCCGTAAAACCCATTGATACGGTAAAAGTAACGATGATTAACTCTTCGGAAATACCCGTTGAACTTGTTTCTTTCACCGGCAGCGTATCCAACGGACAGGTAAGACTGGACTGGACAACCGCAACTGAAACCAATAATTTTGGCTTTGAAATTGAAAGAAACAGCGGGAACGGAATTTGGGAGAAAGCGGGCTTTGTGAAGGGAAAGGGAACCACCACCACACGCAACGACTACTCATTTACAGATAACGGAATTGCTGCCGGGCAATATCAGTATCGCCTGAAACAAATGGACAATGACGGAACCGTCTCCTTTTCAGATATGGTAAATGTGGATCTTACACTCCCTGATAAATTCTCACTTGATCAGAACTATCCCAATCCGTTCAATCCATCCACCGTTATAAGATTCAGTTTACCTGTTTCAGTGCCCGTTACGCTTGTCGTATATAATTCGTCAGGTGAGAAAATCGAAACCCTGATAAACAAACAGATGGAAGCGGGATACCACTCGGTGAACTTCAATGCTTCCCGGTTCCCAAGCGGAATATATCTGTGTGAACTGCGGGCGGGCAGGTTTGTTTCTGTGAACAAGATGCTTTTAATGAAGTAGAACCCCGGAACCTCAGAACTTCGGAACTTCGGAGTTCTGAAGTTCTAAAAGGGGGCAGCCTTTTTTGTTGTCAGTTGTCAGCAGACCTGGAAGCCACAAGTCTCCACGAATATAAGACAGAACAAAGCTTTCCTGATTCAATTAAATAATTTATATTTGTACTATTGGTTATTAATAAATCAATGTTAATTTAATCGAAACGGTAATTTGTCTCTTTGGGACGGATGTTGTTTTCAGTTTAAGTATGCAAGTGGATTAATTTTCTTCGCTAAGATATGAATCAGCATTAAGACCATTCAGCCGGATTCTGTTTTCGGAACCTAAAGCAGGGTTCCGTGAATATTTTTGATGATCTATTAACGATACGCGGAGCAAATTATGAAGACCGTACAGTTGCAACTGTTTTTGTTGTTTCTGACATTAAATATATCAGGGCAAGCACCGGATTCAATTCTGACCGGTTCATACCTGAATTCCTCACCTAGTAAAAATTTCACCCTCTATGATTACTCAATCTTAAAACCTCTTGGATTCAATACGGTAATACAGCGCGCTGTAGTATCCATCCCGGAAATCAATCAAGTTTCCAATTTCGACAGCCTCAAGTATTTTCCTTATATTTTTGCGTTAAACGATTCTGTGATAGATACCGTATTCCATCCATCCAATGCTGACTGGGTATATTATTTTAGCAATGCCCTGTATTCCCGCTGGATCCCGGGTGAAAATATTATACCATATCTGAGCACTGAAATCGGTCTGAAGCAAAAATTCGGGATGACACTAAGCGATGGTGTGAGTACCGGAACCGATACAGTAAACATCAACACGATATTCATAGACGGACCAAACCACGGCCAATACAAAAATTATGTTTACACGAACAAGTATCTAACGAATGATTTGATTTATTATACCGCTGTGTTCAGGCTTAAGATGATTCAGAATACAGGACCGGGGGATGAGGTCTGTAAGGTACAGGCAATAGCAAAGCGCGGATCCGACTCAACGATTCTTGCAGAGAAAGTCGTAACCAAGAACATGCTCGGTAGTGAGTACACGGAGATCAGTCTCGACTACAATTACGGGTCACTTCAGTCAGACGCCATGGGAAGGGGTGATCTACAGCTTCCCCCAACCACATTATTACCAGGAATTGAAGTGGAAGACTCATATCTGAGTGAAGGAACAAGGATTCAGCTCAGGGTTGTCTGGCTCGGGAATGCCGAAATTGCTTTGAAAGATGTTGAAGTGTTCGACCAAAAACTCTGGGAACATTATTTTATTAACTACCCTTTGGAAAGGGATCTTCAACTGACTGCATACCTGGCTAAAATGCGCAAAATACAACCTGATATGAATGGTCTGATCACAATGTTAGAGCCCCGTTCAATCGACAGTTATCATTCGAGGATCACGCTCCTGGCCATTTTGAAGGGACTCGGGGCACCGTCGGAATTGATCGCCGGTTATTATCCTGTAAAGTACAGTCGCGGCGAGGTGAACACAGTTAAATATGATCTGACTGTCAGAACTTCGGGGAGAGTGGGAGAGTAATGACAAAGAGAGGAATAATCATATTTTTTGTTTTTATACTCGCAGTGGCGAATGTAAGTGCGGAGAAGCGATATGTAAGCAAAACCGGAAGCAGTACCCCACCATATACAAGTTGGGAGACGGCAGCAGACAGTATTATGAAAGCTATGCGAATCTCAAACTTCGGTGATACCATAGTGGCAGGGGATGGGATATTCAGAGAAGTTGTACGGTTCAACCCGGGGGTTGTGCTGCTGGGTTCGGGTTGGGATAATACATGGATACAAACTCCCCAGGATTCCACAGCCGGCGTCATAATGGAGAATATGTGTTTTCTTGGTAACCTAAAAATTGTCGGTTGGGGGATGATTAACAGTCAGAACTATGCCATTTTCTCGTACAGAAATGAAGGCCAAGCCAGAAGAATCAAAATCGATAATGTGAAGATTACTTTTTGTGGTGCGGCAATCAATATATTCGCATTTGACTACAGTGATATTGACACGGCTTGGGTATCCAATAGCGTGATTGACTCTTGCAGGGATGGCATACTTGTCGAGGTTCACAACATAGAAGTAAATAATAATGTTATCTCAACATATTCACACGCAATTTATCTTGCAATTCTTGCAAATGCTAATGTTTACGAGAACATACTCGTGGCTGCCCCATACAATCCTCTAAGCGACAATTTCAATATTACTTTCTATGCCTTCAACCGGCCCTCACGCATTCATAATAACCTGATCGTTAGTCTGTTCAAAAATGTAACAGAATACAGCATTGGTTCAGATCTTGGGCCCGATACAATAAGCAATAATGTGTATGTGGGTAATTTCGGCAAAGGGATTTATACATACAGTAACTCGAATTACCGTGATGCTTTCAACAACTATATTTCAGGTGCGAAATACTATGGTTTTGATGATCAAAGCCCCCTAAGGTTCAATAACTTCTGGAACAACGGGGTGAACTGGCGATCGACGGGTGGTCCACCGATCGACACCATCTCCAACATAACCCGGTTTCCGATGTTCGTTGACGAGACTAAAGATTATCATCTTCAGGCTTACTCTCCACTTATTGATTCGGGAGACACGCTCGTAAAAGACCCTGACGGAACCAGAAGTGACATAGGTTTGTACGGAGGACGCGAGGGTAAAACATACACTTATCTTGATCTTGCCCCTCTTGAACCGAGAGGTTTCTTCCCTCAAGTATCGGGTGACACAATATCATTAGCATGGAAAAAAAACCATGAGAGTGATTTCAGAGATTATCATCTCTACGGAGACACCCTCCCCGGATTTACACCCGATTCCACGAAACTGATATCAACCACAACAGACACAAGTTTTACGATGGTATTGCCGGGCTTCTCAGGGAGTTATTTCATAAAAGCAAAATCAAGAGACCATCAGGGGAACATCTCTGAATCAAGTGAGGAGATTCGAATAATTCCGGTTGGGATAAAAGGAGAGGGTCATCAGGTGGTGATGGATTATGAATTGTTCAACAACTATCCTAATCCATTTAATCCTTCAACCGTAATAGGATGCAGGTTGAAGTCACCCGGAAGAGTGATACTGACGGTTTACACAATAACGGGGGAGTTAGTCAGAGTGTTGCATGATGGAGTGTTGCAGGAAGGATATCATGAAACAGTTTTTAACGGAGATGAACTTCCGAGTGGAATATACCTTTACAAGATAGATATCAGATCATCAGAAGGGGTACCTGTTTACACCGGTGTGAAGAAGATGATGCTTGTAAAGTAGCGGAGCAACGCAGTTGCAGAGCCTCATAGCCTCAGAACTTCAGAGTTTCGGAACTTCGGAGACATATAGATACTGAAGTTCCGGGGTTCTGAAGTTCTGAGGTTCTTAAAAAAATCAGCTCTTCTTTTTACCTGAAGTTGATTTTTTGATCTTTGGTTGAGCCGGTTTCTTTGATTCCGGCTTTTCTGTTTTCTTCGCCTTTGTTAATGGCTTTGCTTCTGCTTTAACCTTTTTGGTCTTTGTCTTCACTGTTTTTGCCGGCTTGGCTGGCTTTACAGGTTCAGTTTTTGGCTGATAGATTGAATCGTGAAGCTTTGGAATCGCCTGAAGGAACGGCTCAAGTCTGTATCCTGAGTGGATGGCGAGATCTACGAGACCTTCCACATATTGTGACATCGTCTTAATGCTTTGAGTAAAATCTTTCGATTTGAAAAGTTTGAAGATGCTAACAGGGTCTTTCGTTTTTTCGGAATTTTTCCTGACTACCCGTTCTGCATGCCTTAATCCATTTAGTGTATAGATCCAGGTCATCAACTGAACAAACTGTTCTTTGCTGAAGTATTTTATTCCCTGGAATTCATTCACACCGATGAATGCCTTCACTTCCTTTGTCTGGAGAAGAGTTATTGTGGGCAACTGGTCATTCAGTGATTCCTGCTTCCCTTCGGGATTAAATATACCTTTTCGGGTATAAACATTCTCACTTGATTCAAGGATTCTTAGGAGGTCAAACTCGTATTTGGCTTCCTGATATTTGTCACCAAGTCTGATTATCGACTGCCACAATGGTTTTTCCAAAAGAAGCGAGTCATACAGTTCAACCGGTTTTTCACCTGTTGCCTCTTCGATGGTGATTAGGAGTCTTTTAACAACTGTGTATAGAATCAGAATATCGGTGTATATCTGGTGTTCCTCTTTTTTGTTCAGGAGCCAGAAATTATCGATTCTCGCAGAACCTTTTACACCGTCGCTCTGACTGTCGATGAAATTGGCGTATCCTTTAAGAACCAGCAACTCCTTTTTGAGAGATGACATTACAATATTGCCGTTGAACTGTACTTTTTTGTACTCCGCAATCCTGTTCAGAACAATCCCAAACCTCATTGTGAAAGTCGTGCTGAATTCGTTGATTGGCTGAGGATCAGGAACCAGACCGGCGAACTTCTTCATTTCAAGCAGCATTTCCTTGTTGAAGAATTCCATCACGGCATGATGAACATTGATCAGATTCAGCTCGAGCAGGGTGAGAGCGAGAGATGGTGTGCCCTGTCCGTGCAGGAACTGATTGAGACGCAACCAGCTTCCATCCGTGTCAAAGACTTCCCTGAAACCGACATAGACATGATATTCGTAACCGCTTAGTGTCATGCCAAAACCGTCATCGTCGATTTCCCTGCCCGACTTGATGTATTCAAGGCCCGTTATCATATCCTTAAAGGTGTAGTAATAACCGTCGTATCTTTTCAGTTGAAGTGCAGTTGAAAGAGACTTAAACTCAAGTTCGTTGGGAGAGACTTTCTGATCTTCAACATTTGAGGCTTCCCAGTTGTCTTCGGTTGCGGCGGAATCGAGATATTGTGGTTTTACCCTCTTGCCGGCGGAATTTTTAATCATCCCCGAAGTACGGAAGAATGAATTGTTGAAGAAGACGAGAGTTTTTTCCTCACCGAACCTGTTGGTGAACGCAAGAACATTTTCGTTTACATGGCGATAGTCGTCGTGGAAATCGAAGAGTTCAAAATTCTTTACCTGTGAGAAGAGGTAGCGCTTTTTGAGGAGAGGGAAAATTTCCTTCCGGTGTCTTTCAACGAGGTGGTCGTCAACAAACTCATTGTAATATGCCTTCCGGTATTCCATTCCGTATTTTTCGGTAAAGCCTTCTATCTGACCGTGAGCGAACATCGGAAGTCCGGGAAGTGTCGCCATCATGACGCAGATACCGAAATATTTGTCCCCTTTTCCAAACTGGTTTATAGCGGTTTCTTCGTCAGGGTTACTCATGAAGTTTACATACCGTTTCAGAATCTCGGGATCGAATTCAATCGTATTTCTGATGAGATTCCGGTATTTATCGTTTTCTTCCTTCATGAACATGTGCATGAAGGCTGAGTTGTAAACCCTGTGCATACCGAGGCTTCTTACAAAGTAACCCTCCATCAGCCAGAATGCTTCTGCGAGAAGGAGTGTATTTGGCATCTCCTCATTGAATCTGTCCACCACTTCACGCCAGAATTCCTTTGGCATCATTTTGTGGAAAGTCTGTTTCGATATTGCATAATCGGAACGGGAGGGGATAGCTCCACCGGCACCCGGAGCAGGGAACCACAGCCTTTGATAATGCTTTTTACTTAAAATCATTGCCGCATCGAAGCGAATAATCGAGAACTTCGATGCCACTTTCTGGATGGTTCTTATAAGTTCCTCACGAACGACGGGATCGAGAAGATTAAGCTGGGCGGTATCGTTCCACGGCATGTTTGTGCCGTCGTTTCCGTGATAGATGTAGCGGGTTTTCCCGTTTCTTCTGTCGATATGCTGGAATACAACTGCCGCATCCTGACGGGTGTAATAACGGTCTTCGATTCTGAGTTCTATGTCGGGATTGTCGGAGAGATTAGGACCCGAAAAAGTGTAGTTGGGATACGGGGGTTCCTGAGCCTGAATGAAATATTCGGGATGGTCGATTATCCACCTTGAGTAAATTCCTGTGTGGTTTGGCACCATGTCGCTGGCAAGTCTTATCCCGCGGGCAGCACATCTGTCACGAAGATTTTCGTAAGCCCGTTCGCCTCCGAGTTCGGTGGCGATGTCATAATCATAAAGTGAGTAGGCAGACGAAGCCGCTTCCGGATTTCCGCAAAACTGTTTTATTTTCGCCGAGGCAGTTGATCTTTCCCACACACCGATGAGCCACAGGGCATTGAAATTCCATTTTTGCAGTGCGTCGAGTTCCTCGTCCGGAATTTTGTCGAGAGTGTCTATTTTTCTCGCGTATTTTCTCGAAAGCTGATCGAGCCAGACAAGGGTGTTCTTGGCGATCATAACAACATTTGGCATCCACTCAATGTCTTCAGTGAACCGCTCTTCCTCGACCATAAAGCTGAGTTCAACATCATCAAAATCGATTGGTGCCGGTTGCCCTTTTTTGAGCGACTCTTTTAGTTTGGCTGCATATTCCTTGTTGAAATCGTATTTTGGTACCGGTGGGGTTCCTTTTCCGCCTCCGCCACCCTGAAAGAGTCTTGCGTCTTCCTTAAGGAGATCGGAACCGAGGAGAACGAGGTCTTCCAGGGGGAAATCGAGTCCGAGGGGCCAGAATGCCCTGAAGCTTTTTAACTGCTCAACTATTTCGTAGGGATTTGAGAGGATTACCGATTCCAGTGCATCTATGAGGGAGATGCCAAAAAACTCTGCCGGCTCCTCTTTTTGGAAAAATGTCTTCGCTTCTTTGATCAGGACTTTATATTTAGTCCCTTCCTCAAGAGGAGCGCTGTTGAACATTTCCTTAAGGGAGTCAAATGCGGGATTTAGATTTTCGAGGTGAAGAATGATCAATTCTTCAATTATGATCTCTTTGTTGGCTTTTTCGTCTGTGTAGCCGGCGAGGTATTCCTTTACTGTGGAGGTGCCTTTATAAACAGAAAGTGGCGGAAAAACCTCCACATACCTTTCGAGCACTTTTGCGAAGTCGTCGCCACCGAGCATTTCGGAAAGATGATTTACGGTACGGGAAAATACGCCCGGATTTTGAACCTGCTCATAGTTTCTGAGCACAAGGTGAATGAGTTCGTGCAACAAACCGAGAGCATTTATCTGCCCGGGTGTTACAAGCTTGTCAGTGAGTTTCTCCTCCGTTCTTTTACGGTTGATTCTCGCTGCAAGTCTCCTTGATGCTGCAAAATTGGCAACAATGAGAGTGCCTGTCTGTGAAAACAGTTCCTCTTCGAAAGCGTATTTACCTCTGGCTTCTTTAGAGACATGGAAATAGCGAACGGACTTGTCAAGATCACAACCCGGGTATATCTCCTTTAGCCTTAAAATCATCTTTAAACTCCAAATTTTCAACTTTTCAAAATAGAATGCGACACAGCCCGCAATTCTCCTAATATAGATTAGGACAAGTTGAAAATTAAGAAATTTTTCTGAATCTTAGTAGATTATTTCCTTAATCAGCTTCAGTTTCTCTGTCTTTTCTTCGCTGAATGAGATGGAGTTCAGTATCCTTTCCTTCACAGCTTCTATCTTTTCAGGGTCTTCGCCATCAAGATAGCCAATTTCCTGTCCTTTGTAATAATGCTCACCAACTTTTGCCTGAAGATGCAGCCCTGACTTGAAGTCGATATCATCTTCCTTTGCCATTCTTCCGGCTTTCAGATCGATAAGGGACATGCCAATCTCATAGCCGTTAATGGCTGATACATAACCCGTTGCAGGAGCATACAATTTTTCTCTGATGGATGATACGGGATATTTTTCGGGATTTACGACGAAACTGATGTCACCACCCTGAGCCTCCACGATTTCGAGGAATTTGTCGAACGCCTTGCCTGTACTTACCATTCTCCTGGATATTTCAATTCCTTCCTCTATTGTCTCCGCTTTTCCGCCAAGCATTATCATGGCACCCGAGAGAGCGAATGAGATTTCACACAAATCTTCGACATAAAATCCCTTCAGAACATCGGCGGATTCCTGAATTTCATTCCAGTTTCCTGTTTTGTATCCGAGTGGCTGGCTCATCTCGGTGATCATCGCGATACACTTCTTGTTAAAACTCTTCGCCACTCCCTGAAGACCTTCGGCGAGGTTTCTCGATTCTTCAAGGGTTTTCATAAATGCACCAGAACCCGTCTTTACATCAAGTACGAGACCGTCGGTACCCTCTGCCATTTTTTTGCTCATTATACTTGCGATGATAAGAGGAATTGTAGGCACGGCACCGGTGACATCTCTGAGTGCGTACAGCAGCTTGTCCGCAGGGGCAATCTCGGCTGTCTGACCAATGATAAGACCCCCCTGTTTTTTCATAATTTCACGGTATTGCTTGATGTCAATCCGGGTGTTTAATCCGGGAATTGCCTCCATCTTGTCAAGTGTACCACCTGTGTGGCCAAGACCTCTGCCCGAGATCTGTGGTGATTTGATGCCGGCTGCGACAACAATCGGAAGAATGATAAAAGTTGTTTTGTCTCCGACTCCCCCTGTAGAGTGCTTCCCGATTTTTTGACCCGGGATGTCTGAAAGATCGATTATGGTTCCGCTGTAAAGCATCGTCTTTGTAAGTGTGTTGGTTTCCCTTGCGGAAAATCCCCTGATAAATATTGCCATTAAAAGTGCTGCAGCCTGATAATCGGGAATTTTTCCCTGTGTATAGGCGTTTATAAAAAATTCAATCTCTTTGTCAGACAGTTCCAGACCGTCTCTTTTCTTTACTATAATTTCTACCGGATTCATCCATTTTTCCTAAATTTTAACCTGTAAACTTACTAAAATTTGATGTTAAATTTCATATTTGCAAAGTCTATAAAGGTTTATGCCCTCATTTAAAGAAAGGCTATGATTATATTAAAGTTTAATTTATCAAAAATTATTGTTTTTATTCTTTTTGAAAATAATTACCAACCGGTATAAATACCCGAAAGGTTGTAAAATATGGAAATAATCGTGAACTCCGCACCAAGTCTCGAGTCTGAGAGCAGAAGCAAGGCGGAGGTGTTGCAGACGCTTGAAACCGAAGTGGCTGCCATGATGGATGAACATCTTCAGAAAAGAAGATTGTGGTTCCCAAGTGATTTTCTTCCTGCTGATGAAAAGATGAGCGACGATGAACTTAAAAACATCCAATTGCTCCGCGAACGGGCAAGAGGAATGGATGATTCTGTAAGGGTGTCTGTGGCACTTGGACTTCTGACAGAAGAGGGTCTGCCCCACTTCCACAGACTTCTTTCCACCTACCTTGGTGATGAAAGTGTATGGAAGACCTGGAATTCCATCTGGACTGCTGAAGAGGACCGGCACGGTGGAATTCTGAGAGATTACGCACGCGACTCACGACTTTTCAATTTCAGGTGTGTCGAAATTATGCAGTACGCTTATCAGGAAGCCGGATTCAGACCAGACTGGGATAAAGACCCCTATCGCGTTTTTGCCTACACCTCACTCCAGGAAAGGGCAACTCAGGTAACCCACTCAAACACCGGAAAGGCTGCCGGGAAATATGAGCCAGTGCTGGAAGGAATTCTCTCTTCCATTGCTGCCGATGAAGCAAGACATTATGCTTTTTACCGAAAGGTTATGAAGTCTCTCTTTTCGATTGATACCAACAGGGCGCTTGAATCTGCTCTGAACATCCTGCCTTCAATCGAAATGCCCGGTTTAAGCATGCCCAATTTTAAGGAAATGGCTGATGTGGTAAGGAGATCGGGAATATACGGTCCGTGGGACTATAAAAAGATAGTTGAAGATGTTTTGAAGTTTTGGGAAGTGGAGGCTCTGACCGGATTGAATGAAGCCGGAAGAATTGCACAGGATAAACTGCTCGCCATCCCCAAACGGTTAAAACAGGTAGCTGAATATATCGACAGACGAGTGGACACAAAGTCCTTCTCATTTGACTTTATCTATCACAGAGTGTTCGCAATTTAATATTATTTATTTTATATAACTTGCCGCGTTTGGCTTTATTTTTCTTTGCGGTTTTATTTGTTTATTTTTGTAACTTATGAATTTCAAAGAAGATACAATCACGGCAATTGTCACTCCTCTTGGAGTCGGCGCCATTTCTGTCATCAGGATCAGCGGTGAAAATGCCATTTCCGCCGCTGACCGGATATTCCAGGGTAACCAGTCACTCATTAGCGCAGCTTCCCACTCCCTTAAATACGGGAAAATTATCTCTCCCGACGGCGAAATTGTCGATGATGTGGTCGTGTCAATATTTAAAGCACCCAATTCCTACACAGGCGAAAACTCAATAGAAATCTCCTGCCACGGGAATCCAACAATTACCAGACGGATAACGGAACTGCTGTACGATCTTGGAATCAGAAATGCTGAACCGGGCGAATTCACCAAAAGAGCTTTTCTGAACGGAAGAATCGACCTCTCACAAGCGGAAGCAGTGATGGAACTCATTTCAGCCCGTTCCGAAGCTTCACTTCGCGGAGCAAGAAATCAACTGGATGGACTCCTCTCTTCCAAAGTAAATGAACTTCGCTCCATGCTTGTTAACACCTCATCACTGGTTGAACTGGAACTCGATTTTGCCGAGGAGGATATCGAATTTGTTGACCGGCATGAACTCATAAAAAGAATCTCGAACATCATCTCCGAGATCGACCTGCTTCTCTCGTCTTATGCTTTTGGAAGGGTTATTAGAGATGGTGTGAATGTCGCCCTTGTCGGACAACCCAATGTGGGAAAATCCTCACTTTTAAACTACCTGCTCAAAGAGTACAGAGCTATCGTAAGCTCCATCCCTGGTACCACCAGAGATATCATTAGAGAGGAAGTGGTGATTGACGGAGTGCTGTATCGCCTCTTCGACACCGCCGGTATTCGACAGACGGATGATGAAATTGAAATTGAAGGAGTAAAGCGAAGCAGAGAGGCAGTAAAGAATGCAGACCTGGTACTCTTTATAAACGATGTTGTGCAAAACATCTCAGTTGATCTTTATGATGAAATTAAAGAATTAATAAGCGAAAACAAAATCATCGTAGTACTCAACAAAGTGGATATAAAGCATACCTCTCTCCTGAAAGCCGACATTTCGATATCAGCAAAAACGGGTGAAGGTATTTATGAACTTTTTGATCTCCTGAAAGAGAAAGCTCTCGGTTCCGAGTCATACAGCGAGAAAGGTGCGGTTGTGTCAAATATGCGACACTACAACTGCCTGAAGCAGGCAAAGCAAAATCTCGAAAATGCCCGGGAATCGTGTAACCTGAATCTAAGTGGAGAGTTCATATCGGTCGATCTGAGGAATGCCGAAAACTCACTCGCTGAAATTACCGGAGAGATTACAACCGATGATATCCTGAACAATATTTTTATGCACTTCTGCATCGGAAAATGACAAATCTTTATAACAGAAATTATCTTAAAGACAGAAGAAAAAACCTCCGGAACAACGCAACTTCCGCTGAACAAAAGTTGTGGGACGAACTAAAACACAAAAAGACCGGTTACAAATTCCGAAGACAATACAGCGTCAGCAACTACATTCTTGATTTTTATTGTGTTGAACTAAAACTCTGCATTGAACTTGACGGTGATTCCCACAACGGCGTAGACGCTGTTGACCACGACCTAGCCCGTGATAAATATCTAGAAAGTGTCGGAATTGAAACTTTAAGATTCTTTAACGAAGAAGTCTTTAATGATATTAACAAAGTTTTGGAGAGAGTAAGGATTTATTTTCCTCCTGGTTAGTTTCTGATATTGTGATTTTAGAAGGTTCCGACCGCCCCCCTGCCCCCCCTCCTTGTAAAGGTGGGGGGGAGCGTAGATTTTATTTTGGGGTGGTGGTCTGGGTTTTTCGGGCGATTTAGCTTTCTTTGATCGAAGTTTTAGGGGCCGAAACTTCACTTTTCCATCGACAAGTTTTGTGCACCTCTCCCCCCACCTTTATAAGGAGGGGGGAGCGTAGATTTTATTTGTCGATGGGGGTTTGGGTTTTTCGGTTGATTTAGGTTTTTGTTTTGATATTTATATCAGTCGAAACCTTACTTCTCCACCTACAAGTTTTATAGATCCCTCCCCCCACCTTTCTAAGGAGGGGGGTTGGGGGGGGCGGTACAGAGGGGTAATTTCCCTAAAGTTCTGTCGATTTTAATGATCTTTTTTCGAGCTTTTTTGGTTCTTTTTGGATTTGTTTTTTCGGTGGTGGTGAATGACTACCGCCCCCCCCTGCCCCCCTCCTTGTAAAGGTGGGGGGAGTGTTGCTTGAGGTTTGGTGACGGGGTGTTTAATTGTCGATTCGCCTTGGGTTTTGGAATTTTTGTTTTAGAAGTTTTTAGCTCCCGAAAGTCCAATTTTCCATCGACAAGTTCTAGCTACCTCTCCCCCCACCTTTATAAGGAGGGGGGTTGGGGGGCGGTACTGGAGCATTTAACTTGTTTTTTTGGGTTAGGCGGTACGGGGGCGGTACAAATGTTTCACATGAAACAAATTACACTTTTCATTTTTTAACATAATTGACAACAACACAACTATTAAAATGTTTCACATGAAACAAAACAAAAGATTAAATGCGTAAATATGATGTAATAGTAATTGGTGGCGGACATGCCGGAATAGAGGCATCTGTCGCTGCTGCAAGAATGGGATGTAAAACAGCCCTCGTTTCGATGGATAAGTATGCAACTGGAAGATTATCATGTAACCCCGCAGTAGGCGGAACGGCAAAGGGTCATCTGGTGCGTGAAATTGATGCTCTGGGTGGTGTTATGGGTGAGATTGCAGATCGTTCCGGGATACAGTTTAGAATGCTGAACAGAAGCAAAGGTCCCGCTGTCTGGTCACCAAGAAGCCAGAATGACAGAGATATTTATTCCCAAATTGCCCTTGAAGTTGTGGAACGGACACCGAACCTTGAAATAATCTCTGAATCCATTGTTGAGATTCTTATTGAAGGTGGTAAGGTTACGGGTGTGAAAACAGCTCATGGTGAGGAAATAGATGCCAGGGCAGTTGTTCTTTCCTCCGGTACCTTCCTGAATGGATTAATGCACACGGGATTACAGGCAACCCCTGGTGGAAGATTTGGAGAAAAACCTGCAACAGGAATCACCGAATCTTTGATAAAAGCAGGATTTGAAACAGGAAGACTAAAAACCGGAACTCCTCCAAGACTTCATAAAGATTCGATCGACTGGAGTGTTCTTGAGGAACAACCGGGCGATGAGTCTCCCCAGCCATTTTCTCACAGAACTGACAAATCGCTGTTCCCGTTTTTACCTCAGGTTTCTTGTCACCTCACTTATACCGATGACAGAGTGCATAAAATACTCGAGAAGGGGTTTTCCAGTTCACCAATGTTTACGGGAATCATACAGGGGACAGGTCCACGGTACTGCCCTTCGATTGAAGATAAAATCGTAAGGTTTTCTGATAAACCACGCCATCAGTTGTTTCTCGAGCCGGAAGGATTGAACTCTGAACTAATCTATGTGAATGGGTTTTCCACTTCGCTTCCTGCAGAGATTCAGCTTGAGGCTTTGAAACTGATAAAGGGACTCGAGAATATTGTCATGGTTCGTCCCGGCTACGCGGTTGAATACGATTTCTTCCCTCCCCATCAAATAGACCTGACAATGGAAACCAAACTGGTTAAGGGATTGTATTTTGCCGGTCAGATAAACGGTACTTCAGGATATGAGGAAGCTGCAGCACAGGGTCTTATGGCGGGTATCAATGCTGCGCTTAAGCTCAGGAATGAAAAGGAACTGGTTCTGAAAAGAAGTGAAGCTTACATTGGGGTTTTGGTTGATGATCTTGTAGGGAAATCAACCACAGAACCATACAGAATGTTTACTTCAAGAGCTGAACATCGGCTCCTTCTAAGACAGGATAATGCCGATACAAGGCTTTCTCATTACGGACACAGAATTGGAATGATCGATGATAATGAATTAAACAGCGTTCGCGAAAAGGAAAACAATATCTTCCGCGGCATTGAGCTTTCAAAATCTGTTAAAATCACCCCCGATATTCTGAATCCTTTCCTTCAGGAATTCTCCTCCTCGGAGGTACAATTCTCCGAAACGGTCGAGAAAATTATCAAGCGACCTGAGATTGACGCATATAAGCTGGGAAGCCTGCTTAATGGAACTGATTCATCTGAACTCAAGACAATCTTAAGCGACAAAGAGACTGCATTTCAGATAGAACTGACCCTGAAATATGAAGGCTACATAACCAGACAGCAGGACACTATCAACAAACTCGAAAAATATGAAGACCGCTCAATTCCCATAGACCTTGATTATAAACAGGTTCAATCGCTTTCCGCTGAAGGAAGAGAGAAACTTTCAAGAGTAAAACCACGAAATATCGGACAGGCTTCCCGCATTTCAGGTGTTACTCCTTCAGATATTTCTATCTTAATGGTATATTTGAATAAGTGATTTAAGATATTTCGGAGAAATTATTGATATCTGTTGATACTTATTTAAGACAACTAACCCACTTTTTTTGGGAAAACAACCAGAACCCTGACGAAAACACGCTGGGAAGACTTGCGTTTTTTGCCGGACTTCTTGCAGAAAAGAACGAAGTAATCAATCTTGTTTCGCGCAAGGATATAGCAAATGTTGTTGAAAATCATGTTTTCATTTCGGCATATATCTCCAAATTTTTACCTGAACGGGCGACCACATTCCTTGACATCGGCTCGGGTGGCGGGCTGCCGGGCATACCATTCGCAATCATGAGACCCGATCTTCAGGGTGTACTTGTCGATTCCATAACGAAAAAGACAAGCGCTGTCTCGGAGTTTGTGGATAAACTTATGCTAAGAAATGTGATTGTCGAAAATACAAGGGTGGAGGGTGTCGAGTTTGTTAAAAAATATGCGGGAAAATTCGACATAATCATCAGCAGAGCAACAGTTGATCTTTTATCTCTCGTCCAGTTCTCAGTCCCCCTGATAAAAGACAAGGCAGCAATGCTCATAATCAAGGGAGGCGATATCACCGCCGAGTTTGAGGAGGCGAAAGCCAAATATGGCTATATGTTCAAAAGATCAACGATCTATGAATTAAGATATAAACCAACAAATACCAAGAATGAAAAAGGTAAAAAACTTGTTTACCTGGAGTTATACAAATGATCCTGAACGGTACCGACCAGTCCCTTTTTAATGAAATTGCCAACCTGTCGACAGAACAGAGAAATCCCCGCTCAATGGAAATAGATGCTGCCTCCGTGGATGAAATTCTCCACATTATGAATGAGGAGGACAAGACCGTTCCGTTTGCCGTTGAGAAAGAGATTCCATATATCTCTAAAGCTGTTGATGCAATCGTAAAGGCACTTAAAAACGGAGGGAGACTGCTTTACTTCGGAGCCGGCACTTCAGGCAGACTGGGTGTAGTGGATGCCTCTGAATGCCCCCCTACATTTGGAACCCCTTTCGGCATGATCGAAGGATATATTGCAGGCGGAAAAGAGGCAATGTTCAGAGCACAGGAAGGTGCCGAAGACCACGAAATAAATGGTGAAAGGGATGTAATTGCCGCCGGTGTTACTGCAAACGATGTTGTGTGCGGAATCGCCGCAAGCAGAAGAACCCCTTATGTAATCGGTGCTGTAAAAAAAGCAAAGGAAATCGGGGCAACTACTGTTTATATAACCTGTACTCCAAGAGAAGCATTTAACATTGAATCGGTGGATATTCCAATCTGCCCCTATGTTGGACCGGAGGTGGTAATGGGCTCAACGAGAATGAAAAGCGGTACTGCACAGAAACTGGTTTTAAACATGCTTACCACCTGCTCCATGATCAGAATGGGCAAGGTTTATGAAAACATGATGATCGATCTCCAGATGACAAACAAGAAACTTGTGGAGAGAGCAAAAAGAGTTGTAATGACCATAACCGGTCTTGGCTATGATGAAGCCACAGAATATCTCACTGATGCAGGTGGACATGTGAAAACCGCACTCGTGATGATAAAGGCAAATGTCTCTGCTGAGGAAGCAAAAAGAAGACTCGATTTAACTGACGGCTTTGTAAGAAAAGCCATAGAATTTGTTGATTAACAATAGATTAAAACATACATTTATATTATTTGTTTTATTATTTTCTTCTGTAATTTCTCAGTCGTCAGACCTCGAGAAATTTGGAGATTACGGGGAGAGTATTTTAAAAACCTCTACCCGGTTCAATAATAACGATCTGCTCAACTACGGAATTACTGCCGGAAGCACTTTGCTGGCATATAATTTCGATGAAGATGTGAACAACTTCTTCAAAAAAAACAAAACTCCCCTTCTTAATCCACTTCGGGAATTCAATAAATATTCGGTTTATGCAGTCTTCGCATCAGCAGGCGCTCTTTATCTTCAGGGAAGTATTTACGATAACGCCAAAAATAAAGACCTGGGATTAAAGCTGGGCTCAGCCCTGATTTATTCCACTCTCGTCAATCAGGCTCTTAAGATGCTGACAGGCAGAGAGAGACCAACCATTTCAGATGACAATTCCAACTTCCACTTTTTCAGGACCTCCTGGGATGAAACTTCCTTCCCCTCGGGCCACTCGACTGCCGGATTTGCATTTGCCTCTGTGATGGCACTTTCCACCGATAATGATCTGGAAAAGGTTGTTTACTGGTCGATTGCCGGTTTGATGGCGTTTGAGCGGCTCTACAACCACCACCACTGGCTTTCTGATGTAGTGTTGGGTTCTGCCATTGGTTATTTCACAGGAAGCCTTATTGGCAGCAAAAACAGCAACAATCCGGCAACCATCACTGTTCCGGTATTCGTTATAAACTACCGGTTTTGATTGAATGGAAAATTTTGAGTTGATCTCCCTCTTTGGGAATTATAAGGAAATCCGAAATATTGTCAAAGCTGTCTCAGCGGAAAAAGGAAAACTTCACACTCTTTCCTACCTTCCTGGCAGTTCGAAAACCCTGATTGCTCTTCAGTTAAAGCTGAAGTTCGACAGAATAATGCTGCTCGTTCCTTCCGTGAAGGATGTTCTGGAAACTTCCACTGAAATCAAGCTAATGGGTGTAAAGTCTCCTGTAATTTCCATTTCTGAATTCAACTCAAAAAAGATTCAGGAGACGCTCAACAATCTTTCCTCTCTGAACGGCTACTTCCTGATCTCCACTTATGATATCCTTCTCGTAAAACTACCTTCCAAAAGGGATTTTTCGGAGAGCCTCTACAAATTTTCTACAGGTGATTCGATATCATACGACAAGTTTGTGGCGCTCCTTGCCGGATACAATTACAAGCGCGAGAAATATGTGGAGGAGAGCGGATTCTTCGCTCAAAGGGGAGCGATAATTGATTTTTGGTCTCACAGTGAATCGATGCCTGTCCGCGTTGAGTTCGATGGTGATTTCATCGAGTCAATAAGGTTTTTCGATCCGGAGAACCAAAGATCGGTACAGATGGTCGATTCGGCTACAATTTCCCCTGAACTGGAAGAGCTCTCGACTAACGATGAGAACACATTTGAGGATGACATTTTCGACTATGTCACTGATTCACTGATAATTGCGGACGATTACTATCTTCGAGAAGCTTCCTACAAGGAAGTGAAGATTTCTGCCCCCGATGATGAAGTAGAGATTGACTCTGTCAGCGAACCCGTCTACAACGAGGATGCATTCCTTGATGAGTTTCCGGAAGATGTTGAAGAGATTGATGAGACAAAAAAGTCTGCTAAAATCGCATTTTCTGAAATTATGAAAAAAGGGGGGAACACCTGGCTCGTCGAATCAGGACTTTCGATTGATAACTCGCTCAGTCTGGATATTGCCGCTGCTCCTTCAATAAACTCCAATTATGCACTTTTGTTCAAGACCCTAACTCAGTTTTCGGAAAACGGGTACAGCATTAATATTGCTGTAGAGAATGATATTCAATTCGACAGACTGAAGGATCTCATCTACAATGCAAAAGATGAATTCGGGTTGATGATCGAAGACGGTACCATCAAATTTACGATGCTTCCCCTGAAGGAGGGGTTCTTCCTTAAGTCCGAGAAAGTTCTGATTCTCTCCGACTATCAGATTTTCGGAAAACCTTTCAGAACAAAAATCGTCAACTACAAAAGAGCTGTCAAGTCGAGAAGAAACGAACTGGCATCGATTAAGCCCGGTGATTTTGTCGTCCACGAAGAGTATGGAATCGGTAGATACGCAGGTCTTCATTCAGTTAAAATCGGTGACATCGAACAGGAATCGATGAAGCTCCTGTTTGGCGAGGGTGGAGTGGTTTTTGTGAATCTTAACTACCTGCATCTCGTAAAAAAATATTCCTCAAAAGAGGGGGTCGAGCCACGCATCTCAATTCTGGGTACCAATACCTGGGAAAATGCAAAGACCAAGGCGAAGAAAAAAATCCGTGAAATTGCAAGGGATTTGATTGAATTGTATGCGCGAAGAAAATCGACAAAGGGGTTTTCGTTCGCCGGCGATACTGTCTGGCAAAAGGAACTTGAAGCCTCGTTTATTTATGAGGACACCCCCGATCAGATAAAAGTGACAAATGAAATAAAAGAGGATATGGAGAGCGTCAGCCCCATGGACAGACTGGTCTGCGGGGATGTTGGCTTCGGAAAAACAGAAGTGGCGGTCAGAGCGGCTTTTAAGGCTGTGCAGGACAACAAACAGGTTAGTGTCCTTGTTCCTACAACAATTCTCGCTGAACAGCACTACAACACCTTCCGCGACCGGTTGAATCAGTTCCCCGTCCGGGTGGAAGTGATGTCAAGATTCCAGTCGAAAGCACGCCAAAAAGAGATTGTGGAAAAACTGAAACAGGGAGAAGTGGATATTGTAATCGGTACCCACCGCCTCATTTCAAAAGATATCGAATTCAAAGATCTGGGCTTACTTATAATCGACGAGGAACACAGGTTTGGTGTGAAGGCGAAGGAGAAGCTCCGTTCGATGAGAGTTAATGTCGATACTCTTACCCTGACAGCGACACCAATACCAAGAACTCTCAATTTCTCACTTCACGGTGCACGCGACCTTTCCATAATGGCAACACCCCCCGCTAACAGACAGCCCGTTTATACAAAAGTCGATCTTTTCGACATCAGGAAAATTCGGGAGTGGCTGCTTTCCGAGTTTGCCCGAAACGGACAGGTTTATATTGTTCACGACAGAATAATGTCGATCCACAAACTTGGTGATTACATAAAACGGTTTGTACCCGAAGCAATAATCGGGGTCGCTCATGGAAGAATGACCCCTGACCAGCTCGAAGATGTGATCCACGGCTTTCTGCAAAGAAAATTTAATGTTCTTCTTTCCACAAAAATTATCGAGTCGGGTATCGATATTCCGAATGTAAACACAATTATCGTAAACAGAGCCGACCGTTTTGGCCTTGCCGAACTTCATCAGTTGAGAGGAAGAGTGGGACGGTCTGACAGACAGGCTTATGCTTTTTTCCTTGTCCCTTCCCTCACCGCACTAAAGAAGCAGACCTTGAAGCGTTTAAGGGCGATTGAGGAGTTTAACGAACTTGGTGCTGGATTTAATCTCGCCATGAGAGACCTTGAAATCCGTGGTGCAGGTAACCTCCTCGGCACGGAACAAAGCGGTTTTATAACAGATGTGGGTTTTGACATGTATATGAAACTTGTGGGCGAAGCCGTGGAGGAACTGAAGCATACCGAGTTTAAGGAAGTGTTCAAGCATCTCGGCAAATCCACTCAGAGAACTGATCCAAAAATCGATACATTCTTTGAAATAGGAATACCCGAACAGTTTATGCCGGATCAGACTGACAGGTTAAACTTCTACACCTCTCTCATCTCCGCCGGCACTCTGAAAGAAATTGATGATATAAAAGAGGAACTTGGTGACAGGTTCGGACTTCTGCCGGTAACAGCCAAAAGGCTCGTCCTGACAGCCCGGATGCGGTACTATGCATCATGGGCGATGTTCGACAGAGTAATCATTCAACGGAACCGCATAATGCTGGTGCTCCCCCACAAAGACAGGGAAGAGTTCTACGAATACAACTTTAAAGTCCTGCTGCATCTCGTAATGACAAAGTACAGGGATTCAATCAAATTTGATCAGCAGCGCGATTCCATGAAATTGATAATTGAGAAAACTTTCGAAACCCCGGAAAAAGTTATCGATTATCTTATGGATTTGTTTCAGCAGATTATGAGTCTTTATGGTGTGAAAAAAGAAGAAACAGAATAAGCCGGGTACTAATCCTGAGTTGTATCCTTTTCTGTCTTCTCTTTTTTAAATGAAAATGTCATCACAAAACCTGTGAATGCTCCGTACAGGGTGGTGTAGAGTGCGTTGCTCTGAATCGGACAACCGTTTTTGCACCCGATAAAGTAATAATATCCGTATCCTGCCAGTCCGCCAAGTAAAATCCCGGCGGTCATGATGATTATTTTTTTTCTGTTCATAATTCTCCATTTCATTTTTCTGTTGGATGCTTTAAATTCGTTAAGGTTTCAAAAGCGAAGAAATCACAAAAAAGTTTATTTTTACTCGTTAATTATTTAAAATAAGGAAAGCAGTATGAAAAATTTCATGTCGGAATTCAAAACTTTTGCCATGCGCGGCAATGTAATTGACCTGGCCGTCGGTGTGATCATCGGTGGAGCATTTGGTAAAATCGTTGCATCTTTTATTAATGATGTAGTGATGCCCCCGATAGGCTTGATCCTTGGTGGTGTCGACTTCAAAAATCTGAAAGTGTTGCTTAAGGCAGGATCGAAAGACGGCGACAAGGTAATCGACCCTGTTTATATCAGCTATGGTGCTTTTATAAATACAGCAATCGAATTTTTGATAATAGCTTTTGTAATCTTTCTGGCTGTAAAAGGTATTAACGCATTGAAGAAGAAGGAAGAAACCGCTCCCGCTGCTCCAAAACCGCCGGCAGAGGATATTGTTCTCCTTACTGAAATCAGAGATCTGCTAAAAAAGTAAAGTTTTAAAATGAAAAAGCGACCGGGGAAACCGGTCGCTTTTTTTATAATATGTATTTACTAAGATCGCGATCCGTGACTATTTTTTCAAGTTTTTGTCTCACCATCTCACCCGTAATCTCTATTAAATGATCCGGCATTATGTCGGGTACATTAAACAAAATCTCATCGAGAAGGGTTGTGAGAATTGTGTGAAGTCTTCTCGCTCCAATATTCTCAACCTGTTCGTTTGCCTTTTGTGCGAGTCGTGCAGTTTCTCTAATGCCATCCTCTTTGAACTCAACCCTGACTCCTTCCACTTCGAGAAGAGCTGCATACTGTTTCAACAGGGCATTTTGAGGAATGGTCAGAATTTTAATAAAATCATCTTCGGTCAGACTCTTAAGCTCAACCCTGATAGGAAAACGACCCTGCAATTCCGGAATTAAATCGGATGGTTTCGAAACATGAAAGGCACCTGATGCGATAAAGAGGACATGGTCGGTTTTAACAACTCCGTACTTTGTGTTCACATTGGAGCCCTCAACTATCGGAAGAAGATCTCTCTGCACTCCCTCTCTTGATACATCCGGTCCGTTCCCTTTGCCACCACCAGCTATCTTGTCAATCTCGTCGATGAATACTATCCCCGTGTTTTCCGCACGCATGATAGCTTCTTTATAAACGGAATCGAGATCAATCAGTTTTTGAGCTTCCTCCTCCGTCATCAAATCGCGGGCTTCTCTTATCGATGTTTTTCTTTTCTTCTTCTTCTTTGGCATCATGGATGACATGATTTCCTGAATATTGATTCCGAGATCATCGCCACCAAATGGACCCATAACCTGCATCCCCACTGCAGCCTGTTGAATGTCGTACTCAACCATTTTTTCATCGAGCTCGCCATTTCTGAGTTTTTCCCTCATCCACTCGCGGGTCTTCTGATTCTGATATGCATCACTCCCCTGCTCTTCTTCAGGATCACCCTGGAAGTTTTTCCTCACCGGTGGAATAAGGATATCAAGTATCCGTTCTTCTGCGAGAGCGACTGCTTTTGTTCTCACTTCGGCGGTCTTTTCCGATTTTACCATATTTACCGAAAACTCGACAAGGTCTCTAACAATAGACTCCACATCTCTGCCAACATATCCGACTTCTGTAAATTTGGAAGCTTCCACTTTCACAAAAGGAGCGTCAACCAGCTTTGCGAGTCTTCTGGCAATCTCTGTTTTACCAACGCCGGTAGGACCGATAAGAATGATGTTGTTTGGCATAATCTCATCTCTTATGGCTCCCTGGATTTGCTGCCGTCTCCATCTGTTTCTTAGTGCAATAGCCACAGCTCTTTTTGCATCATCCTGTCCGATGATGTATTTATTCAACTCCCCAACTATTTTTGTTGGTGTCAAGTCATTGTTACTATAGGGGTTCAATGCGTCTCCTCTTGGTTTTCTATCGTTTCGACGACAATATTTTTGTTTGTATAGATACAGATTTCCGAAGCTGTTTCCAGACTCTCTTTTACAATTTCCTTCGCAGTGAGTGTGCTGAATTTCTTGAGCATTTTAGCAGCAGCAAGAGCAAAGTTTCCACCCGAGCCAATGGCTACTATTTTATCCTGAGGCTCTATTACATCACCGTTTCCAGAGATTATAAGGGCTGTGTCGGCTGATACAACGGCAAGCAGAGCTTCAAGTTTGCGGAGGTATCTGTCAGTCCTCCACTCTTTGGCAAGCTCCACAGCGGCACGGTTTACATTACCCCTGTATTGCTCCAGTTTGTCTTCAAACCGTTCCATCAGGGTGAAGGCATCTGCTGATGCACCTGCAAACCCGCATAAAACTTTACCGCCCGATATCTTTCTGATTTTCATTGCATTGTGTTTCATGATAGTATTGCCAAGAGTGACCTGACCATCACCACCAATTGCTGCAACGCCGTTATGAATTATCCCGATAATCGTGGTAGATCTGATTTTAGCTTCCATCTTATTCCTGTTTCTGACTTTATGTCCAATTAAAAAATAATTAAAACCCGGATTTAATTTATGGATTCTGATCCTGTTTTTTTGTGACGCAATCTTTGCCCTTATCCAGGGTCAATAGTAGAACCCGATAGAGAAGTAGAAAACAACAGGTCCCCAGGATATTGGATTCAGACCTTCTGTTATGTTTTTCACAAAAAGAAAAGTTCTTCCTATGGCAAAATCCGCCGGACCAACCGGTGTATCGAAAGACAGTCCGATACCCAGAGCATGCCTTAAATCCCCAAGTTTAATTTTTTCTTCCTCTTCCCAGATGGATCCTATGTTATAACCTGCACTGACATAGGTGTCAAAAAAGATTTTAAATGGGAGTTTATATCTGTAATCAACTCCAAGTTTGAAGAGTTGCCGTCCCCTGAACTCATCCTGATACATACCGTAGAAAGACCGTAATCCACCCAGTGAAAACTGCTGCGAAAGGGGTAATGTTTTGTCAGCAAATGCTATTTCTGCGGAAGTCGAGAGAGTACTTCGTTCCGTTATTCCCAGATAGCCTTCGAACTTTGCTCCAAAGGATGTGTAGCCCGTGGTGGCTTTAATGAAATTAAAAGCTGTTTCATAGTATCCGTTAAACAATATTCCGTCTGTCGGGTACGGGTATTTATTCTTTGTATCTATCGTAGTCGAGAAGTTGAGGCTGAATACCGGGCTGTCGAAAACAAGCGGTTCGCTGGCAGTAATGTTTTCGATTCTGTTCAGCTCATATTTGGCTTTACCGATAAAATTTCCAAATCTTCCAACCTGCGTTCCCAGCCAAAGGGATACGCCGGCAAGAGATTGCCTGTACTCTCCGAACTGTGACCTTGTGTAGAATGAGGATGAACCTGCCGGATCGTCACGATAGGTAAAGATATCTCTTTGTGAGTAATGGAAACCAAGTTTATATGTCAGGTAGGTATCGAACAAGCGGTTGGCTCTTGATTCGAGTTCCGCAGAAAATTTCCTTGGACTGATGAAGAATATCAGACCAAGCTCTCCTCCTGTGGAAAAGATATTGGCATCCCGGATATCGATGTTTAATTGGGGAGCATTTTCATTGTCAACTTTAAACCCGAAACGGGCAATCTGTGATATCTTTTCATTAACCTGAATTTGAAGGATGTTTTTACCTTCTCTTTTAACGACATTCACAGTAAAATTTTCAAAGAGGTCGGTTGAATAGAGATTTTCCAACCCTCTTTTCAGTTTTTCCACATTAAGAAAGTCACCCGGTTCGATCGGTATCTCTCTCAGAATAACGGTGGGATTGGTGTTGATGTGTCCGTTTAATTCAACTTTAGCAATTCTTCCTCCGTCAAATCGAAGACTTAATTCACCTGTTTCATTGTTAAATTCAGCTCTGACAAGAGAAAACAAGGCATTCCCCTGATTTCTAAATCTTTTGATTATTTCCTTGATATAAGAAATTGTTTCAAGGGGCGAGAAATGCTTGCCGGCAAAAAGAGTGGAAGATGAGTCTGACAGCACAGAATCCTGGCCGTCTATCATAATACTGATTTTGGATATTTCAGGATAAAGAAATGGCTCTATTCTAAGGATGTTTTTTCCATCAGCGGTTCTGAATATGGATGCTTTCGTTTCTTCAAAGCCCGATCTCTTCTCTAAAAAAATGAGTTCCCGATAGATATCAGACAGTTTTGTTTTACCGTTTTTGGTCGCCCTCGAAATCAAACCCTCTGCATACCTGCATTCAGGATGGGGATATAAATTATCGAAGATTAAATCGTTGTTGGTAAAAGATGTATAGATTACAGAGTCAATTTTTTGTTGCAGTTGCTCAGCCGCAGTTATACCCGCTGCATATCCTGCTTTTATAAGCGAGTCAAACCCTGAAAAGTCGCCTGAATTTTTATCTCCTATCTCAGGAGTAACCAAAACATCTGCAAGGCGCAGCTCCTTTTCATTCAGTTTTTTCATGGGAATGCTCAAAAACTGATCAGCCAGTACCAGCGGGTTTTTAAGCCTGTCTTTAGGATTGAGAGGGCTTGTGGAGTTGACCGCAAGTATCAATCCGTTTGACATTCCTTTGGCAATGGAGACGGGAATATTGGCAACAAGTCCGCCATCAGCCAGAAGTACTGTATCGTATTCAACCGGGGACAGAAAAAATGAGACACTGGAACTCGCTCTTATGGCTTTCGATATCGATCCTGACTTTATAACATACGGGCTTCCCGATTCGAGGTCGGTGCAGACCGCTCTAAACTTGTACTCAAGGTCGTCGAAATTGTATCTGACCCCAATGGGTGATTGAAACGAGAGGAGGTTCAACTGGTTGAGAAGTTTCTGGCCGTCGTTGATAGAGTTCGGAATAAGGGGAGTAAGACCGTCGAGACGAAGGGAAAACACCGCTTTGTCCTCGGTAATTTTCTGATCAACAAAAAGATTGTTTCTGTTTTCCCGGTAGTTGAGTGATATGATTGAGTTCCAGTCAATGGTGCCGGCGAGAGAATCAAGATCATCCACCGAGTAACCGAGAGAATATAAACCTCCGACAATACTTCCTATGCTTGTGGCAACTACGGAGTTGGGATAGATTCCTTTTTCTTCAAGAGCCTTCAGCACACCAATCTGGGCAATGCCCCGGGCACCACCTCCGCTTAAGACATATGTAATCGGGGGGTAAAGAACAGGCTCCTTGTATTCAATTCCGAACGGGTGGGTAACTTTGCGGTAATCCAGTTTAAGCTTAAGTGTGTCACTATACTGTGAGTATAACGACACACTTAAAAGTAAAATAAAAAAGACTGTTTTTACCCTCAACGAGGGTATTCGAACGGATTTCATTAAAATGCATCTTTATGCTTGATGACCGTTATTTTTTCTTCTTTTTTTGTTGCTGTTGTGACTGGGCGCTCTTTTCAGCAGCTTCGGTTAATTTTGCCATGAAACCTTTTTTTCTCTTCTCAGCAGGTATGGGAACGAGTTCCTCATCTTTTCCATATTTGTTTATATACTGCTGTTGGAGGATGGAGAAAAGGTTAAACATAAAATAATAAAGGTTCAGACCTGACGGAAATGTCATAAACAGGATGGTCAGAACCACGGGCATAATGTAAACCAGCGCTTTCTGAGAGGGATCTTTCGTGGTCATCTTCTGTTGTATGAATGTTGTCACACCCATAAGAAGAGCCAGTCCGGAAATTTCCTGTACACCAAAAATTGGAATTGTAAAGGGAAGGCTAAAAAGAACATCTGGTCGTGAAAGATCGTGTATCCAAAAGATAAATCCTTCTCCCCTCAACTGAATGGCTGTCTGGAAAGTACCGAAAAGAGCAATGAATATAGGCATCTGGAGAATCATCGGGAGACAGCCACCGGCAGGATTTATGCCATATGTGGAATACAGTGCCATCGTTTCTTTTTGAACCTTTGTCGGATCGTCCTTGTATTTCTCTTTGATTTCAGCAATCTTTGGTTGAAGCATCTGCATCTTTTTCATCGACTGGAAAGTATTCTTTGTCAGAGGATAAAGGATGATTTTTATGATCAACGAGAAAATTATTATTACTATTCCGTAGTTGGGAATAAACGAATAGAGGAATATAAACAAAGGCAGCAGGAAATATTCTGCTATCGGTCTTACAAGAAATTTGATTCCAAAGAAACTTCCAAACTCAACTATCTCTGTGAGATTGTTTCCGTATCCCTTCAGGATATTATAATCTGCAGGACCCACATACAAAAGGAAGTTGTTGAGGGTATCTTTTTCCTTATATTCGAATCTTACTGTGGCATCATAAACTTTCCAGATGTGGTCGGGTTTCACCGGATAGTTTTTTGCGGACAATTCATAGCCCTGGGTAGCCTCATTTAAGGGAACGATAGTCGAAGTGAAATATTTGTTTTTAACAGATATCCATTTTACAATTCCTGATGATTTTTCTTCTTTCCCGCTTTCTGATGAAAATGTAACATGCTCATCACCATAGAAAACAGACGCGTTTGAGTAATTAAGCTCATCTTTGATGTATTGTTCCACATGGTTGAGACCGTTTCTCCACGATACCTGATACTGATTTCTTGAGATTACTTTGGAAAGATTATTCAGTCTAATGGCAAATCCAAGTCCGTAATCGTCACCTTTAATCACATAACGGAATCCAAAACCTGCACCGGTTGAATCCTTCTTTGACGAGAATTCCACAACGAGGGAATCTTTTCCCTTGAGAACGATTGAGTCTTTATCGAGATTAACTGAAAAATTGACTGTTCTTGAATCGACCCACTTGCCGGTGTTGTCCATGAACTCAAGACTTAATCCACTACCCCTCTCATAATCCATTATCTGAACAGATTTTTGTTTCAGGGATGCATTTGCAGGAAGTGTATCGTTAAACCAGTTTTTGTAATTCTTGAAGTAAATCTTTTTTAATGTGCCGCCTTTGGAAGAGAACTCCATAATGCCATGATCATTTTCAATGGTTATGGTTCTCGCTGCAACCGAATCGACCGAGAAATGCAGGGAAGAGGAACTCTCTTTCGTGGCTTTTGCGGTGGAATCCTTTTTGACAACAGCAAGGGAATCCACTTTTAATGCTTTTACAGAGTCAATTACCTTAACACTGTCTTTTTTATTTGTTTTGTTGTCTTTTGGTGCTTCCGGAGTACTCCAGTATAACCAAACCATCAATATCAAGCCAATCAAAATAAAGCCGATTGTTGCTTGTCTATCCATTAAATTTCCTGATTCTTGTTATTGTGTAAAAAGCAAAGGGTGTTCGGGGGGTAAATGTCCTGATGCGGGCTACTGAAGACCCGGATTGTTTCTATTAACGCTGTAGCTGATCTTGTTAAGAATTTCAACAATACTGTCTGTAAAATATGCGAGCCTGTATCTTTTGTTTTTATCAAGAAAAGAGTAGGGAGAGAGCAATATATAAAGTCTTATTCTCTGATCTATCCGACCATTAATTTCAAACTTGTTAAGCCTGTAGGATTCCCTGAGCAATCTTTTTATCCTGTTTCGGAACCAGGCTTTTCCGGCTTTTTTCGAAACAGCCACAGCGATTTTTATCTGTGGCTTTTCTTCAGATTCAATAACTTTATATATCGCCCGTACTCTCTTGTCGGAAGATATTAACTTTGTGCCCGATGTGTAGATTTCTTCAAAGGATGTTTTTCCTTTTATTCTTTCTCTTTTATTTAGAGAAAGTTTACTCAAAATCTTGACTCGTCACTTACTGTAAGTTTGTGTCTTCCTTTTTTGCGGCGGTTAGCCAATACTTTTCTACCACCAACACTGCTCATTCTTTCTCTAAAGCCGTGTTTGTTTCTTCTCTTTCTGTTGCTTGGCTGGAAAGTTCTTTTCATTCCAAAAACTCCTTTTCATTAAAGACTGCAAATTTACGACTTTTTAAAGAATTACACAACTTTTTATTTTATTGAAAAACTCTTTTTTTATAAAAAATCACTTGCTTGATATTATCATAACCTGATAAATTTCCATTGCAAATTATTGAAAACAAAATGTGGATAACTTGTTGATAAGTTTTGGGCGTGAAAAAGTTTCACGCAGGTTTCACACCGTTTCACAATTTAAGCACACAGCCAATTGTTCAAGTGTGTAAGAAGAGTCACCCTAACAAGTTTATTTTATTACACTTACCCGATTTTACACATTGTTGATAACTTGTTAACATTTTAAAAATTTAATTAACCAAATTTAGTAACTCACTAAAAAATCAGCACTTATATTTGTGGATAACTTATGCTAAATTCTCAAACTTCTGCACACAGCACCCCCCGGGATGCAGATTCTGTATGGAGAGAATGTCTTGATCAGATAAAACCCCTTGTTCCGGCAATGACCTTTAATACCTGGTTCCTGCCGATCAAGCCAATCGCCTTAAAAGGTGATTCTTTAACTATACAATTACCCAATAATTTTTTCTACGACTGGATAGCCGAACGCTACAACTCTCACATTAACAAAAGTGTGAAGGATGTGCTGGGAGAGAACGGGTTGATTGATTATGTTATTGTAAACGAAGAGACCAAAGAACCCTTTATGCACACTCAGCAACCGGCGCAAAGAATCATGGTTGACCCCTCCTCACTTGTTCAGGAAGAGGATGACGAGTATTTTGAGTCGAATATTAACAACAAATATACTTTTGATAACTTCATCAAAGGTGAATCGAACCAGCTCGCCCGGGCTGCTGCATATGCAATTGGTGAAAACCCGGGTGGCACATCCTTTAATCCACTTTTTATTTATGGCGGTGTGGGTCTTGGTAAAACACACCTGATTCACGCCATTGGCAATGCTGTCATGCAAAAAGACAGATCGAAGAGAGTACACTATATTTCCGCTGACCGTTTCACGGTGAAATTTGTTGAAGCAATACAGGAAAACAAGAAACAGCAGTTTACAGGACAGTTTCAAAAACTTGATGTTTTAATAATCGACGATATTCAGTTCCTTGCCGGTAAGGAAAAAACCCTCGATGAGTTTTTCCTTATTTTTAATACTCTTCACCAGTCAGGAAAACAAATTGTACTTACGAGCGACAGACCCCCCAAAGATCTGATCGGAATAAACGACAGACTTATCTCAAGATTTAACTGGGGACTGACCACCGATGTTCAGCCGCCTGATTTTGAAACAAGACTTGCGATTCTTAATAAAAAAGCTGACAGCTATAATATCCGGCTTACAGGCGATATGCTTGATTACATTGCCACTCACATTACATCGAATATTCGTGAACTCGAAGGTGTGCTGCTGAAACTGCTGGCAAAAATCTCCTTCGGATATTCAGATATCAATTTTGATCTGGTTAAAAAAGTTGTGAGAGAAATTTCCACCACAAAAAAGGTAAACATCGGAATTGATGTAATTACCAAAGTGGTTTGCGAACATCTTAAAGTTGATGAAAAGAAAATAAGGGATAAAACAAGAAAACAGGAGATAGTTGAAGCCCGTCAAATTGCGATGTACCTGTCGAAAATGATGACTAATTCAACCTTGAAAATGATTGGCCTTCACTTCGGAGGAAGGGACCACTCAACGGTGATTCATGCTGTTACTGAAATAGAAAACCAGGTGAACACCAGCGCCCGCTCTAAAGAGATGATTGAAGAAATTAAAAACAAGATTGAGTTGCTGTGTTCATAACTTGTTATTTAAGTGTTGATAAGCATGATTTATCTTGTTAATAAGTCATGCTTGTCAACACAGTGTTGGCAACCTTTTTTTATCAAATCTTTTATCCACCCGGAATCACCTTTAACTTGCTTTCCAACTTCTTTTTTTTCAACATGTTAACACAGATATCAACATATCAACACGACTATATATACATAATAGATTTAAAATAAAGTAATATTTATATATTTATCCGGGGTGTTAATTGAAGGGCAGAAAAGTATTTTATCGATTCGATTGTAAAAATATCACATTTTTACATCTATAATTTTTAATTTTCCGGAAAGAATATGTTTAAGAAGTTTTTACCAAAAGAAGAATTATATTTTTCCAATTTCATTTCCATGATAGACATCGTTGCCGACATGGGAAAAATATCTGCCAACTTCTTCTCTTCTGAAGAGTATGACACTGATATGTTTACTCAATTGAAACCATTGGAAAAACAGTGTGATGAAATTGCTACAAAAACCATTAAAAAGCTTGATGAAACATTTATAACTCCATTCGATCGCGAAGATATTTTTGCTCTCGTGAAGAAAATAGAGGATATAAGCGAAATTCTCCTTTCTGTAACAATTCGGGTAAATACCTATAATGTTAAGAAAAAAGTAGCAGGAGCCGGTGAGATCGCAGATATTATCTATAAGCAGGTACTGCTGTTGCAACAGGTATTGAACAAACTTGAAAAAAATGAGCATGATCACTCGCAGTTGGAAGAGATAAGGAGTCTTGAATCGGAGGCTGATAAAATATACAGAGATTCGCTGAAGGCGATGTTTTATGACGAAAATGCAAATGCAAATGCGATAGAAATAATAAAGAGCAAAGCAGTACTCGATCAACTGGAAAAAGCTGCGGATAAATGTCAGGCATGCGTAAATGTAATCAGATCCATACTGATCAAGAATTCATAATAACTTTAATCTGTTTATAAGGAAAAGATTTGTGGATATCCCTTTTTCACTGATATTTATAGTTTTTTTGGCTTTGGCATTTGATTTCATAAACGGATTTCATGATGCCGCCAATTCCATAGCAACAGTGGTTTCCACCAGAGTTCTCTCCCCCAGATATGCTGTTATGTGGGCAGCTTTCTTTAATTTTATTGCATTTCTCATCCTCGGACTACATGTTGCAAACACCATAGGCAAAGGAATTATAGAGCATGATGTTGTAGATCTCACCGTCATCGGAAGTGGTCTGACAGCGGCAATCATCTGGAATCTGCTTACATGGTGGCTGGGAATTCCCTCAAGTTCATCACATACCATGATCGGCGGACTGGTCGGGGCTGCAATTGTCAAAGGAGGATTTGCTGCCATCTTTGGATCCGAAGTACTGAAAATCATAGTTTTTATTTTTGTGGCACCCATGATTGGAATTTTCACAGCCTATTTCTTTTCTCTCCTGGTCCTGTATCTTTGCAGAAACATTTCACCGAGAAAAGTGGATAAACTTTTCAGAAAACTGCAGTTGCTTTCATCAGCGGCATACAGTCTTGGTCATGGTTCTAACGACGCACAGAAGATGATGGGTGTTATTTTTATGGCACTTGTAACAACTGGATATCTGGGGTCCAAAGATGAAATACCTCTCTGGGTTGTTTTGGCATGCCACGCAGCAATTGCCCTGGGAACCTTGTCCGGTGGTTGGAGAATTGTAAAAACCATGGGACAAAAAATAACAAAATTAAGACCCTTTGAAGGCTTTACTGCAGAAACTGCAGGTGCTATGACCCTGTTTGGCACGGCACTGTTTGGTATTCCTGTCAGTACCACACACACTATTACAGGAAGTATCATCGGTTCAGGAATAACGAAAAGACTAAGTGCCGTAAAATGGCAGGTTACTTACGAGTTGCTTTGGGCGTGGGTTCTGACCATCCCTGTAACCGCATTATTTGCAATGATCATTTATCTGGTATTCAGAATGTTTTAAATGAAAAAAGGGTCTCACCCGGATTAATTCAGATGAGACCCTTTTTAAGTTAAACTATAAACTAAGGTTCAGTTATCTCACGGAATTCATCAGGAATAAGAAACAATGGAACTCCATTATTCTTTAATCTGAATTTCAGGTCTTTTATCATTTCCGAACTCTCAAATGAGGGAATTGAAGGTAGCCCGAGTAATTTCCCAAGATCGAACCACGGTTGATTTGGATATTCCACTATCTCATATTCATCGAGACCGGCTTTTGAAGCTGCAATTCTGATCGCATCGTCGAGACCGCCAAGAACATCCACCAGCCCGTTTTTAGATCCGTCAATTCCTGACCAGACTCTTCCCTGAGCAAGTTTCTCGACTTCATCAACGCTCATTTTTCTACCCGTTGCAACTTTTTTCTTGAACATCTCATAGTTGCTCATAAAGTATTCCTTAACCTTCTCCTTCTCTTCAGCAGTAAGGTTTCTGGAGGGTATTGTTATTCCGAGCAAAGGAACAGTCACACCGGAAAACAAATCTGCTCTTTCCCCTTTTTGAACCTGATCGCTCGTTAAACCGGTAAGGTCCGAGAATCCTTTGTTGTAATACCATCCGCCAATCACTCCTATAGAGCCAGTAATAGTGTTTGGAGCGGCGATAATAGTGTCAGCATACATTGAGAGCCAGTAACCACCCGAAGCAGCCACAGAGCCCTGAGAAACTATCACTGGCTTATGCGATGCATACTTCTTCAATCCTTCAGCAATATAGTCTGAAGCTTTTCCGTCACCACCAGGGGAATCCACTCTAAGCACTATTGCCTTCACATCCCTGTTGGCAGCAGCAGCTCTTACATCATTTATCAGACTTCTGGCATTGATGCCTTCATCCATTGCACAGGCACCGAGGGCGTAGATAATTGCTATTTTGCTTTTCTTTCCCCAATATCTGTCATCGTAGATTTTATTGTTTCCCGCGGCGGAAATGTTTGTAACACTTATACCTGACTGAATCATCGACTCAAATATTTTAGGCAAATCGTCGTAACGGGCAATTGTATCCACGAGTCCGGCAGCCACAGCTCCTTCAGAATCGATCAACACCTTTTTATTCACAATATCATCGAATGAAGAGGCAAGCACGGGTCGGGATGTTATTATATCCTGTTTTGCAAGTTCATAGAAATCATCAATCAGAGCCTGTCTCTGCTCCTTGTCTGCATCGCTTGCCTTGTCGCGTGCTACAGTCTCGTATGCAGATTTATATTTAAAAAACCTCCATTCATCAACTCCGATACCAAGCTTGTCGAGAGTACCTTTCATGTAGGTTTTACTGATTGAGTATCCCGGCAGAGAAATAAGTGAAACGGGGTCAATCACTATTTTATCTGCGACAGACGCAAAATGGTAGAGATCGAAACCTCCTCCATCAAGATAAATCAGCACCTTTTTTCCCTGATTTTTCAGATCCTTGAGGCGTTCCCGAAGTTCCCAAAGCATCTCCTTGTTTATGTTTGCTCCCGACATGTTAAGAATAATTCCCTTGTATGCGGGATTGTCCTTAACATTTTCTATATCCTGAAGTGCGTTCAACAATGTATTTGATCCATCGAAAAGCTTGTACTTCTGATATTTCAACCCGCCAAACATGTTTGAGTATGCAACCATGTTTTTCTTTGTAATGTCGATGAGGTTTCTGTCATATGAACCAAATCGGATACCGTAAGTCTGATAACCGACTCCACTTCCTTCAGCGAGATGACTCTGACTGAAGATGGAAATATTGCCGAGACCAACCTGAAGACCAACAGTCATGCTTTTGTTTTCAAAATATCTGAACACAGCCCTGAGACCCGGAACAGGTTCAACAGCTACTCCGGCAGCCCACCTGTTTTTCAAGGGGTTGTCCTCTTTTTGAACTATATAATCAAAGAAGCCCGAAACCAGTTCGTTACCCGTCGGACGGATCGCCAAGGAAAAAACCCATTCATTCAGATCGCTGTTCTCGGGATAAACACCCAGAGCCGAGAGGGAAATCTGTCTGAGGGGTCTGTAGAACGCACCAGTCTGCCAGAAATTTTGTCTTCCGAAAAACGATTTTTCACCGTTGGACCATCCGTATCCGGCACCAATGCCGAATCTTTCATCACCAACAGAGAAATTTAATCCGTAGTCGTTTATTTTTCTGTCATTTTTTTTCTCTTCGTTAAAGTAAAAACTGAAATTGGGAGAAGCCGAAACAAATCCCCATCTGGAAAAACCCGCATCCTTTACAGGGGCAGCTCCGAACAGAGTGAGATCATTTCCCCTGTAAGCTGACAAAAATGCCGGATTATCATAACCATAAAGGCTGTACCCCATGGCGCCGGGAGATGTGAATGATATGTTATTCCTGGAGAAAAAGGAAAGGTTGTCGGTCTGTGCAAAAATCTGTGTGCACGATAATAAAAGGACTGCAGACAAGAGAATTGATTTCTTCATTTTGATGCCCGGAATGAGTGATTAAATAAAGCACAAAGTTACGAAAAAAGGATTGTTAAGCAGGAAAAGACGGGTCAAACGGTAAAAATATCTGTTAAATGTACAGATAGATGCCGGAAGCGGAAAACGGCTAAAGTTGAAATCAGTTGGTTCTTACGGTAAAGAAGAGTACAACAGCCAGCACAGTAGCGCCGGCGGCAATGGCAATGTTGGTAATACTGCCCCAAAAGGGTTCTTTGGGTATATCGGACATTGTGAAAGGAAGACCCCTGTTTTCAAGTTCTTTTACATCAGAAAGTTTAACCGTATCAACGGCTTCAAAACGAAATTTTGTTTCGGAAGAACCCATGTCACCCGAAATAAAGGCTGTTCGCTCTGTAAAATAGTCTCCAAGAAAATTTTTAGTAAACGGAGCGCTGTAGGTTACTGCAGCATTTTTTAAGGTGATGACAGCAGCTGCGTTCTCTGATACAAGAGTGATACCGTTATCAGTCAGATTTTTACGGAATGCAGCACTCAGTACTTTATAATCACCCGGAAGTTCAAGAGATACAGATGGAATACGGTCGCCCTGGAAGAAGTTGGCGGATATAAATGTGGAAGCAACACCGGTAAGGCTCTCAAAAACATGCAGATTAACGGGTGTTTGCCCGTTAATCTGAGTAACAAAAAGTAACGAAAAAACTACAAAAATTGATTTTTTCATCTGATTAAGCTCTGCCGGCAGCAATTTCCTGCAATTTTTTTACTCTTTCCTCGATTGGAGGATGTGTCGAGAAAAGTTTTGTTATTCCACCATTCCGAAGAGGATTCACAATAAACATGTGAGCTGTGGCAGGACCTGCGGCATCGACTGATTTTTGTGAATTGTATCCCGAAAGCTTCTGAAGAGCCGAAGCAAGTCCGAGGGGATTCCCTGAGATTTTAGCTCCCGAAGCGTCCGCAATATATTCTCTGGATCTTGAGATTGCAAGCTGCAACATTGTGGCTGCGATAGGAGCCACTATTATCAGTACCAGGGAACCGATGAGGCTGTTGTCCTCATCATCCCTGCCGCCAAAGATCATAGCCCATTGCGCCATGTTTGCGAGCATCGTTATCGCTCCTGCAAAGGTTGACGCAACAGCACCAATCAGTATATCACGGTTTTTGATGTGTGCCAGTTCGTGGGCTATTACACCCTCGAGCTCACTGTTGCTAAGCAGTCCTGTAATTCCGGATGTTACTGCCACCGCAGCATGATTCGGATTTCTACCAGTAGCGAAAGCGTTTGGGGTAGCATCGTTAATAACATACAATTTTGGCATTGGTATCTGAGCTTTTTGAGCAAGTCTTTCAACCATGTCAAACAGGAACGGTGACTGACTGCGGTCTATTTCAATCGCACCGTACATTTTAAGCACTATTTTATCTGAGAACCAGTAACTTCCGAAGTTCATTACAACGGCAAAGAGAAAAGCGAAAAACATTCCTGTTTGTCCGCCAATCAGATTACCTGCAAGTACCACTAAAACGGTGAGTACCGACATAAAGATTACTGTTTTAATCGTGTTCATACATTACCTCTAATAATGATAAAATCTCTTTGAGATTATTTTAAAATACACCAAAACAGACAAAAAAGTTCATTTTACTTCAAAAGCAGCATTTTTTGCCTGAGTGTTTTTCCTCCGGAATTCAGAACGGCGAAATAAACACCGCTCGGAAGATTCCCGGCTTGAAAACTTAGTTCGTGGCTACCAGTAAAATAATTCCCTTTTGCCAATACCGCCACCTCTTCACCATTTGTATTGAAAACAGACAGGGTTATGTAGCCAGCTTCGGGCATGGAAAATCTGATTTTTGTTTCCGGATTAAAGGGATTAGGATAGTTTGCATGTAAAACCATCTCCGCCGGAATTGCATCCTCATTTTCCACAGAAACCACAGTCGAGGCAACTTTTAGAACAATCTCATTATTCGGATCAAACATAAGCGAAACAGGCTGTTTTGTAAAGTTGAATGAAAACAACTGGTTGTTCTCATCATTGAACACCCGGACTGTTGTATCTCCACCATCTGCAAATGAAATTTTAAGCTCGATTGGCATTTTGAAGAACACTGTGTTTGTCTGGGTCTGCCTTGCCGTGAAGTTTACAACCCAGGAGCCATGTGCAGGCGAATAAATGGAATAAGTGTTGGCGTAAATCGCGTGATTTGGATTGTAGAGCCACTGTTCAAAGAACCATGACAAATCCTGACCGTATGAATCGCTCATTTTCTGAATAAACTCCGGAATGCTGCAACTTCTGTAGCGGTAGCGGGGATCTGAAGCATATGACTTGACAGCAGAGAAGAAACTCTCCGAACCCATCACATATCTTGCCATCGCAAGGACACAAGAACCTTTGGAGTATGTGATTGCTGTGTTAAAAAGTGTGTTTACATCGGGAGTAACCACTGCCCAGGAGGGATTATAGATGGGCCATCCGGGATTTGAGTTTTTATATTGATTTGCATCGTTTAAGATCATGTTTTTATAGGCAGCGTAACTTCCTCCGGGCTTCACTTCTTCCCAGACAGATTCCGAGAAAGTTGCAAACCCTTCGTTCAGGAAAATATCCGCCCAGGTTGAGGGGCTGATCATATCGCCAAACCACTGGTGCGCAAATTCGTGAGCAATCAGATTTTCAGACCAGCAACCGGAGCAGAGCGATGTAAGAGTCTGATTTTCCATGCCGCCCCAGGTGAATTGCGAATTCAGGGTTGCATACCCGTTCTTTTCGAAAGGATAAGGACCATAACTTCCGGTAAAACCGTCAAACTGATTTACTATGGCATTTCTGATGTTTGATGAGACCGTCTCACCGGGATTTGCATAAAGCAGGACGGGAATGGTATCACCCGATACAGGATCGACCCATGTTAAAATTATCAACTGATAATTCACTCTTCCGGAGAGCACCACAAGATATGTGGCAACCGGGTCTCTGCTTACCCAGCGGTAATAAATTTCGTTACCGGTATTTACAGAATCCTTTAACAGACCGTTGGAACCAAGTTTTACATTTACAGGCACCCTGGTGGTTATGTCGACAGTTGCCTTGTCAGAGGGTTTGTCGTAGCAGGGAAACCATTTCCTTGCACCTTCGGGTTCAGCATCGGTAAAGACGGTTCCACCACTCGCATAAAAAGCTCCGTCAGAAACATTTTTGTGTTTGTAATATATTTTAACTTCTGTCGTGTCACCGGGTTGATAAGTTCTGTCGAGTGTGATGTTCAATAAGTTGGAAGCATGAGTAAAAGCAGTACCGGCCAAAGAAACCGAATCAACCTGAATGGATGTGTTAACTGCATTCAGAGTGATGTTGTTCAATGTGGAATCAACAGCAAATTTTACAACGACACTTCCCGTATACGCTTTTGAATATGGGGATATGAAACAGTTGTAAATATCAAGATTGAGAGTGTAGTTCAACACATCGAATGAGTGCTTTATCTCCGATACAGAGGCATATTTGAGGAGTGATTGAGAATTGCTGCTATGTCTTTTTTCAGCACAATATTCATATCCTCTTTTTTCCTGGGCGAAAATGGATGCGGTAATAAGTACTAATGCTACCAGTCTGGTTGCAAGATTCATGAGAGGGTCCGGTAATTTAAGTGACGGATAAATATATTTATTAATCCTTAAATTACGGATATAATCACATCATAACAATGTTTTTAATAAGGTATTAAATGGTGCTGTATTAGCCGGTTTTCTCCCTGTCTGAAAGAATAAATGACAGGATTTTCCTTCCATTGTCGGAAGCAACACAAATTTTTTCTGGATCGATGTAAATATTGTTGAGATACTGAAGTTTAAGTATGTCTCCATTTCTGAATTCAGGAATCACACCGCCGAAAAAGAAACCTGTTTCTCTAAATTTGGGCACAAGGAACATTGTATTGGGATCCGAGAGAGGAAGTTCGAGGTAAATCGTATCAACCTTTTTCATGCACAGTTCCTTTACACTGTTCTGAACGAGAGGGACAATATCCTCGCCATACTTCTCAATGCTTATGATTGCAGAATTCAAATCGGGTTTGAAAACAGTTTCGCTTATGGTGATTCCGGAGAGTTCTGAAATGTTTTTGTATCTGTTAAAATAATTCAGTTTTCTGCTCAGCCCGAGATCATCATAGATAGAGGTAATCATCTCTTTGTATGGTTCAGGGATGAATACTTCCCGTTGCGGTTCTTCATTTATTTTCAGATAATAGAGCATAACCGCCTGCCTTTGGGAGAGCCCTTCATCGTTTATCTTCTTGAAAGAGATGTGCTCACCCGTAAATGCTATAAGCGAACCGATTTCCTTTGCGCCGAGCGTTATGTTTCCTTTTTGAGTGTAAGGGTGTATGGTCACGCTTTCACTGTACAGTCCGTACATTCCGGTTTCCCTGCCATGTTCAACCGCTTTAGCCTTCATTCTTTTGAAGAGATTATGACCCCTGTACCGGGGATCAACAATCGCCATGCCCGAATCGGCAACTTTTGAACCGGGTTTGTCGAAAAAGAGACCCAGATTAGCGATCATTTCATTCTTTGAATTGTGCACAACAACAGCCTTCATGTAACCGTAGTCGAGTAATTCCTTCAGTTTTTCAGGAAAATATGCGATACCCATATAGGTGTATCCATAAGCTCTGTAAGTGAGTCGCGTCAAATCGAGTACATCAGCGGGCTCTATCATTCTAAAGTGAAGTTCTTCATCAAGCGGAGCGGGTTCGGCTTTCTGTGCAGCTTCCTTCTCAAGAATTCCATTGATATCGCCTTCGGGGATATTAATTACTATCTCGAGCCGTTTTCCGTCCTTTCCAAGATTCACAAACTTGAATTCATCGGCGAGGTGTTTGATTATCAGGATTCCAAGCGCTGAATGTTCCTGTTTTTCCAGCATTGAAACATCTACAGGCAAACCCTTGTCCTCGAAGGACAATATCAGTTTTCCCGGTTTGAACCTGACGAAAAACCTGATTTCACCAAATTCCTCGGGATCGAAAGAGTTTTCCACAATGCTTACAAAAGACTCCTCAACAATCAGTTCCAGATTGTTGAAGTGATCCTCATCGAAGCCGAGCCATTTTGCTATGGTGGTTGAGATGTTCTGAAGTATTGGAAGGTAGGAAATGTTGGCAGGAACCTTAAGTTCCGCTAGCAATCCGTTAAGAAGAATTTTTTTATCAATTTTTTTATTCACAGTCTTACCGGCTCCATCAAAATTTGGTTCAACAAGTAAACAAGATAAGAAAAAAAAGATGAAAACTCGAATATCGGCAGGAAGGTCCCGCAAGGAGGGATTTCTAATGTCCTGTCATATGATCGAATTTGCGGGATGCATGCAAATCTTCATATTTATTCTTTGCATCCAGTTCTTTTTCAAACTTCATTATATTTCTTTTGTAGCAATATTTCATGAAATAAAAAGATTCGATCACCCCAAACTCCCCGTTGTCGTATTTGACTATTTTCAATGAATACTTGGGGAACCGGATTCCTTTTACCACTTCAAACTGTTCGGACATTTTGGCTGGACTTCTTAAAAATTGTGCGATTATAAATGCAAAATAAACATTTTTCATCTGATTTGGTAATAAACTTTTTGTTAACCCGGTGAGGGTTTTTTTTACACGAAGAGGTCTATTCGACATACATCACATGACTGAAGGGAGTAATTGGTTATATTTGCATTGAAAAAAGCAAAAAATTCTGAAACAATCGAAGAATTAATGAAAAAAGACATGTACGGCTGGCACATCAAGCAAGGTGATTACCGGCAAAATGATGAATATGATAAACTCTATTTGCGAAGCCGTAAAATAGAAAAAACAAAAAAGAGTGCTCTCTGGATCACAGCCGGAGTTGCCCTTACGGTGGCGATGTACTTTATTTTGATGGCAGTCGCCAAAATCTGATAAACCCGCTCGAATTCCCCCTTATTCAATTCTGAAATCCTTTTAAAATTTAATCAACTTCAGCAATCAGCTTCGCTGAAAACGCCTGTTTTAATATAATATACAGTATGTTAAAACAAAAACGAAAGATAGTTGACAAAAAAAACCAACTTATTTAAACTTTTTTAACTTATTTACTTGACTTTAAAATATATTATGATTAACTTTGTGCAGGTTTAAGGTGAGGTTTAAATGACCATTGGTTTTTCACAAAAAATGGAGGCTTTTTCTTTTAGATTTTTATTGTTATTGTAGAGGCGGGATGTAGTCAATAAACTGTGTTTGGTGTGGTGAGGGAAAAGGCATACTATCGCCGGTTTATAAGTTTCTAATATTGCAGCAAGCTGCATCCCCTTTTACAATGAACCCCTCAAGCTTATTCTTATCTAAAGAACCGCAATTTTTTCTTCTCAAGTTGAAAATCATCGAATTTTTATGCCCTGTACCATGTGTATGACCAGTCATCACCCGTAGCCGGTTGATGGTTTCACCACCATCCCTGAACTATGCCGTTACAGGATTTAAATAAATATAACATAAATAACAATAATTCAGTTACTTTATTGGAGGAAGTATGTTCAAGGACAATCAACCTGGTAATTTCGGTCAGGAAAAGATTACCATTGTCAGATTGATGCTCCTTGTTGCAGTTTATACTCCTGTGGTTTGCCTGATCATTTTGTTTTCTCCATTTCATGTAGTCAGACTGATGGTTGAAAAATTTATGATCAAATAACCTGTCTATAAACATGGAATTGAGGATTAAAATGCAACAGGAAACCACCCGGTACGGGTGGAGCATTGAAAAGGGAGACTTCCGCAGTACCGGCGAGTACGACAGTCTCTATTATAAAAGGAAAAACAGGAAAAACTTTTTCGTAATGTCATCTGGTTAGGTGTGGCGATTGTTGTGTCACAAATCTTTTTGAAGATTCTCGCATACACATCGCAAATGTGAAATCCCCCGAGGTGAGGATAGAGTTTCGATTTCTCTAAAAGAATGTGAATCCCTCACCTAACTAAACCTTGCCCGTTTATCTTTCGAGATGGCGGGCACTTTTTTTGCCATCCCTTACTTCGAATTTTTAATTAATATACCCGCAATAGAATAAACCCCGTTTTTTGATCCAAAAATAATTTGCATTAAAAATTCAACATTCTTAACTTGAGAATTCGTTATTAATATTTATCCATAGCCTCGTAAACAAACATTTCCAGATAAAATTATCCACAGGAGCATCAAAAATGAGTGATGAAACAGGCATTAAACAGTCTGAAGGAGAAATTTTCCACCCCTCGCAGTCAGTTATTGATAAAGCTCTCTGCAAAGACTACGATTCGATGTATAAGAAATCGATAGAAAACCCGGAGAATTTCTGGGGAGAAATCGCAGAAGAGTTTGTATGGTCTCAAAAATGGGAGAAAGTTTACGATGATTCGAACCCGCCGTTTTTTAAATGGTTTACGGGTGGTAAAACCAATATTGTTACCAATGCCATCGACAGACATTTAAAAACTTTCCGGAAGAACAAAATTGCCCTGATTTGGGAGAGTGAAGCCGGTGATGATGTAAGAACCTATTCCTATTTCGCCCTGAATCGCGAAATTGTAAAATTTGCCAACATTCTAAAGAGCATGGGCGTGCAGAAAGGTGATATTGTTACTATCTATATGCCCCGTGTTCCCGAACTGATGTTTGCAATGCTTGCCTGTGCCAAAATAGGAGCAGCTCACTCAGTGGTTTATGGTGGATTCAGTGTAGAGGCTCTTGCGGAAAGAATAGAAGATGCTCAAAGTAAAGTGCTTATTACTGCCGATGGTGGTTTCATGCGCGGTAAAATTGTAAACCTTAAAGAAATTGCAGATGAAGCACTCGCCAGACAGGGTACAATTGAACATTGCGTGGTTGTCAGGCGTACGGGACATGAAGTGTATATGGAGCCCGGAAGAGACTACTGGTACCACGACCTTCTAAGCGTGCCCGTGGTAAACCAGCCATGCGAAACCGAACAGGTGGACGCAGAAACGATGCTTTTTATCCTCTATACTTCAGGAACAACCGGCAGACCAAAAGGAGTAATCCACACTCACGGTGGTTACATGGTTTATACCGCCACCTCATTCAAGTATGTTTTTGACATCAACGACGAAGACCGTTACTGGTGTGCTGCTGATCCGGGGTGGATAACAGGACACAGTTACATTGTTTACGCGCCACTTCTTAACGGCGCCACAAGTTTCATGTACGAGGGTGCTCCAAACTTCCCGTATCCCAACAGGTGGTGGAAGATGATCGAGAAATACGGGATTACAATTCTATACACCGCTCCCACAGCAATCAGAGGTTTAATGCGGTTTGGAAATGCATGGCCCAACAGACACGACCTCTCTTCACTTAGAATCCTTGGAAGTGTCGGCGAACCGATAAATCCGGAAGCCTGGAAGTGGTATTACGAGGTAATCGGAAAATCAAAATGTCCGATCATGGATACCTGGTGGCAAACAGAAACGGGAGGTTTTATGATCACACCTCTCCCCGTCACCCCGTTGAAACCGGGAAGTGCAACAAAACCATTCTTTGGTATTGAAGTGGATGTTATCGACTCCGAAGGCAACAGCGCTGCTCCCGGTGAAGAAGGCATTCTGGTGATCAAAAAGCCCTGGCCCTCAATTATGCGGGGGATCCTGCACGATCCCGAACGGTATAAACAGCAATACTGGAGCAAATACACAACCATGTACGAAGCAGGCGACTCCGCCAGAAAAGACAAGGATGGTTATGTGTGGGTAATCGGAAGACTGGATGATGTAATTAAAGTGAGCGGTTATCGCCTCGGTACGGCAGAAATAGAATCCGCCCTTGTTTCACATTCTGCTGTCGCTGAAGCCGCAGCCATAGGTTTGCCGCACGAAGTAAAAGGAAATGTAATTCATGCCTATGTGGTTCTCAGAGCCGGATATGTAGCCTCGGAATCGCTCACGGAGGAACTGAAAAAACATGTCGGGCACGAGATTGGACCGATCGCAAAACCGGAAAAAATCAACTTCATGGATGCTCTTCCCAAAACAAGATCAGGCAAGATTATGAGAAGACTTCTCCGTGCCAGAGCTCTCGGTCTCCCCGAAGGTGACAAGAGTACGCTGGAAGAGTAAAAGAATAAAAAATAAAGAGGTTTCACACCGTTTTTTTATCGTTTGCCGATGGGTTTATCCCCGTCGGCAACGATTTATAAATGTTGAATTTTGAGACAATTTCTCAAAATAAAACAGATGTTTTAATCAAGTAGCCGTAGAAACAATCGTTTTTACGATATATTGAATTGGTATAATTTTTGACGGTGTAAATTGTTAAATCAGGAGAAAAAGATGCAAAAACATTTTACTATTCTTAATAAAGTTCTCTTTGCCTTTATTTGGGTTATCTCGACAGCGGTCGTATTTCCGATCGACACATTATCGGTCTCAGGAACCGAAAGCAATACAAAATTTCCGGCTGAATTTTTTGTTTCCCGGGATGGGATAACAAGCAGTATTGCGAAGGTTTTGGCAGTTGATAAAGGGACAAGCGGGATAAAATTTACCGATCCCTATAATCCCACAAAAATATTTAACGCCTGGGCGGGCACTTTTAAGGGTGAAATAAACAGTCAAACCGAAAACTTCTATTGCATAGACATAGCCCATACGCTTGCTTTTTACACAACATCGCAACCACATCTCTATATCGATTCGGGTGCAACCCCGTCACAAATAACCTATATATTGATGAATTACTATCCATACAAAACCTACCCTTATACCGGTGCTATGTCCACGGTTCAGAAGGAAGCCGCGGCAATACAACTCGCAATCTGGCATTTTGCTGATGGTGTTAATCCGAACACCATACAAACTGCTGATATTAAGGCAAGAACAATCGAAATTATTAATGATGCAAATGCAAATTCCAATGGATTTGTGCCGGTAAAAACCTTGATAATTCTTCCGTCAGCAAACCAGTATTTTACGGGAACAGATGCTCAGTTCAGAATTAAAGTGTTTGATGAACTTGCACGACCTGTTGCAAACAGACAAGTTACGCTTTCTGTTTCTGCAGGGTCACTTAGTCAAACGGTTGTTACAACCGATGCAACGGGCACGACCCCGTCTGTGACACTAAATCCCGGCTCTGCGAAGAATGTGACTCTGACTGCAACTGCCGTCATAACAATTCCCCAAGGAACGAGGTACATACATCAGGTACAACCAAACTCATTCCAAAAAATTGTACTCGCCACACCAGCCACAGCTCAAAAGAATACAACGATAAACCTTGAGTGGACGGAAAGAGTCGATATCAGTCTGACAAAAACAGTAAGCAATGCAAATCCTGTTAATGGCGAAAATGTTACATTCACAGTTTCTGTTGCTAACGCAGGTCCTTCACCCGCCTCAGGTGTGGTTGCAAAGGATTTTCTACCAGGTGGTCTTTCTTATATCAGTTCAAGTGCCTCCCAAGGCAGCTTCAACTCCGTAAACGGTGAATGGACAATCGGTAACCTTTCCAATGGTGCCAATGCTTCGCTAACCATAACAGTGAAAGTTGATGTCGCCGCAAATTATCTTTTCAGTCTCGGTGCCGCAGAGGGATACAATGTATTTACCCTCCAGGACATGAATCAGCCAACCGCTGATGTGGAAGGGAAAGTGGCAGTCGGAAGAGATGGATTTTTCTCAAACTTCAGCGCCGGTGACCTCCTTCCGGCGTCCGGAGGAACGGTCGATGTGCTGGTGGTTGGAAGACATCTCACATTTGCTTCGGGAAATGTAACAGGGGGCAATGTGGTTTACGGTACTTCGGGAACGGTCTCTCAACAGGTTGGTATAGTTGATGGAACTCTAAGGCAGGGAAATCCGGTCGATTTCAACGCTGCAGGTGCGTACCTGACCGCCCTTTCAACACAACTGGCCGGTTACACAACAAACGGTTCTACAACCATGTCTGGAGTTACCCTGACACTCAATGGTGCTGATCCGTTTTTAAACACATTCTCGGTTACTGCCGCACAGATGACCCAGACTCAGGAGGTATATGTAAATGTACCCAATGGTTCAGTTGCACTTATCAATGTGGCGGGCGACAGCATCGACTGGGGCGGAAACCTCGTCGTCTCAGGTACACCTATCACAAACTGCATGTTTAATTTTCATGATGCGAAAAAAATAACCATCCAGTCGATTGATGTAACCGGTTCTGTTCTTGCACCTTTAGCGGATGTAAACTTTATCAGCGGCGTTCAACACGGACAGATGATCTGCAAGTCTCTCTCTGGCGGAGCTCAGTACAATCTTGCAAATTTCATCGGAAACATTCCTCTTGACACAACAATCACAAATATTGCAGAAATTATCAGTTGCGACCAGCTCGATGTGGATTCAAACCCCGGATCGGGAGGGGCGAACGAGGATGATTATTCCGCAGCAAGCATTCATGTCAGGGGAACACATACCGGTGGTGGCGGATCCATAAACACAGGAAACTGGCAATATGTTGGATCAGTAAGCCAGGATTATTTTATCTGGACCTTCATGCGGGCGCAGGACGGTTCCATGATTGCAGGTACCTGGGGAGGAAAAATTCTGAGATCAACTGATCAGGGACTTACATTCTCTGTTATAAACAACGGAATGAATGTCGCATACATCTGGAGTCTCATTCAAACACCAGCCGGTGATTTCTATGCCGCAACCGAAAGAGGCGTTTTTCGTTCAAGCGACAATGGAGTTAACTGGAATTCCACTTCACTTCCACAGTACGATGTCCGTTCCCTTTTATACCATGGTAATTCCCTTTATGCCGGTCTGTGGGGACAGGGAGTTTACAAATCGACTGATAATGGCGCAAGCTGGGCGGATGCGAGCAGCGGTATGATTATCAAATCGGTTCAGGCTCTCACGAAAGATAACAGCGGCAATATTTACGCCGGAACATTCGGAGGCGGGGTTTACAAAAGTGTTGACGGAGGAGTGAACTGGAACTCAACAGCAATGAACTATCCGCATGTCTGGTCACTTGGCACCACTTCCACAGGCATAATCGTTGCGGGGACCTACGGGAATGGTCTCTATCTCTCTGCCGATGGTGGAAACTCGTGGCAACCACAAACCTCCGGAATAACAGCGACACACATCTACTCGGTATCTGTTGATAACGGAGACAATGTTTTTGTCAGCTCCTGGAACAACGGTGTTTATTTTGCACATATCACCTCAACCGATGCCCCTGCTTCTGCCTGGAATTATATCGGATTGAAGGGTGTGAAGGTAAGTGCAATCAGTTTCGATCAATCAAACGGAAGGTTGTTTGCTGCCACATCAGATGGCGGAATTCTTAGAAACGACTCTCCAACTTCGGTTAAAGAGATTGAAACAGCATCGAGTCCTGCCGGTTTCTCCCTGTCAGACAACTACCCGAATCCGTTTAATCCGGAGACAGTGATCGAATTCTCTGTTCCCTTAAAAGAGAATGTTGATCTTTCGGTTTACAATGTTTTGGGTGAATTGGTCAGCACACTTGCGACCGGTGAGTTGGAGGCAGGAAGATACTCCGTAAAATTTGATGCACAACAGCTTCCGAGCGGAATATATATCTACAGACTTTCATCAGGAACCAATGTCATTTCCAAAAAAATGATTTTAATGAAATAGTTAGTTAAAACCAGGTTTCTGCGTTATTGTGAGCCTCCGGAGGAAATGCCGGGGGCTTTTTTATTTGCCCGATTTTATGAAATATCCGATCATCTGAATGAAGGTTATGACAATGAATGTTATTATCACCGCAAAGAAAACTTCGTCGCTGATGTAAGCCGGGAAAATGGTTTTGGCGATGATAAACGAAAATAAACACACAAGCATCATTTTTAGCCAGCGGATCATTCTGACAGCGGTTGTGTATTGTCGCAGGGCATTTTCGCGGGTGATTTCTGTCAGATAGTTAAACGAATGCGGGAATCTTTGTGCGATTGTCATACCGGTGTACAGTAAAATTAGTATTCCAAAAAGAAAAAACAATTCTGCTTTGTCTCCCATACGGTCAACATTTCCTGAGAAGTCATAATGCATCGGCAATCTTTCATCAACAGAAGGGTACTGAAACAGAAATAGTACACTTATTGTCAAAAGTACAGTGGCAGATACAACCTCGACAATTTTGTCTGCAACAGAACTTTCAAGTTCTATCCGGGGCCTGTTTTTTGTTTCCAAATTTGGTTGTCTGATTTAAAGTGAATAAATGAAAATTTAATTATCAGCGATCAAAAAAACAATTCAAATTTTCCGTTTTACGCCTGCGTCAAAACCTGAAAAGGGATTTTATTGGCACTTCGAATACAATCTTCTTCTAAAATTTAAGAATATCTTAACAAATCCGGCAAACATTTTTTCATTATTGGCAAAAAATGACTAAAAACCTTGAAAAAGAGCCTTTATTGTTTTGGCACAATATTTGCATCATTGAATTGATTTTTATTCACGAAAAATAACCGATGGTAAGAAAATGGAAAGAAAAAAAGTAACTATTGACGGAAACGAGGCGGCGGGATATGTAGCCTATCACACTAACGAAGTGATAGCAATATACCCTATTACTCCTTCGTCTAACATGGCAGAATGGTGCGATGCTTGGGCATCGGAAGGAAGAAAAAACATCTGGGGAATAACACCATCTGTCTCTGAACTACAAAGTGAGGGCGGAGCCTCCGGCAGTGTGCACGGCGCACTTCAAACCGGTTCACTTACAACCACCTTCACAGCATCACAGGGTCTTCTATTGATGATTCCTAACATGTTTAAAATTGCCGGTGAACTGACCTCCACAGTATTTCATGTGTCAGCCCGTTCCATCGCTGCTTCAGCACTATCAATTTTTGGCGATCACAGTGATGTTATGTCAACCCGTTCAACAGGTTGGGCACTCCTCTCATCAAATTCCGTTCAGGAAGTAATGGACTTTGCCCTTATCGCTCAGGCTGCAACTCTGGAAGCAAGAGTGCCTTTTATCCACTTCTTCGACGGCTTCAGAACATCACACGAAGTTGCTAAAATTGAGCAGCTTACTCCCGATGATATGAAACATATGATCGATCAGAGACTTGTGTTCGAACACAGAAAAAGAGGTCTGAATCCTGACGCTCCTGTACTTCGCGGAACAGCTCAAAACCCTGATGTTTACTTCCAGGGAAGAGAGACAGTAAATCCGTTCTATAATGCATGTCCTGATATCGTTCAAAAATACATGGACAAGTTTGCGAAACTTACAGGCAGACAGTATAACCTTTACGATTATTACGGTGCACCGGATGCAGAAAAAGTAATTATCATTATGGGTTCAGGTGCAGAAGCGGTTGAAGAGACCGTTGAACACCTTACCGCAGCCGGGGAAAAAGTCGGTGTCTTAAAAGTAAGACTCTACAGACCTTTCTCAATGAAACACTTTATTGCTGCAATACCAAAAACCGTAAAAGTTATTGGTGTACTTGACAGGACAAAAGAGCCGGGAGCATCGGGAGAACCTCTCTACTTGGATGTTGTTAGCGCAATAGCCGAAACCTTTAACGAAGGAAACCTGCCTTTCGCATTCCCCAAAATAGTCGGCGGAAGATATGGTCTCTCTTCGAAAGAGTTCACACCTGCAATGATTAAATCAGTGTATGACGAACTCGGAAAAGAAAAACCTAAAAACCATTTCACAGTGGGAATTATCGAAGATGTAACCAATACAAGTCTCGAATTCGATCCTTCATTCTCAGTGGAAAACGAAGATACATTCAAAGGCAAGTTCTACGGACTTGGTGCTGACGGAACAGTTGGAGCAAACAAAAACTCCATCAAGATTATCGGTGAAGGCACCGACTTCTACGCACAGGGTTACTTCGTTTACGATTCGAAAAAATCGGGTTCGATGACCACATCCCACCTGAGGTTTGGACCAAAGAAAATCAAATCAAGCTACCTCATCAACCGTGCAAATTTCGTTGCATGCCATCAGACGGTCTTTCTCGAGACCACTGACATGCTTCGCGATGCAGTTGAAGGTGCCTCATTCCTGTTGAATACCCCGGCTTCAAAAGAAGAGGTTTGGGATACACTTCCTGAGAATGTTCAGAAAACCCTCATCGAAAAGAAGATGAAATTCTACATTATCGATGCTTACAAAGTTGCCAACGAAACAGGCATGGGCGGTAGAATCAACTCCATCATGCAAACCTGCTTCTTTGCGATTTCAAAAATCCTTCCAAAGGACAAAGCAATCGAAATGATCAAATATGCCATCAAGAAAACCTATGGTTCGAAAGGCGAAAAGATCGTTCAGATGAATTTTGACTCGGTTGACAGAACACTCGATAACCTTTTTGAGGTGGAAGTACCGGCTGTAATTACATCAAAATTCAATATCCGTGACGCTGTTCCTGCAAATTCACCCGAATTTGTCAAGAATGTAACCGGAAAGATTATCGCCGGTTTTGGTGATGACCTTCCTGTAAGCCTTATGCCGGTGGATGGTACATTCCCGACCGGAACAACCAAATACGAAAAAAGAAACATAGCACTTGAAGTTCCCGTTTGGGATGCTGATGTTTGTATTCAGTGTAACAAATGTGCGCTCATCTGCCCTCATGCTTCAATCAGAGCAAAAATTTATTCAAAAGATCAGCTTGACAAAGCTCCTGAAACCTTCAAAGCAGTTCCTTTCAAAGCGAAAGAACATGGTGAGGGCTTGTACTACACAATTCAGGTTGCAGTTGAAGATTGTACAGGTTGCGGTCTTTGCGTCGAATTCTGTCCTGCCAAAAACAAGAGAGAAGTCAGATTCAAAGCCATCAACATGCAACCACAGCTTCCGCTTCGTGAAACCGAACGCGCCAACTGGGATTTCTTCCTCGATATTCCTGAATGGGACAGAACTGATCTTAAGCTGAACACAGTAAAAGATTCGCAGTTCCTCGAGCCATTGTTTGAGTTCTCGGGTGCATGCTCGGGTTGCGGTGAAACTCCTTATGTTAAACTTGTCAGCCAGTTATACGGTGACAGGGCAGTGGTTGCCAACGCGACCGGTTGCTCCTCGATCTATGGCGGTAACCTGCCAACAACACCATGGAGCAAAAACAAAGACGGACGCGGACCAGCATGGTCAAACTCCCTCTTCGAGGACAACGCTGAATTTGGATACGGTTTCAAACTTTCGATCGACCAGTTTAACGAGCAGGCAAGAATTCTTCTCGTAAAACTCGGCGAAAAAATCGGTGACAGACTCGTTTTCGACCTCCTTAATGCAGATCAGAAAACTGAAGCAGGCATCAGAGACCAGAGAGAAAGAGTTGAAGAGCTGAAAACAAAGCTTACAGAGATCGAAAATTCAACATCTGATGAAGACCTTAAATTCGACGCAATCAACCTCAAGAGCCTTGCTGACTATCTCGTGAAGAAATCAGTCTGGATCATGGGCGGTGACGGATGGGCTTACGATATCGGCTATGGCGGTCTCGATCATGTGCTCGCATCGGGCAAAAATGTTAATGTTCTCGTTCTCGATACCGAAGTTTATTCAAACACAGGTGGTCAGATGTCTAAATCGACACCAAGAGCCGCAGTTGCAAAATTTGCTTCAGGCGGTAAACTTGCTGCGAAAAAAGATCTTGCGCTGATGGCTATGAGCTACGGTAATGTTTATGTTGCCAAAGTTGCGATGGGTGCAAATGACGCTCACACAGTGAAGGCGTTCATCGAAGCCGAAGCATATGACGGACCATCCTTGATCATTGCCTACAGCCACTGCATCGCTCATGGTATCGACATGTCAACCGCTACCAGAAACCAGAAAGCAGCAGTTGATTCAGGTCACTGGCAGCTCTTCAGGTACAATCCTGATCTCGTTGCAGAAGGAAAGAATCCTTTCAGCCTCGACTCAAAGGGCATGAAGATTCCTTTCAAAGATTACGCATATCTCGAAACCAGATATAAAATGTTGACAAAATCGCATCCCGAAGCTGCTGCCAGATTAATGGACGAAGCTCAGGAAGATGTTTCCAAGCGTTGGAAAATGTATGAAAACATGGCGAACCAAAATCCTAATGTTAACAATTAATTACGGTTTCAAGAAACGATTAACCTGATTTTAAGGAAAATAAAATGGATCTGACAACAACATATCTTGGCATGAAACTTAAAAACCCTGTGGTTCCATCCGCGGGTCCAATTTCTCAGGAGATTTCATCAATTAAAGCTCTCGAAGATGCAGGTGCTGCTGCTGTGGTGCTCTACTCACTCTTCGAGGAGCAGATTGAAAAAGAATCCCTTGCCAATCATTATTATACAACAGCGCATAACGAAAGTTATGCAGAAGCCACGACTTACTTCCCCGACCATATAGAGTATAAAGCCGGTCCCGAAGAGTATCTCGACCTTATTCGCAAAGCAAAGGAAGCTACCGATATCCCGGTTATTGCCAGCCTGAACGGCAAATCTTTGGGCGGATGGGTAAAATATGCTCACAACATGGAAGAAGCCGGTGCCGATGCACTCGAGTTGAACATCTATAAACTTGCCACCGATTTCAATACTGACGGCAGAGAGATTGAACAGATCTACATCGACATAATAAAAGAAGTTAAAAGAAATGTGAAAATCCCCGTAGCAGTAAAGCTGAGCCCTTTCTTCAGTTCAACTGCATGGATGGCTGACCAGCTTGACAAAGCAGGTGCAGACGGTCTCGTACTCTTCAACAGATTCTACCAGCCCGATATCGATCTGGAGAATCTCGAAGTGGTGCCCAATGTCCTTCTGAGCACCCCGATGGCGATGAGACTCCCTCTCCGCTGGATTGGTGTTCTCTACGGCAGACTCGACTGCGACCTCGCTGCCACGAGCGGTATCTACAGTGAAAAAGATGTCATAAAAATGATCATGGTAGGTGCCAAGGTCACACAAATGATGTCAAGTATCCTGAAATTCGGACCAAACCACATTTCTGATGTACTTGCAAAAATGAAATTCTGGATGGAAGCCAACGAGTATAACTCGGTGGAAGACATGCGTGGTTCAATGAGCTACATGAATGTTGGCGACCCCTCTCAATATGAAAGAGCCAACTATATGAAAGTAATCAGCTCGGTCAAATTATAGTGCTATCATCGTCCGCTTTGTAAGAAGGCGGTAGTTGTTTGTTTCTTACCACCGGCTGTTTCATTTATTTGAGGCGGCCGGTCTTTTTTTTTAATGCAGTAATGCAGTAATCCAATAATGCAGTAATTTTGTTATTGGGGATTTGTTACATTTCAAATTCTGTTATTCGATAACTATTCTAAATACCAATTACGGAGATCAAATGAGCGGACATTCTTCCGGGGAAGTCAAAGGACTTCCAAAAAATGCTTATTCCGAGTTGAAGCCGGGTGAAAAATACCAGCCTATTATGTCGCCACTCGCCATCGTGCCCGAGGTTAATGTTTACACAATAACATTGGGATTAATAATGGCAGTGCTCTTTTCAGCAGCGGCAGCCTATCTTGGTCTTAAGATCGGACAGGTTTTCGAGGCGGCAATTCCGATTGCAATTATTGCGGTTGGTCTGTCGACACTTCTGAAAAGAAAAAACGCTCTGGGTGAGAATGTGATCATCCAGTCGGTAGGTGCCACTTCAGGTGCTGTGGTTGCGGGTGCCATTTTTACGATACCTGCCCTATACATCCTCGATCTGGAAGCCACTTTCCTTCAGGTTTTCCTCTCTTCACTTCTTGGCGGATTTCTCGGGATATTGTTCCTCATTCCCTTTAGAAAATATTTCGTCGCTGATATGCATGGTAAATTTCCCTTCCCCGAGGCAACAGCCACTACAGAAGTGCTTGTAGCAGGTGAAAAAGGGGGTTCACAGGCACTGGTTCTGGTTTCTTCGGGACTTGTCGGTGGTGTTTACGACTTTATTATCGCCACTTTTGGATGGTGGAGCGAAACATTTTCCACAAAAGTGTTGCCGATCGGCGATATGCTCTATGATAAATACAAACTTGTTTTCAATATAAATATCGGTGCTGCCGTTACAGGACTCGGTTTTATTGTTGGTCTTAAATATGCCGCTATCATTGCCGCAGGCTCATTTGTTTCCTGGTACCTCCTTATCCCTGTTGTTTATTACATCGGTCAGGGACTTGTTGCCCCGTTCGGTGCCAATGTAACAGTATTAATAAAGGATATGTCGGCTGAACAGATTTTCAGAAATTATGTTCGTCACATCGGTATCGGTGGCATTGCCATGGCAGGAATTATCGGTATAGTCCGTTCCTCAGGAATCATTGCGGGAGCATTTAAACTTGCTGCCAAAGAGATTGGTGGTGGAAGGGCTGCAGCATCCGGTGCACTTCGTACTGAAAAAGACCTTCCGATGTTTGTAATTGTTTCAGGTATCCTTGCAGTTGGTCTGGCTCTTCTTCTTTTCTTCAACTTTGGAGTTACCGGAAGCTGGGGAGATGCTCTGATCGGACTTCTCATTGTAATGATCATTTCATTCCTTTTCACAACAGTTGCTGCTAATGCTATTGCAATCGTGGGTACAAACCCTGTTTCGGGTATGACACTCATGACCCTGATTCTTTCCTCAATTATTCTGATTTCATTCGGAATCAAAGGAAAAGAAGGAATGGTAACCGCCCTCTTGATTGGTGGAGCTGTTTGCACCGCACTTTCTTGTGCCGGTGCGTTCATTACCGATCTTAAGATTGGTTACTGGCTGGGAAGCTCACCCTACAAACAGCAAACCTGGAAATTTGTCGGAACCGCCGCATCAGCAGCAGTTGTGGGACTTATCATCATGGTTCTTAATGAAGCATACGGATTCAAAGGTGACAATGCACTTCAGGCTCCTCAGGCAAATGCAATGGCTGCAGTTATCGAGCCGTTGATGTCAGGGAAAGATGCCCCATGGATGCTCTACATTGCAGGTGCTGCCATGGCTCTGATCCTCACCATGATCAAAGTTCCGGCTCTTGCCTTCGCACTTGGAATGTATATCCCGCTCGAACTTAACACCCCGATTCTCATCGGCGGTATCCTTGCACACATCGTTTCAACCCGCAGCAAAGATGAAGAGCTTAACAACGCCCGCAGAGAACGCGGAACTCTTATCGCTTCAGGTTTCATCGCAGGCGGTGCCCTCATGGGTGTAATAAGTGCAGTAATGAAATACTTCGATGTGGATCTAATGGCAACACACTGGGTGGAATCCAACGGTGCCATGTTCGTTGGTCTCTTAATGTTTGCACTCCTCTGCGGATATGTAATCTGGGATGCAATGAGAGCCAAAAAAGAGAATTAATTATTCCGGCTTAAATGCCTTGTGATCTTTTTGCTGCCTCCGGAGAAATCTTCGGGGGCAGTTTTATTTTGTGCTTATTCACAATTTACTTCTTAATTTTGTAATGAGATTGATTATTTACATAATAATGTTTTCAGCACCAAAAACCCGGATAAAACATGAGTTTGGATATTACTCCTCTCGAAAAAGCAGCCAGATCGCTTCAAAGATCATTGAGTGTTACTGAATTAAACGAAAATTTCCACCAGCTTTCATTGGAAGAGCAGGAAACTCTGCAGGCAGGAGTAATACAAAATTTTGAAGTGGCGTTTGAACTTTCCTGGAAATTTGCCAAAAGATGGATCGAAACCAATATTGGAAAAGAGGTCGTCGACGGTGTCTCCAGAAGAGAACTCTTCAGGATCGCATATGAAGTTCGCCTCATCGACGATGTTGAAATATGGATAGATTTCCACTACACCCGTAACTCAACTTCTCATACTTATGATGAAGAAGTCGCAGACAATGCATATGAAATAGCAGTAAAATTTTATCCAGAAGTGTTGAAACTTATTGAGAAGTTGACGAATAATAATGATTGATGTCACAGAAAAAGAACTGCAGATCGTAAAATCAATACTGATATCATTTGTACCAAAAGCTAAAGTGCGTGTTTTTGGAAGTCGCGTGAATGGTACAAAGAGAGATATCTCTGATCTCGATCTTGCAATCGACTGCGGACAAAAAATGACTCTTTCCGAAATAGGCAGGATAAAGGAGGCCTTCCAGGAGAGCGATCTCCTCTTTCGTGTGGATGTAATTGACTGGAACCGTACATCAGAGATTTTTAGGAATATCATCTCTCAAAATTTTGAGGAACTGGTGCTGGAGTAGATAGATTTACTAAAATTTGTGTATATTTGCAGTCAGACTGCAAATATACAAGGTTTTTCCCTTCATGAGCAACTATATTACCAGAACTGCAGAACGAACTCTGCTCAAATATCTTTCAGCATTTCCTGTTGCGGGTGTTACAGGACCCCGTCAGTCAGGTAAATCAACAATGCTTAAAACTCTCCTCAAAGATAAATACAAATATGTGACATTTGATGACCCGGTGACAGTTGCAGAATTCAGGGATGATCCTGAAAGGTTTATGAGAATCTACAGTGACAAAGTTATCTTTGATGAGGCACAGAAGGCACCCGAAATTTTCTCTTATGTGAAAATCGCCGTTGACAATGACCGCGATAACTACGGCAAGTTCATTCTCTCCGGTTCCTCTCAGTTCACTTTGATGAAAAATATATCTGAATCGCTCGCCGGAAGAATAGGACTGCTATCACTCCTTCCATTGCAGTTTAAAGAAATTCCTGACAAACTTCATGAAGAATCGATATTTAAGGGCGGATACCCGGAACTGGTGAAGAGAGAATATCAGTTCGGAAACGATTGGTTTCAGGCGTATATCAATACCTATCTGGAGAAGGATTTAAGATCGGTCAGTGACATTGGGAATATTCGGGATTTCTTTCGTTTAATCAGATTTCTGGCTGCAAGGTGTTCTCAGATGATTAATCTGTCCGAGCTTGCCAGCGAGCTGGGAGTCACTGTAAATACTGTAAAACACTGGTTGTCGGTACTTGAGGCATCTTACATTATCTGGTTTCTGCCTCCGTTTTATGAAAATCTTGGTAAAAGAATAATAAAATCGCCAAAACTCTATTTTTATGATACCGGTCTTGTCTCTTTCCTCACCGGAATAGAATCACAAAAACAGTTCGAAAACAGCATCCTCGCAGGTACGCTGTTCGAGAATTATATCGTTTCCGAAATTAAAAAGATTCTTGAGCACAATAAATTGTTTTGGAATCTCTACTATTTCAGGACTTCATCCGGATTGGAAACAGATCTTGTCATTGATAAAAACTCGACCAGAGAATGGATCGAAATAAAAACAAGCGAAACCTTTCAAAAAAAATTCATCACGGCAATCGAGAAAACAAAACGGCACGAAGAAAAAGGATTTCTGATTTACAAGGGGATATCCAAACCCGGAACAGATGGCACAGAAATAAAAAACTACAAAGACTTCCTTAACGAATTTCATGACACAACAGGAGCAGCTCATAGTTCATAGCTAATAGATCATACCTAATTTTACTATCTTTGTAATTCAGTTTTTCAAAAAATTCAAAGACAAAATGCGACAAAGCAAATCATTTATACCGACACTTAAAGAAGTACCAAACGACGCGGTCGTGCCGAGTCATGTTCTCATGTTGAGGGGTGGCTATGTCAGGGCACTTGCAGCCGGAATCTATTCATTTCTCCCGCTCGGTTACCGGGTGGTAAAAAAAGTCTGTGAAATCATCCGTCAGGAGATGGATGCGATCGGCGGACAGGAATTTCACCTTCCTGCACTTAACCCAAGGGAAATCTGGGAAGAAACAGGCAGAGTTGAGGCTTTTGGCGATACCATGTATCACCTCAAAAACAGGGATTATGTCCTCGCTCCTACCCATGAAGAAATTATAACTTTCCATGCCCGTAAAGTGGTTAAATCGTACAAGGACATGCCACAGACCTGGTATCAGATTCAGACAAAGTTCAGAAATGAAGCCAGACCAAGAAGCGGTGTGATTCGCGGTAGACAGTTCCTGATGAAAGATTCCTACTCACTGGACATCGACACAGACGGTCTCGACAAATCGTATGAACTTCATGATCAGGCATACAGAAAAATATTTTCCAGAGCCGGTTTGAAGTTTTTCGTCGTGGGTGCCTCAAGTGGTGCGATGGGTGGAAGTGGAAGTGAAGAATTCATGGTTGGTTCTGATGCCGGCGAAGATACCGTTGCTCATTGTGAAGCCTGCGGATATGCAGCCAATGTTGAAGTGGCTTCATCTGTCATCACTCCGGTTCAAAGAGATGATGAATCAAAAGAAATTTTCGAAATCAGCACACCGAATGTGAAATCGATCGATGAACTTTGCGCCTTCCTCAAGATAAACGAGAGACAGACAGCAAAATCGAGGGTTTATATCGCTGACGGCAAGGCTGTTCTCATTCTGATCTCCGGAAATGAAGAAGTGAATGAAACGAAGCTTGAAAAAGCACTCGGAAGTGGTGTCAGACCAGCACATCCCGAAGAACTCAAAGAGATTACGGGCGCCGATGCCGGTTCCATTGGTCCAATCGGTTTCCCCGGGAGAATAATTGCCGATTTCAGAATTCGTGACTGCAACAATCTCTTCTCCGGTGCGAACAAAAACGATTACCACATCGGTGGCATCGACTTCAAGAGAGATGTTCCGACAATCGAATACGCCGATCTTCGTACCGTCACCTCAGGAGAAGGTTGCCCAAAATGTGGAAAGCCCCTCGGTGTATTTACTGCGATAGAACTTGGACACATTTTCAAACTCGGGACAAGATATTCCGCTGCCATGGGTGCAACATATCTTACAGAAGCGGGTGATGAAAAGCCGATTGTAATGGGCAGTTACGGAATTGGTGTCGAAAGAGTTGTCGCCTGCTCCATCGAACAAAGTCACGATGAAGCGGGTATAATCTGGAACAAGGCAATCGCTCCATTCCATGTCCACCTTCTTGGTTTGAACATGAAAAAGGAACCGGTTGCGGAAGCATCCGAAAAAATCTATTCTGAATTGCTGGCAGCGGGCATCGAAGTGCTTTTTGACGACAGAGCTGATGCACAGGCAGGTTTCAAATTCAAGGATGCTGACCTTCTCGGCATGCCTTTGCAGGTGATTGTCGGCGAGAAAAAACTCGCTGAAAACAAAGTGGAGATAAAAGTCAGAAAAACGGGTGAAAGACTCGAAGCTCCTCTCGATAACCTCGCTTCGACTCTCAAAGACCTGCTCGAAAAACTTTGATTTTAACCCGTAAGGAAGGTTGACCAATAATTCCGGTCACCCTTCCTTTGGGAAAATTTACCTTCCGGAAGTGAATAATATGATTAGACCAAAGATTTTATTAGTAATTCTTTTTATCGCCGCATACTCTGCCGGCGGGCAAAACCTCAAATTTGCATGGCTCACCGATATTCATGTGGGCTATGCCAAATCAGATTCTGTAATCCTGAAACAAATTGACAGGATAAACTCGCAGAATGATGTTGGATTTGTGGTCGTCACCGGTGATATTTCCGAGACGGGAAAATGGGATGAACTGGAAAGGGCGCAAAAACTCCTTTCGAAACTGAACAAACGATTTTTGGTAATTCCCGGCAACCACGATACAAAGTGGTCTGATATGGGTGGTATGGAATTTTCCGCGATCTTTGGCGACAATAAATTCCGGTTCGATACACTCAATTATGTTTTTATCGGATTAAATTCCGGAATTGTGCTTCGCGGTGGCGGTGGTCATGTCGTTCCCGAAGATATCGACTGGCTTGAAAAACAGCTCAAAAATACTCCGGATAACAAGGAAATTTACTTCTTTATCCACCATCCTCTCGATGGAGATGTTGACAACTGGTATAAGGTGACAAATCTGCTTCGCAAAAAGAATCTTAAATCCATTTTCGTTGGTCACGGGCACGCAAACAAGAAGATGGAATTTGATATGCTTCCGGCTTTTATGGGAGTTGGCTCTACATCAAAAACAAAGCTTTACGGCTTCAACTTCGTAGATCTTACCAAAAAAGAGATGAAGATAACCTCGATTGCCTCCCTGAGAGGCGACTCATCTTTCGTTGATACCGTTTTTACATGGTATGACGAAGCTAAAGTGCCGGGAATCAATCCCGTGCCAACCGATTCACTCGGCTTCATCGACTACAAGGAAGTAAAAATAATTAAAAAAATGGACCTTGGCAAAACCATGGTTTCGGCTCCCGTTCCCCACAAAGACGGATTTTTGGTTCCGACGCTTGAAGGGGCACTTTTCAACTACGACAAAAATCTTACCCTCCTTTGGTGGGTCGATCTTCAGGCACATCTCGTTTCTACCCCCGTTGTCGCGGGAAAACAGGTTTTTGCAGGAAATGCAGGTGGCGACCTTTATCAGATAGACCTTGAATCGGGTGAGGTTCTTCAATCGTTGGGTCTGAATGAACCAATCACATCACGGATCGTTTCCTTTCCTGTGTATTTCAGAGACAGACAAACGACAGCACTTCTTTTTGGGACGGCAAACGGTACTATCTACGCCTATGAAGCGTCGACCCTTACACCGATGTGGAAAAACTCCGATGCCAAGGGAAGAATCGAATCGCTGCCCGTGGTGTTAAACGACCGGGTAATCTTCTCTGCATGGGACGGGATGGTTTATTGTGTCGACCTCAGAACAGGCAAACTTAACTGGAAATGGTCGGAAAATGTAAACTTTTACTATTCAACCGCGAGTTGCACCCCCGTTACAAACGGAGATTACATCTGGTTTGTTTCTCCCGATAAAAGTGTTTCATGTGTAGATGTGCTGCTTGGGAAAACCCAGTGGAGTACCAAGGAATTTAATGCATGGGAGTCTTTGGGACTCAGTGAAGATGGAAAAACACTTTTTATCAAGTCGATCGAGAACGAATTTCACACTGTAAATGCTCTTACCGGAAAGAAAATTAAGACCCACAAAGTGAAGTGGGGGCTCGACACAAATCCGGTTCAAATAAAGGAATTCGATAAAAATGCAATTTTCGGACTGAAAAATGGCAATTTTCTCCGTTTTCAAAAGGACAAATTCACCAACCTGTTCTATCTCGGTCAGGCAAGAGCTTTAACTGTCGAGAAACTGGATGACATTTTTATTGCTTCCAACATGGACGGTACAATCCTCCTCTTTAAGTTAAAGTAGCGGATGATGGCACTGAAATATAAACTCTTTATTTTCGATATCGATTGTACACTAACTTCGACCAATCAGTTGATATTTGACTCATTCAACCACATTAACAACAAATATTTTGGGAAAATTCTCTCCCCCGAAGAAGTAATTGCTCTTTTTGGTCCCACAGAAGAGGAAATAATCGTGGAATTGTTTGGTGACAACGCTGAAAAAGCAATTGTCGACTATTTTGTCTATTACAAGGAGAACCACAATATTGCATCACTCCATGACGGTATCGAAAATCTGCTCGATCATATTATCGAAAATGGAGGCAGAATTGCGGCTTTCACCGGAAAAGGGAGAAGATCGGCAGAGATTACCCTGAAAGAACTTGGAGTTTTCGAAAAGGTTGAATTACTGGTATCGGGCGATGATGTTACCCAAAAGAAACCGTCGGGTGAAGGCATTCTGACAATTCTTAAAAAACTGGGGATTAAACCGGAAGAAGCAATAATGATCGGCGATTCTTCGGCAGATATAAAGGCTGCAAGGGAAGCCGGTGTAGCTGTTGCCTCTGTGCTTTGGGACTGCTGGACACCGGAACTTGTGATGAAAATGAACAACGGCATGCTTTTTAATACTGTGGAAGAGCTTCACAGTCACATTTCCGGCTGATATTGTTCTCTTTTCCTCGTTGGAGGAGTTGTTTCTTGTTTATCATTGGTTATTTTCACTATCCTGATATTTAATTTTATTTAATGCCATGTCACAACACGAGATACCCGAACCAAGAGCCCAAATAGATTCATTGCTCGCACAAACCAGGCAAAATCTCCTGAGATTAACCCAGGCAGCGGACACCAAGGCTCACATCCTCATAGTCATTTCAGCATTCACACTGAATATTACACTTTCGCACCTGGATCATCCGGTCCTTCGGTATGCAGCTCTCACAATGCTGGTTCAGGCATTCGTTACAGTAATTTTTTCATCGCTCAGTATAATGCCGAAACTGATTCAGGGTAAAAGTAAAAAATCGGATGTTACCGATGAGACCACACTTGAATCGATCTTCGCAGGATACTACATCAACTATGACTACAAAACATTTGAAAAACTGATGGCGAATACCTTAAGTGATCCGAAAAAGACATATCAGGTGCAGTTCAGGGAGATTTACGATTCCGGTCTTATTCTGATTCAAAAGAAGATGAGATATTTAAGGTATGCCTTCATTTCCCTTTTGATAGGTACGGGCTTCGCAATTTGTGTCACGGTATTTTCATTACTTCTGCTGAAGGGGAGTCCGTTTTAACTCAAAATGCCCGAAGTTGCTTACTGAATTCCCCCTGTACCAATTGCTTCCATAAAGGATATTAAATGTTCAAACCAACCCTTTCAGAAATTGAGAATTACGCAAAAGATTCCTCCCTGAGTTCGACAATCCGCGACCTTGGCATCCTTCTTGGAGAAGTGATCAAGGAACAGGAGGGGGAAAAGGTTTTTGAAAGTGTTGAGGAGCTCCGAACCCTCACGAAACAACTCAGAAACTCGTACAACGGGGAAACGGTCGAAAAAATAAAGGAAATCATCGCTGCCCTCTCCATCGATGAAGCCATAAGGGTGGTGAAAGCCTTCTCCATCTACTTTATTTTGGTGAATGCTGCGGATGAAATCTACACCCTGAGAAAAAACAGGGAGAGGCAGGGTGCCCACAGGGCAGAGGAACCGGGTACTTTCGACCACACGCTTGCAACCTTAAAAAATAACGGCTTGGATGAAAAAGAACTTTCCCTGCTTTTAAGGAAAATTGAAATTACTCCCGTATTTACAGCACACCCCACAGAGGCTTCCCGTCAGACTGTAATGCGTAAAATTCTAAAAATTTGCAATCTTCTCATTCTCAGAGATGAGAAAAACTACAGACACTTCGGAATTATTCAAAAACTGAAGGCGGAAATTACACTTCTCTGGCAGACCAATGATGTAAGAACCCACAAGGTTTCTGTGAGTGATGAGGTTCAGAGGGGTCTCTTTTTCCTTAAAGATGTGCTCTACGACCGGGTTGAAGAGTTTTACCACCTTTTCAATTATGCACTCCACTCCTCCGGTTTTCAGCTCTCTGCGGCTGGCCCTGTTGTAAGGTTTGGTTCCTGGATCGGCGGTGACCGCGACGGGCATCCTTTTGTTACCCCGGCACTTACCCGCGAAACCCTTCTTCAGCATAAGGAAGAGATTATCAGACTCTACCGGCAGGATCTCGACAGACTTTACACGAATCTCAGCAACTCAGTGAACCATGTTCCTGTCTCAAAAGCCCTCAATTCATCGATCAACAGTGATGTGAAATTGCTTAATTCGGGCGATCACCCCTGGTACAGAGACTCCTCGGAACTGTACCGTAAAAAACTTCTTCTCATTTATGAGAAACTCGGAAGAACACTCTCCGGAAGTGAAGGCGGTTACCTCGACGCCTCTGATTTAGTGGATGACCTTTCTTTTATGGCAGAGAGCCTTCGGGAAAACAAAGGTGAACTTATAGCGGATACAATCCTTCAGCCGTTCATTTATAAAGTGAAAACCTTTGGATTTCATTTTGTGAAGATCGATATCAGACAAAATTCAGCTCTTGTCAGGGAAGCAGTTGAAGAGATTTTGTTTCTTACCGCAGCATCACCAAATTTCAGAAATCTGCCTGAGGAGCAAAAAATAAAAGTTTTGAGGGATGAAATACTGTCTCCAAGGCCATTGATCAACTCTTTTTCCACTCTTTCAGAGAGGACAGCTCAGGTGCTCGAGGAGATATCCCTGATCAAATGGGCAATGGAAAATATTTCGAAGAATGCAGGAAAAGACTATATTATCAGCAACTGTTCCAGGGTCAGTGATGTTCTCTCCGTTCTTCTCCTTGCCAGAGAGTCAGGACTGGTAAAAGTCGAAGAGGAAAGAATAGTTGCATCGGATATCGATATACTTCCGCTTTTTGAGACAATAAACGATTTACAGGAATCAACCTCAATTCTAAAAGAACTCTTTGATCTGAGAGTTTATCGCCGGCATCTAAGGTTAAGGGGCAGGGTACAAAAAGTAATGATTGGTTACTCCGACAGCAACAAGGATGGCGGAATTGTTACTTCAAATTTCGAACTTTTCAAAGCTCAGAGCGGTATTTCACAACTTTGCAGCGAATATAAGATAGAACCTGTAATTTTTCACGGCAGGGGAGGAAGCATCTCCCGTGGTGGCGGTCCCGTTTATGATTCCATCATGGCAAATCCACAGGGAACTCTTAAGGGGAAGATTAAAATCACCGAACAGGGTGAAATGATCTCCGCAAAATATCTTATTCCCGAAACCGCCCTTAAATCACTCGAAATTACAACTTCAGCGGTCATTCTAAAAACCGCGGAGCCCGCTCCCGACCCGCAGCAAGAGCTTCTGAGGGATCAGAATATCACCCTTTTTGATAAAATATCAGCCTCGGCTTATAAAAAATATCGCTCCCTGGTCGAGCATCCCGGTTTTACGGAATATTTTCGCTCTGCAACCCCTATTGATGTTATTGAACAGCTTGAGATCGGTTCCCGCCCGGGGTCCAGAAGGGTTACCGGCGATCTTTCGGCTCTAAGGGCAATTCCATGGGTTTTTGCATGGACACAAAACAGGAACACAATATCAGGCTGGTTTGGATATGGTTCGGCGATTGAAGATGCCATTATAAACGAGGACGCCTCCGAAGCAGAACTGGTGAAGCTCTACAACAACTGGGACTTTTTCAAGGTACTAACCGAAAATGTGGAAATGGTGCTCTTTAAGACTGACATGATGATCGGGAGGGAATATTCCCTGCTTGCTAAAAGCCCCGCAGCACCGGAAATATTCAGGATGATTAAGGATGAATACGACAGGTCGGTCAGTGCGGTTCTTCTTCTCACAGGTGAGAAATACCTTCTCGGCAACAATAAAAACCTTCAAAGAAGGCTTCAACTTCGGAATCCTTACATTGATCCCGTAAGTTTTATTCAGTTAAGGTTTATCCGTGAATGGCGAAAAGGGAACGATCACGCTGAAAATGACGACCTGACGACACTTCTTCGTTCGACTGTGAACGGCATTGCAGCAGGAATCAAAAATACCGGCTGATTACCGGTCACCTTTTTCGGAGAGATTCAGTTCGAATTCGGGAATATACTGCTCATACTCCACCCCTGCCAGACCAAGCAGTTTTCTTGATGCCACCCATATCGGCTCATCGTGATATTTATCCGAAGCGTAGATTACTTTCTTTATCCCGTTCTGAATAATTGTCTTTGTACATTCATTACAGGGAAAAAGTGTGCAATATAAAACACAATCATGAACGGATTTATTGGCGTTGTATATCGCATTTTCTTCGGCATGTACCACAAACGCATACTTCGATTCCGTAAAGCCACCACTTCTTGACCATGGAAGTTTCCCCTCGTCGATCCCTCTCGGGAAACCGTTGTATCCCAAACCCACAATTACCTTGTTCTGATCAACAATCACGGCGCCTGCCTGCGTGTTCGGGTCTTTCGATCTCATCGCCATCAGGTATGCCATCTGCATAAAACATTCATTCCACGATATAGGGTCACGGGGTTTTGTCATCTGTAACTTCCATTTTTTAATTACTAAATTTAACTGTTATACGATCAACAGCAAAGGGAGAAACCCAAACTGAGCGTTCAGAGATATCAAAGCGGGATCATAATAAAGCAAAGCGTTTACTAAACTACTGCATTACTGCATTATTGGATTATTGGATTAAAAAAAAAGCTGCCCCCTTATCAGAGAGCAGCTTTACAATTGTTTTTATGACAGTTGACTCAATTATGAAAATTCAATTCATAACTCATAAGTCAAAACTCATAATTATTTCATTACCACCATTTTGCGGGTGATAACCTGGTTGCCGAACTGTAAGCGATAGAAATAAACGCCTGATGAAAGACTTGTTGCATCAAAAGCGATGTCATATCTTCCGAGGTTCATTTGTCTGTTTACAAGAGTAGCAACTTCAACACCGGAAACATTGTAAACTTTCAGGGTGACCATTCCGTTTTCAGGAATTTCGAAAGTTATCTTTGTTGAAGGGTTGAACGGGTTAGGATAGTTCTGACCAAGACTTAAAGTATTAGGCAGAGTAATCTCAACTTCGATCTCTTTGGTATAGGTGGTTGTTCCGTCGAGGTCAACCTGTTTCAGTCTGTAGCTGACTTTTGATGAGTTCAGTTTTACAGCTTCTTTATCGGTATATGAGTAGTTTGTTATTTCGGTCGAGTTTCCTTTACCGTTAACAAATCCGATGGTTGCCCATTCGCCGTTTTTGGCTTTTCTCTCAACCGAGAATCCCTTGTTGTTGGTTTCGGTTGCGGTAGCCCAGTTTACTGTTACATTGTTATTAACAACAGCAGCACTGAAGTCTGTAAGTTCTACAGGAACAGGTCCGCCGAGAGCAGCGATTGATCTCTGAAGTACACTGATTGCATATTTAGGATTGTGAACGCCTCTTGAGCCATCATAAGCGATAAGCTGGTAGTTCCAGTATGCTTTTCTTTCAGCAAGATTGTTGTTGGCGTTGATCATTGTGTAGGAAATTGAATCGAGACCTACAGGTGGTAACCAGATTCTGAGGGTTCTTACGAGACCGTCAAATTCAACCTGGAATGGTTCAACCTGTCCGTCCATGTCATAATCAACTGAAGCAATAATTTCTTCAAATGAGTTTATGTTGCCATGGCATGATTTACATGCTGTGGTGTTGTCATATCCGTTATCAGGATTGTGCATTCTCCATGTGTGGCTTCCAACTTTGTCTTTGTTGGCTGCGGTTGTGTCGGCTGCCATGTGGCAGGTAACGCAAGCACCGGCAATGGATTTGTGAGCAATACTGGTTGGGTATGCTGATGTATAAACAGAAGCATTCTGACCAAGGAGGTTGTCTGTCTGTGTTGAGTGGTGAGGACCCCAGGTAGAGTTAACTGTACCTGCAGGAACATAGGTTTCATTGTTTCTGCGTGCTTTGTGGCAGTTCATACAAAGTTTGCCTTCGCCTGTAACAACAGCGGAGTAGTTGAAACCGTTACCAAGAGTATCACCAACAGCAGGTGTATATCTTAAGCTGGCAGGGTTTGTTGTTCCGTGAGGATCGTGGCACATTGAGCAGCCAAGATCTGTCTGGTTTGCTTCAGTCCAACCGGTTGTGTTGGTTGTTCTGCCATATGAGTAGTTGATGTAACCTTTTGCATCGTGGCAACGGATACAGTTACCCAATGAGTTGTTCTGTGAAGCTGCTGCCTGAGCAAATGAGTTTGACCAAACTGCTACAGAGTGTCTTGTTACAGCAAACTGGTTGTAGGTTCTGTAATAAGGCGGTGAATCATGGCATCTCATGCAAGCGCCTGCTTCATAGTTGATGGCAATGTTTGCTGTGCTTGGAGCTGCAGCGTGCTGGCTGCCTGCACCGTGGCACATTTCGCAACCAACATTGGCTGTATTAACAAGTACACCACCATTAACTGCTCTAAGGGTATCCCATTTCAATGGATTTGGAGGTCCTGAATAGACATATCCGTTTGCAGCAGCCAAATCATCAAATCCACCATTTACTGATGCGAGATTATGATCTGTTCCGGTTGTATGGCATTTCAAACATGTTGGTCCAAAATGTGAGTTTGTACCGGTCATTTCTCTCTTTAAAGCAAGACCGTGTTTCGAGTCTTTCCATCTGTTGAAAATGCCGCTGAAGGTCGGGTTTGAAGTGTGGCAGGTCATACATTTTGGGAATGTACCGGCAATACCGTCAAATCCACCAACACCAACATAATTACCGGCTACAAATGTCATTGTGGTGTCATGTGTGCCGCCTGTGGTGGTGACTGAAAGATTAACTACATAGTTACCAACTACATCGGGCTTCAAACCAACCATTGTCGGCAGAAGATTTTCGATTGTAGCTGTGGAACCAGCGGGTTTAGTTGTCAATGTAAAAGTGAACGCCGTGATCGGTAATGTATTTGCGATATTTCTTGGTGAGAAATAGAAATAAGTACCATTAGCGGTAACTTTGGCTCCGGAAGAAACGGAGTTGGTGCTCAAACCTAATGTCGTCAACCTGGCTTCTGACATTGGCTCGGAAAAGATTTTTGCTCTGGGTACTTGCGCGTACACTGCTGCGGTAAATGATACAGCTACCAGAATGAAAAGTAGTTTTTTTAGCATTTTTGCCTCTATAAATTAAAGTGCTGGTGTAATTAAGCAATTCTCGTGCCAATGTTGAATTATTAAGCATATCCGCTGTAATGGCTTGTTTTGGTGTATAATTTTTTTACAACCCGGGAAAAATTCTAATAATGAAGAAAATTTTTTTCAATAATTGGAAATTTTTATCTGATTTGAGAATGTAAGTTGTAACACAGGTTATTTTGTTATGAGGAACATCTTTGCAAGATTTACCTTATGTATATTATGATATTAAAAAACAGGAATTTTCCATGACACATACACTACGGATATCACTCTTTTTTTTCATGGTTTATGCTTCGAAAATCCTCGCTCAGGAAACCACACAAATCAAAAACTTTGGTGAACTTCTCTCCACTCTCGACAAGGGGGCTCAGGTAAGGGTTGTCTTCCACTATGCAAAGTGCCGGCTGGTGATCGATTCCACCGAAGAGAAATCTCCCGATGTAACCGGGGGAATGGGCATCGACGAATTCGAATACTTCCCCGCGGGTTCAATCAAAAACCCCAAAGGGTATCTCGCATTCAGCAAAGCGGTTCTCATTTCCCACAGAAAATATGGATATGTCACCAATTATGTGAAGTGTCGCGTATTCGAGGATAACTCGGTGGAAGTAAATGCCCGCTACATCACTCCCGATAAATATGAAACTGTAATGAATGAGACATTTTATTGCACCATTGCAAACGGTGAGAACGGTGAAGGGGTGCTCTTCTTTTTGCAGGATTGAATCCGGGTTGTTTAAGGGTAAAAACCCGGGTGAATTTAAACCATTTTTATTCAGGTATTATCTAACAGACATAACAACCATTATTTAATAATTTTCATGCAATATGAAACGGAGACTCTTTCTATGCAAAACAGATTAAAAGCACTTTTCCCCCATGCTTCTGGTTATTCCCCTGTTCCTGACGATTTCAGGATGTAAGAAAGGTGAGAATCCAACTGAAGTGCAGGTGGAAGCCGCAGCAACGCAGGACGCCGCAGCATCAATAGCAGCCTCACTGGCAATTAACGACGGTGGAGCGCTCGAACAAATGTCTGACATGATGGCAAGTGCTACAAAAGAGGGACTGCAAAACGAGGTTGTCAACTCGCTTTTTGGTTTCCGGAATGGCTCAGTAAATGTTGAAAAAGTCTATGACTCACTTACAGGCTGGTGGACGGTAACCGTAACCCGCACAAAAGGCGACCCTTCCGGGCTCTATCATGCAAACTATGTTCGCGTGTATAAACACAGATTTCTGGACAAAAACGGCGTTTTTCAAAAACACTATATTGTCGATCTGAACGGTACACCTGATACTGCCTACACTGTCAATCAGGAAATTGTAAGCGGAACCGGAGAACTGGTGAGGCCGGGTGTTTCCCGCAAACTTCTCACACTCTCGGCAGGATGGACCACAACAAACGCCAACACTTCCATTGTTACGGTTAATACACTCCCCGCTTCCCCTCTAAGAAGAGCCGTCTCGGATACCATTATCAGAGGAAATGCCGTCCGCACACTCAACAACAACCTCACATTGAACTTTACCAATGTTAAGGGTCCAAGATTAAGAACATTGAACTGGCACCGTGCAATCAGCGGAACCATCACCGGTACCTACACGGCGACAGTTACATTTCTGAAAGGTGAAGTTTACAGGGAGAAGGTTATCAACCGCGAAATAAACATTACGCTCGGCGGTGATAAAATTCAGATGAATGTCGGTGGCACCAAATTCCTCCTCGATCCCGTAACGGGCGAGCTGACACAATAAGGAAATTTTATTTGAATGGAAAAGGCGGGCTGCAAAAAATGTGGTCTGCCTTTTTTATTTCGGGACTTGCACCCATTTAAAGAAGTGTACCCCTGAGGAAAAGGGCGGCACAGGTGAAGTAGATGATTATTCCGGTCACATCCACGAGTGTGGAAACGAAGGGAGCTGACGAAGTCGCCGGATCAAACCCCAGCCTTTTAAGCAACAGCGGCAACATTGCACCCACGAATGTACCCCAAAGAACAACCCCGATCAGGGCACTGGATACACTCAATGAGATTAAAAACCAGTAATCGAGATGGCTCAGGTTAAGAACTTCGAGTATTGCGATTCTGAAAAATCCGATGCCTGCCAGTATCAGTCCCAGAAACAGTCCGGTGATAAACTCTTTTTTCATCACTCCCCACCAGTCGCCTATCGATATTTCACCAAGTGAGAGGGCACGGGTGACGAGGGTTGCCGCCTGCGAACCGGAATTACCCCCCGAGGCAATCACCAGCGGAATAAAGAGGGAAAGTACCAGTGCCTTCGCGAGCTCCTCTTCAAAAATTCCTATCGCGGACGCGGTAAGACTTCCGCTGACAAAAAGTACTGCAAGCCAGCCGACCCGTTTTTTTATCATTTGCGGAATTGTAGTATCCACATAAGAATCCTCCAAAGCAGAGACGGCACCCAGTTTCTGGATATCCTCGGTTGCCTCCTCTTCCGCAACATCCAACACATCATCCACAGTAATGATACCAATCAGCACACCTTGTGAATCAACGACGGGAATTGAGAGTTTGTCATATTTCTTGAAAACCTCAACCGCCTGCTCCTGATCTTCCGATGCGCTGAGGCAGACAAAGTTGTTATCCATCAGATCATACACTTTTTTATGAAGTGGATTCAACAGAAATTCCCTGATTCTGATGTCATCCACAAGCTGCCCTCTTTCGTTCACGACATATATCGTGTTCAGAGTTTCAGAATCCTCACCGTTTTCGCGGATGTAGTCCAGCACTTCCTTTATCGACCAGTCTTCCTCAACTGCGATGTAATCGGGGGTCATCAGACGGCCAATTGAGTTCTCGGGGTAACCAAGCAACTGCTTTGCGACAGCCCTTTCCTCCGTTGAGAGGAGGGACATCAGCTGTTTTGTTATGCTTGCCGGAAGTTCTTCGAAAAGTGCGGTACGATCATCAGGCGACATTTCATTCAGGATGTTCGAAACCTCTTCATTCCCCATCGCTTTCAGAAGATTCATCTGATCTTCAATCTCGAGGTATTCGAAAGTTTCTATCTCCACATCTTTGGGGAGTACTCTGAAAAAAACGGCACAATCGGTATCGGGAAGGCAGGAAATGAGGTCAGCCAGGTCTGCAGGAGTCCATTCATCTATAAGTTCTTTAATCGGCGAGAGATTCCTTTTACGGATTAACTCGCTGATCTCGGGCTGGAGTATTTTTCCAATCATAGCTTCTCCTGCGTTTTTTTGAGAAGACGGGAATTAGTTGGCTGCTGTTGGTGATTACACTGGTATTACTGATATCAAATTTTGTCAAAAACAGACTCTAAAATTAAGGAATTTCGGGGCTACTAAAAAGTCAATTTGAAGTTATTTTTGCATTTACACTTAGTATAATACCTGCTAATTATCATTAGGATTTTAATAAAAAATTTCCGATACTTCAATAATTGATTTTTTTCAATAGAATTAACGGACTTCCGAATTTTATTTCGGTATAAGGATTTATCCGGCACAAAATGACTTTTGAACATCACTTTTCATATGCAGGTAAAAAATGAAAGCACAGACTTCACTTCTATTTATTCTCACCTTCTCATCCATTCTTAATGCCCAATGGTTCTGGCAAAATCCGCTTCCTCAGGGCAACTGGCTTTTCGATGTAAAATACACTAATCCGGAGACCGCGTTGGCGGTTGGTGCTGATGGCACAATAATAAAGACCACCAATGGCGGCGAGAATTGGCACAGGATGGAGGCGAATACAGGTTATTATTTGCATGGCTTGTTTACATTAAACTCACAGATCAGTTTTGCGGTTGGCGACCATGGGACCTTCCTTAAAACCACCGATGGCGGCAGTTACTGGGAAGTTTCGGATGCAATTGTGAATAAAGACCTGATTGATGTTTTCTTCATTAACGAAATGACGGGGTGGGCAACTGGGTGGGGAGGTGTAATCATGAAGACGACTGATGGCGGAACCTCGTGGAGCACTTTCCGTAATCAACCTGAGATCAGGCTGGAATCAATTTTCTTTATCGATCAGAACACAGGTTGGGCAGCCGGACAGTCAGGTTATATCCTTAAAACAACTGACGGTGGTAATTCCTGGCAAACACAAAACACAGGGACACTGGAGACTTTCTATTCCATACAGTTCTTCGATGCACAAAACGGATGGGCGTGCGGAGGTGGTGCCGGAACGATTATGAAAACCACGAATGGTGGAACCTCCTGGACCAGGATAACCACGGGTTCGACCCGCTATTTTATGGCGCTCCAATTCATCGATTCCCTGCACGGCTGGGCTCTAAGCGACAAGTTCAATGTGTCAAGAACCACCGACGGCGGTAATACATGGAATGAGTCAATAACAGGGGGCACCTGGTTCCTGAGCGGGATGCATTTCGCAAATTCATCAACAGGATGTGTAGTCGGACAGTATGGTCAGTTGTTTCTTACCTCCGATGGAGGAGCAACATGGAGCTCCAAACCACGGGTTACTTTAGCCACACTTTACTCGTCATGTTTTACGGATTCCCTTAACGGCTGGATGGCGGGTCTGGGTGGGACTATAATCCACACATCCAACAGCGGATCAACCTGGGAGGTCCAAAACAGTGGTACAACTCAACATTTGCGGGCGGTGCAGTTCGTGGATAACATGAATGGATGGGCTGTCGGAGGAGAGGGTTATGTCTGGAATATTCTTAGGACCACGGATGGGGGTGTAAACTGGTCAGTACAGGAGAATACTACTGAATACCCTTTACATTCATTGAGTTTTGTTGATTCTCAGACGGGGTGGGTTGCCGGTCACTCTGGAAAGATAAGGAAAACCACTGACGGAGGACAAACCTGGATCCCCCAATTCAACGATACTACAAGTTCAATAATGGAGATTAGATTTATAAACAGTCAGACAGGTTGGTGCATTGCAGATGGCGGAGTGATCTACAAGACAACCAACGGGGGAGAAAACTGGCAGGGCATCTATGTCGCAACCACGACAATGTACTCTTTTTGCTTCGTAAATGAATCAACAGGTTGGGCATGTGGTTGGAATGGTACGATTCTGAAAACTACAAATGGGGGTATCTCATGGGTTCGTCAGCATTTGGAACTTGGACTTTTGCTCGAATCGATCGATTTCGCGGATGAGATGTCTGGTCGGGCAGTCGGTGCAAATGGAACCCTCTTTTTCACCACAGACGGGGGTGACACCTGGGGAAAACAGAATTGTGGAACGACTTACGCATTTTATACAGTAGATATGATCAATCGACAGACAGCATGGATTGCGGGGTCTTACGGCTCCATTCTGAAAACCACTGACGGTGGAGGTGTGGTTTCTGTTGACGATATTGTAACATCCAAGCCGGTCTCATTTGAGCTAGGGCAGAACTACCCAAATCCATTTAATCCGGAAACCGTTATCTCTTACACACTACCTGTCACCGGTGAAGTAACAATAATTGTATATAACACTCTCGGACAAAAAATCGCCACACTTGTTGAAGGCATACAAGAAGCAGGCAATCACCGGGTCACCTTCAAGGCGGATAACCTGCCAAGCGGGGTCTATTTTTACAGGATGGCATCGGGAAATGTGAGCATAGTGAAGAAGATGGTTGTTATTCGATAGCATTGAAAAGATTCCTGTTTGTTAATGGTTTGTGTTCACAGGAGTAGAGGGGAGATTTCTTCTAAAATCGCATTATATCGTCCAAATTTCCGGCTATGATGCTTCTCGAATTCTATCTTTTCCCCCTTTCAAATTGAACACTTCAATCTTTTGCCACTGTTTTTTCAAATAGACCTCTTTAAATAACGACGGACGCTAAAAAAACATTTTGAATTTATTTTTCATGTGCTTATATTTGTAAGCTAATTTTGAAAATGTTTTGAAATTGTAGTCGGGATGAAGTTCGGGAACGGAGTTTCTGCCTTTTAAGCAGAGGCCCGGTGGTTCAGACCGAAAAAGTTTTTATTGTTTGTTGGGCACGTAGCTCAGGGGTAGAGCATCTGCCTTTTAAGCAGAGGGTCGGTGGTTCGAGCCCACCCGTGCTCACGAAAAAAAAGCCTTCAGAGAAATCTGAGGGCTTTTTTGTTTTTAAAACTTCCTTTTGTTAGCCAACTGCCCGCCTTTACTATCGATACCCCTCAAAGATACGATAAAATACTCGCTATTTTCTTTTTAACAGTAATTTTAATAACTTGAAACACCATTTATAAAAATTTTCAAGGTATGGAATTAACCCCTCACCAAGCTAAATATTTCGCTCTGGAATTAACGAGACGCACTGCATCAGACGATATGCAAAAGCTTGTACCGTCTCTTATGGATGCCAAGGTGGATTTAAATCATCCGAATGAGCGAATATTCCCGATTAGTACAATTTCAAAGTTTAGTCTCCGGTCATTAGCCGGCGTTTTCCCTTCCGTCACAACATTAGTTGGACCACAACCCGTTTTAAGATATCTCAATCGAGCAAAAAAAGACCAAATATGAATCAAATCGAAAAATTCCCATTAGACTCAATGAATATTAAAGAGGAACAAATCTCACAGTTAAAGCAGCTTTTCCCGGAGGCGTTCACAGAAGGAAATAAAATTGACTGGGAAAGGTTGAGGCTCACACTCGGAGAAAATGTTGATGTCGGGAAAGAGAGATTTGTGTTGAACTGGGCAGGTAAATCTGAGTGTTTTAAGTTGATCCAACAACCTTCAACAGGTACATTGGTACCCTCAAGAGAGGAAAGCATAAATTTTGATACCACAGAAAACCTCTTTATCGAAGGAGACAATCTTGAAGTATTAAAACTCCTCCAGAAGTCATACTTTGGTAAAGTGAAGATGATCTACATCGACCCCCCCTACAACACCGGAAACGATTTTGTTTACATCGACGATTTTAAGGATAACCTGAAGAATTATCTTGAACTAACAGGTCAGGTCGATTCCGAAGGGAAAAAACTCTCCACGAATGTTGAATCCGATGGCAGATTCCACAGCAACTGGTTGAATATGATGTATCCGAGATTGTTTCTTGCCAAAAACCTTCTCAGGGAAGATGGGGTTATTTTTATCTCCATTGATGATAATGAGGTGCACAATCTAAGAGCTTTGTGCAATGAGATTTTTGGTGAGGAAAATTTTGTAGGGACTTTCATCTGGAAAAGAAGAGCGTCCTCAGCGTTGGCAGAGATGCGAGTTTCTAGTGATCACGAATATGTAATATGTTTTCAAAAAGGTTTTCTGACAACTTTTAAAGGGAATTCAAAAGACTATAGTTTTTATAAAAATCCCGATAATGACCCCAGAGGCCCTTGGACACTTGGAGATCTTACTGTTGGAATGACAAAGGATCAGAGACCCAACCAATTTTACGATCTAATTGACCCTGAAACAAATCTTGTATATTCTCCTAATCCTAACCGAGTTTGGGCTTATATTCCAAGTAGTATGGAGGTGCTAATACGAGAAAAAAGAGTCTATTTCCCGAAGGATTCTAATCGGAGGCCAATGGCAAAACGATTTAAATCTGAATTGAAAGCTGAGGTTAATCCAAAATCTACTCTACTCGAAGATGTTGGCATGAATTCGGAGGGTACTCGCCTAATAAGAGATCTCCTCGAAGCTAATTTCTTTAACTATTCAAAGCCTCTTACACTGTTAACTGAGTTGATCGAGCAGGTAGCCTCAAATGAGGATATCATTATCGATTTTTTTGCTGGTTCTGCTACAACTGCCCATGCTGTTCTTAATCTGAATAAGGAAGACGGTGGGAACCGAAAATTCATTTGTGTCCAGATCCCCGAACCAACGGATGAAGCAAGTGAAGCCTACAAAGCCGGCTACAAAACAATTGCAGACATCGGAAAGGAAAGAATCAGAAGAGTAATAAAGAAAATTGAGGCCGAAAAGGAAAAGCAGGAGCCTGACATGTTTGAAGGAGAGAAAAAAGCTCAAGACCTTGGATTCAAAGTTTTCAAACTCCGAAGATCGAATTTTGCCACATGGGATGCAAATGTTGAAAAGAATGTTGATGCACTCACGGAGCAGTTATTCAAAAATGTGGATCACATCTCCCCCGCTGCTGAACAGGAAGCCATACTCTACGAACTCCTTTTAAAGGCAGGGTTTGAATTGACAACAGAGATATCAAAACTCACGATAACCGACAAGATAGTTTACAGCGTTATGGATAACGCCCTGCTCATCTGCCTTGAGCGAAACCTGACTCACGAGCTCCTAAAAGCTATAGCACAACTAAAACCTGTCAGGTTCATCTGCCTCGATGAAGGCTTCCGCGATAACGACCAGTTAAAATCAAATGCCGTCCTCTTGATGAAGGAGAACGGAGTTCAAAAATTTCAAACAGTGTGATGGAGATGTCTTTCATTGAAGTGACGATTAACGAGTTGGGAGAGCTGACACCTTCGCAATTCTCAGAAGTTTTATTGAGGTTATTAAAATTTGAATCTGAAAAATATAACTTTCAAAGTTCCGCTAACATTCTTGTCCCCTTAAATATCAATGTCGCTGATGAAGGGGAAGATGGCAGAATAGTGTGTGATTCTACAAATGGTTCTCCTTGGATCAGGAATAACTTCACCATTTATCAGATGAAAACATATGATCTCCAGCCAAAAAAAATCTTTAAAGAATTCTTCACTAAAGACAGTTTAAGAATTCAACCTTCAATTGAGGAAGCACTTGATGAGGGAGGGGAGTATGTACTTTTTATCAGCAAAGCTTATACTGCAGCTCAACTAAAAAAAAGGATCGAAGCTGCGCATAGGACGATTGAAGAAATCAATAGCAAGTTCCAAAAGAACTACAGTGTTTACCAGGTCCGGCTACTGGAGGGAAATCAAATAAAAGACTGGGTTAATGATTATTTGTATGTAGTTTTAAGGATTAAAGAGTACCTTAAATCACCACTTCCCGAAGGTTTGATGACTATTGAACAACTTGGGAAATATAAAAATTTGACTACTCCAGAATTCGTTTCAAATGACTGGGTTATGAATTTCAAATCTGTTATTTTACAAGAATTATCTATCGTGAGGAAATCAATCAGATTAGTTGGACACTCGGGCGTGGGGAAGACACGATTAGTATATGAAGTTTTCAAGAATGAAGGTGAATTTGCGAAAAATGCTATCTACTACGATGCAAGCAATGCCGCACCAGGATTTGTGGGTTTTGTCCATAGAGTTGTTTCTCAAACAAGAACCATTTTTATAATTGATAATTGTTCGAAAGAGCTTCATGAAAAACTCCAAGCAGAGGTTGAAAGATTTGATTCACAGTGTAGCCTCCTTACAATTTCAAGTAGCGTTCATGAATTCGAAGATTATTACAATCATTCGGGTGGAGTAAATCTGATATTATATCTCGCAAAAGAGAATGAGGACATTCTACCCAAACTCATTCGTAATTTGTATGGTAATCAAATTTTGGATATTGAAGTTGAAAGTGTTCATAGGTTGACTGATAATTATCCTGCAATGGCAATCCGCCTCCATAAAATTAGAAAAGGAGAAGGGGCACAACAAGTTACGAAAATAATAGATGACGATAAAATAGATAAAATTCTCTACGGTAATTCGCCTCCCAAAAACCGGGATATTAGATTATACACATCAATTATTAAAGTTTTATCAATTTTTGAGTATTTCCCTTCTTATGATATTCTCGTTACCAATCCAATATCACAAACTGTATTAGACACTCAAATCAATTTCATCATTGAAAATATTTGTAAAATTGATAAAAGAACTTTCAAGGAAGTATGCCTCTATTTTGTAAAACAAAAAATCTTGATCTCAAGAGGTCGATACTTAACAGTAAGTCCTACACCACTTGCAATTAAATTAGCATTGGACTGGTGGAGAGTGCTGCCAAATGATGAGATTGAAAAGTTTTTTGAAGATGTAACAAAACATGGGTTAGGTGTTTTCCTTGTCAATCGGCTCAGATACCTTGATGCTAGTCCTGAAGTTCAATCACAGCTTGAGGTAATTATTGGGGAGCTTGGCCTTCTTGGAAAAACAGAGGTACTCAATACGGAGTTAGGTTCAAGGCTTTTTAGCTCTTTAACAGAAGTGAATCCGGAAGCTTCAATAAGAACCCTTGAAAAACTTTATTTTAGTACACCTATTTCTGATCTCAGGGATGTCACCGAGGGAAGACAGTATATAGTCTGGAGTCTTCAAAAATTGTGTTTTCGTAAGGAGACATTTAATCGAGCAGCCAAGATTCTGTATCGATTTGCTCAAGTTGGAAACGAAGGTTGGATTAATAATGCTCGTGGGATCTTTAAGCAACTATTCAGACCCCGCTTAGGTGGTACCGAAGCAGACCTAAATGCGAGACTTGAAATATTGCACTTTGCAATAACTCAACCCTTCGTTGGACAGAATGAATTTCTAATTGAAGCAGTTATGGCCGCTTTTGAAATCCGGGGAGTATCACGGATAATCGGTGCCGAATTCCAGAGTACGAAAGTCCTAAAAGATTACAAACCAAAGGATTCGGAAATTACTTCTTACTGGGAAGAAATAATAAGAATCCTGAAAAAAATTTGGGCAACTCATTTAGATTTGAGAACACTCATCGAGAAACAATTTTATTTTAAGTCACTTCAAATTATTTCTTACGGGAAGATTGAGTTAGTAATTGATTTTGTCAATTGGTTGGAATCTAATGAAATTTTTATTCCTTCAAGTTTTTTTAACTCACTGATCCGAAAAATGACTTCAGATCGGACTCCTGAAACAATAAAAATAGGAATCAGCACTTTTCTTGAATCTAAGAAGCCCAGAACTAAAAAAGAAATATTCATGCGCCAAGTCAGAGATGCAACTTTTCCACACGGGAGAGATCAGAATGGTAAGGAAATTGAACAGACTGAAGAGATAGTTCGGGAAATTGCACATCAATTTTATGATGATGGAGTTAGGATTGTTGATATCCTTGACTTGATGCTTCGAGGGCAACAGAGATATACCGAGGTGTTTGTGGCAGAATATTTGAGTCGCCTTGATCAGAGGGAGTATAATAAATATCTGTGGGATTTATCAGTAGAAGAATTGGTGAAAATAGAAGCAGAAGACCGAAATTGGGCAGTGTTACAAGGTATTTTGAAAAGTTCACCCAAAGAGGAAAAACTTAATTTAATCTTAAGGCTCGGAGAGATCAAAGGCTTTGAACAGATATTCATTAGATTCGTAAATTACCATTTGCTGTCTGTCAATGAACTAGATATGATTTGGGAGTTGATTGTGAGAAGAGATATTAAGCCGGAGATAGTATCTGATCTTAGAATGGGATATTTTGCTTACAATGAAAGTTTCGATGCTTCAAGATTTATTTGTGACAAACTCAAGTTCTTCGGAGATCAAGGTTATTGGTCTATTATTGATATCTTAGCTTCCAGGTTGGTCCATGGGAAAAGAGGAGGTGGTGAAGAATGGGAGTATTGTAGGGAATTATTCTTCCAATTTGATTACTTCAAACTTGATAATAAACCTGAATTTTTGGATTTATATGACCTCACAGAGATTTCAAAAAAATTGTTGAATAAATTCCCAGATGATGGACTTTTTAATCGGATTGCTGATTGTTTACTTAGTTACCTGAAATCTACTCAATCAGTTGAGGATGAGTATCAACTTAGTGAGTTAACAGATCAATTGATTGAACTTAATTTTAAAGCATTTTGGATTAAATTGTCTGAGGTATTACTTTCATCGGATGTTATGATGTACAATATACATAACATGATTGGCTCAAATCATAGTTTCCCTGGAACATATCGTGAAGGTGTGCTATTTTCTAATCCCCTATATTATGATACAATAATTGGATGGTGTAAACAAAATATAGACAAGGGGCTTTTAATAATTGCCTATCTAATGCCAATTTATGATTCTGAGAACAAGACTTGGCACCCTTTTGCAAAAAAAATGATTCATGAATTTGGTGATAATAGTGACTTTCTGACTATTATGAGCTCAAATATGGGTTCCTTTGGGTTCGTTGGTTCTCCTATAGGGTACTACGAAAATGAGATAAAAATGTATGAACAATTATTGGGACATTCAATTCCACAAGTAAAAGATTTTGCGCTGAAACAAATTGAAACTATCCACAATTATATTAAAAGGGAAAAATTGGATGAAGAGGAGAGGTTTCTAGGTTTATGAAACTAAAATTTGACAGTTCCCATCAGTTCCAACTGGATGCGATTGCGAGTATTGTTGATCTCTGTGTTGGGAAACATTCAACTAAGTGTTTTGCCTTGTCAAAATTGACTATAATCCAAAAAAATCAGACGCTTTGAGCCAATGATGACTTTTAAATGAAAAAATTATGAAGATTACTGAAATAAAATTGTTTATTTACAAAATAATTCCTATTTTTGCACCAACATACCTGCCAAGCCTATGTCCGGGAAACCGGTTACGCTCAAATGGGCAGGTTTTTCTTTTTAAACCATGAAGATAAATTACACAAAGACACCACTTCTTTACAGCGAACAAGTTCAACTGCTAAAAAGCCGCGGATTGAACATCGCCGATGATTCCTACGCTGAAGCATGCCTTTCGGACATCAGCTATTACAGGTTATCCGCTTATTTTTATCCTTTCCTCGCAGATAAGAAAAACCATGTCTTCAAGCCCGGTTCCGATTTTGAGTCCGTGATAAAACTTTATCGTTTTGACAATGAATTTAGACTTTTGTTATTCAATGCGATTACTCTTATTGAAGTATCAGTACGCACGAAATTGACCTACGAACTTTCACACAAATATGGTGCATTCTGGTTGGAGAACGAAACTCTTTACCGGGATAAGGGGAAGACAAAGCAACTTCTTTCAAAACTCAAGGAGGAACTTGGCAGATCCGATGAGGAATATCTCGAGCATTACAGAAACAAATATTTGGAGGATATTCCACCTGCGTGGATATCATTGGAAATATCATCTTTTGGGTTAGTCTCACAACTTTATATGAATCTTTCAAGTTTCAAAGATAAAAAAGAAATAGCCCGGCATTTTGGGTTTCACCTTCCGGTTTTTCAATCATTTCTTCACTCCCTGACAGTTGTCAGAAATATATGTGCTCATCACTCAAGAATTTGGAATAAAGTGCTGAGTGTCCAGCCTGTCATACCGAAGGGATCAATTCAGTCAATGGTGGACACCAATAAAGTGAAAAGAGACAGGATTTCAATTATAGTCCTGATGATGACAGAAATATTAAGTAAAATTTCAATTGCCAATGATTTTCGTAAAGAGTTTGAAAGTCTGCTAATGAAATATCCTGACATTGACCTGTGGGCAATGGGTTTTATGGAAAATATATTTGATAAAAACCGGACGATATGAAACTAAAATTTGACAGTTCCCAACAGTTCCAGCTTGATGCCATAGCGAGTATCGTTGACCTCTTCGATGGTCAGCCGTTGAACAAGGGAGACTTCTCCGTAGAGATTGAATTGGGACAAAATGCCCTTTTTCAAACAGAACTAGGGTTTGGGAACCTGCTTCAGATCTCAGAGGAAGCCATATATGAAAATCTTGTAAAGATTCAGGAGAGAAACGACCTCGATATCACCGGATTGGATGAATTCAGTGCCAACGGGTTAAACTTCACAGTCGAGATGGAGACAGGAACCGGAAAGACCTATGTCTATCTAAGAACAATCTTTGAGTTGAATAAAAAATACGGTTTCAAAAAGTTTGTTGTCGTTGTGCCAAGCATTGCCATCAGAGAAGGTACACTTAAAAACATCGAAATTACCCGTGATCATTTCAGAGCTCTATACAATAATGTTGAATTCGAGTATTTCGTTTATGACGGCAAAAAGGCAAACAGACTCAGGAACTTTGCCACAAGTAATCAAATCCAGATAATGATCATCAACATTGATTCATTCCGGAAGGATTTCTCCGACAGTGAGGATGATAAAAAGAGCAATGTGATATTTAAGGAGAATGACAAACTATCAGGGAGAAAACCGATAGAGTTCATTCAAAGCACCAACCCTTTCGTGATAATTGATGAACCTCAGAGTGTTGATAATACACCAAAAGCAAAGGAAGGGATACAATCACTAAAACCACTCTGCATTTTCCGGTATTCAGCCACACATCGTGAACTTTACAATCAGGTTTACAAACTTGACCCCATCCGTGCGTTTGAGTTGAAACTGGTTAAACAAATCGTTGTTGCACAGGTCTCAACTTCGAGTACCCTGAATGAGGCTTTTGTAAAACTGAAGGAAGTGGATAATAAATCAGGGATCAGAGCGAAGATCACTATTCAGGTTCAGCAGAAAGATGGTGTAAAGGAAAAAGATTTTTGGGTAAAACCGGGTCATGATCTATATACTCTCTCCAACGAAAGGGCTCATTATCAGGACGGATATCAGGTCATCGAGATTAGTGCTGCCAAAGGGGAGGAATATATTGAACTCGGAGTCGGAAGAGTCTGGCTTGGGGAAACAAAAGGGGGAATGAAAGACGAAATAATTGAGAATCAGATACGAAACACAATACAAAAGCACCTCGAGAAGGAATTGCAGGTTGTTAAGAAAGGGATTAAAGTCCTTTCCCTCTTCTTTATAGACAGGGTACACAACTACAGAGCCTATGACGAAGCCGGAAAACCCGCTAAAGGGAAATTTGCGCAGATTTTCGAAGAACAATACAACGATTTGATCGCTTCTCCCCGGTACAAAGAACTGGATAAATTTGATGTGTCGGCTATCCACGACGGTTATTTTTCACAAGACAACAAAGGAATTCTGAAGGATACTTCCGGAATTACTGCACTTGATTACAGTACCTACGACAGGATTATGAAAGAGAAGGAAAAACTCCTTTCACTCGATGATCCGTTGAAGTTTATATTCTCCCACTCCGCCCTGAGGGAAGGATGGGATAATCCGAATGTTTTTCAAATATGTACTCTGAACGAAACAAAATCGACACTTCGAAAAAGGCAGGAGATAGGAAGAGGCCTTCGATTACCCGTTGATCAGGAAGGTAACAGAGTATTTGACGAAGTGATTAACAGACTGACAGTCGTGGCAAATGAGAGCTATGATGAATTTGCAAAGACTCTTCAGAGAGAGTATGAGGATGATTGCGGCGTAACATTTGGAAAGATTTCAAAGTTTGCCTTCAGTCAGTTGCATGCGGGCGAAAATGATCCCGAAGCAAAGGTTGGCAGAGTTCGATCAGAGTTTATTTGGAATGATCTGGTTCAGAACGGCATACTTGACGGAAACGGGAAGATCACTCACAAGTTTAACCCCTCCTCCCCCGGATTCACTTTGGGAGTCAGAAATATAGACCCCTCAATGGAAGCAGAAATAATTGAAACCATAGAATCGTATCAAATCGACAGGCACATCAAAAAAGATGAGGAGCCAAAGAAGCTTCGATTAAAATCAGAAAAAGAACTCGTAGAACAGGATCTCAATGAAGACTTTCGTGCTTTGTGGGAAAAGATCAGACAAAAGACCTCCTTCAAAGTTGAATTTGACACGAATGTGCTGATAAACAATTGCGTCAGAATGATCAAATCGATGGCGACAGTGGAAAAGGTAAAGATCAAATACACCGAAGCTGAATTGACAGTGGATAAAAGGGGTGTGACAGGTGATGTTACACGGGTCAGGGAAAGACTTTCATCCTATATCGGACCTCTTCCCGATGTCATCGCCTACCTTCAAAGAGAAACCGAACTCACAAGGAGGACTCTCGTAACAATCTTAACGGAGTCGGGCAGATTGCAGGAATTTATCGTAAATCCTCAGAAATTCATGGAGCAGGTAACCAATATCATAAACCGTGAAAAACAGAAGCTGATCATTGACGGAATAAAATATGAGAAAATCGCCGGTGAAGTGTATCAGATGGAATTGTTTGAGCAAAAGGAAATCGACAGTTATCTGAGTAACCGGCTTGCTGTGAGGAAGTCAATCTACGACTATGTAGTTTACGACAGCAGTATCGAAAAGAAATTCGCCGAAGCACTGGATAAACGGGAGGATGTGAAACTCTTCCTGAAACTTCCGAACTGGTTTACCGTAACCACCCCCATCGGTGAATACAATCCTGATTGGGCAATCGTGAAGCATGACCAGTCAAAAGTATATCTCGTTCGGGAAACCAAAGGAAACAAAGACCGTTCAAAACTTCGCCCCTCTGAAGCCGAAAAGATCGAGTGCGCCGAGAAACACTTTAATACCCTCGGCGTAAGTTTTGATGTAGTTGTGGATGCGGGGGAGGTATAATTTGAATTTTTCAGGAAAAAGACACTAAATGGGAAAGAAGACCAAAGTGGCAAGGACCACAAACCATTCCGAGGAAGATATCAAGATTAAAATCATTCTACCGATCTTAAAGGATCTTGGATTTAGCGAAGACCAATTGTCTTTCGAGGATAAATTTACTATCACTCTTGGCCATAACCTATTGGATATTAAGCAGAGCGTCGACGGCTATTCTGATATACTTTGCAAATCCCCAGATGGTAAACGTAATCTCTTCGTAATAGAGGTAAAGAGAGATGATGTTAAGTTTACCGAAAAGGAAATTGAACAGGTCATCTCTTATGCCAGACTGGTTCACCCTATAGCCCCTCTTTCAATACTGACAAATGGGAATGAATTGTTAGTCTATGACACATATACTAAAGAGTTGTACGAAAACAACATAGACTTTAGTGACCCTACCAAATTGAAAATACACCATGGATTGAAAGAAGATATTGAGTATCGATATGAAGCACTAAAATTTCTTGTAGGTTACAATTTAATCAATCTAAAAGCTTTTGTTGAAGAACAGCAAAAAACACGAATGGCCTCATTTTTTGGGGATATTTCTAATCTAAGTAAAAAATATATACCTGAACTCTATCAAGCTCCCTCCGACTTAGCCCCCCTGTTTAAAGAATTTCTCACTGATGCCAAATCAGTTTTTCTAATAATTGGTGAGCAGGGGGTCGGTAAAACAAATGCAATGTGTTATTTAGCTCAAAAGCACCTTATTGATCAGATACCGTTTTTTTATGCAGGACATCTTATTTCAGAAGATGTACTTGAACTTATTAAGAAAGATTGCAACTGGTTCTTCTCATCCCACCTTGAGGCTGATCAGATTGTAGATAGGTTAGCAAGTCTGACTTTGCCCGAAAGGAAATTAATCATCTTCATTGATGCTATTGATGAAGTAATAATTCAAAATTTCCCCAGTTTTCCCAGACAACTAAATGAATTGGTTGTTAAATTCAAGAAATTTCCGAATGTAAAAATAGTAATCAGTTCCAAAACAAACACCGCCTACAGATTTTTGAAAATCGGGGGTGAACCCTCCGATATTTTGGAACAATTATTCATATCTGGTGGGAATGAGGTTGAGCCCGGCAAAAAAAACGAGTATAGTTTTAAAGTTGAGTTGTTCAATAACCATGATTTCAAAGATGTTTATTCTCTTTATTGTAATCGTTTGAGTATAAATGGAGCACCTCCTGCCAGCATACTTGATGAATTGCATCGTGGTATTGCACTCAAAGTATTTTGCATTGTTTTTCAGGGTAAACAGGTAGATCATAAAATAGATTTTAAAGAATTGTTTGAACTTTATCTGGAAAATATTCTTTCCAAAATTAAAAATCCAGCACATGTAATAAGAATTTTACACCAATTAAGCAAGTGCATATTTGAAAAGAACGAAGAAGAATCACACGAAAATTATTCTCTAGATTTTATTGAGGAAGAGGAATTCCGAAACTATCTAAAGTTTGGAATTAATGATGAAATCCCTCACGAGTTATTTGACTATAACATTCTGACACGCCAATCAAACTATACAAAAACACCTTCAGTTGGTTTTTACTATACAATGGTCAGAGACTTTTTGATGGTCTCAAAAACAATGGATATTTACTCAATGAATTTCGATTCCTTCAAGGTCAAAATTGAAGAACTTTCACAATTTGGTCTTGGAAAAGATCTAATTTCTGTGATTAATCTTTTTTTAGATGTTCAGAGAAAAGTATGGTTAGTGACTATCTATGAAGGCAAATGTGAACAATTTTCGAATGAAATGGTGCGCATTACCGAACTAGCTAACCCAAAACTAAAAAACTTCTTATTTCCAGGACTTAAAAACAGCATAGGTTTTGTGTTCGGCAAGGGTATAGCTTCACCTTATCGTGGAGTAAGAGAAAAACAGAGGAATGAGCCTTTGGTGAGCTATTTTAATGGAGAGTTTGATTACGAGGTATGGTTTGGGAGCATGAGACTTTTCGATTTTAGGATTGACAGCCCTATCCTGATCCTCAAGGACCCTATTGGATTAGCTCATAAAGAGATGATTGAGAGAATAACAAAGGTTGTAAATTCTGGTCTACTTATTGAAACTGAATGCAAAACAATTGAGATCGAGGTATTGTTTAGATTGATACAAAACAATCAAGACAAATTAGGATTGAATCTGGTGAAGTTATCTTCGTTTGCACAAAAAAATCATGGTAAATTGACATTGGATCGTACGGATATTCTTCGGAGGACGAAAAAATATTTTGCACTTAAGCACTTTCAGAATCTATCACCTCAAAATTTGCATCGAGAGTTTCAAAAAATAAACACCCATTGGCCGGGCACCAACAATAACTTAAATTTTAGTCAATTATCACTCCAAGATATTATTGAAGGATTTCAACACGAAATTCTAGATGAATATGCAAATCGATTCAGACTTGGAGATGAAATGGAGATGAAAAGAATATTTGATATCCTGATGAGGTGGGATGATCTCAAATTTAGCCCTCCACTTAACCATAATTTTCCTAATTGGAATCAAAACAACCAAATTGTGATAGGAAATCAGCATGATTTTAGTGCATCGTTACTAGACTCAATCTTAAACTCATTCTCAACGGATCAGATTGAAGAATACTTAACAACTTTTTTTAATTGCTTTATCGAAAGCTACCGTGATCTTATAAAATCTAATTTTGAGAGTCTTTCGGATAGATTCGAGTTATACAAAGAACTACCCGTTGATTTACTTTTTTCGGTTGATTACAAGTCGGGAGCTGTTATGTATGGTTTAAGCAAAAATGGTTCAAATTCTGTGAGAAGTGTCGAAAAAATAGGTTTTGATGGAGATATATTCGCTGGCGCAGGTTGTCGGCTAGCAGATTTTTTTGTAAGTGAAACATCCTATCCCTTTTTACATGATAAAACTGAGAAAATAAGTAATTCGGCTGTAATAAGGAATTTTGTTTACCGGCGGATTGAGAGTGAGATTAAAAGCTCGAATTTTAAATTCTGAATAGGGACAACTACTGCTGATGTAATGTGCTAACTTGACAATGTAAGTGTTATTTGTGAAAACTACTACTGACCGTATCCCGTGGTGTACATTTTCCCATGGTGAATTACAAAATAAAAGGAACAATTGGGACAACCCGAAAGTGCGAAGACAAACCATATAATTATCCTGCAAATTTGAGGCAATGAACGGACATGAAACATTTGAGATTACAAAAGTAATTGCGAGTAATTTAGCAGTCATTGATGGAATCAAAGGTGCTAAAAAGATTTCCAAAGATTTCTTAAACGAATATCCATCAAAGTATTAAAAACTTGAGAACATTTACGGGTAGCTTGGGATTTAATTAATTACCATTTTACTAAATAACCAAAAAGCGAATTTTTTAATGGCAACATACAAAGAGTATTCCAGAAACTTCCTGAACTTCAGGACGCAAATAGAAGCAGATACACCAGTATACAGAGTGATTCCTATAAAAAGGTTGTTGGATTTAATCCAAAATAAAACAAATGTTTTGGTGCATCCGTCGATGTGGGATGACCCCTATGAGAATTTTCTATTGAAATCTAAATTTAAATGGAATGGATTCAATATTGATGTTTCTAATCTTCGGGACAGAGTTTTTGGACAGTGCTGGACGCTTAACAGTCAAGAAACTGACGCACTGTGGCGGATTTACTCACCTGAGAAAGATGGCGTACGTTTAAAAAGTAGTATAAAACAAGTATTTGCCCCACTCGTGGCGCAAAATAATGATTGGTATATAAGTGCCTACTTTGGAAAAGTACGATATTTTAATCAGGAAAGAATGAAAAAAGTGATGCAAAACTATGTACTTAAGAGCCTCAATTTTGGACTTACGAATGGTATAGATATTATTTACTCACTGATGTCGAAAAGAGAAGCATTTAAACATGAAAAAGAGGTCCGACTAGTTTATCGAGGAACACCAAATCGCAGTGATAAACTTCATGGATATAGCATTAATCCACAAAAGTTTATTCATGAATTACTTTTTGACCCAAGAATTGATGAGCAAGATTATCAGAATTATAAGGAACAGTTGCAGATATTGATTCCGAAATGCCTTATTTCACACTCAGATCTTTATAAAGGGCCGGATTTTACCGTTATTATTAAAGATGAATAAATTAAGTAAAACCTAGTCATTGAACTTCAAACTCCGCAACAATGACAGCAACAACAATTCTTAACTCCTTATATAATAAGCACTTATAGCTCTGACCCTCTGCCTTTTAAGCAGAGGGTCGGTGGTTCGAGCCCACCCGTGCTCACGAAAAAAAAGCCTTCAGAGAAATCTGAGGGCTTTTTTGTTTTAAATATTCAAACTAAAACCAATAGAAGCCAGTTTGAAATCCTCTTTTGCAAAAGAGAACCATTCTTTTACACTCTCACCCCCCCTTTTCATACAAAACAATTCCTTCTTTAAGAGCTGAGAAATAAATATATCCTTTTACAGTTCGATAAAGATCAATATCTGTTTCTGTTGCAGCCACAAAATCAACAGGTACTGCTCCACTTCGAACTTTACGATACAGGAGTTGTGCGGTCTCCCTTCTGTGAGAGCCGTCATCAACGACAATAAGCAAATCGATATCGTTGTACTTGTCGACTTCTTTCCTTGCGGCAGAACCAAACAGTATGATTTTCTTCGGAGATACGACCTCGACGACTTGTGGAATTAACATTCTGAGTATCTCTCCAACTTGAAAACTGTTGATGGAAAAATCAGATTTCATTAAAGCAAATTCACTTTTATCATTGAATAATCAAAGTATGTTTTTCTTAATGTAACTCTTCGAAAACCCAAATATACAAAAAAGGTCTTTAACAGATTTTGGATGTTCCGGTTTCGTGATTGGTAGAAAAATACCTCAACCATCCGGTTACTTGAAGTGATGCTTTGGATTGGTTTTTCGTGAAAACTTATATTTGGGAGGTTCCGGCTCTATTTCAGCTTCCACGGAAACCTCTGGTTCTGATTCCTCTTCCGACAGTGATTCTTCTTCGAAAGCGACCAGATCGGGATTAATCGACATGCTTTCGATTGTTTCCGGGTCGAGAAAAGAGTCTTTCTGCTTCCTGAAGAGGGCAATGCTGACGGGAGGGACAACGATAAAAAAGATAAGCGTTAAGATTATTACAAGAGTGTCGCTCATATTAAACCGGGAAGATTACAAAATTATACTATTCAAAATTAAAAAGAAACTGTTATACAGAATTGCCACTAATTTGATGATTAGCAGTATTAGTCTTCGACGGCCTTCGAGATTACGGAATCTACGACAACTAATAAATCAGATGATGACCCCGGCCTATTAATCACACGATGATCGTGTGACTGTGCTCACAGCCCGGAGTGACACGATTAAACCGGACCAATTCTGAAAATGTCATATAAACGAATCAGTTTAATATTTATTCATTTAACCGGAGATAAAAATGAGATCCTTGGTTCTCTTTCTTCTGTTTTCAGGAATCCTTTATCCGCAGACGCACGGCACCCATTCAGCATGGTCGTCCGCTGAAGTTGTACCATTATCACAGACCGGAGCTTCCGCGGGCGGTGGCGTACCCAACACCTTGATTGCGTTGGGAGAGGGGAAGATACTCGTTTTTTACACTGAGCAGTTTCCGTTTCCCGGAGGTCCCGTCAAGCCTTTTTTCGCGGGATCGACAGACAACGGTCAGACATGGAGTGCTCCCTCTGCCACTCTCATCCCTCCCGTTGCAAAAACGACAGCAATCGCAGGTTCGCTCGGAGCAGCTAAGCTTGCATCGGGAAATGTGGCGGTTTCATGGGCTTCTGCCAACCCTCAGGGTATCTTCTCCGCTATCTATAACCCCGCCACCGCCTCCTGGGGTGACACGGTAAGGGTATCGCAGTATGTGCTGAGATCGACCGGATACCAGTTCACTACAGCGGACAGGAAAGGAAGGATTCACATAGTCTGGTCTGATGGCCGCATCGAGCCCGGATCGGTTCAGGAGATTTATTATTCCCGATCAACCGATGGCGGTGCGAGCTGGTCGGAACAAAAAATGTTGAGCAGTGACGACGGACGCCACTCTTCTTTCCCTTGTGGTGATTTCACGGGCACTTATTCTGACACTCTCGCTTTCGCATGGCGTGACAGCATATCGGGACCCAAAAACTGGGATGTCAATATCGTCGTATCAACCGACGGCGGGGTGAGCTGGCAGACCCCGAAAGCACTCACCTCATCAACCCTGATGCAGAGTGATCCACAGGTGATAGTTGATAAACACGGGGGTTTTTATCTGATCTTTCATGAGTACTCGACCGCGTGTGCCGGCGGATACTGTGCCTCAGTTTATTTCGGGTACAGTTCTGATGGAGGTGCATCATGGGGTTCAGGGTTCCGTAAGATATCCCCGGAAAATATCCGCTCCCACCTGTGTAAATCTGCTTACGACTATGCAAACGACCGCTTTTGGGCGTTCTGGAAGGACGAGCGCGACTTCAACTTCACAACTGGAAATCCTGAGGCGGACATTGTCGGCAGAAGTTTTGAAAGCAGGGGAAGTGTTGCCCCGGACACTCTCGAGTTCATTTCGGATATGGGGGATATGGAGGCGGCGTTCCATAATTTTTCCGCCGGGGCAGACGGGTCTCTTTATGCCGTATGGTATGCCGACTATTCGCAGTCGGCTCAGCCAAGAAAAATGTATTTTTCACGCCGTGTCGCAGTAACCGGGCTTAAGGCTGAGGAAACTGTAAACACGATCGGGGAATTGGAGCCTTTGGCATATCCGAATCCGTTCAATCCCTCAACGGTAATAGCTTTCTCACTGAATCAACCTGCGCTTGCAAGTGTCTCAATTTATGACATGACAGGAAGCAAAACCATGGAAATATTCTCCGGTTATCTTGACGCTGGGACACACAGTTTTCAGTTCGATGCGCGCTCCCTCTCAGCGGGTATTTATATATGTCAGGTTGCAACACCCGTTACGAGAAAACACCTGAAACTCGCCCTGGTGAAGTGATGTTTTTTTGTGTTAAATACTTCAACCATCCGGTTACTTGAAGTGATGCTTTGGATTGGTTTTTCGTGAAAACTTATATTTGGGAGGTTCCGGCTCTATTTCAGCTTCCACGGAAACCTCTGGTTCTGATTCCTCTCCCGACAGTGATTCTTCTTCGAAAGCGACCAGATCGGGATTAATCGACATGCTTTCGATTGTTTCCGGATCGAGAAAAGAGTCTTTCTGCTTCCTGAAGAGGGCAATGCTGACGGGCGGGACAACGATAAAAAAGATAAGCGTTAAGATTATTACAAGAGTGTCGCTCATATTAAACCGGGAAGATTACAAAATTATACTATTCAAAATTAAAAATAAATTAGTAAATCTACTAACTTTTATACAGAATTAACACTAATTTAATGATAAACGGTAGTGTTATGCTGAAATCATGTAGAAACTGATGTCCCTTCCTCCCCTGCAGGATTGTAATGCAAAGAATATTTTGTAACTTTAGTTGTCTTTAAATTTATTATGTTTGACCGGATGAAGCGAGATCAGTTTCGTTCACAAACAAGAGATGAAAAAATGAAAAATCTCATTAATTCAGTTAAAATTTCCCTTCTTTTTCTTTCCGTGATCCTCAATTTATCCTGCTCAAAGGAGAACTCCTCCAATCCTGTAGAACCGGTGGATCAGACAAAACTTGACGCAGCTTTTTCACGGGCAGCCGGTATGACAAATCTTAAAAGTCTTGTTGTCTCCAGAAATGGAACGATAGTAAAAGAGGCGTATTTTAACGGTGGAGGCGCTGATCTTACACATGATGTAAGGTCTGTAACAAAAAGTGTGGTTGCCATTCTGACAGGAATTGCAATCGATAAGGGATTGATACAATCCGCTGAGCAGCCAATCGACAGCTTCATCAGGCCCCTGGTTCCGGACCTCTCAACCGAAAAAGGAAAAATCACCATTGGCAACCTCCTCTCGATGAGCAGCGGTTTCGAGTGGGATGAATTAAATTCTGAATTCGGATACAACAACTGGGTGCTTGCTGAAAATCAGGTTCAATATCTTTTTGCAAAGCCGCTGACCTCGCTGCCGGGGCTGACTTTTACATACAACTCTGCAGCTTTGCATATCCTGTCGGTGATTATTTCCCGTGCAGCCAAAATGCAAACCCTTGAATTTGCAAATATCCATTTTTTTGAAAAACTTGAAACGGGTGCGAGAAACTGGCAGACAGACCGGCAGGGTTACAACAACGGTGGTGCCGGATTGGAACTCACTCCCCGGGAAATGATAAAAATTGGAAACCTGATTCTCGACAAGGGTGAGTATATGGGACGGCGAATAGTTTCTCAGGAGTGGATCACCCGAATGAAAGGCCACCAGATTTCCCTTGCAGACAATACGATGAATTATGCAAACGGCTACGGATTTGGCTGGTGGACAGGGGAAGGTTCGAAAGGGAACTATGTTTTCGCAAACGGTTGGGGAGGGCAGTTTATCGTGGTTGTACCGGACTATAAACTGGTGATTACGGCGACAAATAAATGGAGCGGTGTTGGTTCCCCGGTGGCTAATCAGCAGTGGCTGGCAACAATTAACCTCATTATGTCGGATGTCCTGGGTGCTTTTAATTGAAATCCCTCACCAATTCTTTTTATTTTTGACTGATCATTTAACAATTATTCAGAGATCAAAATGTTTGAAAAAATAAACAGACTCCCGATAGCCAATCTTCCAACTCCACTGGAGCCCGCCGAAAAACTTGCGGCACATCTCGGGCTGGAATCTTTTCTCTTTAAAAGGGATGACCTGACGGGGCTGGCGATGGGAGGGAACAAAGCCCGAAAACTTGAATTTGAACTGGCAGGAATTGTCGCCGACGGGTATGATACAATTATCACGGTGGGAGGACAGCAGTCGAACCATGCGAGAATGACAGCCGCAGCCTGCCGGAAACTCGGAATTGATGTCAAACTGGTTCTCGGTGGAAAAGATTTTACTGAGTTTAAGGGAAATCTGCTTCTCGATACTCTTTTTGGTGCCGATATCAGATATATTTCCGGAAGTGATGAGGATGATGATCTTCAGACGCTTCAAATGAAGTGGTGCGACGAACTGAAGGCAGCCGGTAAAAAGCCGTATGCGCTTCCTCTCGGTGGCTCAACTCCCCTCGGAACGCTTGGATATGTAAAAGCCATGGAAGAGTTGAGAGGTCAACTCGAGGATGACAAGGTGCAGATATTTTGTCCCGTTGGTTCATGCGGAACTCTTGCCGGAACTGTTTTGGGAGTTGCACTTTTCCTGCCCGGAGCAGAGGTATATGGAATCAGTGTTTCCCGTAACAAAGAGGACATCTTCAGAAGGACAAGGGAATTAATGAGGGAAGCTGCCCTGTTAATCGATGCTGACCCTGCCCTGTCGGAAAGAGAGTTTTTTGTCTATGACTGCTACCACGAGGAATACGCAAAACATATCCAAATTGCGAAAGATGCTGCGGAGGTTTGTGCCATGCTCGAAGGGATTATAGTCGATCAGGTTTACACAGGTAAGGCGATGGCGGGGCTCTTTGATCTCGCGGTAAAGGGGGTGTTGAAGAAAGAGGAACCCGTGATATTCCTTCACACAGGAGGAATGCCCGAGGTGTTTTCAGATACTCTTCTGTATGGAGAATACGAAAAATGCCGGAAGTACAGTGTCGAAGATGTGCAGGAGATGAAAAAATGATTTGGTGGCGTTTCCCCGGCTATTGCAGGCTTTTGTTTGCGGTTACAATTCTGTGGATTTGTGCTTTTGAAGCATACGGACAGGAGGGCAAATCAACCGAAGAAGTGATAGCCAAAGTTGACAGCATGATACCGGCTCTTCAAAAAGAGTATAAAGTGCCCGGAGTCTCATTGGTTCTTATCAGGGATAACCGGATAGTATATTCGTCCGGTTTTGGTGTAAAGGATGCGCGGACCAATGAACCCGTGACGGATGAAACGATGTTTGAAGCCTGTTCGATGACGAAACCGGTGTTTGCATACCTTGCGATGAAGCAGGTGGAAGCGGGAAATCTTCGACTTGATACTCCCGTCTGGACAATCTTTGACGATCCCTCATTTCAGGGACAGGATTTGAGAAAGAAGATTACTGTAAGGATGCTCCTCTCACACACCTCAGGTCTGCCAAACTGGCGTCCGGGTGATGATGAAGAGAACGGTTATCTCCCCATTGAGTTTGAACCCGGTACAAAATTCGGCTACTCGGGGGAGGGGATGTATTATCTTCAAAAAGTTGTCGAGAAAATAACCGGAAAATCTCTCGAAGTGCTGGCAAAAGAAACACTTTTCAACAGAAACCTGATGAAGAATTCGAGCTTTATATATCTTCCCGAATTTGAAACAAAGCTGGCTTCAGGTCACGATACTTCCGGCAATTTCAAGAAAAAAACCTCCTATTCAAGAGCAAATGCTGGCTATTCCCTCTACTGTTCAGCGAAGGACTACGCTTTGTTCCTCCTGGATGTGATGGCGAATGACCGTTCCGGTGGAGATGCCCTCTCATCAGAATTTATCGATCAAATGCTCACTCCACAGATAAAAGTAACGACCAGAGAACCACAGGTGAGACCCGGAAATGCAAACGGAATTGAGACTTTTCGCGGACTTGGCTGGGTAATCGATTCCACTCTCGAGGGGGATATCTGCTACCACAGCGGTGCCAATGGTTCAGGATTCAAATGCTACTCGCAGTTTAACCGCAAAAAAGGTTCAGGAATTGTTATTATGACAAACAGTTCAGGCGGTCTCGGTGTTTGGGATAGTGTGATAAGAGCGATAGGGGATATTTAAATGAAATTTTATTGACCGGGTCAAAAATAATTCAGTAAATGTGATCAATAATACTTGTTTTTTTATAATTTATAATTATTTTTACTCCCGGGTATTTATTTCACTTGCCCGTGGTTTATGGTGGAGTTTGTATAATCGTGAGGGTTATTTTCCGGAGAAACCTGTTTAACCCGTTGCACTCTTGGGTGCTTTCTTCTCCAAATGCTTTAGTCGCCTTTCTAATCATCATCATCTGACCGTGGTGGACAGTCTTATCTGCAATTTTGCAAAAACTGTTCTTCCCGTCTCTTGTTTTTAATCTCCAATCCCTAACTGTGTGTCATCGACCATCAATTTTTATTGAGTGATGACTTTTTTCGTGGTGAGACGACAGGGGTGCTCGCTTAAGAGAAGGAGAATAAAATGAAAAGAATTTCACTGATTTTGTTTGTACTGTTGGCTTTATCGGGTCACCTGCCTGCACAGATCGGCGGTTATGCAGTCGATTTGGATGGCACCGATGACTATATCGACCTGCCTGACGGAGTATATTTCGATGACAATACCTATACTATTGAAGCATGGGTATACCTGCGGGATGCCGGATTTCAAAAGCGACTCATTGACTTTGCCAACGGCCCCAGTTCAAACAATGTGATTCTCTCGTTGCGGGGGACTAATGAGTATCCCCGGTTTGAAATTTACAATAACAATCTGTTCACAAGCGGGGTTTCGGGAAATACACAAATACCCCTGAATCAATGGACGCACATTGCGTTGGCTTGTTCCAGCGGGTATGCCAGAATGTATATGAACGGATTGCTCATAGGGGAAGTTGCAACAAGCGGTCTAAGGGCTATATCCCGTTCATCAAACTTTATCGGTAAAAGTAACTGGTCTGGCGATGGAAGCGCGAATATGAAAATAGACGAGTTCAGGTTCTGGAAAACGGGCAGAACTGCCGAAGAAATAAAAAGGTACATGTATAAAGAACTCACCGGTAGTGAAGACAGCCTTCTTGTTTACTACAAAATGAGTAACGGTTCGGGAACCACTGTTTCTGATAATAAAACCGGCGGTACTACCAATGGTACCCTTGTCAACGGGCCCGTATGGAAAGCATCAGGATGCTTTGCGAATCCTACACAGGCGTTGGAATTCGACGGCACACAATATGTCTCAGCCACTTTGAATACTGCCATTGGAGCATCTTTCACTGAAGAGGTGTGGATATATCCTACTAATTCGTCTTTACAGTACCTTGGAATTATTGGATATCACCCGGGCACTCCACCCTCCCGAACACCCAGTATCTACCAGTACGGCTATAATGTCCACTGGGGATTTGGCAATGGAACCATTTGGTACAGCGATGAGACCACAACCAACCCGTTAACCATGAACAAGTGGAACCACATTGCTACAACCTTTGACGGCACCAATTACCGGCTATATGTCAATGGTAAAGAGGAAAAAAATTATACCGGTGCATCTGGCAAGACACCGGTAAATACGACAGCTTTCAGGATTGGTATCGTCGATAACAATTACATCGGTAAAATTGATGAAGTCAGGGTATGGTCTGCCGTGCGCACTCCACAGGAAATCAGGGATAATATGATGCGTCCTTTAAGAGGTGATGAAACAAACCTGAAGGCTTATTACAGATTCGAAGAACGGGAAGGAAATACCGTTTACGAACTTGTTTCCGCGTCACAAAACGGCACGATGAACGGCATGAATCCTGCGACAGACCGCGTGACATCAACGGCTTACAACACATGGATTGGAAGTGAAAGCAGTGTCTGGACAAACACTGCAAACTGGAGTCTCGGTACCGCTCCTGATAACACTCAAAATGCAGGTGCCTACAAGTGGAATCTTGGTAACGAATTGAATTTTAGTGGCACACCGGCAGTAAACAATCTTTTGGTCTCTTCAGGTTCTGCGCCTGTACTTGGTTCGGCTCTCTCCATAGCCGGGAATTTTGTACTCGAAAGCGACCTCAACCTCAATGGACAGCAGATTTCTCTTGGATCGACAGGATATCTTGTTGAAGGATCAGGCAGGCTCTTCGGAACCACAGGAAGTATCACTGCCAGCAGAACCCTGTCTAATATCACCTCCGAAAATGTAGCAGGACTTGGCGCCGTAATTACCTCCTCTGCAAATATGGGAGTTACTACCATAACCAGGGGGCACTCATCAAGAATTGCTCACGGTACAGGGAGTGTGTTGAGGTGGTACGATATCAGTCCTGCGACCAACATCGGGTTGGATGCGACCCTCGTTTTCAACTACAACTCCCTTGAACTCGGATCTGTTACGGAAAGCAAACTCGTTCTCTTCAAGTCGATCAACAGTGGAACCGACTGGACAAAAATGAATGGAACTGTTGATGTGGATAATAACAGAGTAACACTCTCCGGCATTGGTAGTTTCTCTTTGTGGACTGCTGCCGACTCTGACAATCCTCTTCCAGTTGAGCTGGTGAATTTTACCACATCTGTTTCCGGCAAAACTGTAATGCTGAACTGGGAAACAAAAACAGAGGTGATGAACGCCGGTTTCGAAGTTGAAAGGAAAACTCCGGGTTCAGATTGGCAGAAAATAGCTTTCGTCGAAGGTAACTACACCACCAATTCACCAAAATACTATTCTTTCTCCGATCAGCCGGCTGTGAACGGTACCGTTTTTTATCGCTTGAAACAAGTGGATACCGACGGCAGTTTTGAATATTCCGCGGAAGTAAAAGTTGATCTTGGTCTGCCGGCGCAGTTTGCCATCGATCAAAACTTCCCGAATCCGTTTAATCCTTCGACCACAGTTAATTATTCGTTGCCGGTTGAAGGAATAGTGAATATAAAACTTTACAACTCACAGGGCAGGGAAGTAGCAACGATTCTTAACGAGTTAAAAGAGGCAGGATACCACAGTATCACGATTGATGCAGCAAAACTTTCCCTTGCATCAGGTGTTTACTTCTACAGAATCTCGGCAGGTGGTTTTACCAAAACCAGGAAAATGCTTCTTTTGCAATAGTTTCACACGATACTCCGGGCAGGTATTTAAATGCCTGTCCGGGGTGTTCATCCGGGTACCGGCTACAAATCCCTCGGCAGTTTTTGGATGATGTTGTCGAACACCCTGTCCCTGAGTGATTTGTATTGGGGTATGAAGTTAATCAGAACACCTGAAAGAATCAGTATTACGCCAACAGCTACAACTTTTGTGCTGATAAATATTCCCAAAGCAACCAGGGCTATAGATGGCAGATAGTAAATCATAAACTCTACAAATCCTCTAAGCATGATTACTGACATTTTCCATAAAACATATAAAATGCCAATACCGAGAAGAATCCCCAAAGATATGAGTACCGCTTCCATTATGCTGCCTCCAATCCCCGGACAATATTGGATATCATGTTCAGTTTTTTAATAAATGCTCTCAACTCACTTTTTGAATAAAGTTTGACGCTTACCTCGGTTGTTCCGCCCGGGTAGTCGATTTGAAACAGCTTGTCTTTTCGTAAAAAATAGAGTATCAGATAAAACACTCCGAATAAAAATAACGGGTAAATGGGAAAGGTTAGTCCCAGACAAATGATAGCCCGGATCAGATAGGGAGTAGGTTTATATTCGATGAATTTTGCCCCTCTGATATCTTTAAGCTCCACTATCTGGCTGCCTGAAAGTTTGAGCCCGCCTTTATACAACCTTCCATATGCGTAAACTCTTTTGTTTGAAACCACCATTATATTTTTTGAGAGACTCCCCTTTAGCAGTCCCGTTATGTATCCCTCGCCCAAAGCGAAGACAGCTCTCTCGTCCCGATCGTGCAACATTTTTCTGATATTAACATCTGAGGGAAGAGAGACAGAATCGGGGAACACCCTGTTGATTGCAGGGTTGCTGTTCCCTTCGGCCATAATTGATCTCTCAATGAAGACACAATGTTGAAAATCATATAACTCGGCCGCAGAGAAAAATTTGGCAAGGGTGGCAATTGACCCGCCGGGGTATTCAATAATGAACATTTTCTGTTTCCCAAAAAATGCGTCAAATAAAAAACCAATCGAAAGTTGAATAAACAGGACGGTAAGCCCTATAACAACCATGTGCAAACCAAAATTATGATGGAAATTGTTGCTTAAAGAGAGAGCTATACCGGCTATACCAAGAGGTAAAAAAATCAATCCCAGTATCTTGCGAATCCAAAACTCTGTAGTAACAAACTTTACACCGGTAACTTTACGAAGAGGGACAATTTTATTCTCTGTCGCCCGGTTCAGAGGCAGGGAAAATTGCACACCCCTGAAGTATATTCGTTTGTCGGTAAGGATTATAAAAGTGGAAGCCAGTGACCCGTCCATCAATGAGGCAATATAGCCTTGTCCGACAACCTTGATGATTCTTTCTTCAGGGTCGAGTAAAACCTTTGAAAAATCTGTCGCCATTGTTTCCCCGCAGTTACCGGTAAGCTTGCCGGCTGTCTTGAAGTTTGTAAATGGCCTTTTGGAACTCCCTTATCTCTCTCGGCTCATACCAACTTGCTTTTACGGCGACATATCCACCCGGGTACTCAATTATAAAGAGTCTCTTGCGAAAAATAAAGTAAAGAATCAAAGGAATGATCAAAAAGAATAAGATCAAAAGCCGTGGATTGCTCAACTGGACATACCTGGTACCCGTGATATCGGCGACATTGATTATCGATTCCGAATAAAAACTTTGTCCAAACAGGTTGAAGACCCGCCCCTTCTGGTATACCCTCTCGTTACTAAGCAACAGAACCCCGCTGCTTACATCTCCCTGCAGAATACTTGCGACATAACTCTGCCCCAGGACAGACACAAACTGCTCGTTCTGTGTGACAAAAATCTTATTAAGTTGTTCATTTGTAATCATATCTCTTCCGGAAAATATTTATGCAAAGTTTTAACTTCCTGAAGAGAATATAGAATGAAAAGAAGCTTATTCGGAAAAGATGGATTATATGCCGGAAAATAAATTCTCTACTTCAAAAGCAAAATCTTCTGAGTCAGTCTGTTTTTTGCCGAGATTGCCTGCACGAAATAGACTCCCGAGGAGAGCCCCAATCCGTCAATGGAGAAGTGGTGGGTTCCCGGTTCCTTCGTTCCGTTGAAAATCGATTTAATGAGTGTCCCACGGCTGTCGAACAGGGTAATGTGAATATCAGACGACACGGGGATATCGAGTGTGAAGCCTGTCTGTGGATTAAAGGGATTCGGTGTCGCATTTCCCATTCTGAAGTCAGCCGGGATTTCCGAATGCTTTTCCTCAACTCCAACAGCAGTAAGAGGGATTTTAATTGTTTGAATCTGATAGATTCCCGAACGGTTGTCCATCCAGAAAGGATGAAGGGTGTTTTGCCGGTAAACTATTGAGATGTTGTCTCCCTGATATCCCTGTCCCAACCCGCCAATCGGGGTTGGTTTAAAATTTCTGTCAGAAATCTCATACTCCGTCCAGGTGTTACCATTGTCGAGAGACCTTGCGAGAAAAACACCTGCGGAGTCGGAAGTTGTCGCTCTGTCATCGTAATAAATCACATTAATTCCTCCGAATTCATCCACGGTCATCGCAGGAAAGAATTGTATTTTCCCATTGTTCAATGGATCCTGATTTACTCGAATTCCACCTGACCAGGTTGCTCCCCCGTCCGTCGAACGGTTGAATATGATATCTGGATCAGACCCCGCCACTGAGGTATTTTTTTGGGTGGTGATTACATAAAGCCAGCCGTTTGATGCTCCACCCGAAAGATCAATGGCAAGCTGAGGATTGCTGTTCACCCGGATATTCTGTTTTGTGGGGAGTACTCCCTGAATACCGTTGGTTACAAAAGCATTCTCGGTTACAGTCCATGAAGTGCCGCCGTTTGTTGATTTTGCAAAGCCTGTGTATTTTTCAGTAAACGGCGAGACAGATGTAACGGCTGCCCAGACTGCATAGACCACTCCTGAGTTGTCAACCACAAGTCCACCACCGTAGTTTCTGTCAGTTGGTGAATTGATTTGCTGCACTGCCGACCAGTTTTGTCCACCATCGTCGGAATAAACAAAAACCAAGGGGTAAGGGGGGCTGTATCTCACCCATGCGACATAAATTCTTCCATAATAAGGACTTGCAGGGGAATTATCGGAAGCCAGCCATGCCCTCTCGAGTTCAACATTTGTAATTGATTTTGCATTCGACCATGTTTTCCCCTGATCGGTTGATCTGTGCGAGTAGAGTCCGTAAAGGGGTATCTTGCCGTTACGAGTCAGCACAAATGTGCCGTTTTTATCGATTACCACTCCGGGGTCGCCACCGTGAAATGCTATCGAGGGACCACCCGAACATGTATCGCTGCCGAAAAAGGAGGTTCCACCATTGGTCGAGACATAAATACCCTCACTGACAAAAAACTGCGGGGAAAAACTGATGGCATTTGCCGATACAAATATCATGTCAGGGAAGTTGTGATTAACGGTAGCCACCACTTCTGTTTGCGTGACTGCGGAAGGAAATACCGGATAGTTGGGGATACCGAGATGAATGTAATTTTGAGCAGGTGTTACTGTCATTAAACAGAAAATTCCGTAAAATGCAAATGAAAAGCATCTCTTTCTAATTAAAAGATTCAAAAAATTCTTGTTCTGTTTATTTGGCATTATTGACCTGTTTTTACATTAAACCACAGAGCACACAGAGTGCACAGAGGAAAAAACCGCAGAGATCGCAAAGACCGCAAGGGGGCACGAATGCCCCTCATACGGAAAATTATTGGATTACTGCATTATTGCATTATTGGATTACTGCATTAAAACCTGTATCCCGTTGTAAAAGATATAAACGCATTTCTTGGTTCACCGAGTTCATAAAATCTGGCAGAAGTTGAGTTAATGTTCAGGAATGCTGCATATCTTTTATCGAGGATATTGTTTACACCACCCGAGAGCATGAAATTGAGATTCTTAACCTTCAGATCGAGACCAAAAACTGAATTCAACAGAGTGTAGGAGGGGTTGCTTTCCGAATTTGCATCGTCGGTGTACATGTCAGAAATATGGACTACAGATCCTTTTATAAATCCTGTAAGATTTTCTGTCAGGTCTTTGCTCCAGGCTGCCGAGAAGTAAAAATTGTGCTTCGGAACCGAGGGCACAATCTTACCCGAAAAATCTTTATCCTGGGTTACAAAGTTACCTTGATTATCCAGTTTTATCACTCTCGCCGTATATGTGTCGTAGTTGAAACTGCTGAAAGTGTAGGAAAACTTGAACATAAGAGCTTTCAGAATGGCGGTTTCGGCACCAAGTTCGATACCTGTTCTGTTTGTTTTTGCTGAATTACGATAGAAGACACTTCCCAAAACTTCAAAAGGAACGATTTCGTTATCGATCATGATGTTGAAAAAAGTACCTTCGAAGAAGAGGTAGTTGAATAGCCCCTGTGAGAAAATCAGGTTGCCCTTGACACCAAATTCAAAGTTTTTTGACTTCTGTGCCTCGAGATCAGGGTTGTAGATTTTTCCCTGGTTCGAACTCGTCGGATAGTTGTCAAGTTCATTGCCGGCAGGGGAGTCGAAACTGAGTCCATATGAAGTATAAAGGGAAAGATATGGGGTCAGTTTATAGTTCAAAGCGAGTTTGGGTGTGAATGCCTCATATTTTTTTCTGTCATCCTGGGAGCCCAAAAGTCTGTTTTTAGCCGCAAATGTTACATTATCATATCTGCCCGTCAGAAGGAGAGCAAATTTGTCAGGGATAAATTCGAATCTTTCCTGGAGGAAGAAGCCCGCATTCTGAATGGTTTCATCAACGAGGGTAAGGAGATTGTCGCCCTTCAGACCGTTGATGTTGTTGTATTCTTCAATGGGACCTGTCTGGTAGAAAAGGTCGCCGCCGACTGAAAAAGTGTTGCTTAATCCGACGATTTTTGACTTGTTGGTAAATCTCGTTGAAGCACCCATACCATAGCGGTTGAAGATTCTGACGGTTTTTTGGGCTCTTTCGAAATATTTTAGAGTGACATATCCCGTTATTTCAAATTCGTTGTTCCGTTTTTCATCAAACGAAGTCTCGAATTTGATGCCCAGCCTCCCTTTGTTTGAGAGTCTGTAGTAATCATAATCTTTTTCGGTTTTGGCAGCCTGATAGGGGTCGAGATCGAATTCAGATTTTTTCAGTGAGCCCGGAAGTTTGATAACTCCTGTTGCCGAATAACCGAAAAGGGAAAGTTTTGATACATCATTCAGTTTGGTTTCGAGCACTGTGTTAAGAATGTTCCAGAAGTCTTCGGAATGTTGTCTGTAACCCGCAAAATTGTGGTAATTGTATGAAACCATAAATTTTGTATCATCCGATTTTATCCCGAGCTTTACCCCGTTTCTCCTTAGACCGAATTCCCCGAATTCATTGAACTGTGTGACAAACGATGAGGGGAAATTGATCTCGTTGATGAAATTCACAACTCCACCGGGGGCGTTTGTATAGAGAGAGGACGCACTTCCGCGGACAAGTTCTATCGATCCGATTGAATTGAAGTCTATTGCCTCGATGCGGGTTTGTCCATCGGGTTCCGATTCGGGGATACCGTCCAGAAGAATTCTAATGCCTCTGATTCCGGAGTTTGAACGGCTTCCGAATCCTCTGATTGACATTCTTACATCATGATTTCCGTAGCGGGATTGCATGAAGAGCCCCGGGACACCCGCCAAAACCTCATTTACAGAAGTTTTTTTATCGAATGTATATGCACTGTTGTCCATTCTGTAAACAGGGTAGGGGATATCAATAATTTTTTCACCGACTCTTGTTGCCGTAATAACAACATCATCGAGGCGGTATTTCATCTCGATGGTGTCTTTCGGCGCTTTGGTCTCTTTTTGTGCAAATACTGCACTTAAACCAAGTACAAAAATGACTAAAAAGAAAAGTTTTTTCATTTATTTTACTTTCATAAAAAAATATTGTGCGGAATTAAACTTAAGGATATTTTGTGAAATTGAGTTTGAAGTGAACAAAAAATACCCTGATTTACGGGAGAAGTTTAGTGGTGAAAAAGGGAGCTATACGGGTTATGGTAACTTAAAAACACCTGTTGTTCTATTTTCATTCATTTTTCCAATATTTAACTGAACTTAATAGATTTCCTGAAAGATGATGAAAAAATAACTCGGTAAATATCTGACCTTCAGGAACCTTGACAAATATGAAAACCTGAAAGCCTTCCTCATTCTGTTTCTTAACAACAAATCCGCAATTTTTGAAGTCGGAGGAAAAGAGTCGGCCTGAAGCTTTTATTCAATCAAAGTTTTCAATTAAACTTATACTGAAATTTTATTTCCCTAAAACAAACTTCCCGGTCAGTCTTTTGATGCTGCCTTCCAATCCTGCGGCTTCGACCGTATAGAAGTATACTCCCGACGGGGATTGTGACATGTCCAGACTGATATCATGCATTCCTTTTTGTGTCAATCCCGCTTTAAGTGATTTTACGATTTCTCCGGTGGCAGACCAGATATTCAGAGTAACAAATGCCGTTTCAGGGAGGGTGTACCTGATTACAGTAGAGGGATTAAACGGATTCGGGAAGTTGCCCACAAGCTCAAATGATGAAATGCCGGCAGGTTCCGCCTCCACAGATTTGGAGTAGTGGTGTGTTCCGTCGAAATCGGTTTGATTCAGTCTGTATAAAACTTTCCCTGAGAGATTTTTTGCGGAAATGTCGGTAAATGAATATTCTTTTAGTTGAGTTGTGGTTCCGGAGCCGGTAACCGACCCGATTTCAGTCCAAGATTTGTCTGACCCGGTTTTTCTTTCTATTCTGAATTCCTTGTTGTTGGTTTCGGATGCTGTTGTCCAAGTCAGGGAGACACCCTCATTCGTTGCAGAGGCGGAGAAAGAAACCAGTTCAACTGGAACAGGAGTCAACTGATTCAGAAAGAGGACTATCGGAGTGCGTGCCGTGCCGACTGCAAGATCGAGCATGCCGTCACCGTTCACATCACCGTAGGCAATCGAATTAAGTGAAGACGCACCGATGTATGTCCACGAAGGAGTGACCGGAAGTGTACCATTGTCGTTCAGGTAGATTTCAACCCTCGGTGGTGAGAAACTCACTGTTGATACATCGGGATATCCGTCGTTATTCACATCATTTACTATCAGTTCCTGTACTCCGGGGGTTGGACTGGTCTGAGATGTCCAAAAGGGGGAGGAACCCAGGGTTCCCGAGGTGTTTTTGTACATTACATTTTGATTCGTGTTGCCTCCTATCACAAAATCAGCGTATCCGTCGAGGTCAAAATCACCCCAGCCACAACCTTTTTGCGAAATGGTGTTCCCGACTGTCCACGCGGGAGTACCCGACATTCCTCCCATGTAGTTGAGGTAAACACCTGATGCGAAATTTACCCATTTTGAAACACCCAAATCCCCTTTTTTCACATGAGTATAATCAACGGAAATGGTTCCACCCTGCGGAAGGATGCCACCGGCAGAGACAAACGCACCAACCGGGTCGTAACAGTAGTTGAAGACTTCCACTCCATTCACTTTAACCGAATGTACTTTCACCACGGGTGTTTTTGAGAGATGAACCGCCCCTTTTCCCGTTTCGGAGATTATGAAAGACTCCTGCACTCTTGTAAGGTCGCTTTTGTCGAGATCTGTGAACGCAACAGAGTTGGTGATCATTCCGTCGTTCGAAGTGTAGGTCGGGGATGTTGTGAAGCCCGTTCCCTGGTTGATGTAGTAGAAAATTGGCTTATACGGATCGGAAGTGTTGCCCTGATTTCCGACTGCCAGATCAGGAAGCCCGTCTCCGTTAATGTCGCCGAAGGCTGTTCCAACAGTCCATGCCAGACCGGCAAAGGTGAAGGAAGGTGTGGTTGGCACTCCGGTTCCGGTGTTCAGATAGATAGTGGAAGGTGCATAGCCGCCGTCGCCGTTTCCCGAGAAGAGGTCGGGCTTTCCGTCGTTGTTGATATCCGCCCACTTGATGTCGGTGGTTGATCTCGAGTCAGCCGAATACCAGACGGGATTCACCGTGAGGACACCATTGTCGTTTCTGAAAATCAGATTGTTATAGTCAGGGATAGGGGGAAATGAGTTGCTGAAGTAGCATCCCGCAGCGAGGTCGAGGTCGCCATCCATGTCAAAATCGCCGAAAGCGAGCCCTCCGATTTGCCTTTCGAGACCGGCTGTCCAGGCAGGTGTTGTTCCAAAAGGAGCCTGTGGAGTCCGGTAAACCATCTCTTTCATATCACTCTTTATATATATGTGGGTCGATTTACCGTCAGGACTGATGTCGGTAATCTTTTTTAAGTCCTGAGAAATCAATGAGATTGTCAGTAAAAGAGAAAAGGCAAATAATCTTTGTAACATTTTTTCGCTCCGGGGAAAAATTATTGCAGAAAATTACAAAAAAATCCCGACAGTTCATATATCTTTACAACCGTTTGTGGAATCCGGAAAAACACAACAACGGTTTTATCTCAATCATGATGAGAAAAGAGGAGTAATCAGCCCCCGATAATTGCAGTGGCTTCTATTTCCACAAGCATGTCGGGGTCGACGAGGGAACTTACAGCCACCAGGGTTGAGGCAGGTTTGATCGTTCCAAACACCTCACCGTGGGCTCTCCCGACATCTTCCCACATTGCGATATCCACCACATATATTCTAGTTCTGACGATATCGGTCATTGCGGCACCTGCATCAATAAGAGCCTGTTCTATCTTCTTCAGAATAATTTTCGTCTGGTAATATGGTTCTCCGAGACCTCTGACTTTGCCATCCTTCATCGATGTCGTTCCCGCCACTTCCACGATATTGCCAACCCGTACGGCGCGGGAGTAGCCGACTTTATCCTCATATTCACTCCCGGATGGGATGTTTCTTCTCATAAATCAACCTTTTCTGACTGTAAATAATGGTTTGATAAAATTTGTAACTGCATTTCGTTCAATTCACCTGTTCCCAGCCCGAATCCTGAATGAACGGCTTCAGATATTTTCCCGTCCACGATTCAGGACATGCAGCAATCTCTTCGGGGGTTCCCGTAGCCACGATGTAGCCTCCCTTGTCACCCGCTTCGGGTCCAAGGTCTATAACATGATCGGCACACTTGATTACATCGAGATTATGCTCGATCAGCAGAACTGAATTGTTGTTTTCGATCAGCAGATGGAACGATTTCAGCAGTTTAGAAATGTCGTCAAAGTGCAATCCCGTTGTCGGCTCGTCAAATATAAAGAGGGTATGCCGGTTGTCTTTCCTTTGGCTGAGGTGTAGAGCAAGCTTTATTCTTTGAGCTTCACCCCCCGATAAAGTGTTGGCGGGCTGACCAAGTTTCATATAATCCAGCCCAACATCCGAGAGCACCTGAAGCGGTTTTGTGATTTTGTTGTAACCCTCAAAGTGGTGCAGCGCCTCATCAACAGTCATTTCCAGCACTTCCACGAGGTTTTTGCCCCGAAGAGTGATGTCTCTTACTTCCTTTTTGTACCGGGTGCCCTTGCAGTCCTCACATTCGAGGTAAATATCGGCGAGAAACTGCATCTCAACTTTAATGAACCCCTCTCCCTGACAGGTTTCGCATCTGCCACCGGGGATGTTGAAGGAGAAAAAGCCGGGCGAAAATCCTTTTTGCTTTGCCTGATGTGTAGCCGAAAAAGCCTCCCGTATGTGTTCAAACGCCTTCACATAGCTTGCAGGGTTTGAGCGGGGTGATTTCCCAATCGGCGACTGATCAACAATTTCGATCGAATCGAGATACACTTCGCCTGTTATTGAATCGCATTTCCCCGGATTCGAAACAGCGCCACCGAGATTTTTGGCTATGTTCCCGTAGATTACATCGTGTACAAGAGTGCTTTTCCCCGAACCGCTTACACCTGTTATCACAACAAATTTATTCAACGGTATCTCGACATCAACATCTTTCAGGTTGTTCTCTCTCGCTCCCTTCACGACAATGGAAAAACCCTTTTCTGTGTTTCGTTTGGCGGGAATCGGGATGCTTCTTGCACCCGAGAGATAGGCTCCTGTGAGTGATTTTGGATTCGCCAGTATCTCGCTGTATGTCCCCTGTGCGACGATCTCACCGCCGTTCAAGCCCGCTTTCGGACCCATGTCCACGATAAGGTCGGCACTCTCCATCATTTCTGAATCGTGTTCAACCACAAGAACGGAGTTGCCGATATCCCTCAGATTTTTCAATATTTTTATCAGTCGTGAATTGTCGCGGGGATGAAGCCCGATCGACGGTTCGTCAAGTACATAGAGAGTGCCGACGAGTGCCGACCCCAGAGCTGTCGCAAGGTTGATCCTCTGCGATTCTCCCCCGGAGAGGGTTGAACTCACCCTGTCCATCGTGAGGTAGCCGAGCCCCACATCGTTCAAAAATGTGAGCCTTTTGATCAGTTCTTTTAATATCCTGTCGGCTATCTGATTTTCATAATCCGTAAGCTGAAGCCCCGAGAAGAATTTCAGGCTCTGCTCTATCGGCATTATCACCACTTCGTGAATCGATTTTTTGTCGATTTTTACCTGAAGAGCTTCCCTCCTTAGCCGGGTTCCTTTGCATGCTGTGCAGTTGGTGTAACCCCTGTACCGGGCGAGGAAAATCCTGATTTGCATCTTGTAGTTGTCTTTTTCGAGCTCGTCGAAGAAAGCCTGCAGCCCCGTAAATTCAGGTGCACCGCTTACTATCAGGTTTACATGTTCCTCACTCAGATATCTGAACGGTTCATTGATCGGGATGTTGTATTTCTTTGCTGCACCGATAAGTGCCCTGTTGTAATGACTGAATTTGGGACTTTTCCACGGGGCAATTGCGCTGTTTACTATCGAAAGGTTGTCGTTCGGAACCACAAGATTCATGTCGATTCCGTACATTTTTGAAAATCCCTGACAAACGGGACATGCACCGAACGGGTTGTTAAAAGAGAAAAACCGCGGTTCGGGTTCCTCGTATCTGATTCCACAGCACTCGTAGAATGTATTAAAATCGTATTGCTTTGATGCCGGATTGCCGGAATCTTCGGAGGCTGTGTCATCCCCTGAAAGGATCACCCTTAACCTTTGCTCACCCTCCTTGAAACACATTTCTATTGAATCGGCAAGGCGGTCGCGCATCTCCCCTTTTTTTATTTTGAAGCGTTCTGCGATGACTGTAATTTTGTCCTTCTCATCGGGAAGCGGGGTTTCGTCGGCAAGTTCGTACATTTTGCCATCGAAGAAAACCCTGAAAAAGCCTCTTTTTCTTATAAGGTCAATCTCTTCAGCTACACTTCTTCCCTCGTGTTTGTGAAGAGGAAATCCCAGGAACCACTTCCCCCCCTCCTCCTGAGTTTCGAGGAAATCGCAAACCGTTGTGGTTGATGCCCGCTTCACTTCCTTCCCGCAGACGAAACATTCCGTCCTGCCGATTCTCGCAAAAAGGAGACGGAGATAATCGTAAACCTCTGTTGTTGTGCCGACGGTCGAGCGGGTATTTTTCGAAATGGTCTTTTGTTCAATCGATACGGCGGGTGAGATGCCCGTTATCAGGTCCACATCAGGTTTATTGATCCGTTCGAGGAACTGGCGTGCATAGGATGAGAGGGATTCCACATAGCGTCTCTGTCCCTCGGCGTAAATCGTATCGAACACCAGGGATGACTTACCCGATCCGCTAACTCCCGTAAAAACAATAAGTTTCCCCGAAGGAATCTCAAGATCGATATTCTTTAAATTATGTTCTCTTGCGCCTTTTACAACAATGTTCCGGTCTTTGGCTTCGTGCTTCTTCATTCAAGTATATGCTAAATCTGTAAAAATGTGACTTTAAATTTACTTATAAATGCCAACAAAATGAGAGAAGAAATAGTTTGAAGGCTGAATAAAGAGGTCAGAAGTTTGAGGTATGAACTATGATCTATGAACTATTAGCTGACCTGAAGATTGAATTTCGGAAAAGGAGCGACAATCGTCTCGATTGTCCCACCGACAAAAAATAATAAATAATAACTCATAATTAATAAATCCTCGAAGCGGTTTACATGTTTGAAAAAAAATTAAAAAATATTTTTTTACATTTCCGGAAAAACTCTGGTTTAATTACTCTCTCTATGTAGAGGGTGAATTTACAGATTTTCAAAAGGAGAGAAAAAATGGATATGAAACAGATAACAATTCAAAAACAGGGAGAAGATGGTTTTAAGGTATTAAGGAATGGTCTTGAACTTAAAACCCACCGGGACGACTCTTTCCCTCCGCTTCAGGAGGATATTGCAACCATACTCGCCGATGATCTGAACTATATTTATGACAATGTTAAAGGTCCCGATGTAAGAATGAGCATGGTTTACTGTGTTCTTTCAACCCTGTACCACACTAATAAGAGCAGGGGTTGCAATGGATGTAGTGGCAAACCCGATCCTTATGATCTCTCTGTGGAAATTGTTCACCTCATTCAATGGGACCGTTGCTTCAGGATCAGCCCGAACCCCGAGTTCGCCATTCCGCAGCGATGGGCGAATGACCCTGTTGTCACCTTCCTTGGTGAAGACTGGGTTGACCTTCCCGTGAACTTTTGTTCCACTACAGAGCAGATGATGGATAATCCCTCCAACCCCGGTTTTGTACCGAGGAAAACGATCAAAAAATTTGAGGAAGTGTTGAATGCTTTCACCCGTGCCCAAAGATTTTCCGTCACGCTGGTCGGAGACATGTTTGGTGACTTCTCGGTCTCCCTTACTACACTTCTTATCGCAAAGCTTGTCTCACCTGAAGACTACTTCCTTGCGATGCTGATATTTCGATATGAAAAAACGAGTGACCGGCTTAAGAAGCAAGAAAAACTGGAGAGGGATATTTTCATTAATAAAATGAACAACCTTCTTAAAGCTCTCGATTCAGAGGGGCTGCAGCAACTGATCTGATTCCGTAACCGGAATCGTTTGTTACGATGACATTAACTGATTAAAAAAATCTTAACCATAACGGGGTCCGCATATGATACTTATATTAAAAATCATTGAGCATCTGCTGTCCGACATTCCGACCTTCTTCTACGATTTCGAGGATTTTATGACCGATCTGGTTATCCTGGGATTCCTCAAGTTCGTGATGTATGTCTTTGTCTCTATGGCTTGAAAAAATATTTTCGGGAATTCGGAAAAACGAGAATTTTTTTACTCTATTATAACATAAGCATTTCAAACAAAAAAAGAGGTTAGCCGTGTACGGAAGAACATACGCAATCGAACCGGTTGATGATCATATAATTGTAAAGATGGACGGACTTAATGTCCTTGTTGATACCGGTTCTCCCGGATCATTTGCGAAAAATCCCTCCTTTACCTACAACGGCGTGACCGAAACTTTGCCTTCATCCCTCCTGGGAATGACAGACATCCATCAGGTGGGTGAACTTCTTGGTCACCCGGTGGATGTGCTGCTTGGCGCCGATCTTCTCTCCCGTCATCCCGTACGAATCGATCTGAAAAAGAATTCGTTCACCATCCTTGAAGACATTTCCGGGGAAGGGGCGGCAGTTGTACCGTTTCGCCAAACCATGGGAGGAGTCATTTTCGACATGGAGTTGAACGGTGAGCTGCATCCCGTCATTCTCGACAGCGGAGCCAAGATATCCTACATTTCTGTGGATAACCCGGTTGCAAAGAGCTTTACGGAACAAAAAACCGACTTTCACCCGATGACTGGCAACTTTGAAACCATTGTTGGCGAAGTTCCCGTAAGAATTGCAGGAAAGGAACTGACCTTCACATTCGGTACACTTCCCGATATGCTTGAGATGCTCCTTGGATTGATCGGTGTGCCCAATATTGTCGGCAGCGATCTCTTCAAAAACTTCGAAGTCGTCATCGACTATGCAAACAGCAGAATGCTCCTCCGGGAAAACAACTAAATATTAACCAAATAAAAGGATACAAAATGGGAATCTCACTGACAAGATTAAAACAGGAAATAAACGCCACAGATGCCGAAAAGATCAACGGTGGCTTCCATGAAACCGGATTCAACGATTATGAGTTGATTATCGGTCATTTTGAGGGCACTCCGGGGAAGTGTCTTCCAATTTACAACGCCAAAGAAGATAAATGGTATGGCAGCGATGATACCGATTCAGAGGAAACCAGGGATATCGAAGTCCAGTTTGATAGCACGGGTGAAGTGGTGCTGTTAGAAGACTACGGTGACCCAATCGACACTCTAAAAATCAGGAACCTTTACGAGTTCCTGCAATACTTTAACAACCTGGATGGCTTTACAAACGAGGTCCTCAATGCACCTGTTAAGTTCAGGGAGTTCCCTTTGAGCGAAGTGGTGGAGGATGTGTACATCTCCGTAAACTACCCCGAGGATGAATCGATCCCGAAGGAAACATTCAGATTTGCGAAGAGAAGCGACCTCGAACCGGTAATCGGAAAGAAAACAATGGCATCACTTCTTGCCTGCATTTTCAACGACAAATTCAGTTTCCTCACTGACATCGGCAGTTGGTCACAGTTTTGCGAAGAGCACAAACTGCTTGAAAAGCTCGAAACAGTATCCTTTTCCGAAATCCCGGTATTCTATCACAACGAAGTCATTTCCAACTGTGATAACAGACTGTTCGCCGCCATGCCCTATGCCGGTTTCAGACTGAAGCAAACATTCTCGGCACAATACTTTTTCGACTTTCTCACCACTTCATCCGAAGGAGAGAAATTCTTAAAAACCCTCTCGAAAAAGATCCGTAAAGGGGAATTCCCTGCCGATTACGGAATTGTTGCGCCCGATTCGCTCGTTTCGCAAATCAGATACTCGATCGAGCTGAGGGATCAAAAAAGGCTCCTCACCAATACCGTCAACCGTTTTATTCCGGCAGACCCTGCCACTGTGACCGGTCTGAAATCGCGACTCAAAAAGAGAAACGACAGCCTCGGCAATTTTGTATCCTCATACCTCGAAAACAACAAAGACTAAAGGAGAAGGAAATGGAAGAGAAATCAAAAGTTGAGCAGTTTGAAGAGAAGCTGGAGGAGTTTTTCAGGAATGAGGATGTGCAGGTTACTATTACACACGAATTCGACGAACCGGCAAAGGAGTTGATCGAAAAACTCGAACCAACTCCGGAAGAGCGGAAGGAGATGAAAGATATTCTTTATGATTATGAAGAGGCTGAACGAGATGCCCTTGAGGATATGCTCATTCAAGAACTGACCGAAAAAGTCGGCAGGTATGGCGGAAACACTAATATCGTCAGGGATTGTGTAGCCTACTACAGAAGGCATGGTTATGCTGAGGATTCTGCACTTGAGACTTACGCCGACTTCGCCGAACTTCCCGATGATGATGAAGACATATATTGGGGGAATTACTTCAAATTCTTCCCCGATGCAAAGATACCTGAAGGGATGGCAACCTATGATTACCTGAAGATGCAGTATGAGATACGGCGTGAAAGAGATCACACATTCTTCGTCATTGACTGGTTTTTAATGGATGTGTGCTACAGGATTATTGAACTCAGATTCGGCAAAGCCCTCAGCAAGGATGATATCAGAACAATATACCGGGCAAACGATTTCAAAAACTTCTACCCCGAGTTTATCGAAGCATATAAGGGAGCTGCCTCTGCCTCCAAAGAGAAATCCAAAGAGATCGCCAGGGAATACTCCAAACTGCAATCAAAAACTAAAAGCACCGCCCGCCGTTTGTTGAAAATAACCCCCGAGCTGAAGATACCGGAGGAGGTGAAGCGGAGAATTCGGGGGGATTCAAATCCGTAATAAGTTTATGAGGGAGAGGGAGGAATCCCTCCCCTCAAACAATTGTTTAATCTACTTAGTTACTCTATAAATCTGTCCCTGACGGAACTCAATCCTGAATGTTTTGTGGCATTGCCGGCATTGAGCAGGGGATGACCCCGACCCTTTACTGCCTTCCGAAATACCAATTGTGAACTGCCCTGTGCTTCCACAGTGCGGACATGGGACGACTACTTTTTGTGACATTTTGGATACATCTATTGTTTTATTTATAATCAAAATTTTAATTTGCGCTGTGGATTAATACAAGTCATCAATACTAATATTTTATCGAACCAATTTATTCAGTTCCAGATTTTCGAATGATTATTTGAAAATTCAATGCGTGCGATATTCTTTCGAGATAGTCAACCGAGATTGCAAAATTTCCGTTTTCGATTTTTGAAAGTGTCGATCTGCTAATACCAAGAACTTCAGCCAATTGTTTCTGATTATATCCTTTTGACCTTCGAATCTCCATGATTGCCGTTCCAATTTCTTTTCTTAGTATCTTGGAACCCTTGGAATCAGGGTACAAAACCACAACATCATGTTCCGAAGACATAAAAGCCATCGTGCTGTATGCCGGATTTATCTATTATTGTAAGTTGACAATTTGTAATTACCTTCCGCTCATCTCTGGACATTTCAAGAAATATTTCTTTGTCCTTGGCTGATATTACCCTTCCGTTAACCTCACTACCATCTCTTTTAATCAATGAGACTGTTTCACCAATCATTTCGGTGGCTGATACTCTGACTTCTTCCAAATGGGAACTCTTGACCGTTAAGACAGGTGGAAATTGAAAATTAAAATTCAATGGTTTGATTGCAGCACGATTTGAGGTTTCATCATCCGAAATTTCAACGATGACATAGATTTGTGTCGGGTCTTCGTCGGGAAGAGGTGTGTGAAATCGAACTATCTGACCAGCTTTTAAAGTCTTCATATAAATTCTCTTGGATTATAAAAAAATGTTATGTGCAATATATTGAACATGCTGCAAAAAGTCAAAATCTTTCAACTTAACATGAAATTTTGTTGACCTGATATTGAATCCAAAGATTCTGGATTACAATAAATCCTTAAAAAAACCGAATTTCTCATCAATGAGTGCTCGCCGGTCTAAAGAGAGATTCATTTCTTCACAGGCAGTTTCAGAAACCATCGAACACGAAAAACAAGAGGCTAAGTTTAAATTATACAATCCGTTTGGCTCATTCAACCAGCAAAGCGGGTCTGCTGAACATGACATAGCTCTCCTGAGACTTTTACCAAACAAGTTGGAAAAAAGGGAAGGTGTTGCCTGCTGTATCAACCCACCCATACTCCCTTCCGAACCATCTACTGTATAAATAAGGAAGCCACTCATGGTGTCAGAGATGTACAATCTTTCTACGAGGCTCGCGGTCGGGTAACCGCATGAGTATTCAAGCTCTCGCATCAAAAGATGTGATAAGGTGTGAATCAATAACTTTTTGGGACCTTTATTTAGAAGATCTTGTTTTAGGTGATAACCAGACTCATTTGAATCAAGTTGCCGATTGAAGAAATATTCATATACATCCTGAGGCAGATTACTCTCCCATTCCTTTATTTTATTCTGGTCAAGTACAACGAAAATGCCTTCGCCATAACTTACCCATCCGGGGATAGCGTAAACTTCTTCTGGTACACCCGAGTAAATTGGCCTAAGAGATCCATTCCTATGGGTGGCACCGTTAACCTCAATCTCATAATACGGGGTAACTCTGGAAAAACCAGCCTGTACTTTAGTAACACAAAGTTTACCAATTCTTTTAATCTGTGCAAAATAGCTCATAAGACTTTCAGGTAAATCGACATTGTCGTAGGTTAATTTAGCATCAGAATAAGAATCTTTATTTGAAAAAAATGTATATTCCTGAGCACGATATTCTTCATCGTTGAGAGCGTTAGTCGCCTCTGCATTTAAAAATGAAATTCTTAACTCTTCGATGATGGCATCAAGACTCCCAATCTCCAAACCATTGTCCAATGCGTAATCCATTCTATCCGCTGGCTCAAGGAAGATTTTATCATAATAGCTATTCCAGATTTGAACTCGGCTGAGTGTGGGATCATTTTCGATTCTTCTCTTGTAAAATACTTCTATCGGTCGGAGAAGAAAATGGTTGATTTCCTCCGTTCTGGGAATAAAAAGGCTCGATTTCCCAAGGGGGAAATATACGCTGTTACCTGTAACTAAGGATACCTGCATATGCTCAGATTGACCAGGATTTCCTGCACAATGACAATTATCATTGTTCCAGCTTATACCCCATTCCCATGGTTTCTCTCCTATGCAAAAAGGTTTAAGATTGTTAATTCCATCAAGCGAGACTTTCGGAGAATTATCTTCACCGGAGCCCATTTTACAAGCGGTACACTCTAAAAAAACACTCCCGAATCCTTCTCCTCTGGTTTTGCTTTCACTCCATTTTAACTCAGGTCTACTACAACAGTCCTTCATCCTAAAAAGAAAGCTACCATTATCATTTTGCTCATTTTCAAGGTTATTTAGTAACAATTGAGTTTTCCACCGCAAATATTTTGACCAAGGGATATCGGACAAATGTCCATTTCGACAAATCAGAATTAAATTTAACTGTTCCAGTTGTCGATAAAGTTTTATTTGCTTGTCAAAGTATTTGACAGATATATCCTTCCCGCCCTTTTTAACAATACCATTTGAATCCCTTGGTGGAACAAAGGCTGCTTCAGGTAACAATCGATTCAGTAGTGTATCGTGTTTACTTGTCCACTCTATTTTCCACTTATCATATTTCATTAATCGACCAAATCCATTCTTAAACCATTTTGGGAAATGGGACGCGGTTAACATAAAGCTAGTTGCCTTTACCTCTTCCGGCAATATTTGTCTTATTGGATGATTTTCCCAATTTGGTTCATTAGAATAGTCAATAAGAGACATTGATGGTATCTCGATGAGAGATGTCAGATTATTAAGACCGAGAGAAGTGCGAAGATATTCAATGAATCTGAAGTCATCAATAATGGTTATGCCTTGTCCGATCAAAGATGAACGGGCAGCTTTGTAAGCTTGAAAATTAGAACCACGAGCAGCTTCTATCGCTGTCCTTATTAAAGGTTTTGCATTCCGAATGAAAGGCCAGTGGTCGATTGAATCTATAAGAAAATAATAACCCATTTTGGACACAATAATCGATCCTACACCTGAAGTCGAAGAAATAATTTTACTCTTGTCAACCGGTTCGTTATACTGGGTAGATTTCACTATCATTTGATTACCTCAATTCAATTTTAATTGCTGCTTGTTGTTCTATTATCCTCAATGATTGGTTAACCTTCCAAATCTGACTGTGAACATTATCTTCATATTCATCAATGTCAACATAAAGAGCCGTCTGATTTCGTGATGGGGAGTTGAATACAAACCGTTGACTATCTTGAACAGAATTCGCTTTATTTGCCCAGTCGTCCAACATCTGATTTATCAGATTTTCAATTTGTTCAAGAACTCCTTCGTTCAAAAGCGACCTGATTGAATCCTGAAAACCGTTAGCATTATCTGTAACGAAACGGTATCTTCTTTTAAATTCCTCGAGAAACCTTGAGACAAAGTCCACCCTCTCTTGCAAATCATTAAGGCTGCTTATATTTGAGGCATTGTTCCTGTCTGTAAAATTTGACTCTAAATGTCTCAACATTGTTGCAAAATAAAGTGGAAAATACTTTTCCAAAGCCTTGGGAGTGAAAGGGGTAATGGAAATCGGCTCTACAAAGCTATATATTTTACTGTGAAAACCTGAGAAGCGCTCGAAATGAGAAATATCTCTTGCCCTAAATGGATTGTGTAAAGTCACTACCAATCCGGGATTCTCACGGGCGACCCTGCTTGAAGCCTGAATATACTCTGATAAGTTTCTCGGCATAGAATTGACTAACATAGTGTTTAATCGTGGTACATCGATTCCCACGGAAATCATGTTCGTTGCCAAGACTATGTCTGTTACTTTTGAATAACCTGCTTCTGTCAATTGCGTCCAAGGTTTTTTCAATTTTTCTAAATTATTTTTAACCTTATAGCCTTCGATTCTCCCTGTCATTTCAGTAGGATCAAGGGCAAAAGTATAAAGACCTTGGAGTAGTTTATTAGGCCTCACAACTCTATGGAAAACCTTTCTCACTTCTTTGATCAAATAAGAGGAAGTTTGTGCATCAGTTTTTCCTAAATCCTTAAGACTGTTGAAGTAGGCGATGACCGTGTGAAAGTTATCCATTACTTTATTGAAGTCAGCACTTGTTTCTTCGCCGGAAACCGGGTAATGTTTCATCAGAGTAACTGCACGATGGGTAAGTAAAATGGCTAAAATTCTCATTTGCGACCATATCTGAGTCCTGCCGGTTGGTAGCACACCTAAATATCTTCTTTTGGATTCATATTCATGCGTGCTTAAATCTGCAGTGTTAAAATTTCTCTTATAAAATGCAAAAAAAGAATCATCAATATCAATGCCTGGTTTTGGGAAAATATTTAGCCTTCTGTTATACAATGCGACAATTTGTAGTTCTGTGTTTCTTGTTGTTGCCGTAGACGAAATTATTTTCGGTCGTTTACCATCCTCCCTTTCGCAGAGTTTGTCAATCACTGTTTCAAACAAAGCTACTGCGGTTCCAAGTGGACCCAGTAACAAGTGAAGTTCGTCTTGGATAATCAGTTCTGGTGGTATATACCCATCCATTGGTCTCCAATTTTCCCAATTCCCTCGTCCAAAAAGCCGTCTGGAATCATCACCTCTGCTTGTCCTCTCGGATGAGGCTTTGTGAGCCAATTGAGCAAATTTATCTACCGTTCCAAATAGAAGGGTGGGTGGATTTTCATAAATATCCTCATCGCACAAAGTCACCGGTATTGGGCCTTGAAAATATTGGTCGGCGTGATCAGGAATGTCAAAATTAAAACTGCAAAAAGAGTTCGAACACTTTAATAATAGCTTATGCTCAAGGAAATTATTACCAACATCCCCAGGTAGTTGCGTCTCACCAGCTAATCCAGATCCACACCATAGACATTGTTCCAAAGGGATTTTTGATGGTTTATTGTCCCGTAATTTTTGCATTTCAACCGCGAGTGATTTGTCACCGATCCTTTTATTCGGAAGTGATTCTTTCCCCAGCCATAACCCGATAGTTACAGGTTCGACACCCAGAATACCGGGTTCCCATCTTCTAAGAAGTTCTAAAGCCATTATCAAGGTGGTGGCTCTTTGAAATTGTTGTAATGTGAGCAATCGGAGGGTATATCTCATCAATACTGCAGTACCACCCCCGCGTATTCCAAATGTTTTTCGACGGTTTATGATTGACAAAGCTATTAAACCAAGATAGGCTTCTGTTTTGCCACCACCTGTCGGGAACCACACGAGATCAACGAAATCATTTCTTGTACAATACTCTTCAGTTTCAAATATGCCATCCAGATTTAAAAGTATGAAAGCCAACTGGAACGGACGCCAGGATACCATCGAATTACCGAAAATTAGCTCAGATTGATTTGAGTAAAAATTCGAATCGAAATTTTCGAACTCTTCTGTCAGAAGTGGTTTAACTTTATCATTCTTCACACTGGCTGAATGCCAAAGCTGCATAAACATTGCTGAATTCATCAGCCTGAATGAGTTCATCCGATTGTCATCACCAAGAAAATAATCAAGATTTCTTGACATCCTGTTATAATCAGCTCGGCATAAGTCCAGATTTGATAAGACAGGTGACAAGGAATCCTCAGCATTGGCTCGCCCTCTTGTTTTATCAATCCAGGATAAGTAAGCATCTACAAAACTTCTAAGTGATTCTCGAATTTGCTGATTGGTGGTCTCAGAAAAAGTTGACAGCCATTTAAATCTTAGAGAATTTGTGTCGAATTCAAATTTTTTCGGTTTTCTCGCCTCTCCTTCGATTGTAACTTCTAATTTGTTTCTTGGGGTTGTATCTACATCCGGTACATCATAAGAAGGTAAATATTCTGTATGAACAGTCATTTTCCCCTCCTGACTTTTATACCACGCAACTGAACATCCATGACCAGTTCCATATTCTTTAAACTCGCGATAGAGAATCTGTTCTCTTAATTCTTCAGCATCATCTCCAATTTCTTCATAGCCATTGTTGTTTACTGGTAAAATTGAAGAACTCGAGACATATAAAATGGTTCCAAAGAAACTACGAGAATTCACATCATCCTGTACAACTGAATAATAACTTTCGTTTTCTGGTCCCCCCTGAAAAGGAGTGCTGCTGTTAACTAACTGTAACTTAACATAATAACTATGCTCATTATGAATATGAGACCGAGTAATTCTGATGTTCATTGAGATAGAAGATTTTTCACCATCTCGGAGCTCTTCTGAATATAAGTTCAATTTTGCATTTTTTCCAAAAGTAAAATTTTTTGATCTTTCCCCATCTCTAAACTTAATTTCATTTGGATTCACCAAGTCACTAAATTTCCGCTCGACCAAAATTCTGTCACACTCCCAGATTCCTTTTCCTCCAGAGAAACTCGCTAACTTTAGAGCGTCCTTAATATGAGCGCTTGCGTTTTCAAAAAGTTCTATCTCTTGTGCAATCTTGATGAAGTCGGCAGAATTCTGATGTTCGGAACTTATCAAATAAAAACACTTTTTGTAAATGGTTGAAAGTTGAGCTTTCTCTGGCAACCCTAATCCAAGATTATTCAAAGCTGGGATTAAATGAGAGGCTCTCCGAGATTCCAACTCTTCAAGCTTTTTCCACATATTTTTGTGTGTTTCACCCTTGTCTTTCGGTACTTGGATTAAATAATTTTTACCGAATTCCACTAAGAGAATTTGGTTATCAGATTGATATCCTTCGTTTACCTCTCCGACCAATTTACTCATATATTCAATCGGACATTCAACCAATAAATAAAATGGATTTGTATCCTTTACCGAAAGAGAACTTATTTTTCTGTATCGGCGAGCTTCTACTTTAATTTCGACATCGTTCCAACTGACATCGCTTTTAACGGAGAATGTCAATCCCATTGAAATGGGGTAGAGTTGCGATGCCTCAGTTATCTCATAAAATTCTTCAACCGGTTCATCATTACCGGGATTGTCTTCTTGTTCTTCGCCTACAGATTCTCCGTTAACAGTATCCTCATCTTGTTCTGTGGTTTTCGGTACTGAAAGGCTGTTAAAAATTTCTTGAGGTGCAGCGGGAGGAAACAATATTCCAGTACTGTAAATACTGGCTGGCGGTAAATCAAGAATTTCATAAAAGTTATTAAGTGGGCTATCATCAATAATCCTGCTATTTTCGTTGTGTTTCAATCTATTGATGATTCTGTATCCCATGGCTCCTGGACCCATAGTTTGTTCTCTGATAAACTTACAAAGTTCATCTCTTTTTTCTCTAATCATTTTTATTCCTTGGGGTTATATTATCAACAGGTTTTAGTTTAATTCTTGGTTTAATCCAGTTTACGAAACTTATTAAGGATTCTTCAACTGCTTCATCATCATAACATCCGATTAATTCCAAATCGTGTTTACCTAAATATTTTTCTTTGTTTTTACCTATAATGAATTCATAATCAGTCTCATCTTCCATGACCCGATCTTGAACAAGATCCCTCAAAATATCAATAAGTTGCCTGTTAGAATCTTTTACTAAAAGAGTCTCTGTTTTTTTAAGCTCTCTCATTTTTTGGTAATAATCTTTACCTAAGTTTAAAACTGTTATGCATAAAAATTTGAACAATCTTTTATCTCTAGGCAAAAATGCTTTTGCAGAATCGCACATCCAATAAGAAATAAAAGTGTGTTTACTGACAAGACTAAATCCAAATTTGTTACACAATTCAGAGATTTTATTATAATATACATCAATATCAGCATCATTATTTTTGATAAGAACTTTTCGCCAAATATTTTTATTATCTGTTTCATTTTCGAGTCGGTGAACTTCTTTCAGATGTGAAAAATCATAATAGTCTTCTTCTTTTTTCGATGTCATTTCGGAGATGAATTCTTTCAATATTTCCTCCACCGATTGAAGTTTCACAACTTCTCCACCCCTTTTTTTTTCGATTTCATTCAATCGATTAATCTTTAGACCTGGTTTGGACTCTGTACTATAAAAATGGTAAGTGAAGGGATAAAAGTTCTGTGAACTATTATCAGAGAACTGTACCTGGTATATGAGGCTCTCATTTTGGTACTCTGTGCTATCATCATAGGTTGAATCAAAATCATTGTAAATTTGATTCTGGTAAACGATATCTTTGAAATTGACCCCTAAACCCTTACGAAAAAGCCCGTCCTCTTTTTTAGCAATTTCTATAAGATTATCATGAATATTCTTTTCGAATATAGATTTAAACAAAAACGATAAATAGATTGCCTCTTTTTTGCCCTGTCGTAATTTACTATTAACAACATTATGTGTATAAGTGAATGGGTAGGGCCCCGTATCACGATATTCAAGAATTACAGTATCAGTCCTTTCAATTTTTTCAATTTCGCGAATACTTTTAAATTCGTTTTGACCGTTAAATTCTTTTTTTACATTATCCATAATATCCCGGTCGTTCAGAACAAACTGGGGTAAGATTATGATATTGTTGTTCCTCATTTTTTTCCGTATTTCTGAAAGCCAATTTAATTTTAAGATTTCAGTTAATACTCTCCCCAATGATTCTTTTACTTCGTTCTTCATGGTAGCATCCAAATTATGGATTGTATCCCTAAGACAACCATCCAAGATCTGGTTATGGCACTCATCGAAAACAATTTTCAATATTTTCTGTTTAATTTGTTCTGAAATACAGAGAGAGTAAAGTCTCCTCATTTTAACACCCACCAGTTTTTCAAGACCGGGCATAAGTTCTACTAGATACATGAAATCATCCCATGAATCATTGTTAGCATTACCTATAAATGTCACATTTACTCTTTTGTTCATTATTTTCGATTCTTCTGGTAATAACAACTGAATCTCCTGAGGGAGAATCGTGTATCGCACAAATTTCAGATTGTCAATAGATCCTAAATATTCCAGTGACTTTTTGTATGAGCGTTGAAATGCCTCATATTTAAGTATTTCATTATGAAAAGATAATAGCATTAATCCTTTGAAAGAATTTGAGACTCTTATATTATTATTCCTTTCTTGAAGATACCCACATTTCCAACGATTATGCAGATTTTTTGGTATATTCATTGTATCATAATTCACAACATATTTTAGATTTTCGATTATAAAACCATCCATTCCATATTGCTTCTCTATTTTGGCAATATCATTCATAGAAAAATTTCGATTAAGCAGTACATAAGAGAAATCAGGATTAGCTTGACCATTCATCTCACAAATAAAGGGCTTATTATCAAGAAGTTCGTGTATACTATCTTCGTTCATTTTTATGTTGACTATAACTGATGGAACAAATGAAGCATTATTATTGAGTGCAGCAAATTCTCTATAAAACCGCAATTTTTTATCACATATGTTACGCTCTGCATTTATCTCAGCAATGGATTTGGGATTCCTGTCAAGGTCCCAAACCTGATTCCTGAAAAATTCCAGTCGAGAAATTACTTCGGATAGAATAGAATTACCTCTATTGTCAGATGATAGTTCCGACATGAAAAATTTAATTACAAGAAATGATAAAATAATACTCCGATATTCTTTTTTTAAATCACAGATGTGAATATGGAGTCCTCTCACAAAACCAGATTCCTCTTGTTTCAATATGCTCTCGTCTATTATTCTGTTAATATAGACTAACAAATTTTTTATCTGATCTTTATCCTTTGAAACAATATACGAGTAAATTTGCTCAAAATTTTCATCCGGTTTTGATACTATGCTATCTAATCTTTCCCTTAACTTCTCTTGATCAATTCCTGTCATAAACGAAAATCCTTAAATGGTTGATAGCTCTTGTTACACCTATAAAAATTTCATACTGATTAAAAAAAGATAACTGGTTCACAACTAAAATCACATTCGGTCTTTCAAGTCCTTTAAATTTTAATATTGATGTATATTGAAGATTGTGGGTTTCTTTTCCGATGTTTGATGGATCCATTTCCTCAAAACCAGGTACGGTGATAAGAGTAGTCAAATCATACTGGTCTGGCGTTACATGATTAATAATAGTAGATTCAATTAGTAGAACGCAGTCTCCTGCAATTAAAGATGAGGTGGAATCCTTAAAATTAAGTACATACTCGCTCATTAATTTTCTTTTGATTTCCTTCAGGTTCTTATGAATTGTTACCAGTAGACTACTGTCGTTTAGTCCCTCATGCAAGGAAAACCCCCTTTCCCACAATCTATTGCTCAATTCAATTATCCTGGGTGCTTGCAACTGCCTTTTAATTGAAACCAGCCGGAAATGTGCATAATGCTCACTAAGTAACTTTGACACCTCAAAAGCTTCTTGATAACCGGATCTGTGAGCTTGTTCAATATCATAAAGGATAAGCGAATCGCCTTCCGTCAAACCTTTGCTGTTATATCCACAAAGTCTGTTTATGACCGCTTCAATCCCGCGATTAAATATGTCTTGACCCTCATCAATCACCATATAATCGTATTGCGGAAGATTGTTGTTCCGCATGGTTTTATAAACCAATTCTGAAAATTCTTCGGGGTCAAACTTAATGACTGTTCGATAGTTAATTTTATTATTTAATTTTATTAGCAATCGTGTTAATGTAGTAACCTCGACTGAATTGTTTAGCCCTCTCTTGTCCAGCATTTTTTGAGTATAAGCCATCAAAAGATTATTCCAACATATGTATATTCCTCTTTTACCTTTCTTCCTATCCAGATAACCCTTTGCAATAGTTGTCTTACCACTTCCCGGCGGTCCCTCTATCATTATTCTTTTATTCTCGTAAAGTGCATCGAGTATATCGAGGTTCTCGATTTGTAACCACTCTAGAGTAGAGGATTTAGGAAGAGTATTATGGTCATAAATTGTCGGGGAGAGGTTATCTTTAATCACACTTAGTTCATGGTCAGTCAGATTACGATATTTCCTACCCTGCGTCTGATGCCTGCTCTGAACTTCGTTAAAAACTCCGATTATGAAACTTTCTATTGAATTATTGTATTCCGATTCTCCTCTGAATAAAGTCCACAAGTAGGCATCATTTATTAATTTTAAATTTAGCCGAAATTGTACATCTGGAAAAGCAACGGCATGGCAAAACAAAGAATGGGAAAAAGGTGATAAAACACCTTTCAACAAAGTATATTTATATCCTTCAGCCTGCTGAAACGGGTCCTGGTTCATTTTTTTATCAAAATTATTTCCATAGAAAAAAGTACCGTCACTAATGGAAATATCTCCACCCTTAACTTCAAGAACTAAAATACCGCGCTGACAAACAATCAGAAAGTCTATTTGAGCGCTAATTTTTTTGTAGGGATTAAAGTCGAGATTGTGATGTGAAAGATTTAAATCATGCCATACAAAATATTTTTCTTCACTTTTCCCTAAGTCCCGCAATAGTAACTTGTATACTGATATTTCGCCTCTATTCGGTCTGCCATCCTGATTAAGAATAATAGTGTCCAAGCGGGAAACATCTTTATTTGGGAAAAAATTGACTGGCATACCTGTCTCTGCTAAATAATTTTCATTTTTTGATAATATTTCCTCGTCATCTCCGCTTTGTCTTCCCTTAAATCGGTTTCAATTTGTTCTTCAGATGAAACTGTTTTTTTTATTGTATTAAGGTGAGTAGATACAACATTAATCATATACATTGCAAAAAGTTGCTGCCTCGGAATCCTTGATTTGGGGAGCTGAAATATCTCATTATCCCAATCAATCAATTCTTCCTTTGAAGAGTAGCGGATGATTAATTTCTCCAACCCAGAAATAAACATGGTTGGCTCTAAATAGCTGTTTATCCCTTCTTGAGCCTCGTACATCTCTTGGAAAGTCACTGAATCAGCCAAACGCATCAAAATGGTTCTATTGAATTCAGAAATGATAGCTTTTCCATTTTCCTGCTTCAGAATCAAGTCAAATATTCTCTTGTGCAAATGGTCGGGCATGTTTTTTGAGAAGAAACCCAATCCAGTCCCACATTGAACTGAGCTAAACCATTTCCCGATATATTTTGAATTTTCACCTATGTCATAATTTGACAGAGAAACTGTTATTCCTCCTGCCTTAACCGGATGTCGACGGAATCTAGCTCCTGGTTTTTTTCTTCTAATTCTAATTTCGTCAACTCTTTTCTTACCTTTTAATTCTGTGTCCCAAGTAATTTCCCGTCTAGTTAGCAGAGGTAGATTTTCTACTTTCCGGCCCTCCAAGATATTTATTTGATTTGCATAGGCCCTGCTAACCGATGGGCAGACAGCATTTCCTACAAGTCGAATTTTCGCGGTAAGACCCCCTAAAAACTGGAAATCAATCGGAAATCCCATTAGAGAAGCCGATTCTCTCACTGTAGGGAGTCGAAACATTGCAGCTCCGTTATGATAATCTCTGCTTTTTATTATTAGAGATTCTCTGGATGTTCCAATATGCGTAGCAGTTACCGTTCTTGACGGCTTGTTTTCATCTTCAGGGAAACTCATTCTACCCATATACGGATGGTTTGTTTTAAGGAACCTTGATGTTTCCCACTCAACACTTGTTAGTCCGGTATCGTAAAAGTGGTCTGTTAACTGATCAGAACAAAGTTCGAGACCATTGAAATTCGGATCCTTAATCTTATAGATTGAGTCGTGTATATTAATATTTGGTGAAGGGAATGAATCAATTACTTGACCAAGGGTTCGAAACGGTAATTTTCCGTTTTTTATTATTTGCGAGTGAGAAGGTACCGGAGAGAATGGTTTGCCATCGCTTACTCGTTCAGTTACGATAGCTCTTTTTCTAATTTGAGGTGAGCCAAACTCTGCAGAATTAACAACTTTGTGATTGTCAAAAATATTGATCGCGATAGTTTCTGGATCAATTTCATTGGCAATTGCCCATTCTGATAAATCCAGTTGTTCAAAAGTATAATATGGAGGAAGATGCCTGATGGAGTTAGGAACATTTTCCATGACCCAATACTTAAGCATTGATCCTGATTGGAATTTTTTTACAGAGATAATGCGCAGAAATGCTTCCGTCAGCCGCATTCCCAAAGATTTATCGGCTTTACCAGATTTATTCGAAGATGAAAAACTTACACAAGGCGGGCTGCCAATTATAATATCTGTATCGGGTAAAGCAATAATTTTGGCAACATCTGTTCCCAAGTCAAGAATGTTTATTTTTTTGCATGTTTGATGAAAGTTGTGGTTGTAGGTATTGACAGCCGGCTCCCAGTTGTCAAACCCGCCAATAATCTTAAAACCGGCTTGTTGAAAACCTTCAGAGAAGCCGCCTGCACCACAAAAGAAATCTAATACGGTCATTTTTTATCCGGATTTCTGCTCATCGTGAGCAGGTCCAATACTGTACAATGATTCAAACCATATCCCATCGCGATCGCCTTATCTTTAAAACATTAAAGTATTATTTTGTTCTGTTAAATTATTGATAATTGTACAAATGACAAAGAAAAAAATAATTTTTTTTCACCCGTCCAGTTCCCCGCTTTTTTGCCATCTGATGTAATCATCGTCGGGGGTATTGATGGCGTACCTTACCCGTTTGGAGTATCTTCTGAGACTTCGCCATGTTTCAAGTTTGTTGGTGAGTTTTATCCTGCGGTTGTCCAGATTTCTGATGATTTCGTTCACGAATGCTACGCTAACATTCTGATTCAGGAGTTCTTCAAACCGTGTATTAACAAGTTCTGCAAATGATTCGGGAAAGTGGGCACAAAGTCTCTTCAGATATTCTGCTCTTTTACGCTCGGACAGAGTTGCATCCATGAATCGTTCTATCAGTATCTCTTCAGTGAAACCGGAGTTTGGAAGCAATTTTTCAATCTGTTCCATATCGTAATTTTTGAGATGAGGTCGCCCTGTCTCTAAAATTTGTTTGTGAAGTTGTGTGGCAAAATCTGTAAGCTTTTCAGGAGAGCCTGATTCCAGATACAATTGTGTCATCAGCGAAGGAGAGTGGTGAAATTTGGTTGAATCTCTCTTAATCAGCAAATCGCTGATTTTGCTCTGGATGATTGATGCAAAAAAGAGTCTGTCAGGTTCGGGCAATGAAACAATATAATAGAAAAATTCTCTGAGCTCCTCAAATGTAACGGCAAGGAGATTTGAGTCGTCCGGTGTGTGGAGGTTTTCGGTTTTCATTTTGTTTCCCCTTTGTTTAAGAAAGCACCTTGTGTGATCAGTCTGTTATAATCACTGTTATGGGTTACAACCGGTTTTTCGGCATGAATTGAGTAGTCATGGATCGCCTTAAATGTTGCAAATTGATCGATCAACTCGTCGTCATAAGCAAAAATCTTATCAATGACAATATTGATGAATTTGCGGTGTGCCTTATTCTCCTGCAGAAATTCGGACAGGTGTTCATGGAAGTAGAGGAAGATATCTTTCCGGAAGTCGTCAACCAAAGTTAACAGGGCATCTTCTCTTATGGTGATGCTTTTACCTGTGTCGGTGAAGAGACTGAAGAGCCGCTCTTTTTCCGTTTCATCATTTTCATACATGTCATCCAGAATTCTGGTTGCATACATGTCATCCCAGTCCCCGTTTTTGGCGGTTGCCCAATCGCGTGCATTTACGGCAAATTCCTTCAGGGTCTTCGGAGAGCCCAGTTTCCGATAGAGTATGTCCACATTGAGAGGGTCATAACCTTTGTGATATCCGTCTTTTTCATAATTGAAAAATAACCAGTTTAGCCCTTCAAGGATATCGGAAAAAAACACTCTTTCCCTGTGAGGCAGATTTGATATTTTTTCGAAAAAATTTTCTATCCGGTTAAAGGATTCTGCTGTTTTGTTTGATGAATTTGATACGCCGGTTCCCATCGCTGTTGCCTTTTAGTTAAAGCTTGCTGTATTATTTTATTTAGTCTTGTTCCCTTCCCCTCACTCCTCCAGAAAGCTTTTCCTGTTTTTATACTTTTTCAGGTCTGTGATTTCGTAGCGGCAGCGGAAGGTGGTGTCTCCATTCCAGGTTTCGAACCTTACATGAGTGTTGTCGTAACTGATGATCCTGTCGGTAACAAAATCCTGCCCCATATCGGGATACTCAGGAAAGTGATACACAGTGACGGTGTATTCGGGGAGAAAGCCGATATCAATCCCTTTTCTTGAAAAGGCGTGATCGATTACGGTCATGAGGTAGATCCCCACGGCAATAAGAACGAATCCTCTTAACAGACAACCCATATTTTCCTCCTGTTTTGTTTGATTCCGGCAGGAACCACTCCCGCCGGTTATTTTGTGCTGTTTTCTTCCTGATATGTGTAGATGTTGCGGCTGAATTTGATGCCAAGCTGCATCAGATTCGGCATATTAATGTCGTGATACTTCTGATCGAGTTTTACGAGCCAGGTGCAGAGTGACGGGTGATCGATACCCGTTTTGCTGAAACGGATAATAGAGACAATTATTTTGTTTCGTGGCCAGTTTTTGCAGATTACGGCTTCCTCTTCGCTTCCGGGAAACCGGGTGACCAGAAATCTTTCATCTGAGCGGATTGTTTCCACCACTTTTTTAGTGTTAAATCCTGCAAATCCGGCTATGATGTCGTCAATGCCTGTTTTTGGATGAAGCGTTTCGAGCATGTAGCTGCAGATAAAATCGGGGGTCTGGCTTAACAATTGCCTGTTTTTTTTATCCGGTGCCTTGAAACCATAATAGTTCCCTTCATAATATTGAATCAGTTTGATACTTTTCAGATTTGAAGTAAATCCCTCACTGCTATAGGAACGATAATTAGAAACATATTGATAAATTTGATCTTTACTGGCTATCCCACCTTGCGATTTAAGAATCTCAGAGACCAAATGTGGCAGCGTTTTTATTTTTGAGATATCAACTGAAGAGTGCGCAAACAATCTTCCGGCTGAATTTTGGATATTGTGAGCCCTCCTAAGGATGAAACCTAGCTCTTCTTTAGTTCTGAGTTTGTCAAAGACTTTTATGGTTTCTTCATATAAAAGAGCTAAATCTACAATTTTCTTTTCCCTTTCGAGAATTGCTTCCGCAAATTTTCTGATTGAATCCCATTCCTCGGGAGGGTAAATGGCGTGCCTGGCTATCCCAAAAACTTCATCACTTAACTGAAGAATCTCCCGGTTTGCACGCAGTGAGGAGAGGGCATCTGATTTATTACTTGGGATTCTGAAATTATGAGGTTTGAGTATTTCGAGAATTTCATCCAAACTTAATGCCCTGTCGCAGTGTTTGATAATTTTTTCCGCCAGATCCGAAAAATCAGCCCAATGGACGAGAAATAATTTCCCTTTTTCCTTTCTCGACGATATATATGGCGAATGAAGGAGGAACCTTATGCCGTGGAGCCTGGCAGATAATTCAGACCCGGTGATTGAGATATCTTCTTCTCTCAAAGGTATTTTTGCCATCCAGTCAATTACCTCAGTTACAGGAATCATGAACCGATGCTCAAATAATCGTTCGCATCTCTGCCTGTATTGAAAATATGGAAGATTGGAAAAACGCGAATAATTCCGGCTTACATTATGACGGGTTGGCAAATCGTTATAAAGATCAGACAACAACCCCGACAAAAACTCACTCGGGCACCAGTTGTTCTCAAAAAAGGAGTCCTCAAGAATTTGAAAGTTGTTACTCTCAAAATCAATTACTGAAACAAATAACCTGTCGCGCTCATTTTTTGTAGCCGATTTCATACTTCTTGAGAACTGATCACAAATCTGCCTGATTCTCTCTGGTGTAAGGTTGTGCTCTGCAGCGATGTCGGAATAATTTTTCCTTTGTGCAAATCTTTTTATGATCATCTCCTGTGTCTGTTGACTCTCCTTAAGGAAGAGACGGGCAGTTATCGCAGCGATGGTCTCGAGTGGGGTTTTCCCTTCGAAATCTGCTGACGGGGGAGAGTGGAATTCCGTTTTTTTCATATTTCTATTCCGTGATTAACCTGGTGTTTACGGGTGACGAAAGGTCGAGGTACCCCGTTGTTGTGACCGTCTCCAGATAGAGCAGTCCGTCCCCGAGGTCAGATACCCGGGTTGGTCTTAGTGGCTTCTGACCGCCCTGGTCCTCATATGAGGTGATAAGCCTTTGGGTTCTGACATTGAAAAGATGGTACCAGCCACCGGTATGCTTTAAGGCGATGAGGGATGTTTCGGTCATTTTATAAGCTGTATATACGGGTTCGACGAGCATTTCTCTTTTTGCATTTATCACCCCGAATTTACCATTAATTTTCACAATAAACGACATTTCGCCGATGTGTCTGATAAAATCGTATTCAAAAGGGATAAGGATGTTGCCGTTTTCATCAAATACGCCCCACTTCCCGCCTTCAGGAGTGGAAATGCAGCCTGAAGCCATGGTGCCGTCCCACGAGTGAAAATTCAGGAGCCTAAGCAGCAGTTCTTTGAATTCCAGCTCAGTGTTCATAATGATTGTTGAAGTGGCGGTAATCCCCAGGGCTTTCTTTTTCATAAACTGGGAGAGGGAGATGAATGCCGGCTCCACTGCAAGATCACCGTTTTTATCGATGAAGCCGAATCTTCCTCTGCAGACGACCCTTCTGTATCCCTCAACTTTGCACCTGTCATTTACGCACGGGTGAATTTCAGGGTCAAGGGGTTCGAACCGGGCATTGAGAATGGTACTCGCCTCAAAATTCGGACCATTCTCTGAAAGGAGATACGCTCCCTCTCCCCAATAAACCATCACGGGTTTGTTTGGCACGAAAACCGGTTTACTTCCATTTTCCAAAACGAGTGTTTCGCCGTTGAAAAAATGAAGATGCATCTCTTCCTTCTTATCCTCGGGATCAGCGTTTGATTTTTCGAGTGATTTAAGGAATTCGGCCTCCTCTTCCGGACTTAAACTCGCATCGTAATCGTCGTCATCATCATCGTCATCATTACCCGGGAAGCCAAAATCCAGTGGCTCATCGTCCGCTAAAAGGTCGCTGAGAAAATCAGCATGGTCCTGCGAAGAGGGTTCCTTTGCATCTTCCCCCTTTTGGATTATCCAGTCATACTGTCCGCCGGGAAATGTGTCGTTAAGTTCATCATCTTCATTCTGTAAAGTCAGGGATCGCATCCAATTTTCCGGGTCGTTCAAACTGTCCAAAGAAAATTCCCCCGTTTTTTTTCTGTATTCAGGGTCAATGTAGTTGAAATTACCATCCAGAACCGGCTCCTTTTCATCATTCTTCTCATCATTTTCAAGGAGATCATCCACGGGTATAGTACCGTGGGAAATGGTTTTGGTATAATCGGGTCTGTCAATAAAGCTGTTATATTTTTGCGGAGTATCTTTATCATCAGAGTCTGAACAAATCCAGTAGATATTTCGACGATCAGATTTTCTCGCAGTCATGGACCAGTAATTGTCGTCCTTTTGGACGATATATGCATCAATACCATCGATGTTAAAATAGTTTGCACCTTGTTGTGAAATATCTTTTGTTGACTCTCTGTTTTCGGGGTCTTCCAGATATCCGTCGCTGATCAGGAAACCTGAGGTGTTCGTTAGTTCAACGAGCGATTCGGTGGTTTTTGGCACTCTCTCCAAAACAGGTTCGTGCAGCACTTCGAGCCGGTTGTTTATGATGCCCCACTTCCCCCGGAGCCTTACAAGAAAGCAATTACTGTCGAGATACTTCACGCATTCAAAAACAGGAGGCAGAATCTGGTTTCCCTTCAAATCAAAGACTCCATAGTGGTATGAATCCCGGAATCCGGCAGAGGAATCAATTATCAGACCGACTTTGACAAAAGAAGGAGAGAGGTACGAGATACTGTCATAATACGCTGCCATCATATACTCCTGACGGGAAGTCATTGCAGTAAAGCCGGCTTCAAAACGACGGGAATAAACATAAACACCATTGGGGAGCTTCTCTGAAAACTCCAGTTTATGCATTTCGGGACTTGACAGGAAATTGCCGAATCCTTCCTGTGTGGGATAAATGTACCTGATGTTTTCCACAGGTCTGCCCTTCCGGTCAATCAAAAAGGTTTTGCCGTCTGTTGTCGTCACCCGGGCTATCCCGTGACGAAAGGGCTCTGTGAGACGGTACATGAAAGTATGAGCTGTTTCGAATCTTCCGTTCAAAAATCCGTAAAGGCCATCCTTCGCCGCAGGAACAAATCCCTCGGCAAGAGGGCCAAGGTAAGAGAACTGCGGCATAAGGAAGAACCTTCTGTCGAACGAAATAAATCCGATCTTTCCGTTAAGATGGAATTCGTAGCCCGACAGATCATCCCTTAAAACTATTTTATCGTATTTCGGATCAAGTATCACGACACCCGAAGTGTCAATCAGACCAAAACAGTTACCGTCAAAAACCTTTGCAAAGCTGCCGGTAAATGGCTCTGCCATCTCCCAAGCCGGCTCAATCACGAGTTTTCCGTAGATGTCTTTGAATCCCCAAAGACCATCGACCCGGTGTGGCATCAAATAACTTGTATGCATGATGTTAAAACCTTTCGTAATCAAATAATCTCAAGGATTTCGGGGATATCCTGAGGACAATTGTAATTGCACTCACCGATAAATTTACCGTCTTCTTTAACAAGCCCGTATTCCTCTTCGATCCTGATTATATATATATCATCTTTTAAGTGAATCATTTCCTTAAAAACAGCCGGTAGCAGCTTTTGACCCTCCACGGTATAAAGAGAGTAGTATTGGTCTCTAACAAGACAGCCTTCTGAAACAATAAAGCGATCGTGGGTGATCATCAAAATCTGTCTGGTGTAAAAGGGGGATACTAGCCTTCTGTTTTTATCAAAGAGGAAAATGTATCCATCGATGGTGCCCAGACTGAGGGTGTGCGGGGTCAGCTCGCTGTACAACTGCCAGGCTGATTCAGATGCGAAGTCAGTCCGGCAAAGATTCCTCGGGTTGCTGATTTCGTATATTTTAAAGTGGTTCCGACTGATATAGTGAACGAGGGTTTGTTGCTTAAGATTCCTCCATAAGAATCTTGCATCGGGTATTGTTACTTCATTCCCGTTAAGGTCAATATATTGTACCTTGTTATCTGTTGCAACAGTAGCAATATTTTGTTCAAAATCAGTCCCAAAAGAAAAGAGGGGAGGGATGACCACCTCCCCCTTCCCGTTAATGTAGCCGTAAAGACCGCGAACGGAGACAAGTGCACGGTCGTTATACAAACCCCCGATGGAGTTATAGAGGAGCCCTGAAAACTCCTCACAACCGTCGAGATAAAACCCCTTTTTTGTCCCACAGTGTACTATATATATTATTTGGCTTTCACTTCCCCAAAACCTTGCATCTATCCTGTTGTAGTATTTTTTTGTTATCAGTTTACCCTGTTTATTTATTAAACCAAATTTTTCCCCCAGTCTGACGCGTGCAAAGGCACCCTGGAAGGGCCCGATTGCATCATAGATACTCTCGGCGATAATTTCCCCTTTGCTGTTTATAAGGCCGGTCTTTCCGTTGCTTTTAAATGTGGTAACGCTTATTATCAAATTGCTCACTGTACTGTCTCCAATTTGTTGATAAAAACTTTTACTCCATCACCGGGGAGGTCGAATTAACCTGCCCTTACACCGTCACTTCAATAAAAACTGCGATTTTTGCTTAAAAACAGCTTTTATCTGAATAAACTCTTCAGAAACCAGATAACTAAAATTACCACCACCCAGAAACTTGCTGCGACAGAGAAGATATAGAAAATCAGATAAAACGGATCGATCAGATCAAAAAGGTAAAGGACGCAAAGTATCGCAAATCCGTAAAAGATTGTATTCCCGATGAAGCTGTTTTCGAACCAGTTAAGCATTTCTACTTGCCTTTTATTAAGTGGTAAAAAAGTCGTAATTCACCCGCAGCACAGGAAGAGAATTCAGGGTGCTTCTTCTTCAGGAGCCGGTAGTGAAGCCGGACAGGTGGAGAAGGATCAATTCACAAGACCGGTGAGAGACAGAAGAGAATCAGCCATTCACATGCCTCGACATGCTGTCAAGCGGAATGGTAAACTCCCGGTCAGACCCGGAATGAATTTACACTTTTATGGAGTAGAGAGTTTTTAGAGTAGAAGAGGAGAGTAGTGTAACAGAAGCCCTTGTGATTGTCAGATTTTTCATTTGAGAACCTTTCTTAATTTACGATGCAAATATCGGGATAAGTTGTGAAATAAAAAAGTCATTTTTCAGTGACCTGCTTTTCTTTTATTACAATTCCCCTTCTGCTATGATAGAGTGTGAAAATTTACACTTTTCCGGAAACTGAAGAAAATTTATTAAGGATGAATGTTTGAGGGCTGAATTTCTGAAGGATGAGAGATGAATGTGATGTTTGAAGTCAGAGGTTTGATGTTTGAAGGAGGACGCAGATACACGCAGATTCGACGGATTAACGCAGAGGGGTTTAATGGTTCCACAGATTTCACTGATTAAGCACAGATTCCACGGAAGGAATTTTCATCCTTCGGCCATCATCCCTCAAAAATTCATCCTTCCTCTTGCAATACAAAAAAAATATTTATATTTCAACCTGACTGTTTATAATTTATATTACCAAAAGAATAATTAGTAAGTTTACTGAATTATTTCGGTTGTCAGACATAATCGTCTCAAATTATATACAAATTACACGGTACCGGCATGTCAGCACGAAAAACATTGTTCCTGGTTTTGATTTCAATAAACATTTTAAATGCCCAGTGGTTATGGCAGAATCCTGCTCCGGTCGGGAGTCATCTTAATGATGTTTATTTTATTGATTCTTTGCAGGGTTGGGCTGTGGGATATTCGGGAGCTGTTGTCAGAACAACCGACGGTGGTGAAACCTGGGTACAACAACAAAGCGGGAAAAGTCTCTCCCTCTATTCGGTTTTTTTCACCGACTCCAAACATGGATGGATTTCAGGTGATAAGGGGACACTTCTTTATACTACAAACGGCGGCAGAAACTGGGACTCCGTTAACAGCGGAACGGAAGTGAAACTGAGTTCAGTCTGGTTCACCGATTCGCAAACGGGGTATGTCGTCGGGTCTTCCGGTACAATTCTAAAAACCACAAATGGCGGCATCGACTGGGTGGCATTAAACAGCGGTGTAACAAACTCTTTCAGTTGCATCAGATTTGTAAATTCCAAAACGGGGTGGATAGCCGGTTCCATGTCTTTTGTCCTTAAAACTGTTGACGGTGGAGCAATCTGGACACAATGTTCACTCGGGCAGTATATTTATTTAAGCGCGATTAGTTTTGTTGATACCCTCAGGGGGTGGGGTGCCGGCTATGAAGGAGTTATTGCCTGTACCACGGATGGTGGTTTGACCTGGACAGAGCAGCAGAGAGAGCATGAAATGCCGTTATATTCGGTTGATTTTTTTGATTCCTTGAATGGTATGGCTGTCGGGATTGGTGGAATCACCTGCAAGACCACGAATGGTGGAGTAACCTGGACCAAAAGATACAGTACAAACACGATGGTTCTGACTTCTGTAAAATGGCTTGACTCAAACAAACTCTACAGTATTGGGTGGGAGGGTACTTTTGCAAAATCGGTAAATGGCGGTAAAAACTGGGTATCAAAGAGAAGCGGCTTTACCGACTGGCTCATCTCACTGACAGCCATCGATGCTCAAACCGCCTGGGCTGTCGGACATCACGGCAGAATACTAAAAACATCCGACGGTGGTAAATTATGGAACGCAGTTGCCAGCCGCACTTCGTATAATCTTTTCGCCGTTGACTTCGTTGATGCACAAACAGGCTGGGCTACAGGGGAGGGAGCAATCATTATCAAGACAACGGATGGGGGGACATCCTGGTTTGAACAAAGTGTCGCGAAAACCGATTCTTTATTGAGCATACAATTTGTCAACCGTGATACCGGCTGGGTTGCAGGAACAAAGGGTACGGTAATGAAGACCACAAACGGTGGAACCGACTGGATCACGAAAGCAACCGGTACAGTCAGTGACATTTTCTCAGTCCGGTTTTCAGATGCCCTGAACGGCTGGCTTGCCGGAGACAACGGAACAATCATCAAAACCACCGATGGAGGGGAGTCCTGGACCGCAGTGAACACCGGCACCATCCATCTTTTTTTTGATATTCACATGAGTTCCAACGGAACCGGATGGGCAGTCGGATGGTTTTATGGTTTCTACAAGACAACTGACGGGGGGATAAAATGGAATCCCAGCTCCTCACCAGGACTGGAATCTTTTTCTTCACTCTTCTTTCTTAATGATCAGACAGGTTGGGTGGTGGGAAGAGGTGGCAGTCTCTTCAAACCACAAATAATGGTGTCAACTGGGTGAAACAGAACAGCGGGACAAATGCTCCATTAAACTCGGTATATTTTGTCGATTCTCTTACCGGCTGGATCGCGGGTCTCGGGGGAACGATCCTAAAAACGACTACGGGTGGAGTTTTTATAAATGAAAAACCGGAGGAGGAACTCCCCCAATCATTCTCTCTTTCACAAAACTACCCGAATCCGTTCAATCCTTCAACAGTGGTGAATTATTCACTCCCCGAGGGAGGTGTCGTTTGCATGAAATTATACAACATCCAAGGGAGAGAGGTTGCCACACTTCTGAATGAATTCAAGGCTGCGGGCAACCACTCCATCTCAATTGATGCTGCGAAATACGGACTTTCATCGGGTGTCTATTTTTACCGGATGACTTCGGGTTCAAACAGTGCGATTACAAAAAAGATGATACTGATCAGGTAAAACTATTCTTCTTCTTCATCTTCATAATCTTCGAAGAGGTCTATTTCTTCGATAAATTCTTCGACTACCCAGTCGGCATTGATGTTGTTGCGATCGCAGAAGGGCACGATATAACTGTCCATTGTTGCAATAAATTCATTGATGGTTTCCACCAGGGCTTGCATCTGCTCGCTGAACAGCACCTTATTATCCGCCGGATCAAATTTTTCCCGGAAAAGCAGGATATCCGTTAATGCAGTTTCATATTCACTTATCGGATCGTACAGAACCTCAATGAGAGCATTCAGGATAAGTTCCGGATTTTCTTTTTCGATTTCCTTGAGTTCGCTAAACAATATTTCCGCTTGCGCGGTGCTTACGGGGGTTGGGTTGCCTTCGGTTTCTTCAAGGAGAGTAAGCAATTCGTTATGCTTTGCAGCATGTTTTGCCAGAAGTGCCTGCTCCTGTTTTTCTGTCATTTTCACTTTTTTAAACTCGTCAGCGGGCAACTCCAGAACGGGTGACAGGGGAACCAGAAGATTGTAAAGATCGCTGCTTTCAAGTTCCGAAGTAAACTTTTTAAATGTGAATCCGTGCCGGTCGAGGAAAGGAATGAGTTCCTCTTTTCTGTATGCCTGCATTGTGCTTAGGGTGACCAGAAAAAACTCACTGAACTCCTTGAGCAAATCAGCGGGTTTCTCGTCCAAATTGAAATAATATTCCATCAGGAGGTTGTACATGTTCGACCTTAGCGCCTGAACGGGAACGATGAGAGTGTCAAATTCCTCTTCCAGGAACTCACTCAGAAGGGGTTTCTCGATTGCCTTCAGTTCCTGTTGCAGTTTTGCAAGTTTCTCCGGGACGGAAGTGTCGCCACCCTTGCTCTTTTTCCCTTTACTTTTGAATGTGCTTCTCAGCAGTTCAACATATTCAGTTCTCTTCTCGTATGAAAGTTCCAGTGCCTTTTCGAAATCCATTTTTTAGTCCTCTATCCTGCAGATTGCATTTTTGGAAAAATATTAATAATTAAAAGGGAAAATACGGACAGTTCAGTTAAGTTTGGGGGATTTTATAAATAATGAACAATACTATACTGATTCACATGTCCGTCTCAAGGCGTTTCAATTCCTCCTTTAGCTTTTTTGGAAGTGAGGCGACGATTAAATCGTAAGAGTGATCGATCAGTTCGAAGATGAGACTGAGCGGAACCGTGCCATCGAATGAGACGGTGTTCCAGTGCACCTTGTTCATGTGGTACCCGGGAGAGATGCCTTCGTACTCTTCCCGCAACTCCACCGCTCTCTCAGGATCACATTTCAGGTTAATTCCTTCCGGAGGCGAGAGGGAGATTATGGCGAAAATCTTCCCCATCACTTTATAGACGGGTGAATCCGCATCGAAAGGAAGGCTTTCTTCCACTCCCGGCTTTGAAAGGCACCGGTCTCTTGTTTGTTCGAGGGTCATTTAAAATGCTTTTTTGGGTTTCTGTCTTCGGGTTCTCTCCGATCGTCGGGGTTGAAGAGTTCAAAGGTTTCTGTTGTCTCCTGCCCGGTGGCCCCGGGATCATCGACTTTCAAAAGTGTATCTTCCTGAAGATTTTCGGTTGATTCGGCGGAATGACGCTTCAGGGTTCGTTCTTTTCTTTTCGAAAGGAGCATAAAAAGGAGAGGTGTAACGATTATGGTGAGAATAGCGAGAACAGTAAATATAATGATCATTGTAGTCAGCAAACTGAATTGATTAAACGGTTCGCAAACTTAGTTAGAATTTCATAAACTTACAAACTAAACCGAAGATATATTCGAATATTTAATTTCCCTACGCGGGAAAAGAATCCCGCCGGCGCTTTTAGTGACTTAAAGAAAAATCAAAAGCTTCCTACTTCAGAGCATTCTCCACTATTTCCACAACTTCAGCTTTCCGGTACGGTTTTGAAAGGTAATGGGTACAGCCTCCCCGAAGAAAATCGGCTTTGTCATTCCCCATGGCATATGCGGTAACTGCAACGACAGGGACGCCCTGGTATTCGGGCAGTTTTTTGATCTCTTTCACCACATCCATGCCGTTCATGCCGGTTCCAAGATTTATGTCCAGAAGAAAAATGTCATATTTTTTCGATTTGATCATTTCGATGGCTTTTTCACCGGTTTCAGCCATTTCCACATCACAAATTTTCCGAAGGAACAGTCCCATTACATCGAGATTTATCGGGTCATCTTCCACATAAAGTGCAACAGGTCTCTGCCCCTGTTTTCCCGAAAACACTCGATTGGGTGTTTCAGTTGTTACGCCGGGGGCAATTTCTTCTTCCCTGTCTGCATCCGGTGGTGTTTCCGGGAATTTGACAGTGAAAACAGAACCTTCACCCACCTCACTTTCGACTGATATGACACCATCCATAAGTTCAACGGTTCTTTTGGTGATCGTGAGTCCGAGTCCCGTTCCCTGATAATAACGGGATTTCCCCTCGCTCACCTGACGGAACTCTTCCCAAATCAGGTCGAAATTGGATTTTTCTATTCCAATTCCGGAATCTTTTACTTTCAGGTAAACCCATCCTTTACCCTCAATCTCTTCCTTTCCAATCTCGATGCCTACATTTCCCCTTTCGGTAAATTTAATGGCATTATCAACGAGGTTATAAAGGATTCTGTTTAGGAGCCGTTCATCCACACGGGAGAAAAGCTGCTCATTGTGAACAACTGTATCCAGTTTCAGATTTTTCTTCTCGATCTCAGGGATGAAGTCATCCAGACTGTGCCTTACCAGATCGACAATATTTACATCCTTGGCAAATACTGCAAGGTTTTCAGCTTCCGCTTCAGAAAGATCAAGGATGAAGTTGAGAGTTTCACTCAGTCTTTTGCCCGAGTCATAGATTCCCTGCGACATGCTTACAAGATCCGGGTCATCCAGGGTGGAAATCAGAATCTCCGAATAGCCCAAAATACCATTCAGGGGAGTCCGAAGTTCATGATTCATGTTCGCAAGAAAGTTCGATTTCATCCTGTTGAGCGCTTCGGCTTTATTCTTTGCTTCCAGAATCTCTCGGGCAGCCCGTTTGCTCTCGGTGATGTCCCTGAGGATAACCATTGTAAATATGTCACCATTCATCTCATAAGTGGAGACATGCACATCCATCTCGAAAGAAGTGCCGTCTTTTCGTAAACCGAGTGTTTCATAACCCGAAGGCACATTTTCCCTCTTTGCCCTTTTTACGATGTAATCGTGGACTTTCCCCCTTTCCCCGGGTGCAATCAAATCCTGGACAGGGATGCCGGCTATCTCGTCACTTGTTTCGTAGCTGAACAGTTTCACATAAGCAGGATTCACCATTATGTGAATACCATCTTTTGAGACCCCGATTGCATCGACTGAGTGCTCAAAAACATTTCGAAACCTTTTTTCGCTGGTTTCTTTGGCTTCTATTGCCTCCCGTTTTTGCCTGCGATGTTCCGCCTCTTTTAATTCCCGTTCAATTGCAGGTATCAATCTTTGAAGGTTCCCCTTCATTATGTAATCCTGAGCTCCTGATTTCATAGCCATTACAGCCACTTCTTCACCAATATTTCCGGAGATAATTATGAAAGGGATATCAGGGTCAAGTTCCCGGACCGTCCGGAGGGCAGAAATTCCATCAAACATCGGCATTGAGTAGTCGCTAAGAACAATATCCCAGCGCTGCTGTTTGAAAGCGTTCAGCAGGTCCTCTTTGGTCTCTACCTGGGAGAATTGAGGTTCATAGTTGCCCTGCCTCAGTTTCATGAGCAACAGTTCCCTGTCGTCTTCTGAATCCTCGACAATTAAAACACGGAGTGGGGTTTTCATACTTTTCCCGGATGATTATTTGTTGAATGATTTTTGAGGAGCTTCGTTGAGCATTAGCCAGTATATCCCGATATTGCTTGCCACTTCAACAAATTTTAGAAAATCGACAGGTTTTCTTATAAAGCTGTTGGCACCAAGTCCATAGCTGGCAAGAATATCCTCCTCCTCGTTCGACGATGTAAGAATGACCACGGGGATAAATCTTGTTTTTTGATTCTCTCTGATTCTTTTTAACACTTCCAAACCGTCGATTTTCGGAAGTTTAAGGTCCAGAATTATCAAAGCCGGCAATTCTGAATCGTTGCCTTTTCTTTCGAAAAGGTAGTCGACGGCTTCCTGCCCGTCCCGTGCCACATCAATTTTGTTAGTTATGTTATTCTTTTTCAGAGCTCGAATAGTCAGCAATTCATCATCAGAATTATCTTCAACCAGCAGAATTGTTTTATTGATAGCCATTTAGTGCTCCTTATCAGAGTTTAGAGTGAAATAAAAAACAGTACCTTCTCCAACTTTACTCTCCGCCCATACATCACCTTTGTGACGCCGGATAATGCGTTGAACTGTAGCGAGACCCACACCTGTACCGCTGAATTCATCGGCTCTGTGGAGGCGCTGGAAAGGTGTAAAAAGTTTATCGATATATTCCATGTTGAAGCCGGCGCCGTTGTCTTTCACGAAGTATGTCTTTCTTCCGTTTATTGTAGTCAGCCCGAATTCAATGGTTGCTTTTTCTTTTTTAGAGCTGAATTTCCATGCGTTGTTCAGCAGATTTTGAAGTACGGCTTCCATCAGGGTGGGGTCTGCCTGGTCGACCATGTCGGGAGTGATCGAGATGTCGACAATTCTTTCCGGCTCCCTCTCTTTCAATTCCTGACAGATTGCTGAAGCGATATCCGAAAGATTTACCTGCTTCAATTTCATTTCCGCCCTGGTTAAGCGGGAGAGACTGAGCATTTCATCGATCAGTTGACCCATTCTTTGAGCATTAAATCTTAGCCGGTTTAGGTACATCTGCCCCTGATCGTCAAAATGGTCAGAATATTCCTCGAGAAGAGCCTGACTGAATCCGTCGATACTTCTCAATGGTGCTCTTAAATCGTGCGACACAGAGTAGCTGAAAGATTCAAGTTCCTTGTTGGTGGCTGCAAGCTGTGAAGTCCTTTCCTCCACCCTGTGCTCAAGCTGCTGGTTCAGCTCCCTTATCTCGTTTTCTGCCAGAATTCTTGCAGTGAGATCGACGCCGCATGAATAGTTCTTTTCACCGAGTGTAATAAAAGTCCAGGATATGTTTCGTTTCGAGCCATCCTTACAGGTGACTATAGACTCGAAAGGAGGAATTTTTGTTTGTGTGGCGATGGCATGGTCGACCATTCTCATCCATTCCTCAGAGATAGCCTTTCGATAGTTCTCATCAGGATATGCGAGGGGCCACCAGTCGTTTCCTGAACCGACCTCCTTTTCCGTATAACCGAAAAGCCTGACGAATTCGGGGTTAATGTATTCTGTAAATTGTTCGACTCCCGTTGAAAGATGGATAGCCACAGGAATTGTCTCGATCATCGTACGGAACTGTTTCTCGCTCTCTCTTAAGGCTATTTCAGCAGACTTTCTTTCAGTTATATCATTTCCCTGTGCAATGGTAGCCCTAATTTCAATATCATTTTTATCGAGGACATTGGCAGAGTTCCACAGAACCGTTCTGATTTCACCATCTTTTCTGAGGATTTCGATTTCAACCGATTCCCATCTTTCCCCCTCGGATGTCTTTCTGATTAATTCCAGCGAGTCTTCCGCTGTCTCGGGAGGGAAGAGAAAATCGAGCTTTTTACCAATAACTTCCTCCTTGGAGTATCCACTGAGATTTTCGAATGCATGATTAAACCGGGTGATGGCAAGAGCCGGATCCCAAACAATAATCGGTGCATTAGCATAATTGAAGAGGTTTTCGAGATACTCGTTAGTTTCATGGAGAGCGGCTTCAGCTTTTAGTCTTTCCCTTATTTCATTTACAAGATTTTCGTTTGCAACAAGAAGTTCAGCCGTTCTTTCAGCTACTCTTTGCTCCACCTCTTTATAGGCTTTTTGGAGTTCAGTTTGAGTAAAAATCAGTTTTTCCTTTTCGCTCTGAAGCTCCGAGTTCAATTGTTTCAATTGTTCGGGGCTCGGAATTGCCAGAAGTTTAGGCAGAATGGGCCAGACTATAATTGCTGTTGAGACAGAAATGACGGCACATGCTGCATCCACCGATGCCTGCCACCAGTCGACCGACCACCACAATCCGATAATATGGACTACATGGGTGGTTCCGCAGGCAAGAATAAACAATCCGAAGAGGACAAGAATCCAACTGAACGGGAGATCTTTTCTTTTACGAATAAAAATAACAAGAAAGACCGGTATCGAGGCATAGGAAATTGCAATGAGTCCGTTCGAAATCGCCATCACCATCATAAGAAGTGGTGTCATACCCGTCTCGATTACATTTTTTATCTCCATTTCGCTCTTCGACATGGCGAGCATCGGAAGAGTAATAAGAACCGCGAGAGAAATGGTCGGGAGCGCAAGTCTTGGTATCAGCTCAATCGATTGCCTGGCGATCGATTTTGGAGGTTCGAAAGTTCTCACTTTATACCCCTTTAACCGGAGGCTGTTTGAAACAACAAATATGGAACTGAATGCCATTGCACCGGCGGCAAACATCGGGCTGAGGAGTCCGAATCCCGCAACCGGAATCAGGGCAATGTTATAAAAAAGAGCCCAGATGAGGTTTTGAACAATGGTTTCGGAAGTGCCGCGGGAGAGGGAAATTGCCTTGCCGATGCCGGTAAGGTCGCCGCTTATCAGAGTGATTCCGGCTGCAGCAATGGCGATATCCGTGCCTGTCCCAATTGCTATCCCAACATCTGCCTGAGCAAGAGCAGGGGCATCATTAATTCCGTCTCCAACCATTGCGACAACGGGAGAAGAGTAATTCCCGAGAGACCGGGCATTCTGCATTTCTTTAATTGCATCAACTTTACCGCCCGGTGGCACCTCAGCTATTACTCTTGAGATACCAACCTGTTTCGCTATTGAATTGGCTGTCGATTTGTTGTCGCCTGTTATCATCACCACTTCAATGCCAAGCTGCTGAAGTTCGGCAATGGCTTCCGCTGAACCTGCTTTTACAGTATCAGCTACCGCAATAATGCCAATCACTTGAAGAGGGAGGTTGTTTACCGGATCGGAGATGGTAACGGTCATCACCGTTTTTCCATCTTCCTCGAGAGGCAGAATCTCCTTTTCGAGTTGCCGGAGATCCAAGCCGTCATTCTTCATCATACGGGAGTTGCCGATCGAAATGGTCTTGTCGCCAACCAGTGCTCTTACACCAAAGCCGGCGAACGCCCTGAACTTTGAAGGTCGCAAAGGATTAAGACTTCTTTCCTCAGCGGCTCTCACAATCGCTCTGCCTATGGGGTGTTCCGAACCCTTCTCCGCACAGGCAGCAAGATGAAGAACCTCGTTTTTTGTGTATCCGTTCAGGGGAATAATATCCTTTACCTGTAGTTCGCCTGTTGTGATGGTGCCTGTTTTGTCGAGCACCACAATATTGATTCTACTTGCTTTCTCGAGAATTTCGCTGTTCTTGAAGAGAATTCCGTTTTCCGCCCCTTTTGAGGTACCGACCATGATTGCTGTCGGGGTTGCCAGACCAATTGCACACGGGCATGCGATCACAAGAACTGCTATCGCATTTATCATCGCCCCTGCCCAATCGAGTTGAGCTACATAAATCCATCCTGTGAAAGTGAAAAATGCGAGGGCAATTATTAGCGGTACAAAATATTTGCCGATTTCATCCGTTAATTTCTGAATTGGTGCCTTGCTTCCCTGCGCCTCTTTTACAAGCCGGATTATATGTGCGAGGGTGGTGTTTTTACCCACATTTACAGCCTCAAACTTTATTAACCCTTCACGGTTTATGGTGCCGCTAAACACTTTATCACCGGGACCCTTGCTTACCGGCATCGACTCTCCCGTTATCATCGACTCTTCAAACGCCGACTTGCCTTCACACACCACCCCGTCAACGGGTGCCCTTTCACCCGGTTTAAGAAGCACCACATCCCCAAAAACCACATCATTCACATCAACGGTCATCTCTGTGCCGTTCCGAATAACAGTTGCAGTTTTTGCCTGTAAACCAAACAGGACTCTTAATGCATCAGTGGTTCTGCCTTTGGCTTTTGTTTCGAGATATTTCCCGAGTCTGATGAACGCAATTATTGTCGCTCCCGTCTCAAAATATACATTCGGGCTATTTATGATACCGAGTACAACCAGAAGACTCGAGAGATATGCCACCGAAGAGCCAAGAACAATGAGCACATCCATGTTGGCTCTTCCAAGCCGGAGACTGTGGTATGCCCCGGAATAGAACCTGCCACCGACATAAAACTGCACAATTGTTGCAACAGCGAGCATTGCATAAAGATCATATTCAAAACCGACCACCTTAAAATCGCGAAGCATGCTGTAGATGATGAGTGGAATGGTAAAAATCAGACCTGTTATCATCAATCGCCTTTGTCTTTTTAGTTCCGAAGCTCGGATTTCAGATTCAACATCCTTAAATTCTTCAGAACCATCAGTTTTTACGAGGTCAAATCCTGCCTTGCGAATCAGAGAGAGGAGTTCGGAAAGATTTGTCATTCCGGGGAAGTATTCGAGAATTGCTGTTTCGGAAGAGTAGCTGATATTTGCGGCTACCACTCCTTCGTGAGATTTAATCAGTCCGGAGAGATTTTGTGCATCAGTTTCGTCAGTCATCCCCGTGATCACCACCTCCACTTTAGCGGTGGAAACTCCATAGCCAATACGCTTGATGAATGCGATTATATCGTTTTCGGCAAGAAGTCCGTGATCGAAGGAGACATGAAGGTTTTCATTTGCATAATCGACGCGGGCTTCGAGAATACCTTTTAGCTTCCCAAGGCTCATCTCAATGCCTGACACACAGTTCGTGCATGTCATTCCTGTCAGAGGCATGATAACATTCTTTATGTTATTCATATTTATAACTTCCGGGGGTTTTATTGCTGTGATGTACCGCCTGCCACAATGCCCTGAACAACCTGCAAAGGATTTTTCAGAATTACAATTTAAACTATGAAAAATTCATTTAATTTGCAATCAAATAATTACAAATCTAATATTGAACATTGCCAAGCTGGTTGTGTATAAGAAATACTGTCGAAGCGGTTATGGTTTTCGTCAGAGCTGAATTTTACGACTCACGAATGACGATCAATAACTCATATGATCAAGTTTCACTTTTCCCCGGAAAACCCAGTAAATACTGATTGTATAGGCGAGGACAAATGGAATTCCGATGATTGCCATGGTTAGCATTGTTTCCAGTGTTTTTTCGGAGGATGCAGCATTGTATATCGTCAGATTATATTCGGGTGAAATTGAAGAGATTAGAAAGTTGGGGAAAAGCCCGACCGCAAAAAGTGCCATAAGGCTTAGAATTGCTGCCGATGAAGAGAGGAAGGCAAAGAAATCCTTACCCCGGTTTATCTCGCGAGGGATGTTTGCTATTGCAAGCATATTCAGAATTGCAAGAGCAAAAAATGCCGGGTGCTGTCTGAAAGGCTCAACCATGTGAGGGATGTAGATAAGGGTTGCCATCGTTGCGGTTACATAGGTGATCACAAAGAAGATAATCGTGTTGTTTATCCACCCGCGAACCTGTTTTTGGAGTTCCCCGTCTGTTTTCATTGCGAGGTAGATTGAACCGTGCATCATGAAGGCGGCGAGGGTTGTCAGTCCGACAAGCAGAGCATATGGATTCAACATGTCAATCACACTGCTGTAGAGCTCCTTGTCTTTCCCTATTGGTAAACCGAGAATTACATTACCGATTGTTATACCGATGAGGAGGGAAATAACCATACTTGAGATCGAAAAAGCCCTGTCCCAGCCTGCCCGCCATCTTTTCCCCTCGCTTTTACTCCTCACTTCTATCGAGACCGCCCGAAAAATCAGCACAAAAAGCAACAGCATAAAAGGGATGTAGAACCCGGAAAAAGCAGTGGCATATACATCAGGAAATGCTGCAAAGAGGGCACCGCCTCCCGTTACAAGCCACACTTCGTTACCGTCCCAGACAGGTCCGATGGAGTTAAGTAGAATTCTCCGGTCAAGGTCCGATTTGGTAAGGAGATGAAGAGACCCGACACCAAGGTCGAAGCCATCGAGAATACCGTAACCGGACAGCAGTACGCCGATCAGGATGAACCATATCGTGTTTATGTCTAAAGTAAATTCCATCGCTACTCCATCAACCTTGGTTTTTCGCTGAAATCAAGTTCCACTACATGATCATCGGGACCGTGTTTTATCTTCTTGTCCAACAGATAAAGGAAGACCACAAAAAGTCCCGCATAGATCAGGGTAAAAAGCACCAGTGAAAAAATAATGTGCTCCGATGTGACAACTTTCGACAGACCGTCTGAAGTTTTGAGCAGACCGTAAACAATCCATGGTTGCCGTCCGATTTCGGCGGTATACCAGCCAAGCTGATTGGCAATCTGTGGCAAAAGAACCGAAACGACGAGGACTTTAAGCCAGAGAGCTGAAGTGAAAAGTTTCCCCCGCCAAAGAAGGAAAAGGGAAATCAGGACAAGACCAATCAGTGTAAACCCGATAGCCACCATGGTATGGTAGGTCTGAAAAGTCATCTGCACAGGGGGAGTTTCACCCTTTGGGAAACTGTCGAGCCCCCTGATCGGGGTTTTGGTATCTCCATGGATCAAAAAACTTAACATTCCGGGAATAGCGATACCCGTGACAGTTTTATCTTTTTCGTTAACCCAGCCGAACATGTAAAGGTCGCCCGGAGCGAGGGAGTCATAATGAGCTTCGAATGCTGCCAGTTTCGCCGGTTGGTTTTTTGCGACTCCCGAAGCGCTCGAATGACCTGTAAAAAGCTGAAAGAATACACCAAAAAATGCAACTCCGAGTGCAATTTTCATTCCTGCTTTTGCAATGTCTTCATGTCGCTTTTTTAGCAGGTAGTATGCGCTCACCGAAACTACAAGAAAAGCTCCGGCGAGAAATGATCCGCCGAGTGTATGGGAAAGGCGGTCGACGCTTGATGGATTAAAAACCATTGCCCAGAAATCGGTTATCTCCGCTCTTGCAACACCTCCGTTCTCAACGATGTGATATCCGGCGGGGGTCTGCTGCCATGAGTTTGCGACAACTATCCATACAGCGCTGAGCATTGATCCGAGAGAAACCATACAGGTTGAAAAGAAATGAACCCGTGGACTCACTTTGTTCCAGCCAAAAAGAAGTATCGCCAAAAAACCTGACTCGAGAAAAAAGGCAAATATCCCTTCTGCTGCGAGGGCGCTTCCAAAGATATCACCTACAAACCGGGAGTAGGTTGACCAGTTGGTGCCAAACTCGAATTCCATAACAATTCCGGTGGCAACCCCCATTGCAAAAGTCAGTGCGAATATCTTCACCCAGAATTTTGTCATTATCTCATACATCTTGTTCCCCGTTTTCAGATACAGACCCTCCATGATCACAAGGATAAGTCCAAGACCTATACTAAGTGGTGGATAGATGTAGTGAAATGAGATTGTAAAAGCAAACTGGAGTCGCGCCCAAAGTTCGGTTGTCATAACTGTTTCAGATATAGTGATCCAAATATTAAAGGAATCTTACAATTAATCTAAAATTGTGTCCAAATATAGGAAATATCGAGGTACGGAAATGTGTTAAAACGGGGTTGAAATATTCGAGGCTCTCAATACAACAAATCGGGAGCCTCTCGAGGGAAAATCAGAGGGATTACTTAAGCAATCTTTTCCATTTCCACTGTCTCAGGGTTGTGTTCCACGCTGAAGAGAAACTGTGCTTTCGGGTTTTTCTCTTTGGCAAGTTCAAGCTGGTAGACTGATTCAGCCAAAAAGGTGAGGTTTTTATGTTTGTCGTGGAAAAGATTGTGGGAGCGAAGTCTCAGCAATTCTGAAATGTCGTCGATGGAGTCGTATTTGACCCAGCAGGCTCTGTCGTAGTTCAGCGGTCTGAAACGGCAGTCCGCACCATACTCGTTGATCAGGCGATACTGGATAACATCAAACTGCAGTTCACCGACAGTGCCGACTACTTTTCTGTTTGTCGAGGTTTGCAGAAAAACCTGTGCCAGACCTTCATCGGTCAACTGCAGAATTCCCTTCTCCAGTTGTTTCGATTTAAGCGGATCGTTGAGCACCAGTTCCTTGAATATTTCGGGGGAGAAAGAGGGAATTCCCTTGAACATGAACTTCTCCCCTTCGGTAAGGGTATCACCGATCTTGAAAATGCCGGAATCATACAAGCCGATTACATCACCGGGAAATGCTTCCTCGATCAGATTTTTATCCTGTGCCATAAAGGTTGCAGGATTAGCAAATCTGATATTTCTGTCGAGACGGACATGGTGATAAAACTTGTTTCTCTCAAATTTACCCGAACAAACCCTGAGGAAAGCGATTCTGTCACGGTGTTTCGGGTCAAGATTCGCGTGAATTTTGAAAACAAAACCTGAGAAAATGTCACTTCCGGGTTCAATTCTTCCTTTTGTGGAATCGCGGTGTCTTGGGTTGGGTGCAATTTTAATAAAAATATCGAGCAGTTCCCTGACGCCGAAATTATTGAGTGCGCTCCCAAAAAAGACTGGGGCAAGCGAACCGTTCAGATACTCCTCTTCAACAAAATCACCGTAAACGCCGTTGATAAGGTCAAGTTCATGATCAAGTTTTTCAGCGTCTTTTCCGAAAAGTTTTACAAACTCGGGGTCGCGGGGACCTGCGAAAGTCTCCACATCCTTTTCGACTGTTTGTTTACTCGGACTGAAGAAGTTGAATGTATTTTCGAAAATATTGTAAACTCCCTTGAACTCTTTTCCCATACCGAGAGGCCAGCTAAGGGGTCTTACCCTGATATCAAGTTTTGCCTCTATTTCATCCAGCAGTTCAACGGGGTCGCGACCCTCCCGGTCAAGTTTGTTTATAAAAACAATCACAGGGGTCTCCCTCATCCGGCAGACCTTCATCAGTTTTTCCGTCTGCTCCTCAACACCTTTAACGCAATCGATAACAAGAATTACGCTGTCGACCGCTGTCAGGGTTCTGTAGGTATCCTCGGCAAAATCCTTGTGACCCGGGGTGTCAAGAAGATTGATTTTCTCCCCTTTGTAACTGAAGTTCATCACCGATGTGGTTACAGAGATACCACGCTGTTTCTCTATCTCGAGAAAGTCGGAGGTGGCGGTTTTCTTAATTTTGTTTGATTTTACCGCTCCTGCAACCTGAATTGCACCACCAAAAAGGAGGAGCTTCTCGGTTAAAGTCGTCTTTCCCGCATCGGGATGGCTGATAATTGCGAAAGTTTTTCTGCTGTTTATCTGTTTTGATATACTTGTCATTGTTCGAAGTTAAATTGCTAAAAAGGGATAAAAACGGTTTATAAAAGGAAGTGGCCGAGCCGCCGGGCTCTCAAATCGGAGTGGAGTCGTGGAAATTTTTGTAAAGCATCTTCAAATATAACAAAATTGGGGGAAATTGAAGTCAGGGATTTATGGGGTTTGAAGAGAGATGGGGCTCAAGAGAGAGCATTTTTTTCGATTTTTAAACTTATTGCCAGACTGTGTGCCACCAATTTTTAAGGTGAACCGATTTATTAAAAAGACTGCCCCTTTAAGAGACAGCCTTGAATAAAACAATTAAAAACTGAATCTAAGATTCAAATGTGACTCCTTTTCCTCCGATTGAAATCGGAGGCTATTTAAGTAGCAATGCTTTCATCGTTTTTGTGTAATTAGTGTTTGTATGTTCGAGCGATTGCGCACTCAGACGAAAAAAGAACAAAAAACAGAAAGAACCTTGTCTGTTTCATTTTACTTTTCTCCGATCTTTACTTTATATAGGCCACCTTTACGGTTGCAGCCATTTGACCGTTCTCCTTCTGAGAAGAAACCCTTATCATGTATGTCCCGCTTGAAACATCCAGCAGGTTGAAATCAATCACCTCACTATGTTCACCTTTTGTTCTAAAGGTTGTATTTGAATAAATTTCCCTGCCCATTATGTCATAAACCGTCATGTCTATCATGCCTTCGCCCGGGACTGTGTAGTTAACCTTTGTGCTCCCGTTAAAAGGGTTTGGGCTGGTTCTTATCTTTAACTCTGTCGGAAGTTCTGCTCCAGTCTCATCCTCGACACCCGTTGGTTTTCTGACACCTTTCATAATATAGACACGGTTGTTTATAAGAGGATAAATGAGGTTGTATTCCGCTTCCTCTCCGATACAGATATCATCTACTCCGTCACCTGTCACATCGCCTATTCTGCCTGAAAAATTGGGACTGTTATAAATACTAAAGGCATATTCATCCGCCTTCTCTGTGGGTATCGGGTTACCCCCAAGAAAAAGACGAGCCGTATAATATGAAATATGAATAATTAGATCGTTAAAACCATCCTTGTTCACATCTCCTATTGGAACCGTATATGTTGTTGCTGAATTTTGAAGATTTAGTCCCGCTTCCTCTGACAGGTTTGGTGGTTTACTACCATATGAAATTGTTTTAGTGTACCAGTAAGGAAAAATCGTTTCAGTATTTCGGAGGACAAGCTCTCCCTTACCATCACCATTCATGTCATTGACAGCAATGATACCTGTTGTATCAAATATCTTAAAAGTGTCGGAGAAAGCGAATGAGGGATTACCGTAGTAGAATTTCCTGAAGGGACGATCCGGGATGTTCACGGGTTGGAATTCCATTGAAATATCTGTACATCCATCGCCATCTATGTCAGCAAATTGTTGAAATACCGTTGAATGGTTGCCGGAATAATAATACGCGTTGTTAGAATCTGAAAGCATGTGATATGTTGGAATTGAATCCGTGCTACCGGTTTCGAAGAAAACGATACTTCCGGAATTTGTTGGGCGGTAACTGTGGTATGCGACTAACTCTTCCCATCCATCCCCGTTGTAATCAATTGACCCGGATTGCCCTTTAAGTCGTAGCAAATTATTACTGGAATCAGTATAGCTAAATTGAAATGTAACATCGGGTGTGTTGTCTATATTAGGCCCACCTAAAAAAATATCAAATATTGCCGGATGGGGTGGATTTGAAAACACTGTAACAATGTCCCTGTAACCATCGCGGTTCCAGTCACAGGCAGTAGCGGCCCTCGGATATTGTATAGGAATCGAAAAAACAGGTTCCGTGGCTATTGGGTTTCCTCCCCGGAAAAACATGGCATTTGCTGCTTGAGAATTTGGATCAGGTCTTATACTCAAAACAAAGTCGTCATATCCATCGTCGTTTTGATCTCCCATATAAACTATTGATTCATACGAAAAATACCCCTGCTTGCTGAACACTATAGTATCATACTGGGCATCAACTTCTGTTGTGAAAACAAATAAAAGAAGCAAAAAGCCTATACCAAGCGGGTTTTGTTTTAGGTCAAACATAGAATTTCCTCACACAAGGTTTTGTGTTGATGGATTAAAAAATAAATATTTTTTAGAAATGTTTCCGGAAGGCACAAAGTGACTGGCAATCCCAAATCGAATTGATTTGGAATGAGGGACAATGACAGGATAACAAACCAAAACGGAGGTGGGGTCTGTTTCCCTGCAGAAAACAAAAAAATTTCCCAAATGTTGATAATAAGCCCGGCTTTAAGAACTATAAACAATGAACCCATTATACCTTTTGCTCACAATGAATTGTGCAACATTGAATCAAATTAAAATCCAACGCTCACTTTAACATCATAACAACATCCGAATAAAAAAAAGTAAAAAGCAATACCTTTTCCCGATTGCATTATAGAAAAATTATTTTTAATTCAGTGAGTTCCAGAATGATTTTTCGAGGGCAGAATAATTGTTTAATTTACAGGGAAAAATAGTAGAAAAGGTGAAAAAGGCTAATTTTAGGATCGATAAAAAATGATCCGGGAAGTAACATCAAACTTTTTGGCTGACCTGAGTATCAGTAATTTTTAAGGTGAACCACTAATTTTACTTTAATTTTGTCATATTTGCGAATACCAATTTAAAAGATTTAAGATGAAAAGACTTCCTCTCGGAATACAGACATTTTCACAGATTATCGAAGACAAAATGGTCTATGTGGACAAATCCGCATATATCGCCAGGCTTGTTTTAGGTTACAAATATGTTTTTCTTTCGCGACCAAGGAGGTTCGGGAAGTCTCTGTTCCTATCGTCTCTCTATTCCTTCTTTAACGGAAATTCCGAACTTTTTGATGGTCTTGCAATTAAAGACAGTATCAAGGAACCGTGGGACTCTTTCCCGATAATCAGACTCGATTTCTCCGCATTTCCCTCAGGTAATCCACTTGAACTCTCCTATTCGATCAATAAATCGCTCATGGATTATGCTGAGCAATATTCCATTGACCTGGGCGGTCTGATTGAGCACGAGTATCTTGCCACTCTTATAAGAGGTATCTACAAAAATACAGGCAAACGGGTTGTAATACTGATTGATGAATATGATAAACCAATTGTCGATCTTCTTGACAATCCCGCAATTGCAGAACAAAACAAAGAAAAAAAGATGCTTGAGCTACGGACATATTACGAACTCGGTCTGCCAAATCTCGAAGTTGAGGAATCGTTTTACAAGTATCTGTTTTCGAGTATGACAGAACTGGATCCGGAAATTGACATCTCCTTCGTAGAAAAATAATTCCCCTTGACATGAAAGAAAATTCTTATATTTTTACAACATGATTTTTGAAAACTTAACCAACATTCATCACCATCATCATTTAGCACACGGTATGTGTCGGCGGTGATCTATGTTGTTTTTGATAACTAAAGAGCCTCGGCACAGCGCCGGGGCTTTTTTTATTTTAAAGGACTCTGATGTTTCCCCTCAATAATGGCAACTTAAAAATAGCGGTTCAGAAAAAAGGAAGGCTCACTGAAAAATCGATTGAGCTCCTGAATTTGTGCGGTCTCGGCATAGACAACTATACCGACCGCCTCTATATATCAGCAACCAACTTCCCTGCTGACATTCTTTTCCTCAGGGATGATGATATTCCTGAATATGTACAGGATGGCGTTGCCGACCTTGGTATAGTCGGTGAAAATGTAATTACCGAAAAACCCGTTACGATAGACCTGAAGGAAAAACTCGGTTTCGGGAAGTGCCGTATTATGATCGCATACCCCGATTCAGTGCAAATTGACGATGTTTCAGGTCTTGCAGGAAAGAAAATTGCGACCACCTACCCCTCAATTCTGGGAAAATTTCTCGCTAAGAACGATATCGAAGCAAGAATAATTGAGATTTCAGGGTCGGTGGAGATTGCCCCCGCTCTCGGTATCGCCGATGTAATTTGTGATATTGTCTCTACAGGTAACACTCTCAAACTGAACAAATTGAAAAGGGGCTTTACTGTTTTTGAGTCGGAAGCCGCACTTATTGCATCCCCGGCGTTACGGGACAATCCGGTAAAAGAGCAACTCGTCTCCGACCTGTTGAAAAGAATAAGATCGGTGATAACTGCAAGAAAATCGAAATACTTGATGATGAATGTACCTAAAGCTTCACTTGAAGAGGTAATTAAGATGATCCCCGCATCAAAAAGTCCGACAATCCTTCCTCTTTTTGACGAATCAACAGTTGCTGTTCATGCAGTCGTTCCTTCGGGATACATCTGGGAAGTGCTCGACCCTCTTAAAAATGCGGGAGCGACGGGGATTCTGGTTCTGCCAATTGAAAATATGATACCGTAAGGAGAGTATGGAAAAAATTGACGCAACAAATCTTACAAAAGACCTTCTCGAAGAGGTAACCGCCAGAACGGGACTTAATATCTCATCTGCCCGGAAGACCGCGGAAGCCATAATCTCCGAAGTGAAGTCAGTTGGGCTCAAGGCGGTAATTAAATACGCACAAATATTTGACAGATTCAGAAGGGTTAGTATCCGGCTTGTTAAAAACGAGATAGAGGATGCGATTCAGGGGCTTGATTCCAGGTCAAAAAATGCGATTCACACTGCTTTTGAGAACATTCTTGCTTTCCACAATCCGCAAAAACCTGTCGATTATTCAGTTGAAACAGCAGAAGGTGTTTTGTGCGAGAGGAAGTTTGTTTCAATTGAAAATGTCGGATTGTATATCCCGGGTGGTTCTGCAGTACTCCCATCAACTGTCCTTATGCTCGGGGTGCCTGCCATGATTGCAGGGTGTAAACGGGTTGTATTGGTTACTCCCGCATCTGAAAAAGTTGAGCCTGCTGTAATCTATGCTGCAAGTCTTTGCGGAATTTCTGAAATATACGCGGTCGGTGGTGCCCAGGCTGTTGCGATGCTTGCTTACGGAGTGGAAGGAGTGGAGAGAGTTGACAAAATTTTCGGTCCCGGGAATCAGTTCGTTACCGCCGCAAAAATGGCAGTCGCGACTGACGGCTCAGGTTGCTCCATCGATATGCCGGCAGGTCCGAGCGAACTGTTGATAATTGCCGATGAAACAGCCGATGCCCGGTTTGTAGCAGCAGATCTACTTTCACAGGCTGAACACGGGACTGATTCCCAGACGATTCTTCTTTCCACCTCTGAAATGCTTATTAATGAAGTGGAACAGGAACTTGCCCAACAGATGTCCCTTCTCCCAAGGAAGAAAGAGATGGAAGGCAGCCTCTCCAACAGCCGGCTGGTGAAGGTGGCAAACATGGAGGATGCGTTTACGATTTCCAATAAATATGCACCCGAGCACCTTATTATAAACACCAAAGATGCTGGCATGTTAAAGAATAAAGTAATAAATGCGGGATCGGTATTCATTGGTCAGTGGTCTCCCGAAAGTGCCGGTGATTACGCATCAGGGACGAATCACTCACTTCCCACATCGGGTTATGCCCGCGCAACGGGAGGTGTAGCGGTCGAATCATTTATGAAAGGAATCACATTTCAGGAATTGAGCAAGGATAGTCTGCAAAGAATTTCCGAAACAGTAGTAACACTGGCAGAAATTGAGAAACTTGAAGCCCATGCTGCTGCCGTAAAAACAAGGATGTCACCATGATAAAAACGATTATTCGAAAACACCTCGTGGATGTTAAACCATACTCATCAGCACGGGACCTCTATAAAGGTGGAGATTATACATTTCTTGATGCAAATGAAAACCCGCTTTCATCGATGAACGGACTTTCCGATCCTGATCTTTGCAGATACCCCGACCCCGCTCAAACTGCCCTTCGGGAACGGCTTGCACCGTATCTGCAAATAAAAAGCGAAAACCTGTTCTTTGGAGTGGGAAGTGATGAGATAATTGACCTGCTGGTAAAACTGTTCTGTGACCCGGGTAAGGACGAGGTTTTGACCATCACACCCTCTTACGGGATGTATGAAACTGTCTGTAATATCCATAATGTCAACATTAAGACTTGTAATCTGGAAGAGGATGGATTTAAGTTGAATGCCGGTAAACTCCTTGCAATGGTAACAGATTCCACAAAGATTATTTTCCTTTGCTCACCCAACAATCCAACGGGCAATCTTCTGGAGCGAATGGAAGTAATTAAGATTGCCAAAAAATTCCGCGGTCTGGTTGTGGTGGATGAAGCTTATATCGGCTTTGGAAATGGTGACGGATTTATTAAAGACTCGATAGCAATTCCAAACTTGTGTGTAATGAGAACCTTTTCAAAAGTTTACGGACTTGCCGGTGCCAGAATCGGGTATCTCTGTGGAAATGCAGAGCTCGTGGACTACCTCTTCAAGATTAAGGCACCTTACTCGATAAACAAACTGACTGAAAAAAAACTGCTTGAGACGATCGACAGGATTCCTTTTTTTACAAAATCTCTCGTAGAGGTGGTTAAACTCAGGAAATATTTTGCGGACTTATTGGTTCAGTTCCCCGTGGTTGAAAAAGTGTTTCCATCCGATGCCAACTTCCTTCTTGTCAAGGTGCAGGATTCCGGTTTTCTGTGCAGTGAACTGGCAAAAAGAAAGATAATTATCAGAGATCGTTCCTCACAACCACTCTTGAAGAATTGTGTAAGGATCTCTGTCGGTACCCGGGAGGAAATAGCCCTCCTTATAAGTGCGATGTCGGAAATATTTGAATTTCAACCCGAAACAACAGAGTTTAGTGGAAATGCTGCAATCGGCAGATTTGCGGTAACACAAAGAAAAACAAAAGAAACCGACATTGCAATCGAAGTAAGCCTGGATGAACCCGGCAACTCGCAAATCTCAACAGGGATCGGTTTTTTTGATCACATGCTCGACCAGATTGCGAGGCACGGCAATATCGGTCTTAAAATAAAGGTGAATGGTGACCTTGGAATTGACGAACACCACACAGTTGAGGACACCGGCATCGTCCTCGGTGAGACACTTCTAAAAGCACTTGGCAACAAGGCGGGAATACAAAGATACGGATTCTGGATTCCGATGGATGATTCCGAAGCAAGCTGTGCAATCGACCTCGGTGGAAGAACTCATCTGAAGTTTAAGGCAAAATTCAAGCGGGAGTTTATCGGAGAGTTCCCTGCCGAACTGGCGGAAGAGTTTTTCAGAGCCGTGGCATCGGGAATGAAAGCAAACATCGTTATAAAAGCAAGCGGGAAAAATGATCATCATAAAATCGAAGCGATCTTCAAATCATTTGCTAAAGCACTTAATGAAGCTGCCCGTCTTGATGAGAGAACTCAGGGCTCACTCCCTTCAACAAAGGGGGTATTATGACAGGTATTATCGATTATGGTGCGGGCAATACTGCGTCGGTGGGCTATGCCCTCTCCCGGCTTGGTGCTGATTTTATTATCTCCGATTCAGTAGATGAACTCAAAAAATGCAAAAGGTTGATCCTGCCCGGTGTTGGTTCCGCTCGCTTTGCGATGGAAAGTCTGAGAGAAAAAGGAGTGATTGATCTGATAACGGGCTGGAAAAAACCGTTTCTCGGCATCTGCCTTGGTATGCAACTCCTCGTCGACCACTCCGAGGAGGGGGATATCGACTGTCTTGGTGTGATTCCGGGGAAGTGTATTCTCTTCGACAGGGATAAAACAAAAGTGCCTCTGATGGGGTGGAACAGGGTCGTTTTTACGGATTTCTCCGGACTTTTTAGCGGATTGCATAGCGGTGAGTGGTTCTACTTTGCCCACTCATATTACATTCCGGGTTCACCGTTTACGATTGCCGAATCTGAAAACTGCGGTCATTATTCAGCCGCTATACAGAAAGACAATTTCTTCGGGGTTCAGTTTCATCCCGAAAAGTCATCGACACAGGGAAAGCAACTGCTACAAAATTTTATCGAAATGGAGGTAAAATGTTAGTTATTCCGGCAATGGATATCCTTGAAGGGAAAGTTGTACGCCTTCTTAAAGGGGCATTTGATTCCGTTACCACATATTCCTCAGCACCTGTTAAAGTTGTGGAAAAATTCGTTGAGGCAGGATTTAACAGGCTCCACATCGTGGATCTCTCCGGTGCAAGGGAGCGGAAACCCCGGATTATGAACCTTGTGAGGGAGATAAAATCTCTGTTCCCTGTGGAAATACAGTCGGGAGGTGGAGTTAGAACCCTCGACGATGCTCGTCGTATCATGGAAAGCGGAGTTGACTTTCTTGTTGCAGGTTCAATTTCAGTGAAATACAGAGACATTTTTGAAAAAATTACAAATGAGATTGGCGCAGAATCAATTATTTCCGCAAGTGATTCGAGGGACGGCATGATCGCCGTTGACGGCTGGGAATCAACCTCGGTTATCAACCTTGAGGATCAAATCAGGTATTGTTTGTCTCTCGGAATAAATTCATTCCTTGTAACCGATATCAGCAGGGACGGAACCCTTGAAGGGACAAATCTGCCACTCTATAAAAAACTTCTCACAGATTTCCCCGGCATCTTTTTGATCGCTTCGGGTGGAGTGAAAGACAAAACCGACCTTCAGCAACTGAAAGAGAGCAGTGTCCCCTCTGTTGTAGTCGGGAAAGCGTACTATGAAAACAGAATCACCCTTGAGGAGATGACAAATGCCTGCTAAAAGAATTATCCCCTGCCTCGATGTAAAAGAGGGAAGGGTAGTAAAAGGAACAAATTTTGTCGGACTTAAAGATGCGGGTGATGCGATAGAACTTGCAGCCCTCTACTCTGAAAGCGGAGCTGACGAACTGGTGTTCCTTGACATCACCGCAACACTGGAACGGAGGAAAACGATTTTTGCATTTGTGGAGGAGGTTGCAAAAGCCATCTCAATACCTTTTACAGTGGGCGGCGGCATTTCCGAATTAACGGACATCGAGAGACTCCTCAGAGCAGGAGCTGACAAGGTTTCACTTAACAGCTCAATTGTTCGCAATCCCGGATTTATTACTGAAGCAGCTTACAGATTCGGTAGTCAGGCAATTGTTGCCGCAATAGACATAAATCTTGAAGACGGACAGTATCCCGTTTATGTAAGCGGCGGGAAGAAGAAGACTGAATTTGACGGATTTATTTGGTGCAAGCAGGTGGAATCCCTCGGAGCGGGAGAAATCCTCCTTACTTCCATGCACTGCGATGGAACGAGAAGGGGATTTGATCTTGCGTTTCTCTCCCGTCTGCAGGGTGAAGTGAATATCCCTGTGATTGCCTCAGGTGGAGCCGGGAACAAACAGCATTTTCTCGATGCCTTCGAAAAAGCGGGTGTGGATGCCTGTCTCGCTGCGGGATTGTTCCATTTTGGCGAACTCGCAATCCCGGAATTAAAAGATTTTTTAAGAAATAATGGAATTGAAACAAGAGTATGAAAAACAGAATTTTGGATACAGCTTTAATGGATTATGAAAAAACGAGTGGACTTGTTCCTGCCGTAATCACCGATCACCAATCCGGACAGGTACTGATGGTGGGATTCATGAACAATGAGGCGGTTACACAGACTATCTCGACGGGGAAGGTCACTTTTTTCAGCAGAACGAAGAGGAGACTCTGGACAAAGGGTGAAGAATCAGGAAATTTTCTTTTTGTAGAAGAGATAATCCCCGACTGTGACAACGACACCCTCCTGATTAAAGCGAAACCTGCCGGTCCTGTCTGTCATACGGGTTCACACACCTGTTTCGGTGAAGATGAGGCAACCCCGTTTGCTTTTCTTGACAGGCTTTTCACCGTTATCGAGGAGAGGAGAGAAAAACTGCCGGAGGGGTCATACACCACTTCCCTTTTTAAGAGAGGGTCTGACAGGATTATCCAAAAAGTTGGTGAAGAGGCGGTTGAAGTGGTGATTGCTGCTAAAAACAGAAACAGGGAAGAGATAAAAAACGAGTCGGCAGACCTCCTGTTTCATCTGCTTGTTATGTTGTCGGAACAGGAAATCAACCCGGGGGAAGTTGTTGAAACACTTATTGCGAGACACGGCAGGTAGAGACTCAAAAGAATCTCCACCTGATCCGGATAGTGACAAAAACGGGATTATTTAATTTCTTTTCTTCCGTCGATGTGCTCGGCAAACCGTCCTGCATCTTTGGGGAAAACATTGTCGCGTCTCTCCCAGGGCCACCCACCGAACTGAGTCTGATCAAAATCGACAAAAGCCTTAGTTATTTCAGCTTTCGTATTCATCACGAACGGACCATACTGATATACCGGTTCGTTTATCGGCATACCCTGTAGCAGAAAAATGAAGCAATCTGTTTCGCCTGCGGTAATCTTTACGAATGAATCAGCCTTTAACTGTACTGCCGTATATTCATTTACAGAAGTATCTTCCACAAGGATGGACGCTCCCCTGTAAAAGAAGATAACCCTGAATGCGTTTTCAGAGACTTTGGGTATTTCCCAGACCGCTCCGGGTTCCATTTTAATCGTCCAGATCGCCACTTCATTTTCCGGATTAGCAGCCCACGAATCGGGAGCCGGTGCGGGTGCCTGAACATCGCCGATACTGCCCGCTATCAGGTTGATTTCTGTTTTAAGACCCGTTTCATCCTTAATGGTGACCACAGGAATTTCGTCAGCCCACAACATTTTAAAGTAGGGGGGAGCCATTTTCTTTTCGCGCGGGAGGTTTAGCCACACCTGGAACAGTTCGAGAGGATTTTCCTTATCCTCGTTGAGCAGAGGAAACATTTCCGAGTGCTGCAGTCCGCTTCCCGCCGTCATCCACTGAACATCGCCGTTACCGTATCTGCCCGCCTGCTTGTGAGAGTCGGAATGATCAACAAATCCTTGCATCACCACAGTAACAGTCTCAAATCCTCTGTGTGGATGCGCCGGAAACCCCGGAACTGATTCACCGTGATACATCCGCCACCCGTCCTTCACCACAAAATCCTCACCGAGGCGTCTTCCTTCAAGGGATGCAGCGGGACCCATTTCGCCATTTCCGCGGGGATAGTGGTCATTGTGATGTGCGCAAAAAATAAACGGATCCAGAACGGGCCATTGAAAATTAAGCGGGACGACTGCAATTATCGGACTTGTTTCCATATTTTCTCTCTTTATTAGTTAACTGCGAAATATAACTTCAAAAAGCCGGATTATTCAATTCTGAGATATTGCTGCACTATTTCCTGAATCTTTTCCTGTCCTTTTGGACTTAATTCAGTGTTTTCCCGGTCGTTAATATAAGCGAGAATTTCCTGGGCGAGCCAGAAGAGGCTGTCGGTTTTCTCAATCTCTTTTACTGCGGCAATCGCTTTTGCATCATCACCCTCCACTTCGAAATAGACAAGAGCGTATGCAAGTTTCAACGAGGAATTCATCCCCTTTTTGGCAAATTCATCAAGAGCCTTGAGGTATTTCATCGACCCGTAGTTTGTTTTGAAAGCCTCTCCGCTGAGAATGAAAGGAAGTATCTTTGTCGCAAATTCTTCCTGTTCAATATATCCCGTGATTGTCTGAATAAATTCACCCTTGGAAGTGTAGAAAGCAGTGGCAGGATATCCCGAAATCTTAAATGATTTGCCGAATTGTTCAGGCGTCATCGAGTTTCCTGCTATTGAAATGTTTCCGTCGGTCTCAGGATTGTATTTTACACAGACAAAATCCTTGTTGAGAAGGTCAATTACATTTTGCTTGCCATAAGTGGCTGTATCCATTACCTTGCACCAGCCGCACCATTCAGTATAGGCATCGAGCAAAACAGTTTTACTCTCCTTTGCCGCTTTGGCAAATCCTTCAGCGGGGGTGTACCACTTCAAAGACTGGGGGATAATAGCACCGGTCAAGAGAAGAAAAAGGACGGATATCCTGATGTAAAATTTCATTATTTACTCCATTGGGGGGAAAGCCGTTTAACCGGCAAAAGTGTTTAAATTAGTGTTGCAATTTACCTTTTTTATACCTTTACCACACTATAAGGTTCCATCTACTGAATCATCTCAAGGTAAATAGAAGAAAAATGTTTAGAACGGAAAAGTAATATGAATAAGTTTCTCAAAATTCTCGTTGCTGTCTCAATTCCCCTTCTGGTTGGAAGTATCGCCGGAATTGCAACCACCCCAAATATAAAGTCGTGGTACATGTATTTGAACAAACCGGTTTTCAGCCCGCCTAACTGGATTTTTGGACCAATGTGGTCTTTGCTTTATATCCTGATGGGTGTTGGTTTATATCTGATATGGGAATCAGAAAAGGGTGAACTGCGAACCAGGGCATTTAAAGTCTTTTTTATACAACTGGCGTTCAATTTCGCATGGAGTTTCATCTTTTTTGAGTTCCGACTTATTGGAGTGGCTTTTTTCGAGATTATCCTCGTATGGGTTTCGGTGCTTGCGATGATCGTCACCTTCTACCCTGTCAATAAAAAGGCAGCACTTCTGCAGATCCCCTACATTCTTTGGGTTACTTTTGCTTCGGCACTAAACGGAGCGGTCTGGTATTTGAATTAAGTGAATTAATTGTCCGTCTCTGCAGGATCAACCCTATTGGATTTTTAAGACCAATAAGGAAGATCCTGCAGATAACACAGATTTATTTCACATTTTCACAAGGAATCTTGTACGGATCTCCAACCCCGTCAAATTTTGTTTTTTGAAAAGCGTTTGAAACATAGTCCTGCTGGAAGGTAATCAACTGCCAGACCGTGCAGGTTCCATCGGAGTTTTTTACCGCAGCGGTTGCTCTGATGTAACGATGGAGGATAACACCCGTGACTTCATTACGCCTTATCGTCCAGTCGGGATCGATTATCACGAGTTTAAGCACTTCACCTTTAATTCTTTCCTTGTATGTGTTTGAACCTTTTAACACAGTAATCATTTCAGCTTCAAGTTTTTTATCCGACATTGCTGCCTTGGGAAAAACTGCAGACTGTGTCGTAATATTACCCGCAACCTCGTTCAATTTTTCCGATTGATTTTCATACGGGCTGAAATCGTTTCCCGATATTACAAAAGACCCTGTTGCAACCACGGCATAATGGATATTTACTTTGACAATAATTTTGTGCTCGCCGGGTTCAAGATTGGACAGAGCCTTCGCGAATAATACAGGTCCGTAGTAATTTGCACCAAACTTTTTATACTCTATTTCCTGGGAGCCATAGGCGGTGGTTTTTTTGGGTGAGGGGACTATGTCAACCGGAATTCTATCCTGTTCCAGCAGGGAGCCTGAAACAGACATTGAACTTACCTCGAGCTGCATTTCACTTGGTTGCTGATAACTGTAAAGAGGGGGTTTGAGCTCATAAAGGAAAACTTCCACTTCAGCTTTCTTAGTTGTTTTCGATTTTAAGATGTTTATGACCGGTTTGGGAAGGTAGGCAAATGCATATATGTGATCTCCGGCTTCGAATTTGGATGTCAGATTTGCCGGGCTCTTTGAGTCGATCATCTGCTTCGAGAAGATGATCTCACCCGCAGCTTGTGCGAAGATTTCAGATTGTGAGGAAGAAAAGAGAACCACAAGCAAAAAGGCACTTATTACTCTCATAATCACTCCATCGGATAATGATTTTTATTTGACGAATGAAACTTAAAAAATTATTTTGATTTCAGAGCAAAAAAAAACTGCCCCCTGGTTGGAAGGCAGCTTTTAAGATCATCTGTGGAAAGAAAATCACAGTTTGCTGTACATTCCTTCAACTTTATCAAGAACGGCATAGAGTTCTTTTGGAACATGTCCTTCGAACGAGTCGAAGTATTTTCTGATGCTCTCCATCTCCTCAAGTCCGTGTTCTTTGTCGATTTCGAAAAGTTTTGCAACTCTTTCCTCTGAAAGATCAAGACCTTCGACATTGATTGTGCCCGGTTTTGGAAGGAAACCTTTGGGGGTTTCAACCGCAATGTCAGCGCCGTCAACTCTGTTGAAAATCCACTCGAGAACACGAATGTTTTCGCCGTAACCCGGCCAAATGAACTTTCCGTTTTCATCTTTTCTGAACCAGTTCACATAGAATATCTTCGGAAGTTTCGTTTTGTCAGCTTTTTGCCCGGTTTCAATCCAGTGTTTGAAGTAGTCGCCCATGTTGTAACCGCAGAAGGGGAGCATTGCGAATGGGTCTCTTCTTATCTGGCCAACAGCACCAACTGCCGCAGCGGTTGTCTCTGATGAAACAGTAGATCCAAGGAAAGTACCATGATCCCAGTCGAAAGCTTCAGCTACAAGAGGAACAACCTTTGCTCTTCTGCCGCCAAACAGAATTGCCGAGATTGGTACGCCGGCGGGATTTTCCCACTGAGGGTCGATCACCGGACACTGTCCTGCTGGAGCTGTGAATCTTGAATTGGGATGCGATGATGGTTCCGGTGACTCGGGTGTCCACTCCCTGTGTTTCCAGTCGGTCAATTTTGCCGGCTTTTCATCTGTCATTCCTTCCCACCATACATCACCGTCGGGTGTCAGGGCAACATTCGTAAAAATCGAATTTTTTGTAGCCGAAAGGAGGGCATTGGCATTCGTTTTATTTGAAGTACCAGGGGCTACACCGAAGAAACCGTATTCAGGATTAACTGCATACAATCTTCCGTCAGGTCCAAATTTCATCCAGGCAATATCATCGCCGACACATTCAACCTTCCATCCGGGAAGTGAAGGGGTAAGCATTGCGAGGTTGGTTTTACCGCATGCACTCGGGAATGCAGCCGCTACATATTTTTTCTCACCTTTTGGATTGGTGATGCCAACGATGAGCATGTGCTCAGCGAGCCAGCCTTCATCTCTTGCCATTACCGAGGCTATTCTGAGAGCGAAACATTTTTTGCCGAGAAGGGCATTTCCACCGTAACCGCTTCCAAACGACCAGATTGATCTTTCCTCAGGGAAGTGAACTATATACTTGGTTGTATTGCAGGGCCATGGAACATCTTTTTCGCCCGCTGCGAGGGGTTTCCCCACAGAATGGAGGCAGGGTACAAATTCACCGTCACCGAGCTGATCGAGGACTTTCTGTCCCATTCTTGTCATAATTTTCATGTTGCACACCACATAAGGGGAGTCTGTAAGTTCCACTCCGATGTGTGCAATGTTGCTTCCGAGAGGTCCCATGCTGAAAGGAATTACGAACATCGTTCTGCCCTTCATGCATCCGTCAAACAATCCGTTCAATATTTTTTTCATTTCGGCAGGAGCCATCCAGTTGTTTGTGGGTCCTGCGTCCTCTTTCTTTTCCGAACAAATAAAAGTTCTGTCTTCCACCCTTGCCACATCACTTGGATCTGACATGCAAATGTAACTGTTGGGTCTCTTTTCATCGTTTAACCTGAGAAAAGTACCGTTTTCCACGAGTGATTTAGCCATTTCATCATATTCTGCCTCAGACCCGTTACACCAATATACTTTGTCAGGCTTGCAGAGTGCAGCCATTTCCTCAACCCATTTCAACAGCTTTTTGTTTGTCGTCATATAAATGCCTCAAATTGTTTCATTATTTTACGGTTTATAGTTATTTTTACGCTCTATAAACGGTATTAATAAATATTAGTTAATCTTCCGCGTATGTTAGTTATTATTTTCTAACATTCAAAACTACAAATATTAATACATTTTTCAAAAACACGATTGCGCCGCAACATAATTTGAGATAATAAAAGCCCAAAATGACCAGACTTGTAGCCCTCCTGGGAAAGAAAACAATCGATTTTGTATCGGAAATTGGTGAAATTTCACTCCTTCAGATGCGGATCATTTATTTCCTTCCTAAAATAATCAAAAACAGAAAACAGGTCCTGTTTCAGATGGAGCATATTGGTGTTGGCTCTCTGCCCCTGGTTCTTATCATCGCGGTTTTTACAGGAGCTGTCGCCGCATGGCAGGCGGCTTATCAGCTTAAGGGGATTGCACCCGTTTCTTTTCTGGGTGCCGCAACAAGCAGGGCTATCATAACAGAGCTGGGTCCCGTCCTTACGGGAATTGTAATAGCAGGCAGGGTTGGCGCCTCCATCGCTGCAGAACTCGGCACAATGAAAGTAACCGAACAAATAGATGCCCTCGAGAGCATGGCAATTAACCCGATAAGATTTCTTGCAATGCCCCGTTTCCTCGCATCAATCGTTATGCTTCCCATACTCGCACTTTTTGCTTCCTTCATCGCCGTAATTGGAGCATTTCTTGTCTCAAATTACTTCCTCGGAGTTTCGGAAGCTGTTTTTTTTCATTCCGTAAAACAGTATTTTCAACTTTATGATCTCTTCACGGGACTTCTCAAAACCGTCTTCTTTGGAGCAGTCACTGCCCTCATCGGTGTTCACAACGGGCTTCGAACCTCCGGTGGAGCCGAAGGTGTCGGAAATGCAACCATCCGTTCTTTCGTCCTTTCCGCAGCTCTCATCCTCATCCTCGACTATGTCCTTTGGATGCTGCTGTTTTAATGCAGTAATGCAGTAATCCAATAATGCAGTAATGCAGTAATGCAGTAATTGGTGTTAGTCGGAGTTTTTGGTTTTAGTGGTCTTTTAATCCAATAGTGCAATAATCCAATAATGCAGTAATTGGTGTTAGCCGGAGTTTTTGGTTTTAGTGGTCTTTTAATCCAATAGTGCAATAATCCAATAATGCAGTAATTGGTGTTAGCCGGAGTTTTTGGTTTTAGTGGTCTTTTAATCCAATAATGCAATAATCCAATAATGCAGTAATTGGTGTTAGCCGGAGTTTTTGGTTTTAGTGGTTTTAATCGAGGAACTGATCAGTTTCATTAATTCTTCGGCGTCTTTAAGAAGGGAATTGTAGCCTGCTTCTGTGAGGTATTCTGACTCTTTCAAGAGCAGAAGCCAATAGAGATTTTCTTCACACTCTTTTTGTGCTATTCGTAGTTTATTTATAAAATCCGCTGAAGATGCCGGGTGTTGCGCTTCATGAATGTTAGCACCAATGCTGGTTCCTGATCTAAGCATCTGCTTTGAAAGCACATACTCATTTTTACTCAAAAGAAACTTATATGCTTTTACCATTCTGATTGAATAAGCAATACTCTTTTCCTTCAGCGGATTCATAAACTCTCCACAAATATTATTGGATTACTGCATTATTGCATTATTGGATTACTGCATTATTGCATTACTGCATTACTGCATTACTGCATTATTGGATTAAATAGAGTTCTTTCTGTCTCTCACTCAGCCAGTCGATACCGGTATCGGTGACGACCACTTCTTCCTCGATTGTTACAATTCCATGGTTTTCCACATAGAGACGGGGTTCGATGGTGAAAACCTGATTTTTTTCGAGGGGGATGAAGGGGAGGTTCCCGTATTTTTCCCAGGCGGGGAAGAGTCCCGGACCTGCATCATGGGCAACTCTGCCGACCTGATGGCCGAGTCCGTGAGGGTATTCATCAAATCCATTAGAGGTAATGTGCCCACGGGCGGCGGCATCCACTTCAACTCCGGTTACTCCCGGTTTGAGGGCTTCGGAGGCTTTTGTAATGGATGTTTTGAGAACATCGAATCCGCGTTTTACTTCTTCGGGAGCGTCTGTTTCACCATCGCGGAGGATGTACCATGTGCGTTGAAGATCGGAGCAGTAGCCGTTGTAGTTAATTCCGAAGTCGATATTGATCAGATGTCCACCTTCGACTTTACGGTCTGTTGGACCTGCGTGGGCACCGGCTGTGTCGGGACCCGTAAAGACTGCGGGACAACTGTCAGCTTCCCATGCAACCTGATAACCTCTGTCATTGGCTCTCGAGGTCATGAACGCAGCAATTTCCTTTTCGGTTCTTCCTTTGGTTATGAATTTCCCTGTTTCATCGAAGATTTCGAGGGTAATCCTTACTGCTTCTTTCATGATTTTAAGTTCTTTTTCCGATTTTCTGCCTCTGAGCGAGGAGACTATATCTTCAGAAGAAACAAGTCTTTCTCCGTACGGAGTGCCGGCAAAATGGTCGAGGAGAACATGATAGAGACCGAGGGTGAGTCCGTCGGCAAGGTTCATGCTTTTCGAGAAGTTAATTGCGATTTTTTGCGGATCGACAGATTTAACAAACTCGAGAAGCGGTTCTCTGATCGATTTAACATATCCCGTAATATCTTCAAATGTCCCCATGTCTTTGAGGTTTTGAATATCGAGTGACCCGAGTATCGCTTTTCTGTGCCCGTGCTTTGTAAGAATAAATGCCGACTGCCAGGTAACATTCACTCCTGCAATGGTATCCAGCACCGGATCGTGGATCGAGGCACTCTCGCGAACGAAGGTCAGCCACATGTCAATGTCTTTTTCCTTCAGGATATCAATCGCCTGGAGCTGTTTTTCTAAAATTATGTCTTTCATCTTTATTGTCTCCGGTTATATGTTTAAGTCGTGCTCCAACAGAGAAGCGGCGTGCTGCCGCAAATTCCGTCAAATGAGCACATCAAAATCTTCTAATTGTCGTAATATTTTTCGTATGCTTCTATAATATCTTTAACGAGGCGGTGCCTTACGACATCAGCCTTCTCAAAGAATGAAAATCCGACACCTTCGATACCGCTCAATATTTCCTGAGCCTTAACGAGTCCGCTGACTGTTTTTACAGGCAAATCGATCTGTGTTATATCACCTGTAATAATGGCTTTCGACTCTGTACCGAGACGGGTGAGGAACATTTTCATCTGCACATCGGTAGTGTTCTGGGCTTCATCGAGAATGACAAAAGCACGGTTGAGGGTTCTTCCACGCATGTAGGCGAGGGGAATTATTTCAATAATCCCTTTTTCAAGGTAGGCTTTTACCCTTTCTGAAGGGAGCATATCCTCAAGTGCATCGTAGAGAGGACGGAGGTACGGATCGATTTTCTCTCTGAGATCACCCGGAAGATAACCGAGTTTTTCGCCTGCCTCAACTGCGGGACGGGTGAGAATTATCTTTTTTACGAGATTCTTCTTCAACGCGGCAACTGCCAAAGCGACAGCCATATATGTTTTTCCTGTACCTGCGGGACCAATTGCGAAACAAATATCGTTGGTCAGGGCGGTTTTAAGATAGACAAGCTGGCCCGGAGTGCGTGCCTTGATAACATCATCCTTGGTGTAGAGGATGATCTTGTCAAAGTCCTCCTCTCCTTTTGCCTGCTTTCCGTTTCTTGTCAGTTCAAGGATGAGCCTGACATCCTGTTCCTTGAGCCTTCCGGAGGTGTTTATTGCATAGATCATTTCCTTAATGATCTTTTCAATTTTCTCAACCTCGTTTTGGATGCCCTTGAGGATGAGCTGATCGCCGCGAACAATTATAGCCGAGTGGAAGTGTTCCTCGAGTATCTCGAGATGGATATCATTTGGTCCCAGAAGTTTTTGCAGATCGACGCCTTCAAGGGAGATTTTCTTTTCAAATTCTGACATGGATTCCTGTATTAAGTTTAAAATATAAAAAGCCCTTAATACCTGAGTATCAAGGGCTTTTTTAGAATAATCGTCACAAAATAAGAATTAAGCGACAAAGCGACTATTAAGGAGCCGGTTTGTAGTTTCTTCCCATTTTGGAAACAGTGTTGATCTCATCAGCAGTGAGGTTCGGAATGGTATAAACCTGATTTGGGAAAATCAAGTCAGGGTTGTTTCCGATAACTTCCTGATTGGCTCTCCAAATTGCAGGCCAAGCAGCGCCTTTACCGTAGTATTCGCCTTTTGAAGCGATGCACCACAGGCAGTCACCTTTAACAACAGTATACTTCTTCACTTCAGGAACGACGATAACATCAAGGTCTTTTTTCCATTTAGCCATTAAGTCAGGCAGATAAACATGAAGTGTGTTGTAGAACTCAGGAAGAGCTGAGAGTTTGTTTGACTGGAGTTCTTTAAGTTCAGCTTCTCTTGCTGAATAAGGCTCTTGTCTTTTCTCAATCTTGCTTTTAAGTTCATTGACTTTCATTGCGAAAACCGATACATCACCAGCGTTGGCGCCGAGTGATTTGTAAAGGTCATCCAAACAATCTTCGTAGCTCTGGATGCCATCAAGCTGTTTCTGAACATTGGCAACATCTTTGTTGAGCTGGTCTACGGTTGAGCTGAGATTCATTTCAACTGCTTTTAATGAATCCATCTTGGCTTTGTATTGATCGCAGCTAAGATCTCTCTGGGCGAAAAGTGAACCTGAGAGAAGCACTAAAGCGAAAGCAGCAATTTTCATTGAAAATTTCATTCTTTTTCTCTCCTGTTACTTTTTGATTTTGTTTAAGTTCTGGTTAACTGTATTCTTCAGTTGATTACATTCTTCAAGCTTTTTCTGCTTGGCTGCAATCTGTTTGTTAAGGTCGGCTTTCTTGCTATTCAATTGTGAAATAGTAGACTGCTTCTGATTAACAGAGTTCTGAAGAGCATCTAAAGCTGCGTATTCCTGATCGCTTACACTGCAGCAACCGGCGAAGAATACTGTCGATAAACCGACTATAGCAAGCATTTTACTTAGCTTCATAGGCTTCTCTCCTTTTGTTTGAGTTGTTTGTTACTTATTGAAAAATAAAATATAGCAAAGGTACGAAAATTTTAAACTTTGAACAATTAAAATATGCAATTAATCCGAATTTAAGATGCCCAGATTGGAAAAACTGACAAATTTTGTTCCGGCGACGATAATATGGTCAAGAAGTTTGATATCAAAGAGTAAACAGGCCTCTTTTATTTTTTTTGTGATTCTTCTGTCTTCGATGCTGATATCGGGGGAACCACTCGGGTGGTTATGACTTATTATAATCGATTTGGCATTATGGTCGAGGCATCTTCTAATGATTTCCCTGACATCGACGAGGCTAAAATCGAGAGTTCCTTTGAACAGTTCCTCGATTTTTATCACTCTTCCGCTTGTCGAAATAAATGCCGCCATGAATTTTTCCACAGGTTCATTTTTCATGTATCGGATGAAATGTTCTGCTATTAAATCAGGGCTGGTTATTTTCCCTGTCACATAATCTTTCTCTGTGGTCTGTACCCTTTTCGCAATCTCAAAAATGGCAGAGAGAGTAATTGCCTTGTCACTTCCGATTCCGGAGAAAGTGTTTTTCAGATAACCCGGCGATTTGGACGAGAGTTCATTCAGACCTCCGGAAACTTCAATAATTTCGCGGGAGAGTTGTAAAACCGATTTCCCTTTTGTCCCTGTTCTAAGAATGATTGCCAGCAATTCCGAATCGGAGAGGGCATCAATTCCCTTGCTCTTTGCCTTTTCTCTCGGTTGCTCGTCTTTTGGGTGATCTTTTATTGCCATTTCAAAAAATCATATCTTCAATTTAAGAAAAAGGCTAAACTTTCCAAAATTATATTGCAAAATATTGAGAGAAAGGTTCGTTCTCCGGGCATCGAGTACTATTTTCCCTTTAATGCCGTCATAATCGATACCGCTCTGCACCTCATTCAGGAATGTACCCGGGTTAAAATTGTTTTTTGCGAGGAATTTAATGAGCATTGAAGTGGCGTCAAATCCGTAAAGCGCATTGCGATCAAAAAGATAACCGGTAAGTTCATAAAATTCCTTGTTCATTCTCTGATAATCCGGTTGAGTCATGTCAAGAAAGTAGTCGGAATCTATGTACATTGATGCGAGAAACGGAGCCGGTTCACTGAAAACATCGCTGAGAAGCCAGTCCTGATTGCCGTAAACATTTTTTGTAAATGCAAGATCTCTCAGTTTTTCATTCAGGAGAGCTGCATTTTTCACATCGCTTACAGGGAAATAGATACCGTCAAGTTTCTCATCGGCTTTTTCGATTTCCTCGATCAGGGATTCAAACTTTGTATCCTTCATATTATAGACAAGGGAAAGTGTCACCTTCCCGCCGAGTCTTTCAAATTCCTCCTTGAAACTTTCGGCAAGCTGGTTGGAATATCCTTCTTTTAGATAGACTATGCCGATTTTAGAGAGTCCGTGATAATTTCTGGCAAAACTTGCCATTATTTTCCCTCTCGTGGTAAAGGTCGGATTTGCCTGAATCACCAGATTGGACAATTGAGGCAGAGCGTCATCTGTGGCGGTCGGAGAGATAACCGGCAGACCAAGGTCGGAGAAAACCGAGATTACATCACGGGAATCCTTGCTCGAAGTGGATCCAATCACACCGCTTAGAGTTTTATCAACCGACAATTCCCGCTTCATGGATGCTATAACGCTGCTGTCGCTTTGGGTGTCCCTGATTAAAAGTCCCACTTTGGTTTCGCTGTTCTGATTGAAGATATGCACCGCATACTTGATCCCCTCAAGTACCTGATAAGACCTTCTTTCCAGATATGGCTTTCCCTTGTCTGTAAGTGGAAGAAGTACTGCGATATTGAACGACTGCTTCCCGGGCTGAGGATCATCCTGTGCAGAAGCCGCCACATTGGCAATAAAAATAATAAACAAGAATTTATATATCCTTGACAAGCTCATTATCTCTTCTTTCATTAAGTTCTTTTAGAACATCATTTGCAAACCGGTTGTCGGGGTTCAATTTTAATGCCGTCTCAAGGTAGCCGGCTGCCTCTTTATACCTGTTTCTCATCAGCAGCACCTTGCCGAGATAAGCATATATCTTCGATGAAGGCTCAAATTCTTCTATGTATTTTTTACAAAGAGACTCCAGTTTCGAAAATTCACGGTTTTTGTCGTAAATTTCGACAGCGAGTTCGAAAACCAGACGATTGCCCGTTCCAAGTTCTATGGCTATGGAAATCTGTGTGGATGCGTGTGAATTCATCCCTACAGACAAATAGTAGGCAGCCTGGTAGAAATAAACCTCCGGATTTGTCGGTGCAAGTTTTATCGCTTCCTCAAGATAGGGGAGTGCAACATGTGCCTGGTTCATCTCAAAATAACATCTCGCTATATAGAGGTATGACTCGCCAAGAAAGGCGGAGTTCTTTTCAAAATTCACAAAAGCGGTAAGATGTGTCGCCGACTCCCTGAACTTCCCGGTATGGAAATATGCCAGACCAAGAATAAAAAACGCAATCGGCTCGGCTTCCATCTCCACTCCGCCTAACACGGCGATCGATTCTTCCCACATCTGATACTTAAAGTAGAAGTGTCCCGTAAAGAGTCTCACTTCCAGTTCATCAGGCAGATGCTCTCGGAGTTCTGCCATAATCTTGAGGGCGGAATCCATTTTCTCCATATTCTCATAAATCTCTATGAGACGGAACCAGGCTGTGGTATCATCCGGGAAATCATCTATAATAGCCTGATAAAGTTGAATGGAATGAAGGATTTTTCCGCCGCCTTCAAATTCCTGAGCCCTCTTTAAACGATGGGTAAGCTCAAATTGTTTCTCGTTTTTCATTCCCACTCTATTGTTGCCGGCGGTTTCGAGCTGATATCATAAACAACCCTGTTTACGCCTCTTACATGATTAATAATTGAATTGGAGACATCGGCAAGGAAATCGTGGTCGAACCTGTACCAGTCGGCTGTCATTCCATCCACGGAAGTGACGGCTCTAAGAGCCAGGACATTCTCGTAGGTTCTTTGATCACCCATAACACCAACTGTCTGAACGGGGAGCAGTACCGTAAAAGCCTGCCAGATTTTATCGTACAGGTCATATTCCTTTATCTTGGCGATATATATCTCATCTGCGTTCCGAAGAATCTCCAGTCTTTCCTCCTGTATGTCACCGAGGACTCTTACAGCGAGTCCGGGACCGGGAAAGGGGTGCCTTTTTATCAGGTCTTCGGGAATGTCGAGAGAGAGCCCGATTTTCCTGACTTCATCCTTAAAAAGCTCGCGAAGAGGCTCAATTAGTTTCAAATTCATTTTTTCAGGAAGCCCGCCAACATTATGATGCGATTTTATTGTAACCGAAGCACCTTTTACGGGAACTGATTCGATTACATCGGGGTAGAGTGTGCCCTGAACAAGAAATGAAGCGTTTTCAATCTTTTTTGCTTCCTCTTCGAACACTTCGATAAAAGTATGTCCGATAATTTTTCTTTTTTCTTCAGGGGACGACACACCTGCAAGTCTCTCGAGAAAGAGTGCAGCAGCATCCACATGGATTATTTTCAGCCCGGTTCTTTCTCTTAACAGTTTTACAACCTTTGCAGATTCGTTTTTCCTCATAAGACCGTTGTCGATGTGGACGCAGACGAGGTTTTCACCGAGGGCTCTGTGAACGAGCACCGCTGCCACAGTCGAATCCACACCACCGCTCAATGCACAAATTGCGGTGGAACCACCCGCTTCATTTTTTATTTTCGCGATGCTTTCATCGATAAATGCACCCGGATTCCAGTCCGGTTTACAATTGCAAATCGAAAAAATAAAATTTGAGAGGATATCCTTGCCGTATCCGGTATGATACACCTCGGGATGGAACTGAAGGCCATAGACAGGTTTGTCATCCGAGACTATGGCACAATTTTCCGTGTTCGGAGATGATCCGATTTTCCGGAATCCGTAAGGAAGTGTCTTTACATGATCGCCGTGGCTCATCCACACTGTCGATTCAGATGGAATCCCTTCAAAAAGAGGATTTTCCTCCAAAACATTAAAAATTGCTTTCCCGTACTCTCTTTTATCGGCTTTTTCAACGATTCCACCCAGAGTGTAGGAGATCAACTGCAATCCGTAACAGATTCCCAGTACAGGGATGCCCATCGAGAAAATTTCCTCATCGATCATCGGAGCACTGTCATCCTTTACCGACATGGGACCTCCCGAAAGGATAATTCCTTTGGGATTGATCTCTTTTATCGTTTCAGGAGAAATGGTGTGTGGGTGAATGAGCGAAAAAACAGATAACTCCCTGACCTTTCGGGCGATCAGTTGAGTGTACTGAGAACCAAAGTCGATTATGAGAATCGATGATCCGGTCATAGAGTTTAAAACCTGGTTTATAAAGTGTCTGGATAAATTAAAAAAGAGGCTGTCTCACATGATGAAACAGCCCGGGGGAATAACAACTTTTAGAGACTACGCTCCAACAAGTTCACCATAAGCTGCAGCATCAAGCAGAGCATCAAGTTCGGCAGGATTTGCAATCTCTATCTTTATCATCCAGCCTTTGTCGTAAGGATCCTGATTAATGTTTTCAGGTGAATCGCCGAGAGAGGAATTAATCTCAACGATTTTACCGCTGCATGGTGCATAAAGTTCGCTCACTGTTTTTACAGCTTCTATGGTTCCAAAGTTCTCGTCAACGGAAAGTGAGTCGCCTTCAGCTTTTGTGATATCAACAAAGACCACATCACCAAGCTCACCCTGGGCATAATCGGTAATTCCGATATAGCCGGTGTTGCCTTCAATGCGAATCCATTCATGTTCTTTTGTATACTTTAAATCAGATGGAATATTCATCTTGTCTCCCGGGGGTTAATTTTTGTTTTTAGGTTTAAAATCTTCGAGGAACGATGTATCAAAGTCTCCCGAAATAAACCTTTCGTCTTCTAAAACATCAAGGTGGAAGGGGATTGTAGTCTTAATCCCTTCGATAATAAACTCACCCAGAGCCCGTTTAGCCTTCTGAATCGCTGAGGTTCTGTCTTTGTCCCAGACTATCAGTTTTGCAACCATCGAATCGTAATACGGAGGTATGGTGTATGACTGGTAGATGTGGGAGTCGATTCTTACTCCGAGCCCGCCGGGGAAATTGAGAGATTCAATCCTTCCGGGTGACGGTCTGAAGTTGTTATCAGGGTCTTCTGCGTTGATTCTAAACTCAAAGGCATGACCTTTGGGTCTGTTGTTGGGTGGTTCAATCACAAAGCCGGCGGCAGCGAGAATTTGCTGCTTTACGAGGTCTGTTTCATAAACCATCTCGGTTACGGGATGCTCAACCTGAATTCGGGTGTTCATCTCCATAAAATAGAAATTTTTGTCTTTGTCCAAAAGGAACTCCACAGTACCGACACTTTCGTAATTGATCGATTTTGCGGCTTTTACTGCGGCAGCTCCCATCCTGTCACGAAGTTCCTGATCGAGAGCCGGGGAGGGGGATTCCTCTATCAGCTTTTGGTGTCTTCTTTGTACGGAGCAGTCTCTTTCACCATAGTGATAATGGTTGCCGTGCTGATCTCCGATTACCTGCACTTCGACATGCCGGGGGTTCAAAACGAGTTTTTCAATATAAACATCACCATTACCAAAGGCTGCTTCGGCTTCCGCTCTTGCAGTTATGAATGCAAGATTAAATTCCGACTCCTCACGAACGACGCGCATCCCTTTTCCACCACCACCGGCAGAAGCTTTTATGATGACGGGGAATCCCATTGCAGTCGCTATTCTCTGAGCTTCTGCAGGATCATCAATAATGCCGTCACTTCCGGGGATAACAGGGACATTATGCTTTTTCATCGTGTCTTTTGCCACAGCCTTGTCGCCCATGGTGCGAATCATTTCAGCAGTTGGACCGATAAATTTAATGCCTGATTCGGCACAAATTTCAGAGAAATTAGCATTTTCCGCTAAAAATCCGTATCCGGGATGGATCGCATCGGCACCTGTAACATTTGCGGCTGACATAATCACGGGCACCTTCAGATAGCTGTTGCGGCTTTCTGCAGGCCCTATGCACACAGCCTCATCGGCAAAAGTTACATGGAGTGAGTTTTTATCGGCTTCCGAGTAAACAGCCACGGTCTTTATCCCGAGTTCCTTGCAGGCTCTGATAATCCGAAGGGCTATCTCACCACGGTTGGCTATAAGTATTTTCTTGAACAATCTTTACCTCAAATGAATTGTTGACCGTCTTTAATCGGGTTTAATAAGGAAAAGCAATTGTCCATATTCAACAGGCCTTCCGTTGTCAACCATTATTTTGGCAACTGTTCCTGAAATGTCGCATTCTATTTCGTTCATCAGTTTCATTGCCTCAACGATGCAGAGTACTGAACCCTGTTCCACTCTGTCGCCAACCTTTACATACGAATCGGCATCAGGAGCGGGTGAACGATAGAAAGTGCCAACGATCGGCGATTTAATTTCATGCAGCTTTTCATTGGCAGCCGGGGCTGACTCAGGTGCAGGAGCCGGTACTGGAGCCGCGTGTTGAGCAACCGGATGAGGTGCAGGGGCGCTCTGAGGGGCACCAACTGTGTAGTTTACAGCTCCGGGTGTTGCATTTCCATATTTGGAAATGTAGATTCTCGACTCTTTCTCTTCGATCTCGAGTTCAGAGATTCCGCTTGTTTCTACCAGCTTGACAAGACGACGGATTAAATTAATATCCATGTTTAACCTGTGTTATATTAAAAAAATTAAGATTTAACTCTTTCCATATAGTCACCCGTACGGGTATCTATCTTCAGAAGGTCATCTTCGTTAATGAAAAGTGGAACCATTACTGTGGCTCCTGTTTCCATTTTCGCAGGTTTTAACGCATTTGTTGCAGTGTCACCCCTGAATCCGGGTTCTGTTTCCACCACTCTAAGAGCTACATGTACGGGAAGTTCAACGCTCACGATTTTTTCGCCATCCATAAGCATGTCAACTTCGGTGCCCTCTTTTATAAACTTTATTCCGTCACCAAATGTGGCAACCGGTACATTCATCTGATCGTAGGTTTCGTTGTCCATGCAGACAAGTGATTCACCATCAGCATAAAGGTATTGGAATTTCCTTCGCTCCACCTTAACTATATCTATCCCTTCGCCTGACCGGAATGTATTGTCCAATACTCTCCCTGTGGTGAGACTTTTCAGAGAGGTACGAACAAATGCCCCTCCCTTGCCGGGTTTCACATGCTGAAACTCTACAACTGTAAACAAGTCGTTCTTAAATTTAATTATTAGTCCATTCCTGAGATCTGATGTATCAGCCATAGTCCTTTAAACATTTGTTGGGGAAAAAATAAAAACTGAACTTGCAAAATATCAATTTAACGGGAGAGTACAAAAAGATTAGCTATTAACTATTGTAATAACACAATAGAAATGACACTGCTACGACTCGATAGAAATGACACTCAAATTAATAAATTAGGTTTCAAAAACAGGAGACCTAAGATTGGGATCAACATTTCAAATGAGTCAAAGAGAAATA